>CABFVV010000029.1_pt1 | contig 94543 bp, 87 predicted proteins | sample 8864751 | NCBI WGS metagenome assembly CABFVV01 (sample SAMEA5735770, study PRJEB23740) | soil metagenome | biome: forest; feature: forest soil; material: soil | place: USA | collected 2013-10-13 | depth 0.1 m | reverse complement strand
AGCATAATGAGGCGTACGATATGTTGAGAGGTCTCGTGGGCACGGATATGTATATTAGTGGCAGAGTTTCGGGGCTTCTTTTTTTTTTTTCAAGCAGAAGACGGCATACGAGATGTAGAGAGGTCTCGTGGTCTCGGAGATGTGTATAAGAGACAGGATCTCGGTCGGCGCCGATCTTCGCACCTTCGACCGCACCCAGGAGATGGTTGCCCGCAGCCTCGGCATGAATCGCTTTCGCAGTTTCATGACGGTGACGCTGCCGCAGATCAAGGCGAGCGTGATCTCCGGCGCAGTGTTCGTGTTCATTCAGGCGCTCGACGAAACGGTGGTCGCGCTCTTCGTGTCAGGCGGTTCGAACCAGACGCTAACGCGCCGCATGTTCGTTACGCTGCGTGACGAGATCGATCCGACCATCGCCGCGATCAGCACGATGCTCACGGCGCTGACGCTGTGCCTCGTGATGATCGTCGTGGTAAGCCGGCGCTCCGGCGCGGCGCGCGCCTGAACTCCTCCTACACACCACTCACATGATCAATGCACTGAAGTTCTATATCGACGGCGCGTGGGTCGAGCCGTCGGGCACCGCACGCCTGCCCGTCATCGATCCCTGCACCGAAGAAGCGTTCGCCGAAGTGGCAATGGGCACGCCCGCCGATATCGATCGCGCGGTCGCTGCCGCAAAACGCGCGTTCACGTCGTTCTCGCAGACCACGCCCGCCGAGCGTCTCGCGCTGATCCGCCGCATTCTCGAGGTCTTTCTCGAGCGTCACGACGAGATGGGCGACACGATCTCGCGGGAACTGGGCGCCCCGCGCGCGATGGCGCACGCATGGCAGGCGGGAATCGGACGGCGGCATCTCGACGAATTGATCCGCACGTGCGAAACGTTCGCGTGGCAACGCAAAAAAGGCACTACGCTCGTCAATCACGAACCGGTGGGCGTCGTTGCGCTCATCACGCCGTGGAACTGGCCGATCAATCAGATCGTCTGCAAGGCAGCGCCCGCCATCGCGGCCGGCTGCACGATGGTGCTGAAGCCCAGCGAGGTGACGCCGCTCAACGCGCTGCTGTTCGCGGAGATTCTGGACGCCGCGGGCGTGCCGCCGGGGGTCTTCAATCTCGTGAACGGCGATGGCCCGACCGTCGGTGCGGCGCTTGCAGCGCATCCCGATGTCGACATGGTGTCGTTCACCGGCTCGACGCGCGCGGGCATCGAGATCGCGAAGCTCGCGGCGCCGACCGTCAAGCGCGTGCATCAGGAGCTGGGTGGCAAATCGGCCAACATCCTGCTGGACGACGTCGACTTTGAAGCCGCCGTGACGGCGGGCGTCAACTCGTGCTTCAACAACAGCGGCCAGTCGTGCAATGCACCGACACGCATGCTGGTGCCCGAGGCGCGCCATGACGAGGCAGTGGCGATCGCCCGGCGAACGGCAGAGGCACATCGCGTCGGCCCTGCAGACCACGAACGCACGACGATGGGGCCGGTTGTCAGCGGCGTGCAGTTCGAGCGCGTGGAACGGCTGATCGCGGCCGGCATCGACGAGGGCGCGCAGGTCGTGGCCGGTGGCCTCGGTCGTCCGCAAGGTCTCGAACGCGGCTACTACGTACAACCCACTGTGTTCGCGAACGTGCGTCCGTCCATGACGATCGCGCGCGAAGAGATCTTCGGACCCGTGCTCGTCATCATGCCGTATCGCGACGAAGACGATGCAATCGCGATTGCGAACGACAGCCCCTTCGGCCTCGCTGCCTATGTGCAATCCGCCGATCACGAGCGCGCGCGGCGCGTAGCGTTCAGGTTGCGTGCGGGCAGCGTGTACCTGAACTATCCGTCGTGGGACGCCGGCTCGCCTTTCGGTGGCTACAAGCAGTCGGGCAATGGGCGCGAATACGCCGAGTGGGGGCTCGAGGCGTTTCTCGAAGTAAAAGGCATCGTGGGGTATGGAGACTGAGGGCAACTGAGCGCTGCGGCGGTCGACGGGCCGCTTCCGCTTTCTCAACCCGGCATGTCGCCTAGGCGCGGCCACGCAGCATATCCGCGATGCGCTCCGCGATCATGATGGTCGGAATATTCGTGTTGGCGCACGGTATCGAAGGCATCAGCGACGCATCGCACACGTAAAGCCCGTTCACGCCATACACGGCGCCACGCGCATCGCAGACAGCGAGCGGATCGTCGGCGGCGCCCATCCGGCAGGTTCCCGACGGATGCCAGGTACCGCCCACCGAGCGCGTGACGAACTTAGTCAAGGCATGATCGTCGGCGAGCAGGTCGTTCAGCGTCACGCCCTGAGTGACCACGCGTCGCACGAGCCACGCGCGAAACGGACCCGCGATGTCCAGCAGCGCGCTCAGCGTGCCGCGTTGCAACGCGTTCCACGCACCCGGCACGGCCACACTTGCGACACGCGGCGAATAGCTCGAAGGCAGAAGCGTCGCGCGATGCTTCGCCATCATCGGATCAGCCAGCGTTTCAGCGCCGAAGCGCAGCGCGCCCTTCAGACGTTCGAGATCGCGAGCATCGGACAGCATGTTGAAATCGACTGCGGGTTCGCTATGCGGACTTGCCGACGTCAGCGTCACCCGGCCGCGCGAGTACGACTTGTTCACCCAGAAGAAGATCGTGCCGAGCCGGTAGCCAACTGAATGCCAGCCCGAACGCGACAGGATCGCACCGTGCATGTCGCCGGGCACTGTGTCGTGCATGCCCGACGAAAAGCGCACGATGGCCTGCTCGTGATGCTCGTCGGGAAACGGCGTGCGGGCGGCCCGCGGCAAAACCGCGGAGACGGCGATCGACGGATGCTCCATCAGATTGCCGCCGACGCCGGCCCGGTCCGCGCGCACTTCGATACCCAGCGCGGAGAGCTCAGCGGCCGGTCCGATGCCGCTTCGCATCAGCAGCGCGGGACTGTGGATCGCGCCGGCGCAGACGATTACATACGCGGCGCGCAATTCTTCGCCCGCGCCATCCCTGCCCTCGCTATCGACGATGCGCGCACCGACTGCGCGCGTGCCGTCGAACAGCACGCGCTCGACGAGCGTTCCGGTGCGGGTCGTGAGGTTCGGACGGGCCCGCACGGTGTCGTCGAGATAGCAGACCGAGGTCGGAATACGCTCACCAGCCTCGCTCACCGCAATCGAGCCAATGAACGTACCGTCCTCCCATGCGCCGTTCTGATCGTCGCGCCGCACGTGGCCGCGCGCGGCAAGCGTACCGAGAACCGCGCGCACGAAGGGTGAAATGCGTGGCCAGTTCGTCCGCTGGATGCGGACCGGGCCGCTCTTGCCGTGCAGCTCGCCGTCGAAGTCGCAATCGGTTTCGAGTTTGCGGAAGTACCGCAGGCAGGCGCTCCAGTTCCAGCCGTGTGCGCCTAGCGCGTCCCATTCGTCGTAATCGGCGGGCGCGCCGCGATTCGCCATCAACGCATTGATCGCCGAGCCGCCGCCGAGCAGGCGCGCCTGTTCGTAGCGTCGTGTCGTCGCCGATACGCTCATGCGCGCCTTCAGGCGCTGCCAGATGTTCGCCGTGTCGAGATAGGCGCGGCCAGGGTACCGGCTGCGCACGGCAGCAGGCATGTCCGTCTGCGAGATATTGCGGCCGGCCTCGACGAGACAGACGGTCTTGCCGGCGTCTTCGGACAGGCGCGCGGCGAGCACGCAGCCCGCCGAACCGCCGCCGAGAATCAGATAGTCGATCACGTTCGATGATTACGCGGGCGGTGAAACGTGCGGAACGGGTGAGCAAAACGTGCGCGCGAACCCGTGAGCCCGCGCGTCGGGACCGGCCTGCGCCTTACTGCATGAACTTGAGCCAGCGTGCCTTTGCCTGAATGCCGGCGTCCGAGGCCCACCACTCCTCCGACATGAGCGCCTGCTTCGCCGCGTTGTCCGGCGAGCTCGGCAGCTCGCTCGCGCGTTTCGCGTCGATCTTGCCGGTCTTGAAAGCCGCCGGATTGCCCGGGCCATAGTCGATGTACAGCGGCAAGTTCGCCTGCAATTCGGGCGAGACAGCGGCGTTGACGAATTTGATCGCGTCGGCCAGGTTCGGCGCGTTCTTCAGCACGCACAACTGGGTGTTCTGCAGAATGCCATCGTTGAACGTGAAGTCGATATCGGGGTTGTCTTTACGCACGGCGCTCGCGCGGCCGTTCCAGATCATCGTCATATCGACTTCGCCGTCGTGCAGCAATTGCGCCGACTGCCCGCCCGACGTCCACCAGACGGTCACGTCCGGCTTGATCTGTTGGAGCTTCTTGAATGCACGGTCGACATCGAGCGGATAAAGCTTGTCGCGCGGCACGCCGTCTGCCAGAAGCGCGGCTTCGAGTACCGTCTGCGGATCATTGCGCAACGCACGCGTGCCGGGGAATCCCTTCACATTCCAGAAATCGGCCCAGCTCTGCGGCACTTTCTTCAACGACTTCTTGTTGTAGCCGATGACCGTCGAATAGAACTCATAGGCGACTGAATACGGCGTGCGGTATTTCTCGGGCATCGCGGCCCCATTCGGGATCTTCGAGAAATCGAGCTTCTCCAACAGGCCTTCGTGGCCGCCGCGCAGGCAGTTGGACGTCGGCGTATCGACCACGTCCCAGATCGGCTTGCCGGTTGCAGCCTGCGCCTTGATCTGCGGCCACGCGTCCGGGATGCTGTCCTGGTTCACGGTAATGTTCAGCAGCTTCGCAGCGGGATCGAGGATCGCCTTGGTCTGCGCTTCCTGATACGTGCCGCCTTGAGAAACAAAGGTAATCTTCCCCGCAGCAAAAACAGGCGTGAGACACGCAGGCACCAGACCCGCGACACCAAGAATCAGAACCGCCGCAAGCGGGCGCAACATGGGCTTCTTGATCACGACTTTGTCCTCGAAAGGGTTAAGCGAAAGAGATCGTGGATGTAATGCGCATTGAGGCCAATATAGTGAGTCTATTTAATGGCGACAACGCCGCAATTGTTGTGGTGCCCATGACATCATGTTATGGCAAACGCGTTACGTCGGCTTCGTAATGACCGGCTATTCCTTCTGATGAAAGATCGCCTTAGAAGCCCGCGTCGATCACGATCTTCGTTCCGTCGCTGAACCGGTTGAGGTGGAACGCATGCGGGTCGACAAGCGGCGTGTCGTTCGTCACCAGATCGGCCATCAGCTTTCCGGCCGCCGGGCCGATGCCGAATCCATGCCCCGAAAAGCCCGTGCCGATAAAGAGGCCCGGCACCGTATCGACACCGGAGATCACTGGAATCGCGTCCGGCGTCACATCCATGTAGCCCGCCCAGCGCTGCGCGATTCGCGCGTGCGCCAGATGCGGGAAGACCTTGGTGAACTCGCGCAAACCGGCGTCGGTGTACCGGGTGATCGGTTCGGGATCGAGCGTGCGGACCGCTTCGAACGCGGTGGGACGGTCGAGCGCCCAATGACGCGGACGGCGCAATTCCTCGAAAAAGCGAGCGCCGATGCCGATGCGCAAAGCGCCCAACTGGCTCTTCAACGCTTCGACATATTTGAAGAACAGGCGAAAGGAATCGGGCGTGAGATCGCTATAGGTGCGGAAGCCAAAAGCGATCGTATAGCCGCCGTCGGCGCGCTTGCGAAACGCGAATTTCTTGTTGCTCGCGCTACAGGTCGGGCCGCCGTCGAGCGGCTCGGTGCGAAGCACCGAGGCCTTTACCAGCAGTTGCGGTACATCGACATCCAGGTTGCCGCAGAACAACCGCGACCACGCACCACCTGCGACGACGACGCTGTTGCAACGAATCGTGCCGTGCTCGGTGACCACCGCACTGACGCGCCCTGCGCTTGTTTCGATGCCACGGGCGGCGCATGGCGTCAGAATCTTGACACCGCGTTTGCGCAACGCATTCGCGATCGCAGGTGCGGCTTTTTGCGGTTCGGCGCGGCCGTCGCCAGATGTGTAGAGTCCGCCTTTGAACGCTTTCGTCGCGCCGGGCAAGAGTTCAGCAACGGCACGCCCGTCGACCACCCGTGTGTCGAACGTGTCGCCTGCTACGTGGCGCGCCTTGTCGAGCCATACGTGATGACTGTCCATCACGGCGTCTTCGTCGGTCATGTAGAGGATGCCGCATTGATTGAAGCCCGTGTCAATGCCGAGCGTCGCATCGATTTTCCGCCACAATTTCAGGCTTTCAATGCTCAACGCGAACTCGCGCATGTCGCGATGCGTTACGCGCACCCAACCCCAGTTGCGACTCGATTGCTCGCCCGCAATATGGCCTTTCTCACATAGCGCGACCTGCAATCCCTTCTCGCTCAGATAAAGGGCCGTGCTCACCCCGATAATGCCGCCGCCGATGACGACGACATCGACTTGCGCGGGCAAGGTGGTGTCGTCAGCGACCGTTTCTACTTTGGGTCCCATTGTGGCTGGTGTCCTGCCTGTGAAGACTAGTTATGTTGATCGGCAATGCCGGCCCTGACCGGCACAGTCGAACTGGCCGAAGCCTGCGCCTTGCGCTGCCGGCGTGACAATCGTGTACTGGAACTGCCGCGCGCCGGATTCGCATGACGGTTGGTCCAGCGGTCGATGTGATTGATCGCGTGCGTGAGCGGCACGGTCACAAGCAGATACACCGCACCCGCAGCCACCAGCGGCGACAGGTTCGCGGTATTCACCGACGTGTTCTGGCCGATCGTAAACAGATCGCGTTGCGAAGTCAGCAGGCCGAGAAAATAGACCAGACTCGAATCCTTGACGATCGAAATGAACTGGTTCGCAAGCGCCGGCAAGATGCGCCGCACGCCTTGCGGCACGATCACGTGGCGCATGCTGCTCCAGTATGTCATGCCGAGCGCCTGACACGCGGACAGTTGTCCGCGCCCCACGCTTTGAATGCCGGAGCGGAAAATCTCCGCGATATACGCGGACGAGATCAGCCCAAGTGCGACGATCGCGAGCGGATACGGATTGGGTCCGAAGATCGCGAGCCCCACTGGCGCGAGTCCCTGGCCGACCAGCAGGATCACGAGCGCGGCCGGCAGGCCGCGAAACACGTCGATGAACACCTGTGCGGGCAGCATCAACCAGCGCGTATGCGACACCGTCATCAACGCGAGCATCATGCCCGCGACGATCCCCAGCACGGTCGAAAACACCGATAGCACCAGCGTGTTGACGAGACCCGTGCACAGCAACGACGGTATCGACGAGATCAGCAACGGCCAGTCGAGAAAGTTCTGCAAGAAAGCATTCATGGTGCGCTCCCTGTTGAGCGTCGGCGGCGGGTTCAGCCACCGGTCCGCAGTCGGCCGAACTCAATCAGTTATCGGTCTTCATCGCGTACGGCGGCAGGCTCGCGGGCTTCGAATAACCCGGATGGAACTGCAGGTACAGCTTCAGCCAGGTTCCGTCCGCGACCAGTTCGCCAATGCACTTGTTCAGCGCCGCCTCGAGCTTGGCGTTGCCCTTGTGCACAGGGAAACCGGCAGGCAGATTGACGGCGGAGATGTCGAGCTTGTCCGCGATGTTCATTTGCGGATACTTGCCCTGCAAGCCTTCCACGAGCGTTTTATCCACGAAGTAGCCATCGATGTATTTCGAGCGCATCGCGAGGAATCCCGCGTTCAGGTTCGGAAAGCGCACGATCTGCGCGCCCGGCAGGTAGCTGTCCGAATACGTGTCCTCGATCGTGCCCTGCACGACGCCGATCCGTTTGCCCTTCACCGACGACGGATCGCTCGTGATCGTGCTGTCGGGCAAGGTTGCTACGCTTAGAAGGCCCGTCAGATAGCCCTCTGAGAAATCGACCATTTTCAGGCGTTCTTTCGTGATCGAAATCGACCCGGCGGCCAGATCGATCTGCTGGTTCGCAACGCTCGGCAGCAGTCCGCTGAAATCCTGCGCGCGGAACTCGGCGCTCAGGCCGAGCTTCGCGGCGACGGCGCGCAGCAGTTCGACGTCGAAGCCCGTCATCTTGCCGTTGTCGATATACGAATACGGCTTGTTGTTCGCATCCACGCCGGCGACCAGCTTGCCGGGCGTCAGCGTGCCGATGTCGTCGGCACGGGCGTTGCCTTGCAACACGAGCGATAGCGGCACGACAACCGCAATGAGGCTGAGAAGATGGCGAAAACGCATGATGTTTGCTCCGTCGAAAGGACCTGCGATGGGAAGTCTGTCAAGAAAGCGCGGCGCGCGCGCGGCCGCTCCAGAAATCGTCGAACGCATAGAGCGCCGTGCCGACCGGCACGCTCAGGCGGCTCGCCATGCCGGCCGGGTTGACCGGAAAGGCGCCCTCGCCGAATGCGCCCGCCTGCGCATCGAGTCCGAGCATGGATCTCGCGACTCGCGAGCCCAGATAGCTCATCAGCGCGACACCGTTGCCGTTGCAGCCGAGCGCGTAGTGAATGCCGTCCTGTTCACCGATATGCGCGAGCTTGTCGCCCGTCATCGCGACGTAGCCCTTCCACGCGTGCGTGATGCGCACGTCGCGCAGTGCGGGCCACAACTCGATCATCTTCGCGTGCAGCATCCTCGCCGCTTCACGTTCGCTCACTTCGCGGATGGCGGGGCGCGAGCCGAACAGCATTCGCGTGCCATCGGGCGACGGCCTTGTGTAGAACAGATTGCGCTTCGAATCGCTGATCATGCGCCGCCCCGGATTCAGCACGGCCATCAGTCCCGGCGGCAGCGGCTCCGTTGCGATCTGGTAACTCGCGACCGGCAGCACGCGCCGCGCGAAGAACGGCAGCAGCCGTCCGGTGTAGCCGTTGGTCGCGACCAGCACATGCTTCGTGTCGATTTTTCCTCGCGTTGCGTGAACCCGAAAGCCCGCGCCATTGCGTTCGATTCGTTCCACTCCCGCATGTGAATGCAAAGTCGCGCCGCAACGCCGCGCTAGATCTCGCAGCGCGCGATGATATTTGGCCGTATGCAGACCACCGTATTCATCGACGAGAATCCCGCCGTAGTAGTAGTCGGAGCCGATCACCGTATGCTGCTCCGCGCGCGGCACGACATGCACCGTCACGCCGGTCTTCTCGCGCAAGAGGTCGCCCTGGCGCCGCAAGCGATCGAAGTGGCGCGGCGTGAATGCACCGAAGAAACGCCCCGTGATCTGCAGATCGGCGTCGAGCGACTCCTCGGCGACAAGGCGCTTCAGGTAATCGAAGCTCGCCATCGACTCGTGCATCAGCCGTCCCAGCCGCTCTGCCGATACGCCACGAATCGCATTGGTTAGCGCGAGCTTCTGTCCGCTCGACACCATGCCGCCGCTGCGCGTGCTGCCGCCCGCCCCGATCTCTGCGGCGTCGAGCACGGCGACGCTCGCGCCGAGGCGCGCTGCAACCGCAGCCGCCGACAAGCCGCAATAGCCGCTGCCGACGATCACCACGTCAACGTTGGACGGCAACGCGTCACGGACCGTCTCGGGCGGCGCGGTGTCCCACCAGTACGGGGGTCACGCGAAAATCGTCGTGAAGCAGCAGGGCATCGGAGCGCATCGTCTATGGCCGGTAAGAAGATGCAAGCCAGTCTAGGTTTTCGTCGACCATCCGGTCAAATACGACCAAAAACGTCTGCCATTCAAATTTGGTATGGCAAGCTGGGAGCCGGATCAACGAAGGCAGACGAGGCAAAAGGATGAATCAGCGGCAAATCGAAGCGTTCAGGCTGGTCATGTTGCGCGGCTCGATGACCGCCGCCGCCGAGGAACTTGGCACGTCGCAGCCGAGCATCAGCCGGTTGATTGCGGAACTGGAGGCATCGACGGGATTGGCGCTGTTCACGCGCAATGGCGGACGGATTCAGGCCACGGATGCGGGGAGCGCGTTTTACCGCGAAGTGGACCGGAGTTTTGTGGGCCTCGAGAAACTGGCGCATTCCGCGCGTGAAATCCGCCAGTTCGGCAGTGGCCGTCTGCGGCTCGTCGCGGCGCCGGTGCTGGCGTTGTCGTTCATCCCGATTGTGATCGAGCGTTTTCTTGCCGTCTATCCACGCATTGCGATATCGCTGGAAATGCGCAGCGAAGGCACGATCCAGCGTTGGGCCTCGGCGGCCTATTGCGATATCGGCTTTGCTACGACTACGCCCGATGCATTTGGTGTGACGAGCACCGAGTTATACCGGCTACCCGGCGTGTGCGCGCTACCGGCCGGGCATCCGCTGACTGCGCGCAAACGTATCCACGCACGCGATCTGCGCAACGAAAGGCTGATTCTGCCTTCGTATGCGGACGACACGCGTTCGTCGCTGGATCGCGTGTTGCGTCAGGCGGAAGTCAATCAGGTGCCGACTATCGAAACGCCATACGGTGCGACGATTTGCGCGATGGTGTCGCGCGGGTTGGGAATCGGCATCGTGAATCCGCTTGCGACTTTCGATGCCAATCCCACGAAGATCCAGTTTCGGCCGTTTTCACCGGACGTCGTGTTTCGGGGATTCACCGTATGTCCGCAGCTTCAGTACACAAATCCGATCGTTGATAGTTTTCTTAAGATGGCCGACGACACGATGGTGCTTGAAGCAAAGCACGCCTCTAAACCCGCGCGACATTAAAGCTTCAATGACACCACGCGGAAAATAGTCCAGCCGGCCGCCCTGAACCATGTCGAACACCGTCTCATACGGAACCGTCCCTATGTTCAGATCGGCTGCTCTCATGATCTTTGTGTCGATCCAGCCAAGCCCCTGACCACCCGTCAATGCCTTCAGATCATGTGGTCATGTTCTCAGCCCTGATCGGCACGCGCTCTTCAAACCAGCAACGTCGTGTGGACCGCCGTCCCATAGCACAACACCTCTGTGATGCCTCTCGCTATCTCGGTTGCGTCGTACCGCATGCCGATGATGCCGTTTGCGCCAAGGTCCGCAGCCTGCGCAATCATTCGGTCGTATGCATCCTGCCGCGCTCGCTCACACAGCGAGGTGTAAAGCGTGATGTTGCCTCCAAAAATCGTCTGCAGCGATGCGCCAAGTGCACCAACGACGGATCGGGACCGAACGATGATCCCGCGAGCGACGCCGAATGAGCGCTCTATCCTGTGTCCCGGAAGGTCAAACGCTGTCGTCACCATGTGTCGTTCTATCATCGTCTTCTCCGTGTTCAATTGATCGCTTGCGTTTCATCGGGCGTGCTTTCAAGGCGCTTTATTGTAGCTAAGCGCCTGATTGGCGTGCCGGGATCGCTGACTGGATAGATATACGGTAACACTCCAGTCAGCCGGGCAATGCGGACATCTTATGAGCACCGTGCCTTGCCCGGCTGCAACCATCAGGCAGCGAGTTGCGGCGCAGCGGGGAAGTCCACCGGTACGTGCGTCGTTGCGTGCAGATAGTTAGTGACGGTTTTGTCGCCGATCACGACGATCGTGTCGACCAGATTGGCCTTGGTCCAGCCCGCAGTGAAGAACGCATCCAAAAGCGCCTGATCTGCGTGCCCGCGGTTGACCGCGATGTTCTTCACCAGGCGCGCGAGCGCATCGAACTTCGCGTCGAAACTTGCCTTGCCACCGCGGATTTCGAGAATCTGTTCGTCGGTGAAGCCGTTCATCTTGCCGATCATGGTGTGTGCGGCCAGACAGTATTCACAGCCGTTGACCTGGCTCACGACGAGGTTCACGATTTCGCGCGCCTTGCCGGTGATACTGCTCTTCGCGTTCTGGAACGCGAGGTAGTTGCCGAGCGCATGCTCCGAATGGGCGAGCGTCGCGTACAGGTTGGGTACTGTGCCGAGACTGCTCTTGAGCTTGTCGAAGATGGCCTGGTTAGCCGGGGAAACTTCGTCGCGCGTCGGGACGTTGATGGTGATCATGGTGATGCTCCTGAGTAGAAAAGATGAATAAAGCCAGGTGAAAAAAACCCGTGCGTTATTGCGCGGTATAGGCGCCGTCGACTGCAATGTTCTGTCCGGTGAGGTAGCGCGCCTTGTCGCTCGCAAGGAAGACGATGGTCTGGGCGATTTCATCCGGGGTCGCGGCGCGTCGCGCCGGTATCGTCGCGAGGAAACTGGCCTTGCCCTCCTCGCTCCCGCCGGCAAAACGGTCGAGCATTTCGGTCGCGACAGGACCCGGCGCCACGGCGTTGACGCGCACGCCTGCGGCAGCGCCTTCGAGCGCCGCGCTCTTCGTGAGACCTTCGACCGCATGCTTGCTGGCTGCGTAGACGGACGCACCCGCAATACCGACCTGACCCGCGATCGATGAGAGATTGATGATGGAGCCCGCGCCCTGCGCCAGCATCACGCGCATTTCGTGCTTGAGCGACAGCAGCGTGCCGAGCACGTTGACTGAGAACGTGTCTTCGTAGTTGGCTGCCGTCTGCTCGACGATGGGCGCCAGTTGACCTTCCGTGCCGGCGTTGTTGACCGCCACGTCGAGGCGCCCGAAACGCTCGACGGTCTGCTCGACGACGCTGCGTACTTCCGCTTCGAAGCGCACATCGGCGCGCAGGAATTCGGCTTCGGCGCCAAGCGCACGCAATTCGGCGGCAAGCGCCTGGCCTGCCTCTTCGCGCCGGCCGCTGACGACCACGCGGTTTCCTTCGCGAGCAAAAGCAAGAGCGGTGGCGCGGCCGATGCCGGTCAGCGCGCCAGTGATAAGAACGACGGGTGAGTTCATGTCGGTACTCCTTGAGTTGGGTTGTGTCGAATCGCGTTTGCGATGACTGCACTTTGACTGATTCCAGATTGGGGATATAGATGGTGTATGCTCATATTACTGATTCCATGCAGGAATATATCGAGCAAAATGGACAAGCTGCAGGCAATGAAGACATTCGTGCGCGTGGTGGAGGCCGGCAGCTTTTCCGCGGTCGCGCACGAGGCCGACACGACGCAAAGCGCAGTGAGCAAACAGGTCGCGGCACTCGAGCGCGAGCTGGGCGCGCGGCTGCTGACGCGAACCACGCGTTCGCTTGCTCTGACCGAAGAAGGTGAACACTATTTCGAACAGGCGCGGCGCCTCGTCGCGGAAATCGCGGAGGCCGAAGGCGCGCTGCGGCGCGGCGAACAGCAACTGACGGGCTGGCTGCGGATCGCGGCTTCAGTCGGCTTCGGGCGACTCAAACTCATGCCATTGGTTCAGTCGTTTCTGGCAGAGCATCGTGGCGTGAAGATCGACCTGCGCCTGAGCGATGGTTTTGTCGACCTGGTGGAACAGGGGATCGACGTGGCAGTGCGGCTCGGCGATCTGCCGGACAGCAGCCTGATCGCGCGTCGCGTGGGAACGGCCCAGCGGATGCTGATGGCGCATCGCAGCTACGTGCGCTCACTGCCCAAAGGAACGAAAGCGCCACGCGCCCCCGACGACTTGAGTGGGCACAACTGCATCGTCTACACCGAACTGGCGATGCGCAACGCGTGGCGTTTTACGGCAGGACCCGGCGCGACAGATCCGGTGGGAACCACGCGCATCGTGCGGGTCGAAGGTAATCTGCAAACCAACAGCAGCGAGGTCATGCGGGCCTCGGTGCTCGCGGGTATGGGTATCGGCTATTCGCCGACGTGGCTGTTCGATGACGAGCTAGCCAGTGGCGAAGTGCAGCGGATGTTGCCGGACTGGGACACGATCCCCATCCCGATCCATCTGGTGAGCCCACTGGAGCGCCGGCATTCGGCCAAGGTCAAAGCGTTTGCCGAACATGTCGGAAAGGCGATGGCCCGGAGCTGAAAGTCGACGCCACGCACTGGCAGAAAACGCTCAGCGGCATCGACGCACACAAGCCCGCTACCGTGGGCCGCTGGCTCGGGGAGCCAGCGGCGCGGGCAGACCATCTGTCGAGCGTGATAACGGTTTGAGCGAGGCCTACGCCCGTATCACGTCCCGGCGTTAACGAGCGCCTTCGGCACAGCGTGTTGCTGCAAACCCCATTTCGCCAGGATCTTCTGGTAGGTGCCGTCGGCGATAAGCTGATTGAACGCATTGGTCAACGCCGTGTTGAGCGCCGCGTTGTCTTTCGACATGCCGAGTGCCGTGTACTGCGACAGGAATGGCTGGCCGATCGGCGCGTACGCGTTCTGCTCAATCGAGTTCTGGTACGGCAAAGTTTCGCCGCCCTGCACCGCCGCATCGATCCGGTTCTGGCGCAACTGCATGCGCGCGTCCGACGAGCCATCCGTACCGATTACCTTGATGGGCGGCTTACCTGCCTTCACGCAATGCTCATCGCTCCACTTCGCGGCATCGTTCACAAACGATGTGCGGCGGCTCGTTCCGACGGTCTTGCCACACAACGCATCCATCGTCGCGAACTCTCCCGCACGCGCCTTCGTCGTGTAGAACTGCGGACCGGTCGTGATGTAGTCAAGGAAGTTCACCGCCCCGCGGCGCTCGGGAAGATCGGTCATGCCCGACAGGATCACGTCGACGCGCTTCGTCGTCAGCGCGCTCATCATCTGGTCGAAGCTGGTTTCCTGCCACTCGAGCTTGACGCCGAGCTTCGCGGCAAGCGCTTCGCCGAGATCGACGTCGAAGCCCATCAGCTTGTCGGTGGCCGGGTCCTTGTATTCGAACGGCGGATAGTTCGGCACGATCGCCGCGACGAGCGTGCTCTTGCCAATTGACGGAGCAGTAGTTTGCGCATGGGACAGCGGGGCATGCAATGCAACGATACCAACCGCCAGTGTGAACCACTCACGAAAACGAAGGGACGTGTTCATAAAAACTCGCTTGCTAGAAGAATTGGAAAAGCGGGTCCCAACCAGGACCACGCTTGTGATCAGGAAAGCACAGCCGAGATGAAATCCTGCGTACGTTTATGTTTTGGCTGCCCGAGCACCTGATCAGGCGTGCCGGTTTCCACCACCTGCCCCTGATCCATGAAGACCACCCGGTTGGCCACCTCGCGTGCAAAGCCCAGTTCATGCGTCACCACGATCATCGTCATGCCGCTCTTCGCCAGGTCACGCATCACCGCCAGCACCTCGCCCACGAGTTCAGGATCCAACGCCGAGGTTGGCTCATCGAACAGCATCAGTTGCGGATGCATCGCCAGTGCACGTGCAATCGCCACCCGTTGCTGCTGTCCACCGGACAGTTCCACCGGAAATGCATCGCACTTGTGAGCGAGTCCTACCCGCTTGAGCAACGAACGCGCCTCTTCTTCCGCCTCCGCGCGCCGCCGCTTGAGCACCTGCACCGGACCTTCGATCACGTTCTCCAGCACCGTCTTATGCGGGAACAGGTTGAATTTCTGGAATACCATGCCGGTCGCCAGACGCTGGCGCGCCACCTGCCGCTCCGAGAGTTCGTGCAGCCGGTTGCCCACCCGCCGGTAGCCCGCCAGTTCGCCGTTCACCCACAGCGCCCCGTCGTTGATCTTCTCCAACTGGTTGATACATCGCAGGAACGTGCTCTTGCCCGAGCCCGACGGCCCGATCACGCACAGCACTTCGCCTTTGGCCACATCCAGCGTGATGCCCTGCAACGCCTTGAACTCGCCATATGACTTGCGCACGTCGACCGCGCGAACGATTGAATTCATTTCGGCTCCTTGTCCTGTCGTCACCGGCGCCTTCATTGCCGGCCCGATGCACGTCCTGCCCCGCGGGCGTAGTGCCGTTCCACCCGCGACTGCGCGAACGACAGCACCGTCACCACCACCAGATACCAGACCCCGGCCACCATCAGCAGCTCGATCACCCGTGCATTCGCGTAGTAGATGTTCTCGGCGTTGTGCAGCATCTCCGCGTACTGGATCACGCTCGCGAGCGACGTCAGCTTCACCATCCCCACCAGCTCGTTGCCGATCGGCGGCACGATCACCCGCATCGCCTGCGGCAGAATCACCCGGCGCAGTGCCTGCAGCCGCGGCATGCCGATCGACTTGGCCGCTTCATACTGACCCGTGTCCACCGACAACAGCCCCGCGCGCACCACTTCCGAGGTGTACGCCCCCTGGTTGATCCCCAGACCCAGCAACGCCGCGAGGAACGGCGTCATGACATCCACCGTGCGAAATTCGAACAGGCCCGGGATGCCCATCGACGGAAACACCAGCGCCAGGTTGAACCACAGCAGCAGTTGCAGGATCACCGGTGTGCCGCGAAACAGCCACACATAGCCTTGCGCGACCGTCTGCAACACCGGATTGGGCGACAGCCGCATGATCGCGGTGATCACGCCGAGCACCACGCCCAGCACCATCGCCAGCACCGTCATCACGATCGTGTTGACGAGGCCGTTCAGGATCGAACGCGCCGTCAGGAAGCGCGCGACGTAACGCCATTCGATCTGCCCATGCGCGAACGCCAGCACCACGTACCCAATCAACGCGATGATTGCCGCCGAGGCCACATAACGACCCCAGTAGCGGCGCCGTACATGTTCCAGATGCGAAATGTCGGTGACGTCCTCACTCATCTCTGTCATCTGCTTCTGAGCCTCCGCGCGCAGTGCCGCCCGATCGTTTGAAACGCTTACCATGATGGCCCCCTGTAGTCAGCCGCCCACGCGGTCTGCTTGTCGATCGCCGCACGCAGCCGGGTGATCTGCTCTTCCACGCGTGCCGGCGCCGTACCGCCGTAGCCGCTGCGCGCGGCCACCGCCGCTTCGAGCGTTACGTGTTCCAGCACCGACGCCTCCAGCCGCGCATCCACCTGCGCCAACGTCGCCACCGACACCTCACCCAGCTCGATGCCCTGCTCTTCACACACCCTCACCAGCGCGCCCGTGATCTCGTGCGCCTCGCTGAACGGAATACCGCGCAGCGCGAGCCAGTCGGCCACCTCCGTGGCGAGCGTGAAACCCAGCGGCGCCTGGCGGCGCATCTCGCCCACGTTCACCTGCATCGTGCGGATCATGCCAGCCATCGCGGGCAATACCAACTCCAGCGTGTCGATGCTGTCGAATGCGGCGATCTTGTCTTCCGCCAGATCGCGGTTGTACGCGAGCGGCAGCGACTTCAACGTCGCCAGCAGGCCGCCAAGATTTCCGATCAGCCGCCCCGCCTTGCCGCGCGTAAGCTCCGCGATATCCGAGTTCTTCTTCTGCGGCATGATCGAGCTGCCCGTTGCGTAGCCATCGTCCAGCACGACCCAGCCGAACTGGCGCGTCGTCCACAGGATCACTTCCTCCGACAGTCGCGACAGATTCACCGACAGCATGCTCGCAATGAACACGAACTCCGCCACGTGATCGCGTGAAGCGACGGCGTCGATCGAGTTTTCGCAGGGTGCGTCGTAGCCGAGCTCGGTGGCTGACAACTCCGGGCTGAGGCAGATCGCCGAGCCCGCCAGCGCTGCCGCGCCCAGCGGCGAGCGCGCGCTGCGCCGGTCCCAGTCCACCAGGCGATCGACGTCGCGGTAAATCGACTGCGCGTGCGCCAGCAAATGATGCGCGAACACGACCGGCTGCGCCGGCTGCAGATGGGTAAAGCCCGCCGTCACGCTGCGGGTGTGCGCATCGGCCTGTTCGATCAGTGCGTTCTGCAAATCGATCACCGCGTGCGCCAGCGTGCGTGCCTTGTCGCGCAGGAACAGGCGCAGGTCGTTGGCCGCCTGGTCGTTGCGCGAGCGGCCCGCGCGCAGCTTGCCGCCGGTAGCGCCCAAACGTTGCGTCAATTCGCGTTCGAGGAACGTGTGCACGTCCTCGTCATCCTGCGACGGTCCGATCTCGCCTGCAAGGTACTGCGCTTGCAGTTTGTCCATTTCGCCCAGCAGTCGCTGCAATTCTTCTTCGGTCAGGATCTGAGCGCGGCGCAGTTCCTGCGCATGCGCGCGGGAACCGGCCAGATCGTACGGCGCGAGCCGGAAGAAGCTCGGATCCGAACGCGATAGCGCCTTGAGCGCCGCCGACGGCCCCGACTTGAAACGCCCGCCCCACAAACGCTCGATCGGTTCAGAAATATTCATCGCTGCTAGTCCCCTCCGTTAAGTTGACTCCACTGTACGTATCCAGTTTTTCTTCTTGTAGCGAGAATTAAATTCCGTTCAAATGAAATTTTTCTCAGCATCTCTTCCCACCTCATGCGAAACCGTCTGCCACCGCTCAATCCTCTCCGTGCGTTCGAAGCCGCCGCGCGGCGCTCGAGCGTGGCCGGCGCCGCGCAGGAGTTGCACGTGACCGCCAGCGCGGTCAGCCATCAGATCCGCATTCTCGAAGAGTCACTCGGCGTTACGCTGTTCGTCAGATCAAAGGCGCGCGTGAAACTGACGCGCGAAGGCGAGGCCTTGCTGCAGCCCGTCAAAAGCGCGTTCGACATGATCGCCAACGCCGTCGTCAAACTGGACTCACCCGAAATGGCCGGCGATCTCGTCGTGTCCACACCGCTGCTGTTCACCTCGCGCTGGATGGCCCGGCACATCGGCGAGTTTCTCGACCAGTACCCGGGGATCAATCTGAAAGTGATCCCCTCCAACGACGACCGCGAGGTGTATTCGCCCGACGTCGACGTATGCGTACGCTACGGAGAAGGCCGCTGGCGCGATCGTCACGTCACGCTGATTACGCATCCATCGCTGTTTCCGGTGGTCAGTCCCGCCTTGATGAACGGGTCCAACGCGATCCGCAAGACCGAAGATCTCGCGGGCAAAGCGCTGTTTTGCGAGCACTCGGGATCGTGGATGCGATGGCTCGCGCATGCGTCGGCCGACAAGCTCGAAGGCATCAGGATTCTTGAAATCGGCAATGCGCATATCGGTATCGAAGCGGCGATTCACGGTCAGGGTGTGGCGCTCGGCGACAGTTTCTCGGTGCGGGACGACCTGATGGACGGCACGCTGATTCGGCCGTTCAGCATCACCGTGCCGTCGAGACACGCGTATTACCTGGTGTCCCGGCAGGAGCTGTCCGATACGCCGCTCGTGTCGGCATTCGCCATGTGGTTGAGCGAGAACGTGGAGTGACCCAGGTGCTTCAATGGTCCTTCGCACCGTTCATCGTCACCTGCTGAACCGCGCTCGATTGCAGCCCCCACTTCGCCACGATCGCACTGTATGTGCCGTTCGCGACCAGCTTGTCGAGCGCGGCCCGCACCGCATCGCGCAGCTTCGCGCTGGACTTCGCAAAGGCGATGCCTTCAGGCGAAGCCGCGAACGGTTCGCCAATGGGCTTGTAGGTGTTCGGTTCGAGCTTCATTGCGTACGGCAGGGTTTCGCTGCCCTGCACACCCGCCACGATTCGCCCCTGCTTCAACTGCATACGCGCGGATGACGTGTCTTCCGTACCCACCACCGTGACCGGCGTCTTGCCGACGCAGTTCTTCGCACTCCATGCTGCGGTGTCTGCCGGGAATGACGTGCTGCGACTCGTACCGACCGCCTTTCCGCACAGATCCGCCGACTGCCGGATCTCGCCGCCATGCGCGCCGGTCAGAATGTAGAACTGTGCGCCTGAATTCAGGTAATCGAGAAAATCCGCCGTATCGCGGCGCCCCGGCACGTCGCTCAATCCGCTCAGCACCATGTCCACACGCCCGGTAGCGAGCGAGGGCAGCAATTGTTCAAACGCCGACTCCTGCCAGTCCAGCTTGACGCCGAGTTGTTTTGCAATCGCATTGCCGAGGTCGATATCGAAGCCGGTCAGTTCGCCGCTCTCCGGGTCTTTGTATTCCATCGGCGGGTAGATCGAGTTGACCGCGACCTTGATGACCTTGGTCTTGGCAATCGAATCGGGCAACGCTTGCGCATGGGCAGCAGCGCCGAAGAGAAAGGTCGACAGACAGACTGCCATCAAACGGGACGCAGCGCGCAGCGGGTTCAGCTTGGACATGGAGGACATACCTTTAAAGAATTGAACGCTTGTCATCGAAACCATTGAGTTTCCGTCACGGCCTGTCGCGCTACCGCAGCGCGGGTTTAGCATCGGCGTCGCCGCCAAGCCACGATAGAAGCGTGCGCGCGTCGGCGAGATTGTCCAGATCGAGTACCGCATCGGCAAGCGCATTCGCCGACGTGTCGTCGAGCGCCATGGCGGCCAGGGTGTGGTACTTCGACAGCAAGTCCGCATCCGACAACGGATTGCGCGGATCGCCGAGCGGCGTGAGCACCTGCTGCGAGCGCGGCATCTCATCGGCGATCGTGAGCGTGACGATGGGCTCGTCCAGATCGGACATCGCTGGATCGACTTCGAGCGTGATGCGCTCCATCATCGCGGCCATGCGCGGATCCGTTCGGGCAGCCTCGAGATAGGCGGCAATCCCCGCGTGGCCATAGACCAGCACCGAAGCAACCGCATACGGCAAACTCATTTGCGACGAGGCCAGGTTGCGCAATTCGCGGCCGCCGCACATGCCTTCGACGAATGCGCTCAATCTGACGTGCACGCTGGATAGCCTGTCCGGGTCACATTTGATGTCACGCAGCAGATCGAGCGTGGCATCCACCGCTGCATGCGTGCTGCGGCACGACGCGTGCGGCTTGATCGAGCAACGCATGATCTTCCACGTGTCGCCCAGTTCGTGCAGCAAGGCTTCGGGCTTCTGCGTGTCGGGAGCGAACGCATTGAAGAAGCCGCCCCATACGTCCGCGAACACCTGCGTCGGGCCGGTGACGTTTTCCCTCGCCAGCAATGCCGCCAGCAGTCCACCTTCAGCCGCGCGGCCGGTGTGCATGCGCTTCGTTTGCGACGCGTCGTGAATGAAACCCCATAGGCCGCCGCTGAAGCTGCCCGCATGGCCGAACGCTGCGCCGGTTTGCACGGCATCGAGCCCGAGGAGGCGCGCACTTGCCGCCGCCGCGCCGAACACGCCGCAGGTCATCGTAGAATGCCAGCCGCGTGCGTTGTGCGGCGAATATCCGCCGCATGCTTCGAGCACGCGCCTGCCGACGTCATAGCCGAGCACCACAGCCGCAAGAAACGCCCGCCCCGATACCGGTCGCGGCGAGCAGGCAAGCGCCGCGAATGCCGCGGGCAGCACGACGGCGCCGGAATGATCGCAGCCGCCGGAGTCGTCGAGTTCCAGCGCATGTGCCGCGACACCGTTGACGAAGGCCGCGCTGCGCGGGCCGAGCGACTGCCGTGTGCCCCACACATGCGCCACGCCTGGCCCGTCGCCGGACATGACCGCCCGCGCGCTGCGCGACTCCATGGCCGCGGCGCCGGCCAGCGACGCGCCGAGCGTGTCGAGGATATGCCGCTTGGCCTTATGGACGACGGCAACAGGCAGCGCGTCGTTGGGTACGCCGGCGACGAACGCCGCCAGTTGCTCCGACAGCGACAGATCACGCGCGCTCATCGTGCGGCCTCCCGATGCCTTGCAAAAACCTCGACCGGATGACCCGGCTCGTTACCGTCGACGTTCTGCCGCCACCAGGCCGCCACTTCCGCGCCCGTCGCGAACCACACGTCGTCGTGCGAACGCATCTCCGCTAGCAATTCGCGCAACACGTCGATACGTCCCGCTGTACCGATGAGCTCCGGATGCAGCCTCAGCACAAAGCACAGACCGAAGCGGCGGAACGCCGCGAAATCCTGCTTCCAGTTCGCCAGCACTTCCCGATACGAGGGAATCCGTGGCTGCCCGACCGGTACTGCAGGCGACAGGTTGTAGACGAAGTACGGCTCGTCTTCGAGTTCATAGTGAAGCGGCAGTTCGATCAGCGGCGGCGTGTCGGCAGCCATCACCTTCCCTGCGTTTGCATTCGCGTCCGGCAGATGAAAATACGGCAGATCGTCGCCGCGCCATGAAGACGACCACGTGACCCCTTTGCTGCGAAGAAAGTCCGCGAAGCCCGGCGCCCAATTGCCGTAAAAGGAACGAAAACCCTGCACGCGCCGACCGAGCGTGTCGACGAGTGCCTGCTGACCGGCAAGGAAGGCTTGTCGTTGCTCATCGAACGTGAGTGTGTCGAAGTTCTCGCAGCGATATCCGCTCGTGCCGATTTCGTGTTGCTGCGCATCGATACGGCGTAGTAAATCTGTGTGAGTTTGGGCAACGCGTCCGGGCAAGAACCAGCTCGAACGGATATCGAACTCATCAAACGCGTCGAGCACGCGATCCACGCCTCGTTTAGCACCATAGCGCCACACCGAAAGCGATTTCTCGCGGCCGGCGATACGCGGCTCCTGAGTCAGGATGCCGTGTTCGTCGTTGAAGTCGACCGTGACGACCACTGCGCAGCGCGCGTTGTGTGGCCAGTGAAGTGCATTCATGCGCTGAACTCCTGCGCGTGTTCCGACGTATTGTTATCGAGCCACCATTGCGCGACGTCGCGGCACGTGGCGAACCATACGTCGCCTTGTGCGTGCATGTGATCGATCAGTCTTTCTAGCAGCGCAATACGGCCAGGTTTGCCGGACACCTTCGGATGAAACAGCGTGGTCAGGCAAAGCCCGTCGCGATGCGAGCCGTCGAATTCACGACGCCAGTTGTCGAGCGTCGCGTCATAGCTCGCAATGCGATCGAGACTCGCCGGAAAATCCGGGTTGCGGTGATAGGCCAGCGACGCATAGTCGTCGAGCTCCCAGCGGCCCGGAATTTCGACCAGAGGCTCGGCGATGCCCTCGGCGTGCAGCAGATAAGGACGATCGTCGCCACGCATCGAACTCGAATAGCGCACGCCGGCTTCCATCAGCACGCGAATCGTGTCCGGCCCCCAGTCGCCCGATGGCGTGCGAAAACCAACCGGCTGCATGCCGAGATATTTAGCGAAGACTTCTGCTGAGCGCTCCATCACTGCGCGTTGGCCGTCGCGATCCAGAGTCCAGAAAGCCTCGTGCCGGTAGCCGTGGTAAGCGATCTCGTGGCCACCCGCGATGATCGCCGCACACTGATCTGGCCAGTTTTCGACCACCCAGGCCGGCACGAAGAAAGTCGCCGGCACGCGCCGCTCGTTGAGCATATCGAGCAGACGGCCAAGCGCGCGCCACGGGCCGTAACTGCCCAGGGTGAAATACGAAGGGTTGGTCCAGATCGAACCGTTGAGCATCGCATCGCCGGTCGGGCCGTCGAGATCGAACGCGAGCGCGACGCAGGAACGGTGTCCTTCCGGCCAGCGCGGCGCGGTCTGGATAGGCTGGCGCTCGACATATTCCATTTGAGAAACGTTGCCCGGCTCCCCAGACGCACTTGCACGGTGTGCATGGCTTTGCGACGCGGGCATGCCCTGTTGCAGGGGCAACGTAACGGTAGATCGGACCAAACGAAAACTCCCTTGAACGCATTGTTCGACATGGTGTCGATCCGGCGTTTCTGCCCGCTACGTAAGGCAAACCCGATGCTCGGCGGCGGCACCGCGGCACTCACTGCGAGCCTACTTCGGGTGTGTATATCCGGATTCGTTGAAGGGATTTAAGAACGCCAATTTTCCGGCCACAAACGGTAAAATCTCATGGTTACCATGCGAGTTGTGCATAAATGAAGATCGAACGCTATCCTCCCTTCAACGTGCTGCAAACCCTGCTGGTGGTCGCCCGCTGCGGCAACTTCACGGCTGCATCGCAGCAGCTGTTTCTCAGCCAAAGCGCGGTGAGCCGGCATATTCAACAGATCGAGGAGTATTTCGGTTGCGCGCTGTTCGTGAGGCACACCCGCATGGTCGTGCAGACTGCGGAGTGTCAACGGCTGGTGCCGATCGTCGAAGAGTTGCTGGCAACCGCGCGCCGCTCGATGCACATCACGAACTCCGGCGGCCAGACCATTACCCTGCGCGTCACGCCCACGCTGGCGGCGCGCTGGCTGCTGCCGCGCCTGACCGACTTCTATGCTGAAGTTCCAGGTACGCAGTTGAATATCGACACCGCATGGTTCCTGCCAACCAACTTCGGCGAAGGCACGCTCGACGCCGCGATCCTGTTCGGAACCGGCAATTGGGAAGGATTGGAAGCCACCTGTCTGATGCGCGAGAGATTGACGCCGGTCTGCTCGCCGCAGATCGCCAGCGGCACACCCCCGCTCGTGGAGCCCGAAGATCTGAAACAGCACACGTTGCTGCATTCCAGCTTCGGCCGGCGGGGGTGGATTCTGTGGCTGCAGCAGGAAGGCAACCTTGCCGCGCATACGTATCGGGAGCAGGTGTTCGACACGCTGGACCTCGCATTCAGCGCCGCGGCACGCGGGTTGGGTGTGGCGCTGGGGGATCTGAACCTGGTCGGAGAGAATCTCACAAGCGGCTCACTGGTGACGCCGTTCAGGCGCGTGGTGGAGACCGGGGCTGGATATTATCTGGTGCATCCGCCGCGCAATGAATATCGCGAGAAATTGAAGCCGCTTCTTCGGTGGTTGCAAGCGAGTGTTGCGGCGTAATCCGCGGCAGCGCGCGTGGTTCACAAGCACGCGACATCGGTTCGGACAATTTGTCCGCACTGTCAGGAACCTCACCCTCCTTCATCTTTCGCGGCAGAGCCGCTACCTTTGCGACATGCAAACCGTCCCCGGCTACGGGCTTGTGCATGCGCTGGTACGCCCTCGTAGCCCGTCTTGAATGGAGAACTCAATATGCCCAGTATGCTCAGAACTTACGTCATTACAGGTGCAGGATCCGGTATTGGCCTGGCCACGAGGCAGCTACTCGAGTCGCAGGGCCATCATGTGATTGGCGCGGATATTCACAATGCCGAAGTCGTTGCGGACCTCGGCACACCTGAAGGACGCACTGCTCTCGTCGAGCAGGTGACGAAACAAAGCGGTGGTTCGATCGACGCCGTTCTCGCCGTGGCAGGTGTCGATATTGCGGGCCCCGCCACCGCGGCGATCAACTATTACGGCGCCGTGGCGACGCTGCAAGGGCTCCGGCCACTGTTGCTAAAGTCGTCGGCTCCGCGCGCCGTGGCCGTCTCCTCCATTACCTCTGTCCACCCTCACGACGAGCAGCTCCTGAACATGCTGCTGAACGGCACAGAAGAACAGGCATTGGAGCGGGCACGAGACGCGAGTTACGTCTACGCGACCACCAAGCGAGCGCTATCACGATGGATCCGGCGCAGTGCGATCAGTGCGGACTGGGCCGCCTCGGGGATACCACTGAATGCGCTCGCACCAGGACTCGTCAAGACCGAATTGCTGGCGCGACTTTTCGAAGACCCCGATAAAAAGCGCGCTGTTAGCGCCGGCACCCCAATGCCACTCGGCGGTCCGTACGAGCCCGTGGCGGCTGCCGAGTTCCTTGCCTGGCTCGCCAGCGAAAAGAACGGCCATATGACCGGCCAGACTATTTTCATCGACGGCGGCGCCGATGCGGTGATCCGTGGAGATTCGGTCTGGTAGATCGCTGGGCGATCTATCCCGGGAAAGCCTTCGCTACGACATGCACTGTTCATCCGCGATTAACGCGTCCTCCCGAGCGGCACGTGCTCGCTGATGAAATCGATGAACGCTCGTAGCTTTGGCGTGATATGTCTGCCGGACGGCCACAACAGTTGAAAGGTGTTGTGGTCGGTCGTGTATTCATCCAGAACCGTCACCAGCCTGCCGTCATTGAGAGCGTCGCGCACCGTGAAGTCCGACATGTAGGCAATGCCGAGACCTTCCAGCGCGAAGCACAGGCGCGCCTCATTGGTGTTGCACGTCACCGTCGTGGCGAGTTGCGCTTCGGCTTCGTCGGCATCGTGCCGGAGTTGCCAGACCTGCAGTTTGCCCGTGTTCGGCATGCGGAATTGAATGCAGGCGTGTTCGGCCAGTTCCCTCGGATGCACCGGCTTCCCGCAGCGCTCGAAATAGTTTGGCGCGCCAACGAGCAGCATTCGGAAAGAGCCCAATCGCCGTGAGGTCAAACGGGAATCCTCAACGTCGCCGCTGCGCACGACAGCGTCGTAACCCTCTTCGATCACATCGACCTTCCGGTTGTCGAAATCGAGATCAAGTTCGATCGCAGGATAACGCCGCTGAAAATCGGCAAGCACAGGTAGAAATGGCTCACTGATCATGGGCAAGCCGATGCGCAGTCGCCCTTTGGGGACCGCCGATGCCTCGGACAACTCGGCCTGCGCCGCGTCGAATTCCGCCAGAATGCGCCGCGCGCGTTCGACAAACATCTCGCCCTCGGCCGTCAGCGTGACGCTGCGTGTGCTTCGATGAAACAACCTGACGCCGAGGCTCTGCTCGAGACGCGTCACGCTCTTGCCAATGCCAGAAGCGGAAATACCCAGAATGCGGCCGGCAGCGACAAAGCTGCGTGTCTCGGCGGCCTGAACAAACACATTAAGCGCAATGCTATCCATAGTCTCGCAGCATCCATTGCGCGGACACATTGTCCGCTCTATCGGGAACTCTACCCTACTTAATTCACGCCTGAAAAGCCGTTACTTTTGCATGGCAGGCAGGACGCGAACGCCTTGCCTCATAGAGGTCACGACCTCCATTTCCGTCGAATTGAATATGCAGTGGTAGCACACCGCTGCCTGAACAGGAACGCATGATGACAACCCGACCCGACCTTTTCGATCTCGCACGCAAGCTCGAAGACACACGATGGCAGTTACTGCTGAATGCCGATGCTAACGCGCTGACCGATCTTCTCTCCGACGAGCTGCATTTCGTGCATTCGAGTGGCCTGAAAGACGACAAGACGGCTTACCTCGACGCCGTCCGGGCGGGAGTGGTGATCTACCGAAGCGCCAATAGCCGCATCGAGACAGTCGTGCCCCTTGGCGACAAATCGTTCGTCGCGAGTGGCGCTCTGAAAATGGAGGCAACCGTGCGTGGAACGGAACGGAGTCTCCATTCGCTCTTCATGGTGGTGTGGCGCCGCGAGCAGGAAACATGGCGGCTTGTCGCGCACCAGACTACCTTGCTGCCGGCTTGAGCAGCTAACTACGTTATCCAAAGGAACAGATCGTGAAAATTTTTATTACTGGCGCCAGCGGTTTCGTCGGCGGCACTGTCGCCCGTCGCTTGCTCGCCGCAGGTCACAGCGTTCGCGGATTGATACGCGACGCAAGCAAAGCCGAATCGTTGAAGGCACTAGGTATCGAACCCGTGATTGGCAGCCTCGAAGACAGCAGTCTGCTGACGCGTGAGGCGCAGCAATCGGAAGGTGTGATTCATGCTGCCGACAGCGACCATCGGCCGGCGATCGAAGCCCTTATCGAAGGACTGCGGGGCTCCGGCAAGCCATTGCTGCACACCAGCGGTTCGAGTGTTATCGGCGATGATGCACTGGGCAATAGCGTTTCGGAAGCGATCTATGACGAAGACACGCCGATGGTCGTCGAGCCGGTCAAGCAACCACGTCGCGACATTGAACTGCGGGTACTCGCTGCCTCCGCGGAAGGTGTACGCGCCGTGGTGATCTGTCCGAGCAACATCTACGGCAGCGGCACGGGGCTCAATCCGCGGAGCGTGCAGATCCCGTTCCTGGTTGACGACGCGCGCAAAGGCGGCGTGGTGCACATCGTCGGACAAGGCGTGAATCGCTGGTCGAACGTCCATATTGAAGACGTCGCCGAACTCTATCTGCTCGCGTTGGAGAAAGCGCCGGCCGGCGCGTTTTATTTCATCGAGAGCGGCGAGGCGTCGTTCGGTGAAATTGGCGATGCTATCGCGCGGCGTCTAAAGCTTGCGCCGGTTCAATCATGGACCGTGGAGCAAGCTACCGAACGTTGGGGCAAAGTCCATGCGCACTACACCTTCGGCTCAAATAGCCGTGTCCGCGCAAAGCGTGCCCGCAAGGAGCTCGGCTGGACGCCGCGCCATACGTCGGCACTGGCCTGGATTGAAGAGGACATGCCGCTATGAGCAAAGTCTGGTTCATCACCGGCAGCGCCGGTGGCATCGGCGCCGGCATTGCGCGGGCAGCGTTGACTGCAGGCGACGTAGTGGTTGCAACCGATCTCGACCTTGAACGACTGCAGCAAGTCTATGCAGCGAACGCAGCACACGTTCTGACAGCACAACTGGACATTCGCGACGCGGCGCAGGCCGATGCTGCCGTGGAAGCCGCCCTCGCCCGTTTTGGCCGCATCGATGTACTGGTCAACAACGCGGGCTATGGCCAATTCGGACCATTCGAGGAAATCGAGCCCGAGGCGATCGAACGGCAGTTCGCCACCAACGTATTCGGCACCTTCAACGTCACCCGGGCGGTATTGCCGGTGATGCGCCGGCAACGTGCAGGCCTCGTCATCAACATGTCTTCGAATGGCGGATTCAAAGGCGTCCGTGGCGCCTCGATGTATTCGGCCACCAAGTTCGCCATCGAAGGATTCTCCGAGGCTCTCGCGCAGGAAATCGCGGACTTCGGTCTCAAGCTCACCATCGTTGAGCCAGGCGCCTTCCGCACCGACTTTCTCGACGACCGTTCGTTAAAACGCGGCACGCACGCCTTGAGCGATTACGCCGATTTCCGGGCCAAGGCCAATGCGGTGTTCGAAGCCCGCAATCACAACCAGGTCGGCGACCCCGACAAACTTGGCCGTGCGTTAGTCCAGATCGCTAACGAAACGGACCCGCCGCTGCGCTTCGTCGCCGGCGCCGATGCGCTCAAAGTTGTAGACGACAAGCTCAGAGACGTTGCCGTCGAGGTGGAGCGCTGGCGCGAACTGTCCCGCTCCACCGACTTCTAAATCGCCCATCACAGGAAAGATCTCATGAACGTACAAACGCTGGACTCACGGCTCGATGCGTTAGAAAGCCGCTTTGCTCTTGAACGGCTGATCGCAGGATACGCTCAGGCCTTTGATAACCATGACGAGGCGCTGCTGCGTGGCATATGGCATGAGGGCGCGCTTCTGTCGCTCGGCGACGCTTTCGGCAACTTTGAAGGTGTGGAAGCGATTCTCGAATCAGCCCGGCTGAACTGGCAGAAAATGCCCCACATGCATCACTGGATGGCCAACCCGTTGATCGATATCGACGGCGATACGGCGACCGGCCGGGCTGCCGTCGATTGCCTGTGCACCCACGTCGAATTGGGCCCGGTGCAAATCAGCGGCCTCTACCACGACCGCTTTGAACGTCGCGACGGCCGCTGGGCGTTCGTCGAACGCCGTTTCGACCTTCATTTCCTCACACCGCTCGCCAACTGGACACCGGTTGCGGGCAGCGAGAGCGTCAAATCGTAGGCAGGTGAATAACTAACCGGCCTTCGGCGTTTTGTCGATCATCAACGACAGATGATCCAGATCCTCGCGCAGCAGCGCCAACGCTTCGCTGACAGCGCTGCTGCCCTTCAATTGCCGTTTGGCCGGCCGTACGACCGATTGCACTGCGAGCTCCGCGATCGTGTCGGCGATCTCGATCGCGCTGCTCGCGCCCTCCGGCTTGTACCAGAACGCGGGCCAACTGCACATGCCGATGAGCGTGAACGCCGTGACCTTGGCGTCGACAACCCGGAACACCCCGGCGCTCACTCCTGCTTCGATGGCCGCAGTAAAGTTGTTCAGCACCGCGCGCTTCGCATCTTCGTTCGCACGATAGGCGCGCTCGGGCAGCTGCTGCTCGGTGCGTTGGATCACGCGAAACTCGTTGTAGTGGCTCAGAATCAGCATCGTATGCTGATGAACCAGCAGACGCAGGCGCTCTTTCGGATCCGCGTCCGTCTCAGCAACTGCCTGGCTCGACAGCCGTCTTGCTCGTAACGTGACCTCCTCGACCAGCGCGGTGAGTATCTCGTCCTTGTTCTTGAAGTAGTAATAGACGGCAGTACGTGTCACGCCGAGCGCCTCGGCGATTTCCTGCATCGACGCACCGCCGAAACCCTTCTCGATGAAGAGCGCGGCCGCGGCGTTCAGTATCTGTTCTTTTTGTCCGTCAGCATTCACCTTTGCCACGAAACCACTCCTGATAGCGGTCGACGGCCAGAATGCCGCCCTACCGTAGTGTTGTGTTTGCGTGATTGTAACGCCCGGATTTGGCGTTCCGTACTGTCGTCGGCTATGCCTCTTTGTCCTGCGGATTGGACGTGTTGTGCCGGACCGGCACTTTTCACCCGGAAGCCGGGATGCGCTTCACGCGGCGCTCATGCAGTCGGCCAAGACTGCCGACAGCCACCGCCGCCAACACGGTCGGCACGGCTGACACGAGCAAGGTCTGATCGACGCTCCATGCGAGCGCCATCAACTGCCCGCCGGCCAGCGGCCCGAGCACAGCGCCGAGTCTGCCAAAACCGAGCGCCCAGCCCGCACCGGTAGCACGCGTCCTTGTCGGATAGATCGTAACCGCCAGTGCATTCAGGCCGGATTGACCGCCGAGAATGCAGAATCCGGCGAATGCGATGCAGGAGATAGCCGCGAGCGGCACCGTATGTAAGTAGCTGATGCCGACAATGGCAACGCCACCGAGGGCGAAATTGGCAAACAGCACCGCAGCAAAGCCACGGCGATCTATCAGCATGCCGAGCGCGACATTGCCCACCAGTCCGCCGAGCCAAAGTGCCGTGCCCGCCAGCACCGCTTTACTGGACGAATAGCCTGTGCCGCTCATCAACACCGGGATCCATGCGGCGAGGAAGTACGCGCACAGCATGTTGGCGAAGTTCGCGACCCAGAGCAGAGGCGTGACGATTCGCCGGCCTTCGCCCAGCAACATCGTCAGCGTGTTGCCGCCGAGTGCTTTGTTCGCGGGCGGCACCGTGGGCATGGCGGCACCTGGCGCCACCTGGTGTAGCAGTAGCAAGGTACGTGGTGTTTGCGGGTGCCGTAGCAGGCAAAATTGCAGCGACTCGGGAAGCGCCGCGAACATTGAGAGGGAAAGCAGCGCAGTGAGCAATGCGCCGGCGTAAAAAACACCGCCCCAGCCGAACGGCGCAATCACCAGAGCGGCAATCCCGCCGCCAACCACCCCGCCGACGATGTAACCCGACGACACCGCCATCATCAAGCTCACGCGGATGCGTGCCGGGCTGTATTCGCCTGCGAGAGCCATGGCATTCGGAACGATCGCGCCCATTCCGATACCGGCGGCAAACCGAATGCCGATCAGTGCACCGATCGAGTGTGCGAAAGGTGTCAGCACCATGCAAAGCGCGATCCAGGCAGTCGCCGCAATCAGCATCGGACGGCGGCCGATTGTGTCAGCCCATCCCGCGAGCACCAGCGATCCGGCGAACATGCCCAGCAATCCGGCCGCGAACACCGGACCCAACACGGAGCGGCTGGCGCCCCAGGCTTTTATCAAGGCCGGAGCGGCGTAGGCCATCGCCTGGACATCGAAGCCGTCGATCACCATGCATAACGCGCATAAGCCGAGCACGCGCCACTGCGTGGCGGTAACGGGTCTGCCATCAAACAATGAAAAAGTGGTTTCTTCCCCAGTTGATGCCATGGTTGTCTCCTAACCTGATTTCTATCGTCGGTGCGGATGCCCGTAAATGGACGCACCCGCCACCGCACCACCCTTCTGTCATTCAATTGACTTTCACATCTTTTATTTGACGAGTTTGACAAATGCTGGGCAAAAAAATGAACCGTATCGGTCGAAACTTCAGTTCACCGCTTCACCGTAAAGCCGCTCGTATTGGCGAATGAATTCGGGGTCGCGCTCGCGTAGATCTTCATGCGTGACACGTCCGGTACGGCGCATATAGTCGTAGGTGAAGCCGATCGGATCGAGATGCAGCTTGTTGCCGACGTTTTCATACCAATCAAGGCTCTTTGCCGCAGCCAGTTGGAAGCGATCCGAAGCGGAGCGGCGCGACGCCTCGAAATGCGCGAATGCAGCCTTGATGTCAGTCGCGTGGGCACACAGACCTTCGAACAGCGCGATCGAATCTTCCATCGCCATACGCGTACCGGAGCCCAGCGAGAAGTGCACCGAGCGCAGCGCATCCCCAATCAGAATCATGTTCTCGTGGTGCCAGTTCTCGTTTTTGACTGTCACGGCTTCAAACCATGTGGACTTGTTCGACAACAGACCGTGTCCGTCCAGGTCTTCGGCGAAAACCTGTTCGCAGAAGGCGCGGCTGTCCGCATCGCTCATTTCGCCCAATCCGGCGCGTGCCCACGTCTGCGGATCCGTTTCGATGAGAAACGTACTCATCCGGTCGCTATACGCGTAGCTATGAGCGATGAACACACCGAATTCGGTTTCGCGAAAGATCAGCGAGACGGCATGGAACGGCTTGCTGGTTCCGTACCAGGCAAACTTGTTGCGACGCTGCACGAACGACGGTTTGAAGGCATCCGCATATTGCGCGCGGGTCCGGCTGTTCACGCCATCCGCCACCACTACGAGATCTGCCTGACGCAATGCGCCCAGGTCGTCCACGCGAGCGTTGAACAGTAGATCGACGCCCGCCGATCTGCATTCGGCATGTAGAAACTGCAGTAAGGCAATACGGGCGACCCGCGAAAAGCAGTTGCCATGGATCAGCACATGCACGCCGCGATGGACAATTTCCATGTGCTCCGAACGCACGTGGCCGGCGGTAAACCGGCGGAAGAACTCGGGATCCGATTTCTCGAGAAACGACAGCGCGACATCCGAGAACACCACACCCCAGCCGTAAGTTGCGCCGGCGTCATTCTGTTCATGGACCCGGACCGTCCATTCCGGAAAACGTCGTTTGACCAGATACGAGAAAAACAGCCCGCCCGGCCCTCCTCCTACGATATTGATGTCCATCCTCAGTCTCCGGTTCTGGAAGTTGAAACGTTCGCCGCGGTTTCGGCCTCGATAGCTTCGGCGATGATCCGGCGCATCGCCGGTTTGTCGACTTTGCCAACCCGTGTCACCGGGAACGCGTCCACGATTTCAATCCGCTCCGGACACTTGAACTTCGCGAGCCCCTGCGAGGAGAGGAATTCGATCATCTGCGGGATATCGGGCGCGGCATGTCCTTCACGAAGAATCAGAAACGCACAGCCCTTTTCTCCGTAAAACGGATCGGGCATGGCCACCAGTTTCGCGTCCAGAACAGCGGGATGACGGCTCAGAAACGCCTCGACTTCTTCCGCGCCGATCTTCTCGCCACCGCGATTGATGTTGTCGCGCAGGCGCCCTTCGAACGAGAAGTAGGTCACGCCGTCGATGACATGCGCGCGCATCATGTCCCCGGTCCGGAAGAAACCGCTCGACGTAAAGGCTGTGGCGTTGGCCTCCGGTGCGTTGTAGTAGCCCCTCAGGCTGGACGGACCGCGAAAACACAACTCACCTATTTCGCCGGACGCGACGGGCGATTCGTTGTCGGCATTGAGCAGAACGAGCTCATCATGTTCGCAACCCGAGCGTCCATGCGTGTGATGACGAACGAATGCGTTGACTGCCGGGCCCGAGCCGATCAGCAATCCTTCGGTCGTGCCATACATATTCGAACTGGTCACGCCGAGAAACGCTTCTAGCGCGTCGGCCCGGGTCAGACAAAAGAACAGCCTGAGCGACGACAGATCGTAATCGAGCACTTCGGCACACGCCATGATCTGCGGAGCAACCGGTCCGATTGAAACAGCATGCGTCACGCGATGCTGCTGGATCAATTCCGCCATCCGTACGATATCGACTTTCGGCATGAGTACGGTGGTTTGCCCAAGGGATATCGTGGGCACCAGCGCATACAGATGCGCCGCGTTGTGAAGCAAAGGCAGTGACCAGATCAGTGTGGCGTGTTCACCCGCCTCCACGTGCCTGGACCACGCTTCAGCATGCGCGAGGTATTCCGCGTGAAAACGCGGGATGATCTTGGGCACCCCTGTCGTACCGCCAGACAGTTGGAAGCTCAGGACGTCTTCCGAGCCGATGTGCACACCGTTCAGGACGGCCTTTGCCTCATCCAGCGTGATCGACTCCAGCAAGGCGGACAACGAATGCGTCCCCGTTGGCGCGTCGCCGCGTGCGACGACAATGTGTCTGAACGATGGGTGCTCGGCGCACATCTTCTGCGCAAAGCCGACCTGATCGAACTGCCCCACGTCGGCCTGCACGAAATACGCTTGCGGCAACGACAGGCTCGCCAGCTTGCCGATTTCAACCTCGCGGTACTGCGGCAGCGCGCAGACCGGAACAATGCCGCTCTTGTAGCATGCACATAGCGCCAGGGCGGTGTCGACGGTCGTCCCCATCTGGAACACTGCGCGTGCTCCGGGTTCGAGTCCGAGTTTGAGCAATGCCGCGGCCAGACGGTCGCTTTGCTCATCCAACGCGCGAAACGTGATGCTGCGCTCGTCGCTGATCAAGGCCAGCGTGTCGGGAAGGCGTCGTGCCGTCGCTGCGAGCGCCTCGCCGAACGTTCTGTCGACCCAAGCACCGACCTGAAAATAATGCTGAGCGACCGATGGCTCGCAATACGCGACACCTTCGAGCGGATAATGGATGCCTGCCATGTCTGTCTTCTCCAGTCGACGCGTTCTTATTGTTCGACGATGCGAACGCGGTCTTTGTCAAACGTATCGATACGCCCGCACAAACCACCTGTGAAGAGGCCATACCAGATCGCCGGTTTCAGACCCAGCTCCTTGCGGTTGAATTCGAGTGCGTCTTTCGATTCAATCAGAAAGTAGCCCGGCGACGGTTGCGACACGCGATACTCGGGATTGCGCCGCGCTGCATCCACCACGCTCGCGAACTCCGCCAGCGCCGGCACGAAAATGCCGGGACCGTCGCTCTTTATGCCGCATTGCCCACTCAACAGTCTGCCCTTTTCCTGCCATACAGTATCAATCTCCCGGACTTGTCCCGCATGGTCACTGGCGACCTGCTCGGCCGTGATCGCCGCCTCAAGTGTTAGCGCCGCATCCCTGGCGTCTAGCGATTGCAATGCGCGCAGCTTGACGGTGATCTCGATGAAGTAGCCGTTGGGATCGCGAAAGTAGATCGATTCGATCACTTCGTGCTGAGTGGTCGATGAGACTTCCACACCTTTCGCCTCGAGCATCTCTTTCCATGCGAGCAACTGTTCCGCGCTATCGGCCAGCCACGCAGTGTGAGTCGCATCGAATACATGATCGTCGGGCGTGGGCGGCATCAAGGGGCGTTGTTGCGGCGGCGGTTCGCCCAAGTAATAAAAAAAGGCGATCGTGCTGCCGTTGCCGCTATCGAAGAAAAAATGAAGAAAGTCCGGGTGGCTCTCCGGGCCCCAGCCTCGCGCGGAGATCGTGTGGACAAGCGGCAAACCCAGCGTGTCGCGATAGAACTCGATGGTTTCGCGCAGTTTCCACGTCGGGCGCGCCGTGTGATCGACCCCCGACAGCCTGAGCGGTACGGATTGATTCATTCGTCAACTCCCGAGTTATAAGAAAGAGCGTTGATGCAGCCATTCGCCGACCGCGCGCGCGGCGATTGCCCGGCCCGGTTCGTCCGCGGCCTCCAGCGGTCTGCCGTGATGATCGCCACGCACGCGAACGTGGGTCTTATCGGTTGAACCGATACCGGTAAAAATCTCGGCAATGGCTAATGGGAAAGTAGTCTGATCGCCGGTGTATTCGACCAGCAACGAAGGCACGGTGACCGAAGGAGCGGTTGCTTCCAACGCTGCATTCGACGAGAGACCGGACCATGTCGAGAGCCAGGACTCCGGAGAACACAAGCGTCCAAAGCCCACCGAACCATAGTTCGAGATCACCGGATTCGGCGACCACAGCGAACCGGGCTTGCGATCGGAGGGATCGAGCGATGGGTCAAGACAGCGCAAATCGGCGTCCGTGCGCCATACGGTCATGACCGGCGTGTGGTTGGCCACGAGCTTCTGACGATGCGTCGCTACCTTGTCCTTCACGGCTTGCCGTGCGTCCTGGCGCACGGCGATCAGTTGGCGAGCCATCCGGTCAAGGCGCGCCACGCGCACCCGTTGCGCATCGCGATAGCGGGAGACGAACTCAGCGCTATAGCGCGTTGCCCCTGGTTCGCGGGAATAGCCGTTCTCGGGGTTAAACGGGTTCAACGTATCGTCGATCGATAACGCATCGCCCTCGTCGGTGACGGAAGGATCGATGCACCCCATCAATAAACGCCCCTGCCCCGGATGCGGCGCCAGATAGATCATGCCGTCCACCGTCGGCAAGGTCGCACTCGCCAGATGGGTCGGACGGCCGCCAGGCGTCTTTGCGATCCGGTCTTGCGCCGATAGCGCCGATTGCTGGATGTAGAAGCTATAGAGCCCGGCACCGCCCGAATTACCGAGCAACACGATGCGCTCGAAGCCCGCCTCGCGCAGGTAGCGCAAGCCGGCCGCGACATCGTGCAGGGCAACTTCATGCTCGAGCCGAAGGTCGTTGCCGACCGAACGGGCCGCCTGGGCCCAAACCGACGCCCCCGCTCGCAGCAATCCGGGAATCAGATAGTGGAACGTGAAGTTCTCGCGCGGGTGCATCAGACAAACGACGGTCTTCGTCGATGCGCCCTGATACAAAACCCCGCAGGTGGCGGCGCCGTCTTCGGTGCGCAGCGTCGCACTGGTCTGCTGTGTGGCATGCGGCAATGCATCGGGAAACCAGTCAATCGTCAATGCATGAGGACGTTCGAGAACGGTACCGGCCTGCATATTGCTCATATCAATGTCTCCGTATTCGTTGACGTTAGTATAGCTTTTTTGACGTTGGCGTCAAATTTTTGACAAAGGAACTCGATGCAGAAAAACGACGTCAGTCCGGCGGATCGTCAAACGGTATACAGTGGCGCCGTCTATCACACCGGACTCGCAAGGTGCGCCCATGTTAGATCTCAATGACTTCCGCTATTTCGTTCGTATCGTCGAGTGCGGAGGACTCACCGCCGCCAGCCGCAATCTCAACGTACCGAAATCGACGGTCAGCCATCGCCTCCAGCAGCTCGAAACAGCGCTCGGCGTGCGGCTCGTCAACCGGACCTCACGCAGGCTCGGCATGACCGGTGCAGGCGAGGTGTTCTACCGGCATGCGGTCGCCATGCTGGAACGAGCGGACTTCGCCGAAAGCGCTGTGCGCGAGCGCCTGGCCGAGCCGAGTGGCACGATCCGCTTCACCACCGCGGCGGCGACCTCGCTGTTCGCCATGCGCCAGATACTTCCGGATTTCATTCACCGTTATCCGAAGATCAACGTCATCCAGCACATCAGCGACGAGCAGGTCGATATTGCGGGCGGCAGTTATGACCTCGCGCTGCGCTCGCACAGCGGTCCACTGTCCGACTCGACCCTGGTGCAGCGCACGCTGGCACCGGCGCCCTGGTTTCTGTTCGCCGCGCCTAGCTACCTGGAGCGCCACGGCATGCCAGTCGCGCCGGAGAACCTCGCCGGGCACGAGACGCTGGTCATGTTGAGACACAACAGTCCAATGGCCTGGAAGCTCAAGCACCCCGTGAACGGAGAAGCGGTCGTGCCGCTCAACCCCCGGCTGGCCGGCAATGACATCGTCACCCTCAAGCAGGCTGCGCAGGACGGCCTCGGCATCGTTGCCCTGCCCGCCTACGTCTGCAACGAAGATCTGCGATCCGGCACACTCCAGCGGGTCTTGCCCGCCTGGCTGGCAGGCGAAGCCAGTATCACGGCGGTCATCCCGTTTCGTCACGGCATACTGCCTTCCGTTCGCGCTTTTCTCGACTTTCTGATCGAGCGCATCCCACTGGTCGTCGCGTAATATCGGATCGTCCATCTCATTGGACCTGAGGTCCAGGCGAGCCATCTTGTTGTCTCCCTGAAGCGGGCCCATTCTGAGCACACAGCCGGTCGGCATCGATCGATCGGTTTATCGAGCGCTTGAGGCGCTGCAAACGTGTTCAGGAGTACAACAATGAAGATGTCCAGACGTGAAGTCCTTATTGCGGGCGCGGCGGCGACAATTGCCGCAGTCGGTACGGTTACCGGCACCGCGTCAGCCGTAGCAGTGGAAAAGCAATCTGGGAGCACCGAATCCGGTCGGCCCTCAAAGTCCGCGAAGTATTTCGACATCCTGATCGTTGGTGGAGGATCGGCCGGCGCCGTTCTCGCGGCGCGCCTCAGCGCAGACCCGCGGCGCCGTGTTCTGCTGCTGGAAGCGGGACCGAACTTCGCGCCGAACGACTACCCTCAGGTACTGAAAGACGCCAATATCGTCGCGGGCTCGCCGGCCTATGACTGGCACTACCACACCGACGACGCCGCCAGTCTGGGCCACAACATACCGGTGCCCCGAGGGCGCGTGATCGGTGGCAGCTCGGCGGTCAATGCCGCTGTCGCCATACGCGCTCGACAGGCCGATTTTGCGCGCTGGGCTAAACGCGGCATCGAAGGATGGTCGTGGGAGGACGTGCTGGCCGCCTACAAGTCGATGGAAAACACGCCCTCCGGCGACGACGCCTGGCACGGACGTAGCGGGCCGTTTCCGATCCGGCAGCGTACTGCTGCGGAGAACACACCGTCGATGCGAGCCTTTGTCGACGGCGCGCAAACGCTGGGGCTGAAACACGTATCGGACTTCAATGGTGCGGACCAGCACGGTGCCGGCCCCTACACGCTCAATGTCGTCGATGGCGTGCGCATCAATACGGGCATGGCCTATCTCACGGCTGCCGTGCGTGCACGCCCGAATCTGACGATCCAGGGCGGCGCCGAAGTGGATCGCGTGGTGTTCGAAGGCAAGCGTGCCGTGGGCGTCAAGCTGGTCGACGGCCACGTTCTGTCCGCGGGTGAAGTCATTCTCGCGTCGGGGGCTTTCGGCAGCCCTGCGATTCTCATGCGCTCGGGCATTGGGCCTGCTGCGCATCTCGCCGAATTCGGCATTGCGACCGTCGCCGACCTGCCGGTGGGAAATCGGCTGCAGGACCATCCGTTTTTCTACAACGTCTACGCACTCAAGCGCGAAGCAAACGCGATGAAGCCCGCCTCCGGTGCGCTCGTGTGGACGCGCTCGCAGAGCGCGGGCTCCGGCGATCTCGACCTGCACATCTCGGGCACGCATCTGATCGACCCAAAGCTCAGCCCCACCGGTGGCGCGATTGTCCTCGCCTGCGCGGTGACACTGCCGAAGTCGATCGGTCAATTGCGGCTCTCGAGTCGCGATCCACGCGCCGCACCGGACATTCGGTACAACTTCTTCGATGACCAGAATGACCTCGACCGCATGGTCGAAGCCGTGCAGCTATCCCGCCAGATCGGCAGAACCGCACCGTTCCTCGACGTGATCGATCACGAAATGGCGCCAGGCAATACCGTGGACGATGGCAAAGCACTCAGGGCAAACATTGTGTCGAATGTCGCCGCGTATCTGCACCCTACGTCGACCGTGCCGATGGGTGCCGATTCCGATCCCACTGCCGTAGTCGACGCGTGGGGCAAGGTACGCGGTGTCGAAGCGCTGCGGGTCGTCGATGCATCGATTATTCCCGACATCCCGTCAGCTCCGACGAACGTCACGACCATCATGGTGGCCGAGCGCATCGCCGCGAAATTGTCCGCGTAAATCAGCGCGCATTCCAACAGTTGCAGGATCCCGGAGAACACAACATGACGACCCACGCATTGCTCACGCCGACAGAAATCTGGCGCGCGAAAATCTACAGCAATGGATGGAAGAACCCCGGTCTCGGCGCAGAGAGCGTGATCGAGAAAGCAACGGGCGCGAAGCTCGGTGAAATCGGTATCGCTTCGCCGGAGGATGTGTCGGTAGCGGCCGCCCTCGCCCGCGAGGCGCAAAAGGACTGGGCAAAAACACCAGGCCCGCTGCGCGGCGATGTGCTTAGGGAGTTTGCCCGACTGGTACTCGTGCATGCCGATGAACTCGCCGATCAGATCGTCAGGGAAACAGGCTCGATCAGAGCGAAAGCATTGTGGGAAGTCCACATGTCCGCCCGCGAAGTCCTTGAAGCCGCGGCGCTCGGCAGTCAACCCGTGGGTGTGCTCACGTCCACCGCTGAGGCCGGCCGCCAGAGCATTGCAAGGCGCATCCCCGTCGGCGTCGTCGGCATCATCACGCCCTGGAACTCGCCGTTCATTCTGGGCTCGCGAGCAATCGGCCCGGCGCTGGCGATGGGCAACTCGGTGATACTGAAGCCCGATTCGCAAACACCGGTGGCGGGCGGTGTGAGTTTCGTGCGCCTGTTCGAAGAAGCCGGCCTGCCTGCCGGACTCTTCCATGTTCTGCCGGGTGGCGCCGACACGGGGGCGGCACTCGTCAAGGAACCGCTCGTCGATATGATCAGCTTCACGGGGTCGACCCGCGTGGGCCGGCAGATCGGCTCGATTGCCGGCGGACAGCTCAAGCGCGTCTCACTCGAACTTGGCGGCAACAATCCCTATATCGTGCTGGACGACGCGGATATCGAGGCAGCGGCGAGCGCCGGAGCGTGGGGTGCGTTTTTCCACCAGGGACAGATTTGCCTCACTGCCGGGCGCCACCTCGTTCATGAGAACGTCGCCGAGGCGTATGCAGAAGCGCTGGTGAGAAAAGCCAGGGCGCTGATCGTCGGCGATCCCTTTGACGAGAAGGTACAACTCGGCCCCATCATCAATGAGCGTCAGGCCACCAACGTGGAGCGCATTATTGCCGAGACACTCGCCAAAGGCGCGAAGGCATTGACCGGCGGCTCGCGTAACGGGCTCTTTTTCGAACCGACCGTGATCACAGGGGTAACACGCGGCATGGCCGCGTTCGATGAGGAGATCTTTGGCCCCGTCGCACCGATCACCACGTTCCGCTCCGACGACGAGGCGGTCGAACTCGCCAATGCCACGGAGTACGGTCTCGTAGCCGCCGTCGCATCGGCCAATCTCGCCCGCGCGCAAAGCATTGCGGACCGGCTTCACGCCGGTGTCATCCACATCAACGATCAGACGGTGCTTCACGAGGTGTATGGCCCGATCGGCGGGGTCGGCGCATCGGGCAACGGTTTCAATCACAGCACGCTGACCAACGCCGATCAGTTCAGCGAGTGGCAGTGGATCACGACCCGGTCGCGGATTCCTGCTTACCCGTTCTGATCCGGCCAGGCGCGGACGTCGTAGATACGGCGCCCGCGCCCGTCATCGCGCTCGTCTCATGATGGCATCACGGATCCGACGCTTGGCGATCGGCCTCGCGCCTGTCGCCGTGGCGTGTTTGGCCAACGCTGCGCAGCCGTGTGAATCCGCTGATCCGCCCCACCGGCGCAGCGGCTGAACCGCAGGCAGATTCGATGACAGGCCACACAGGGAAAAAACGACTGGCTCACTATGGGCCTGTTGTCCGTTACGGGCAACAGCCAACCTTAAGGAGCCGAAATGAAAACTGCTTTTGACAGCCTGAAAAAAAACCAACCCTCACCATCGCTTCCGGCCTTTGTGGCGTCGCGCGTCGAGCAATATTACCGGGAGCGCGTAACGGATACGTGGGGAGGCGGCCACATCATGCGCGGTCGCATCCCGGGGGCGGATGCACTGCATCTGTCGAGCAACGACTATCTCGCGATCGCGCGTCACCCCGACATCATTCGCAGTATGGGTCGAACATTGCGTTCGGACGGCAACGGACTGTTGATGTCGGGCATTTTCCTGCACGGTGATTGCCCGCAGTTGAAGTTCGAAAACCGGCTGTCGACGTTCATGCGCGCAGAGGCCGGGGTGTTATGTCAGTCCGGCTATACGGCGAATATCGGGCTGATTCAGTCGATCGCTTCGGCACGAACGCCCGTCTACGTGGACATGATGGCGCACATGTCGCTGTGGGAGGGTATTCGCAGTGCGGGCGCGATCCCGATACCGTTCAGGCACAACGACACGGCGCACCTCGAGCAGCAGATCGTGCGGTATGGGCAAGGGGTCGTGCTGGTCGACTCGATTTACAGCACGAACGGCAGCGTCTGCCCGCTTGTCGCATTCGCCGATGTATGCGAAACGCATGGGTGCGTGTTCGTGGTCGACGAGTCGCATTCGCTCGGCACGCATGGCCCGCGTGGAGCGGGACTTGTTGTCGAACTTGGACTTGAGTCTCGTGTCGCATTCCGCACAGCAAGTCTTGCTAAGGCTTTTGTCGGCCGAGCCGGCTTCATCACCTGTCCAGCCGCTTTCCAGGAGTACTTCAAGTTCGAGTCGAATCCTGCGATCTTCAGTTCCACCTTGTTGCCTCATGAGATCAGTGGGCTGGACGCGGCGCTGTCTGTGATCGAAGGTGCCGGCCGACGGCGCACGAGACTTGCGTCGAATGCCGCCTGGCTGGGGGAACGGTTGAGGGAGCTTGGGTATAACCTGAATGCCGGTGAAAGCCAGATCATCGCGCTCGAAGCGGGTACGGAACAGCGCACGATCGTGTTACGCGACGCATTGGAATCACGGGGCATTTTCGGCTCCGTGTTTTGTGCACCGGCGACGGCGCGCAATCGTGCGCTGATCCGGTTGTCGATCCACGCTGCCTTGACCGACGCCCAGATCGAAAAGATTGTGAGCGTCTGTCGTGACATTCGCGGCGAAGTTGAGCTTGACAGATGGCCCTCCACCCGGCGCCTCGGGGACCGGCCGTGGTCCCGCAAACACAGCCACGAGCAAAGTACGGCAGACAGTGCGTTAGCGGTCTGATAGCGGCATGACATGGAGTTCACATGAGTGAACTCCATGTCTTCTGTATGTCGCGGTCCAGCCACTCGAGGTAGCGGTCGTAACTCAGCACGTGACTCAGATCGAACCCGGGCGGATTGGGGATCACGGCATAAGCGTAAAGCTGTTGCCCTGTAAACCGGATTGCCGGGTGCATATAGCTCTCCCACGCGATGCCGTCCGCAGGGCAGTACCCGCTGGTTTGCCAGAAGTACGGCAAACTCGCGCCGCTGTCCAGGGCGTCGAAAAAGCCCGCTGGTGCGCCTTGTACGCTGGCTATTTCACGCACACCCCGCAGCGTTTCGTTCGTGTGGACAATCAGCAGATAGGACTTGCCGGTACTGTCGAGCATGAGTAGCCCGTTTGGCGAGTATGAAAGGTAATGTTCAACAATACCGAGCGAATCAAAGATTTCCCTTACCCGCGCGACCAGCGCTTCGTCACGCAAAAACGTATATTCCGATGTCACCAGCGTGTCGAGGATGGATTGACACCTGTTATCGAAGTATGCGTTCTGCATATCGCGCACCGCGCGATTCAAGGCGCTGATGGCCGATGCGTCCTGCTTGCGAATGAAGCGATGAATGATGCCTTCGTTGAAACTCTCCACCGCGATGTGCTCGTTCGCCTTTCCGGTCAGCATGATCTTGCGTACGGCAGGGTCAGCAATGCGCCGGCAGAATTCAAGACCGTTCAGCCCCGGCATGTCGTAATCCACGACGACAACCGATGTTGCCTGAAATCGGTCGTTGTCGAACACCCGATTGCGGACGGTGTCGACGCTCATCGCGATGACCTGCTGTGCCTCGTCCTCATCGGTTCGGTCCCGGTACGGAGCGAAGATCTGTTCCTCAGGTGCACCGGAACGATGGCGTTCATTCACGAACCGCAGGGCTTCCCTTGACGAACTGAAGAGCCGGAAGGCAAGGCACGGTTCGAGTTGCAGGCACAGATTCGACAGGAATGCCGCGCTGTCGTCGACGAACGTAACCGTTGTCGGAAAATAGAATGGTTTGATCGTATCCATCGTCATGGCTTGGGAAAGGTCAACACAAATTCGGTATACATGTACTCGATAGACGTACAGTCAATGGAGCCGCCCATCACACGCATGACGTCACGACAGAATGCGAGTCCGATGCCGGTGCCGACGGAGGCGTCATCGGCTTCAGTCGATGACGTATAGAACCGCGTGAAGATGTGGGGAAGTACATGGGACGCGATGCCGACGCCGGTATCGCGAAAGAGGAGTTGGTTCGCGCGTGGTCCAGACGCAAGCCGGATCGAGATCAGCGCGCTGTCGACATCTGCCATGCCGCGGAACGCATTTTTTAGCAGATTGAAGAGCACATGGACCACCAGCATGTCTGAGCCTTCGAACGTGAAGTCATTGATGAGATCCGTGAGCACCCGTTGTTGCTCCCCTCCGCGAAATGGATAGCGGTCGAGCGCGGTCTCCACACATTGCCTGATCGAGCACTGTGCAATCTTTTGGGAATGCCCGCCGGTGAACCGCGCGTTCGCGAGCAGCATGTCGATAATGGTATTGGAATGAACGGCCTCCTGTTCAATGCGGGAGAGTACTCCGTCCATGGAATGAAGGTGGGCGACGCGGATCTTGGGAACACTTAGCCCGCCGCCTTGAGCGATGCCGTACGTTTCGAGCAGCAAAGGCAGGTAGCTTCCGAGGCCCGCCGCGCCGGCACGGATGGCGAGCAGCGGCGTACGTAGTTCGTGGGCAATGCTACCGGCAGTTGCCAGCATTGCCCGCTCCTGCTCGACTCGAATACGCTCCGTGTCATAGTTGGCGACGACGCCGATCGCTATAGCAAACGAAAAAATCGCCAGATGGACAAGATACGTCGAATTCATGCTGACAACGTCGGTGGTTGCCCAATAGGCGAGATACGCGAGAGCAATGCCGATCAGAAAATTGAGCAGCAGCATGAGCCAGTCGAGCAGCAACACCATGACGAAAGCGGCAATCAGCGCGCTTTCGATCCAGACGTTCGAGCCATTGTTTTTCAGCAACATGAACGCGAAAAAGAACGGCAGCGAGTAAAAGATTGTCGCGTACCAGTAGTACGGCAAGAGCTTTTTCGCCCACGACGGCCAGCGGTCGGAAAACAGGATGGGAATGAACAGCGCGGAGCCCACTAGCCGCAGCGGCAGGTTCTCGTAAGGCTGGGGAAAGAGATCGTTCCAGACATAGTAATAGAGCGGGAAGCCGACGATCGCAACGATCGAGAAGGGGCGCATCCGGCGGCTCACGTATTGCAGGTTTCGCAACGCAGGAGCGAACAGTTGGGCAAGGAATAAGCGGATCGGCACCACCGTGCGGGCGCCCCGCGGAGGTATTCTCGTTGCGTCCATTATTTCCAGAATAAAGGATTCACCGGGTTTCTCAGGCAAGGTTCCGGCGTTGAAATTGTTGATGCTTCGCGCGGCATCATCTGGATTATGTGGGGCGCGCATTTGCGCTGCCCAATTTACCAGCCTGTCGAAGTTATTTGCCACGGCCCCGGCACAAATCTTGACCTAAGGTGACGCCGATGTCACGGCAAATAATTGCCTTCAATCGCTTTGCCAACTGTTATCCGCCTGGATGGCCTTCTAACCCGGGAGGAATGAGCTGGCATATATGCGTATTGAATCAAGTGGCAGCCTTCCTGAAGTCCGGGATCGCCTTCTTCGCATTCGAGACCGAAGTGGCCTGATCCCTGAAAAAGTCAGGGCATATCCATCTGGTCCTGGACTTCAGGCGATCAATGTGTTTTCACACACGCTGGCCTGCCAACGGACGGCCGATCTGAATTGAAGGCAATGGCCGCTTACGAGGTAGATCCGTCGCTTGCTCGCCCCAGCGCACCAGGATGCCTGACGATTCAGGATTTGATGAACGCCAGGAGATCCGCATTGATCGTATCGGCTTGCGTGGTGGGCATGCCGTGCGGGAAGCCTTTATAGGTTTTCAAGGTGCCGTTCTGCAGCAATTTCGCGCTCAACGGCCCAGAGTCGGCATAAGGTACGATTTGATCATCGTCGCCGTGCATCACTAACGTCGGGACTGTGATCTTCTTCAGGTCTTCGGTGAAATCCGTCTGGGAAAAGGCCACGATCCCGTCGTAGTGCGCTTTGGCTCCGCCCTCCATTCCCTGACGCCACCAGTTCATGATCACGCCTTCGGACGGTTTGGCCCCAGGCCGGTTATAACCGTAGAACGGCCCGGCAGCGACATCCCGGTAAAACTGTGAGCGGTTGTTGGCAACCTGCGACTGAAATCCGTCAAAAACATCCTTGGGAAGACCTTCCGGGTTGTTAGCGGTCTTCACCATGAGCGGTGGCACAGCGCTGATCAGCACCGCCTTGGTTACGCGACTCTCGCCGTGACGCGCGAGATAGCGAACGACCTCACCGCCCCCGGTCGAGTGGCCCACGTGGACTGCATTTTTAAGGTCAAGATGCTCGGTAACGGCCGCAAGATCATCGGCATAGTGATCCATATCATGACCGTCGGCCGTCTGCGTTGAGCGCCCGTGACCCCGACGGTCATGCGCGATGACACGGAAGCCGAGGTTCAGGAAGAACATCATCTGGGCGTCCCAATCGTCGGCGCTCAGTGGCCATCCGTGTGAGAAAACGATGGGCTGCCCTGTTCCCCAGTCCTTATAGAATATCTGAATGCCGTCTTTGGTCGTGACCGTGTTCATCGTCATTCTCCTTGCTAAGGCGACCTGTCAAAGAAAAATGAACCACCGGCGTGAACGCGTGCGTCATAAGAAATTGCGCCGGGGTGGGTAGGTGGTCGGCAGTCCGTCCGGGAAACATGCTGGGGCGTCCCAACCAGGCAAATGCGTTTTTTAGCGCCGACAGTCTATTCGCCTGCCAGCCGATCTTACTTGTGCGTCATTCCATCGAAGCCACAACTTCGTCGGTAGTCACCACGCCGTGCGCGAGAAACGCGTAGTTGATCATTGCCGCCTTGTATCCGTCGCCCCAAACGGGATGACGCGGTCCCGCAGTGGCATCGCTAACTACATAAACTTCGAATCCCTGTTCGAGCAGATCACGCAGATGTGACTCCACGCACATGTTGGCAAGCATGCCTCCCAGGACCACCTGCCTCACTCCTCGCTTGCGCAGTTGAAGGACGAGATCGTTGGTTTGCGGTCCGAAGACCTTGTGCGGACTCACAACAACGGTCTCGCCGTCGTTGATGTAAGGCTTGAATTCGTCGAGCCAGTCAGCACCGGAGCCTTCGAAACCTTCCAGATTCAGCTGACCACTACGCGCAAACGTGCCTGTTGCGAATTCATCGGCCTCCAACGGTCCATTGAATTTCCATACGCGATCGGTCGGGAAAAAGTAATGTGGCGAAATAAAGACCGGAAACTTTGCGGACTTCGCCGCCTTGAAGATTCGCAACATGTTTTCTACCGTCTTGTTCTCTGTCACGCTTGCTCCCACCGCGCCCCAGTTCTTGCCATTCTTGCTTAAGACATCGACTTGCGGATCGATGAAAACCACGGCTGTCTCAGTTCGATCAAACGACACTTCGGACCTCCAATAGAGTGCATGACGGCTCGCCGACTTTCACTGGCCCGAGCCTCTCCGATCAGATTAGGAAACGGAGGACTGGAAAGCAACGACGGTTCGATGGCGCGTCCAGGTTCTTGCATGCGGGCGCCGGGTGACGGGGCGCTTGATGAGTCGGCATGTTGGCTTCGCGTGCATGCTATTAACAAGCCAATGATTAAGAAGCCAACGCGACCGTTGGGGTCAGGCTGCAAAATGCAATTTCCGTGACAGCCTTTCTCCGCAGAGCAAAGCCGCGATGAGCCCTGCGAGCTCTTTCCAGTTGCGGGCAGCACTTTTGGCCAGGATCGCCGAAGGCGGCAAAGACGGGAAAACGCAAAGGAGTAATCTTCGGTACTGGAAATGGAACACGCGCAATACGGTCAGCCAGCGATACAACCTGAGGAGCCGGGCCAATGGGAAGCACCAGCGCAGTTGCGGCGGCGGCAGTCGCTTTCGTGGGTAGTCACTTTGTCTTGTCCCATCCGCTGCGCAGGCGTCTGGTCGGCGCAATTGGCGAAACGGGGTTCCTGGGCGTCTATTCGCTGGTTGCCTTCGTGACGCTCGGCTGGTTGATCGCCGCCTACCTGAAGGCGCCTTTGACGGCACCACTATGGCCGGTAGGCGACGGGCTCTGGGCGCTTGCAACCGTGGTCATGCTAATCGCGTCGATCCTCCTGATGGGCTCTCTGATCCGTAACCCGGCGCTGCCCACCGGCGGCCGGCCCGCTTCATGCCCGGAAGCGGCGCTCGGCGTGTACGCGGTGACGCGCCATCCGATGTTGTGGTCGTTCGTACTGTGGGGGCTGTGTCACGTCGCGGTGTTCCCGGTGGCCAAAAACATCATCGTCGCAGCGGCTATCGGCGTTCTCGCGCTCGTCGGCGCCGCCTTGCAGGACCGGAAGAAAGAGCAGTTGCAGCCCGATCTCTGGCCTGAATGGGAGTCGAAGACGAGCTACCTGCCGTTCGCGGCGATCGCCGCTGGCCGTGCGCGGCTGGGCGGGTTCGGCTTGCACGCGTTGTTGGGCGGTCTCGTTGTGTGGCTCGTAGCGACCTGGGCTCATATGCCACTCACCGGTTGGGCCGCGGGCGTCTGGCGCTGGCTGTAATCGCAGCGTGGCCTGTCGCGCCATAAAGCGGTAGCGGGATTTGATGAGCCCGGTAAGGCACCCGGGACACGTTTCATTTCCCGCTGACATTCACATTCCCCGCTGATACTTTCATTTCTACGCTCCCCTCCGCCGCAGAGAACCCATCTGCTTGCCAGGCTCCCAGCACATGGCGATGCAATCCGCAATCGCGCTGTTGCGAGGGTTATTTTCGAAAAGACAACATCGGCGACAAGCCGTCATACTCTGTCTCTTAATTGAGACGGACGTTCCGACAACGCAATCGGAAAACCTGGCCAGGCACCAGACCGATGCATCGCCGTCCGCCCCGTCTTTTTCGACGCCAATTTCCGCGTTGTTCCACGCGCGGATCACGTGGAGCGTATTTTGTAATGAGTTACACCCCTGACGTTCCGTTCGCTCACGACAAGGCTGATTCCGGCGCCTTCGTGGGCGGCGCGCCAGCGTTTCGCCAACTGGTCCGCATGATCGATCGGGTTGCCCCCACCGATCATCCCTTGCTCATTTTTGGGCCGACTGGTTCAGGCAAGGAACTGGTCGCTCGCCGTGTGCACGCACACAGCCTGCGCCAGGATCAACCCTTCGTCGACGTCAACTGCGGCGCGATTCCAGAGAACCTCGTCGAAGCCGAATTGTTCGGGCACGTTAAAGGCGCCTTCACCGGCGCGGGCGAAAACCGCCCGGGACTTTTGCAGCAGGTCGGCAAGGGCACGCTGCTGCTCGATGAAATCGGCGAACTGCCGCTCGCGCTGCAACCCAAACTGCTGCGCGTACTCGAAACGCGAACTTTCCGTCCGATTGGTTCGTCCACCAGTCTGCACTTCGCAGGACGCGTGGTTGCCTCGACCCACCGCGACCTGCGCGAACTCGCACGCGAAGGGCTCTTCCGCGAAGACCTCTTCTACCGGCTCGCGGTTTTCGTGCTTGCCGTGCCCGGACTCGAACAGCGCGTCGAGGACATCCCCGCGCTTGTCACCCACTTCGCGTCGCAGCACACGCGCCGTCTGGAGTTTTCGCCGGCCGCCGTCCGCCGGCTTGCCCAGCACGCATGGCCGGGCCACATCCGGCAATTGCGCAACCTGATCAGCCAGTTGAGCGTGCTCGCCGAAAACACGAACATCGACGTCGACTCGCTCGAGCCGTTTCTCGCCAACGAAACCGGCGGACCGGTGTCGCGCGCCAGCCTCGCCGACATGCTGCTGCAACTCGAAGGGCGCGACAAACTCGCCGCCGCCGAAGACCTTTTGATCGACCGCGCGCTCGAACGGACCGGGCACAACAAGAGTGCGGCGGCCACCCTGCTGGGTGTGGGCCGCAAGACAATCGAGCGGCGTCTGAAGTCGCGCGAGGAACATCACCGGGAAGCGCGCAAGTGTCTCGAACATGCGAGCGCGCTGATCGAGGAATCGAAGTTCGCCGAAGCCATTCCGCCGTTGCGCCGCTGCCTCGACCTGCTACAGACGCCCCATGAACAGGAGGCCGCGCGTCGTCTTCAGTTCGATGCCTACCGCTTGCTCGGCATGAGCCTGCGTAGCGTGCACGGCTGGCTTTACGCGGAGGCCACCGCCTGCTACGCCGCCGCGCTGGCCATCGGCGAAGGCGTCTGCACGCCCGCCGAAATCGCCGCGATCCAGTTCGGCGTCTGGACCACGCAGTTGACGACGCTCCAACTCAAACAGGCGCGTGCAACCGCGCAAAACATGCTGGAGCGCGCGCAGAACGGCGGTGACCGGGTGTCGCTCGACGAAGCTCACGTCGCGATGACCAACACCCTCTTCTGGCTCGGTGACAGCGAGGAAGCCCTCGCCTGTCTCGCGCGCGGCAACCTGCTTGGCGTGACGCGCGACGACACCCGTACGGGTTCGCAAGGGATCGATCTCGCCAGTCTCGCGTTGACTTTCGAAGGACTCGCGGCCTACCAGATCGGCGCATTCGTGCAGGCGCGGCGCGCCATGGAGATGTTGATCCTGCGCTCATCGGAGCCCGGCGCGCACGCGTTCGCTCATGCCGTCAACCTGCAGGGCGCCGCCTGGCTCGCCTGCCTGTTCGAAGACATGGACCGGCTAGGACACCTCGCGAGCGAACTCGAGTCAGTCTCGATCGCGAACGGCTTCGCGTTCTACCGGGGCGTCGGGCAGGTCCTTCGCGCATGCCACCTCAGTGCGCTCGGCCATTCCGACGAAGCGGAAACTGTCATGCTCGACGGCTACGATAACCACGTCGTTTGCAACGGCGGTGCGCTGTTCTATTCCTTCATGGCATGGCAGCACGGCGAGCTGCTGCTGCGCGCCGGCCGTGCGAAAACGTGCGAGGCGATGCTCGCCGCCGCGATCGATGAAACCCTCGCCCGTCAGGAACGGGTCTACCTGGGCGAACTCCTGGTCACCCGGGCGCGCGCCCAGTGGGCACTCGGCGAGGTGAACGCTGCGGAACTGGGCTTGCGTACCGCGTTGTCCACTGCGCTCGCGTTCGGCTCGGTGCCGGCGCGCGTGGACGCCGCGCGTTATCTCGCCGATCTGCTGCGCGCCACCGGCCGCATCGCCGAAGCAATCGACATCCTCGAGCGCGGTTTGCGCTCGCTGACGACTGATTCGACCACGCGTGTCACCAGCGCCATGAGTTTGCTCGCCGAACTTCAGCGCGAAGTTTCTATCGACGTCTACACGAAAGGAATAACAAATGGCATATGAGTTACGCGGGGAAGACCTGGAACCGCTGCTACTGGGCGCCGCGTTCTTTGGCAGCAGTAAATAGTCCTTCAACGTGCCCGGAATAGCCAAATGGACGAAATCGTCCAATTTCAGGAAAACGTATGGACGGGATTGTCCAATGTCGCGACTGAAATGTTCCACTGTTCCCGCCGCCATGCGGCTTTGCAGCATGGCACGGTCATTGCGTATATAGATTTGATATCTGCCACCGCCTGATAAAAACAACCCACCGAGGCGGTAGCAGTGCCCAGAACGTGCAATAAACCTGCCCGACAAGCTGGGGAACCGGGGGGACCAAAAAAAGATCGCGCGCTGCAATGTGTTCGACGCACCGACGTCCGGCGACGTCCCGCTTGTTTCTGGATCGCCGGCATCGCTGATCGAGGGATCGCCGTAAGTCATCACGATCCTGCGGTTAGTGATCCGAACCATGCTCGACGCGCGATCGACGCCAACGATACCAACTCGCTGGCGGGGGATTGAGAGAGGGCTGTGCTGTTGTTGTAGCTGCAACTGTTGTGTGTCGGCACGTGGCAACCGAATACTTCCATAGAGAAGATCGTTGCAATGCGTAACGCCGACATGGTGGAATCCGCCTGGCTATGCATCAGGCAGACCACTGCGAGGTTCGGCCGTCGTTGCCTCCCTTTGCGTGGACAAGCAGCGGCGGCCCGCCCTTTTTACTTGCCTGCGTCAATCGCGGCACATCGACCGATCCTGCGTGAAGCACTCTGCGGCACTCGCGCACCCGGCCACCCCCACGGATTTTTCTGGATAGCCAGGTAAGCGGTCTTTTTTGCATTGCATTACCGCGCAGATCCACTGCACGGACGAGAATCTGCTTTAGAAGCCCTGAGCGGTGTCAGATAGTTAGCGGCGTCGCGAACGGACCAGACTGGCCATCCACGGGGAAATCGGACAATGCACCACCATCTTTTCGAAAGCGAACTCGTTCATCTTGAACGCGTAGTCGCATGCGCGCCGCAAAAACCTTTTCCGCCGACCTACTGGCGCGATCGCGTCGAACATCTGAAAAATTCTCCGCAGGCGCCGATGTATCGCCACCGTATTGCCCGCCTCTCCCGCCTTGTCGGCGAATTGCACGGATAGGTCAACCCAGCGTCCTGATCGAATTGCTAATGCCACGCGCGCAATCGATCACCGCGGGGGCGAGGCGCTGCTCGGCATCGGCTAGCGTCCAGCGACTGGTCGGCGCGACCACGTGCACCGATGCCACGGGTCTTCTTTCGCCATCCAGCACGGGCGCCGCAATCGTCATGTCGCCGATGAACAGTTCCTCACGGTTCGACGTATAACCCCTGCGGCGCGCCTCCGCGAGCAGCGCCTCGATGTCGCCGATATCCGTCACCGTGTACTGCGTATGCGCGACACGGTCGTTCGCCTCGAGCAGCGCGCGCACTTCGTCGTCCGGCAGCGCGCTCAGATAGGCGCGGCCCGAGGCGGTGCAGTACATCGGAATACGGCTGCCTATCGGCATGTGAATCGGCACGAATTTCATGCAGACAAAACGCGCGACGTACAGCATCTCGGCGCCGTCCGGTTCGGTCAGGCTGGTCGTCTCACCGGTCACGTTCGTGAGTTCGGACAGGAACGGATTGGCCACGTCGATGAGCGTATCCGCCGCGAGGTAGCTGAAGCCAATCTGCACGACTCGCGGGGTGAGTTGATAGCGCTTCGTGCGCGGATGTTTGCGCACGTAGCCGAGCTTCTCCAGCGTGTAGATCATCCGTTGCGCCGAACTCTTCGTGATCGAAGTCGCCTCGGCCACTTCCGGCAGGCTCATGGTCCGGCGTTGCGCGCTGAATGCGCGCAGCACCGCGATGCCCTTTTCCAGCGATTGATTGAAGAGCGCGTCCGGCGCTTCGCTCTCGCTTGCCTGCTCCACCCCTTTGCCGCTCATGGAAATACCCAATGGTGATCGTGATGCATTGACGTTATCATATCGCATATCGATACGCAAATAATGTTATTCGATATTTTTGACTCGAATATGATGAAGTCACACCAGTCACCGATTCCTCAATCGTAGTCCGTCACCGTCGTGGAGAATCTCATGATCCAGTTAGTCAAGCGCATCGCCGGCGCAGCCGTCGCGCTGTTGGTCCTCGCAGCAACGCCGGCCATGGCGGCCGCCGAGCCGGAGTACACGGTCGGCGCGACGGCCACCGGCGTGCCGTTCACCTTCCTCGACGTGAAGAGCAATTCGATCCAGGGTCTGCTGGTCGATGCGATCACCGCAACCGGCAAGGCCGCCGGTTTCGACGTGAAGGTGGAACAGACCACCTTCTCCGCGCTGATCCCGTCGCTCACCACGAAGAAGATCGACGTGATCTCCGCCGCCATGCTGAAGACGCCGGCCCGCGAGCAGGTCGTCGACTTCTCCGACACGGTCTATTCGTATGGCGAAGGTCTGATCGTGCGCGCCGACGACAAGGGCAAGTACACGTCGATGGACGACCTCAAGGGCGAAGTGGTCGGCGCGCAAGTGGGCACGGCCTTCGTCGACGCGCTGAACAAGAAAGGCATCTTCAAGGAGGTGCGCACGTACGACTCGGTCGCCGACATCATGCGCGACGTCGCGCTCGGCCGTATCAAGGCTGGCTTCGGCGATCATCCGATCATCGCGTACCAGTTGCAGAAGAACCCGAACCCGCAGTTGCGCCTCGTCGACGGTTATCAGCCGAGCGTGAAGGGTCAACTGTGCTTCGTGGTGCGCAAGGGCGATAACGCAACGCTGGAGAAGCTGAACGCCGGTATCCGCAAGATCAAGGCAGACGGCACGCTCACGCAGATCATCAAGAAGTGGCAGGTGGAATGACGCGGCTCGCTTCCTGAGGAGATCACGTCATGTTCATCCAGAATGCGCTCGACTTCCTGCCGATCCTGCTGAAAGGCGCGGTCGTCACCGTCGAGATCACCTTCTGCGCGTTCGTTCTCAGTACGCTCCTCGGGCTCGTGCTGGCGCTGATGCGCGTGTCGTCGAACAAGGTGCTCTCGAACGCGGCGGCCACGTTCATCAACGTGATTCGCGGCCTGCCGATCATCGTGCAGCTGTTCTACATCTACTTCGTGCTGCCCGATCTCGGCGTGCAGTTGAGCGCGTTCCAGGCGGGTTTCATCGGGCTGGGCGTTGCCTATTCGGCGTATCAGGCGGAGAACTTTCGTGCCGGCATCCAGGCAATCGACCACGGCCAGATCGAAGCCGCGCAATCCATCGGCATGCGTGGCGGGCTGATCATGCGCCGCGTGATCCTGCCGCAAGCGTTTCGAATCGCGCTGCCGCCGTATGGCAACACGCTCGTGATGATGCTGAAGGACTCGTCGCTGGCCTCGACCATCACCGTCGCGGAAATGACGCGCGCCGGCCAGTTGATTGCGTCGTCGACGTTCCAGAACATGACGGTATTCACGCTCGTCGCGCTGCTCTATCTCGCGCTCAGCCTGCCGCTCGTCTACGGCTTGCGGCGCCTCGAGCGCCGTCTCGGTCAGAAGGGAAAGCGATGATCGAAGTTCAATCCATTCACAAGCGCTTCCACGATCAGGAAGTGCTCAAGGGCGTCAGCCTCAACGTCGAAGCCGGCCAGGTCGTCTGTCTGATTGGGCCCTCGGGCTCGGGCAAGTCGACGCTCCTGCGTTGCATCAACGGTCTCGAAACCTACGACGCAGGCACGATCGCCGTCGAAGGCGTGCGCGTCGACGCCAGGTCGAAGCACATCCATGAATTGCGCACGCAGGTCGGCATGGTGTTTCAGCGCTTCAATCTGTTTCCGCATCGCACGGTGCTGGAGAACGTCTGCGAAGGGCCGCTCTATGTGAAAAAGGAAGCCGGCGATGCGGCGCGCGAGAAAGCGCGGCATCTGCTCGACAAGGTTGGCCTCGCGCACCGGATGGGCGCGTATCCAGCCGAGCTCTCGGGCGGCCAGCAACAGCGCGTCGCCATTGCGCGTGCACTGGCGATGGAGCCGAAAGCGATTCTGTTCGACGAACCGACTTCCGCGCTCGACCCGGAACTCGTCGGCGAAGTGCTCGGCGTGATGCGGCAACTCGCGAACGACGGCATGACGATGATTGTTGTCACGCACGAGATGGGCTTCGCGCGCGAGGTGGCCGATCGCGTGTGCTTTCTGTACGACGGCACCATTTGCGAGGAAGGCGCGGCAGCCGATCTGCTCGAGCGGCCCTCTCATCCGCGCACGCGCGATTTTCTGCGCCGCATGATCACGCCCACGTCGAATGGAATCGCTCAATGAAGTCAGTAGAAGCCGGCCAGCCGTTGCCGCCGTCGCTCTGGGCTGCCACCGCTGAGGCCGCGGTGCGCACGCCGCCTCTCGATGCATCGAAGCGTGTCCAGGTGGCTATTGTGGGCGCGGGTTACACGGGTTTATCCACGGCGCTGCATTTGAGCGAACTCGGCATGGACGTCTGCGTGATCGATGCGAACGAGCCGGGCTGGGGCGCATCGGGACGCAATGGTGGACAGGTGATTCCGGGTCTCAAGTACGACCCCGACGAGCTCATGCGCCGTTTCGGCCCGGACGACGGCGACGCGCTCGTCAGGATGGCGGGCGGCGCAGCCGAGACGGTGTTCGATCTGATCGAGCGCCACGATATTGCATGCGATGCGACACGCGCCGGCTGGATTCAGCCCACGCATTCGACCAGGCTGCTCGATACGCTGCATGCGCGTGCGCGCCAGTGGGAATCGCGTGGCGCGCGCGTCGAGTTGCTCGATCGCGCGCAGATTGCGCAGCGGCTTGGAACGGATGCGTTTGTCGGGGGATGGGTGGACCGCCGCGCGGGCAGCGTGCAACCGCTCAGCTACGCGCGGGGACTTGCGCGCGCTGCCCTCGCGCGTGGCGTGGCGATTCACGGCGCGACGGTCGCGAACCGCCTCGAACAGCGCGCCGATGGATGGCGCATTCACACGGCTCAAGGACCGACCATCGACGCGAGTCAGGTCCTGCTTGCAACCAACGGATACAGCGATTCGCTGTGGCCGGGGATCGCGCAGTCGGTGATCGCGGCGAACAGCTTCATCGTGGCGACGAAGCCGCTGGCCGCGAGGATCAGCGCAAGCATCCTGCCCGGGCGCGAAGTGGCGTCGGATTCGCGGCGCTTGCTGCTGTACTTCCGGCGCGACAGCGAAGGCCGCCTGTTGATCGGCGGCCGCGGACCTTTTCGCGAACCACGCGGCGCGGCGGACTGGGCACACCTCGAACGTGCGGCCAGATTGTTGTACCCGCAACTGGCGGACGTCGAGTACGAGTATCGCTGGGCCGGGCGCATCGCCATCACGCGGGATTTCCTGCCGCATGTTCACCTGCCCGCACCGGGGCTGACGATCGCGCTGGGCTACAACGGCCGCGGCATCGCGATGGCAACGACGCTCGGCAAACACCTCGCCGCGCATCTGGCAGGCGCGACGCGTGGACTGCCGTTGCCGCCGACATCAATCCGACGGATCCCGCTGCATGCGCTTCAGCGCTTTTATATCAGCGCCGGGGTTGCGTGGTATGGGTTGCTCGATGCGATGAGTTAGCCCTCTATACGATTCCTTGAGCCACCATCGCCAGCAGCAACCGTTCTGCGCCGATGCCAAAACCCGCACCTTCCCGATACGCCCCACCGCCGACGATCTGCTGTTGCGCGCCGAGTTCGGTGCAGCGCATCTCGAAGCCCATGCCGTTCAGGTAATAGCTAAGACCGCGTCGAGCCGAACTGTCGATTTCGTAGCGCAGTCCGAAGGAATCCAGAAAACCCGCCACGATCTCCTGACTGCGCACGTTGGCCCGTTGCGGATCCGGGCAAAGATATTCGAAGCCGAGTTGCGAGAATTCGCGGTAACGGCCTGCCTGAGGCCGCTCATACCGATAGCACCGCGCGACGTAGAACACCATGCGCTCCGTTTGCCGTCCCAGCAATTCCTTGCAGCGCTCCTGGAACAGCGCTGTCGCTTCCGGGATCAGACAGCAGGGTCTGCCTTTCTTGTCCGGGAAAGCCCACATCTGCCCGATGACCTCACTGCCACCGGCTTTCTGGATGAAGGTGTCTTGTCCCCACAGCGCAGGAACGATCGCCTCCTCTGCCCCGGCTTCAATGAAGGTAGCTCCGGAAGCGATTTTCGAGTGCACGAATCTGCGCGGCTTCGGTTCCGACGATAAAACGGGTTCCACGGATCATGGTCATGTCTGGTCCTCTTGTGCGTAGAAATAAAAAAAGGCGCCCTGGGGGCGCCTTGGTCGTTGGTGCACGAAACGGGATCAGTAAAGTCCCGATTCCCTGCTATGGACGTAACGAACCACGGCGCAACTGCATGCGACCGTGATGGTGGTAAAAGATGAACAGTACGTTACGGGATTCCATGGAGGGCATAGTCGCACATCGATTTAATTTTGGGAACACATCGCCACGCTCCCCTCAATGCCGCCACGATCCATGCGGCAACTCGACGTCCCGCTGCGCCGCCGCCAATCCTTCAACGATGCCCGCGCGATCCAGCGCAATGCAATAGACCGGCTTCGCACGCTCGAAGCGCCAACTGTCGGTGAGCGCACCGGCATCGACTGGATCGAAGCCGAACTGATCGAGAAGCCCGCGCACGACGTGCTTGGCCTGCTCGTCATCGCTCGCGAACGGCAATGCCCGGCGGTTCGGCGCATCGGCAGGCTTGCCGTCCGTTTCGAGGTCCCTCGCCAGAATCGCGTTGAAGGCCTTGACCACCTTCGCGCCAGGCAACGCGGCGGCCAGCATCTGACTGGTGGTCGTCGAGCGACTGTCGAGCGCCTCGATGTGGCCGTCGCGGTCGGGATAGTAGTTGCACGTGTCGATCACGATCTTGCCGTCGAGTGCCGCAACCGGCAGCGCGCCAATGTTGCTGAACGGCACGGTCACCACCACCACGTCGCCGAACTTCGCCGCCTCTTCAGCCGTGCCGAGCGCGCAGCCAAGCGCCGCGGCCGTACTGATCAAAGTTCGCGGATCACGGGAATTACTGATCATGACTTCGTGACCATGGATCTTCGCGACGGTCGCCATCGCGCGGCCGAGAAAGCCGGCGCCGAGAATGCCTATCTTCATGTTTCACACTCCATGTTTATCCGCGGAGCACTCGGTTGAGCGCCCGCCCATCGGTGAGAAGCACTATGATTCAAAACTTCAATCGGATAAACAGGCGTAGTTTGATGACTGTCGAAACCAGCAGTGGTGAATCATGGACCGCTTGACCAGCATGGCCGTGTTCGTGAAAACCGCCGACAGCGGCTCGTTCGCCGCGGCTGCGCTCGCCTTCGGCATCTCCGCGCAGATGGCCGGCAAGCATGTCAGTACGCTGGAGGAGCGCGTCGGCGCGCGTTTGCTTAACCGGACCACGCGCCGCCAGAGCCTCACGGAGATCGGCCAGATTTTCTACGAACGCTGCAAGGCACTGCTGGCGGATGCCGACGCGGCCGAATCGGTCGCGCAGGAGCTGTCTGCCTCGCCGCGCGGGCGTCTGCGCATCACCGCGCCAGTGACCTTCAGCACCTGCTGTCTCGCGCCGATGATCACGCGCTACCTGAAGGCCAATCCCGAGGTACGGGTCGAGTTGGCGCTGACCGACCGCTTCGTCGATCTGATCGACGAAGGCTATGAAGCCGCGATCCGTCTCGGCTCGCTGTCGGATTCGTCGTTGATCGCCCGACAGTTGATGCCGTACCGGCTGATTGCCTGCGCGTCGCCTGACTACCTGGCCGAGCGCGGCGAGCCGCAGACGCCGCAAGCGCTGGCGGAGCACGAGTGCCTGAGCTTCGTCTATACGAGCCTGCCGGTTCAAACCGAATGGCATTTCGCCGATGCCCAGGGCGAACACGTGGTGCCGATCTCAGGCCGCTTTCAGGCCAACGACGTGAAAGCGCTGCTGGCCGCGGCCCTCAATGGCGGCGGCGTGATCCTCGCGCCCGAAGTGGCGGTGAAGGACGAACTCGCCGCGGGCCGGCTGGTACGCCTGCTGAACGGCTACGAAGCACCCGCGCGACCCATGCATCTGGTGTTTCCGGCCAGCCGCGCCACCCCGAAATTGCGCGCGTTTATCGATCAGGTGGTGGCCGAATTCGGGCCGCACGCCGCGTGAAATGGGCAGCCGGGTACATCCGGAAGACGGCCTGCGCCACCCGCCAATCTCCACCCATTAGCCGCTAGAATTCCCGCCTTTGCCCGCGTCGAGCGCGCGACAAGGCAAAATACCGGTTTTGCGCGCGCAAAACGCGCCGCGAATCCGGATGAATCAGACCTCGGCGGCAGGCTTGCCGCCGACCCTCGCAATGACGCATGACGACGGCCCAGCACGCCAATCAGGCACGCCGGGCTCGTCGCTTGCGGCGCAGCCAGGACAGCTCGTCCTTTAACAGAGCCCCTCAGGAGCATTCATGACCGATTCGAACCCGTCTTTCCTCGGCAGGATTTCACTTGCCGTCAGTACGTTTTTCAGCATCCTCGGCGATGGCGAATTCGCCGCCGGGGTGCTGCGTCTGCGTAACGGCGACGCAGGTGGCGTCGCTGCCGCGAGCGCTGCACCCGCACCCACGCCCGCTCCTGCCGCGGCACCGGCTCCAGCCCCGCAACCGGCGCCCACGCTGAAAGAAGCGAGCCCGGACGCCGCACTCCAACTGCTTGGCCTGCTGCAACGCGACGCGCGCTTCATCGATTTCGTCGAAGAAGATATCAAGGCCTATAGCGACGCCGACATCGGCGCCGCCGCCCGCCTCGTGCACGACGGCTGCCGCACGACGCTGCGCGAGCATTTCACGATCCGTCCGGTGCGCGACGAAGCCGAAGGCAGCCGCGTGACGCTGGCCGAAGGTTTCGACGCCACCTCGATTCGCCTGACCGGCAATGTGGTCGGCAAGGCGCCGTTTAACGGCAGCATCAGCCACCGCGGCTGGCGTGTCGACGAAGTGCGTCTGCCGAAGCTGACCGACAGCCATAACGCCAAGGTAATCGCACCGGCCGAGGTGGAGCTATGAGCGACGCACGCTTTTCAATCGGTATCGATCTAGGCACCACGCACTGCGCGCTGTCCTACGTGGACACCACGGCCAGCGATGGTGAAAAGACCGCCCAAGGCGTGCTGCCGGTCGCTCAACTTACCGGTCCCGGCGCGATCGACAACCTCGATCTGCTGCCCTCGTTCCTCTACCTGCCGCATCCGGACGAACTCGCCTCCGGCGACCTGTACCTCCCGTGGACCGGCCAGCGCGAATTCGCAGTCGGCGAGTTCGCCCGCAGCCGCGGCGCGGCCACGCCGATTCGGCTCGTGTCGAGCGCCAAGAGCTGGCTGTGCCATCCCGGCGTCGATCGTCGCGCGGCGATTCTGCCGAACGACGCGCCGCCTGAAGTCGCTCGCGTGTCGCCGCTCGAAAGCTCGGTGCGCTATCTGACGCACCTGCGCGAAGCGTGGGATCACGCGCATCCGGACGCACCGTTCAGCCAGCAAGACATCACGGTAACGATCCCTGCATCGTTCGATCCGGCCGCACGCGAGTTGACCGCCGAAGCAGCGGAAGCCGCCGGTTACGGACGTATGACGTTGCTCGAAGAACCGCAAGCCGCGCTCTATAGCTGGATTCAGAAGAGCGGCGGCCAATGGCGCAAGCAGGTCAAGGTCGGCGACATCATTCTCGTGGTCGACGTGGGCGGCGGCACGACCGACCTCTCGCTGATCGCCGTGATCGAGCGCGAAGGCAATCTCGAACTGCATCGCGTCGCGGTCGGCGAACACATTCTGCTCGGCGGCGACAACATGGACCTCGCGCTTGCCCACGTGGTCGCGCGCAAACTTGCCGCGCAGGGTACCCAGGCCGACGCGTGGCAACTGCGCGCCCTCACCTATGCCTGCCGCTCGGCGAAGGAAACGCTGCTCAGCGATCCGTCGACCGATACCGTGCCGCTCGTCGTGCCGAGCCGCGGCTCGAAGCTGATCGGCGGCTCGATTCGCACCGAACTCACGCGCGCGGAGTTGACCCAAACGATCCTCGAAGGTTTCTTCCCGCAGGTGGATAGTGCAGCGCGTCCGGTCAGTCGTGCGCGTGCCGGTCTGACGCAACTCGGCCTGCCGTATGCGCAGGACGCGGGCATCACGCGGCATCTGGCGGCCTTCCTTGGCCGTCAGGTGGGTGCGTTGGCCGAACTCGAAGGCTTGCGCGATATCGTCACGACGGAAGGCGCGACTTTCCTGCACCCCACTGCAGTGCTCTTCAACGGCGGCGTGTTCAAGTCGCCGCTGCTGGTCGAGCGGATCATGGGCACGCTCAATGGCTGGCTCGGTGCCGAAGGTGCGCCGCAGGCACGCCTGCTCGAAGGCGCGGATCTCGATCTCGCCGTCGCGCGCGGCGCGGCTTATTACGGCTATGTACGGCGCGGCCAGGGCGTGCGTATTCGTGGCGGCACCGCACGCGCGTACTACATCGCCATCGAATCGGCGATGCCCGCCGTCCCCGGTCTCGAGCCGCCGGTGCAGGCGCTGTGCGTCGCGCCGTTCGGCATGGAGGAAGGTACGGACGCCGAACTGCCGGCGCAGGAGTTCGGCCTGGTCGTCGGCGAGCCGGTGCACTTCCGTTTCTTCGGATCGTCGGTGCGTCGTCAGGATCAGGTCGGCACGCTGCTCGACTTCTGGGGGCCCGAGGAGTTGCAGGAACTGGAGGAAATCCAGGCGACGCTGCCGTCCGCCGGCCGCACCGCTGGTGAAGTCGTGCCGGTGAAGCTGCGTGCGCGCGTGACGGAAGCCGGCACGCTCGAACTCGAAGCCGTGCCGCGCGGCACCGACGAACGCTGGAAGGTCGAGTTCGACGTGCGCGGCAACGCCAATGCATGACTGAAGTGAAGCTGAAGCGCTACAGCGTCGGCATTGATCTCGGCACCAGTAACACGGTGCTGGCCTATGCTGCGGCAGGCTCGCAGGAGATTCGCGTCTTCGAGATCGATCAGTTGGTGAGTCTCGGCGAAGTCTCCTCACGGCCGCTGCTGCCTTCGGTGCGGTATCACGCGGCGCCGGGCGAGCTGAGTGCGGGCGATTTGCAGTTGCCGTGGAGCGCGCCTGACGGTTCGATCGATAAAGCTGTCGAAAATCAGCAGGATCCGCCAGTAGTAATCGGGAGGCTCGCGCGTGCGCTCGGCGGCCAGGTGCCGGGACGGCTGGTGGCGAGTGCGAAAAGCTGGCTGTCGCACGCGTCGGTGGACCGGGTCGCGCCGATCCTGCCGTGGGGCGCCGCGGACGATGTCCGCAAGGTCTCGCCGGTCGAAGCCAGCGCGAGCTATCTGGCGCACGTGCGGGCGGCCTGGAATCAACGCTTTCCCGACGCGCCACTCGAAGCGCAAGACATCGTGCTGACGGTGCCCGCTTCTTTCGACGAAGGCGCACGAGCGCTGACGGTGGAAGCAGCGCGGATGGCGGGCCTGCCCACATTAAGGCTGCTCGAAGAACCGCAGGCCGCGTTCTACGACTGGCTGTTTCATCATCGCGAAAGCCTTGCGACCGAACTGGCGGACACGCGACTCGTACTGATCTGCGACGTGGGCGGCGGCACCACCGACCTCACGCTGATTGAAGTCCGCATGCGTGACGGCGAGCCGGAGCTCACGCGTATCGGTGTGGGCAACCATCTGATGCTCGGCGGCGACAACATGGATCTCGCGCTCGCGCATCGCGTCGAGGCGCGTTTGCCTCAAGCGGGCAACGAGCGCACGCGTCTATCGGCGGCGAGCCTCTCGCAACTGGTCGAGCGTTGCCGCGGCGCGAAGGAACAACTGCTCGGCCCAGACGCGCCGGAGTCGGCTTCGATCACGCTGCTCGGCGCAGGCTCGAAGCTGATCGGCGGCGCGCGCACGGCGCAGGTCACGCGCGAGGAAGTCGAGCAGATCATCGTCGACGGATTCTTTCCGGCGGTGGCATCGAACGAACGGCCGGGCAGGCCGCGCGGCGCGATTGTCGAGTTCGGCCTGCCCTATGCCACCGATGCGGCGGTCACGCGTCATATCGCGGCGTTTCTGAATCGCTTCGCGGCGCAGTCGCGTAAGGCGCTGGGTTCGGCTACTGATTCCTCCGCGCTTCCCTCCGGTGCGGGCGAAGCTCAGGACGAGCCGTTGCCGGTGCCCGACACGCTGTTACTGAACGGCGGCGTGTTCCGCGCTGAAGCACTCGCGCAACGCCTGTCCAGCACTTTGGGCACGTGGCGCGGCGAACCGCTCAACGTTCTGCACAACGACAATCCCGACGTCGCCGTGGCGCGCGGCGCGGTCGCTTATGCCCTCGCGCGCGCTGGCCAGGCGCCGAAAATCGGTGGCGGCTCGGCACGCAGTTACTTCCTCGTTCTCGACGAAACCGGCAATGACGAACGAGACGCCGAACCGGCGCAACGCGGCATCTGCCTGCTGCCGCGCGGCACCGAAGAAGGCCACGAAATCCGGATCGAAGACCGAACATTCGCGCTGCGCCTCGGGCACCCTGTGCGTTTTCACCTGGCCTCTTCAAGCGCGGATACGATCTATCAACCAGGCGAGATGGCCGACCTTGCACAAGGCGATTTCGTTCGGCTGCCACCTATTGCGACGATCGTGCAACAGCGCGGCGCGAGCACGACGCGCGGCGAAACCGCGGTACAGATCGCAACCTCTCTCACGGAAGTGGGCACGCTCGAAGTCCACTGCATCGAGCTCGACAATCCGGCGCAGCGCTGGCTGTTCGAATTCCAGTTGCGCCGCGAAGATGCTCAGGTGAACCTGGCGGCGGATGCGTCACAAGCCCGGCACCCCGCGCTCGACCAGGCGATCGACCATATCGACCGCTGCTTCGGCACACGCGCGCAAAACGTCGACCCGAAAGAAATCAAACGCCTGCGCTCGCAACTCGAACAACTGCTCGGCCCGCGCGAAGGTTGGAACAGCGCGCTGCTGCGTGAACTGTTCGGCGCGCTGTGGGAGCGTGCGCGGCGCCGGCGGCGCTCGGCGGACCACGAACGCTTGTGGCTGAATCTCGCAGGCTATTGCGTGCGGCCCGGCTTCGGCTATCCGCTCGACGAATGGCGTGTGGAGCAACTCTGGTCGCTCTTCGACGACGGCATCCAGTACGTCAACGAAAGCCAGGTGTGGTCGGAATGGTGGACGCTATGGCGCCGCGCGGCGGGCGGGCTCGACGAAAGCGCGCAACTACGCGTGCTCGACGCGATGGCCTATCTGCAAACGGCCGCGCAATCGCGTCACAAACTGCCCTTCGACGTGTCGAAAACCGGCTTCACCGACATGGTCAGGCTAAGCGCGTCGCTCGAACGCATTCCGGTCGAACGCAAGATCGAGCTCGGCGAATCCGTGCTCACGCGCTTGAAGAAACCCGCGGAAAATCATCAGAGCTGGTGGGCGGTCGGGCGCATCGGTGCGCGGCGGCCGTTCTATGGCAGCGCGCATAGCGTCGTGCCGCCGGACATCGCGGCGCTTTGGCTGAACACGATCCTCGCGCTCGACTGGAAGAAGGTCGACCCCGCAGCGTTCGCCGCCGTGCAGATCGCCCGCATGACCGGCGACCGCTCGCGCGACCTGCCCGAAGACTTGCGCCATACCGTGGTGCGCAAACTCGAAGCGGCCAATGCGCCGCGCGCGTGGATCACGATGGTCGGCGAGACCGTGGAACTCGATGACGCCGACGAAGGCCGGGTGTTCGGAGAATCGCTGCCTGCGGGGCTGAAGCTGATAACTGCAACGCCATGAGCGAGCGCCAGGGTGCGGGCACTGCGCGAAGGTCAGTTGACGAACTGCAGTGCCCCACCGGGTCCGGCCACGACGTGACGGCACCAGTCCACAGGACCGCCTTCTTTGGTGGACCAGTCTTCGGTCAGGCAGTAGCGGCCGTCATTGGAAATCGACCAGTGTCCGGATGTCTTCTGCACGCCCTGCTTGCCGCCCGGCCGGGGCATGCGTGTGATCGTGGCGCTGCCGTCTTCGTTATTGGTCCAGTTCCTGACTCGTCCGCTGTCGTTCGTGCGCTCCATCGTCGAGCCTGGCACCGCCTTCGCCAGTGCTTCTTTGGTCATGGGCGTCTGGTCATCGGCCATTGAAATCGCCGACACCAGGATGAGAACCAGCAATGTCGATCTGCCAAACGCGTTCATAGGCCGCCTCCGCTTGCACCGGTTAGCGACGCCGTCCGGCTAAACCGGCCGGGTCGTCTGTGTGGACTGCAGTGCATTATCGCGCCGCTATGATCCGACGGGAACCGCACCGTCGTCAGCGAGCTTCCGTATAGACCCGTCCCCGCGCGAGGCGGCCTGCCCTAGGCCATCGTCACCAGATTCCTGCCGTCGTGTTTCGAGCGATACAGCGCCCGGTCCGCGCTCGCGAAGCCCTCGCGATGTGCCAGCCGCGCCCCCTCGGTCATGCGCGTCAACGAGGCGCCGACGCTCACCGTCACCATGCCGAGCGGCGAGGCGCGATGTTCGATCGCCAGGTCTTCGACGCCCTGCCGCAGCGCTTCGAGCGTGTCTTCAAGCGTCACCGGCTCCGCTCGCAGCACCAGCAGGCCGAACTCCTCGCCCCCCATGCGCCCGGCGATGATGCGCTCGCCGTCGGACGCCGACTGCATCACCGAAGCCACCTTGCGCAAACAATGGTCGCCCGCCTGGTGGCCGTAGGTGTCGTTGTACTGTTTGAACCAGTCGACGTCGACCACCACTGAGCCCATCACTTCGCCCTCACGTGCGTCTTTCCATTTGCGCGCGATGCTTTCCAGCAGGAAGCGGCGGTTGTACAACTGGGTGAGCGGATCGATCGCGGTGGCCGTGCGCATTTTCAGATCGTTTTCGATCATCGCGCGCAGGTGGTAAAACACGCCGCGTTGCGACGCATCGAGACCGCCGGGTGCGGGGTCCATCGCGCACAGCGCGCCGACGATCTCGCCGTTCGGCGCGCGCAGTGCAATCGCCGCGTAAAAGCGCACGAAGGGATGGCGCTGCACCAGCATGCATTCACCGAAACGGGTGTCATCGTGGGCATCCTCGATGACGAACAGCTCCGCGTCGCGCACCGCGTAGTCGGCCAGCGAACGAGCGCGGGTCACGAGCGGCATCGCCATGCCGACTTCGGCCCGGTAGTGCTGATGCTCCTCGTCGAGCAACGTGATCGCGGTGATCGCCGCGCCGGTTACGCTCTTCAGGATTTCCGCCGCGTGCGTGAAGCATTCGCGCATCACCTGATCGTCATGCAACAACCACTCGATGACCGACGATTCCACCTCGGGTTCGCCGGCGGCGGACGGATCAACCAACATCCTGCTGGACAGACGATCGTTACTGTAAGCGAGTTGCACGGCTGGGTTCCCGGAAGTGACTAGCTCGTGTCAACGGCATCTGCATTCGAAACTTGAGCGGTAGGAAGCTGATTCATTCAGCAGACAATTGCAACCTGCAATCGTGTAATCCGGATGTTCTGCGGTGCAGCCGAACGCCTTTGTGCCTCGCATTCGCTTAAGGCCGCTCGCCTCGCGCCAACCGCGCATCGATGTCACGCACCACCGGCATCAGATCCGCCACGCTATCGATCACATAGTGCGCCCCGGCGGCCTGCAACTTCTGGATCGCCACCTTGCGCCGCCATGCAAATTCATCCGGCGCCAGCGCCTTGACGTCGTCCTCAGCCATACCGAAGGCATTGCCGCTGACGGCAACACCCACCGCCCACGTGCCGCCGTTGATCCCTTCCTCGATACCGACCTCGGTGTCGTCGACCTTGATCGCATCCTTCGCACGCCACACACCCAATTCCGGCAGCGTCTTGTAGATCATGTACGGCGACGGACGCCCTTCCGGCGTGTCACCCGTACACACGATGCTATCCGGCGAAAAACCCTGGGCCGCCGCGCCCGGCACGATCTCGGCCATGATTTCGCGCGTATAGCCGGTGGTCGTGCCGATCCGGATGTCGTCGCTACGCAGCGCGCTCGTCACTTCCGCCACGCCCGGAATCACCGAACTGTAGCTCGCGGCCACCGCGATATTCTTCGGCACGAAGACGTCGTACACCGCGTCGATGTCCGCTTCGCCCGGCTTGTGGCCGTACTTGTCGGCCCATGCTTGCGACACGCGCGGCAAGGCCATCAGCGCCGCGATATGCGGACGCTTGGCCATGCCCATCGGGCCGCGTGCTTCGTCGATCGTGATCGACACGCCGAACTGCTCGAACGTCTCGACAAACGCGCCCATCGGGGCCAACGAACCATAATCGACCACCGTGCCGGCCCAGTCGAAAATCACTGCTTTTACGTGTTTCATTTACTTCGGTTCTCTGGAGGTTGTAAGGCTCGCGCGACGTGCCGCGCGTTTGTATTCCGCACCCAAGCCGCGCTGATCAAGCCGCTTCGGCCAAGGTCTTGCGCTCTTCGAGCGCCGCCGCAGGCGGCGCGGCATGCGCGACGCCCATCGCTTGCAGCGACTGCGCGCAGGCCCGCACCACGCGGTGCATCACGCGCTCATCCACCTGACCGATGCAACCGATGCGGAAGCTGTCCACCACCGTCAGCTTGCCCGGATAGATGATGAAACCCTGCTTCTTCATCAATTCATAGAAGTGCTCGAATTTGAACGACGGATGCGCCGGCGCAAAAAACGTCACGATGATCGGCGAGCGCCAACGCGCGTTCAGCAGCGGCTCGAAGCCGAGTTCCTGCATGCCCGCGACCAGCACGTCGCGATTGTTCGCGTAACGCGCGAGACGCCCGGCCTGGCCGCCTTCGAGCTTGTGCAGACGCAATGCTTCGATAAACGCGGCGACGGTATGCGTCGGCGGCGTGAAGCGCCATTGGCCGGTGCGGTTCATCACGTCCCACTGGTCGTACACATCGAGCGAGAGCGAATGGCTGCGGCCCTTGGCCTCCTGCAATGCACTCTTGCGACCGATCACGAACCCGAAACCGGGCACGCCCTCGATGCACTTGTTCGCCGACGACACGAAGGCCTCGCACGGAATCTGACGCACATCGAGCGGCACCGCGCCGAATGCGCTCATCGAGTCGATCAGCAGCTTGCGGCCTTTTTTTGCGGTTGCAGCGGCGATTTCTTCGATCGGGTTGAGAATCCCTGAGCTCGTTTCACAATGCACCGCGACCACGTGCGTGATGCGCGGATCGGCGTCCAGCATGCTTTCGACTTCGGCGCCGCGCGGCGGCAGATAGTCGCCCTTGTCGAGCACCGTGCGGGCACGGCCGAGATAGCCGAGGGTGGTTGCGATGCGCTTGCCGTAGGCGCCGTTGGCCAGTACCAATGCATGGCCGTCGCGCGGAATCAGGCTGCCGAGCATGGCTTCGACGCAATAGCTGCCGCTGCCCTGAAGCGGCACGCAGTCGTACTCGCCGTCGCTGTCTCCGGCAATGTCCAGCAAGCTGCGGCGCAGTTGAGCGGTCATTGCGCGGAAGTCGCCGTCCCACGAGCCCCAGTCGCGCAGCATCGCTTCCTTGGTCGAGAGCGCCGTGGTCAGCGGTCCCGGCGTCAACAGATACGGCTCGCCCTGGGCCGGTGCGGCACACATCACGGTTGAAGGCAGTGCGGACACTGTCGGGGAGCTGTCGATCGCGCTTTCCATGGTCGGAATCTCCGATATCGCTGTTGCAGTCATGACACGGTACAGAAAGGCTGTCCATCGGTAAAATCGATATAATCGATGCAGGTATCGTAAAAACTTATCTCTCGGTGAGGCAGACGTGCAATACGCGCAATTGCGGGCCTTTCATGCGGTCGCGGAACACGGCGGGTTTTCCAAAGCGGCGCAGGCGCTGTCGCTCACGCAGCCGGCGGTGTCGGATCACGTGAAGCGGCTCGAGCAGGATTACGGCGTCAAATTGTTCGAGCGCGGCCCGCGCGGCGTCGAAACCACCGAACTCGGCCTGCGTCTCTTCACCGTGACGCGGCAGATGCTTAGCTGCGAGCGCGACGCGCGGCAACTGCTCGAATCCGCGGGTGGGCTCGAGTCCGGCTCGCTCTCGCTGGTGGCGGACGCGCCCGATCTGGCCGTCGCGCTGATTGGCGCCTTTCGCAAGCTGCATCCGGGGATCGTCGTAACGCTCTCGATCGCCAATGCCGCGGATTGCATGCAGCGCGTGTTGTCGAGCGCGGTCGACGCCGCCATTACCGCCGCCCCGCAGGTGCACAGCCGGCTCGAGTCACGCGTGCTGCGGCGCGATCCGCTGGTGGCCATGGTGCCGGTGAGCTATCCCGTGGCGAAGAAACGCAAGCTGAGCTACGCGGAACTCGTGCAACAGCCGATGATTTTTCGCGAGCGGCAATCGGTCACTCAGCAATTGCTGGAAATCGAACTGGTGCGCGAGTCGTTGCAGGTCGAACCGGTGATGTACGTGGACGGGCGTGAAGCGCTGGAGGAAGCGGTCGCGCAAGGCATGGGGGTGGGCGTGATCGCGCGCGCCGAATTCAATGAATCGCGGCGGATCAGGATGATTCCGCTTCAGGATTGTCAGGTGCAGATGATCGAATCGCTCACGCGGCTTGCTGAAAGGCCGGGGTCGAATCTGTTGGACGCGTTGTTTGCGGTGGAGCTGACAAGCACCGCTACTGTGGCGGCGCAATAAAACAATAAGCCGCCGGGCAACGATTGCCCGGCGGCGTTTTCATGCAGTCCTGGCGCAGGGGGCGCGTGTCGAGGCGGTGCATGGCATCGCCATACGAACCCACCACTACACGCTGCTCGCCAATCCTTTTACCGCGAACCGCCGCTGGCGATCAGGCTTTCGCCGGTCATCCAGCGCGAGTCCTCGGAGGCAAGGAACACGGTGACGTCGGCGATATCGTCAGGCTGACCGATACGGCCAAGCGGTGTTGTGCTGACCGCCCAGGCCTCGAAGTCCGAGCCGATGAAGCCGGCGGTATGCGTGCCTTCCGTTTCAACCATGCCGGGATTCACAGAGTTGACGCGAATCTTGCGCGGGCCGAGTTCGCGTGCGAGCACGCCGGTGATGGCGTCCACCGCGCCCTTGGTGGCGGTATAGACCGAGCTGCCCGGCGGCGTGATGCGGCTGACGACCGAGCTGACGTTCACGATGCTGCCGCCTTCGCCCAGATGCTTCACCGCCGCTTGCGTGACCAGGAGCAGGCCCAGCACGTTCACGTCGAAGTGCTTGTGGAAGTGCGCTTCGGTGATGTCTTCGATCGGCGCCATCTCATACACGCCGGAATTGTTGACGAGAATGTCGAGGCGGCCATAGGTTTCGACTGCCGCATCGATGATGCCTTTCGCGTCCGCTGCCTTGGAAACATCGCCGCCAACGGCCACTGCTTTGCCGCCCGCTGCGGTGATTGCGGCGACCACGTCGTCTGCGCCGGCCTTGCTGGACGCATAGTTCACCACCACCGATGCGCCTTGCGCCGCCAATGCTTTCGCAATCGCTGCACCGATACCTTTCGATGCGCCCGTTACAACCGCAACCTTACCTGTGAGTTTGCTCATGATCGTTTCCTTTGGATGGAGTTCGCGCCGGCGTCGCTGTCGCGAAGATTCGCGGGATGGACGCCGATGAAGCGGGACATGCAGTGGCGCTGTCACTGGACACAATGTAGGCACACTGGCCGCATGGATAAAGCGGCTGGAAACGAATAGATACGTCGGATGAGCCGAACAATCGGAAAGACGTTGGGGGCGGAACGCACGAGGGAAGGTCAAACAAAGGCGCGGCGGGCACCGACGCGGACATCGACGCGACACCCGCCTGACTTCATCGCTTGGACACAAACCCGCCGAAAAACGACTGCGCGTTCGCATCGAGCGTTTCGATGTGATACCCGCCTTCCTGCACGATCAACGTCGGCAGTTTCAGCGCACCGAGTTGGCCGCCGAGTTGGCCGAAGCCCTCGGTGGTCACCGCCACCATCGATTGCGGATCGTCCTTGTAGATGTCGAAGCCCAGTGCAACGACCAGCACATCCGGTTGAAAACGGGCGAGAACGCGCAGCGCCGCGTCGACTTGCTCGAAGAACACGGCTTCCGTTGAACCATGCGGCATCGGCAGATTGACGTTATAGCCCTCGCCTTTCTCCGCGCCGCGCTCGTCTTCAAAACCGGCTACCACGGGATAGAAATTCGTCGGATCGCCGTGGATCGACACGTACAACACGTCGTCACGACTGTAGAAAATCTCCTGAATGCCCTGGCCGTGATGCATGTCGGTATCGAGAATCGCGACGCGCCCGTACTTCTGCCGCAGCGCCTGCGCTGCAACCGCCGCATTGTTCAGATAGCAGAAACCGCCGGCCGCTTCGGCACGCGCGTGATGGCCCGGCGGGCGGCATAACGCGTACGCTTCACCCGCACCGTCGAGAATCGCCTGCGCGCCGGCCAGCGCGCTCTGCGCCGACCAGTAAGCGGATTCGTAGGTATCCGCGCCGACCGGACAACTACCATCGGCGAGATAGCGTGCCGCTTGCGCAAGCACGCCGCGCAATGGATTGTTCTCGCGGATATACACGTTCGACATCACTTCGTCGCCCCACTCCGCGGGGATCTTTTTCCATTCGCGGTGCGCTTCTTCGAGGAAGCGCAGATAGTTCATCCCATGCACCGCGGCGAGCGGCGCAGCACCGAAATCCGCCGGTTCCTGCACGTCGAAGCCGAGCTTCTTCACGGCTTCCACGAGGCGCAACGCACGTTCAGGCACTTCCTGCGGCGTGCGCATCTGCCCACGCGACAGATAGCTGCGCGGATGATGCTTCAACTGCGCCGGATGAAAAAACGTCTGCATATTCCAGTTCCTTTGCTTCAGGCGTAGGCCGGTACGGCCATCATCGCACGCGCCGGGAACGTCCTTGATTTCATTTGATTCAGCTTGCAGGCAGTGCTTCGGGGGCATCCACACGACGGTGTTTCAGCGCATCCAGTGCGACGATGCACGACAACGAGATGCCGGCGAGGCACGTGTAAAACACGGCAAGCGGCCACCATTGCCCGGTAAATTTGTGCGCGAGCCATGTCCCCGCCAGCGGCGTCAAACCACCCGCAATCGCGCCGCACACCTGATACGACAGCGAGATCGCCGAATAACGCACCCGCACCGGAAACACGCCGCTGACAAAGCCCGCGATCACCGAATAGAAACTCGCCATGCACACCACGGCAAGCGCGATGCCGACAATCATCGATAGCCGGCTGCCGCTTTCCACGAGCGTGAACATCGGATAGGGCGAGAGCATCGCGGCGAATGCGGCCAACTTGAGGAAGCGCGCACCGCCGATCTTTTCAGCAAGCCATGCGGCGAGCGGTTGCGACAGAAACTGGATGATTGCGACCGCGAACAGGCAATCGAGAATCAGCGATTTCGACACGCCGATGTTTTGCGTGGTGTACGAAATCATGAAAGTGTTGGTGAAGTACACGCCCGCAATGCCGATCGTATTCGCGCCGATGCACAGCGCAACGAGCGCGCCGGAGGAACGGAACACTTCGGCAATCGGCAACTCGACGGTACGCTTCGCTGCTTTCTCGCGCTGGAATTCCGGGGACTCGTTCACACCGATGCGGATGAAGATGCCGACCGCGAGCAGCACCGCGCTCGCCAGAAACGGCAGACGCCAGCCATACGCGATGAAATCGTCGTGCGGCATCGACGTGACCGCGCGAAATGCGATCAGCGAGAGAATCAGCCCGGCCGGGCTACCCAGTTGAGCGAACGAAGCGAAGAACGTGCGCCGCCCTTTCGGCGCATGTTCGCCGGCCATCAGCACGGCGCCGCCCCACTCGCCACCCACCGCCACGCCTTGCACCACCCGCAGCAACACCAGCAGCACCGGCGCGAGCACGCCCACCTTCGTATAAGCCGGCAGCAAGCCGACGCACACGGTAGCGACGCCCATCATCATCAGCGTGGTCATCAACGCCTTCTTGCGGCCGATACGATCGCCCAGGTGGCCGAAGATCACGCCGCCCAGCGGCCGCGCGAAGAAGCCAGCCGCGAAGGTCGCAAACGACGCCATCGTGCTGACAAACGGGTCATGTGAGGGGAAGTACAACTCGCCGAACACCAGCGCGGCGGCCGTGGCGTAGATGTAGAAGTCATACCACTCGATCATCGTGCCGATGAAAGCGGCGCTGGCCGCTCGCACGGGCTGACGGGTGGCTTGGGGTGAAGCGTTCATGGCGGCTCCTCTGTCGCGATGCCTGATATCAGGCCATCTTGTGAGGTGTTTTATCGCCAGCCATAAAATATTAGTCAAATTTCGGTTTATTATCCCGGCTATAAATCTGGCTAATGTCGAAGGTGATTCCATGACTCAGTTGCGCGCGGACGTCACGCGTTTTTTGAATGACCGGCTCGACTGGAACCTGCTGCGCACTTTCCTCGTGATCATGCAGGAGCGCAGCGTCAGCCGTGCCGCGGCCCGTTTGCATCTGACGCAACCCGCGGTCAGCCAGGCGCTCAAACGGCTTGAAGACACGCTCGGGCGCAATCTGATCCAGCGCCGCGGCCCGCACTTCGAACCGACCCGCGCCGGCGAGGAGGTGTACCGCATCGCCAGCGATATTTACGGCCACATGTCGCGGCTGGAAACCGAACTCGACGACCGCAGCGACGACATCACCGGGTCGATCCGGCTCCTGTCGGTGAGCCGGATCGACTCCGGCGTCTACGACGAATTCCTCGCGGAATTCCACAAGACCTATCCGCGCGTGGATTTGCAGATCGAAGTGATGCGCTCGTCGGACATCATCTCGTCACTGCTGCAAAAAACGGCCACAGCCGGGCTCGGCTTGTGCCGCACCCCCGTCGACAAACTCGAACAGCGCTGCTTTCTGCGGCAACGGTATGCGCTTTTCTGCGGGCGGCATCATCGGCTGTTCGGGCGGCATGCATTGTCGATCGATCAATTGCTGGCGGAAAACTTCGTGTCGTTCACCAGCGACCAGATCGGCGACAGCCTCTCGCCGCTCACCGTGTTTCGCGATCAGCGCGGCTTTACCGGACGCATCGTGGCTGCCTCGCCAAGCCTCGACGAAGTGCGGCGGCTGATCTTCGCGGGCTATGGCATCGGTTGTCTGCCCGAGCACATCGTGCGCGACGATCTCGCGCAGCAGCGGCTGTGGCGTCTGCCACCCGAAGAGGGTCTGGTCGACGTCGACATCGATCTGCTGTGGCTGCGCGCACGCAAGATGAACGCCGCAGAGCAGGCGTTTCTCGACGGAATGGAGCGCACGATGCAACGTTACGCGCTACCTGAGCGGCTTGCGCCGCGCTGACCGAAGATGAACCAGGCGGTTCACCGATTTCCGCATTTGCGGATAAACGCGATCTGCGCGACCACACTTGCCAGCACAGCTAACGCGCCCAGCGTATCCAGAATAGTCGACCACACAATCCAGCCCTCCTGCTTCACGTTCGCCACTTCCTGATCAAACGAATACGCGCGCCAGTAACTGAATCGACCGGATGCAAGGCGATCTCGGCGCCGGCATCTGGCAGGTGTCGAAGGATGACGAAGGCGCGGGGCTGACACCCTATTATCAATGTGACTTATTTAATAACCAATTTTTAATCGATTTGCCTGATTGTTGGCGGCTTCTTATCCTTGACGCACAACCGGCCGCCGCGCATTGCATGCGGCGTCCGCTCTGCCCCTCTCTGTCCTTTGGCCAGCAAGATCATGGAAAGAACCACCTTCAGCGTACGCGTCGACAGCGTGCGTGACGAAGCGCACGGCGTGCGCTCGTTCAGCGTATCGCGTCTGGACGGACAACCGTTCGACCGCTACGAGCCCGGCGCCCATATCGACGTCACCGTGCCCTCGGGCATCACGCGGCAGTATTCCTTGTGCGGTGACCCGGATCATCGTGAAGCGCACCTGTTTGCCGTCAAGCGTGAAGACGCGTCGCGCGGCGGCTCGCGCTCGCTGCATGACGACGTGACTGTCGGTTGCGAATTGACGATCGGTGCGCCGCGCAATCTGTTCCAGCTTGCGTCCGGCGCGAGCGAGCACATTCTGATTGCGGCCGGCATTGGCGTCACGCCGCTGTTGAGCATGGCCTATCGCCTGCTCAAGCAGAACGAGCGCTTCTTGTTGCATTATTTCGCACGCAGCGCGGAGCATGCGGCGTTCTTACCGTTGCTGTCGCGCGCACCGTTCAGTGATTTCGTGCGGCCTCATTTCGGCGTCGAAAAAGAACAGCTCGATGCAGTGCTGGCCGACTGCGTGGCAAGTGCGCGCGAGGGTTCGCACATTTATACCTGCGGCCCGGGGCCCTTCATGGAGCGCGTGGTGACGATCGGCGAACAGCGCGTGGCTGCCGAGGCGATTCACCTTGAACGCTTCGCCGCCGAGCCCGCTTCGGCGGCTAGCAGCGAATCAAACGCGCTCGATGCATTCGATGTACAGATCGCCAGCAGCGGCGCTACGGTTCATGTCGATAAAAATACGACGATCGTCGCAGCGTTGGCGTCGATCGGTATCGAAGTCGATACCTCATGCGGCGAAGGCGTATGCGGGACCTGTATGGTCGATGTGGTGAGCGGCACGCCCGAGCATCGCGACCATTGCCTGAGCAAAGCTGAAAGGGCAAGCGGCAAAGTGATCTGCTGCTGCGTCTCGCGCGCCACGTCACCGCTGCTGGTGCTCGATCTTTAAGGTTTTTTAGTGCCGGCCAGGTGCTGCATTCGCAGCACCTTCTTCCTTCCGTCTTTACCGGTCGTCGTCGCGAATCGACGATGCGTGCCGGCACAGTGCGCGCACTTCGACATCCATATACGGAAACAGCGGTAACTGGCTCAGCACGTCATGCAGTTGCGCGGGGCTTTCCACATCGAACACGCTGATGTTTGCGTAGCGCCCAGCGATGCGCCACAAGTGCCGCCATACACCCTCTTCCTGTAGCTTCTGCGACATGGCTTTCTCATCTGATTTCAAGCGCGCGGCGCGCTCGGCGTCCATATCGAGCGGCAGGTTGACGGTCATCTCAACGTGAAACAGCATGTTGGCTCTCCTTTTCTGATCGGTAATGAAAAACCCCGACTACGCGGAATACTCCGTCGCGCAGCCAGGGTCGATAGATTCATGCGGTATGCGTATGCGTTTTCAGGCGTCGGCGCGTTAGAGCGCCACAGCCACAGCCTCAGGCTTCAGCACGCAGCCGTTCCACTTCGGCGCCCGGCAGGTTGTCGCGCTCCTTGAACAGCGTGAAGTCGAAGTCGATCAGCGCAAACTGGCCTTCCACGCCATAAGGCTTGCCTTCCGCGCCCTCGGCCTGCTTGACCGCCGGAACGAGGCCGTCGCGCGTGGCGAACGCAAAGTCGTCCCACAGATACGGATCGCCGTCGATGTTGATCTGCGTGGTCAGCTTGCGGCAGCCCGGCGCCGACACGAAGAAGTGGATATGCGCCGGACGATGCCCATGACGGCCCAACTGATCGAGCAACAGTTGCGTCTGCCCTTGCGGCGGCACCGAGTAACCGACCGGCACCACACTGCGGAAGCTGTACTTGCCTTCGGCATCCGTGCGAATCGAGCGGCGCAGATTGAAAGCCGGCTGCGACTTGTCGAAGTACGAGTAGTTGCCGAGATGATTCGCGTGCCACACTTCAACCAGCGCATTGGCGAGCGGTTTGCCGTCTTCGGCAAACACGCGGCCACGCATCACCAGCGTCTGACCGGGATCGGTGCCGTCATCGAGCCGAGCATGCCCGTCGGACACCGGTGCGCCCGCCACATACAGCGGTCCTTCGATGGTGCGCGGCGTGCCGCCTTCGATACCCGCCTTGGCTTCCGCTTCGTCCATACGCAGATCGAGAAAATGCTCGAAGCCGAGGCCCGCGGCCAACAGGCCGAGCTCACCGCTCTTGCCCGCGTCGCCGAGATAATTCAGCGCGGTCCAGAACTCGGCCGGCTGCACGTCGAGGTCTTCGATCGTATAGAACAGATCCTGGACGATGCGGTTGACGATCTGCTTCGTGCGCGGATTGCCTTCGCTGGTGGCACTGTCGTTGATTTTCTGCAGCAGTGCGTCGATAGCTTGCTTGTTCATGGGGTATCTCCTTCGTTTAATGTTCTCGGCGGTTAGCGGATGAACCGTCAGTTCGTGGTAACGCTTGCGCCTTTGCGCGTATCGCGCCGCAAGCGGTCGATCTTGTCCCAGTCGAGCGTGATGCCGAGGCCGGGCCCTTGTGGAAGGTGCAACGCAAAGTTTTCGTAGCGCAGCGGCTCGGTGAGAATCTCTTCGGTCAGCAGCAACGGCCCAAAGAGTTCAGTGCCCCACTTCAGTTCGCCGAAGGTGCTGAAGAGTTGCGCCGAGGCAATCGTGCCCACCGCGCCTTCGAGCATCGTGCCGCCATACAGGTCGATGTTCGCGGCGAGCGCAATCGCCGCCACCTGCGCGGCGCCAGTCAGGCCGCCCGATTGCGCGATCTTGATGGCGAAGACGTCGGCCGCACGCGCGCTGGCGATGGCGAATGCGTCCGCCGGGCCGTGCAACGCTTCGTCCGCCATGATCGGCACCTGAGCAAGATCCGTCAGACGTTTAAGGCCAGCGCGATTCTCCGCGGCAATCGGCTGCTCGATCAGCGCAACACCTGCATCGGCGAAGCGCTTGCCGGCCCAGATCGCTTCGGATTCGGTCCATGCCTGGTTCACGTCGACACGCACTTCGCCGCGGCCTTCCAGCGCTTTCTGAATCGCCACGACGTGCGCGACGTCGTCGGCAAGCGCACGCGAACCGATCTTCAGCTTGAACACACGATGCCGCTTCGTTTCGAAAACACGCTCGGCTTCGTCGATATCGCGGGTCGTGTCGCCACTTGCGAGGGTCCACGCCACGTCCACCGAATCGCGTACTCGGCCGCCGAACAACTCCGACAGAGGCACGCCGAGACGCTGCGCCTGGGCATCGAACAAAGCGGTTTCAACTGCGGATTTCGCAAAGCGGTTGCCCTGAAACAGCGCGCGCAACTTCGCCATCGCCGCGCCTGGACGGGTTGCGTCCATGCCTGTGAGCAGCGGCGCGAAGTACGTATCGATGTTGACCTTGATACTTTCCGGGCTTTCCTCGCCGTATGCGAGGCCGCCGATGGTGGTGCCCTCGCCCACGCCAACCATACCGTCGGCGCAACGGATGCGCACCAGCACGAGCGTCTGGCAATTCATCGTTGCAACCGAAAGCCGGTGCGGACGAATCGTCGGTACGTCGACGAGAATCGTCTCCACGCTCTCGATCTTCACGGGTGTTGCTATCATTCGTTGCTCTCCTGAACTGCTTTCATGAGAGCCCCATAGTAGAAACAACCCGCGAAGCAGTCCAACACCGATTCCGACTACTTCCATACCTTAGGGGTATGCATGGAACTTCGCCAACTCCGCTATTTCATTGCGGTCGCCGAAGAAATGAACATCACGCGGGCCGCCAATCGCCTGCATATGACGCAGCCGCCGCTTAGCCGCCAGATCCAGCAGATCGAGGAAAGCGTTGGCCTCGCGCTGTTCGAGCGTGGCTCGCGGCCGCTGCGGCTGACCGAAGCCGGCCGCATTTTCTATGCGCAGGCCAAGCGTCTGGTCGACGATGCCGACGAACTCGCCCCGCTTACGCGGCGCCTCGCGCAACTGGCCGAGCGCATCGTGATCGGCTTCGTGCCGTCCACGCTCTATGGCGCGCTGCCGGCGGTGATCCGCGCATTTCGTGAGGCGGCGCCGCACATCGAGTTGTCGTTGATCGAAATGTTCACGATCGAGCAACTCGGCGCCCTCAAAGGCGGCCGTATCGACGTGGGTTTTGGCCGCTTGCGTTTCGACGATGCACAACTGGCGCGCGAAGTGCTCGTCGAAGAACGGATGATTGCCGCGTTGCCGCAAAACCATCCGCTCGCACGCCAGAAGAAGCCGCTGACGCTGGCCGCGCTCGCCGAGGAAACGCTGATTGTTTATCCGAGCACGCCGCGGCCGAGCTATGCGGACCAACAGCTATCGGCGATGCACGACCATGCGTTGGAGCCGAAAGCGGTCCATGAAGTGAGGGAGTTGCAAACCGCACTGGGGCTGGTTGCGGCGCAGGTCGGCGTGTGTCTCGTGCCGGAAAGCGTCGAGGGTTTGCGCGCACATGGCGTGGTGTACCGGCCGGTTCCGGCGGCCAATATCTCGTCGCCGATCATCATGAGCCGACGCTTGCAGGATGAATCGCCGACAACCACGTTGCTGTGTTCGCTGGCCCGGGAGTTGTTCAAGCGGGGTTGAAGGCGCGGAAGGTGGCTTGAAGCGGGCTCTAAGCGCCTCCTAATCCGCCGGCCGGCTCCGCGCCCGGGTAGCCGGCCACCCATTTGACTACTCGTGCCCGACGAATTCATCGGCGAGCTTTTCGGCGATTAAATCCATCACCACGCGTATAGCCGCATTCCGTCGCATATCGGTGTGAGCCACGAGATAGATGTCACGCGACAGCCTTTCTTCCGTGTCCAGAGCCAGCACGCCCTTGTCGGCCCCGGCGAAAAAACGCGGCAATACTGCGATGCCCAAACCCATGCGCACCGCGGCGAGCTGGCTCGTCAGATCATTGCTCCTGAACCGGATCCTTCGGCCGTCGGCAAAGCGGTAAAGCCACTCCTGTTCGGGCACATGATCGAGCGACGAGTCGTAAGCAATGAATTGCCACTCTTCGCTAGGCAGTTCGGTATAGCCCGGTGCCGCATACAGCCGATACGCCATCCTGCCGACTCTACGCGCGACATTGGTCATTTCGGTCGGTCTGGACAGGCGGACTGCGATGTCCGCCTCCTGGCGACCAAGCGAAATGAAGGACTGGTTGCCTAGCAGAACCAGATCGAGTTCGGGATGCCGCAAGCCCAGCTCTGTAATGCGCAACGCGAGGAAGGTGCTCGCGAGGGAAGGCGGCGCACTCACCGTTACCTTCGCGCGTGCTGTCGTTTTTCGCGCCCTCACTCCCCTTTCCAGCGCATGGGCCTGTGCCAGCATGCCTTCAGCCGCGCTAGCCACTTCGCCGCCCGCCTCCGTCAACTGCCACCGTCGCGCAAGCCGGTCTACCAGTCTTTCGCCCAACGCATGCTCGAGCGCCGCGATGTGCCGCGCGACGGTAGCGTGGTCCACCTTCATCGTCCGTGCCGCGCCGGACAACGTCCCGGCCTCCGCCAGGGCTATGAAATGCCTCATGTCATTCCAGTCGAACATCGGTGCAAATTCTCACAAGCAAGGTGAAATCTTGCCGGATTCCCGGCCGCCGGTCCCGCTGATACATTTTGCATCGCAGTGACGATTCCCCGACACACACAATTGAAGGTGGTTCAAATGAAGATCCATGACATTGAAGGTTTCCCTAACCCGGCTCGCATTCGCATCGTGCTGGCGGAGAAGCGAATGGAATCGCTGGTGGAGTTTGTTCGCGTGAATCTCTACGATGCAGAGCATCAAAAAGGTCCATTCCGGGAAAAGAATCCGACATCGACGGTTCCCGTTCTTGAACTCGACGACGGCACGTTCATTGGTGAATGTGTTGCGATCGCGGAGTATCTCGACAACCTCGACGGAAACCCGATCCTCACCGGACGCACACCCCGCGAGAAAGCGGTGATCCACATGATGCAACGGCGCGCTGACCATCAACTGATCGACGGCATAGGCGTGTTTTTCCACCACTCGACGCCGGGCCTTGGCAAAGCCAATGAGGCCTTCAAAAGTGCCGACTGGGCCTTCCGCAAACAATGGGGCGACAAACACGGGGAACGGGCGATAGCAGGAATGAAATACTTCGACGGTGTTCTGCAGACTCAACCCTACGTCGCGGGCGACCAGTTCTCCGTCGCTGACATAACGGTGTGGGCAGCGTTGATGCATGGGGACTACGCAGGACTGACAGTCCCGGCCGATCACACCGCGTTGCTGGAATGGCGAGCCAGGATCAACGACCGTCCCAGTGTCAAAAACCGAAGCGGCCAGAACCTCAATGCCGAAGACCTACCGCATCTGGAGCCTCTGCTTGCCTATCTGAACAGCAAGGCCGCCACGTCGTCTGCGAGCTAACTCAGTGATTGTCTGCCTGCCGACAATCCCCCGCACTCGCGACGAGTATCCATGCCCTTTTTGTTTTGAGAATCCAACATGCCGCAACGCAAGTACCTGATCACCGGCGCCACCGGCAAAACTGGCGTCCACACGATTCGCCATCTTCTCAATGACGGACACCTGGTTCGCGCCCTCGTGCGTCAGGAAGACGAACGTAGTGCATTGCTCCGGAGCGAGGGCGCAGACGTCGTCGTTGGCAATCTTCTCGAGCATGACGACGTGATACGCGCGATGGACGGCGTAACGGGCGCTTACCTGTGCTATCCCGTCCATCCAAGCTATATCCAGGCCACCGCGTATTCCGCGGACGCTGCGCAGCGCGCGGGCGTCGAAGTTGTCGTGGAAATGTCGCAAATTTCCGCCCGGGAAGATTCGAAGAGCCACGCCGCGCGCGACCATTGGATCGCAGAACGTGTGCTCGACTGGTCGAATGTACCGACCGTCCACATTCGCCCGACGTTCTTCGCCGAATGGCTGATTTTTCCATGGGTGCGCGATCCTATCGTGCAAGAAGGCAAGATCACGCTGCCCTATGGTACAGGGCGCCACGCGCCGATCGCAGCCGAGGATCAGGCTCGCCTGATCGCCTCCGTCCTCGCACAACCGTCCAGCCATATCGGAAAGACCTATCCGCTGTTCGGACCCGTCGAACTGGGCCAGCAAGAGATTGCCGATGAAGTCGGCAAGGTTCTGGGTCGCAAGATAGCCTATCGCCCGTCAACCATCGAGCAATATCGCGAGCATCTGGAGAAATACGATCTGCCGGAATTTTTAATCCAGCACTTCCTCGCGATCGCCGTCGACTACCAGAACGGAATTTTCTCCGGCGTAGATGGCGTTATCGGCGAGATCACCGGGCGAGCCCCCCAAACCGTCGGCGACTTTGTGAGAACCCATCGTCGAGCGTTCGAGCAGTAAATTCTTGCCAATGTGTTCTGTTCGCCTGGTCGAAGTGTCGCTATTTGACCGTTTGCTTTTTGGCGACTACCAATGCAATGCCGCCAAGGATTGCGGCCGAACTGCCCAGCAAGCGCAGCGTCAATGGTTCGCCGAGCAACACTATCCCGCCCATTGCCGCGATGACCGGCACACTCAATTGCACGGTGGCAGCGGTAGCCGCTTTCAGTCCCCTTAGGGCCGCGTACCAGATGACATAGCCAACGCCAGAGGTCAATGCTCCGGAGAGCATGGCATACACGATTCCGGATCGTTCTAATGAGAGGTGCGCAAGTGTGAGCAGACTAACCGCTGCCGCAAACGGCACGGCTCGCAGGAAGTTCCCTGCGGTAGTCGTTGTCGGATCGCAAGAACGCCTGCCTCGCAACGAATAAATGCCCCACGCGACGCCCGCCCCCAGCATCAAAAGAGAAGGTTGCAGAGGTGGCGCCGAGATTCCGCGCAGAACGAGACCGATCAGACCGCTAAGTGCCAACAACAGTCCCGCCCACTGCCGTACGCGCAGGTGCTCCCCCGTCCAAAGGCCGTGTCCGATCATCGTAGCCTGCACAGAGCCGAAAAGAAGCAACGCGCCTGTCCCGGCCGGAAGGCCGACGTATGCAAATGAAAACCCGGATGCATAGGCAAAAAGTGCAAGTGCCGAATACCAGTTGCCAGCGATACCCCGCGGACTACCACGTGCTCGCAGCATCAACCAGAGCGTGAGAGCGGCGGACACCACCCGCACCAACGTGAATGTTGCTGCATCGACCCCCGCGCCTTTCAGCGCCAGACGGCAAAGCAATGAATTCCCTGCAAAGGCGAACATTGCGAGGGTGGTAAGCAAGGCGATTCGCGTACGCGGCATGGAGCGTCGGCGTCAGTCACGCGCTTGAGGGTCTGTGACAGCTTAGTGTATCGCCCGCGAGGACGGCCAGGCGCCATCCTCGACGATTATTGGCCGCTCCCGCTCGACCCGCTTGCGCACGGTCCAGCCGCACTCCCGTCTCAACGCTCGTCGAATCGCCGCACGATATCGCCCATCAGATTGCGCAACCACACGTTGCCCTCGTCCTGATCGAAATGCTCGTGCCAATGCATCGTGACTGCCGCCATCGGCAAGGTAACGGGCAACTCGTAGAGCTGAAACCCGCCATCACGATTGAAAATCTGAGCAAGACGCCGCGGCAGCGTCGCGAACAGGTCGGTCACGGCCAGCACACTCGGCAAGGCCACGAAGTGCGGTAATTCCAGCGCAATATGCCGGCCCACACCTTGCGCACGAAACGCATCGTCGAGTGCATAGTGGCTGTGCTCGACCGACGTGATCTGCACGTGCGACGCGTCCAGAAATGCTTTCATGGCCAGTTCTTTCGTGCGCGGCAAGCCGCGCCGTTTGCGCGTCATGCAAACGTAAGTCTCTTCGAATAACGCTTGATGACGCGTGCGCGCGGTCAACGTCGGCAGATTGCCGATTGCAAAATCGAGCCGGCTGCCACGCAGCGCATCTTCGATTTCTTCCACCGGCAGCGGTTCGATGCGCAATTTCACGCGCGGCGCCTGCTGGTGCAAGGCCTCGCAAATCGGCGGCAAGTACGCCAACTCCCCCGCATCGGACAGCGATAACCGGAACGTGCGCGTACTGACGGCGGGATCGAAGTGCTCCGCATAACGCAGCGCTTCGCGCACCGTATCCAGCGCCCGCGCGACGATGCCCGACAGTTCGAGCGCGATCGGCGTGGGCTGCATGCCGGCTCGCGTGCGAATGAACAGCGGATCGTCGAACAGGGTCCGCAAACGCCCCAGCGAATAGCTGATCGCCGGCTGCGACAAGGCAAGCCGCTGACCGGCCCGCGTGAGGCTGCGCTCCTCGACGATCGCCTGGAAAACGCGCAGCAGATTGAGGTCGACGTGGTCCAGCGAATTCATCGAGATATCCATGAGATTGATTTTATATTTTATTTTAGATCAATTTGACGCATATCAGTCGCTCAGCGAGACTTTGCTTCATCGACCACCCCACCTACACCACGATGAGCGATTCCTCATATCAGACCGTCGACACGAGCGCCTTGTACCAGCGCGCGCAGTCCGACCGCGTCGCCCCGTCGCTGTACTACGACCCGGCGGTTTTCGAAACCGAACTCGAGCGCATTTTCTACAAAACGTGGATCTGGGTCGCGCACGAAAGCGAACTGCCGAATCCGGGCGACTTCCGCACCACCACGATCGGCCGCCAGCCGGTGATCGTGGTGCGCGACAAGAGCGGCGCCGTCAATGTGCTGCAGAACCGCTGCCGCCATCGCGGCGCAACGGTCTGCGAGCAGCACAAGGGCAATGCGAAAGGCTTCACGTGCCCGTATCACAGCTGGACCTATGGCCTCGACGGCGCATTGCGCGCACTGCCCTATGGCGACGGCTATGAAGGCGTGATCGACAAGACCGAGTTGCCGCTCGCCAGTTTGCGCGTGGGTATCTATCAAGGTCTGATCTTCGCGAGCTTCAATCAGGAGATCGAGCCGCTCGAAGATTTCCTCGGCGGCGCCAAGCCGTGGATCGACCTCTTCATGAAGCAAGGCGCGGGCTATCCGATCAAAGCCAACGGCGAACATCGCTTCCGCTTTAACGGTAACTGGAAAATCCAGCTCGAAAACACCACCGACCTGTATCACTTCCCGGTCGTCCACAAGTCGTGGATGAAATCGATCGACGACGAAACGGCCGCGGCGATCACGAGCTTCATGACCAGCGACGAAGCCTTCTGCCGCTCGCTCGGCAACGGCCATAGCCTCGCTGTGCTGGTGCCGGAACTCGTCGATCTTGACAAGGACGACGGTGCCCCCATTCCTGAGCGCTTCCAGGAACTCGCCGCCACGCTTGGCGAAAAGCACACGCCCGACGAAGTGCGCCGCATTGTGCGTTCACTGATGGGTGTCGGCTTCAACCTGAATCTGTTTCCGAACCTCGCACTCTCGATGGCATTTTTCCGCGTGCTGCGGCCCATTTCCGCGAACGAGACGGAAATCCGTCACGTCGCCCTGGCAATGGACGGTGGCCCCGACGAAGCGAACCGCGTGCGTCTGCGCATTCACGAACACTTCCAGGGCCCATTCGGTTTCGGCAGCCCGGACGACGCCGAAGCATGGGAACGCGTGCAGCGCGGCTCGCATGCCGGTCCCGATCTGCCGATCCTCGTGAACCGCGGCCTGAATCGCGAGAGCACCGCGCCGAACGGCGAAAAGACCGCACACGCTACCGACGAAACCGGGATGCGCGAAGCGTACGCGCAATGGCGCACGATGATGGAGCAAGCATGATGGATGACAGGAACACGCTGTTCTCGCAGCAGATCTTTGCCGGCGCGATCGAACTCATCTGGCGGGAAGCCGAATTGCTGGACCGCAAGGACTATCACGCGTGGCTTTCGTTGTGGGACCCGGCAGGCTTCTACGTGGTGCCGATCGATCACGACACCACCGACTTCGCCGCCACGCTCAACTACGCGTACGACGATCAGGACATGCGCGAAAAACGCGTGCAGCGCATGACGTCCGGCCATTCGGCCTCGGCGAGCGACGCCGCCCGCACCGTGCGCACGGTTTCGCGTTTCACGCTGACGAGCGATACGAGCGACGAGGTCGAGGTGAGCTCGGCGCAGGTCATCGTCGCGTACAAACGCGGCAAGTCGACCCTGTTCGCGGCGGATCTCACGCATCGCGTCAGTTTCGCAAGCGGTGAGCCGCGCATCGTGCAGAAGGTGATCCGCCTGATCGATTCGACCGAGGCGCTCAGCGCGATCGGATTCCTGTTGTAATTGACGACGCTACCTGCGAGCACGACGATGCCAAACGACACGCTTTCTCCCACGGCCGTATCAGCCGCCACGCCAGCGGCGCCTGCGACCTCGCGGACACTGCGGCGGATTATCGTCGCCTCCGTGATCGGCAATGCGCTGGAGTGGTACGACTTTTTTCTGTATGGCACGGCCGCGGCCCTGATCTTCGGGCCGTTGTTCTTCCCGCTGCACGGCGATCCGCTGATGGGCACCCTTGCCGCGTTTGCAGGCTTTGCGATTGGCTTCCTCGCGCGGCCGCTGGGCGGCATCGTGGTCGGTCATATCGGCGACCGGCATGGCCGCAAACGCGCGCTCGTCGTGACGCTGATGATGATGGGCGTGGCGACCTTCGGCATCGGCCTGTTGCCGACGTTCTCGCAGATCGGTTTCCTCGCACCGATCGCGCTCATCTGTTTGCGGGTCGTGCAAGGCATCGCGTCCGGCGGCGAATGGGGCGGTGGCGTGCTGCTCATCAGCGAGAGCGCGCCCGCCAATCGCCGTGGCTATTACGCATCGTTCAGTCAGTTGGGCGTGGCGGGCGGCTTCGTGCTGTCGGCGGCCGCGTTCTATCTGGTGCAGCGGTTGCCGGTGGAAAGCTTTATGTCCTGGGGCTGGCGCCTGCCGTTTCTCGCGAGCGTGCTGATCTTCGGCGTCGGCGTCTATATTCGCCGGAGCCTGCCTGAGAGCCGCGACTTTACCGCTGCCAAACCAAAGCACATGCCGGTGCTGACCGTGCTGCGCAATCACCCGAAGCAGGTATTGCAGGCCATGGGGCTGCGTATCGCTGAAAACGGCGGCACGTATATCTTCCTCTCGTTCGTGCTGGTGTACGGCAAGACGATCGGTGTGCCTGTCTCGGTGATGCTCGGCGGCGTGATGCTCGCGATGCTGCTCGAACTCGCCACGATCGTTCTGTGGGGGCGGCTATCGGATGTGATCGGACGCCGGCCGGTGTATATGATCGGCGCGCTCGGCCTTGTCGTGATCGCATTTCCCGCGTTCTGGCTGATCGATACGCATGAACCGTTGCTCGTGTTCCTCTCGCTCGCATTGGGTTTGCCGTTCTGCCACGCCGCGATGATCGGCACACAGCCTGCGCTAATGGGTGAACTCTTTCCTACCGAGGTCCGCTATTCGGGCATGGCGCTAGGCCATGAAATTGCCTCGGTGTTTTCCGGCGGACTCGCGCCTCTGGTCGCGATCGCGCTGTATTCGAAGGTGCATGCGCCGTGGCCGGTCGCATTGATGCTGATCGGCTTCGGTCTCATCACCGCGATCACGCTCGTGACCATTCCGAAGAACATCAACACGACGCATGATTGAAACGCGATCAGCCGGCGGGAACGGCCATAATCGGCAGCGTAAAGCTGCATTGAAGCCCGCCCTGCCGCGCCGGTTTGGCCCAGATTTCGCCACCATGCCGCGTGACGATGTTTTTGCACAGCGACAAACCAATGCCGTTGCCACCCGCCTTCGACGAAGAGAACCCGTCGAACAGGCGGCCGTGCGCTTCGGCGGGCACGCCGGGGCCGTTGTCGATGACCTGCACGAGCGCGTATTTTCCACGCAGACTGGTGACGAGGCGCAATTCACCCCGCTTTGCAGCGACATGCGTGCATTCCGTCAGCGCCTCGATCGCGTTGAACGCCAGATTCAGCACAACCTGACCAATCAGCACGCGCTCGCAATACACCGGCAAGGCTTCCGGTGCCTGCTCGATCGTGACCGCAACCCCCGCGTCTCGCGCGCGCAATTCGATGAAGTACGCGACGTCCGCGATAACGTCACGCAGGTCCGCATGGGTCTCGCTCGGTTCCCGCTTGACGATGTAATCGCGCACGCTTTTGATGATCACCGCCGCATGCTCGGCCTGACGATCGGCGCTGCGCAGGCCCCACAACGCATCGTCGACGGGTCCCGGTTGCCCGAGCCGCAGAATCGCGCCCTCGATGAAATTGCGCACCGCGGCGAGCGGTTGACTCAACTCGTGTGCGATTGCGGTCGCCATTTCGCCCATCGCGTTGTAGCGCCCCGCGTATTCCAGCAGCCGCGCCTCGTTACGGCGCGCTTCTTCGACAGCGACTTCGTCCGTGATGTCGCGAAAGTGCAGCAGGCGCCCGTTGAGGTCGTCTTCGATCTCGATGCGTCTGCACGTGATGCGCAACCAGCCCGGCGTGCCGTCGCGGCGCGTGATGCGATAACGCTGCGGTGCCGAAGGCTGGATGCGCGGTGCTGCGGCGAGCTGTTCGAGCAGACGGTCGCGATCCGATTCGCTGCAATAGTCGAGCACGTCGCCCATTGGCGCGCCCTCTTCCAGACCCAGCACACGCCGTCCGGATTCGCTGACGAATTCCACTTCGCCCGCGGGCGTCAGCACGGCCACGCCCTCCCCCAGATCCTGCATGAACTCACGGAGCCGCGACTCGTAACGCCGCAGCGTTTGCTTGAGCGTGTCCTCGACGCTGATGTCGCGGAACTGCACCATCACCACCGCGCGCTCCTCCAGCGGCACGTAGGTTGCAATGGCTTCGGACAGCATATCGGCGCCCGTGCGCGAGCGGTAACACCACTCGTAGACCTGCGGGCCCTCGGTGATCGCACGGTCCATGGCCCCGACGCCGATCTCGCGCCGGTACTTCGGCACCGGGCGGGTCATGTCTTTCGCCTTGAGCGGCAGCATTTCTTCAAGCGTAAAACCCAGCGCCTCGCAAGCCGCGCGATTGGCCCACACGATCGCCTTCGTTTCGGCGTCGTGCAGCAGCACGCACAGCGTCAGCGCGTCGAGCAGGCGGTGGAAATCTTCTTCGGCGGGGAAATTCATCGGGCGAGGCTGCACAAAAGTTCGATCGCGTACGTGGAGGAACATAACACCAGTCGGCATGATTCGCGTCTGAAGATTTCTTTAGATACCCCCGGCGCGGTACCTAAAAACACCTCTCGCGTCCCAATTGAAGCGTTCTTTTTGCATTTCTAGACTGGCCTCACCCTGCACGCGCTGTCGCCGGCGTCTTTGCCCGCGACCAAAGCGTGCCTCGTGTTCCAGCCGATAACGAATCAAGGAGATGCCCCGCCATGTCAGACACCGCCATCGACACTGTTGCCGCCGTCGCAGAAGCCAGCCGCGATGCAACGCGTTTGCCGCTCGCCGACGTCATCGTCGAAATCGCCGCACGGCGCGAAGAGTTCGATCGCCTGTCGCATGTGCCGCGCGACGTCATCGTCAAACTCAAGCGTGCGGGCGTGTATCGCGCCGCAACGCCCAAGCGTTTTGGCGGCGATGCGCTCGCACCTACCGCGTTTCTCGACATGATCGAACGTATCGCGATAGCGGACGGCTCGGCGGCCTGGGTCGCGAGTTTCGGCTCGGCGAACGTGTATCTTGCGGCCTTGCCTCTGGCCACTCAGGCGCAGATCTACGCCGATGGTCCCGATCAGGTGTTCGCAGGCGGTCTGTTCCCGGTGCAAGCCGCTCAGCCTGCCGACGGTGGTTGGCGTGTAAACGGTACGTGGAAATTCGCGAGCGGCTGCAAGGGCGCGGATTGGCTCGGCGTCGGAATCGGTGCGGCCAGCTCAGGCTCGGGCGCCGCTGGTGCGCCCGGCAAACCACGCACCGCCGTGTTCCGCCCGCATCAGGTTGAGATCGTTGAGAACTGGGATGTGGTCGGCATGCAAGGTACCGGCAGCCACGATCTGCGCGTCACCGATCAGTTCGTCACCGACGACTGGACCTTCGTGCGGGGCGGCGAACCTTGCGTCGACGAACCGCTGTATCGCTATCCAACCATCGCCTACGCGGCGCAAGTGCTGGCCGTGGTCAACCTTGGCCTTGCACGCGCGGCGCTCGATGTCTCCAACCAGATGGCCGGCGGCCGCAAAACGACAACCGGCGCGCCGCAACTCGCCGACCGCGCGTACTACCGGATCGAATTGGCGAAAGCCGAAGCGCAATTGCGTTCAGCCCGCGCGTTCTTCTACGACACCACCGACGACGTCTGGCAATCGATCCTCGCCGGCAACCCCGTTACACCGGACCAGACCAGCCTGCTGCGGCTCGCCGCGACGCAGATCGCCCGCGAAGGCGCCGACGTCGTGCAGCGCGCTTACCGGCTCGGTGGCACGATGGCGATCTACCGCTCGCATCCGCTGCAGCGCCTGGTGCGCGACGCAATGGTGGTCACCCAGCACGCGTTCCTCGGCGAAGGCAACTTCGATGGCGCCGGTGCGGTGTTCGTCGGCGTGCCGCCGATTCCGGGCTACCTGTAAGTCATTTTCTGATTTTGCCGTTCAAACGATTTCATGGAGAACCACACGATGTCCGATAACCCGAAGCTGCCCTTGCGCGTTCTGTTCTGCTGCGGCGTGACGCAGAATTTCTTCGACTTGCCGCGCGAGAAGATCGGCGAAGTCTGGCAGGCTTACGGCAAGATGCTGGCGGCGGTCGAATCGATGGACGGCGTCAGCGTGCTCGGCATCATGGACGACGACCGCCTCACCGTCGGCAATGCTGACAACTCGCCGTGGACGTTCTACATCATGGCCGACGTGCGCGACTTCGATACCGCAGTGGCGGTGTGCAATCTGTATCGCACTACACCGGTCGGCGAATATAACCTGTGGCGCTACGGCAAGATCGAAGCGCGCGTTGGCCGCGCGCTGCAAGTGCCGCCGCAACACGCCAACGCGGCTTGAGCGTGCCGGAGCATGATGCGATGAACGAGAACACGGATACGCTTGCCCGGTTGACCGAACGGCTTGTCGCGCTCGAAGCCGAATCCGCCGTGCGCTGCACGATGGCGCGCTATATGGCGCTCTGCGACGTGCCTTCGGGTGTGCTGGAAGGCGAGACGCTTGCGGCCCTCTTCGCTGCCGACGCGATCTGGGAAGGCATCGGCCCGCAGTACGCGAGCAAGTTCGGCCGCCTCACCGGTCACGCGGAAATTCTCGCGATGCTCACGCGCTACTTGCCGCCGTCGCCGCATTTCTCGGTCAACGTGCATTTCCTCACGTCGGAAACCATCGAGATGCAGGGCGCAACCGCGAAAGGCCGTTGGATCATGCTGCAAGCGTCCGGCTACGTCGACGCGCAAGCCGAGTTGATCTCGGCGCGCCTCAATGTGGATTTCGCACCCGCCGACAATGGTCGCGACTGGCTCATCACGCACTTTCGCACCGAGCGTCTTTTCGATGCGCCCTGGCAAGTCAATGCAAGGAAACCGAACCCATGAACGAATTTATCCAGACATTGTCGATAGGCGGCACGGGCCCCAGCATCGCGATCAAGGACACGATCGATATTGTCGGTTACGCGACCACGGCCGCAAGCCGGGCGCTAGCTGACACGCCACATGCGCAGCAGCATGCGGAAGTCGTGGAGCGGTTGCTCGATGCCGGTTGGCACATCGTCGGCAAGGCAAATATGCACGAGCTGGCATTCGGCATGACCGGCATCAACGACTACACCGGCACGCCGCAAAATCCCCAGGACACCTCGCGCATTCCCGGCGGCTCGTCGAGCGGTTCGGCGGCGGCCGTTGGTTTGAAGCTTGCGGATGCCGCGCTTGGCACGGACACCGGTGGTTCGATTCGTGGCCCCGCTGCGTGTTGCGGCGTAATCGGCTTGAAGCCGACTTTTGGGCGCGTCTCGCGGCGCGGCGTTGCACCGCGCGAATCGACGCTCGATTGCGTCGGGCCGTTCGCGCGCGAGATGCAGATGATCATCGCCGCGATGCAGGCGATTACCGCCGACTTCGACACACATGCAGCCCACGCGGCGCGAAGCGGCGCGTGGAACGTCGGTATCGTGCAAGTCGACGCAATGCCGGAAATCCTTAAAGCCGTTACGCGCGCGGCGGACCAGGCTGATTGCACCGCTCGCACGTTGGAACTTGCAGGGCTTGCCGCCGCCTTCGAAGCGGGCCTCGCGATCATCAACGTAGAAACTTTTCATGCGTTCGGTCATCTCGTGGCAACCGGCAAACTCGGTGCCGATCTCGATGCACGGCTGCGCGCCGCTGCGAATACAACCGCGGCGCAATGCGAGGCGGCGGAGTCGGTACGTCGGCAATTCACAGCCGCTGTCGATCACGCGCTTGAAAGCGTGGATGTATTGATTCTGCCCTCACTTCCCGCGCTACCGATCACGCTCGACGAGGCACGCGGCGGCACGCCGGTCATCGCCATGTCGTCGTTGATCCGGCCGTTCAATCTGAGCGGCCATCCGGCATTGAGCTTGCCGTTGCCTATCGATGGCTCGCCGCTCAAGGCGGGCTTGCAGATCGTCGGACGCAAGGGGGCGGATGAGCAGGTGTGCGCGATTGCGGCGCGTTTCGAAGCCGCTCTTCTCACGGAGTAAAAGCAATGCAGAAAAGAGTCGTACTCGTCACCGGCGCCGCGCGCGGTCTTGGCGCCGCGATTGCCACGCGCTTTCACGCAGCGGGTTACGCGGTCGCCATCGGCGACATTGCGTTCGATGCCGCACAGGCTCTCGCCCGCGATCTGAGCGCCGATGGCTCGAGCGCCTTCGCACTGAATCTGGACGTCACCGCGAAGACCGCATTCGAATCCGCACGCGATGCGATCCTGCAACGCTGGGGCCGTATCGACGCACTGATCAACAACGCAGGCGCATCCAAAGTCGTACCCGTGATGGAGATCACCGCCGAGCAGTTCGATCAGGTGATCAACGTGAATCTGCGCAGCGTGCTGTTCGGCTGTCAGGTGTTCGGCCAGCATTTCGCCGACGCTGGCGCGGGGCGCATCGTCAATATCGCCTCCCTAGCGGGACAGAATGGCGGATCGGCCACCGGTGCGCACTATGCGGCAGCCAAAGGCGGCGTTATCACGTTGACCAAGGTGTTCGCGCGCGACCTCGGCACAGCGGGCGTAACCGTCAACGCGATTTCACCTGGGCCGATGGACCTGCCGATCGTGCACGAGAGCGTCGCGCCCGACAAACTGAAGGCGGTGATCGCCAACATTCCGGCGGGACGTCTGGGCTCAGCGGACTATGTCGCCGATGTCGCGGTCATGCTGGCTGCAGAGAACGCTTACTTTGCAAACGGCGCATGCTGGGACGTGAACGGCGGCTTATTCATGCGTTAGTGCCCGACGCGGCCGCCTCCTGATCCCACACCGCCATCACGTCGCGCACCAGCATCGCGATGGACGCCGCGCCAAGTTTGTCTTTGATGCTCGCGCGATGCACGTCGACGGTCTTCACGCTGATGGACAGATCAGAGGCGATACGCTTGCTGCCCTTGCCGTCGATTACACCGCGCAGCACTTCTTTCTCGCGTGCCGTCAACGACGCCAGGCGCTTGCGTAACTCGCGCTGTTTCTGATCAGCGGCGTGACGTTGCGACGCAAGTTTCAATGCACGCTGCACGCGATCGAGCATCTGCTGCGAGTTATACGGTTTCTCGACGAAATCGATCGCGCCGTTCTGCAAGGCACGCACCGACATCGGAATGTCGCCGTGACCGCTGACGAAAATGATCGGCAGCGTCGCACCTTGACGGTTCAACTCCGCTTGCACGTCGAAGCCGCTTTGCTCCGGCATGCGCACATCGAGCACAAGACACGCGGGCACGTCCGGATCAAACGCGCTAAGAAATTCACTAGCCTTGGCGAAACCCGCCGACTTCACGCCGACCGACTCGAGCAGCCATGCGAGCGAGGTGCACATACCGTTGTCGTCGTCGACGATATAGACGATCGGTGCGAGGGACAAAGCGGACTGAGGCTGCTGGGACATGGAGTCTGTGGAACGGTTCGGGATAGGCGCGATTCGAAGCGTCTTGCGGGCTCATGATAACCAGTGGAAAAAGCGCTGCAAAGCGATAATTACCCTGTAGAAGAGATAAAAGTCGCTCATGCGCTCACCGTGCAGACAGGCATTGGGGAAACCTTTAGACGGACTGGGAAAGAGGCCTCTACGCGCACCGCTCGCGCTGATTTTTTTCCGCGCGTGGATTGATTACGCTTGAATCCAGATCCCTACCGCGCCCCCAGGAACCCAGAACATGACGCCGAATCCACAAGCAACGCAAGCGACTCCCGTCGCCGACACCGAGCTGGCAGCCAGGCAGCAATTCCGTCAGGCCATGGCACATCTATCCGCGGCTGTGAACGTCATCACGACCGCCGGTCCGCATGGACGCTGCGGCGTCACCGCGAGCGCCGTGTGCTCCGTCACCGATGCGCCGCCCACGCTGCTCGTCTGCCTGAATCGCTCGAGCGCGATGCACGCCACCTTCGAACGCAACCGGCATGTTTGCATCAACGTACTGCCCGGCGAGCATGAACTGCTCGCGCGTCACTTCGCCGGCATGACGCAGGTGCCGATGGAAGAACGCTTTGGCTGGCCGATCTGGGACGACGGCACGCACGGTGTACCGGTTTTGCGCGACGCACTCGCGAGTCTGCAGGGCGAGATCGTCGATCTGAAGGAAGTGGGTTCGCACTCGGTCATGTTCGTCAAAACCACCTGCATCAGCGTGCGCACGGACGGTGATGGTTTGATCTATTTCGATCGCAATTTCCACCGCATCAAACGCTCGGCATCGCATTGAGGTGCGACGGGAACGATTGAAACCAGCCGCGGCGCGTGGCCTGCTTAAATTACGCCCGCGCTATCGGTATCGAACTGAAACTGCGGCACCGCCGCGACGGCTTCAACGAAACAGTCGATCAGATTAAGGGAATGGGCCGTTGGCGCTGGGTGTGGGTTGTCTCGATGTCGCCAATCCGAATACTTTGTTCTTTGGCAACACGGGTGGTCCTGCGGCACAAGTTCTGAATTCCTCTTTTGCCTGCGTGGCGCTCATTGTCAGTGTTCTTAGGGCTTTGGCCTTTCCTTGATCTGGCTTTGGTGCCTTTCCTTGCATTGTTAGTGGTCTATTAGCGTTGCCCCTGTGCGGGGCGGCACCTACTTCTCTTTGCCGGCTGCAAAGAGAAGTAGGCAAGAGAAAGCAGCTTAAACCGCTAAGGAAGGTCTGCACAACCCGTTTCCTGCACGTCGCGCGGTTTGCTGCCCGCGTTGTAGTGGCGGCGAAGATGCTGGGACCT
>CABFVV010000028.1_pt1 | contig 95393 bp, 78 predicted proteins | sample 8864751 | NCBI WGS metagenome assembly CABFVV01 (sample SAMEA5735770, study PRJEB23740) | soil metagenome | biome: forest; feature: forest soil; material: soil | place: USA | collected 2013-10-13 | depth 0.1 m | reverse complement strand
TGGTCGGGTGCGGCGGTGGCAGGCGTCGGCGTGCTGGGCGGAGTGGCCGGCGCCTTCGCGGTCTCGTTCTTTGTGTTGACGGGGACGGTTCCGCAAATGCATGAGTCCTCTTATTTAACTTCGAGTTTCGGTGGTTCGTCCGCCGATTGGAGCGGCGAATGAACGGCCGGTCATGGAAAATCGTGCTGGTGGCTTCGCTGGTGCTCAACGTGTTTCTGCTGGGCGCGATTGTCGGGGGTGCTTATCAATGGTTTGCGGCGCATGGCGCGACTACCACGGTGCTGGCGCAGCAGCGCACGGCGTTGCGCTTTGCTGCCGAAACGCTGCCGGCCGAGCGTCAGAAGGCTTTTATCGACGGCCTGAAGAATGCGCGCCGCGAGGGCAAGCAGTTTGCCCGCGAGGGCCGTGAGGGACGTCACGAAGTGTTGCGTTTGCTCGCCGCGCCGCAGTTCGATCGCGCGGCACTGGACGCAGCGTTGGCCCGCACGCGTGAGGCCGACAGCAGCTTGCGCGCGCAAGTGGAGGGCAGTGTGGCGGATTTTGCGGCGACGCTGTCGCCTGAGGAGCGCATCCAATTCGCCGACAGCCTGAAGCTGCGCGGACAGTGGCGTGAACCGCAGCAGGCCGCCAACGCGAACAAACCACCGAAGCCGGCCGCAAGTGAATCTTCGAGTGAATCGTCGGGCGAATAAAAAATTCTGAACGGCCGCGACGGATTTGAGCGTGGCGGTCGTTTAAAGAAATATCCAACGCCCAAGAGGATGGTATGGCCACATCACCGAACATGAATGCCGCGGCGATTGCGCTGAACCGCTTCGGCCTCGGCGCGCGTGCCGACGATACGCCGCCCGCCGACCCGAAGGGATGGCTGCTCGCGCAGTTCGAGCAATATCAGCCGCGGCCTGCCGCGTGGGCGAGCCAGCCTGATTCGGTGGCACTGTCCGGCGAACTGGCACAGCAGCGCATGCAGTTGAATCAACTGAACCGGCAGACCCAACAGAACGCCAACGAAGGCGCAGCCGCCAGCCAGACGAATGCGCAAACCAACCCGCAAACCAACCCGCAAACCACCGGGCAAAGCGCATCAGAAACCGCCGCACAAACTGCTAAGCAAGCCGAACGAAAAGCGCTGCGCGGGGAAATTCTCGACATGTACCGTTCCTCGGTGAACGCGCGGGTTGCTAGCGCGCTGACCACAGAGACGCCTTTCATCGAGCGGCTGGTTCATTTTTGGGCGAATCACTTCGCGGTGTCGACGGAAAAGCCCGCCGTCGCGGCACTGGCCGGTTCATTCGAAGCGGAAGCGATCCGCCCGCACGTGCTTGGCCGTTTCGAAGACATGCTGGTCGCCGTCGAACGTCATCCGGCCATGCAGTTGTTTCTCGATCAGACGCGTTCGGTTGGGCCGGACAGCATGGCGGCCATGCGCGCCGCGGAGCGCAATCCGAACGTCAAACGCGGTCTGAATGAGAACCTGGCGCGCGAAATTATGGAGTTGCACACGCTCGGCGTGCGCAGCGGCTATAGCCAGGACGACGTCACCGAATTCGCCCGCGCGCTGACCGGCTGGAGCCTTGCCGGCAATCCGGGCAATCCTGGCAATGCCGGCAACCCGCGCGGGCAGGGTCTGCAGACGAACGCCGCTCCAGGCACGTTTGTGTTTCGCGTCGCGCTGCACGAACCGGGTTCGCGAACCATCATGGGCCGCCGCTACGACCAGCCGGGAGAAAAGCAGGCGCTGGCGATCCTGCACGACCTCGCGAGCGCGCCCGCGACGGCGCAGCACATCGGCGGCAAGCTTGCCCGTCACTTCGTCGCGGACAATCCGCCGCCGGACGTAAGCGAGCGATTGGCGAATGCGTTCGCGCGCAGCGGCGGCGATCTGCCGACCGTGTATCGGACGCTGCTCGACATGCCGCAGGCGTGGTCGCCGGCCGCGGTGAAGTTCAAGACGCCGTGGGAATGGACCATTTCTTCGATGCGCGGGCTCGGCTGGCAGGACATCGGCAACATGCAGGCCGCGCCCATCCTGACGCAACTCGGTCAGCCGGTATGGCGGCCGGGTTCGCCTGCGGGCTACGACGACATTGCCGCGAGCTGGGCGGCGCCCGATGCGCTGGTGCGCCGGGTCGAAGTGGCACAGCGTTTCGCGTCGCGGGTCGGCGACCGGCTCGATGCGCGCTCGCTCGGCCAGACTTTGCTGGCCGGCTCGCTCAGTGCGCCGACTGCCGCGGCCGTGTCGCGTGCCGAAAGCGCATCGACGGCGATCGCCCTGTTGCTGGTCTCGCCGGATTTTCAACGGAGATGAACGCCATGTTTTCACGCCGCAAATTTCTCAGCGTGGCCGCTGCCGGCGCGGGCGCGATTCTCGTATCGCCACGGATCGCGTTTGCCAGCGTCGCCACGGATCGCCGCTTCGTGTTCGTGATCCAGCGCGGTGCGGCCGATGGCCTGAACATCGTCGTGCCGTACGCCGAACCCGCCTACGCGACACTGCGCGGTGCGCTTGCGATCGATGCATCCAAGGCGACCCGGCTCGACGGCACCTTCGCGCTGCATCCCTCGCTGGTGCAGACCGCCGCGATGTATGCGGATCGTCAAGCGCTGTTCGTGCACGCGGTAGCGTCGCCGTATCGCGACCGCTCGCACTTCGACGGGCAGAACGTGCTGGAGACCGGCGGCACCTCGCCGTATCAGATGAAGGACGGCTGGCTGAACCGGCTCGTCGCATCGATGCCCGCTACGCGCGAGAATGCGATCGCCTTCGCGCCGACCGTGCCGATGGCGCTGCGCGGCAACGCGCCGGTGACCTCGTACGCGCCCTCGGGGTTGCCGCAGGCGCCTGACGATCTGCTCATGCGGGTCTCGCAGTTGTACGACCAGGATGCGCAATTGCGCCCGCTATGGGAGTCGGCCATGACCGCACGCGGACTCGCGGGCGACGCCGGAGCGCGTCAGGACCCGGTGAGCCTCGGTAAGCTCGCCGCTGGTTTTCTGTCACGCGACGATGGCCCGCGCATTGCGATGATCGAAACCGGTGGCTGGGACACGCACACTGCGCAGAACGCACGCCTCGCCAATCAGTTGAAAGCGCTCGACACGATGCTGGCGGCGTTGCGCGACGGCATGGGGCCGTTGTGGAGCAAGACCACCGTGGTGGTGGCAACCGAGTTCGGCAGAACCGCCGCCGCCAACGGCACGGGGGGCACCGATCATGGCACCGGCTCGGTGGCGATGATGCTGGGCGGCGCGGTGGCGGGCGGACGTGTGCTCGCCGACTGGCCTGGCCTGAAACCGGGCGACCTATACGAAGCGCGCGACCTCAAGCCGACAATGTCGCTGGATGCGTTGCTCGCCGGCGCCGCAAGCGAAAGCCTCGGACTCGATCCGCAGCGTACGGCCGCCACATTGTTCGGCCAGACCGGGGCCATGCGCCCGATCACAGGGCTCGTGCGCGCATAAGCTGAAAACCGCCAGAACGACAGGCAGCGCCGCAAATTGGCTCTTGCGGCGCTACCTGTCGTAACTGGTCGTCGTTCGTCAATCGTCAGACGCGATCAACCCCCACCGCCGCCGCCCTGCGTGCCGAGCGTCAGCTTGTTGTTCACCGACGTCACGCCTGCAACGCCCTTGGCCACTTCCTCAGCTTGTGGGATTTGCGCGCCATCGGGCACCGTTCCAGTCAACGTCACCGCACCGCTGCGCGCCTTGACAAACACGTTCGACACATCAAAACCCTGCGCTTTGCCCAAAGCTTTGCGCACGGCCAGACCCAACTTGCGGTCCGTGCTCTTCATCGCTTTCGAATTCGGAGCCGGTGCCATCATGCTGCCCGACGCCATCGCGTCGCTCGACTGGGCATAGGCGCTGGACGCAGTCGCCACACACAATGCGATGCCGAGCGCCTTCAAAAGATTGACTGTTTTCACGTTTTCTCCATTCCTCGAAAAGTTGATTTCGCATCGTTGCATGCAAAAAACACGCGCCTGCAAGCACTTTGCAGCCCGCATGGAGCCTCCGGTCTTGTAGAAGAGTGACGTCGTGAAGCTCCCGGCGCGCTTAAACAATACTCCAGCAAACGCGCGAGCGTTGAAAAAACTGACCTGGCCGCCCGTCGCCCGATTCGCCTATCATGACGGCTTCGATCATCCGGGGCGAACCGCAGATGTCTGATGGCGTACAGCAACAACTACTCGAACCGCGCACGGATGCCGCTGCATCGTCGATCGATTATGGCTTGTGGGCACTGACCTTCAGCTACGTACTGAGTCAGTTTTTCCGTAGTTATATCGCTGTGATTTCCACCCAGTTGATCGGTGATTTTCATTTCTCTCCGCAAATGTTCGGCTGGTTCGCGGGCTCGTTCTTCCTCGTGTTCGCCATCGCGCAACTGCCGGTCGGCGTCATGTTCGACCGCTACGGCGTGCGCGGACCGACCGCGCTTTTGATGGGCATCGGCGCCGTGTGTGCCGGCATCCTTTCGATGACGACGAGCGCAACAGTGGCGCTTATGGCGCAAGCCGGCATCGGACTGGGTTGCGCGCCGATCTTTATGGGGCTGCTCAACTACGTGCTCCATACCGGCCACGGCACGCGCAATGTACGCGCTGTCACGACCGCGAGCGCGATCGGCATGGCGGGCGCATTGCTGGCCGCATTTCCTCTGAGCCGTGCGACGGCCAGCTTCGGCTGGCGTCCGGTCATGGTTACCGCTTCGTTAGCCATGCTATGCGCGACGCTTGGCGTCGTATGCTTCGTGCGCCGGCGCGATGCAGCCGTGCATGAACAGAGCCTCGCTGCATCGCAACATGCGGCAAGCGCGGTGAAACGGCGCACCGGCTTCTGGACCTTGATGCCGGCCTGCCTCGCGCTCTCGGTCGGCAGCACGTTCCGTACGTCATGGGGTGGGCCGTATCTCGCCGACGTCTACGGCTTCGACGTTATCGCGCGCGGCAATGCAATGACCATCACCAGCGTGATCGGGATCGCCGCATCCTTCTGTATTCCGGTGGTCGTGCGGTTCTGTGCACCCAAGCTTATTTCGTTGCTGTGGCTGATTGCCGGCGTGCTGGCGGCACTGGTGCTCGCGGTCAGTCCGGACGGAAACTGGGGCGTCAGTGTCGCGTTGATCTGCGTGTTGTTCTCGGTCGGCTCGATCCATCCGCTCGTGATGTCGCAAGCGCGTGCCATCATTGCACCGCGCCGGCTCGGCCTCGGTCTGGGCCTGCTCAACAGCCTCGTTTTTCTCGGCGTGGCGCTGACCAGCAGTTGTTTCGGCTGGATCGCGGGTGTCGCCAAACGGGCGCATCTATCGAACGCGGGGATCTATTCGGCGTTGTTTGCCGTGACGGTCGTGCCGCTTGCGATCGGCGCGGTCGTTTACTTTTTCAGTCCAGTGGTATCCGCGCCGACCGAAGAAGTCTGAGCGGTTTTTTGCGTTTGTCTATAATTCCGCAGCCCGGAACACTCTCTATCCGGGCTATGGTTTGTCCTTCGGATGGTACCGTTTCGCGGGAGCGCGTTTCATTTTGAGCAAAACCAATCAAAGCCCGATCGATAACCCGGTTGAGGACCCGAGCGCGGGAGACGGTGAGCAGACACCCGCTGCATCCGTTAGCGCAAATTCGGTTCTCGCGAGCCGGACGGCGCACGAGGCGCACAAGGACGACCGGCATTTCGTCACGGCACTCGCGCGCGGGCTCGAGGTGCTGGCGTGTTTTCGCTCAGGCGACAAATCGCTGAGCAATCAGGAACTCGCATTGCGCTGCAAGCTGCCGAAATCGACGGTATCGCGTCTGACCCACACGCTGACGCTGCTCGGCTATCTGATTCATTTGAAAGAGAGCGGCAAATACCGGCTTGGCACGGCTTCGCTCGCGCTGGGCAGCGCGATGCTGGCCCGGCTCGATGTCCGCAAGATCGCCCGGCCGGTGATGCAGGAATTGGCTGATGTCATCGGCGCAACCGTGTCGTTGGGTACGCGCGACCGGCTCTCGATGATCTATGTGGAAAATTGCCGGGCCTCAGTTGCGCTCACGCTGACGCTGGAAGTCGGTTCGCGTATTCCGGTCGCCACGTCCGCGATTGGCCGGGCGTGGCTCGCGGCGATCCCTGAACACGATCGTCTCAGCTTCATGGAGCAGGTGCGTGAGCTCGATCACGTCCAGTGGCCGAAAACCCGCCGCGGCATCGAGAATGCGCTCGAAGATTACCGCACGCTCGGCGTGACGACTTCTTTCGGGGACTGGCAGAAAGAGGTGAACGGCATCGCGCGTGCGTTCCAGCCGGGTGGTGAGTTGCCGATCATGGCGATCAATGTTGGCGGACCTTCGTTCAGGCTCTCGAAGGAATTCCTGCTCGAAGAAGTGCGGCCACGTCTGATCGACGTGGTGACGCAGTTGGAAGTCGCGCTGTCGCATTGAGCAGTGTCTGGCGGTATCAAGCGGCATCGAAAGCCGCATTGAGCGGTAGCGCTTAGAACCACTGAGGCGCCATGCTGAACGTCGTATCGTCGAGACTGCGCAACGTGGCGAGCATCAGCGAGACGCGCGGCAATTCCCAATGGAAGAACCATTGGCAAGCATGCAGCTTGCCGCGATAGAAGTCACCGTCGGCCTGGCTCTTCGCCTCAGGTAGCGCGGCGCTTGCAACGATCGCCTGGCGCAACCACGTCCACGCAATCACGATATGACCGAACGCTTCGAGAAAAGCATTCGCGTTGGCGAGCGCGCGTTCGCTTTCGCTGGCGAGCGTGGGCAATAACGCTTCGACCGTGCTGGCCAATTCGCTCCATGCCTGGCTGAGTGAATCGGCATACGCTTGCAGTGCCGGATGAACGCGAGCCGAGTCGACGCTGCGCTGTATTTCACGCCCCAACAGCTTCAGCGCCGCGCCCTGTTTCATCACGACTTTGCGGCCGAGCAGATCGATCGCCTGGATACCGTGCGTGCCTTCGTGAATCAAGTTCAGGCGATTGTCGCGGTAGAACTGCTCGACCGGATATTCACGCGTATAGCCATAGTCGCCGTGAATCTGGATCGCCAGACTATTCGCTTCGAGGCACCACTGCGAGGGCCACGACTTCACCACCGGCGTCAGCAGATCGAGCAGCAGGCCCGCTTCGGCGCGTGCGGTGTCGCTCTCGCCGGTGTTCTGTTCATCGACGAGGCGCGCCGCGTACAGGCACAGCGCGTACGCGCCTTCCACATAAGCTTTTTGTGCGAGCAGCATGCGGCGCACGTCAGCGTGTTCGATCAACGGCAATTGCGGATCGAGCGGATTCTTGTTATCCGGGCGACGTCCTTGCGGCCGTTCGCGCGCGTAATCGAGCGATGCCAGATAGCCGCGATAGCCGAGCATGACTGCACCGAGGCCGACGCCGATGCGTGCCTCGTTCATCATGTGGAACATATACGCGAGACCGTGATGCGGTTCGCCCACCAGCTCGCCGATGCATTCGCCGCGCTCGCCGAACGACAGCATCGTCGACGTGGTGCCGCGCCAGCCCATCTTGTGAATCAAACCCGCGAGCGCGACGTCGTTGCGCGCACCGCGGCTGCCGTCGTCATTCACATGGAATTTCGGCACCGTGAAGAGCGAGATGCCTTTGACGCCCGGCGGCCCGCCGGGAATGCGCGCCAGCACCAGGTGAACGATGTTCTCGCTCAACTCGTGATCGCCGCCCGAAATGAAAATCTTGTTGCCGCGGATCGAATAGGTGCCGTCTTCGTTAGGCGTTGCACTGGCGACGAGGTCCGAGAGGCTCGAGCCCGCTTGCGGCTCGGTCAGCGCCATTGTCCCGAACGCGCGGCCTTCGAATAAGGCCTGCAGATACTTGCGTTTCTGCGCGGCGCTGCCGAAACGCTCGATCACGTTCGCATTCGCCGTGGTCAGCATCGCGTAAGACGAGGTGGCGATGTTGGCGCTCTTGAAGAGCGACAGGCACGCAAAGGCAATCACCGAGGGCAACTGCATGCCGCCCCATTCGTAGTCTTTGCCTGCCGCAAGGAAACCGGCGGAGCGGAACGCGTCGAGTGCGTCTTTGACCTCGGCGGGCATCGTGACGCGTTGACCGTCGAATTGCGGTTCGTGCTCGTCCGAAAGACGGTTGTGCGGTGCGAACTTTTCGGCGGCGACCGCATGAGCGGTTTCGAGCGCCGCGTTGAAAGTCTCACGAGTGTGGTCGGCGTGGCGCGCGCGCTGAGTGAGCGTCTCGGCCTCGAGCACCTCGAACAACTGGAATTCCAGATCACGCGAGTTGATGATCAGCGCATCTTGCATGGGAGAAGACCCGTCCAAAGGTAAGCCGCTATGCAGAACAACTACGCGACAAGCGCGGAAACCCACGAAATCGCATAGACGCGGCTCGATTAAAAAGTGCGGTATTCGGGTAAGTCCCGGTGACCCGCCCATCGTCGATGCATGTCAGTTTAAATCAAAAGTGAATGATCGTGCTTTTATTTACAGGCTGAATTTCGGCACGTATGATGGTTGGAAAATCTGGAATGAAAGTCTGCATTGCAGAACAACCTGGAGGAGCGTCGTAATGTCTGTGAAAGACCTGTTTCAACTGGACGGCAAGGTTGCACTGATCACCGGAGGCTCGCGCGGGCTAGGCCTGCAAATGGCTGAAGCACTCGGAGAAATGGGCTGTCGCGTGGCGATCACCGCGCGTAAGGCCGATGAACTCGCCGAAGCAAAAATGCATCTGCAAAGCCGGGGTATCGAAGTACAGACCATCGTCAACGATCTGCAGCGCTTCGAGGGTATCCCCGGTCTCGTGGACGAAGTGCTCGGCCTGCATGGCAGCATCGACATTCTCGTGAACAACGCGGGCGCGACATGGGGCGCACCTGCCGAGGACTATCCCGACGAAGCGTGGCACAAGGTGATGAATCTGAATGTCCATGCGCCGTTTTTTGTCGCTCGTGAAGTCGGCAAGCGCAGCATGATCCCGCGTCGTGCGGGCAAGATCATCAACATCGCGTCGGTGGCGGGGCTGAAGGGTTCGCCACCCGGCATGAACACGATTGCGTACAACACCTCCAAGGCCGCGGCGATTAACTTCACGCGTGCGCTCGCCGCGGAATGGGGCAAGTACAACATCAACGTCAACGCGATTTGCCCGGGATTTTTCCCGTCGAAGATGTCGGCGGGCTTGCTCGACAAACTCGAAGACAACATCGTCTCGCGCACGCCGTTGCAGCGTCTCGGCGGCGACGAGGACCTCAAAGGTCCGATCGTGTTCCTCGCGAGTGAAGCGTCGCGTCATATCACGGGCCAGTATTTCGCGGTGGATGGCGGCTCGATCATTGTTTGATTGAGAGGTCTCGCATACGCTGCGTTTTGCGGACGGCCCTGACGAAGTGCACCGTAACGCCATTGCGAAGATGGAGCTTGGGCGCCACCTCGGTCGTTCTTGAAGCCGCTGATTCAACTGATTTCCCTGATTCATTAGCCAGCCGCGACCGTCACGCGGCGGATGTGAACGAAGCGCGCACCATCCGTGTGAAACGCGCACAGACAGTAAGGCAGGAGACGCCGATGAACGAACGCCATCACCCGAATTGGCCGCCGCAAGTGCCAAAGCATCTGACGCTGCCCGAGACCAACATTTTCTATAACGCCGAGGTGTCGGCGGCGCGTTTTCCCAACAAGCCGTTCATCGTCTTCTACGACACGCCGGTTACCTTCGGCGAGTTCAAGGACGAAACCGAGCGTATCGCGGGATTTCTCCTGCAGGAATGTCATGTCAAAGCGGGCGACCGCGTGCTGCTTTACATGCAGAACAGCCCGCAATGGATCATCGCTTACTACGGGATCCTGCGTGCGAACTCCGTTGTGGTGCCGGTCAATCCGATGAACATGAGCGGCGAACTGGCGCATTACGTCGAGGACAGCGAGGCGACCACGATCATCGCGCCGCAATGCCTGTTCGCGAACGTCGAGCCGCTGATCGGCAGGGGGCCGGGGAAGGGCATCGAGCACGTAGTCGTCGCGACGTACAGCGATTATCTGAAGCGGCCATCGCCGATTCCCGTGCCGGAATTCGTGGCGGCGCCGCGCAAGACCTTCAATATCCCCGGCGTCACGCCCTGGCGCGAGGTGCTCGAACGGCATATCGCGCCGGGTCCGCTCACCACCGGTCCAGACGATCTGTGCGTGATGCCGTACACGTCCGGCACCACCGGCAAGCCCAAGGGCTGCATGCATACCCACCGCAGCGTGATGAGCACGCTGCTCGGCGGCTGCGTCTGGTTCTCGGCACCGCCGGACGGTGTGTATCTATCGATATTGCCGTTCTTTCACGTGACCGGCATGCAAGGCGGCATGAACAGCGCGGTCTTCTCCGGCGCCACGATTATCGTGTTGCCGCGCTGGGATCGGGAAGCGGCGGCGCTATGCATGCAGAAATATCGCGTGACCGCGTGGCAGTCGATCACGGCGATGATGGTCGATTTTCTGTCGAACCCGAAGCTCGGCGAATACGATCTGTCGAGCCTGACGGGCGCACGCGGCGGCGGCGCAGCGATGCCGGACGCGATTGCCAGAAAGCTGAAGTCGTTGACGGGGCTCGATTACGTCGAAGGCTACGGCATGTCGGAGACGATCGCCGGCACGCACATCAATCCCCCGCATCGGCCGAAGCCGCAGTGCCTGGGCATTCCCGTATTCGATGTGGACTCGCGCGTGATCGATCCGGTCACGTTGCAGGAACTACCGCAAGGCGAAACCGGCGAGATTATCGTGAACGCGCCGCAGGTGATGCAAGGCTACTGGCGCAATCCCAAAGCGACTGAAGAAGCGTTTATCGAACTCGACGGCAAGCGTTTTCTGCGTACCGGCGACCTCGGTCATATCGACGAGGACGGGTATTTCTTCATGACCGATCGCCTCAAGCGCATGATCAATGCTTCGGGTTACAAGGTGTGGCCCGCGGAAGTCGAGGCGCTCATGTACCGGCATCCCGCGATCCACGAGGTGTGCGTGATCGGCGTGAAGGACGTGAAGCGCGGCGAAACCGTCAAGGCGCTGGTGGTGCCCGCAGCGGCGCATGCCGGCACGATCACCGAGCAGGAGATCATCGACTGGGCGCATGAACAGATGGCGTCTTACAAGGCGCCGCGCATTGTCGAGTTCGTGACGTCGCTGCCTAAGTCTGGCAGCGGCAAGATTCTGTGGCGCAAGTTGCAGGAAGAGGATGCGGCACGCACGGCCGCGGCCAGTGAGAACAACGGTAGCAACGGCAGCACTGGCAGCACAGGAGGCGCCTCGTCATGACATGGCTCGAAGCCTTACTGGACGAACCGTTCGTCTGCATCACCGACATGCTCCGCCGCTTCGCCAAAGAACGTGGTGAGCACGCGGCATTGATCTGCGACGGCGAGATCGTGACTTATGCCGCGCTTGACGCACGAGTCGATCGCTTTGCCGCCGCATTGCAGCGCGACGGTATCAAGCCTAGCGACGCGATTGCGTTATGCGCGGCCGCCTCGGTGGAATACACCGTGGTGTTTCTCGGCGGGCTGCGGGCAGGGGCGGCGGTTGCGCCGCTCGCGCCGTCGTCGAGCGCGGGGAGTCTTGTCAGCATGATCGGCAACTCGGGTGCGCGATTGCTGTTCCTCGATGCCGACGTCAAGCGTCTCCTCGAACCGGTGGCCGCAGAGATCAGCGCAATCCCCGTCGCGCTGGATGCGCACGCAGGCAGCATGGCGCTTGAAGCGTGGCTCGCGCCCAAGGGCGCAACGCCTGAAGCCGTGACGATCGATCCGGCGTGGCCGTTCAACATCATCTATTCGTCAGGCACCACGGGTACGCCGAAAGGCATCGTGCAATCGCACGGCATGCGCTGGGCTTATGCGGTGCGCAGCATCCAACGCGGCTATGGCCCAGACGCCACGACGCTGATCTCCACACCGTTGTATTCGAACACGACGCTCGTGAGTTTCATGCCGACGCTGACATTCGGCGGCACAGTCGTGTTGATGCCGAAATTCGACGCCACACGCTATCTCGAGCTGGCGCAACAGTACCGCGTCACGCACACCATGCTGGTGCCGGTCCAGTATCAACGCTTGATGGCGCATCCGGACTTCGATCTTTACGACCTCTCCAGCTTCCAGGCCAAGTTCTGCACCAGCGCGCCGTTCGCGGCGAGCGTGAAGGCGGATGTGGTGCGCCGCTGGCCGGGCAAGCTCACCGAGTACTACGGCATGACCGAAGGCGGCGGCTCGTGTCAGTTGGAGGCCGACGAATATCCCACCAAGCTGCATACGGTCGGCAAACCGGTTGAAGGTCACGACATCCGTCTGATCGACGAACTCGGCAACGAGGTCGCAGCGGGCGAGGTCGGCGAAATCGTCGGCCATTCGCCCGCGATGATGACCGGCTACTACCGTCAACCGGACAAGACTGCCGAGGCGGAGTGGTACGACCTGAGCGGAAAGCGTTTCATCCGCACGGGCGACATGGGCCGTTTCGATGCAGACGGGTTTTTGACTCTCCTCGATCGCAAGAAGGACATGATCATTTCGGGCGGCTTCAACGTTTATCCGAGTGATCTCGAGGCTGAACTGTGCTCGCACCCGGATGTCGCGGATGTGGCCGTAGTGGGCGCGCAGTCGGAGCAGTGGGGCGAGACGCCGGTTGCGTTCGTGGTGCGTCGCCCGGCTGCACCGATCGACGCCGACACGCTGCTGAGCTGGGTCAACGCACGGCTCGGCAAGATGCAGCGGCTCTCCGCGCTGACCTTTGTCGATGCGTTGCCGCGCAGTCCGATCGGCAAGGTGCTGAAACGGGAATTGCGCGAGCAGTACTATCCCGCCGCGCGTTAGCACCGCGGATCGAGACGCCTGAATACACCTGGCTAAATACACCAACTGGCAATGGGACAAGGCATGGACAATTTTGAAGGCAAGGTTGCGGTAATCACCGGCGCGGGCTCCGGATTCGGCCGTGAGTTCGCACGGCTTGGCACCAAGCTGGGCATGCTGCTGGTACTCGCCGACGTACAACAGGACGCACTCGATGAAACCTTCGCCGAGGTGAGCGCGGCCGGCGCGCAGGCCATCGCGCGCCGCGTCGATGTCGCGAAGGGCGAGGAAATCGACTCACTGGCCCGCGCCACGCTCGACGCCTTCGGCGGCGTGCTCGGTGCTGTGCCCGTACTTCGTACTGACGGGGATTGCGAAGGCGCATCGCAATCGTCCGTCCGAACTGGACAACGACACGCCACTGACCTTATCGCAACGCGTGTCGCGAGTGATGAGCGAAAAGGCGGTGAGTTCGGGGAAGGTGAGTGCGCAAGAGGTCGCGGGTATGGTGTTCGATGCGATCCGCAAAGAGCAGTTCTATATCTTCTCGCATCCGCACGCGCTTGCCGCAGTGAAAACGCGCGCTGAGGATATCGTGACGCCGCGTAATCCGACTGATCCGTTTGCCGAGCGGCCTGATGTGCGTGTTCAGATTATCGAAGCGTTGAAGGGGTAATCCGAGTTGGATCGCGAAGGTGCTGAAACGGGTGCACTACCCAGTGGACATGATGCTGCCGTGTGTGCGATCGTACGTGGCGTATTCGCTGAGCCTGCGCAACCTCGAAGAGAAAATGGCCGAACGCGGGTTCGAGGTCGATCACAAAACGATAATACGGTGCCCTATGCGTGCTTTCGAGATCGTCAGTTCAGGTCGACCGGACGCCGTTCGCCCCCCGGCGTCGCAGTGCCTGCGTGGTATCGCATTTGCCTCCTGACGTTGCCTGTTTGCGTGCCGGCGCATGCGGATGTGACGCTACCCAGTTCGAACGGTCAGACCATCGCGCTCGATACCAACTATCCCGGTGAGTCCGTCTTCGTGCTGCCCCAAGGCGGGTCGATCGTCAACACGGGCGCCGCAGTAACCGGCGGCAGCGCGCAGAACTGGCAGTTCACCAACCTCGGCACCTTGCAGGGCGGATCGGCCACGACTGCCGCAGCGGCGCTCAAGCTCGGCAGCGCCAGCGCCAGGGCCGACCGGGTGGACAACTATGGCCTGATCAAGTCGCTCGCGACCCAGCAGAACGGACCTTCAGGCGTACAGTTCACCAATGGCGGAACCGTCTATAACTACGCCGGGGGCACCATTTCAGGTCCCGACGGCGTGCATACCGACCGTGCGTCCATGGCGGTCTACAACGACGGACAGATCGTCGGCACCGTGAGTTCAGGAGTCTATACGGGGCGAGGCGCGCTGGTCGACAACTCGTCGACGGGCACGATCAGCGGTAAGTATGGTGTCGTCTCGAACGGCGCGTATAACGTGACCGTGACGAATGCCGGACTCATTTCGGCCAGCAACTATGCACTGTGGTTCTTCGGCAGCGGACTCTACTCGGTCATCAATGAGGCGTCGGGTGTGATCCAGGGCGGCGACAGCAACGCACCGGCCGTGGACTTCGAAGGCGCAGCGCAAAGCCAGTTGCTCAACTACGGCACGATCCGCAACATGAGCGGTGCGGTCATGCGGTCAAAGGCCGACGACAACGTGTTGATCAACGCCGGCACCCTTCAGGCCGGAGCGAGCCGCGGTCCCGCCATCGACCTGACCGGCGACGGCAACCGCGTGTACAACCTCGGCACGATAACGGGGGCGGCCACAGCCGTGCGGTTCGACGGCGACAACAACACAATGATTCTCGGCACGCATGCTGAGTTCCCAGCGATCTCGCTCGTGGTGGACGGCCCAGGGTCGGTGCTCGGAGGCGACGTCGTCAGCAACGGTGCGAACAACGCCGTTGTGTTGACGGATAGCGGCAGCACGGGCGTCGCCATCAAAGGATTCGACTCGCTCACGATGCAGGGCGTCGACTGGACGCTGTCGGGGCAAGTCAACCTCACCGGAGCGACGGCTAGCGCGCTGTCGGTCCGGCAGGGCGTACTTCGATTGACAGGCATCCTCACGGACCCGGGCGGCACCGAGGTGGACCAGGGCGCCACGCTTCTCGTCGGCGACGCCGCGCACCGTGCCGCGACACTCTCGAGCGTTGGAGGCGTGACGGTCGACGGAACGCTGGGAGGATATGGGATCGTGAATGCAAACGTGCTCAATCGCGGGATGCTCACGGCAGCGGATGCCGCACCGCAGTTGCAGGGGCAAGGCCTCGGTACGCTCACGCTCATCGGCCAGATCCAGAACGATGGCACCATCGATCTGCGCGGCGCCGTGCCGGGGAATCAGCTTCACGTCCTCGGTAACTACGGTGGGCAGGGCGCGTTGCGTCTGAACACGCAGCTCGGGGGAGACGGGTCACCGACGGACCAGCTCGTTATCGACGGCGCGAACGGCGGAGCTGCCGTCACTGGCAGCACGGCCATCGGCATTACGAATGCCGGAGGCTTGGGCGCGCTCACGCAGACCGGCATCCGCGTGGTGGCGCTGACGAACGGCGCAGCGTCGGCCTCGACCGCTTTTACGCTCGCAGGTCGTGTGGTTGCTGGTCTCTATGAGTATGAAATCAGCCAGGATCCCGCCAGCGGGCAGTGGTATTTAGGCTCCTCGGTGCAACCGACGCCGACACCGACACCGACGCCGACACCGACACCGACACCGACACCGACACCGACTCCGACTCCGACTCCGACTCCGACTCCGACTCCGACTCCGACGCCCGTGCCTCGCTACCGGCCGGAGATCGGCGCCTATCTGGCGAATGTCTATGCTTCGGCGACCTTGTTCAATCACGAGCTGCGCGATCGTCTCGGCGCTACGAGCGGCGACTATCAGTCGACCCAGCCCCAGTCCGCCTTCGGTTCGAGCGCGTGGGCGAGAGTCGAGGGTGCGGGCGGGCACGCGAGCTTCGCGGACGGCCGGGGCGCCATGCACAACACGCGATGGCTGCTGCACATGGGCACCGACGTCGGGGCATGGCCGCTGACAGGGAGTGGCGACCGATTACATGTAGGCGTGATGGCCGCGTATGGGCACGTCGATACCAGCGCGACGGCCGCCGACAATCCGAACCGTGCGTCCGGCAGCGTGGACAGTTACGCGGCGGGGATCTACGGCACCTGGTTTCAGGACGACGTTCAGCGCCTGAGGACGTACGTCGATAGCTGGTTGATGTATGGCTGGCAGAACAGTAGCGTGAGCGGCGAAGGACTGCCTGCACAGTCCTATCACTCGCAGATCGCCAGCGCATCACTTGAAGGCGGCTATGCGTTCGGACCCGTCGGTCGTTACGGCATCGTGGTGACGCCGCTCGCGCAGGTCATCTGGAACGGCTACTTCGACCATACGGTGTTCGAATCCGCGACCGGAACGACAGTTGATTTCGTCCGCCCGAACGGGATGACGACGCGGCTCGGTGTGCGTGTCAATGGCACGATCGAGACGTCGGCGACGACGAGACTGCAGCCGTTCATCGAAACGGTCTGGCGCTACGAATACGGGCAATCGGAGCTGGCGATGAACGGGCGCATGGTGTCGGCGGACGGGGCGAGGAACCTCGCCGAGGTCAACATCGGTCTGAACGGCCAGTTCAATGCGCGCTGGCGCACGTGGTTGAAGGTCGGGGCGCAACTGGGCGGGATCGGGAAAGGCGTGAACGGTGGGTTGGGGCTGCGGTATGAGTATTAGCAGGTCGATGACATTCGGTCCCGTGTAAGTGGGCTTTGGGCGACAAGCGTTATGGACAGGAAGCAGCGCACCGGAATGACCGGTGCGCTTGCTGTTCGCGCGGCTCCCTGCGGGCGGCGCGGTAGTGCTCGAGCGCCTCATGCGCGTGCTGGAGTTTGTCCTCGAACTAGCGCCGGAAGCCTCCCGCATCACGTCATCACTTCGCCGCTGCCAGCGAACTCAAGTCCGCCGATTTCAACTGTCCGCCCTGAACCACCGCCGCAAGCGGTTTGCCGATCACGAAGCCGCCGTGATCGTCGACGCCCGTCACGCTTTGCGGATTAGCCTGTGGCGGCAGCGCCTTCACGGCTTTATCGAACTGATTGCGGATCGCGGTCGCGTCGTTGACGCTGCCGGCCAGCTTCATCGCGAGTGCCGTTGCGTAGACCGCGGTGTAGTTCAGCGATACTTCCTGGCTCGGATCACGGCCACCGTGACTCTTGCGGAAGCGCTCCACAAACATTTTGGCGTTCGGCGTTTCATCGTTGGCCAGCGGCAATACTCCGATCGCGCCGTTCAGCGGTGCATAGCCGCCGGTCACCTTGGCCACTTCGTCGAGCTTGGCCTGGTCCATCACGATAAAGCCGCCCTTGAAGCCCAGTTCGCGCGCCTGCTGCGCAATCAGGCCGGTCGGCTCGGACGGGCCGCCGATAAACATCACGTCCGGTTTGGCTGCCAGCACACGGCTCACGCCGCTGTAGAAATCGGTGGCGCGGTTATACGACATCGAATTGTCCGCGACGATCGTGCCGCCGGCTGCTTCCCACGCGGGCTTGAATGCGGCGACCCAGACCTTGCCGTAGTCGGTATCGGTGGCGACGAGTGCAACCTTCTTGCCGTACGTCGCCATTTCGTACTTGATGAACGAGTTCAGATACGAGGTGAACGCGGGAGGAATGCGCACCGTGAGCTTGTTGCCGCGCTCGCTGATCTGCGGCACGCTGGTGTACGAGAGCAGCAGCAGTTTCTGTTGTTCGTTGCTGGTCTGCACGGCGAAGCCACCGCCCGAATGCGGCACGAGCACCACAGCCGCCTGCTGTTCCTGCGCAAGACGACGCGCGTTGATCGCGGTTTCGGCGGGGTTGTACTTATCGTCGAGCGGCACGATTTCGAGCTTGATCTTCTTGCCGGCCACTTCGATGCCGGCCTGATTGACGTCGGCGGCCGCCATCTGCATGCCTTCGAGCACTTCCTGGCCGTACTTCGCCGCGCCACCGCTCAACGGACCGGAGTAGCCGATATGCACCACCTGCTGCGCCATCGCGGCGCCCGTGCCCAGCAGCGCCGTTGTGGCGACAGCCGCAACTACTCCAGCGCGTCCGCACAAGCGTTTGATCGTCATACGTGTCTCCTTTGGGATTGTTCGAATGGCCCGGCGCTTAAGCGTCAGGCGTCAGGCTGTGCATCAAATGCGTTCAGCCGCCGACGTAAGCGCGCCGGATCGCTTCGTTGTTCATCAGACTCGTGTGATCGCCTTCGAGCACGATGCGGCCGTTCTCGATCACGTAGGCGCGGTGCGCGATCTTCAACGCCGCAAACGCGTTCTGTTCGGCTAGCAGCACCGTCGTGCCCGCGCGATTGATCTGCTGGATCACCTCGAACACCTGCTTGACCACGAGCGGCGCGAGACCGAGCGACGGTTCGTCGAGCAGCAACACCTTGGGCCGGGCCATCATCGCGCGGCCGATCGCCACCATCTGCTGCTGCCCGCCGGACAACGAGCCGGCCGCATGATCCTTGCGTTCGGCGAGAAGCGGAAAGAGTGCGAACACCTGATCGAGATTGCGCTGATTGCCGGCCTTGTCACCGCGATGCACATAGGCACCGAGCGTGAGGTTCTTCAACACCGACATGCCCGGGAACAGCTTGCGGCCCTCGGGGCAATGAATCACGCCGTTGCGCACGATCTGCGCGGGCGTCATGCCGAGCAGCTCGCGCGTTCCGAGGCGCAGGCTGCCGCTCGCAGCGCGGCGCAGGCCGCTCGTTGCGAGAAAGATCGAACTCTTGCCCGCACCGTTAGCGCCGAGCAGCACGACCAGTTCGCCGTCGTCCGCGTGCAGCGTAATGCCGTCCAGCGCGCGGAAACTGCCGTAATCGAGCGCGACGTTCTCAAACTTCAGCATGTTCGCTCCCAAGATAGGCATCGATCACGGCCGGGTTGGCGCGAATCTCGGCAGGCGTGCCCTCGGCGATTTTCTTGCCGTAGTTCAGCACCATGATGCGATCGGCGAGCTTCATGATCATGTTCATCTTGTGTTCCACCAGGCACACCGTCACGCCGTGTTTCACCAGCTTGCGGATCAGTTCGGCGAGGCCTTCGGTCTCTTCGGGATTGACGCCGCCGGCGGGTTCGTCGAGCAGCATCAGGCTCGGTTCGGTGGCGAGTGCGAGCGCCACGGCTGCACGCTTGCGCTCTTCCTGCGAGATGTCGCCGGCCATCCGTTCCGCAATTGCCGACAGCCCGACGAAATCCAGGGCCTCGCGCGCCTTCTCGCGGCAGATGCGTTCTTCCTGTTTGAGCCGCGCAGAATGTGTCAACACGTCCCACAGCCCCGAGCGCGTGCGCAGCCGGTGGCCGACGATCAGGTTGTCGAGCACGCTCGCCCGGTCGAACAGCGCGGTGGATTGAAACGTGCGGGCGATGCCGAGACGCGCCATCTGATCGGCAGCCAGCTTTGTCACGTCCTGGCCTTTGAAGCGGATGCGTCCCGAGCTCGGTAGATGGGCGCCGCTGATCAGATTGAAGAAGGTGGTCTTGCCCGCGCCGTTCGGCCCGATGATTGCATTGATCTTGCCGGCTTCGATATGCGTGCTGACGTCGTCGACCGCGACGAGACCGCCGAAGCGTTTGCTGAGCGAGTCGATTTCAAGCATGGCGGTCTCCGCGCGTGGGCTGCGATTGGAGCGCGACGCCGCCGCTTTTCGCCGTTGCCAGTTTCGCGCGCCGGCTCGTTCTTGCCCGATACAAACCGACGATACCGTTCGGCAGAAAGATCACCAGCAGAATCAGGATCGGGCCGAACACGACGAAACGGTACGCCTGCAAGAACTGCAGATACTGCGTGAGCCACGGTATGGCGAGCGCGCCGAGCAGCGGGCCGGCGAGGGTGCCGATGCCACCCACCAGCATATACATGGTCATGTCGAAAGTATGCTCGACGCCGGCCAGATCTGGTCCGAGAAAACGCACGGAGCCCGCATAGAGGCCGCCCGCGAGCCCGGCATAGACGACCGACAGCACGAAGGCCAGCACCTTGTTGCGCATCAGGTTGATACCGAGCGACTGTGCGAGACCGTCGCTATTGCGGATCGCCATGAAGGTCCGGCCAAGCAGCGAGTCGACGATGCGATGCATCAGCCACACGCCGAGCACCAGAAAGGCGAACACCAGGTAATAGAGCGGCCGCGGATTTTCAAAAGAGACGATGCCGAAGCCCGAAGGCGCAGGGATGCCGACAATGTCTGAGACACCATGCGTGAGGCTGTCCCATTTCTCGATGACGAGAAACATGATGTAGCCGACGCACAGCGTAAAAATAGAAAAGTAGTGGCCGCGCAGACGCAGCGAAACAAGGCCGACCAGCGCCCCCAGTATCGCGACGACAACGCCTGACGCAATGAACGCGATCCAGAACGGCACCTGATGATCGACCGTGAGAATGCCCACCGTGTACGCGCCCACCGCCATGAAGCTGCCGTGCGCGAGATTGAACTGCCCCGTATAGCCGGTGATCAGATTCAGCCCGACGGTGGCCAGCGCGAAGACGTACGCGGTGGACATCACGGTGAGCATGTAGTCGTTGGTGGCCAGAAACGGAAACACGAGACCGAGCACGAACAGCAGTGTCCACCCCAGCTTGCCCTCGAATAATTTCATGACCGGTTTCACGATGCGCGCAGTTCCTTGGTGAACAGACCTTGAGGACGAACCGACAGAATCACCACCAGCAGCACGAAGGCGATGATGTCCTTGTAGTCGGTCGAAATGTAGAAAGCGCCGAAGCTCTCCGCCATGCCGATGATCAATCCGCCGACGATCGCGCCCGGCACGCTGCCCATGCCGCCGAGAATGATGATCACGAAGGCCTTCAGGATCACCAGTTGGCCCATCGCCGGATAGACGAGGTTGATCGGCGCGTACAGCGTGGCGGCCACGGCGGCGAGAAGGCCCGAGATGCCGAAAGTCAGCATCGTCACCTTGTTGGCGTCGATGCCCATCAGCGAGGCGCCTTCGCGGTCCTGCGCCATCGCGATGATGCTCGAGCCGATCACCGTGTATTTGAGGAAGAGTTGCAGCAGCACAACCAACGCGAACGCTGCGCCGATGATCAGCAGGCGTTGCACGGGCGCGGTCACGCCGCCCAGATCGACGATCCCGGCGTAGGGCGTGGCCATACGATGAAAGTCCGCGCCCCAGATCGCCTGCGCACCGGCTTCGAGAAACAGCAGGAGGCCGATCGCGGCGATCATGGGATGCAATTCGGAAGATTTGCGCAGCGGATGGAACACCAGCCGCTCGGCGAGCATCGCGAGTACTGCGACCGCGAGGCCGGAGCCGATCATCGCGAGCCAGTAGTTCCAGCCGAGCCGGCTCATCAGGTAGAACGAGACGAACGCGCCGACCATGTAGAACGCGCCGTGCGCGAAATTCGGCACTGCGAGAATGCCGTAGACCAGCGTGAGTCCGAGTGCGACGAGGCTGTAGATGCCGCCCAGCGTCAAGCCGTTGAGAAGCTGCTGCAAAAACATGTCCACGCTTTGACACCCTCCAACGGAAGCACGCTGTGCAATCGTTACCCTTGCTGCAGGGGACGCATCGCCGCACACCTGACTACGGACGGGACAACAGCCGCTCTCTCGAATCCGGCGACCGTTATCGACGGTTGTCGACGCTTGAAACACGCACGCATCGGCGCGAACTGGAAATGGCGATGTGTGGCGGTGCTAGAGAAATTTGGCACGGGCGTTCACTTTCCGTCAACAGGTTTTTCCATTTGATTGTTCTGCATTGCAGATTATTAGGGAAGTCACTTAGATGACGCGCATCAAGTCGCCCGTTCGCATGATCCGGCGCACCGCCTGCGCGGCACGCCGGTATCTCGCGTTCTGCGCCGGCTAGAACATGTGCCGCATGCCGATATTCACGCCGGCCGTCGTGCCGGTCGCTTCGTTCAGTGCGTTGTTGACGGACAGTCCAGTGTGCATGGCACCGTGGTTGGTCACGAAGCCAGCTTGTCCATACACCACGGTGGCCTTCGACAGGGAATAGTCGACGCCGGTGGACGCCAGTATCGAATTGTTCGACGAGTTGTTTCCGTCGCGCGTGACCCACACACCCGCGTCGACGTTCAGCGCCGGTGTGATGCGATAGCTGGCGCCGCCTGAATAGACACGATCGTTGAACGAGCCTGCCACCTTGTACTGCACGTAGGAGGCCTTCACTGTCAGGTTGTTGAACACATAGCTGGCGCCGAGCGCACGGCCGTCGAATTCGACCACGCTCGGAATCGCGATCGATGCAGCGCTGCCGCCGGCGTTGCCGCTGTAGAGCGCGGCATCGACGGTCAGCGTGCCGAGGTGGTAGCGCAGGCTCGCCGAGTACTGGCGGCCCGCCTGAAAGTTCCCGGCCGTGCCGCCCAGCGCCATCATCGCGCTGGCTTGCAAGCCGGCGATTTCCGGCGACGTGTACGAAATGCCGTTCGGATTGAACAGGCCAGTCACATAGACGTTGTTGAGATAGGTGATGAGACCGCTGCCGAAGTACGACATCTCGCGCGGATCGAAGTCGTACACCGCGAGGAAGAAGGGCGAGAACTGCAAGCCGGCCTTGACCGTGCCGTAGCGGCTGTCCACGCCGACCCACGCCTGCCGCCCGAACTCGTTGCCGTTCGAATTGCTGAACGCGCCGTTGGCAATGCTGATGCCGCTTTCGAGTTCGAAGATCGCACGCATGCTGCCGCCGAGATCTTCGGCGCCACGCATGCCGAAGCGCGAGCCGGAGAGGCCGCTGTCGGTGAACGAGTATTGATGGCCGGCGCTCTGACCTGTGGCCGCGTTAAGCGTTTTGCTGGTGTAGAGGATCGAGCCGTCGACGATGCCGTACAGCGTGACACTGCTTTGTGCATGGGCGCTCTGGGCCGTGCCCAGGGCGCATGCTCCAACTAATCCAAGAATGGCTCCAACTCGATTGCGATGACTTGCCGGCATGCTTCGTGTCTCCTTGTTTATTGGAATCAATTGAACTGGCGAAGTATTGCTTGTGCTGCAAGATTCTGGCGATCTGTTGCGCGATACGATCTCAACAGGCAATAGCGACAATAGCGGGCCCTCGCGATCTGATAAGGGATGCGAAATAGTGGGTGTGCTGGTATGCGTTTCGAGTCCGGTTGCCGGCTGGCTTGTCTCCTGGGTGCAGGGGCGGCCCGGCGCTGCTATGAGTTCATCGATCGCGTGCTTGCGCACAGGATGCAGGCGCAATTTGGCACGACCGTTCGTTCTGTGTCAACGGGGGAAACCGCTCGTTTGGCCTGCAATGCAGGCCAAAATAGGGAAAACACCTGGCACTGAAGGCGCGCTTGAAGTGTGCCGTAAGGCTATGTAATACAAGGAGATTGCCGGAATTATCCGGTTTGAATTGCGAGAAAGACGGCTGATGCGGTGGTTCTGCATTGCAGAACTATCAAAGAACGGACTCAGCGTGTGCCGAACGTCTCTATCAGCATGTCGACGAAAGCCTTGACCCGCGCCGTCATCTGCAACTGTTGCGGGTACACCGCATAAATATCGGCACCCGGCGTGCGGTATTCCGGCAATACGTGGATCAGGCGGCCATCGGCGAGATACTCCGCGATATCCCATTCCGCCCGCATCAGAATGCCGTGACCGTCGAGCGCCCACTTCACCGCGATCTCGCCGTCGTTGGTGGTGAGGTTGCCGCGCACGCGTACGGTCTCGGTCTTTTCGGTCGAACCGCGTCCGCTGGTCAAGCGCCAGAGCCCATAGCCATCGTCGCCCTGACGAATGCCGATGCAATTGTGTTGCGATAACTCCGCCGGACTGCGCGGCGCGCGCCGTTTGGCGAAATACGTTGGCGATGCGCAAAGCAATCGCCGGTTCGGCGCGACCCGGCGCGCAATCACGCGCGCATCCGGCGGTTCGCCGAAACGCACGCACACGTCGAAGGCGTCGTCGCTAATCGGTGGCGGGTCGACGGAGAGTTGCAATTGCACGTCCACCTCGGGAAAGCGCCGCACAAATCGGGAAATGAGCGGCGCCACGTGACTGCGGCCGAAACCGAGCGTCGCGTTCACGCGCAACAGGCCTTTCGGGGCCGCTTGCGAGCCGCCGAGCAACTGGGCCAGGTCGTCCATTTCGCTCAGGATGCGTCTGGCGCGAGTCAGGTAGAGTTCGCCCTCCGGCGTAAGGCTCATACGCCGGGTCGTGCGATTCACGAGCGACACGCCCGCGCGCGATTCCATTTGCGCCAGATGCTTGCTCACGGCTGCCGTGCTCAAGCCGAGTTCGCGCGCAGTCGCGGTCAGACTGCCGCTTGCGGCGAGCTTGGAGAAGAAGGCGAGGTCTTCCGGTTGTATCGACGAAGTCATGTTGAGTGGGTCGATGAGCAGGCCGATGAACAGCCTATTATTAACTGCAGGTTAAGGATGCTTTGAGTCTAGCAGCGTTTTCGCGTGCGGTCGCCATACTAGGATGCAGCCATACGTTCAACACCAAGGAGACGCCAGTGAAGACCTATCGCATCGCAACCATTCCCGGCGACGGCATCGGCAAGGAAGTCGTGCCCGCGGGCCAACGGGTTCTCGAAGCCATCGCTGCGCGTAGCGACGCCTTCCGGTTCGAGTTCGAGAATTTCGATTGGGGCGGCGATTTCTACCGCCAGCACGGGGTGATGATGCCGGCCGATGGGCTGGATGCCATCCGCAACAAGGATGCGATTCTGTTCGGCTCGGCGGGTGATCCGCATATTCCCGATCACGTGACGCTTTGGGGATTGCGCCTGAAGATCTGTCAGGGCTTCGATCAGTACGCGAACGTGCGTCCCACTCGCATCCTTCCTGGCATCGACGCACCGTTGAAGCGCTGTGGGCCGAAGGATCTCGACTGGGTCATCGTTCGCGAGAACTCGGAGGGCGAGTATTCCGGCGTAGGTGGACGCGCACACCAGGGCCATCCGATCGAAGTGGCAACGGACGTTTCGATGATGACCCGCGCGGGCGTCGAACGCATTCTTCGATTCGCGTTCCGCCTCGCCCAGTCGCGACCGCGCAAGCTGCTGACGGTGATCACCAAGAGCAATGCGCAACGTCACGCCATGGTCATGTGGGACGAGATTGCGCTCGAAGTCTCGAAGGAATTTCCTGGCGTCAAGTGGGACAAGGAACTCGTCGACGCCGCCACCGCACGCATGGTCAACCGTCCCGCCACGCTCGACACGATCGTCGCGACGAACCTTCACGCGGACATTCTCAGCGATCTGGCCGCGGCACTGGCCGGCAGCCTCGGCATCGCGCCGACCGCGAATCTCGACCCCGAGCGCCGCTATCCCTCGATGTTCGAGCCGATTCACGGTTCCGCATTCGACATCATGGGCAAGGGTCTCGCCAATCCGGTCGGCACGTTCTGGTCGGTTGTGATGATGCTCGAGCATCTCGGCGAAATGGCCGCTGCCCAGCAGTTGATGAGCGCGATCGAACGCATCACGGCTGCCCCGGCGTTGCACACGGGTGACCTCGGCGGTACGGCCACAACAGCGCAGGTGACCGACGCGGTCTGCGCGATCCTCGCAGCGGAATCGGCGGCGTTCAAGGTAGCCTGAACTGGCCGCATGCAATACGCAACGCGCATTAGACAAAAACAAAACGCCCGGACGAATACGTCACGGGCGATTTAAAGACTGGAGACTGGCATGGCCAATGAATTGCAAGCCCGTGTGGTTCGCAAGCTGACGTGGCGTATTTTGCCCTTCGTCATGCTGCTTTATTTTGTGAGCTTTCTCGATCGTGTGAACGTCGGCTTCGCGGCGCTCACGATGAACAAGGACCTCGGCCTCTCGCCGACCATGTTCGGACTCGGCGGCGGCATCTTCTTTCTTGGGTACTTTCTGTTCGAAGTGCCCTCGAACCTCATTCTGAACAAGGTCGGTGCGCGCATCTGGATCGCGCGTGTGATGGTGACGTGGGGGCTGGTGTCGGCGGCTTCCGCGTTTGTCGTCGGGCCGAATTCGTTCTATACGCTGCGCTTCTTGCTCGGCGTGGCCGAAGCCGGTTTCTTCCCCGGCATCATTCTTTATCTCAGCCAGTGGTTTCCCGCGCGGCAACGAGCAGTCGCGGCGGCCGCGTTCATGGCGGCCGCACCTTTGTCGACGGCAATCGGATCGCCCATTTCAGGCGCCATCATGCAGATGCCGGCCCTGTTCGGCTTGAAAGACTGGCAATGGCTTTTCCTCATCGAAGCGATTCCTGCGGTTGTTCTCGGGTTCGTGGTTTTGAAAGCGCTCACCGATTCGCCAGAAAAGGCGGCGTGGCTTGCCGCGGATGAGAAAGCGTGGCTCGTCGCGACCCTACGCGAAGAACGCGCGGGACGTGAATCGCAGGCGGGACACGCGGCAGGTGCGCTCGCCGCGCTGCGCGACCCGCGCGTGTGGATCATGTCGATGATTTACTTCGGCACCTCGGCGGGGCTTTATACGCTCGGACTGTGGGCGCCGCTGATCATTCGCCAATTCGGTTTTAGCGCGCTGGGTACCGGCGCGTTGAACGCGATTCCCAGCGTGCTGGCCGTGATCGGCATGGTGCTGTGGGCGCGCCATTCGGATCGCACTGGCGAGCGCACGTGGCATGTGGTGATTCCGTGCGTCGCAGCCGGCATCGGGCTCGCATGGGCAGGCTTTGCGGATACAGTTGTTGCAGCGGTGTTCGCGCTGATTCTCGTGAACGTGGGCATCAGCGCGGCCAAGGCGCCGCTGTGGGCCATGCCGAGTACCTTTCTCTCTGGCGCTGGCGCCGCGGCCGGTATCGCCATGATCAACTCGATCGGCAATCTCGGCGGTTTCGTCGGTCCGTTTGCAATCGGCTGGCTGAAGAGCGTGACGGGTGGATATGCTGCCGGGCTCTATGTGGTTGCGGCGAGTCTTGCGGTTTCCGCCGTGCTCACGTTGGCTATCGGCCGGCGAGGATATCGGGCGGCTCCTGCGCCGCAATGATCTCGCTGGTTTTTGATCGGCTTTCTGATTGAAGATGTGCCTCACTCCCGCGCTGATTGTTGCCCGCTGACTTGCCGCAAATAGTGGCTAGCGCGGAGACAGCGAGGAAGTGCAAGGCATCATCGCGCGTATTCAATGCTTGAACAATCCCGAATTCTTACCCTCGAAATGCATCGTCGAAGATTGCGAAAAGCTTGTCGCGGGTGCACCGTAACCTGAGCTGTCACCAGATCCCGACATCTTGTGTGAGGGCTGCTGATATTGCGTACCCGGCTGATTGTTCTGCGTGTCGTGCATCGAGACGGTGGGTGCCGTCGTTGTGTCGTTCATCGGTGTGTTCATCTGCTGGGCAAACGACAGAGTCGGGATGGCGACGATCGACGCAACGAGCATGATGTGTTTGAGTGCTTTCATGATAGTTCTCCAATAGTGTGATGGTGCCGCGCCGACCATTCCGGTCGATGCGTACTCACAGAATAAGCAGCGTTCCTTAATTTCTCCTTAGGCGAGGCCAAATTACTTTCTTCCGTATTTCGAAGCGCGGAAATACTGGACGATAGTGGCGAGAACCTGTGCTTGATGAGGACACGCATAAGCATGTCTTAAGAAAAAATCGTGCGGAACCAAATGGGGATGAGAACTGTTGGTGTTCTCGCTCAACATGCGCTTTAGGGGCTTTATGATTTCCGTGCCTGAATCGATTACGCTTCGTTGTTATCGAACCGATATGCAGGCACATTCCCATGGCATCCAAACATGAAGTCAAGCGGTACAGAGCCAATCTCTCCGACGAGCTCCACAGCGCCGCGCTCTATGAAACGCTCGCGAAAGTCGAGAAGGACGACACGCGCAAGCAGGTCTACAGCGACCTCGCAAAATCGGAGCACGATCATGCGCAGGTATGGGCCGATAAGCTGAGAGCTAACGGCATCCAGCCGAAGGGCACCGGCCAGGCCGTGAAAACGCGCCTGATGAAAGCACTGGTACGCATGTTCGGCGCGGGTTTCGTGCTACCCACGCTTGCCGCGGCTGAATACGCTGACCGTAACAAATACCACGGGCAACCGGACGCGGGCAGTATGTCGGCCGACGAGCATCACCACGCGGCGGTAGTCCAGACCCTGGCTCACGGCGGGGGCGACCCGGCCCTGTCGCAAGGGGCGCGCATCGCCGCTGCGGAGTCGTGGCATAAGGGCGTTTCGTCGGGTAACGATCTGCGTGCAGCCGTGCTCGGTGCGAACGACGGCCTCGTTTCGAATTTCTGCCTGATCATGGGCGTGGCCGGCGCGGGAACCGGCAACAAAGCGATCCTACTCACGGGGCTTGCCGGCCTGATCGCCGGCGCGTGTTCAATGGCGTTGGGTGAATGGCTGTCGGTGACCAATGCGCGCGAGCTGGCCAGTACCCAGATTGCTAAAGAAGCGGAGGAACTGGAGGTGTCTCCGGAAGCCGAGGAGCACGAGCTGGCGCTGATCTATCGCGCCAAGGGTCTGGACGCGGTCGAGGCCAAACGGGTGGCGTCACAGATGATGCGTGACAAGGACAAGGCGCTCGATACCCTGACGCGCGAGGAACTCGGACTCGATCCCTCGGAGTTGGGCGGCAATCCCTGGTCCGCTGCAGGTGTCTCGTTTTGCCTGTTCTCGGTCGGCGCAATTTTTCCGGTGATGCCGTTCCTGTGGACGCACGGGCTTAGTGCGATCGTGCAATGCATCGTACTCAGCATGCTTGCACTCGCATCCATTGGGGTCTTTACCTCGCTATTCAACGGGCGCAGCGCAGGGTTCTCCGCCATGCGGCAGGTCGTCATCGGTCTCGTGGCCGCAGGCTTCACGTTCGGCGTTGGGAAGCTGTTGGGGGTATCGATTTCCTGATGAACGCGATCGTGTTGCGCTGATTCTCGCCTATTCTTTCAATTCATTTACCTCTCTGGCAGCGAGGCATTACGGTTTGTTTTCAACTTGCTTGCCGAAGGCTACTCTCAGCCGCTTTCGTCGATGTGATTCTTACATCGACTACGTCATTTAATTATTAAGCGATCCTATGAGTACACGCCGCTTTCAATAGCGGCTTTTTTTGCACCTCGAAAACGCACTCACTTAAGCGTCTCTTAAGCGGTGAGCAGGTAGTTTTCTTTGCGCTATCGAGAAGAAAAAATCCTGCGATTCGGTCAATAAGAAAGTTTTTTCAAGGTGCACCTGTATTTCGCTACGTCATTCGATTGACATTATCTGCCGTTAAAGTGAAACCGCCGGCTTATACGGTTTTTTACTGTACTGGTGTGGTAGAGGGATGTCGTTTCCTTGACGAAGAAAAAATGCATTTAATCAGGACACCTTTAAAATGAAAAAGACTTCCATTGTTTTGATGATTTCGGCTGTGATGGCGCTTTCGGCGTGTGGCGGAGGCGTTGACAATCCGAGCCCGGCGGCAACAACGGCAGCGGCGGCGCCAGTTCCGAACACGGCAACCGCCACCGGCTACTCGCTCGCGGTATTCGCAAAAGCACCCTCGGCAACCCAGAAGCCCGATTCGATCGTGCAGATGGGTTCCAGCATATTCATCGGCTATCAGAACGCCGGCGAAGTGAAGGACGGCTCGGTGCCCGGTATCACCAACCAGGTCGTGCAATACGACCTGAGCGGCAACGCCCAGAAAACGTTCACGGTGCCGGGCCACGTAGACGGCCTGATGGCGCGCAGCGACACGAACACGCTATGGGCAATGGCGAATGAAGACGGCAATCCCGAGTTGACGATCATCGACCTCGCCACGGGCGCACAGAAAACCTATCAGGCGACGGTCAATCCCACCGTGCACGGCGGCGGCTATGACGATATGCAACTCATCAACGGTGTCGTGTATGTGAGTGCTTCGGCGCCCACGACGCCGGGCGTGGGTCCGACCGTCGTTGCGCTCACGCTGAACGCCAATGGTTCCACCTTCGACGTGACGCCGGTGCTGGCCGGCAACGCCCAGGCTATCGACGTGACGCCATCTGTGGGGGGCGCGGCGAACCCTACGTTCAATCATCCGGTGACGCTGACCCTGACCGATCCGGATTCGCTGGCCATCGACCCGTCGGGGAAACTCGTGCTGGATAGCCAGGCGGACGGCAAACTCGTGTTCATCAGCAATCCCGGGCCAAGTCAGAGCGTCAGTGTCCTGACGCTCACGCTGTACAGCGATAAGGATGGTCCGATCTACCCGGTGGACGATACGCGCTTTGTCCCGGCGCCGGGTTCGACGGGTAAGACATTCATGCTGTTCACCGACGCAAACAACACGACGTACCGTGTCGATGCGCCGTTCAAGCAGGGTGATGCGTACAGCGCGGGTCAGGGGCAGGTGATGCAACTCGACGTGAAGTCCGGTCACCTCACGCCGGTGGTGGCGGGTATCGGTAGTGCATCCGCGCTGCAGGATCCGCACGGCATGCTCTTCGTCGCGCAGTAAGTAGCAGGCAAGGCACGCCTCAGCGAGTTTCCTGAGGCGGCCGGCCGCACAACAAGCCCTTTACCGGCCATGCGCCGCCACTTCGTTGGCCTCAATCCCCATCCCCCCAACCATGGCGCTCGCGCCATTCGCGCTCGTGCTCCTCATGCTCGTGGTGGCGCCACCGTCGTTCGCGCCACTCCTGACGCTCATGCCACTCGCGGGCGCGCCAGTCGTCGCCGTAGCCGTAGCCATATTCCACCACCGGCGGGGGCGCATAAACGACCGGCGGAGGCGCAATGTAGGCCGGTTCCGCAGGCACGAAAACCGGCCCGGGAATGCCGATGCCGATGCCCACGTCGACGTGCGCGGAAGCGACTGTGGAAGCCACTAATATCGCGCCGCCGAGAAACACTGATAATAGGTTCTTGCGCATGTTTTTCTTTTCGCCTGATGGTTGCTGGCGATGACAGTGGAGATGGTGCGCAGTGTAGGCAGGGCCGCGGTTTGCAGGTGCAAGAGGGATGCGAGATTCGTAACACGGAGTAACGGCACGCAGCCTTAAGGTTGCCCTAATGATTTCCGTGCACGATGAACCGGCCAGACCTCCGGCTTTCCTTCCCTGCGTGCAACCAGCGGCGCTGTTTTCGGCTCGAACCGGCAATCAATAGCCAGGTCGCGCCGTTTCAAATTTTGCCGAATGGCATCCACGATGGGCGGGGAATCGCAATGGGCTTTTCTGCTGAGGTTTGGGCGCTCGCGCGCCTGTATTGCATGTACCCGGTGCTGGGCGGCCTTGCGATCTGGTATTTTTCGCGGGCGGACCGTCTGCTACAAGTGGTTCGCGCCCGTCATTGAGCCTCGATCATTGATCATGGCGCCCACCTCGCGGGCGCGCAACGACGCCCGCTGAGCAACGGCGGGCTTGCTGCGTCGCGGCAAAATGCGCCTGCCACGTCGTCCGCACAGCCGTTTTTTCCTCCAGACCACCCTCACTTGCTCTGGCGCGACACGGCCGGCTATCCCCTCCAACACCTCGCAGACCCTTACCCAACGGGGCTTTGCCCGCCGCCAGCCGGCGCCCGCGCGACGGCGGTGTCGCATTTCCACATGTGGTTGTCGCAAATAGTCGGCTAGGCGTACTTTTTTCTGGCAACTATGTATGCACAGCGCGGACGGACGTCCGCCAAGCGAGGAGAGCATTCAATGAATTCCCCCAAGGTCGTGGTCGAAGGGCTGTGCAAGGTGTTCGGCACCAACCCGAAACAGGCGATCGGCATGCTGGCAGGCGGCGCAACCAAAGAAGAAGTCTTCGCGCGCACCGGTCAGATAGTCGGCGTCCATAACGTATCGTTCGAAGTCAAGGAAGGCGAGATCTTCGTGCTGATGGGCCTGTCCGGCTCCGGCAAGTCGACGCTGATTCGCCTGATCAACCGTCTCGTCGAGCCGACGGCCGGCAAGGTGCTGATCGACGGCCGCGACGTGGCCAGCGTGCCGCGCTCGGAACTGACGGCGCTGCGCCGCAAGGACATGAGCATGGTGTTCCAGTCCTTCGCGCTGATGCCGCAACGCACGGTGCTGTCCAACGCGGCGTTCGGGCTGGAAGTGGCAGGCGTCGGCAAGAAGGAGCGCGAAAAACGCGCCATGACGGTGCTCGAACAGGTCGGCCTCGCACCGTTCGCGGAAAAGTTGCCGGCCCAGTTGTCCGGCGGCATGCAGCAACGCGTGGGTCTGGCGCGGGCGTTGGCAGTCAACCCGTCGCTGATGATCATGGACGAGGCGTTCTCCGCGCTCGATCCGCTCAAACGCAAGGAAATGCAGAACGTGCTGCTCGATCTGCAACGCGAGCAGCAGCGCACCATCCTGTTCGTCTCGCACGATCTGGAAGAGGCGATGCGCATCGGCACCCGGATCGCGATCATGGAAGGCGGCAAGGTCGTACAGGTCGGCACGCCCCAGCAAATCATCACCAATCCCGCCGACGACTATGTGCGGGCGTTCTTCGAAGGCATCGACACCAGCCGCTATCTGACGGCCGGCGACCTGATGCAGACCGACGCCGTGCCGCTCATGCAGCATTCGCCGCAGATCGACGCCTCGAGCGTGGCCGCGACGCTCAACGGCAGCGCCGAATACGCCTTCGTGCTCGACAGCGAGCGCAAGTTCCGCGGCTTCGTGTGCCGCGATGCGATGGGCAGCGCGTCGCCGCAGCTCAATCACATCGAGTGCATCCGCCGCACCACGCCGTTAGACGACGTCGTCGAACGCGTGGTGGCAAGCCGTGCGCCGCTGCCGGTCGTCGAAGCGGACGGCTCCTACTGCGGTTCGGTCAACAAGACGAACGTGCTGAACGTTCTCACGCGCCATCGAGGTTCCCATGTCTGAAGTCATTCCACTTGGCGCCTGGGTCGATCACGGCGTTCACTACCTGCTCGACCACGACGCAAAAACCTTCGATTCCATCGGCAAGGTCATCGAGAGTTTTGCCGCGCTGATCGAGCACGGCCTGCAAGCGGTGCCGATGTGGGCGCTGATGGCGTTTTTCGTCGGTGTCGGCTTGTGGCGGGTGGGCTGGCGTTTCGCGCTGTTCACGTTGCTGGCGATGCTGCTGATCTACGGCACCGGCTTCTGGGATCAGATGGTGATCACGCTCGGTCTCACGCTCTCGTCGACCTTGATCAGCCTGTTGCTCGGCGTGCCGCTCGGCATCTGGACCGCGAAGAGCCGCACCGTCGAAATGATGGTGCGCCCCGTGCTCGATCTGATGCAGACCATGCCCGCGTTCGTCTACCTGATTCCGGCGGCCATGCTGTTCGGTCTCGGCCGCGTGCCGGGGATTCTTTCCACGGTGATCTTCGCCATGCCGCCTGCTGTGCGTCTCACGTCGCTCGGCATCAAGCATGTGAATCGCGAAATCGTCGAAGCAGGGCAGGCGTTCGGCTGCACGCCCCTGCAATTGCTCTACAAGGTGCAGTTTCCGAACGCACTGCCGTCGATCATGACCGGCGTGAACCAGACCATCATGATGGCGCTCTCGATGGTGATCATCGCCTCGATGGTCGGCGCGGGCGGTCTCGGCAACGACGTGCTGGCGAGTATTCAGCGGCTCGATATCGGCCTTGGTTTCGAAAGCGGTCTCTCGGTGGTGATGCTGGCGATCATTCTCGACCGCATCACGGAAAGCTTCGGCCGCTCGCCTGGCACGGCGCGGGCGCCTCTGTTGTCGGGCTTGCGCAGCGTCATGAAGGTGCGCCGGGCGCCGGCGGCACAGCACGGCTGAGCCGCCTATGAAGCGCGACGCGATCTCTCCTGTTGTTGAGGCTCCATCAGACTCGCCGCTGTCCGGGCTCGCGCACTTCGGCTTTCTGACGCTGCCGAACTTTTCGATGATCGCGTTCACGAGCGCGGTCGAGGTGCTGCGCATGGCCAACTACGTGGGTCGCGCGCAGCACTACACATGGTCGGTGATTACGCCGGACGGCGAACCGGCGCGGGCGAGTAACGGCATCACCGTGAAGCCGACCACGACGCTGGTCGAAGCGGGCATGCCCGATGTGCTGATCGTCTGTGCCGGCTGGCATGTGCGCGACTACGTGGACGAGACGATCATCGCCTTGCTGCAAGATGTTGCGTCGAAGGGCATTCCGCTTGGCGGTATTTGCACGGGACCGTACGCGCTGCTGGCTGCGAATCTGCTCGACGGTTATCGCTGTACCGTGCATTGGGAAGACATGTCCCCGTTGCACAAGAGTTACCCGCACGTGCGTTTTGCCGATGAACTGTTCGTGATCGACCGTGACCGGATGACCTGCACCGGCGGCACCGCGCCACTCGATCTGATGCTGAACCTGGTCGGCATGCGCCTTGGCCATGCCGTCGCCGCGCAAGTGTCAGAGCAGTTCATCGTCGAGCGGATTCGCGGGTCGACGGATTATCAGCATATTCCCGTCGACGCGCGGGTCGGCTTCTCGCGAGCGGAATTGATCGAAGTCGTGCGCTTGATGGAAGCGAATATCGAAGAGCCGTTGTCGCTCGACGAACTCGCGCGGCTCGTGCATCTGTCGCAACGCCATTTGCAGCGGATGTTCAAGATGTTTCTGAGCGTATCGCCGACGCACTATTACCTGACGCTGCGTTTGCGTCGTGCGCGTGAACTGTTGCGCAATACGGATGCGTCGATCGCGCGGGTAACGGCTGTGTGCGGTTTTCATTCGCCGTGCCATTTCAGTAAGGCCTATCGCGCGCAGTTTGGTCACGCGCCGAGTGTAGAGAGACGGTTGTCTGCGTAGATGAGTCTGCATGAGTGAGTTGACGTCAATGAAGTCGACGCAAGAAGTCGCACTTTGAAAATCCGATTATTAAAACCAGTGAAGCATCAATCACCCAAAGGGAACGCCATGAAACGTTTGTGGGCTGCGTCGTTGTGCGCGCTGTCGGTGTCATCTGTCCTTGCCGCGGAACCTGCCACCTGCCGGGACGTCCGGTTCGCCGACGTCGGCTGGACCGATATCGCGGCGACGACCGGTCTCGCTTCGACCGTGCTGGAAGGGCTCGGCTACAAGCCGACCAAAACCATCGCTTCGGTGCCGATCACCTTTGCGGGGGTGAAGAGCAAGCAGATCGATGTGTTCCTCGGCTACTGGTCGCCGACCATGGACCCGATGATCGATCCGTTCAAGAAGGCCGGCCAGCTCACCGTGCTGCCTACGCCGAACCTGACTGGAGCGAAATACACGCTGGCCGTGCCGGACTACGCGTATCAGGCGGGCATCAAAACCTTCGCCGACATCGCGAAGAACTACGACAAGCTCGACGGCAAGATTTATGGCATAGAACCGGGTAACGACGGCAATGCGCTGATCAAGAAGATGATCGACAGCAACCAGTACGGTCTTGGCAAGTTCAAGCTGGTGGAGTCGAGCGAGGCGGGCATGCTGGTCGAAGTGAATCGCGCGGTTCGCGACAAGAAGCCGATCGTGTTCCTCGGCTGGGAACCGCATCCGATGAACGTGCAGATGAAGATCGATTACCTGTCCGGCGGTGACGACGTGTTCGGCCCGAACTACGGCGAAGCCAGAGTGCTGACGGTCACACCGAACGATTACTCGGCGCGTTGTCCGAACGTCGCGAAGCTCGTGTCGAACCTGCAGTTCACGACGGATATCGAGAACCACGTGATGCTGCCGATCACGAACAAGACGGATCCGAACAAAGCGGCGAAGGACTGGCTGAAGGCGAATCCGGCTGTGCTCGACAAGTGGCTTGCCGGCGTGAAGACCTTTGACGGGAAGGATGGGTTGCCGGCGGTGAAGGCCTACGTTGCGGGGAAGTGAAGGGGTTGACTGAACGCCGGACCCACCGCCCGAAACTCAAGCTCGGCACCGGCAACAATTGCGTTTGACACTGGCGTGTGCTCCGGCCGCCAAACCACACGGTTTGGCTCGACCGGACGCACGCGCCGACACGACGTGTCAACACGCCGGATGACGCCGAACGGACCGTGACGCAAGGTTACGTCCCGATTTCGGTGAAAACCATAAAGGCTGTGAAGTTTTGTAAAAATAGGACAAAAGCAGACTGCTCTCATAGCAGTTTTCTTCGTCTTCCGTTAATTTCATCACGAGACAACAAAAAGGACTACTCGTGATGTCAGAGACCGAACGACTTATCGTGATAGGGCTGAGGCCCGGCTGCCACGCCATTTCCCTTTTTTCGTCACGCCCCTGACCCAGCTCGGGTTAGCCATGGGGCGAGCAGACGATCCTTTTCCTGCTTGTAACGCATGAACCGTCCGCCCGAGCCGGCCTTGGTGCGACGACGTATGACTCAAGATCATGTCCATTCCTATCCAGTCCCGCACTTTGGCGGTTTCGGGTTCCGCGTTGCCCACCCGTGGCCTCGATGGTTTGCCGGTCCTCTGTCCGGTGCGCCTACGCGGCACCGAAACGCTCGGCGAACTGTTCGAGTACACGCTCGTATTGAAGACGGCAGACGCGCTAGCCTTTGCTCCGAGTGTTGCAGCGAACATCGAACTCGACAGGCTGATCGGCACCGAGGTTACTGTGGCGATCGAGCTCGAAGGCAACGGCCGGTTCGTTCAAGACATATCGGGGCAAACTGACTCGGGGAATGCCGGTGCGCAGACTCGAGAAATCACCGGCGTCGTTACGTCCGCGCGCATTGTGCGCGAGGAAGGCCGCTCGATCGTTTGCGAATTGGTGCTGCGCCCGTGGCTCTGGCTTGCCACGAAGAACCAGAATTGCCGGTTGTTCCAGGACCTCGACGTCGTGGAAATCACGGATGCGGTGCTGTCAGCCTATACGTTCCCCGTCGAGAAACGTCTGTTCGGACCCGGTCCACGCACGCCGTACCCCAGGCGTGATATCCAGTGCCAGCACTGGGAAAGCGACTGGACGTTTCTTCAACGGCTCTGGGAGGAGTGGGGCATCTATTACTGGTTCGAACATGGCGACGGCAAACACCGCCTGGTGCTTGCCGACGCGATGGCCGCGAACCATCCGCAAGACGAGGGGTATCGCACGATCCGTTATCAAGGGCCTACGGGTCAGCGGCTCGATAAGGAGCACGTCCACGCACTTGCGGTGCAAAACAGTCTGACGGCTGGATCCGTCTCGAGCGTCGACTACGATTACACGCGGCCCCACGCGGACTTGACGGCTAGATACGAAGACCCGCGCGACACCGCGCAGGCACGGCAGGCAATTTACGCGTGGGGCGATTTTGCGCAGCCGCAGGCGGGTGCAACGGGGCTTACGGGCGAGCATAACCAGCCACAGCGCGAAGCTGAACATCTATCGAGAGTGCGATTGCAGGCGTTTCGCTGCGGCGGATTGCGGGCGAAGGGCCAGGGCAACTTGCGCAGCCTCGTGGTCGGCCGGACCTTCGCGCTGACGCATTATCCGCAGACGGCCGCAAACCGTGAATACCTTGTGGTTTCCGCGACGCTCGATATCGAGGAGACCGGCGAGGCAAGCGGTACGGGGCAGCGCTACCGTTGCACGACGGACTTCGAGATTGAGCCGGCTAGCGAGACATTCCGGCTCGCCAGGACTATTGAGAAACCGCGCACGTCTGGTCCACAAAGCGCCATGGTGGTCGGTCCTGAGAACCAGGAAATCTGGACTGATGCCTATGGCCGGGTGAAGGTGCAATTTAACTGGGACCGGCGGGGCTTGCACGACCAGCGTTCGAGTTGCTGGGTGCGCGTGTCGTCACCGTGGCAGGGCAACCAGTTCGGCGCGACGCATCTGCCTCGTATCGGTGAGGAAGTGCTCGTCGATCACCTTAACGGTGATCCTGACCTGCCGATCGTGACAGGCCGCGTCGCCAACGCGTTCCAGCTACCGGCATGGAAACTGCCGGACAACCAGGCGCTGTCCGGGTTTCGCAGCCGCGAGCTTGGTGGTGGCCGAGCGAATCACTTTGTGCAGGACGATACCTCGGGCGAAATCCAGACACAACTGTCCAGCGATCACGGCGCCTCGCAACTGAGCCTCGGCTTCCTGCGGCGCGTTCTCGGCAACAAGGGGCGGCAGGACGCGCGTGGCGAAGGCTATGAACTGCGTACGGATTTTTGGGGCGTGCTGCGCGCCGCGAAAGGGATGCTCATAACGACGGAGGCACGACCCAACGCACGATCCTACGTCAAGGACATGAGCGAAACGATGGCGCGGCTCGAGCAGGCCCATAGACTCCACGAAGGCTTGACTGGACTCGTGCAGGAGCATGGCGCACAGCAGCAGGGCGCTGACCAGAGCGCGCTCACCAAGGCGATCAAGACACAGAACGATGGGCTCCGCGGTGCCGCACCGACGAGTGACAGCCCATTCCCCGAGTTTGCGGAACCGCATCTGACGCTCTCGAGCCCCGCGGGCATCCAGACCACCACGGCAGGCAGCACGCACCTCGCGAGCGATGAGAACCTCGCGCTGACGACCGGAGGCCATGTCGCCGTGGTAGCTGGTACATCGTTTTTTGCGAGCGTTGCGAATGCTTTCTCGCTGTTTGTGCACAAGCTCGGTATCAGGCTCGTCGCCGCGTCAGGGAAGGTGCGTGTCGAGGCGCAGAACGACCGCGTCGAAATCATTGCCCAACGGGCGGTCGAGATCATGAGTACGGACGGCTGGATCGAGTTGAAGGCGAAACGGGGCATCCGCATCAACGGTGGCGGTTCGGAAGTGGAGATCACGCGGAACGGCATTGTCGGCTCTACCGAGGGCCGGTCACTGGTGCATGCGGCCAGCCACGCTTGTGTGGGGCCGATGACAAAACCCATCGTCTTTCCGGGGCGTCCCGAACGATTCTGCGAGCGCTGCTTCCTGATCGCCGCGCGATCGGGTAGTGCGATCGTGCCGCAGTGATACGAGCGCCCGCCATGAACGACTCTATCCGCGAATTTGTCCTGTTCGATGCCGCAATCCTGCAAGCATCGGCGCACTTCGACGCATTGATTCGCTGTCGAGCTGCGGTCTCCCTGTACGGTGATTTGTCTTCATACGATTCGCACCGGTTCGGTCCGTGGCTGCTCGAGGGCAGCACTTTTGATGCGATCGTGCCAGCGAATACATCGCTCGCGGTGCCGTGGCGATACGGCATCAGTCGATTGACCACTGGGGCAGACCTGAGTGAGCTCGTCGCGCACTTCGAATCGCAACGCACTATCGCGATGGCTGCCGGTGACCGCTACTACTTGAGATTTGCCGACACGCGCGCGCTTGCCACGTTGGAGCGGGTGCTGACATCCGGACAGACACGGCAGTTGAAAGGACCGGTTGCCCATTGGTGGTACCTGGACCGATTTGACGCGGAGCGGGAGTTCGGCGAAGCGGTGACGAGCGAACCGCGTCGTCAAAACATGATCGTGTTGTCGGAGGCGCAGGGCGAGCGTCTGCTCGAACTGCAGTTCGCTCAGGCGCTGGCTGACGATGTGCACGCGAGTAGCGGCGGCGATCTTGCCCCACATCTCGTTGCCGCGCAATACCAGCAGATTGAGGTGGCCGCGTTGTTCGTCCTGGAGCAGGGTATCGAACCGTTCGAAGTGCAGCGGCATGTTGCTGCTGTCGCTGTGAAGACCGGTGGCGCACTGCTGACGGATGCGCGATTTCTGGAGGCGGTCAGGTCGGCGCGTACTTCAGGGCGTTGGCACGAATTGATGAAGTGGCGCGGTGTTTAGAAAGCCTGGGCTTGGAGTTGAGGATGAGAAAACGTTTTTGCCGAAGCGTGGTAGGCGCATTCGGGCTGGCCTTGATGAGTGCGCTTGCTGCCTGCCAGTCGCCGGGCAAGGAGCCGACTTTTGGGGCAGACCTGACCGGCATCGATCATCTGGCTGATTACCTTAGCGTGTCTGATTTTTCGGTGAATGGCGCATGGGGCGCTCAGGCAGGTAAGGGGGGACGTACGACTTGTTGCGCTGTCATTCCAGAGAAATGGCATCCGGGCTTAAAGGCGCATGTGAAGTGGAGCGTAAGCGACTGGAAGCACGGTGGTGGCGACGCCCATGAGGCCGACGTGCCGGTCGACCAGTACTCGAAGCTGGGCCATATGTGGGTGCATTTCCTCGCCGATGGTTCGGTGCGGGTCGTGGTGTCCGATATCGGCCCGTATGCAACTGATTATCCCGGGCCGCACGATCTGATTCCGCAGAAACATCCGTGGGATGACTATCCGCAATCTTGGGTCAAGAAGCGTCCCAGCCTGGTTGAGCCGGCCAGTGAGGGTGCAGAGTGAGCCGCGGTATTTAAGAACTGAGCCAAGAATTGAAGATGATGAAACGTTTTTTTCGCGGCTCTGCGGTCGCATTCGGGCTGGCCTTGATGAGTGCGCTTGCTGCCTGCCAGTCGCCGGGCAAGGAGCCGACTTTCGGGGCAGACCTGACCGGAATTGATCATCTGGCCGATTACCTTAGCGTGTCTGATTTTTCGGTAAATGGCGCATGGGGCGCTCAGGCAGGCAAGGGAGGAAGTACGACTTGTTGCGCTGTCATTCCGGAGAAGTGGCATCCCGGCTTAAAGGCCCATGTGAAGTGGAGCGTAAGCGACTGGAAGCACGGTGGCGGTGATTTCCATGAGGCTGACGTGCCGGTCGACCAGTACTCAAGGCTGGGTCATATGTGGGTCCATTTCCTCGCCGATGGTTCGGTGCGGATCGTGGTGTCAGATTTCGGGCCGTATGCGCCTGACTATCCCGGGCCGCACGACCCGATTCCGCAGAAATATCCGTGGAAGCAGTACCCGCCGCCTACTCGTAAGGGACCGACATTCTCGGAAGACGAAGTCGAAAAGTACAACCTGCGTTAGCAGGACTCTGACCATGACTGACAACAAAGGCCTGCCATGCGCCGCAGAACATTCGATGAATACCGATGGTGCGGTGAGACCGTACCGAGCATGTGGCTGTACGGAATTGTCCGCCACTGTCGTTAGAACCGCACGAACGGATTACGTGGCGTGCTGTTCAGAAAGACTGGGCTTGGAGCTAAGGATGAAAAAAATCAGACGGTGGCGGCGCGTCGTGAGGTTCGGATTCATTGTCGCCATCGTGCTTATGGCCTCCTCGGTTTCTGCGTCGATGGGTGGCATCGACCATCTGCCAGATTACCTGAGCGTGTCGAATTTTTCAGTTAACGGCGCGGCGGGTTTCCAGGCGGCTGACGGGAACGTTAGCGTCCCCGGCCCGTCGATGCCCCGCAAGTGGCAGCCGGGGCTGACTGTCCACGTGAAATGGACAATCAGCGACTGGAGGCACGGTGGTGGCAGTAATTATGAAGCTGACGTGCCAGTCGACCCATACGCCGAACCTGGGAACGTCTACGTGCATTTTCTGGCCAATGGCAACGTCCGCGTCGTAGTGTCGAACTATTACCCCTGGAGTCCGAAGTACCCTGGTCCGCACGATCCGATTCCGCAGAAACAACCGTGGAATGACTTTCCGCAATCTTGGGTGGACCGTCGATCAGTATCCGAACGCCTTAAAAATATGGATATGCAACCAAAACCGCAAACTCCCGCCAGCCCTGAAGGTAAGTAGAGGTTAGTAAGGAACCGTATTGATGACAGATAGTGTAAGTCTGCTGCGCGCCGCAGCGCATCCCATGACTACAACTGGCGTGCAAGCGACCGCGCCGACCATGCGGTGCCATGCGGAGAAGTGCGAATTCTCACTGCATATCGGTTTGTTTTTCGACGGTACCGGTAACAATCAGGATTGGGTTGAACCGGGGACGGGAGGCAGCCAACTGGAACGCCACAAGGACAGCAACGTGGCACGCCTGTTTCGTGCTTATCCGGACACCGCTTTGGAGGGATACTACCGACACTACATACCCGGCGTCGGCACACCATTCGACAAAATTGGTGAAGATTCATCCAGCACGTGGGGCATGGGTTTCGGCGCTGGAGGCGATGCGCGCATTGTGTTTGCACTGCTGTCGGTATTAAACACGCTGCACGGTTCAATCGACAGCGGCAATCGGCCAATGATTTCCGCAGAAAGCGTCAAGGCGCTGTCCAGAAACAACTGGCTACCGCAGCAGACGGGCAATGGAGAGAACGCCAACCCGTTATCTCCGTCCGACCAGTTCGCGCTTGACCAGGTCGGCATGAAAGATCAGGGTGGTCTGCTGACGATGAATGGCTTCACGTATCGCACGAAGTTTCTCAAGGCACAGTTCGTCCAACTCGCACAGAAAATCAGTGACACTCAGCACCCGAAACTGGTTGAGGTCTTCATCGACGTGTTCGGCTTCAGCCGCGGTGCAGCGCAAGCACGCGTGTTCTGTAATTGGCTGGACGAATGCTTCGAGGGTGACACACTGGCGGGCGTGACCTCCCATATCCGCTTTCTCGGCATTTTCGACACGGTGGCCGCCGTTGGACTGGGGCCTGCCGCCGGCAGATGGGCCAACGGCCACAATGCTTGGGGAGAGCCCAAAAATCTGCGGATTTCGCCGCGGGTTCGTCACTGTGAGCATTACGCCGCCATGCACGAGCAGCGTGAATCGTTCCCACTTGAGGATGTGCAGGCGCCTGGTGATGCGATGCCTCCGAACTGCCGACAATTCCGTTTCCCGGGCATGCACTCGGACTTGGGTGGTGGCTATCTTCCGGACGAGCAGGGCAAGAACAAGCGTGCGGATGACAGCAAGCTTTCGCAGGTACCGTTGAATATGATGTATGACGCGGGCCGTGCCGCGGGTGTGCCGCTGGAAATGGACATAGCGTTTTCGCGAAGCGACCGGTGGGATCCGTTTCTGATCAGTGACACGCTCAGGTCGGCCTATCTCTCCTTCATGAGGGCCAACGGCACCACCACCCGCCAAATCGCCGACTGCCTTATCGACATCCTCGCGTGGCGCTTCCGCTTCCGCGACAGCTACGGAACATTGCCGTTCGTTCAGCAAGCAACGCAAACCGAGCAAAGCGACCTGCTCGGCGCGCACAATGTGTTCCTGAAGGACATCCGCGAGATCGACGATGCCGAGCACCGGGTCTATTACGCACGCGAAGGCGTCGCCACGTCGAAACTCTCCCTGAGCGGACAAATCTTCCGGCAATCGGCTGCTGAAAATCATCTGACCCAGGCGCATGAAGCGCACGCCAGCATCCCGCGTGATAGACGGCACATTTACGAACTGGTCAGGACCCGCAAGCTCAGCCCGGTCGAACTCGACTTCTTCAGCGAATACTGTCACGACTCTTTCGCAGGCTTCAAACCATTCGACAACTGGCCTGGCCGCGCTCTTTCGCGCAATGGGCCGTGGGAAAGCGGCGGTTACCTGAAGTTTCGCACCCGTTATGCGGGCGAAAGTCTGCGGCTCGCGCTGCTCGAATCCATTTCAGAGGTTTCTTCCGCCGAGGTGTAAGCGACACGAACACGACGTCGGTGCGCGCGTCACGCTTGCCGCACGCCGCGTAGTTGAACCGGGTGCAACCATGCCAGACAATAAATACCACCCTCAAATTGCCTGAGCCCGCCCCGGGAAAGTTTCGTCATAGCCTGAGCCGTCATCGACTTCAGCCGCCGTACCGCGTTGCTCGCGGTACATCATCGGCGGCAAACCGAACTGCTTGCGGAATTCGCGGCCCAGATGCGAGGCGTCGGAAAAGCCGCAACTCGACGCGATATCCGCCACTGTTTTATCCGAACTCGTCAGCAGCCAGGCTGCAGTGCGCAAACGCACCTGCTTCGCATAGGCCTGCGGCGCCTTACCGGTTTGCGCCTTGAAGAGCCGTTCGAGCTGACGCGGCGACAGATCGAGTTTGCGCGCCAGTTCGTCGAGCGATAACGATCGCCCCACATGCTGCTCCATCAGCAGAATCGCGCGCTTTACCTTCGGATGCGCGGCGGGCGCCAACCCCGGCGGATGCGGCTGCGGCGCATTACCCTTCTGCATGTCGTCCACCAGGAGAATCCGCAACGCCTTCTGCACCGTGGCCGTTTCAAAGTGGCGCAGCAGAATCGCGGCCGCCACGTCGATCGACGCCCGCCCACCGGAGCACGTAATGCGCCGGCGGTCGATCACAAATAGCCGATCCGCCACCAACGCCTCCTCGTTGACCGCCGGAAAGCGTTCGATGAAATCCCAGTAGTGAAACCAGCTCACGCAGATGCGGTGGCCTTCCAGCACGCCTGCGCGCATCAGTGAGAACACGCCGGTGCACATGCCGACGAGCGTCGCATCGGTGGCGGCGGCGCGGCGGATGAAGGCCAGCGTCGCATCGTTCGCGGCCGGCCCCGAATGCAGCAGGCCGCCCACCACGACGACGTAATCGAAGGGCTCGGCGTTGTCGAACGTCTCCCACGGCGTGATCTGGATCCCGCAACTCGCACGCACCGGAGCGAGGGTTTCCCCTATCACGCTCCACGAGCAGCGCACGGGCTTGCTGAAGTCGCCTTCGTCCGCAGACAGGCGCAACAGGTCGACGAAACCCGAGAACGCCGTCAGCGTGAAGTTCGGCAGCAGGATGATGCCGAAGCGGATGCGTTGCTTCGAGGTGCCGTCGATCGATTGAAGGGGAAGCGGTTCAGCGGAATTCATGCGTGCAGCCGGCAAGGGAAAAGGGTTGAAACAAGCATAGCACCGGGGACAGGGGCGCTTAAGCTGCCCCTGTCGCAAATGCGTCAGAAGTCATCGCAAATCCGCCGCAGCGCTTGGCCGGCGGCCCGCTTGACGCCACTATCCCACTGTCATGCCGTTTTTATTCTATCGGTCCAATTTGACGTGCGGTGCAATAGGGGCTAGTTCAAGCCAAACCCGGCACCCTAAGTATCGCAACGTATAAGGCACGCCATGAACGTCAGCGTCTTCGATCTGTTCAAGATCGGCATCGGTCCCTCAAGCTCGCACACGGTCGGGCCGATGATCGCTGCGTGCCGCTTCGCCTCGCATATCGAAGACGCCAATCTGCTGAGCTTCGTGCGTCGCGTCAAGGTCGAGCTGTTCGGCTCGCTCGGTGCGACCGGGAAAGGGCATGGCACGGACAAGGCGGTGCTGCTCGGCCTCGAAGGCAATCTGCCCGATCTGATCGACCCGGACGTGATCGAACCGCGCCTGCAGGCGATTCGCGAAACGAAGCAACTGGTGCTGCTCGGCAAGCATCCGGTCAAATTCGACGAGCGCGAGCAGCTCGGCTTCTTCCGCAAGCTGATGCCGGGCGCGCCGGGCTCGAGCATCGTGCATCCGAACGGCATGCGTTTTCAGGCCTTCGACGAAAACGGCCAGTTGCTGGTGGAGAAAGAGTATTACTCGATCGGCGGCGGCTTTGTGATCAATCGCGAAGGCGACCGCGTCAATGGCCTGCGCGCTGGCGCCGAAGTGCCGTTCCCGTTCCGGACCGGCGACGATCTGATGCGTGTGTGCCGCGAAACCGGTTTGTCGATCGCCGAGGTCACGCTGCGCAACGAATGCGCTTCGCGCACCGAACAGGAAGTGCGCGAAGGGCTGCTGACGATCTGGCGCGTCATGTCCGCCTGTGTCGAACGTGGCTGCAAGGTGCGTGGCGAGTTGCCCGGCCCGATGCACGTGAAGCGCCGCGCGGCCGACCTGTGCGCGCAATTGCGTTTCCGTTCGGAAGAATCGCTGCGCGATCCGCTGTCGATGCTCGACTGGGTCAATCTCTACGCCATGGCCGTGAACGAAGAAAACGCCGCGGGCGGGCGCGTCGTCACGGCGCCGACCAACGGCGCGGCCGGCGTGATTCCCGCAGTGCTGCATTACTACGTGAAGTTCATGCATGCGTCGAACGACGAAGGCATCGTCACCTTCCTGCTGACCGCTGCGGCAATCGGCATCATCTACAAGGAAACCGCTTCGATCTCGGGCGCCGAGGTGGGCTGCCAGGGCGAGGTCGGCGTTGCGTGCTCGATGGCCGCCGCGGCGCTGGCCGCCGTGATGGGCGGCACGCCGACGCAAGTGGAAAACGCCGCCGAGATCGGCATGGAACACAACCTCGGCATGACCTGCGACCCGGTTGGCGGGCTCGTGCAGATTCCCTGTATCGAACGTAACGCGATGGGCGCGATCAAGGCGCTCAACGCGGCGCGCATGGCGATGAAGGGCGACGGCCAGCACTACGTGTCGCTCGATAACGTGATCAAGACGATGCGTGAAACCGGCGCGGACATGAAGACCAAATACAAGGAGACGTCGCGCGGTGGACTCGCCGTGAACGTCATCGAGTGTTGAACAAGTTAAGAATCAAAGAGTAACAACAGGACCCAAAGGACCAACAATGAGCCGCTATTCGATATTCAGCCTGTTGCGCAACGGGATGTCGTATCACGAGAACTGGGAGCGTCAGTGGAAGAGCCCGGAGCCCAAGCGTGAATACGACGTCGTGATCGTCGGCGGCGGCGGGCATGGCCTCGCCACTGCCTATTACCTCGCGAAGGAGCATGGCGTGCGCAATATCGCCGTGCTGGAGAAAGGCTGGATCGGTGGCGGCAATACCGCGCGCAATACGACCATCGTGCGCTCGAATTACCTGTGGGACGAATCGGCCGCGCTCTACGAGAAGGCGATGAAGCTGTGGGAAGGTCTGTCGCAAGACCTGAACTACAACGTGATGTTCAGCCAGCGCGGCGTGATGAACCTCGCGCACACATTGCAGGACGTGCGCGACACCGAGCGCCGCGTGAATGCAAACCGGCTGAACGGCGTGGATGCCGAATTCCTCACGCCGGAGCAGATCAAGGAAATCGAGCCGACCATCAATCTGAACAGCCGCTATCCGGTGCTCGGCGCGTCGATTCAACGCCGTGGCGGTGTAGCGCGCCACGATGCGGTGGCGTGGGGCTTCGCACGCGGGGCGGATCAGCATGGTGTCGATATCGTGCAGAACTGCCAGGTCACGGGGATTCGCCGCGACGGCAGCCAGGTGGTCGGCGTGGATACCACCAAGGGTTTCATCAAGGCGAAGAAGGTTGCGGTGGTTGCGGCGGGTAATACGTCGTCGCTCGCCGATATGGCGGGTATCCGCTTGCCTCTGGAGAGCCATCCTTTGCAGGCTTTGGTCTCGGAGCCGATCAAACCGGTCGTCAATACGGTGGTGATGTCGAACGCGGTGCACGCGTACATCAGCCAGTCAGACAAGGGCGATCTGGTGATCGGTGCGGGCGTCGATCAGTACACTGGCTTCGGTCAGCGCGGCAGCTTTCAGATCATCGAAGGCACGCTCGAAGCGATCGTTGAAATGTTCCCGGTGTTTTCGCGTGTGCGGATGAACCGCCAGTGGGGCGGCATCGTGGACGTGTCGCCGGATGCGTGCCCGATCATCAGCAAGACCGACGTGAAGGGGCTTTATTTCAATTGCGGCTGGGGCACGGGCGGCTTCAAGGCGACGCCTGGTTCGGGTTGGGCCTATGCACACACGATCGCGAAGGACGAGCCGCATCCGCTGAACGCGCCGTTTTCGCTGGATCGTTTTTACACCGGTCATCTGATCGACGAGCACGGCGCTGCCGCTGTTGCCCACTGACTTTGCAATGAATTGCTTGGGACCGGAGTAAGCGCTAAAGCGCCAACTCCGGTCGACACAGGAGAACCAGATGCTGCTGATCGAATGCCCTTGGTGCGGACCACGCGCCGAAACCGAATTTTCCTGCGGCGGCGAAGCCGATATTGCGCGTCCGCTCGACACCGACAAGCTCACCGACAAGGAATGGGGCGACTACCTGTTCATGCGCAAGAATTCGCGCGGCGTGCATCGCGAGCAATGGATGCACACGCAAGGATGCCGCCGCTGGTTCAAGGCCCAGCGCGACACCGTGAGCTACGAGATTCAGGGCTACGAGACGTTCGAACGTCCGCTGCTCGCGATGGACAGCAACGAGGCTAACGCACAAGACAAGGCACACGAGGGCAAGGCACCATGAGCCAGAAAGACCGACTCCCCAGCGGCGGGCGCATCAACCGCGCGATCGTACTGAACTTCACGTTCAACGGGCGCAAGTATCAGGGCTATCAGGGCGACACGCTCGCGTCCGCGCTGCTCGCGAACGGCGAACACTTCGTGGCGCGTAGCTGGAAGTACCACCGGCCGCGCGGCATCGTGACGGCGGGTGTGGAAGAGCCGAATGCGGTCGTGCAGCTCGAAACCGGGGCATACACGGTGCCGAACGCGCGCGCGACTGAAGTGGAGTTGTATCAGGGACTCGTCGCGACCAGCGTGAACGCGCAGCCGAGCATCGAGAAAGACCGCATGGCGATCAACCAGAAGTTCGCACGCTTCATTCCGGCGGGCTTCTACTACAAGACCTTCATGTGGCCGCGCAAATTCTGGCCGAAATATGAGGAAGTGATTCGCGATGCAGCCGGTCTCGGCAAGGCGCCTGAGCAAACCGATGCGGACCGCTACGACAAGTGCTTTGCGCATTGCGACGTGTTGGTGGTCGGCGGTGGTCCGACGGGGCTGGCGGCTGCGCATGCGGCGGCATTGTCCGGCGCACGCGTGACGCTGATCGACGATCAGCCGGAACTCGGCGGCTCGCTGCTGTCGTGCCGTGCGGAGATCGACGGCAAACCGGCGCTGCAATGGGTCCACAAGATCGAGGACGAGTTGCGGCAGATGCCCGATGTGAAGATCCTGTGCCGCAGCACCGCATTCGGTTACCAGGACCATAACCTCATCACCGTCACGCAGCGGCTCACCGAGCATCTGCCGGTGTCGCAGAGAAAGGGTACGCGCGAACTGATGTGGAAGATCCGTGCGAAACGCGTGATTCTCGCAACAGGCGCGCATGAGCGGCCGATCGTGTTCGGCAACAACGATCTGCCGGGCGTGATGCTGGCCTCGGCTGTGTCGACCTATCTGCATCGCTATGCGGTGCTGCCGGGCCGCAATGCCGTGGTGTTCACGAACAACGACGACGGCTATCAATGCGCGCTCGATCTGAAAGCGGCCGGTGCCCAGGTGACGGTCGTCGATCCGCGCGCGGCCGAATCGAAGGGCACGCTGCCCGCGCTCGCACGGCGCTATGGTGTCAAGGTAATGAACGGTGTGGCTGTGACAGCGGCGCACGGCAAGCTGCGGGTTGCCTCGGTCGAAGTCGCGTCGTATTCGAACGGACAGGTCGGGGCGAAGCAGGGCGAGCTGCCCTGCGAGCTGCTCGCGATGTCCGGTGGCTGGAGTCCGGTGCTGCATCTGTTCGCGCAATCGGGCGGCAAGGCGCACTGGCATGACGACAAGGCGTGCTTCGTGCCGGGCAAAGCGATGCAGGCGGAGACCAGCGTTGGTGCGTGTGCCGGTGATTTCACGCTGGGACAGGGGATTCGCTTCGCGGTCGATGCCGGTGTCGAGGCGGCGGGTGCGGCGGGTCACATCGTTGCGCGGCCGAACCCGGTGCACGTGGCCGAGGTTACCGAAACGAAGATGCAACCGCTGTGGCTCGTCGGTGGCCGCGAACTCGCAACGCGCGGGCCTAAGCAGTTCGTCGACTTCCAGAACGACGTGTCGGCAGCCGATATTTTCCTCGCGGCGCGCGAAGGTTTCGAATCGGTCGAACACGTGAAGCGCTATACGGCGATGGGCTTCGGCACCGATCAGGGCAAGCTCGGCAACATCAACGGCATGGCGATTCTCGCGCAGGCACTCGGCAAGACGATTCCCGAAACCGGCACGACGACGTTCCGCCCGAACTACACGCCGGTTACGTTCGGCACGTTTGCAGGCCGCGAGCTGGGTGAGTTTCTCGATCCGGTGCGTAAGACCGCGGTGCACGAATGGCACGTGGAAAACGGCGCGGCGTTCGAGGACGTCGGCAACTGGAAGCGTCCCTGGTACTTCGCGAAGGCCGGCGAGGACATGCATGCCGCAGTGGCGCGCGAGTCGCTCGCGGTGCGCACGAGCGTCGGCATTCTCGACGCTTCGACGCTCGGCAAGATCGACATCCAGGGCCCCGATGCGGCGAAGCTGCTGAACTGGGTCTACACGAATCCGTGGAGCAAACTGGAAGTCGGCAAATGCCGCTATGGCCTGATGCTCGACGAAAACGGCATGATCTTCGACGACGGCGTGACCGTGCGTCTCGCCGACCAGCACTACATGATGACGACCACCACAGGCGGCGCGGCACGCGTGCTGACGTGGCTCGAACGCTGGCTGCAAACCGAGTGGCCGGACATGCGCGTGCGGCTCGCTTCCGTGACGGATCATTGGGCGACGTTTGCCGTGGTCGGCCCGAACAGCCGCAAGGTCTTGCAGAAGGTCTGCCACGACATCGACTTTGCGAACGCGGCGTTCCCGTTCATGAGCTATCGCGAAGGCACCGTGGCGGGTGCGGCATCGCGCGTGATGCGGATCAGCTTCTCGGGCGAACTGGCTTATGAAGTGAACGTTCCTGCGAACGTTGGTCGCGCGGTGTGGGAGGCGCTGATGGCCGCAGGCGCGGAATTCGACATCACGCCGTATGGCACCGAAACCATGCACGTGCTGCGTGCGGAGAAGGGCTACATCATCGTCGGCCAGGACACGGATGGGTCGATGACACCGTACGATCTCGGCATGGGCGGGCTGGTCGCGAAGTCGAAAGACTTCCTCGGCAAGCGTTCATTGACGCGCTCGGATACGGCGAAGGCGGGGCGTAAGCAACTGGTCGGACTGCTCGCGGACGATCCGTCGTTCGTGATCCCTGAAGGCTCGCAGATCGTCGCGGGTCCGTTCCAGGGCGATACCGCGCCGATGCTCGGTCACGTCACGTCGAGCTATTACAGCCCGATCCTGAAGCGCTCGATTGCAATGGCGGTGGTGAAGGGCGGCCTCGACAAGATCGGCGAAACGGTCACGATTCCGCTCGCGAGCGGCAGGCAGATTGCGGCCAAGGTCACCAGCTCGGTGTTCTACGACAGCGAAGGAGCACGTCAACATGTGGAATGAAACAAGAGGGACGGTGTCGGCAGTGGATCGCGCTGTCGGCCAGCAAACGGGCGTGTGGCAGGAGTCGCCGTTGGTGGGCGCGGATGCGCTGCTGAAGAAGCATCAAGCGACGGCGTCGGCGGCGTTCCGTTTGAGCGAGCGGCCGTTTCTGGAACTGGTGAACGTGCGTGGCGACACGCGTGACGCGGCGTTCGTGAGCGCGGTGGAAAGCGTGATCGGCTGCCGGCCGCCCGAGAAGGCGAACACCATTGTGCGCGGCAATGGCTACGACATGCTGTGGCTCGGCCCCGACGAGTGGCTGGTCCGCTCGGCCATGGCGCACGACGCGACGCGTACCGCGCCGTTGCAGGCGAAACTCGGCGCGGCATTTGTGGGCGTGTTCGCGTCTGCGTTGGATATCGGCAGCGGCTATACGGTGCTCGAAATCAGCGGCACGCGTACGCGTGAAGTGCTGGCGCGCGGTTGCCCGCTCGACCTGCATCCGAAACTGTTCGGCGAAGGGCAGTGCGCACAGAGTCACTACTTCAAGGCATCGATGACGCTGTTGCCCACCGGCACGGACAGCTTCGATATCGTCGTGCGCCGCAGCTTTGCGGACTACTTCGTGAAGATCATGCTCGATGCGGCTGAGCCGCTGATGTCGTGAAGTGCGGCGGGCGGTGTCTTGCTGGTGAGGCACCGCTCGCGGCTCTCCCGACCACCGACTGACATGACGTCGACACGTCTAGCCACCGCGCGTCTAACCGAACGCGCGTGCCGACAGGGCGATGCCCATGCCGCGCTCGCTCTGCTCGATCAAAGCATCGTACTGCGGCACCGGCGTATCGCGCTGATCCGCTATCTCCTCGCGCAGCAGTTGGGCGCACCGCTGCAGTCGCGGCATCACGAATACGTTGAGAAGATTGCCGCTCGCTTGAGTGCGGATGCGCTTGCGCGGATTGCCGGCGCTGCGCGGGCGCGGTTGCGACCCTAACGACGCCCTCGTTCCATCCCGATGACGTATTCCTTCTATGTGGCCGATTTATGTCGGCGTCTACTGAATACGCACTGATCGGAACGTCCACGCGGCAGCCGCCGCATCAACGAGGGCATGACATGTCTACCGTTTTTCAGCCTCGCGCGAGCGCAGCCGCCAGACTCGAACGCCTGCCGTTCTCCGGATATCACCGGACCATTTTCATCATCATCGCGATCGCGTTCTTTTTCGACTCGGTCGATCTCGGCACGATGACCTTCGTGCTCGGTTCGATCAAGAGCGAATTTCATTTGTCGAGCGCGACGGCGGGGTTGGTCGCGAGTGCGAGCTTCTTCGGCATGGTGATCGGCGCAGCGGTTGCCGGATTGCTGGCCGATCGCTTCGGACGGCGCCCCGTGTTTCAGTGGAGCATGGTGCTGTGGGGGCTCGCGTCGTATCTGTGCTCGACCGCACAGAGCGTCGAGGCGCTGATTTTCTATCGCGTGCTGCTCGGTTTCGGCATGGGCATGGAGTTTCCCATCGCGCAGACGCTCTTGTCCGAATTCGTACCTGCCAGGTCACGTGGACGACTGATCGCGTTGATGGATGGCTTCTGGCCGCTCGGATTTATCACGGCGGGCGTGGTGTCGTATTTCGTGTTGCCGACGTTCGGGTGGCGCACCGAGTTCGCGCTGCTGGCGATTCCCGCCGTGTTCGTGCTGATCGTGCGCCGTGTCGTGCCGGAATCGCCGCGCTGGCTGGAACATCGGGGACGCCTCGCCGAGGCGGACAAAATCCTCGCCGAAGTCGAAGTGAAGGTGATGAAAGCGACCGGACTGAGCCAGTTGCGCGCACCGGTGATGCTGCAGGAACCGCCGGCAGCGAAGGGCACGAGTGCGTTCCGCGAGATCTGGAGCGTGGCTTACCGCCGTCGCACGATCATGGTGTGGACGTTGTGGTTCTTCGCGTTGTTGGGATTTTATGGGCTGACGTCGTGGCTCGGCGCGCTGATGCAACAAGCGGGCTTTGCGGTGACGAAGTCGGTGCTGTACACGGTGCTGATTTCGCTCGGCGGGATTCCGGGTTTCATCTGCGCAGCGTGGCTGGTCGAACGCTGGGGACGTAAGCCGACCTGTATCGCGTCGTTGACCGGCAGCGCAGTGATGGCCTATGTCTACGGACAAACCGCGCTGCACGCGCAAACGCCGACGCTGCTGATCTGCGCCGGACTTGCGATGCAGTTTTTTTTGTTTGCGATGTGGGCGGTGCTTTACACCTATACGCCTGAGCTTTATGGCACGGGAGCGCGGGCTACGGGGTCAGGGTTTGCATCGGCGATTGGCCGCGTGGGGTCGTTGATCGGCCCTTATGTGGTCGGCGTGGTGCTGCCGATGTTCGGGCAGGGTGGCGTGTTTTCGCTTGGCGCGATGTGTTTTGTGATCGCTGCTGCAGCTGTATGGACTATGGGGATCGAGACGCGTGGGCTGGCGCTGGAGACTTTGGTGTCTGGAGCAGTTGAGTCGGACGCGCAGGGAGTGTTGAGTCCTGCGCGGGAGTGACGCTTGCCGAGTGTCCTGTCCCGTTCGAGAATGACCGCTTGTCCTCTGACCGAACCCCAAAAAAAGGCCGCGAAATATTCGCGGTCTTTTTACTGGCGCCAGGTTCGACGGTTAGTGTCGACGCGGATTAAACCGCCGCTACGTCACGCTTCCGCGAAGCCATCCCATTCGCCACGAAGTAAGGCGTCTCCACCCGCGCCAGAGTCTTCCGTCCGCGAATCTGATCTGCGATCTTCTCCGCAAGCATGATCGTCGGCGCGTTCAGATTGCCGGTTGTGATCTGCGGCATGATCGACGCATCGACCACTCGCAACGCATCGAGCCCATGCACGCGTCCCTCGTTATCCACCACAGCCATATCGTCATAACCCATCTTGCACGAGCACGACGGATGAAATGCGGTCTCCGCACGCATGCGCACGAAAGCATCGAGTTGCTCATCGGTAGTCAACTCCGCGCCCGGATTCAACTCCCGGCCGCGATAGCGATCCAAAGCCGGCTGCCGCATGATCTCGCGCGTAATACGGATCCCGTCACGGAATTCCCGCCAGTCGAGCGGATCGGCCATGTAATTGAACAGGATGCTCGGATGCGCGGCAGGATCGCGTGACGTGAGCTTCACACGACCACGGCTTGGCGAACGCATCGAGCCGACATGCGCCTGGAAACCGTGCATCTTGATCGCGTTGGAACCGTTGTAGTTGATCGCGACGGGCAGGAAGTGATACTGGATGTTCGGCCACAGATCCTCATCGCGGGTACGGATGAAGCCGCCCGCTTCGAACTGATTGCTCGCGCCAATACCCGTGCCGTTAAGCATCCATTCAAGTCCGATGGCCGGCTGATTCCACCATTGCAACGCGGGATACAGCGAAACCGGCTCCTTGCATTCGTACTGGATGTACATCTCCAGATGGTCCTGCAGGTTTTCGCCGACGCCTGGCAGATCGTGCACGAGCGGCACGTCGAGCTCGCGCAGCCACGTCGAACGGCCTACGCCCGAGCGCTGCAACAATTGCGGCGAGGCAATCGCGCCGCTGCACACCAGCACTTCGCGGCGTGCATGCGCTGTCTCGGCATTGCCGTGACGCAGATACGTGACGCCGATCGCGCGCTTGCCCAGGAACAGCACGCGATCGGTCATGGCATGCGTCACGATGGTGAGATTCGGGCGCGTCTTGGCGCGATCCAGATAGCCGCGCGCGGTGCTGGCGCGTCGGCCGTTCGCTGTGACCGTGCGATCCATCGGGCCGAAGCCTTCCTGCTGATAGCCGTTGAGGTCGTCGGTACGCGGAAAACCCGCCTGCACGCCGGCCTCGACCATTGCCGCGAACAAGGGATTGTTGCCGGGCTTGCTCGTCGTCACATGGACCGGGCCGTCGCCGCCGTGATACGCGTTCGCGCCGACATCGCGTGTCTCGGCTTTGCGGAAGTACGGCAGGCAATCCAGATAGGTCCAGTTTTCCAGCCCGGGGCGGCCGGCCCACCCGTCGTAATCGAGCGCGTTGCCGCGGATATAGCACATACCGTTGATCAGCGACGAACCGCCGAGCCCTTTGCCGCGTCCGCACTCCATGCGACGGTTGTTCATATGCGGCTCGGGGTCGGTTTCATACGCCCAGTTATAGCGCCGACCTTGCAACGGATAGGCGAGGGCCGCGGGCATCTGCGTGCGGAAATCAAAGCGGTAGTCGGGGCCGCCTGCTTCGAGGAGCAGCACGGTCACATCCGCGTCTTCGGTCAGGCGAGAGGCGAGCACGTTGCCCGCTGAACCCGCGCCGACGATGATGTAGTCGTATTCGTTCGAAGCCATCCCCAACACTCCTTAGAACACCGGTTGATACGGGCCGAGTTCGACCTGCACGGACTTGATGCGCGTGTAGTGTTCGAGCGTGGTGATGCCGTTCTCACGGCCGACGCCCGATTGCTTGTAGCCGCCCACCGGCATTTCCGCGGGCGACTCGCCCCAGGTGTTGATCCAGCAGATACCCGCTTCGAGTCGATGGATCACGCGATGCGCACGCGCCAGATTCTCGGTGACAACGCCCGCAGCAAGACCGTAAGCGGTGTTATTGGCCCGCGAGATCACTTCGTCTTCGTCGTTGAAAACGAGGATGCTCATCACCGGGCCGAAGATTTCTTCGCGCACGATCCGCATGTCGTCATGGCAGCCGGTGAAAACCGTCGGTTCGACGTACTGGCCGTTGCCGAAATGGCCTTCCGTCAGCCGCTTGCCGCCGGCAATGAGCCGCGCGCCTTCCTGCACGCCGCTCTCGATGTAGCCGAGCACTTTCTGCAATTGCGAGGCGCTGACCAGCGGGCCGAAGTTGGTGTCGACGTCCGTGGGCGCGCCGACGCGAATTCGCTTTACACGTTCCAGCGCCAGCGCTTCGAACCGTTCCAGCACGCTACGCTGCACGAATACACGTGTACCGTTCGTGCAGACCTGGCCGGAGCTGAAGAAGTTGGCGCTCATCGCGATGTCGGCGGCCCGTTCGAGGTTGGCGTCGTCGAAGACGAGCAGGGGGGACTTGCCGCCCAGTTCCATCGTCACTTCTTTCAGCGACGAGGCGCCCGCCAGCGACATCACCTTCTTGCCCGTTTCAACGCCACCGGTGAATGAAATCTTTTCGATGTCCGGATGCGCGGCGAGCATCGCCCCCACGCGGCCGTCGCCTTGCACGACGTTGAACACGCCGGCCGGTACACCGGCTTCGGTATAAATCTCGGCGAGTTTCAACGCGGACAGCGGCGTGATCTCGCTCGGCTTGAAGATCATCGCGTTGCCGGCTGCCAGGGCGGGCGCCGATTTCCAGCACGCAATCTGGATCGGATAATTCCATGCACCAATTCCAGCACACACACCCAGCGGTTCACGCCGCGTATAGACAAACGACGAAGGCCGCAGCGGAATCTGCTGACCTTCGATGGCGGTCGCCAACCCTGCGTAGTACTCGATCACGTCCGCGCCGGTGACGATATCGACCGCCCGGGTCTCCGCAATCGCCTTGCCGGTGTCGCGTGTTTCGAGTGCGGCGAGTTCGTCATTGCGTTCACGAAGGATCTCGACCGCGCGGCGCAAGATGCGCGAGCGCTGCATCGCCGTGAGCGCGGCCCACTCGCGTTGGCCGTCGCGTGCGGATTGCACCGCGCGATCCACGTCGGCCGCTGAGGCTTGTTGCACGGCGGCGAGCGTTTCGCCCGTGGCGGGGTCGAGCGTGTCGAAGGTCTCGCCACTGGTCGCGTTGACGTAGGCGCCGCCTATGTAGAGACGTTGCGTTTCGAATACCGCCATGAGTTGCTCCTTTTCTGTAAATGTCACCGGTCTAGCTGCGTGCTTCCAGCACCAGATCGATGTATTCGTTCGCGACGCGCAGCGCCGCCTTGGTATCGAACGGCTCACCGGACAAAGCACCGCGCAGCCACAGCCCGTCGATCAACGCCGCGAGGCCGCTCGCCGCACGGCGCGCCGCCGGACGCGGCAGCGCTTTAGAAAAATCCGCACACAGGTTCGAGTTCAAACGCCGCGTGTTCACGTATTGAAGCCGCCGCAATTGCGGCTTATGCATGCTCTCGGACCAGAAAGCGAGCCACGTTTTCATGACCGGGCCGCTGGTCTGCTCGGCGTCGAAATTCGCCGCAACGACCGCGCGCAATTTCGAGCGCGGATCCGCCTTCGCTGCACGGCGACGTCTTGACGTGGCTTGCCACAGATCGCGCAGCACATGGCGCATGGTGGCTTCGAGCAAACCGTCCTTGTCGCCGAAATAGTGACTGACGATGCCGGTGGAAATGCTCGCGCGCTGCGCGACCGAAGCGAGCGTCGCACCGGCGAGGCCCGTCTGGTCGATGGTCAGCAGGGTTGCGTCGATCAGTTGGGCGCGGCGGATTTCGCGCATTCCAAGTTTGGGCATGGTGCTGGAGGCGGCAGGCGCAGGCCGGCCGCCCAAGTGTTCGATGGGGAATACTAGTTTTTTTATATTGAACGGTCAATCAATAAAAACCGGGTTGCATCAGCGTGGGCATGGGTTGCGCCCGGCGTGTCGGTTCCTGCCAAACCGGTGTCGTGTTCGGTACATGTCCTTTGTTTCAGCGGGCGCTACGCTCGTTGAACGGCGCGTCACGTAGAGTCAGGCGCGCCGCTCACGAGACATGGAGACAGACAAATGAGCAGCAATCGCGGCGTCGTGTATCTAGGGCAGGGCAAGGTGGAAGTTCAGTCGATCGACTTCCCGAAGATGGTCGATCCGCGTGGCCGGTCAATCGGTCACGGCGTGATCCTGAAGGTGGTCAGCACGAATATTTGCGGCTCCGATCAGCACATGGTGCGCGGCCGCACGACCGCCGAGGTCGGCCTCGTACTCGGTCACGAGATCACCGGCGAGGTGATCGAGGTGGGCCGCGACGTTGAAACGTTGAAGGTCGGCGACCTGGTGTCGGTGCCGTTCAACGTCGCTTGCGGACGCTGTCCGACTTGCAAGGCGCAGCACACCGGCGTGTGCCTGAACGTGAATCCGTCGCGGGCGGGTGGCGCTTATGGCTACGTCGACATGGGCGGCTGGATCGGCGGCCAGGCCGAGTACGTGCTGGTGCCGTACGCCGACTTCAATCTGCTGAAATTCCCCGACCACGCTCAGGCAATGTCGAAGATCCGCGACCTGACGTGCCTGTCCGACATTCTGCCGACCGGCTATCACGGCGCGGTGATGGCGGGTGTGAAGCCCGGCGCTACGGTCTACATTGCAGGCGCGGGGCCGGTGGGAATGGCCGCCGCCGCTTCGGCGCGCTTGCTGGGCGCGGCCTGCACGATCGTCGGCGATATGAATGAGGCGCGTCTGGCGCATGCTCGCAAGATGGGTTTCCAGACCATCGACCTTTCGAAGGACGCGACGCTCGGCGAGCAGATCGAACAGATTCTTGGCAAGCCCGAAGTGGATTGCGCGGTGGACTGCGTCGGTTTCGAGGCGCATGGTCATGGCAGCAGCGGTTCGCATGAGGAAGCGCCGGCCACGGTGCTCAATTCGCTGATGGAAATCACGCGAGCTGCGGGCGCGATCGGCATTCCGGGTCTGTATGTAACGGACGATCCGGGCGCCACCGATGCCGCCGCCCGCAAAGGCAGCCTGAGCATCCGTTTCGGCCTCGGCTGGGCCAAGTCGCACTCGTTCCACACCGGGCAGACGCCGGTGATGAAGTACAACCACAATCTGATGCAGGCGATCCTGTGGGACCGCTTGCCGATTGCGGATATCGTGAACGTGACGGTTGTCTCGCTCGACCAGGCCCCGGACGGTTACCGGCAGTTCGATGGCGGCGCGCCGAAGAAGTTTGTGATCGACCCGCACGGGCTGTTGAAAGCGGCTTAAGGGCGGAAAGGGACCGCCTTCGCGGTCCTGCCTGAGACTTTGTCACGCAAGGCAGAACAGCGTGATCACGACGCATGCGCTGAGCGGGTTCCCGTTCGACGCATGTGTTGTGTTCTCAGGCGGTGAAGTTATCAATCAGTGAGGCAATCGACTCAAGCCGCCATGACGGGCGCTGCCGCCAGCGACGGCGCCTGCTTGCGCCGTTCGCGCGTCGGCGCGGTGCCGAACGCGTCGCGATAGCTCTTCGAGAAGTGGCAAGCCGACTGGAAGCCGCAAGCCATCGTGATGTGCATGATCGACATGTCGGTCTGCAGCAGCAACTCGCGGGCGCGCCGCAAGCGCAGCGTCAGATAGTAATGCGTCGGCGTCATCCCGAGATGTTCGCGGAACAGGCGCTGCAATTGCCGCTGTGACATGCCGGCGAGTCGTGCGAGTTCTTCGCGCGAAAGCGGCTCTTCGATGTTGTTTTCCATCAGCGAGATCACTTCGAAGAGCGACTTGTTGGCCGATCCAAGTCGCGCCACCAGCGGCATTTTCTGTTGGGCGCTGTTATCGCGCACGTGTTCGACGATGAACTGCTCCGCGATCTGTGTGACGCGCGCTGTACCGACCCGCGGCGTGATCAGGTTGAGCATCATGTCGAGCGGCGCCACGCCACCCGTGCACGTGACGCGATCGCGATCGATCACGAACAGTTCTTTCAGAAAGCGCGTGTCGGGAAACTCTTCCTTGAGCGCCGACATGTTCTCCCAGTGAATCGCACACGCGTAACCGGCCAGCAAGCCGGCACGCGCCAGCGCATAGGTGCCGGTGCACAGGCTGCCGAGCACGCTGCCCATGCGGGCGAAGCGGCGCAGCGCGACGAGGTGGGCAGGGGTGGTGGCGCGCTGCACGTCGATACCGCCGACCACGAACACGATATCCGGCTGACCGACACACTCGACCGGACCGGTATCGACCGAGAGGCCGTTGCTCGCCATCACCGGGCCGCCTTCGGGACTCACAATCGACCAGCGGTAAAGCGTTTGTCCAGTCAGGTAGTTCGCCATGCGGAGAACTTCGATCGCGTTGGTGAACGCGATCATCGTGAAGTTCGGCACCGGCATGAATGCAAAGTGCGACAGCGACGCCGTGCGATCGGTGGACATGGGGGAAATGAATCCTTCGAATCTGTAATGTCGCGTCGCCGTGGGGGGCGGCGACTCCTGCAATTTTGAGGACGAGCGCAACTAACGTGCCATCAGGCTAAACCCTCGGTTGCGCATCAATACAGTCGGATCGCTACACGAACGGCACCAGAACGGAGCTACCTGAGTCCACACGCGCACCCGAACTGCGCACAACGATCAGCTGCAGTGCAGCAAAAGCGCGAACAGCTAACGATCGTTCGAAACCTGCCATCGTGACTTGTCGAAAAAGGTCGCTCATGGCGGAAAAGGCAAAGAACGCGTCTGAATTCGTAAATTGGCGCGCGGGGCGAGAGTCAAGAATAGACCCAATGCAGACCGGTGGCAGCAGGGCTTCACAGCCCGATCAGCAGCCCGCTTCATAGCCAGGCTTCACAGCCGCTTCCGGTCCTTCGCCAACCACCCCACGGACTTTCCATGTCGAACCCGAATCCTTTCTTCGAAGAATCGCTGGCCACGCGTGACGCGGCGGTGCGCGGCGCCATTTTGAAAGAGCTGGAGCGCCAGCAGTCGCAAGTCGAATTGATCGCGTCGGAAAACATCGTGTCGCGCGCGGTGCTCGAAGCGCAGGGCTCGGTGCTGACCAACAAATACGCGGAAGGATATCCGGGCAAGCGCTATTACGGCGGGTGCGAATACGCCGACGTGGTCGAAACGCTGGCGCTCGATCGCATCAAGCAGATTTTCAACGCGAAATTCGCCAACGTGCAGCCGCATTCCGGCGCGCAGGCCAACGGCGCCGTGATGCTCGCCTTGGTGAAGCCGGGCGACACGGTGCTCGGCATGTCGCTCGACGCGGGCGGCCACCTGACCCACGGCGCCAAGCCGGCAATGTCGGGTAAGTGGTTCAACGCGGTCCAATACGGCGTGAATCGCGACACGATGCTGATCGATTACGAGCAGATCGAGGAACTCGCGCAGCAGCACAAACCGGCGCTGCTGATCGCGGGCTTTTCGGCTTATCCGCGCGCATTGGATTTCGCACGGTTGCGCGCGATCGCCGATGGCGTGGGCGCGAAGCTGATGGTGGATATGGCGCACATCGCCGGGATTATCGCGGCCGGCCGCCACCAGAATCCGGTCGAGCACGCGCATGTCGTCACGTCGACCACGCACAAGACGTTGCGCGGGCCGCGCGGCGGCTTTGTTCTGACGAATGACGAAGACATCGCCAAGAAGATCAACTCTGCCGTGTTCCCGGGCTTGCAGGGTGGCCCGCTGATGCATGTGATCGCCGGCAAGGCGGTGGCGTTCGGCGAGGCGCTGCAACCGGGTTTCAAAACCTACATCGATAACGTGCTCGCGAATGCGCAGGCACTCGGCGAAGTGTTGAAGGCGGGTGGCGTCGATCTGGTCACGGGCGGCACGGACAACCATCTGCTGCTGGTCGATCTGCGCCCGAAGGGCCTCAAAGGCAATCAGGTCGAACAGGCGCTGGAACGCGCAGGCATCACCTGCAATAAGAACGGCATTCCTTTCGACACCGAGAAGCCGACTGTCACTTCCGGCGTTCGCCTCGGCACCCCGGCGGGCACGACGCGCGGCTTTGGCGTGAGTGAGTTCCGCGAAGTCGGGCGGCTGATCGTCGAGGTGCTCGACGCGCTGCGTGATCACCCGGAAGGCCATGCCGCAACAGAACAACGCGTGCGCCGCGAGATTTTCGCGCTGTGCGAACGCTTTCCCATCTACTAAGCACGCCTGGAGCAAACGATGAGCACTCTGCACGACAACAGCATCATCATCGACGGCCTGAACATTTCGAAGTTCGAGCGTTCGGTGTTCGAGGACATGCGCAAGGGCGGCGTAACCGCAGTGAACTGCACAGTGTCGGTCTGGGAAAGCTTCCAGAAAACCGTCGACAACATCGCCGAGATGAAGCAGCAGATCCGCGAATACGGCGAGATCCTGACCCTCGTGCGCACCACCGACGACATCTTGCGTGCGAAGAAAGAGAACAAGACCGGCATCATTTTTGGTTTCCAGAACGCGCATGCGTTCGAAGACAACCTCGGCTATATCGAGGCCTTCAAGGACCTCGGCGTGAACGTGGTCCAGCTTTGCTACAACACGCAGAATCTGGTCGGCACGGGCTGCTATGAACGCGACGGCGGTCTGTCGGGCTATGGCCGTGAAGTGATTCAGGAGATGAATCGCGTCGGCATCATGGTCGACCTCTCGCATGTGGGCGGCAAGACGTCGTCCGAAGCGATCGCGGCCTCGAACAAGCCGGTGTGCTACTCGCATTGCTGCCCGTCGGGCCTGAAAGAGCATCCGCGCAACAAGAGCGACGAGCAACTCAAAGAGATCGCCGATGCAGGCGGTTTCGTTGGTGTGACGATGTTTGCGCCGTTCCTGAAGCGCGGCCCGGACGCGACCGTCGAAGACTATATCGAAGCAATCGAATACGTGGTGAACCTGATCGGCGAAGACCAGGTCGGCATTGGTACGGACTTCACGCAAGGCTATAGCACTGAGTTCTTCGACTGGATCACGCACGACAAGGGCCGTTATCGCCAGTTGACGAACTTCGGCAAAGTGGTGAATCCGGAAGGCATTCGCACGATCGGCGAGTTTCCGAACCTGACGGCCGCGATGGAACGCGCAGGCTGGAGCGAGACGCGCATCAAGAAGATCATGGGTGAAAACTGGGTGCGCGTGTTCGGCGAAGTCTGGAAGGTCTGATTCGCCATTCACAGAACCTGAACCTATAAAAACGGAGCCCCACATGCAACCCCAACTGCCTATCGACGTCGATCCGAACACCGGCGTCTGGACCACCGACGCGCTGCCGATGCTTTACGTGCCGCGCCACTTCTTCACGAATAACCACACGGCTGTCGAGGAAGCGCTCGGCATCGACACGTATGCCGAGATTCTCTACAAGGCCGGCTACAAGTCCGCGTATTTCTGGTGCGACAAGGAAGCGAAACAGCACGGCATTGCGGGTATGGCGGTGTTCGAGCATTACCTGAACCGCCTGTCGCAACGCGGTTGGGGCCTCTTCACGATTACGGAAGCCGATCCGTCCAGCTCGCGCGCCCGCATTGAATTGCACCACTCGTCGTTCGTGCTTGCGCAGCCGGGCAAGGAAGGCAAGCTTTGCTACATGTTCGCCGGCTGGTTCGCGGGCGCGATGGACTGGGTCAACGACACCGCGCCGGATGGACAGCGCAAGGGTCCGCCGTCCCATTCGAAGGAAGCGCGCTGCGCGGCCGAAGGCCACGATCACTGCGTGTTCGAAGTGTCGCCGCTCGCGTCGTAACAACAACGCACACAGCCTATTCATTCCGAGGTCGATCGCGATGCGTTACCCGAACCTTTTCAAGCCTCTCACGCTGAACAAACTGACTTTGCGCAACCGCATCGTCAGCACCGCGCACGCCGAGGTGTATGCGGAGCCGGGCGGTCTGCCCGGCGATCGTTATATCCGTTACTACGAAGAGAAGGCCAAGGGCGGCGTCGGCCTCGCCGTGTGCGGCGGCTCGAGCCCGGTGTCGATCGACAGTCCGCAAGGCTGGTGGAAGTCGGTGAATCTCTCGACCGACAAGATCATCGATCCGCTCGCCCGGCTCGCCGAAGCCATGCATCAGCACGGCGCAAAGATCATGATTCAGGCCACGCATATGGGCCGCCGCTCGGCGTTTCATGGCGAGCATTGGCCGCATTTGATGTCGCCATCCGGCGTGCGTGAGCCGGTACACCGCGGCAATGCGAAGATCATCGAAGTGGAAGAGATTCGCCGCATCATCACGGACTTTGCCGCGGCTGCCAAGCGTGTGAAAGATGCCGGCATGGACGGCATCGAGATTTCTGCGGCCCACCAGCACCTGATCGATCAGTTCTGGAGCCCGCGCACGAATTTCCGTACCGACGAATGGGGCGGCTCGCTCGAAAACCGCCTGCGCTTTGGCACGGAAGTGTTGAAGGCGGTGCGCGAAGCGGTAGGCGCGGATTTCTGCGTCGGTTTGCGCATGTGTGGCGATGAATTCCATGAAGACGGTCTCGATCACGAACAACTGAAAGAGATCGCCCAGGCGATGAGCGAAAGCGGTCTGATCGACTACCTCGGCGTGATCGGTTCCGGCGCGGATACGCACAACACGCTGGCGAACTGCATGCCGCCGATGGCGCTGCCGCCCGAGCCGTTCGTGCATCTCGCGGCCGGGATCAAGTCGGTGGTGAAGCTGCCTGTGATGCATGCGCAAAGCATCCGCGACGCGGGCCAGGCGGAACGTCTGCTCGCAAGCGGCATGGTCGATCTGGTCGGCATGACGCGCGCGCAGATCGCCGATCCGCATATGGTCATCAAGATCCGCGACGGCCGCGAGGACGAGATCAAACAATGCGTCGGCGCAAACTATTGCATCGACCGCCAGTACAACGGGCTGGATGTACTGTGCGTGCAGAACGCCGCGACGTCGCGTGAAGAAACCATGCCGCACGTGATCGCGAAGACAAGTGGGCCGAAGCGCAAGGTGGTCGTGGTCGGTGCGGGTCCGGCTGGACTGGAAGCGGCGCGCGTGGCGAAGTCGCGCGGTCATGACGTGGTGCTGTTCGAGAAGAACGACTACGTCGGCGGTCAGATCATGCTGGCCGCGAAAGCGCCGCAGCGCGAGCAGATGGCGGGCATCGTGCGCTGGTTCGATATGGAAACGAAACGCCTCGGTGTCGATCGACGTCTCGGCGTCGCCGCCGACGAAAAAACCATCATGGCGGAGAAGCCGGACATCGTCGTGCTGGCCACGGGCGGTTCGTCGTTCACGTCGCCAGTGGCGGCGTGGGGCGTCGAAGAAGGGCTTGCGGTCAGTTCTTGGGATGTGCTGTCGGGCAAGGTTGAGCCAGGCAAGAACGTGCTGGTTTATGACGGCGTCAGCACGCACGCCGGCGCGGGCGTAGCGGATTTCATGTCGAGCCGCGGCTCGAATGTCGAGATCGTGACGCCTGACGTGAAGGTGGCCGACGATGTCGGCGGCACCACGTTCCCGATTTTCTATCGGCGTCTCTATGCGCAAGGTGTGATTCATACGCCGAACTACTGGCTCGACAAGGTGTACGAGGAAGACGGCAAGAAGATCGCCGTGATCCGCAACGAGTACACGGAAGAGCAGGAAGAGCGCGCGGTCGATCAGGTGGTGATCGAGAACGGCAGCACGCCGAACGACCAGCTCTACTGGACGCTCAAGCCCGAGTCGGTGAATCGCGGCCAGGTGGACGTGCACAAGCTCTTCGCGTCGGAGCCGCAACCGTCGCTCAGCGAAGAAATCGGCAACGGCCGCTTCCTGCTGTTCCGCGTCGGCGACTGCATTTCCATGCATAACATTCACGGCGCTATCTACGACGCGCTGCGCCTTTGCAAGGATTTCTGACGATGAGCCCCGTGTTTGTCATCACCGTCCTGCTGTGGTTGTCGGTAGCGGGTCTCGCGTTCGCGCTCGCCAAACGCGCTGCCTACTGGCGCGAAGGCCGCGCCACGCCAGCGGGCGCGTACGGCTGGACCAATCTGCTGGCGATCCCGAAGCGCTATTTCGTCGACCTCCACCATGTGGTCGCGCGAGACCCGTATATCGCGAAGACGCACGTCGCGACGGCGGGCGGGGCGATCCTCGCGATGGCGCTGGTGTTCGTCAACTACGGTCTCGCGATCTACTCGCCGTGGCTCGACAAGCTGATCTTTCTGGCCGCGCTGGTGATGCTGGTCGGCGCGGTGTTCGTCTGGCGCCGGCGGCATGGCGCGAAGGCGGTTCCGGCACGGCTCTCGCGTGGGCCTTGGGATCATCTGCCGCTGCTGCTTGGATCATTCGCACTCGGTTTGGCGCTGTTCATCGCGTTGCCGGCTGCGGCGATGTCGGGTGCTTTCGCGATTATCGTCGCGTTGCTGATCGCAGTCGGCGCGTTCACGATGACCTTCGGAGCGGCTCGCGGTGGTCCGATGAAACATGCGCTCGCCGGGCTGCTGCATCTTGCCTTTCACCCGCGTCAGGAGCGTTTTGCCGAGCGCAACGATAACGATGTCGTGCCGCCGACCGCATTGAAGGCGCCGCTGCTCGACACGAAGGAATACGGCGTCGGCAAGCCGGTCGAGTTCCGCTGGAACCAGTTGCTGAGCTTCGACGCCTGCGTGCAATGCGGCAAGTGCGAAGCGGCGTGCCCCGCGTTTGCCGCCGGGCAGCCGCTTAATCCGAAGAAGCTGATTCAGGATCTCGTCACGGGCATGGTCGGTGGCACGGACGAAGCTTATGCCGGCAGCCCGACGCCCGGCATTCCGATCGGCAAACACGGCGGCGCGCCGGGCAAGCCGCTCGTATCGAGCCTGATCGAAGCGGACACGCTGTGGTCGTGCACCACTTGCCGTGCCTGTGTGCAGGAGTGCCCGATGCTGATCGAGCACGTCGACGCGATCGTGGATATGCGCCGCAACCAGACGTTGGTTGAAGGCAGCGTACCTGGCAAAGGTCCGATTACGCTCGCCAATCTGCGCGAGACCGGCAGTTCGAACGGTTATGACATCGGAGCGCGTTACGACTGGGCTGTCGATCTGCAAGTACAGGTCGCGCAACCGGGACGGCAGGTGGACGTGCTGTTGATCGCCGGCGAAGGCGCGTTCGATATGCGCTATCAGCGCACGCTGCGGGCGCTGATCAAAGTGCTGAACCGGGCGGGGGTCGACTACGCGGTGCTCGGCGGCGTCGAAACCGATACTGGCGACACGGCACGGCGTCTCGGCGACGAAGCGACCTTCCAGCAACTCGCTCAACGGCTGATCGGCACGCTCTCGCAGTACTCGTTCCGCAAGATCGTTACCGCCGATCCCCACGTACTGCACAGCCTGCGCAACGAATATCGCGCACTCGGCGGTTTCTACGAGGTCCAGCATCACACGGCACTGATCGAAGAACTGGTATCGAGCGGCAAGCTGTCGCCGAAGGCGGTCGCTGCGTTCGCGGACCGCAAGATCACGTATCACGATCCGTGCTATCTGGGCCGCTATAACGGTGAGACGGAAGCGCCGCGCCGTTTGCTGAAATCCATCGGCATCAAGGTGGTCGAGATGGAACGCAATGGTATGCGCGGACGTTGCTGCGGAGGCGGCGGTGGTGCACCGTTGACTGACATCCCCGGGAAAAAACGCATTCCGGACATCCGTATCGACGACGCCCGCGCGATAAACGCGGAGATCGTCGCGGTGGGTTGCCCGAATTGCACGGCGATGCTCGAAGGCGTGGTCGGCCCGCGTCCGGAAGTGCTGGACGTCGCCGAACTGGTTGCAGCGGCGCTGGAGTAACGCCATGAACAATCTCAAACGAATCGATCCGCGCCGGCCGTTCACGATTACGGCCGATGGGCTCAGGCGCATTACGCTTGGCATGACGGCTGTTGCCGGCTCGACGGAACTCGTGGCGCATGGCTCGACGGGGTCGGCGCATCGCGAGCACGCAAAACCGCGCCGCACGACGGCTGCAGCGCAGCGTGTGCTGCTGGTGGCTGCCCACGCGGACCGCGGCGCGCTGGACGATCACGCGCGCCAGACCCTGGCCGCCGCTGCGCTGATCGCGGACGCGACAACCGAAGTCGTACTGCTCGTATTCGGTGAGTTCAGCGGCGACGCCGCCGCGCTCGGTGCCGACAAGCTGATCGAGTTGCCGATGTTCGACCGCCGCGTTTTCGCGCCGCTCGACGAGCTGAACGCACTGGCCGCGTGCGTCGCGGCCTATGCGCCGGCGCACATTTTTCTGCCCGACAACGCCACTGGCGATGGCGATCTCGGCCGCCGTTATGCGGCCGCCGCGAACGCAAGCGTCGCGACACATGTCGTCGAAATCGATGCAGCACATGTCGCGGCTTATATTCAGACGAATACGACGTTCGCCTCACGCGCGCTTCCTGAGGTCGTTTTGCTCGCACCGAACGCGGTCGATCCGAAGTTGCCATTTGTCGGTGCGGGTGAGCGAGTGGTGTGGCGTTTCGATGGCGAGCCGGCGTCGTCCAAAGGCATCGTGCGCGATCTTGGCATCGAGGAGATCGACGCCGCCCAGCTCGCGCTCGAAGAGGCGGATTTCATCGTCTCGGCAGGCAACGGCGTCAGCGATGTGCACGCGTTCGAGAGCCTCGCGGCCACATTAGGCGCTGCGATCGGCGCAAGCCGCGTCGCCGTGGACGACGGCAAGTTCACCCGCGACAAGCAGATTGGCGCCACCGGCAAGACCGTCGAAGCGAGCGTCTATATCGCGTTCGGCATTTCCGGCGCGGTTCAGCACCTGCAGGGCATCAAGGATTGCCGGCACGTGATCGCGGTGAATCTTGACGCCAGCGCGCCAATCGCCAAACGCGCCAATCTGACCGTCATCGCCGACGCGCAAGAAACCATCGCGGCGCTGAATGAAGCCGCGGCGGCTGCACGCACGGCACGCGGCACGGGGGCTGCGCTATTGAATTCAACGGCTGTTGCGGAAGGAGCGCTTGCATGAAAATCGCCGTACTGGTTTCTGTGGGGCGGCACCCGGTCAGCGGCACCGCGCGCTACAGCCGCAACGACGCCGCCGCGCTGACGATAGCGCTCTCGCTCGCCAAAACGCACGGCGCGACGCTCGACGTATTGCACGCGGGCGATCCGTCGAATCCGGCGCTCAAGGAATATCTGGCACTCGGCGCGCGCACTGTCGAGGTGCTGGAAGTGCCGGCAACGCCTGAATGGCGAGGCGATGCGCTAGCACCGCTCGCCGCACGTCTACGCGGCTACGACCTCGTATTGACCGGCACCCGTGCCGAAGGCGCCTTCGATAGCGGCATGCTGCCGTATCGCGTCGCCAGTGCGCTTGAGTTGCCGTTGGTCGGCGCAGCGGTTGATCTGACGATTCGCGACGGCTGCGCCGAAGTCCGGCAATTCATGCCGAAAGGCTTGCGCCGCCGCGTCGAAGTGCGGCTGCCGGCCTTGATCGCCGTGCATCCGATGGCCAACACGGCGCCGAGCTACGCCTATGCAAGGTTGCGCGAAGGCACGATCCGTCCAGTCGCGACAGATGCGTCCGGACGCGCGGCCTCAGCCAACCCCGACGAACCCGCCTGGACAATCCGTCCCGCGACCGCCAAACCGGTGCGTCTCGCCGCCGCCGAGAAGCGCTCGGGTCATGCCCGCATGCTCTCGGCGACGACGACCGAAAGCCGCGGTGGCAGCGTCGTAATTGAAGGGAGTTCCGTCGAAAAAGCACAAGTGATCCTCGCGTATTTGCGCGAGCATCAACTTGTGGATTACTGATTTCCGGTTCGGGCCAGCATGCGACCAGGAGGGCCTGGCGCAGCGCCAGACGTGACATGCAACGGAGCACACAATGAAAGTTTCGGCAGACGTTCGCGCAATGATCGAACGCCGCAAAAAGAATCACACGCTGGAAGCGCCGTTCTATACGGGCGACGAGATTTTCGCGCTCGACATGGAGGCGATCTTCCGCAAGCACTGGATTCAGGTCGCGGTGGAACCGGATGTCCCGGAACCGGGCGACTACATCACGGTGGAAATCGGTAACGATTCGATTCTGATCGTACGCGACGACGACATGGAGGTGCGGGCGTTCCACAACGTTTGCCGCCATCGTGGCGCGCGTTTGTGCAATACGGACAAGGGTTCGCTCGGCAATATCGTTTGCCCGTATCACAGTTGGACCTACAACCTGAACGGCGATCTGATGTTCGCCGAGCATATGGGCGATCAGTTCGACCGCTGCAAGCACAGCCTGAAAGCGGTGCACCTCCAGAATCTCGCCGGTCTGATCTTCATCTGTCTCGCGGATGAGCCACCCGCCGACTTCGCCGTGATGCGCGCCGCGATGGAACCGTACCTGCTGCCGCACGATCTCGCCGGCTGCAAGGTCGCAGCGACGATCGATATCATCGAAGAGGGCAACTGGAAGCTCACGATGGAGAACAATCGCGAGTGCTACCACTGCGTCGCGAATCATCCCGAGCTGACGATTTCGCTTTACGAATACGGTTTTGGGTATCAGCGCACGCCCGCCAACGAAGAAGGCATGGCCGCGTTCGAAGAGACCGTGGCGCGCCGTACCGCGCAATGGGAGGCGATGAAACTGCCGTCGGCGGAAATCGACCGTCTGGCGGATCTGGTGACGGGTTTCCGCACGCAACGCCTGCCGCTCGATCGCGACGGCGAATCGCAGACCATGGACGCGAAGGTGGCCTCGAAGAAGTTGCTCGGCGGTTTCGAGCAGGCCGACCTCGGTGGCCTCTCGTTCTGGACGCAACCGAATTCGTGGCATCACTTCATGAGCGACCATATCGTCAGCTTTTCGGTGATTCCGCTGTCGGCAGGAAAAACGCTGGTGCGCACCAAGTGGCTTGTCCACAAGGATGCACGCGAAGGCATCGATTACGACGTGAACAATCTCACGGCCGTGTGGCGCGCCACCAATGACCAGGACCGCGCGCTTGTGGAGTACTCGCAACGCGGCGCAACCAGCAGCGCCTACGAACCGGGTCCGTACTCGCCGTTCACCGAAGGCCTCGTCGAGAAGTTCTGCGAGTGGTACATCGGCCGTATTGCGGAGTACAGCAATGCGCCCCAAACCCATGATGCCGGCGATACGCCGGTGTCGCACGGCGAAAAAGTCGTGTCTTTCATGCGCTGAGCGCGATACCGCAACCAGGAGCGGGAGAAAATAATGATGCGCGATCAGGCGACGCTTCAGCTCAGCCCCGAGCCGGCTCCGAACCATGAGGCTTCAAGCCGCGGAACTTCAAGCCGGGTCACGCGGCCGCGGTTCTGGGAGACGTTGCCGGCACGTTGGAACAGCGATACCGACGAGACGCTGGTGTGCTGCCAGGTCCGTCAGGAAACGCACGACGTCAAGAGCTTGTTCTTTCGCGCACCGTCCGAGCGGGCGTTCGTGTTCGAGCCGGGGCAGTTCATCACGCTGGAGTTGGAGATAGACGGCGAGGCGGTGAATCGCTGCTATACGATCTCCTCGCCGCCCACGCGTCCGCACACCATCTCCATCACCGTGAAGCGCGTGCCGGGCGGAAAGGTGTCGAACTGGCTGCACGACAATCTGCACGCGGGTATGGAGGTTCGTGTGCTGGGGCCGTCCGGCGAGTTCACCTGTGCGCGGCATCCGGCGCGTAAGTTTCTATTCTTGTCGGCGGGTTCCGGCGTTACGCCGCTGATGTCGATGAGTCGCGCACATCACGAACTCGGCGAAGATAGCGACATCGTGTTCGTGCACAGCGCCCGCACGCCGGACGACATCATCTTCGCGCGTGAACTCGATCTGATTGCATCGAATCAGGCCAATTTTCGCACGGCGTTTGTCTGTGAGCGGCTTGGTGCGCGCACGAATTGGCCAGGCGTCACCGGTTTTCTGACCTTGCCGCTGCTTAAACTCATCGCGCCGGATTTTCTTGAACGCGAGATTTTCACCTGCGGTCCGGCGCCGTACATGCAGGCAGTCCGTCATCTCCTGGACGAAGGCGGCTTCGATCGCAGCCATTACCACGAGGAAAGCTTCTCGTTCGAGACGATCAGCGAAGTGGCCGCGCAATTGACGACTGCGCATGTCGGCGATGTATTGCAGGCACCCACAGCTAGCGCGGAGAGCTTTGTCGAAGCGCGTGAACACGCGGCTGGATTTGCACCCGCGCAGGTGCCGGTCACGCCGGTGGAAATAGAAACGACGTTCAAGGTGAGTTTCGCCAAAAGCAACCGCGAGATCGAATGCGGCAGCGGCCAGCATGTACTCGACGCGGCGAAGAAGGCCGGCATACGGCTTCCGTCCTCGTGCACGCAGGGTATGTGCGGTACCTGCAAGGTGAAGCTGGTGTCCGGCGAAGTCGCAATGAAACACGCCGGCGGGATTCGTCAGCGCGAAGTCGATCAGGGCATGGTGCTGCTGTGCTGCAGCAAGCCGTTGAGCGATCTCGTCGTCGATAAGTAAGACAAGAGCGGGACCCGGACTCGCGGTCGCGGTCGAAGTCGCCTGCGGACAACTGGATGTCGGAAAACAACGCTACCCGGCAATTCTGGTTGGCGATTCTAAATGCTCAATGGGTAGTTTGGATGGCGAACGGGAGAACGGTGATGAGACTGATCAGAAAGATATTCGTGTTGAGCGCGTTGAGTGCTGCGCTGGCGGCAAGCAGCGTGAGTGTGTCGGCCGATTCCAAGCCGACCATCAAGATCGGCTATGTGGAGGGTTGGGACGACAGCGTTGCAACCACAAATGTCGCCGCGCGCGTGATCGAAAAGCGCCTCGGCTATCAGGTGCAGCTCGTGCCGGTCGCGGCCGGTGTGATGTGGCAAGGCGTGGCGCGCGGCGACCTCGACGCGACGCTGTCCGCATGGCTGCCGGTCACGCATGGCGCGTACTGGAACAACTTCAAGGATAAAGTCGTCGACCTGGGTGCCAATTTCAACGATGCAAAGATCGGTCTGATCGTGCCGGATAACGTTGACGTGAAGAGCGTTGGCGATCTGGAGGCGAAGAAGACGGAATTCGGCTCACGCATTGTCGGTATCGATGCCGGCGCGGGTGTGATGCAGAAAACCAGCGAAGCGATCAAGGCATACGGGCTCGACTATCAACTGATGCCGAGCTCGGGCAGCGCGATGACTGCGGAACTGGCGCGTTCGGAAGCGGCAAGCAAGCCGATCATCGTCACCGGCTGGAAGCCGCACTGGATGTTCGCGAAGTACAAGCTCAAATTCCTCGACGATCCGAAGAAGGTGTTCGGCGAAGCGGAGCACGTGGATAGCGTCGTCAATCCTGGACTAGAGACGAAGGCGCCGACGGTCGTCGCGTTCCTCAAGAAGTTCCAATGGAAACCGGGCGAGATCGACAGCGTGATGCTGGCGACGCAAAACGGCGAGAAGCCGACGGCTGCTGCCGATGCGTGGATTAGTGCGCACGGAGATCGTGTGGATAGCTGGGTGAAGTGATTTCGTATTTCAGGTGAGTGAATTGCCGCTTGTTTTGAGCGGCAACCCCTGCAAAAAAACGCCGCTCTCGAGCGGCGTTTCTGTTTATTGCAGCACGACAGTCCGATCACCGTTGATGAATACCCGTCGCTCGATAAACGCCTTCACGGCCCGCGCAAGCGTGATGCATTCGACGTCGCGTCCCGTCGCCAGCAGTCGCTCCGGGCTGTATGAATGATCGACGCGCTCCACAACCTGCTCGATGATGGGACCTTCGTCGAGATCGTCGGTGACGAAGTGCGCCGTTGCGCCGATCAGTTTCACGCCGCGCGTATGCGCCTGGTGATAAGGCTTCGCGCCTTTGAAGCCGGGCAGAAACGAATGGTGGATGTTGATCGCACGTGCCGCGAGTGCACGGCTCGTTTCGCCGGAAAGAATCTGCATGTAGCGCGCAAGGATCATCAATTCAGCGCCTGACGTTTCGAACAGCTCGAGCAAGCGCGCTTCCTGTTGCGGCTTCGTATCGGCACTGATCGGCAGATGATGGAACGGCAAGCCGTGCTGCTGCGCGAGCGGTTCGAGATCGCGATGATTCGAGCCGATGCCGACAATATCCATCTTCAACTCACCCATGCGCCAGCGGAACAGCAGATCGGCAAGACAGTGTTCGAGTTTCGACACCATGATCAGCACTTTCGGCCGCGTGCCGACGTCATGCATCGCCCATGTCATCCGAAAGCGCTCGGCGATCGATTTGAATTCGCGCCTGAGTGCAGCGATGTGCAGGGTCTCATTGGTGTCGACGCCATGAAACACGCAGCGTACGAAAAAGTGCTCGCTGAGGTCGTCGTCGAAAACGGTCAGTTCGTCGATATAGCAATGATGCCGGTCGAGAAAGCCGACGACGGCGGCAACCTGGCCCGCCGCGCTCGGACAGGCGACCGTGAGAACCAGTTGATCGGGACGGGAATCGGCGGACATGCGCTCTCCACTTAGGCAATAGGGCAACGCCGCGGGACGCGGCATGCATCATCGCAGTAGAGCAAATCAGCGGTACAGGGGGATAGAAGCTAACCGCCGTCGCGCTGGAATGGGAGCGTCAGGGGCGGTTGGTGCGGGGCGATGGCGCACGGCGGGCGGCATTGACGGCTTGCCGTGCTCATTCGGCATCGCGCCCACATTCGCAGAGCAACCATTGACGAAATGCGCTGACGGCGAGTGTCGCCGCGCGCTGGGTGACGAGCAGATAACCCCGCTCAGTCACCACCGGCGTGTCGAATAGTTCTACGAGTTGCCCCGTGGCAAGAAGCTCGTCGACCAGTGGCGCCCAACCAAGCGCGACGCCTTGGCCCATGATCGCCGCGTGGGCCACGAGCGTAAAGCTGTTGAACGTGATGCCGCGATGTGCGGCCGGCGCATCGAGACCCTGCGCGGCGAACCAGTCGGCCCACGACAGCCAGCGCGCCGGCTGGGTAGGTTCGAGATGCAGCAGCGGCAAGCTCAACAGGTCCGACGGCGTGCGCAATTGCGGATGCGCCGCGAGAAAAACCGGACTGCACACCGGCGTGACACGCTCAGGAAATAGTTTGAGCGCGCCTCGCGCGCTCAGGTCCGCATCTTCATCGCCGAACGCAATCGCAATGTCCGCCTGATCGTGCGATGGATCGAATACGCTCTGCGATGTGATGATCTTGACGTCGACGTCCGGCATCAGCGCCTTGAACTGAGACAGGCGCGGCATCAGCCAGTAGGTCGCGAAACCGAAGTCGGTGGAGAGCGTGAGAGTTTGCGGCGTGCGCCGAGCGCGAATCTCGGCGGTGGCGACGCGGATGGTGTCGAGGGCATTGCGCACCGCTTCGAAGAGGCGCACACCGTCTTCCGTCAGCGTGACGCCGCGATGGCCGCGTTCGAACAGCGGTACACCGAGTGCTTCTTCGAGTTGCACCACACGCTGACTAACCGCTGGCTGCGTCGAGCCCAGCTCGCGTGCAGCCGCTGTGAAGCTCGCGAGACGCGCTGCGGATTCGAACATCGTCAACGCCTGCATCGGCGGCAAGCGATCCTGCCTCGACATAAGGCCCCCTTATAGGCACATAACGATTTGCCGTCTTCACAGCGGCGAATTGGACGGCAATAGTGGTGTTCACGCGGGGACCGGCACACCGGTTTCCCGCTTGCGGCGACACCCGCACCTCTATTTGCGATTCTATTCGAGGCACGCTCCAATGCATGACACGAAACAGAATATCCTTATTCTGATGGCCGACCAGATGACGCCGTTTGCGCTTGCCGCATACGGACATCGTCTAACGAAGACTCCCAATCTCGATCGCCTCGCGAAGCAGGGCGTGGTATTCGACTCGGCGTACTGCGCCAGTCCGCTGTGTGCGCCGTCGCGCTTTTCTTTTCTATCGGGCAAGCTGCCGTCCGCGATCGGCGCCTATGACAATGCAGCAGAATTTCCGTCGCAAACGCTGACGTTCGCGCATTATCTTCGCGCCGACGGGTATCGCACGATCCTGTCCGGCAAAATGCATTTCTGCGGCGCCGATCAATTGCACGGATTTGAAGAGCGGCTCACCACAGACATTTATCCAGCAGATTTCGGCTGGACGCCGAACTGGGACGATTTCGAAACGCGCCCCACGTGGTACCACAACATGAGTTCGGTGATCGACGCGGGCCCATGCGTGCGCACGAATCAACTCGACTTCGACGATGAAGTCACTTTCACCACGCGGCAGAAGCTCTTCGATATCGCACGTGAGCGGCATGCCGGCAAAGATGCACGGCCGTTCTGCATGGTCGCCTCGCTGACGCATCCGCATGACCCATACGCGATTCCGCGGAAGTACTGGGACATGTATGCGGATGAAGACATCGATCTGCCCGCGCATCGCGACTCGCTCGATGAAGTCGATCCGCATTCGAAGCGCCTGCGCCACGTGTGCGAAACCGACCGCACGCCCCCGACCGACCAGCAGATCCGCAATGCAAGACGCGCTTACTACGGTGCGATCTCTTACGTCGATGACCAGTTCGGTGCGATCCTCGAGGCGCTCGAACAGTCAGGGCTCGCGAAAGACACCGTTATCGTGGTGACGTCCGACCACGGTGAGATGCTCGGCGAGCGCGGGCTCTGGTACAAGATGACGTTCTTCGAAGGCGGCTGCCGCGTACCCTTGATCGTTCATGCGCCGCAGCGTTTCGACGCGCATCGTGTGCACGAGTCGGTCTCGCATCTCGATCTGCTGCCCACGTTAGTGGAATTGGCGCGCGGCGAACAGCCAAAAGTCTGGCCGGATTCGCTCGATGGTCAAAGTCTCGTACCGCATCTGCGTGGCACACAAGGCACCCACGGCGGCCACGACGAAGCGATCGGTGAATACCTGGCGGAAGGCGCTATAGCGCCGATCGTGATGCTGCGACGCGGGCGCTTCAAATTCATTCACACACCTGCCGATCCTGACCAACTGTACGACGTGGCAACGGACCCGCTCGAACGCGAGAACCTCGCCGCGCGCGCCGAATATGCATCACAGGTCTCAGCATTTCGTGAGGAGATCGCACAACGCTGGAACCTCGCCGCGCTGCACAACGACGTACTGAAAAGCCAGCACCGCCGCCGCTTCCATTTCGAGGCCACGACGCAGGGCACGGTCGCGTCATGGGACTGGCAGCCGCATGTCGATGCGAGCCAGCGCTACATGCGCAATCACATCGACCTCGACACGCTCGAAGCGATGGCGCGTTTTCCCGCTGTAACGCGCTGATGTCTCCGCTCACGATTCAACCCATCTACAGGAAGCCGACACGATGAAAAAGCTCTTCAAACAGGCTGTATCCGGCGTTGCGCTGCTGTGCGCGGCAGCCACCTTTGCCGCGGCCGCCGAACCGCAGTCCTGTACGCAGGTCAACATGGCGGGGCCCGGCTGGACCGACATCGACGCGACCAATGCGATGACCGGTGTGCTGTTGAAGGCGCTCGGCTACCATCAGAACGTGTCGAACCTGTCGGTGCCGATCACCTATCAAGGCCTGAAGAAAGGGCAGATCGACGTGTTTCTCGGCAACTGGATGCCGGCGCAAGCACCGGTCGTGAAGCCGTTCGAGGATGAAAAATCGATTGAGGTCGTGCATCCGAATCTGAGCAACGCGAAGTTCACGCTCGCGGTGCCGGACTACGTGGCGGCCGCGGGCGTGCATTCCTTCGCGGACCTTGCGAAGAACGCCGACAAGTTCGACAGCAAGATCTATGGCATCGAACCGGGGGCGCCGGCCAATCAGAACATCAAGAAGATGGTCGACGACAAGGCATACGGGCTCGGTAGCTGGAAGCTCGTCGAATCGAGCGAGACCGGCATGCTCACGCAGGTCGACCGCGCGGTGCGTGAGAAGAAATGGATCGTGTTCCTTGCATGGGAGCCGCATCTGATGAACACGAAGTTCAAGCTGACTTACCTCGACGGCGGTGACAGGTACTTCGGGCCGAACTACGGCGGCGCCACGGTCAATACCGTTGCGCGTAGCGGGTACGCCGAGCAGTGTCCGAATGTCGGCCGCCTGTTCAGGCAACTCACATTCAATGTCGATCTGGAAAACGGCGTGATCACCGAGGTGCTCGAGAAGAAGACCGGTGTCGACACGGCCGCCACCGAAGCGCTCAAGCGCCACCCCGAATTGCTGAAGTCATGGCTCGACGGCGTGAACACCGCCAGCGGCGCCAATGGCTTGCAAGCGGTGCAAACCGCACTCGGTGTGAAATAACCCCGGCATTCCCGACTACGAGGTCGCTACTCGACAGATTCATGTCGCATCCGGTCGAATCCTCTTAAATCTGGACACTTATTCTTGACCCGTCGATGCAGGCATGCAGATGATCGTATGCAGTGCCGATAGCTTCAATCAGCCTGGCCGGCTGAGTCAGTTTCGGCCGGCCTGGTCAGCGTTAGTGAGCTTCAATCGTTTCAATCAGTCTCAGCCGATTTCGAACTGCCCGTCATGCGAGAAGCGCCGCGCGTTGGAAGACAGCACGCAGCAGGGATCGCTTTATCTAACGAAATACGCAGGCAAAGAGCAGGGGAGAATTAGATGAAGAAGAGAAATGCCGTTAGTCTTTCGGGACTCGCCCTCGCGGCAAGCGCGGTATGCGCACCGACGGCGGTCCATGCGCAAAGCAGCGTCACCCTGTACGGGATTCTGGACGCCGGTATCACCTACGTGAACAATGCCGGTGGCGCACACCAGTTCAAATTCGACGACGGCATTTCGTACGGCAACCGGATCGGCTTCAAAGGCGTGGAAGATCTCGGCGGCGGCCTGCAAGCGGTTTTCGTACTCGAATCGGGTTTCCACCTGGGCAATGGGCAATTGGGATTCGGCGGTGCTGAATTCGGACGTCAGGCCTATGTCGGCATCAAGAACTCGTGGGGGACATTCTCGTTCGGTAACCAGCTCGATATGACCGAAGAGTTCGTCTATCTGTACAACATCTCCGCATGGGCGAGCGGCTACGCGATTCACCAGGGCGACTTCGACCGGATGAACGGCGACCGTCTGCCGAACTCGGTGAAGTTCCTGTCCAATGATTTCGCCGGCTTCACCTTCGGCGGCATGTACTCGTTCGGCAACACCGCCGGCAACTTCCATCAGAAGAGCGCATGGAGCGTGGGCGCGCATTATGACCACGGTCCGTTCAACATGGGCTTGGCGTATACCCAGTTGAACAATCCGTTCGGCATCTATGCGTTCGACCCGTACGCGATGATCGGCACGCGCACCTTCCTCGGCCAGCCGACCGTTTCCGTCGATCCGGCCACTGGCGCGGTGACGGATCTGTTTAGCTCGTCGGCATTCCCGGTGGACAAGCAAGGCGCGTTTGCGGTCGGCGCCGCCTACACGATCGGCGACCTGATGCTCACCGGCGATTTCACCTACACGACGATCAAGGGCTTCGGACAGACTTCGCACATGCAGGTTTATGAAGGGGGCGCGTCGTATAACTTCACGCCTGCGCTTTCGCTGTATGGCGGCTATCAGCACACGAGCTTCGAAGGCAATCACTGGAACCAGGGCTCGCTCGGACTGCACTACCTGTTGTCCAAACGGACCGATGTGTATATTTCCGGCGACTATCTGCGTGCGTCGAATGGCGTGAACGCGGTGATCGGCTATAGCTTCGCGCCGTCGTCGTCGAATACGCAGTCCGATGTGCGGATCGGGATGCGGCATTCGTTCTGACGCATCTGCGGTGGGGCTGGCACTCAAGTGCCAGCCAGGCGCTGTGGATCTCGGAGCAACACCCCATCAGCGCCGGCGTCACTCCGTGGCGACAGCGCTGCCGCCCAGATAGGCTGCGCGAACCCGGTTGTCCTGTGCCAATTCGTGGGCCGGGCCGGCGAGGGCGATGCGGCCGCTTTCCAGCACGTAGGCCCGCTGCGCGATGCGCAGCGCCTGGCGCGCGTTCTGTTCGACAAGAAGGATCGACGTGCCTTCCTTGCAGATGTCGGCGATCATGCCGAAAATCGCTCGAACCAGCTTCGGCGCCAGCCCCATGGACGGTTCGTCGAGCACGATGATGCGTGGCCGCAGCATCAGTGCACGGGCGATCGCCAGCATCTGTTGCTCGCCGCCGCTCAGCGTCCCCGCAAGCTGGCTGCGCCGCTCGCCAAGCCGCGGGAACGTCTGATACACGTCCATTATTCGCTGCTCGAGTACCGCGCTGTCGCGCCGGATCAGATAGCCTCCGAGCCGCAGATTTTCCTCCACCGTCAGTGCCCCGAACATGCGGCGGCCTTCCGGCACATGACCAAGACCGAGCGCCACGATCTGGTGTGCGCGCAGTCCGGCAAGAGCGTGCCCGGCCATCACAATCTGTCCCGCACGGGGGCGAATCAGGCCGGAAATGGCGCGCAGTGTCGTGGTCTTTCCCGCCCCGTTGCTGCCGAGCAATGCCACGATCTCGCCTTCTCCGACGTCCAGCGAGATGCCATGGAGAACCTCCACGTTCCCATAGCCCACGTGCAGATCGCGTATTTCTAGGAGTCCCACAGCGATTTCTCCCCGGCGGCATCGTCGGCTGCTTCGTCGGCTTCGGCCGTGCCGAGATAGGCGTCGATCACGCGCGGGTCGGCCTGGATCTCGGATGGCGTCCCCTCGGCGATGATGACGCCGTGGTCCATGACGATGATCCGGTCTGACACGCTCATCACCAGCATCATGTCGTGTTCGATCAGTAGCACAGTCACGCCGAAATCCCGGATCCGCCGGATCAATTCCATCAGCGCGTGCTTCTCGGTCGGGTTCATCCCCGCTGCCGGCTCGTCCAGTAGCAGCAGGTGCGGGTTGCTGGCAAGGGCGCGGGCGATCTCCAGCCGGCGTTGATCGCCATAGGGCAGGTCGGCCGCGCGTTCGCCCGCGCGCGCCTCGAGCCCGACAAACGTGAGCCAGCGCAGGCCTTCTGCCGCATGATCCGCTTCTTCGGCGCGAGCGGAGGGCAACGCCAGCAATTCGGCGACGAGCGGCGTATGAAGGCGATGATCCATGCCGATCAGCACGTTCTCGAAGGCCGTCATGTTGGCAAACAGACGGATGCCCTGGAAGGTGCGCGCCATCCCGGCGTGGACGATGCGATGCGGCGCGCCGCCTGCCAGCGAGGCCCCGCGCCAAAGCACCTGGCCGCCGGTCGGGCGGATCACACCGGTCAGGCAGTTGAACACCGTCGTCTTGCCCGCACCGTTAGGGCCGATAAGGCTAAGAATTTCCCCGTTGCGCACGGTGAAGCTGATACCGCCGACCGCCTGCACGCCGCCGAAGCGGCGCTGCATGTTGCGCACCTCGAGCAGGATTTCATCGGTGACCTTTTCCCGGGGCGGCAGGGCTTCGGGATCGCCCGTACTCGCGCGCGGTGCCGCCACCCGGCGCAGCGGTGCCGGCCATAGCCCTTGCGGCCTGAGCAGCATCAGGATCACGAGCCCGATCGCAAAACCGAAGATGCGCCAGAGGTTGAGGAAACGCAGCACCTCGGGTAGGCCGGCGACGATGACTGCACCGAGTATCACGCCCGGAATGCTTCCCCGGCCGCCCAGCACGACGACGATCAGGATCGTCACGGACTGCAGATAAGTGAAGCCGGTCGGGTCGATGGTCCCGAAGCGTGCGGAGAACAGGCTTCCGGCGAGGCCGCCGATCAACGCGCCGAGGATGTACGCCAGCATTTTGACGCGCAGTGTCGGCACGCCGACGGCCTCGGCAGCCGCCTCATCCTCGCGGATACTCGTCCAGGCGCGCCCGAGCCGCGACTGGCCAAGCCGGATCGCAAACACGAGCACCAACACGAGGAACGCGATGCCCAGTTCGTAGACCGCAGCCGGCGAGCTGATTTCATAACCGAACAGGCTGGGGCTGGCGATGCCGTAGATCCCGTTTGGGCCGCCCGTGATGTTGAGATTGGTGGCAACGATGCGCGTGATCTCGCCGAACCCGAGCGTGACGATGGCCAGATAGTCGCTGCGCAGGCGCAGGGTAGGGTAGCCGATGACGATGCCGGAAGCACCGGCAAATATGAGGCTGAACGGCAGCGTTTCCCAGAACGAGAAGTGCAACAGCGTTTCCAGCAGCGCCGTCGTGTAGGCGCCGATGGCGAAGAAGGCGGCATAGCCCAGATCCAGCAAGCCGGCATACCCCACCACGATGTTCAGCCCGAGGCCCAGGATCGAATAGGTGGCGATGGTTAGGCCGACATCGACGATATAGTTGCTGGCGACAGCGGGTAGCGCCATCGCGGCGATAAGCAGCGCGACGCCGGCAGGACGAGCTCGATGCGATAACCCCTGCATGGCGCTCATAGCGCTACATTCTCTCGACGACGCGCTCGCCGAACAAACCCGTCGGTTTGATCACGAGCACGGCGATCAGGACGCCGAACACGAGCACATCGGTCCACCGCGATGAGACATAGCCCGCGCTAAAGGACTCCAGCAGGCCAATCAGGATGCCGCCCGCCATTGCGCCCGGGATATTGCCGATGCCGCCAAGCACGGCAGCGGTGAAGGCGCGCAGGCCCAGCACGAAGCCCATGAAGAAATTGATCTGCGTGTAGTAGAGCCCTTCCATGACGCCGGCCACGGCGGCCAGCGCCGAGCCCAGGAAGAAGGTCAACTGGATCAGTCGCTCGACATTGATACCCATCAGACGCGCCGCGTCCTGATCGATCGCCAGCGCGCGCATCGCGGTGCCGACGAAGGTGCGGTGAACGAAGAAATACAACGCGAGCATCAACGCAAAGCTGGCGACGATGATGCTGACCTGGGCGAACGTGATCTGTACGCCCTGGAATTCGAGTCCTGCCTGGCTGAGCACATGGGGATAGGTGTTGAAACCGGCGCCGTAAAGCAGCAGCACGCCGTTTTCCAGTGCCAGCGAGACGCCGAGTGCGGTGATCAGAATGGATAGCCGCGGCGCGCGCAACAGCGGCTGGTAGGCCACGCGTTCGATGGCGAGGCCGAGTGCGCCCGTGACCGTCATCGCGGCCACAAGGGCGATCAGCAGCGCCAGCGCGAGCGGCAGGTGTGCTGCGGCAAGCACCGTCAGACCGGTCCAACCGATGAACGCACCCACCATGAACAAGTCGCCGTGAGCGAAGTTGATCAGCCGGATAATCCCGTAGACCATCGTGTAGCCGAGGGCGACGAGCGCATAGAACGAGCCGATCGTCAGCCCTTCGATGACGAACTGGAAGAAGTTGCTCATGGCGAGGCGCGCGGCGCGACGGGGCCTATTTCATCGCCATCCAGTGCCCCGCGGCATCCTGCTTCTGGTAGGGGGCGAAATTGTCGCCGCGAACGATGATGGTGATGTACACCGCCACGCTGCGGTCGCCCTTCGGATTAAAGCCGATCGTCCCAGTTGCGCCCTGGTAGTTCGAGATCTTGTGCAGGGCGGCCGTGATCGCGGCGGGCGTCGCCGACTTTGCGTCTGCGATCGCCTTCGCCGTGACGCCGACGGCATCGTATTCGTAGACCGAATACGGTCCAGGCCCTTGCCCGTAGGCCTTTGTATAGTCGTCGACGAAGCTGTGCGCGCCGCTCAGGAACTGCGCCAGCGGCGCCGTGGTGATGATCATGTCATTGGCCGCGGGGCCGGCTGTCTTCATCAGCGTTGGGTCGTTGGTGCCGTCGCCGCCCATCAAGGTCATCTTCAGGCCGAGTTGCCGAGCCTCTTTCACGAGCAGGCCAGCTTCGGAGAAATAGCCGGTGTAGTAGATCACGTCCGGCTTCAGTGAGGCGACATGGGTCAGCGTTGGCGAGTAGTCCATCTGACCGGGCGTGATGGCGTCGTCGTAGACGACCTCGACACCGTCCTTTTTCAGGGCGGCCACGGTGTTGTCGGCGAGGCCCTTGGCATAGGTCGTGTTGTCGTTGATCACGGCCGCGCGTTTCGCGTGTAGCGAGTTTTTCATGAAACTGGCTGCAAACGGCCCCTGTTCGTCGTCTCGGCCAATCGTGCGGAACACGTTGTCGTAGCCCATCTCGGTCAGCTTGGGATTGGTCGACGCGTCCAGCACATAGGGAATTCCGGCGCGATGAAAGGTCGTCAGTTCCGGCAGCGCCGCACTGGAGCAGTACCCGCCAGCCACTGCAACGACGCCCGCGTCCACGAGCTTCTGTGCCGCCTGCACGGCAGTCTGCGCGTCGCAGGCGTCGTCCTCGGGCACCAGTTCGATCTGCTTGCCGAGCACGCCACCCGCGGCATTGACCTTGGCGGCGGCAAGCTTGGCGCCGTTGAGAATGTCCGTGCCGGCATTGGCGGAACTGCCCGATAGCGGCACGGGCACGCCGATCTTGATGGTCTGGCTTTGTGCCGGACTGGGGGCCATGCCGGCGAGCGCGGCCAGAGCCACCGATGCCGCGATTGTCGTTTGGCGCAGGACGCGACTTGCGGCCGGCCTGCCATTCTTCTGAGCAATCATGTTGGAAACTCCTTATTGTGAAAGGGATCGGAGCGATCCACCACACGGCTATCCCGGTGGCATCAGAAAACGGATGGAAACGTACGTCGCATGCAAGTTGTAATCTGCCAGTTCAACGGCCCGACTCGCGGTCTCATCGCAGCGCTACCATGAAAGCGTGTTTTTTCATGATAGAACTCGCCGCACCTTTCGCTGGTATAGGGTATCCGCGTATAGGACACCGTACAAAAACGTAGCGACCACGTTATATTGAGTAAGTGCTCTGCATGGGGCTTGAGTCAGCCATGAAAACCGTTGTGCTGGGGGGCGGAATTGCGGGCGTCACGGCCGCCTGGTACCTCGCCAGGGAGGGCCGCGAGGTGACGGTGATCGACCGCCAGCCGGGCGTCGCGCTCGAAACCAGCTTTGCCAACGCCGGGCTGGTCGCGCCCGGACATTCGTACACGTGGGCTTCTCCGCGGGCGCCGAAAATTCTGCTGAAATCGCTCTTCGTCGACGGGCAGGCGCTGCGCCTGAAGCTGAACGCGGACCCTCACATGTGGGCCTGGTGCTTTCAGTTCCTGCGCAATTGCACGGCGGAGCGTTCACGTCAGAACACCACGCGTAAGGTGCAGCTGTGCCGCTACGCACAGAGTCAACTGCAGCAACTGACTGCGGCCGAACACCTGCAATACGATCGCATCAGTCGCGGCCTGTTGTACCTGTATCGCGACGAAGCTTCTTTCGCGCGAGGCACGCAGAACATGTCGATCCTGGCGGACAACGGGCTGCCGCTCAAAACGCTCGATGCGGCGCAGGTGGCCGCGCGCGAGCCGGCGCTCGCGCATGCCCGTGACAGGATCGCGGGCGCGATTTATTGTCCAACCGATGAAAGCGGCGATGCGCATTTGTTCACCCGCGAGCTGAAGGCGGCGTGTGAGCGTGTCGGCGTGCGTTTCGAATTCGATACACCCATTAGCGCGATCGAAGCGTCCGGCGATCGGGTCGTTGGCGTGCACACGCCGACGGGCCTCATCCAGGGCGACGAGTTCGTCCTCGCACTCGGTTCCTGGTCGCCCTTCCTGGCGCGCCGCCTGGGCTACCGGTTGCCGGTGTACCCGGTAAAGGGCTATTCCGCCACGTTTCCTGTCGGACCCGAGCATCGTCCGCCGGATCTGGGAGGCGTCGACGAAAACAATCTCGTGGCGTGGGCGCGTTTTGGCCAACGGCTGCGCTTTACCGCGACCGCCGAGTTCGCCGGCTACGACACTCGCCACACGCCCGCTGATTTCACGCAGATGCTGCAGGCGGCCCGCGAGTTGTTCCCCGACGGCGCCGACTACAGCCGCGCGTCCTACTGGGCCGGTCTGCGCCCGATGACCCCCGAAGGGACACCGCTGATCGGCCGCACGCGTCACCGGAACCTGTACCTGAACACCGGCCACGGGCACATGGGATGGACGATGTCGTGCGGCACTGCAAAACTGCTGGCCGACATCATGGCCGGTCGCCAGCCCGAACTCGACATGACAGGGATGACACTGAAATGAGCACGAATCCACTGCAGGACGATGCCTACGTCAGGCTCGAATTCGCGCTGGACGACGGCATCTGCCGGCGCGCCGCGATTGGACTGGTGGTGCTCGCCACCGATCATACGATCGAACACGAGTGGCGCAAGCTGCTGACTCAGGATGGGGTGGCTTTCTATGAGAGCCGCGTGCTCAACTCGCCGGACATCACGCCCGAACGCCTTGCGGAAATGGATGCGCGCATCGCTTCGGCGGTCGCGCTGATTCGTCCGGCGGAGCGGATCGATGTCGTGGCGTTTGGCTGCACGTCGGCCTCGATGGTGATCGGCGAGGAAAACGTGTTCGCGCGCATCCGCGAAGCGCGCCCGGGCGTGGCGTGCACCACGCCGATTACCGCTGCGCTTGCTGCGCTACGCGCGCTGGGTGCCCAGCGCGCGGCACTGTTGACGCCCTATGTGCGTTCGATCAACGACTATATGCGCGACTACATCGAGGCGCGCGGCGTCGGCATTACGCGCATGGCGTCGTTCGAGCATGCAAACGATAACGAAGTGGCACGGATCGACACTGCGTCTCTGCAATCTGCTGTCGAGCGCCTTGCACGGCACGCGGACGTGGACGCCGTTTTCGTGTCGTGCACGAGCTTGCGGATCGCCGAACTCGTTCCAGAACTTGAAACGAGGATCGGCAAGCCGGTGATATCGAGCAACTTCGCGATGGCCTGGCACGCGTTGCGACTCGCGGGCGTGGAAGACCGCGAACCTCAGCGCGGGAGGTTGTTTGCGCTGTGACTGGCGCGTGCGCTTGCTGCAACTGACGCGTGCGCGAGGCCCACATGCGCTCGCGCGGGTTGTGCAGATTCCACATGTTCAGGTCGGCCACCTGCGGACCTTCTGTTGTCGTGCAGAAGCATGGGGAAGGGCACGCGCGCCCGGTCACTGCGCCGCGCCGTCACCCTGTTTCTTGTGTTGCGACGCCATCCGCTCCTGCTGGGCGGGAGGTACCGGATCGTAGTGGCTGAGCTGGATGCTGTAGTTACCGTGCCCGCCCGCGATGGCGTTCAGCCGCGACTGATAGTCGTTGAGTTCGGACAACGGCACCTGGCCTGCGACGACTACGGTGTTGCCCGCGGCCGAGCGTGTGCCATGGACTTGCCCGCGCTTCGCGGACAGGTCGCCGATAATGTCACCCATCGCGGCTTCCGGCGTCATCACCTCGATGTCCACGATAGGTTCGAGCAGGACGGGCTGAGCTTTCAGCACCGCGTCGATGAAGGCCTTGCGGCCGGCGGAAATGAATGCCACTTCCTTGGAGTCGACTGAATGGCTCTTGCCGTCGAAGACAGTGACGCGCACATCCTGCATCGGAAAGCCGGCCAGCGGCCCACTGTCGATAACCTGAAGGATGCCTTTTTCCACGGCGGGCATGAACTGGCCGGGGATGGCGCCACCCTTGACGGCGTCGACGAACTCGAAACCCGTACCGCGCGGCAGTGGCTCCACGCGCAGCATCACTTCGCCGAATTGACCGGCACCGCCGGTTTGCTTCTTGTGGCGATGGTGTCCCTCGGCTTTGGCGCCGATGGTTTCCCGATAGGCGATCTTAGGTGGCCGCGTCACGACCTCGAGCTTGTACTGCTCGGATAGTCGCTCCAGCATGAGGCGCAGGTGCAACTCGCCCAGACCGCGCACCACCGTCTCGTTGGTGCCGACCGGGTGGTCGATGCGCAGACATGGGTCCTCCGCACTCAGCTTTTGCAGAATCTCCCAGAGGCGCTGCTCGTTGCCTCGGCGCGCAGGCTCGATCGCCAGTCCATAGATCGGCGTGGGGAAGTCGAGCGGGGTCAGGTGGATGTTGCCGTCCTCAGGGGCGTCGTGCAGGACGGCATCGAAGCCGATCTCGTCGATCTTGGCCGTGGCGCAGATATCGCCTGGGCCGGCTTGTGGAACATCCACGTGTTCCTTGCCCTGCAGCATCATCAGATGGGCGACTTTGAACGATTGCCGCGCGTCACCGATATAGAGCTGGCTATCCCGCCTGATCGTGCCCTGATGGACGCGAAACACGGCCATCTTGCCGATGTAAGGGTCCATGACGATCTTGAAGGCGTGGGCCAATACATGCTTGTCGGCGACCGGTTCGGCACGCACGACTTCCTGGCGGCCGCGGGCATCGCGGTAGAAGAGGGGCGGGTTGCCTTCCATGGGATTGGGCAGAAGCCGGACGAACACGTCGAGCAATTCCGCGATGCCGGCACCGTTGGCCGCTGACGTGAAGCAGATCGGCACCAGATGAGCTTCGCGCAGCGCCCGCTCGAAGGGCTCATGCAACTGCTCCGGGCTGATGGCTTCGCCTTGTTCCAGGTAAAGCTCCATCAAAGCAGGATCGATCTCGACCACTTGATCGACCAGCGCATTGTGCGCCGCCGCAACAGACAGGAAGTCGGCCTCGCCGGCGGGGTTGAAAAAGCAATCCACCACTTGGCCGCCGCTTTGCGCCGGCAGGTTGATCGGCAGGCATTCCTTGCCGAAGGCCTCCTGGATATGCGTCAGAAGCCCCGGAAGATCGACCTTTTCGCGATCGATACCATTCACAATGATCATTCTGCAGAGCTTGCGTTTTTCCGCCCACGCCATCATGCGCCGGGTGGTCATTTCGATGCCGGTCTGCGCGTTGATGACAATGGCGACGGTTTCTACAGCGGGCAGGGCGCTGATCGACAGCCCGGAAAAGTCCGGATAGCCGGGCGTATCCAGCAGATAGATGCGGGTATCCCGGTAGTGCAGATGGGCGACGGCGGAGTTAAGGGAGTGGTGATATTTGCGTTCGAGCGGGTCGAAATCGCAGACCGTGTTGCCGCGTTCCACGCTGCCGGGGGCGCGTAACTCACCACCCTGGTGGAGCAGGGCTTCGACAAGCGATGTCTTGCCACATCCGGCATGGCCGACCAGAGCGATGGTGCGGATGGCGTCGGGGCTGTAATGCATGGCCGCCCTCGTCCAGTAGTGGATGTGGGGCCATTATTGGCGAAAACGGACCGGTGTGCCATACGACGCCATCAGTGCGGACCCTTAGGCGCGTGGCCATCGAATACGTGATTCGTCTGGCCGCGTTGAACGCAAGGCCGATGCGCGTTCGCCAACGTCGAACGAGGCGCAAAATTGAATCGTCCGGTGGAAGCTATGCGCAGCCTGCTGCAAAGTCTGCGTCGACCCTCAGACGGAGGCCACAATGATCGATTTCAGGGAAGCCCGGGAGCGGATGGTTGTACGGCAAATCGCAGGGCGGGGCATCCGCGATTCCAACGTGCTATCCGCGATGCGCAGTGTGCCGCGCGAGGAGTTCGTACCTGCGCAACTCCGTGAATTCGCGTACGACGATAGCGCGTTGCCTATCGCGAGCCAGCAAGCGATTTCGCAGCCCGCAATCGTCGCGCAGATGATGGAGGCGGCCGAACTGGGTCCGCGCGACCGGGTTCTCGACGTCGGCACGGGGTCGGGGTATGCCGCCGCAATTGCGGCGGCAATCGTGGAGCACGTCCATTCCGTTGAACGCGATCCGGTGCTCGCCGACTCCGCTCGCGAGACGCTCGCGCGGTTGGGCATTTCTAACGTGACCGTTCATCTTGGCGACGGCACGGTCGGTTTGAGTGACTATGCGCCGTATGACGCGATTATTGCCGGGGCTGGCGGCCCGCGTATCCCGCGGACGTGGTGTTTGCAACTGTCGATTGGTGGCCGGATCGTGATGCCGGTAGGGCGCGAGCGTCATCATCAACGATTGATCAAACTGGTGCGTCACGGCGAACAGGATTATCACGAGTGCTGGTTGGGCGAAGTGAGCTTCGTGCCGCTAATTGGTGAGGACGGTTGGGCGGATTACTAGGCTAGAGCCGACCGGCTTCCATGAGCGCGAGCATCTGGACGGCCGCATCACCCGCACATTCGGCGATATCTTCTTCGCTGGGGCTTTTTAAACCAAGCAATGCATCGTCGAAAAGCGTGGCTTTCAGGAGTGCCGCGAAGGTTGCGCCGGCGCCGTACTTATCTCTTACTTCCCAGCCCGTGACAGGCAGCCATCGATCAAGATAGCTCGTGAACAATGCGTCGCGCGTGCCCGTCACCTCCTCGCGATAGCGGCGCGCCAGTTCGGGGAAGCGAGGTGCGTCCCGCGTGACGACGCGATAAAGGTCCAACTGCTCTTTCGAAAGAGCGTGTCGTAAATAATCGCTGCCCGCAATTGGCAATGCGACGGCCGGAGGTTCGCTAAACCAGGTTGGTTCGCCCGGTTCTGCGGGTTCCGACGCGTCAGCCGATTGAGCGCCGGAAGGCGAGCAGGCCGCCTGCATCACTGCACTGAACAGATCGTCCTTGCTCTCGAAGTGACGATATAGCGTCTTGATGGACACACCGGCGTCCGCGGCAATGCGGTTGACCGAGCTTTCGGCATAGCCGCTTTCAAGGAAGGCCCGCAGCGCAGCGTCGACGATCATCGTTCGCTTGCGCGACATCAGCGCGGCTTTCGGATTGTCGTCCGACCAGGTCTTGACCATAAGTGTCCCTCTTTTATCTGCTTGACGAATGATACGACAGCGATCACTATACAACAAACGACAGCGATCGCTGTCGTTACTGTGCCGGGTCAACTTTGCCTTTCTGGGCAAGGGCTCGGCTTACATGTGACCGTTTCCCGATGGACATTCAGATGAGTAATCCTCTTTCACAATCGTTGCGGCTGCCCAGCGGCGCGATTCTCGCAAACCGCCTCGTCAAGGCGGCCATGAGCGAAGGCATGGCCGACGCTAACAATCATTCCACGCCGCGCCTTGAAGCGTTGTATAGGCGCTGGGCGCGTTCTGGCGCCGGGCTGCTTCTGTCCGGCAATATTCAGGTGGACCGGTGGCATCTCGAGCGCCCGGGCAATATCGTGATCGACGATGACAGTGGACAGGAACAACTCGCACGGCTCGCCGCTGCGGGGACGTCGGAAGGCGCGCATTTCTGGGCTCAACTCAGTCATACCGGACGGCAGGTGCAAGACGCGATCAACACGTCACCCCTTGCGCCTTCTTCAGTGGATATCGACGTGATGCGGGGCGCCGGCTTTTCGTTCGCCACGCCGCGCGAAATGACGGAAGAGCAGATTCAGCAGGCCATCGGGCAATTCGCCTTCGCAGCCAGGAAAGTGCGCGAGGCGGGTTTCACCGGTGTCTCGTTGCATGGGGCGCACGGCTACCTGATTTCGCAGTTCCTTAGCCCGCTCGCCAACAAGCGCACGGACCGCTGGGGAGGTTCGCTTGAAAACCGCTCCCGTTTCGTGCTCGAGGTGCTGGCTGCGGTTCGCTCCGCCGTTGGTCCGGACTTTCCGGTTGCGCTGAAGCTCAATTCATCTGATTTTCAGAAGGGCGGGTTCACCAACGCCGAGTGCATCGAACTCGTGAAGAAGCTCAACGATTCTTCGCTCGATCTGCTCGAGCTATCGGGCGGTTCGCTTGAGCAGCCGAAGATCGCGGGCCTTACGCTAATGGACGAGGGGGAAGACGCACCGCGCGAAAGCACCGTCAAGCGTGAAGCCTTTTTCGTGGATTTTGCCGCCTCCGTTCGTGCCGCAGCGAAGATGCCCGTGATGGTGGTCGGCGGATTTCGCACGACGGCAGCCATGATCGAATCGCTGGAGCGTGGTGAACTGGATGTCATCGGGCTCGGCCGTCCGATCATTGCCGATCCTGAGATTCCGAAACGCATTCTCGCTGGTGAAGTTGATCGTGCGCTTAGTCCCGAGGCTGCGCTCCATCCGTTTCATCTTCTGCCATGGAATAACATGCAGCTTGAGCGTCTGGCAGACGGGCTCGACCCGGATCTGTCGCTGGCGGGTGCCGAGGCCGTGGAGCAGTTCACGGAACTCGAGACTCGCAACATAACCGCATTGCTGCAGCATCGCGCTTAAGTCATTGTCCGATCTGGAGCCACCGGTTTTCCATATCGCGTCATCGAGCGGCGCGTGAAGCTTGCATGGCGTTTTCTGCGGAGTTGCAGCATCGCCCGAACGCCGCCTCGCATCAAGGGGCGTTCGGGAATACTGCCAAGACAGACTCAGTCAGGTGTACTGCTATTTATACTCGACCAGCACTTCGCGGTATGGGTTGCTACCCTCGTTGCGTGCCTTGTGCGTCGCGGGGACCTTGGCGCCCTTGCCGATTTCGGACAGCACTTCCAGATACCCGTTCTCGCATTTGAGTGAGTAAATCGCGCCCGTCGGCACTTCGAAGATGCCGAGGTCCCCGCCGTTTTCGTCAAAGATATGCAAGGGCGCACCTTCGATCGCGTACCACATGTATGAAAGCGTGTGGGTATGTACCGGCGTTTCCTTGCCTGGAGCGAGAACGAAGTTCCATACAATGACTTTGTCATTCTCAAATACCTTTTCACTGCCGACACCAGCCATGATCGTCTCCTTGAGTGTGCGAATGTAGCGAGAGGCATCCTGCATTGCAGCAAACGCCATTCACGTTCGGACTTCAAAACGTGTTGGTCGGCCGTCAGGCCGTACTTCGATAGCTGCGGTGCAGGAAGGCCTGTACGCAGAGTAGGCGAATGTCCCACTTGCAGTGGCTCCGGCCGTATGCAGACTTGTCACAGACGAGGCCGATTTATCATTCCGTATGGTGACTTTTTTGCGCGATGCGGCCGAGACACTGCGAACGCTTTGAATTCATCAGGACGGCAGGAGGCATTACATGTCGGAACCTTTACGAATCATTCACGGGCCGTTCGGAAGGGTGGCGTTGCTGCTGCTGGACAAGAGCATGGTCCTCCATGCACATCGGGTTTCCCACGTCATCTTCAAGGAAGGCGGTCCTGACATCCAGTTCGGGGTCCGCAATCGTGAGTATGTTTTGTCAGACAAGAACGTGCTACTCGTGAATGCGTGGGAGCCGCATTTCTATGAGCATCGCCCACAATCGCAGTCGACGGTGCTGCTCGCACTTTATCTCGAGCCGGATTGGTTGAGGGATGTCGACCGGCGTTTCGCGTACAGTATTCATCCCCGGTTCTTTCCGAGTTCTTCCGTGCTGTTGCAGGGGAAGCTCAGCCGCCTTCATTCTGACCTGCTCGATATTCTGACCGACCGTGAGGGCCGGTCGCTTGAAGCGGTCCAAGGGCTGATCGCCGAGATGACAGGCGAACTGGTCGGCAAATCGCCCCACGGGAACGTACTTTCAGCAGCCGGACTCGTTGGCGGTATCGCGTACGACATCAGGATTCGTCGTGCGATCGAAGCAATGAAACAGGCGATGGGCCTTACACCCGACTTCGACGATCTTGCACAACGGGTTGGGCTATCGCGTCCGCATTTCTTCCATCTATTCCACAAGCAGACAGGCATGACGCCCGCGACTTTCAGCAGCATGCTGAGGATGGACCTGTCGATCGAAAGTGTTTCGCAGCAGGAAATGGCACTTCGGGATATCGCGCTCGATCTGGGCTTTGACTCGCCGGGAAATTTCACGCGTTTCTTTGTTCGTCAGCAAGGCGTGACACCCAGCCAATACAGACGCAGCGTTCAATATGTCGCCGGGGAAGGGCGGTGACAGAGCCGGGCGTAGCGGTCGCTCTCGACCTGGCGCGAGGCGTAGCTCTATATCGAAGATGCCCCACCTCGCGTGCTCGCGGCAAATCTATTCAGAGAGCAGCAATCAGATGATGCCGCCCAGCTTCAATGCATCGATGGTCATATGTGCGCCGAGGGCAACCAGAACAACGCCCATAGTCCAGCGTTGAGCCTGCAGGAGTCCCGGGCGACTGGAGAGGAACGTCGCCATGCTCCCAGAGCAGACCGCCACGAAACCATTGACGGATGCGAACGCGACAATCAACGACGAACCGAGCACGAGCGATTGCCTGAGAACGCTGCCGTCCTGGTAGTTGATGAATTGCGGCAGCAGGGACAGAAAGATCATCGCGAGCTTGGGATTCAGCAGACTAGTCGTTGCGCCCATCGCGAAGAGCCGGCGAGGTTGTTCGCGAGGCAACTCACGAACCTCCAGGGGAGAGCGGCCACCAGGCTTCACAGCCTGCCATGCCAGATAGAACAGATACGCAGCGCCCCCTGCGCCCAGAACGCTGCCTGCATAAGGCACGCTCAGGAAAAAGGCGGTGATGCCGAACGCTGCCCCAAACATATAGAAGAGGTATCCGAGCATGACGCCCGCAAGCGAAATAAGCCCGGCCGTGCGTCCTTGCGCAATCGAGCGCGACATCACGTAGATCATGTTCGGCCCCGGTGTCACAGCAAGCATTCCGCCGACCGCCAGAAATCCGTAAATCGAAACCGTACCGTGCATTTTCCCGGGCTCCCCCAAGTGGTCATCGGTCGTAGTATCGCTTTGATGCATACTCCAGTAAAACGCATTAAATTGAATCTATTACTCAGATTTTCTGACTAAAGTGAAAAAACTCGATCTGGACGTGCTTGAAATGTTGGTGGCGGTCGCCGATACAGGATCGTTTGTTCGAGGTGCGGAGTCCGTGCGTCGGTCGCCGTCGGCGGTGAGCATGCAGATAAAGGCGCTTGAAAAAGCGCTGGGAAAACCGCTCTTCGTGCGAAGCACCCGCAACGTAGCGATTACCGCAGAGGGCAAGACGCTCCTGGACTATGGCCGTCGAATGCTCGCGATGCGCGAGGAAGCATGGGCGTCGGTAGTTCGCCCGGAGATGAAGGGCCGCGTAACCATCGGTGTTCCTGACGACTACGCTTCATCGTTGCTGCCGCAGGTTCTGGCAAAGTTCGCGGTTGCTCATCCGCGTGTGGAAATTCGGGTGATCGGTTTGCCAAGCAGTGAGCTTGTTCCATTGCTCAAAGACAACACGCTCGACCTGGCTTGCTTCACAAAAACAAGGGGCGTCGCGGGCGAATTCATCCGATTCGAGCCAATGGTGTGGGTCGGGTCGCCAGCAAGAAAAGTGTGGAAAGAGCGCCCGCTTTCGATTGCCGTTTTCGCACATGGCAGTACTGCGCGTGCCCACGCCATCAGCGCGCTCCAGCGCGAAAATATCAAATACCGGATGTCCTACGAAAGCCCGAGTTTGTTGGGCCTTATCAGCATGGTCGAAGCAGGGCTCGCGATCGCACCTCTTGCAAGATGCAGCGTACCGGCGCACCTCGTTCAGCTATCGCAGAACGAAGGGTTGCCGGCATTGAATGACCTCGAAGTCGTTTTGGCCCGCAGTGCGCGGTCTGGGCGACCGCCCTGCGATTTTCTTGCTGAACAGATTCTGGCTGATTTGAGGGTTTGAACCGGTCGCTCGATGGCCGAATCGCCGCATAAAAACGCCGATTGTCTGCGCTTTACCGCTGTGTCCCTCTAAGCGTGAACACACCTCCATGCCAGATGTTTGGCGTGATGGTGTCGTCGATTGCTTGTTGTTTGACATAATATAAATTATCAACAGTCTGGCTGTAGGCCCCAAGTAGTAATGTCCGCTTTCGCGGTGCGTATGCTGACCAGCGGCCGGTACCCCGGCGCTGGAGGCATTGATGGCTGCGACCGAACGGATAACGATGACGATGCGCGAACTCGACAGGTTCAAGGTCATTCAGGATGTTGCCGACGGCAGGCTCGAGCCGTGGCGGGCGGCGGAACGGCTCGGGCTGACCACGCGACAGACCCGGCGCCTCGTTGCGCGACTGGTTGACCGGCCGGGAGCGCGTACCCTGGTAGGTGCCCGAGCTCTGAGGCTCCGCGACATGGAGCATGACCTCCGCCTTCGGCAAATGAATATAGGTCGTCTTGCGCGGCCCCTTGGCGTCGTCGGCGAGCCACCTTCAAACGTCTCGCGGCTTCGCCCGTTGATTGGTGACAACCTCGCCACCGAACCGAGATCAACCCAGCCGGCGGCAGACGAACAGGATCAAACGGGCGGCCGTCGCAACTTGAGCGGCCTCCGCCGATCGCAATGGGTGTGTCCTGCCAGTTCCCGTCATTCCTCTACCTGAGCAAATGGACGCTCATATGGCCGATGCACTTCGGCAGCTGACATTCGTCTCTCAGTGTTGTCCCGAACTGGGCGGCCGGCTGGATACAGCAATCGGAGCTTCCGCTAGAGAGATGGACATACGCAACGGATCTCACGGCTTCATGTTCCATCCAATCGGGATTACCCGTTCGGTAGCCGGCATGACCTTCGTCTCTTGCTCGAAAGGGCGGCTGAAAACAAGGCGGCCGATTACCTTGAC
>CABFVV010000027.1_pt1 | contig 96768 bp, 92 predicted proteins | sample 8864751 | NCBI WGS metagenome assembly CABFVV01 (sample SAMEA5735770, study PRJEB23740) | soil metagenome | biome: forest; feature: forest soil; material: soil | place: USA | collected 2013-10-13 | depth 0.1 m | reverse complement strand
ATTTCAACCTGACCCTTGCCACCGTCGATCAACACGATAGTCGGCAGGATGCCGCCGGCCGCAGCCGGTTCCGCGGCATCCGCTGCGAGTAACGGATCCGCGGCTGCGTCGCTTTGCAATTCGGCGGCTTCGTCCGCGGCGTTCGCAGCCGCCTGCGCAACCATCTTCTCGTAGCGGCGCGTCAGCACCTGGCGCATCGCCGCGTAGTCGTCACCGGGCGTAATGCCGGTGATGTTGTAGCGCCGGTATTCGGACGACTGCATCTTGTGATGGTGATACACCACGCACGATGCCTGCGTCGCCTCGCCCATTGTGTGGCTGATGTCGAAGCACTCGATACGCAGATGCGCGAGATCGTCGTACTCCATGCCGAGCGTGTCCGTGAGCGCGCGCGTACGGGCCTGCTGCGAGCCTTGTTCCGAGAGCAGGCGTGCGAGCGCGAGCCGCGCGTTCTGCTCGGCCATCGCGAGCCATGCGCGCCGTTGACCTTGCGGCTGGCGCAGCACCGTCACTTTATGGCCGGCCTGCTCGATCAGCACGTCGACCAGCTCGCGTGTGGACGGCGCATGGCTGACCACGAGCACCGGCGGGACGCGATTGCCGATGTAGTGCTGCGCGATGAACGCCTCCAGCACTTCAGATTCGATGCCGCCGACGGTTGCACGGCCTTTGCGTGGCGCCGAAGGCTCGACTTCGGACTCGACCGCATCACCCTCTTCATCTTCGGCCTCGACAGCAGCATCTGCCTCGTCATCATCCTCTTCGGACGGCATCTCCCCGGCGATTGCGAGCGCGTCGGTTGCATCGGACGATGCGCTCACGCTGTTTGCAGCCTCGTCAGACACCAGACCCGCACCGCTCGCGACATCGACCAGCAGTTCATCGTCGCCGCCTTGTTCAAGCCCGCCCTCGCCGACCGTCAACGCACTTTCCACGTGCGACGGAAAATACGCCTTGTCGCCCAGATGACGTCCGCCGCGCACCATCGCGAGATTCACGCACACGCGCCCGCCGAGGGCAACCACCGCGAGAATATCCACATCGCTATCGCCGCCGACTTCGATCGCCTGCTGATGCAGCACCGTCGACAGCGAGCTCATCTGATTGCGCACCGCCGCGGCCTGCTCGAACTTCAGTTCGCTCGCGAACGCGTGCATTTTCTGCTCGAGCTCCTTCATCACTTCGCCCTGGCGGCCGAGCAGAAAGCGCGACGCGTTGGCGACATCGCGCGCGTAATCTTCTTCGCTAATCGCCGCGACGCACGGGGCCGTGCAACGGCCGATCTGATGCAGCAGACACGGCCGTGTGCGGTTGTTGAACACGGAATCCTCACACGTACGCAACTGGAAGACGCGTTGCAGGATCTGGATGCTTTCGCGCACCGCCCACGCACTCGGGAACGGCCCGAAGTACTGGTTCTTGCGATCCACCGAGCCGCGGTAGTACGCCATGCGCGGAAACTTGTGACCGGTCAGCTTGAGATAGGGATACGACTTGTCGTCGCGAAACAGGATGTTGTAACGCGGCGCCAGCGCCTTGATCAGGTTGTTTTCGAGCAGCAGCGCTTCGGCCTCGGAGCGCGTGACGGTCGTCTCGATGCGCGCAATGCGCGTCACCATCATCGCGATGCGCGGCGACAGTTGCGTCTTCGTGAAGTAGCTCGAGACGCGCTTCTTGAGATCGCGCGCCTTGCCCACGTAAAGCACCGTGCCCTGCGTATCATAATAGCGATAGACGCCGGGCAGATGCGGCAATTGGGCGAGCACTTTTTTCGGCTCAAAAAGGTCGGTTGCTTCAGGTTCGGTCATGCAGAATCGGTTGGCTGGGACAGTGTCGCGAAGCCTCTGCTCACGCGCTGCGCGCTGAATGTTCACTGAGGCGCGGAACCGCGGGCGAGTGCTTTAGAATCGCCAGTTTAGAGCATTCCGCGTGCGTTCGAACCCTGCTGCATCGAATGGCGTGATGCACCGGTAGAAGGCGGCGACCGAAGCCGATTGCGGCACCCGCCAGCAAGACCCTGCAGAACCCGACCACGCCACCTGTTCCACTCTGCGACCACGCCACCATGTCCTCCGCTTCCTCCGTTAGGCCCGTTTCCGAACAATCCGCGGCCGCGCCCACAGGGATTGCCTGCGACATCTTCTGCGCGGTGATCGACAATTTCGGCGACATCGGCGTGTGCTGGCGTCTCGCGCGCCAGTTGGCAAGCGAGCGCGGCTGGCAGGTGCGTGTGTTCGTCGACGATCTGCATGCGTTCCAGAAACTGTGCCCGTCGCTGGCGCTGGATCGCGCGCGCCAGGCAGTCGGTAGCATCATCGTCGAGCACTGGCACGAGCCGGCCCACGCGGGCGATACGCTCGAAGTGGCTGACGTCGTGATCGAAGCATTCGCCTGCGAGTTGCCGCCGATCTACGTCGCTGCAATGGCGCGGCGCGAGCGCGCGCCGGTCTGGTTCAACCTCGAATATCTGAGCGCCGAGGACTGGGTCGCGGATTTCCATCTGCGGCCGTCGCCGCATCCGCGCTACCCGCTGACCAAGACCTTCTTTTTCCCGGGACTCGGTCCCGGCACCGGCGGCGTACTGAAGGAACGGCCTCTAGACGCCGCACGCGCGGCCTTCGAGGCCTCGCAACCGGAGCGCGCAGCGTGGTGGCTAAAGACCACCGGCCGTGCGCCGCCACCGGCCACGGCCACGGTCGTCTCGCTGTTCGCCTACGAAAACCCCGCCGTCGACAGCCTGCTCGAACAATGGCGCGACAGCGTTGAACCGGTCGTGCTGCTGGTACCGGAAGGCCGTATTTCGGGCGCGGTCGCGCGCTTTTTCGGGCTGCCGGCGTTCGCTGCCGGTTCACACGCCGAGCGCGGCGGCCTCAGCGTTCACGCGCTCGCTTTCACCGAGCAACCGGGTTACGACACGCTGCTGTGGGCCAGCGACGTCAATTTCGTGCGCGGCGAAGATTCGTTCGTGCGCGCCCAATGGGCCGCCAAACCCTTCGTCTGGCACATCTACCCCCAGGCCGACGACGCCCATCTGCCAAAGCTCGATGCCGCGCTCGCCCACTACGCCCGCACCCTGCCCGCCGACGCGCGGGACGCCCTCGCACGCTTCTGGCACGCATGGAACGGCGCGGGCCGGCCGGACTGGGCGGAATTCCAGCGCCACCGCGCGGCGCTCAAGCAGCGCGCGGCCGAATGGGCCGGCGAACTGGCCCAGGTAGGCGACCTCGCCGGAAATCTGGCCTTGTTCGCAAAAAGTCAGCTAAAATAAGCGGTTATCCAACGGCCGACGACGCAAGCGCGGCCCGACCGTGGCGAGGTTTGGCAAACTCGTTTGACCAATTCATCTGGCAGACTCGTCTTGCAAATTCGTCTGGCAAATTCGCCCGGATAACGGGGCCAGACTCAGAGGGCAGACTCAGGGGCTAGACCCACGGGCCAGACCAATTCGCAAGGCAAACCCGGCAGGCCAATCCGCTTGCGCCGTATGCCGTTGAGCAAAAGTTGAAGCTACTAATTTCGTACAGGACAGTTTTATGAAGACCGCACAGGAACTCCGCACCGGCAACGTCGTAATGATCGGCAGCGACGCGATGGTCGTGCAGAAGGCCGAATACAACAAGTCGGGCCGTAACTCCGCCGTCGTGAAGATGAAGTTCAAGAATCTGCTGACCGGCGCAGGCATGGAAAGCGTGTACAAGGCAGACGACAAGTTCGACGTCGTCGTGCTGGAGCGCAAGGAAGTCACGTACTCGTACTTCGCTGACCCGATGTACGTGTTCATGGACGCCGACTACAACCAGTTCGAAGTCGAAGGCGAAATGATGGGCGACGCCCTCCATTACCTCGAAGACGGCATGGCTTGCGAAGTCGTGTTCTACAACGAGAAAGCCATTTCGGTCGAACTGCCGACCACGCTGGTCCGTGAAATCATCTACACGGAACCGGCAGTCAAGGGCGATACGTCGTCGGGCAAGGTGCTGAAAAACGCCAAGCTGACCACCGGTTTTGAACTGCAAGTGCCGCTCTTCTGCAACATCGGCGACAAGATCGAAATCGACACGCGTACGCACGAGTACCGCAGCCGCGCCTAAGCGCCTGCAGCCCGCGCTGGAGCAAGTCCGGCGCGGCGAAAAATAATTGGCAAAAAAAGCGCCCGCTTTGGGCGCTTTTTCTTTTTTGCGCCGCCGTGTATGGTTGTGGAAATCTTTACCGGCCCTTTCTCAAAAATGCCTGTCCGTTGCTCTTCTCTTCCTGCCTTGCGTCAAACAAACCATTGATAAGCTTAAGTAATTGGCCGTGGCACAGTCCATGCTTCTCTCCGATACAGGCTGGTTAGGCTTGATTTCCTCAACTCCGGAGATGCGACATGAATCACGACATCGCTGAAGGCAAGTGGAAGCAAATGGTCGGTAAGGCCAAAACAGCATGGGGTGAATTGACGGACGACGAACTGACCAAGGCAGAAGGCCGCGTCGACAAACTGACCGGGCTGATCCAGCAACGCTACGCCAAGACCCGCCAGCAGGCGGAGCTTGAGGTACGGCATTCGACCGGCAGTACCGGCCAGCCATCGCGCCCGTGTCGCGCGCCAGAGTACCGGCGCGGCGTATCGGGTATTCCGTCCATCTAAAAAATAGCGCTCGCCATGCCACACGCCCTGATTGTTGAAGACGATCCCAATAGCCTGTCAGGCCTGTCCGCCATCCTCGCCGCCGACGGCTTCTCCGTCGACACCGCGACCACCATCGCCGAGGCCCGGGCGGCACTGACGCGCTTCATCCCCGATGTCGTGCTGGTCGACCTGAATCTGCCGGACGGCAGCGGGCTCGACGTGTTGCAGCACCTGCCCGCGCATCCACCCGGCGGCGCCCTGCCCGTGATCGTGATGACCGGCAACGCGACTGTCGAGAGCGCGATCGAGGGTCTGCGGCACGGCATCTGGGACTATCTGCTCAAACCGGTCAATATCCCGCGTCTGCGCAGCCTGCTAGCCAGGATTCCGCGTCCGTACGAGCTGACCGAAGAAGTTCAGACGTTGCGCGCGTCGTTGCGCCGGCTCGGTCGTTTCGGCTCGTTACTCGGCCGCAGCGGTGCAATCCAGCATGTCTACGACACGATCGAACATATCGCGCCGACCGAAGCCGCCGTGCTGATTTCCGGTGAAGCCGGCACGGGCAAGCAGATTGCCGCACGCACGCTGCACGACATGAGCCGGCGCCGCAAAGGACCGTTCATCACATTCGACTGCCGGACGGCGGGCAGCGTCGCGGCGCACCGCTCGCTCGAGAGCCTGCTGTTCGGCCACGAGCGCGGTGCGTTCAGCGGTGCCGAGCAGCGCGAGCCGGGCCTGTTCGAGCAGGCCAGTGGCGGCACGCTGTTCATCGACGAAATCGCCGAACTGCCGCGCGCCCAGCAGGAAGCGCTGCTGCGCGCACTCGATTCGCAGACCTTCATGCGTGTCGGTGGCACGAATCAGGTGACGACCGACTTCCGGCTGATCGCCTCGACGCGCAAAAACCCGCGCGCGGCGGTCGCAGACGGCAGCCTGCACGAAGATCTCGCGCTGCGTCTCGAAGCGGCCGCGATATCACTGCCGCCGTTGCGCGAGCGCGGTGACGATCCAACGCTGATCGCGCAAGCTGTCGTCGACGAGTTAAATCACGAAGCGATCGCGCGCGGCACCTCGGAAACGGCCAAGCAGGTCGGACCGAACTTCCTGCGCGAGTGCCTCTCGTACGAGTGGCCAGGTAATGTGCGTGAGTTGCAGGATCGCGTGCGCCGCGCGTATCACGCATCGGGCGACGTCCTGGAAACGTTGCGCGCCGATGAAGCGGGTTCGGTAAACGGGCGCGATCTGAACGGTAGCCGCGTGCAGGTCACTGTCGGCACCCCCCTCGCGGACGTCGAGGAAATGCTGATTCGCGCAACGCTCGACGCGGTCGGCGGCACGCGCCATCGCGCCGCATCGCTGCTGGGGATCAGTCCGAAGACGCTATACAACAAGCTGCAGCGGATGCGCTTGAACTGACTCTCACGCAAATGCACTGCGCAATAAAGTTTGCGCTTGCAGATACTGTGGCTCGGCGACCAGCTTGCTCCACTTGAGCGCCTTGCCGCGCGGCCGCATGCGCTTGAGCCGCTGCTGCGACTCCTTCGACGGTGTGAAGTGCAGCGCGTCCAGCACCTTCTCCGCTTCGTCCGGCTGATTGCAGATCAGCACCATGTCGCAGCCGGCCTGCAACGCGGCGGCCGCGCCTTCCGTCAGCGTGCCTCCCTGGCGCGCGGCTTCCATCGAAAGATCGTCGCTGAAGACCGCGCCTTCGAAACGCAATTTCTTGCGCAGGATGTCCTGCAGCCAGACACGCGAGAAACCCGCCGGCTTCGAGTCGACCTGCGGATAAACCACATGGGCGGGCAGCACGGCCCCGAGCGACACATCGAGCCAGTCGTACGGCGCCGCGTCCTCGCGCAGGATCTCATCGAGCGAACGTTCGTCGACCGGCATCGCGACGTGCGAGTCCGCGTGCGCGAAGCCGTGTCCTGGAAAATGTTTGCCGCAATTGCTCATGCCGGCCAACGCAAGGCCGTGACTGAGGCTCTTCGCCAGCAAGGTCACGACGCGCGGATCGCGATGGAACGAGCGATCGCCGATCACCTGCGACTGACCGTAGTTCAGATCGAGTACCGGCGTAAAACTCATATCGATGCCGCACGCGCGCAACTCAGACGCGAGGATGTAGCCGACCGCAGTCGTCACCTTCGTGGCGTGCAGCACGTCGCTGTCCCACAGCGTGCCGAGCTTGCCCATGGCCGGCAGCACCGTGAAGCCGTCGGTGCGAAAGCGCTGCACGCGGCCGCCTTCGTGGTCGACGGCAATCAGCAGATCGTCTCGAATCGCGCGGATCGAATCGGTCAGCGCGATCAATTGTGCGCGGCTCTCGTAATGCCGGGTGAACAGGATCACGCCGCCGGTCATCGGATGGGCAAGGCGGCGTTTGTCGTCGTGGTTCAGCGTTGTGCCGACCACGTCGAGCATTACCGGTCCGGGAGTGAGTTTCATCGAATTCCGCTAGAAAAAGCTTGAAGCAAAGAGAGACACGGCCGACGTGCGCCGCGTTCAGAATATTTTTATTCGTCGCTGGCGGGTGCGTGCGGAGAGTCCGGCCCTCGCGCCACCTCCCCTGTTTCGGCAATCACGAACGACACGGCGTAATCGCGTTCGTCGCTGACCGTCACACGTGCTGTAATGCCGCGCGCGTCGAGCCATTCGGCCAGCTCACCTGATGCAACCACCATCGGCTCGCCGCTCGGCTTGTTGAGCGTTTGCAGCGCGCGCCAGGTCATCGGCCAGCGCATGCCGAGGCCGATCGCTTTCGAGAATGCTTCTTTGGCCGAGAACCGCGTGGCGAGAAATGCGATCCCACGCGCCGCCGAACGCGCGTGGCGCGCGTGATAAACGCGCAGCTCGTCCGGGCCGAGCACCTTATCGGCGAAGCGGCCGTTGGTGCGTGTCATCACCGCGGCCACGCGGCTGACCTGAACGATATCCGTGCCGATGCCGTAGATCGTCATGTTCGGCGCCGCGGCGTTAAGCGCTTGCGCCGAGACGGGCGGCGACCATGATCGCCTTCATCTCGCGCACGGCGTTTTCCCAGCCGGCGAAGATCGCGTGTGCGACGATCGCGTGGCCGATATTGAGCTCGACGATGCCTTCGATCGCGGCGATCTGCTGAACGTTGGTGTAGTGCAGGCCGTGACCCGCATTGACCTTGATGCCGAGCGTCGCGCCGAATTCGACGGCACGCACCACGCGCTCATATTCGCGCTGCTGTTCGGCGGGATCGTGTGCCTCGGCATAGCGACCCGTGTGCAGCTCGATCACCGGTGCGCCGGCTTCGTGCGCGGCGCGGATTTGCGTTTCGTCCGGATCGATGAAGAGCGACACGCGCGAGTTCGCTGCGGCGAGTTGCTTGCATGCGGCGCGCACTGCTTCGAACTGGCCGGCGACGTCGAGGCCGCCTTCAGTCGTCAATTCCTGACGCTTTTCCGGCACGAGGCAAACATCGTGCGGTTGCACTTCACAGGCGATGTCGAGCATCTCCTGCGTAACCGCGCATTCCAGATTCATGCGCGTTTTCAAGAGCGGCCGCAGCTTGCGCACGTCGGCGTCGACGATATGGCGGCGGTCTTCACGCAGATGCAGCGTGATCACATCGGCGCCCGCCTCTTCGGCCATCAACGCGGCGCGGATCGGATCGGGGTAAGACGTGCCGCGCGCGTTGCGCAGCGTGGCGACGTGATCGATGTTCACGCCCAGGTCAATCACATTCGGCGACGTAAGAAAGAAGCTCATAAGTTCTGCAAGTCGATCAGTATCTGGCGCGTCGCGAGCGGCGTGCCGCCAAGGTAGGTGTTGAGCAGAAAGCGCATCAGCGTTTTGCTTTGCGCCACCGTCTGCGCTCGATGGTAATCGTCCTTTTCCATATCGAGCAAGGTCTGTCCGGCGATCACCGGCCATTGCGCGGGTAGATCGTCGGACGCTTCGCGCACGCCGCGCTCCGGGTCGAACACGTAGCGGCCTTCGGCCTGCACCGCTTTGCGCGCGACGGTGCGATCGAGCGCCATCGCATAGCCGGTTTCGCGCAGCAGCACGCGTTCGAACGAACGCAGCACCTGCACGGGCGGCTCGTCATGCGCGAGGCGCGTCATCGTGACGACGTAGTGATGGAACAGTTGCGGATGCGGGTCTTCGCGTGCGCAGAACTTGACCAGCAGTTCGTTGACATAGAAACCGCAGAGCAGCGCGTCGCCCGCCAAAGGCAACATGCCGCCGACCCATTCGGCGCCGGTCAGCGTGCGCACTTCGGATTTGCCGGACCACGACAAGGCGAGCGGCTGGAACGTCTGCAGCACGCCGCGCAAAGCGGAGTGCGGACGTTTCGCGCCCTTTGCGACGAGCGCAAGACGGCCGTGATCGCGCGACAGTACGTCGATGATCAGACTGGTCTCACGATACGGATAGCTGTGCAGGACAAAAGCGGGTTGCTCAGCGATCCGGTAATCGGACGCGGAGGTGCGAGGCGCGCGGCGCGCCGGCGCTTTGCGCGGCTCGCCTTCGGCGCCTTGAGCACCGCTTTGAGCACCCTGAGCGCCTTTGGCACTCGATGAGGATTTTTTGGTACTGCGAGCCGGTTTGGACGGCTCGCGTGCCGGCGCGGCCGGCGCCGAGTCGTCCGGGTCAGCGTCGGAATTCAGTGTCATCCACGCGTCATTCGTACCCATACGCACGGAGTCCGGCTTCGTTATCGGCCCAGCCGCTCTTCACCTTGATGAAGGTTTCCAGATACACAGGGCCGTCGAACAGTTTCTCCATGTCAAGGCGCGCTTCGGTGCTGATCTGCTTCAGCTTGGCGCCCTTCTGGCCGATGATCATCGCTTTTTGCGTATCGCGCTCCACGAGGATGGTCGCGAAAATGCGGCGCAGACGCCCTTCGGTTTCGAACTTGTCGATCAGCACGGTGCTCGTGTACGGCAGTTCGTCGCCGGTCCAGCGGAACACTTTTTCGCGCAGGATTTCGGCGGCAAGAAAGCGCTCGCTACGATCGGTCAGATCGTCTTCGCCGTAGATCGGCGCGCCTTCGGGCAGGAACGGCTTGATCGTCGCCAGCAAACGCTTGATGTCGTCCGGATTTTTCGCCGACAGCGGCACGATCTCGTTGAACTGACGCAGCGCACTCACCTGCTGCATGAACGGATACAGCGAGTCCTTATCCGACACGCGATCGAGCTTGTTCGCGATCAGCAGCGTGGGCACCGACGGCGGAATCAGGTCAAGCACCTTCTGGTCGTCCGGGCCGAAGCGGCCGGCTTCGATCACGAACAGAATCGCGTCGACCGAACTCAGCGTGGACGTGACCGCGCGGTTGAGCGAACGGTTCAGCGCGCCGCTGTGTTTGGTCTGGAAACCCGGCGTGTCGACGAAGATGTACTGCGCGTCTTCAAACGTGTGAATGCCGGTGATGCGGTGGCGCGTGGTCTGCGCCTTGCGCGACGTGATACTGACTTTCTGGCCGACCAGCGCATTCATCAGCGTGGACTTGCCAACGTTCGGGCGGCCGACGATCGCGACCATGCCGCAGCGAAAACCAGTGGGAGTGGGAGCGTTCATATTCGGGCTACGGCAGGTTCAGATCGACGCGCGAGGAATGGCGCGCCGATGGCAATCAATGGCCCGCATCGGCGACGCGGGTTTGCACCGCGTCGGCTACGCCGGGTTCGTGTTCGATAGGTGCCGGCACGCCAGGCGCGGGCACGGCTGCGCCGGGTGTGGCTTCACGGCTGCGATGTTTGTCGGCGCTGCGGACGGCGGCTTCTGGCTTGGCTTCGGCGGGCTTTGCTTCAGCGGGCTTTGCTTCAGCAGCCTTCGCGTCTACGGGCTTCGCTTCTACCGGTTTTGGGTCCGCGGGCTTCGCGGCTTCCGATTTGATCTCAGCAGATTTGGCGTCCAGCTTGTCGGCCGGCTTATCCGTCGCTACTTTGTCAGCAGACCTGTCGGACCTCTCAGCGCGCTCCGACTTGTCCTGTCCGCTGTACTCCACGTGCGCGGCGCGAATCACAGCCAGCGGCGCGGACGTCGCCGTCAGGGTCGGCCGTTCGGCTGCCGACTCCGTCGCTGGCGGGGTGCGTGTTTCACCCCGCCCAGCCCCGCGTTCGCTCTTGCGATCCGGACTGCGCAAGTCGAGCGCGGCCTGTACACCCGTCACGCCGGGCACGATCTCCTGCTCGGCATTCTTCGCCGCACGGGCGCCCTTTGAACGCTTTGGCTTGGCGACCACGGCGGGCGCGGCGGCCATGACTTCGTCAAGCGCCTTCTTGGCCGCGGCCTGCTCGGCCGCACGGCGGCTTGCGCCGGAGCCGGACACCTTGACGTCCAGCTTCGGCACCGTGCATTCGACTTCAAACTGTTGATTGTGCGCCGCACCATGCGTCGCGACGACCGTGTAAGTAGGCAACGCGATCTTGTGGCCCTGCAGATACTCCTGCAGCAGCGTCTTGGCGTCCTTGCCGAGCGTGCGCGGGTCGATGTGATCGAGAATCGGCACGTAAAGGCGCTTGATGACCGTCTGGGCGGCATCGAACCCGCCGTCGAGGAACACCGCGCCCAGCACGGCTTCGAGCGTGTCGGCCAGGATCGACGGACGGCGGAAGCCGCCGCTGCGCAGTTCGCCCTCACCGAGACGCAGGCCTTCCGAGATATTGAGGGCCTGAGCGATTTCGTAAAGCGACTGCTGTTTGACCAGATTGGCACGGACGCGCGACAGGTCGCCTTCGTCCAATTTGCCGAAACGTTGGAACAAAAGCGCAGCCACCGCGCAATTTAGAACGGAATCGCCGAGAAACTCGAGCCGTTCGTTGTGCGTGGAGCTATGACTGCGGTGCGTTAAAGCCTGGCGCAACAATTCCGCATTGCGAAATTCGTAGCGCAGACGGCTTTCCAACGGAGATAGGGGCATGGGCAGAGTATAACGCGGGCGCCTGCCCCGGCGAAAACGCGGGACGGCCAGCGGAAAAAGCGTGGTGAAGCAACGTTACCGCGGATTCTTAAAGTAGCGTGATAACACGCCGCGACTGATGTGACCTACGTGTGGGCCACCCGCGCGGCGTGTTGTGCGATCAAGGCATGCGTGCTCAGTGGAATGAGCCGATGCGTTTCAGATCGCTGAAGTTCATCCAGATGAAAAACGCGCGGCCGACGATATTCTTATCCGGCGCGAAACCCCAATAACGGCTGTCCGCGCTGTTATCGCGGTTGTCGCCCATCATGAAGTAATTGCCAGGCGGCACTTTGCAGATCACGCCGCGTGCGTTGTACGTGCAGTTATCGCGATACGGATAATCTTCCGCGCCGACGATGAACGGAGGCACGGCCGGATTGTTCAGAATCGCGTTCTTGCGGCCACCGAGATTTTCTTCGAATTGCTTCGCGTAGCCGAGGCGCTCTTCGTCAAGGTAGTCAGGCAGCGGCGTTTCCGGCACGGGCTTGCCGTTGATCGTCAGTTGCTTGTCCTGATAAGCAACGGTGTCGCCCGGCAGACCGATCACGCGCTTGATGTAGTCGACCGATTCGTCTTTCGGGTAGCGGAACACCACCACGTCGCCGCGTTCGAGCGGACGGCCTTCGGTGACCTTCGTGTTGGTGATTGGCAGACGGATACCGTAGTCGAATTTGTTGACGAGGATGAAGTCGCCCACCAGCAACGTCGGCACCATCGAACCCGACGGAATCTTGAACGGCTCGACCACGAACGAGCGCACCACGAACACCACCAGAATCACCGGGAAAAAGCTCGCCGAATACTCGAGCCACCACGGTTGACGCAGCTTGTCGTCACGCAGACGGGCACGCGTTTGCGCCGCGTTTTCGTCGGCGAAACGCTCGCCGACGCGCGCCTGCTGGCGGTCGAACTCAGCGACCACGGCCTCCGCCGCGCGCCGCCGTTGCGGCATGAAAACCAGTTTGTCTGCGACCCATGCGACGCCCGTCAAAATGACGAGCACAAAAAGAATCAGCGCAAAATTCATAGGGTTCCGTTGTTCGTCTTATTTGTCTTCGACACGCAGAATTGCGAGGAAAGCCTCTTGCGGAATCTCGACGGACCCGACCTGCTTCATTCGCTTCTTGCCTGCCTTTTGTTTCTCGAGCAGTTTCTTCTTACGGGAAATGTCGCCGCCGTAGCATTTTGCCAGCACGTTCTTACGCAAGGCTTTAATGTTCTCGCGCGCAATAATGTTCGAACCGATGGTGGCCTGAATCGCCACGTCGTACATCTGACGCGGAATCAGTTCGCGCATTTTCGCCGCGACTTCACGGCCGCGATACTGGCTCTGCGAACGGTGCACGATCACAGACAAGGCATCCACCTTGTCGCCGTTGATCAGCATGTCGACCTTCACAACGTCTGCCGCGCGATATTCCTTGAACTCGTAATCCATCGATGCGTAGCCGCGCGAGATCGACTTCAGACGATCGAAGAAATCGAGCACGACTTCACCCATCGGGATTTCGTAGGTCAACTGCACCTGACGGCCGTGGTACTGCATGTTGATCTGGTTGCCGCGCTTTTGCGTGCACAGCGTGATCACCGCGCCGACATAGTCTTGCGGCATGTACAGGTTCACGGTGACGATCGGCTCGCGCACCTCTTCGATCTTCGAGGGCTCCGGCATCTTGGCCGGGTTTTCGACCATGAGGATCGTGCCGTCGCGCTGCAGAACTTCGTACACCACGGTCGGCGCCGTGGTGATCAGGTCCATGTCGAACTCGCGCTCCAGACGTTCCTGCACGATCTCCATGTGCAGCAGACCGAGGAAGCCGCAACGGAAACCGAAACCGAGTGCCTGCGACACTTCCGGCTCGTACATCAGCGAGGCGTCGTTCAGCTTCAGCTTTTCCAGCGAGTCGCGCAGCGCGTCGTACTGGTTCGCTTCGACCGGATAGAGACCGGCGAACACCTGCGGCTTCACTTCCTTGAAGCCCGGCAGCGGTTCGGCAGCAGGACGATTCACCAGCGTGACGGTGTCGCCCACTTTCGCGGCAGCCAGTTCCTTGATGCCGGCGATGATGAAGCCAACCTGCCCCGCGGACAGCGATTCGAGGTTCTTCGACTTCGGCGTGAACACGCCGATATGCTCGACCGGATACTGCGCGCCGGTCGCCATCATGCGGATCTTGTCTTTCGGACGCAGCGTGCCGTTGACGATACGCACCAGCATCACGACGCCAACGTAGTTGTCGAACCACGAGTCGATGATCAGCGCCTGCAGCGGTGCTTCCGGATCGCCCTTGGGCGGCGGCACTTTAGCGACCAGCGCTTCGAGCACATCTTCCACGCCGAGGCCGGTCTTCGCGCTGCAACGTGTCGCGTCGGTCGCGTCGATACCGATCACGTCTTCAATTTCTTCGATCGCGTTCTCGGGATTCGCGGCCGGCAGGTCAATCTTGTTGAGCACCGGAATGACGTCGACGCCAAGCTCGATCGCCGTGTAGCAATTGGCGACGGTTTGCGCTTCCACGCCCTGGCTTGCGTCGACGACCAGCAACGCGCCTTCACATGCGGACAGCGAGCGACTGACTTCGTACGAGAAGTCGACGTGGCCCGGCGTGTCGATCATGTTCAGGTTGTAGATCTGCCCGTCACGGGCCTTATACGTCAGTGCGGCGGTTTGTGCCTTGATGGTGATACCGCGCTCGCGCTCGAGATCCATCGAGTCGAGCACTTGGGATTCCATCTCGCGGTCGGACAAGCCACCGCAGATCTGGATGATGCGATCGGCGAGCGTCGACTTGCCATGGTCGATGTGCGCAATGATCGAAAAGTTACGAATATGATCCATTCAGTACCGATCAAGCGAAAAAGGCGCGCTCGGACAATAGCGGAGCACGCCTTGTAAGTAGGTGAAAAACCTATCTATTTTAGCCGAAAAGGCTATCGCCCGGCGCATCTTGCAAGGCTCGGGCGGAAAAGACGGCTCATGAGAGACGTGAAACGGGGTGTGAACAGCGCACGTTCGCGCCTGTTTCGAACCCTTAACTGGATCCCGAATGGGTCACTGCAACGCGTGCAGCAAGCGCGGCACGAACCCGCGCCACGTCAAGGTGATAGTGACACAGTTCGACGCCGTCACAGACCAGAACCGGAACCAGCTCGTTATAACGGGCTTCCAGCAAAGAATCCGTGTCGACGTCGATCACGACGACATGCGCAGCGAATTCGGCGAGCAACGGCTCCAGCGCGGCGCGCATGTCGTCGCATAAGTGGCACCACGCGCGCCCGTAGAGCGTGAGCGGCGCCGTTGACTTCATTTCTGCGCGCTGCGCGGGCGAATCGGCACGAACTGCGTGTTCTCGCCGCGACGGACCAGCAACGCAACCATCTTCTGCGAGTCGAGGTGCGCGGTCAGCTCGTCGAACTGCTTCGCGCTCGTGATATCCGTATCACCCACACGCAGGACGATGTCGCCCTTTTGCAATCCAACGCGCACGGCCGGTCCGTCTACCGCGTCGATCTGCACACCGTTGTGCAGCTTCAGCGCCTTCATCTGGTCGGCAGGGATATCGCTAACGGCAAGACCCAACACGTTCGTGGCGCGCTGCTTCGGCACCGGCGGCTTTTTATCATCCGCCTTGGTGGCCTTGTCCGGCTGCATCTCGGTAATCGTGACCGGCAGATCGCGCGTCTGACCCTTGCGCCAGATCGTGATGGTCGACTTGGTGCCCGGCTTCGTATCGCCAACCATACGCGGCAAGTCCGTTGCCGTGTCCACCGAATGGCCATTGAACTTCAGGATGATGTCACCCGGCTGCACGCCGGCTTTGTCTGCCGGGCCACCCGGTTCGACGCTGCTGACCAGCGCGCCCTGCGCCTTCGGCAGACCGAGCGAATCGGCAACATCTTTCGTCACTTCACCGATCGCCACCGCGATCCGGCCGCGCACGACCTTGCCCGATGCCTTCAACTGATCGGCCACGCGCATGGCCTCGTCGATCGGAATCGCGAACGAGATGCCCATGAAGCCGCCGGTACGGCTGTAAATCTGCGAATTGATACCGATCACTTCGCCCTGCATATTGATCAGCGGACCGCCCGAATTACCTGGATTGACGGCCACGTCGGTCTGGATGAACGGCAGATAATCGCCCGTATCGCGCCCCTTGGCGCTAACGATACCGGCCGTCACCGTGTTCTCGAGACCGAACGGCGAACCGATCGCGACCACCCACTCGCCCACCCGCACCTTGTTCGAGTCACCAATCGTGATGGTCGGCAAGTTGGCCGCACTGATCTTCACGACGGCAACATCGGTCCGATCGTCCACGCCAATGAGTTTGGCCTTGAACTCGCGTTTGTCGGTGAGGGTGACGTAAATGGTGTCCGCGTCGTCCACGACGTGTGCGTTGGTCATCACGTAGCCGTCCGCCGACAGAATGAAGCCTGAGCCGACGCCGCTGTTCTGTTCGGGATCGCTGTTATCCGGCGAGTCCTGGTTGCCGCCACTGCCGCTCCCACCGTTATCGCCACCGCGTGGCGAACCAGGCGATTGCGGCGACTGCGGCAACGGAATGCCGAAGAAGCGCCGGAAAAACTCCGACATGTCTCCGTCGTCCATGCCTGGCGGCAAGCCGCCGCGGGCACCGCTGCTCGACACGCGCGTGGTCGTGCGAATATTGACGACTGCCGGGCCGACCTTGTCGACGAGGTCAGTGAAGTCGGGCAGATTGGCTGCGGGAGCGGCCGATGCCGTGTGCGGCACGAGCGGCAAACACGCCGCTACCACCGCGGCCGCGAGGAATTTGCGCACCGAGAAAGTCGTCATATCGTAGCAAGCCGAGGGATTCGAGTGATTCGGAGGATTACTTCGGAGCTTTATATTCTATGGCAGACGCAAATTGCTGCAATGTGGTCTGGGGCACTTCACCAAGCAGAGTAATCCAGAAGTCGCCGCGCCGCTTGACCAGTACGTGCGTGGCGCCGCTACTGCCCGCGCCTTCCTTGCGGGTATTGTTCTCGACCGGCTCGACGAATACCGAAATGGCCGCAAGGCCATCGGAGAATACAGCCTGATCAACCGGAATGGTGGGCTGGCCCGCGTCACGCGCGGCCATGGGGCGGCGAAGCTCGCGAATCTTGCGGAAGCCCGGTACCGTCGGTGCGATCTGCCAGCCTTGCGCAGCCATATCGACCGGCTCGACCGGCGGACGCACTACCGTCCAACCTGTTGTATTACGAATGCCGTTGACGATAGCGGTCTTGTCGACCGGCACGCCGATGCGAATCTGCGAAAACGACAACTGCTCAAGCACCTGGCCATTCGGGTCAAGCGTCTGCGCACGCAGCAGCAGGCCAGTCTTCTTATCGGCCCACAGCTTGTAGGCAAAGCGATACGCGTCTTTCGGGTCGAGCTCGATCACCTGGCTGTCGATACCCGCGACGCGGTCGTCGCCGAGCAGCTTCGGCTCGTACACAGACAGCACCTGCTCGCCGCTTACAGCCAGCAGCGCAGGAAACGAATCTTTGTTCTGGCGCTTCTCGACCACGCACAGATGCCGCTCAGGCACGAACGTGTAGAGATCTTCGTTGTGGCGAAGCATTTTGCGCGGCTTGCCGTCGAGACTTTCGAGTTGCTCGAATTCGCCGTCAGTACGGGTCGCGTAGTGCGCGATCCGCGACGTCTGAACGAAATTACCGCGCTGATAGACGAACGCGCCCTCGTAGTTCTGCTGCTGGGCGGCCTGATGGATTCGATCGAGCAGCTCCGCGGCCGTGCGACGGGCGACGAGTGGATCGTCGGTTTGCGCAAAGACCTGCGGCGTGGCGGACAACAATACGGCTGCGCAGAACAGAAATACCGGCAGCCGCCCCCAGATAGTCGTTTTATTCAACCGCGGAGTCTGCATCAAACTATTGGCCTTGCGTAGAAACGGCGGCAGCGCGAATCAGCGGCATCGAGCCCGGTATGACCGGTTGTTGCGCGAATTGCTGGTGAGCTTCCAGGTACTGGTCGAGACTGGCGTCGCGAATGATGTTGGCGTCTTGCGCGACCGGCTGGAGCGTAGCGGCCGGCACCGATGCCATGGCCACCCGTTGCAGCGAATCGCCATGCGACTGGGTCGACGCGACTTGCGCCACACCCGGGCCGCCCGGCACGCCTTGCAGTTGCGGCACGACGATCCACGTCAGCGTGGCAGCGGCGGCGGCGACAGCAAAGGCCGGCACAACGCGGCGGCGCAGCGCCAACAAACGGCGCGCGACCGGCATTGCGGCAGGCGCGAGCACGTGCGGCTCATTGTCGAAACGCGCCGCAAAACCGTTCAGGAACGCGCTGCTCGCCGCCGGGCTGACCGCCAGATCGTCGGAACGCAGAGCGTCGCCGATCAGGTGATAGCACGACCAGGCGGCACGATCTTCGCCGTCCAGTTCGGAAACAAACGTGTTCAGATGCTCTTCGCCGAACAGCTCACCGTCGACAAAAGCGGACAGACGCTCGCCGCGCGAGCTGGCTTGCGATTGCATCGAGACCGACCCCATGATGCTCCCCATCTTACAAATACCCCGTAGTGACACCACTAATCCAGATATTGCACCCGCGCCCCGTCCGGCGGGCTGGTGTTTACCAGCGCTTGCCTTCAGGTGTGTCAAGCAACGGACGCAATTTTGCCGCAATGGCTTCGCGAGCGCGGAAAATTCGTGATCTGACTGTGCCAATTGGGCAACCCATCATCTCAGCGATTTCCTCGTAACTCAAACCTTCAATTTCACGAAGAGTAATGGCGGTACGCAACTCTTCCGGTAAAACCGCCATCGCAGCATTGACCGTCTCAGCGATCTGCTTGCTCATCAACATCGACTCAGGCGTGTTGATATCCCTTAGTTGGTCGGCGTCCGAGAAAGTTTCAGCTTCTTCAGCATCTGCTTCGGTCGAAGTCGGTGCGCGCCGCCCTTGGGTCGCAAGGTAGTTCTTTGCCGTATTGACCGCAATCCGGTACAACCACGTATAAAAGGCCGATTCGCCGCGAAATTGCGGCAACGCCCGGTACGCCTTGATAAAGGCGTCCTGAGCGACGTCTTCCACTTCGGCCGGGTCCCGCACGAGACGGGAGATCAGCCGGAGAATCTTGCGGTGGTATTTGGAGACCAGAAGCTCGAACGCGGCCTTGTCGCCCTTCTGGACGCGCTCGACCAGCACCTGATCAATTTCTTTTTCGCTCACCTGATAAATCCGTTAACTATAGGGCGCATGGCGGGGGACCATTGTAGCGTCCCCATCATCGCGGCACGTTACTCCGGTAACACGGTTACAGTCGTTACAGTCACGCACCGGCGCCACGCCGGCCCAGCACGGCCAGCTCCCGGAAAACGGACGCAGGAAGCGCGTCAGCAGCAAGAAGCAGCGTGCGGGAGCGTCCATGATCCGGCGCCAGCGCCAAAACGAGCGGGCGACCGCTCCATTGCGCACAGCCGGCAATGCGGCCTTGCGCCAGCAAATTGCCGGCCCGGTTCCAGGCGGACAATCCGTCCGGGCCGATTTTCAGCGCGACCGGCTGCGCATGCTCATGTTTTACCGCACAGAGCGTCAGCAGCGTCCACACGGCAAGCGTCAAGGGAACCGCCTGCCAGGCGCCCAGATGCGACGCGAAGCAGGTATAGACAGCGCCAGTCGCCATCAGGACGAACACCCCCAAAGCGGCGCACATGGCAACGGAGCGCCGCAACGTAATCCGCTGCGGCGCTCCGTCGGGCGTTGCCGATTCGAGGGAAACCGCCGGGCAAGCCGGCGTTTTCGACTGGTGTGTCACCAAACGATCGGGCGATCAGGCGCGCTTGAAGACCAGCGTGCCGTTTGTGCCGCCGAACCCGAACGAGTTCTTCAGCGCAACGTCGATCTTCATCTCCCGCGCAGTGTTGGCGCAGTAATCGAGATCGCAGGCCGGATCCTGATTGAAGATGTTGATCGTCGGCGGCGACACCTGATGATGCACGGCAAGCACGGTGAACACGGATTCCAGACCGCCGGCGCCGCCCAACAGGTGACCGGTCATCGACTTGGTCGAATTCACGACCATGTCTTTTGCGTGGTCGCCGAAAGCGCGTTTGATGCCGGTGGTTTCAGCCAGGTCGCCCAGCGGCGTGGACGTGCCGTGCGCGTTCAGGTAATTCACCTGATCCGAATTGATGCCCGCGTTCTTCAAGGCGGCCAGCATGCAGCGGCGCGCACCGTCACCATCTTCCAGCGGAGCGGTCATGTGATAGGCGTCGCCGCTCATCCCGTAGCCGCTGATTTCGGCGTAAATCTTCGCGCCGCGCGCCTTCGCGTGTTCGTACTCTTCGAGCACCATCACGCCAGCGCCTTCGCCCAGCACGAAACCGTCGCGATCCTTGTCCCACGGACGGCTCGCCGTTGCCGGATCGTCGTTGCGCTGCGACAGCGCCCGCGCCGCCGCAAAACCGCCGACGCCGAGCGGCGACACTGTCGATTCGGCACCGCCTGCGATCATCACGTCGGCGTCGCCGTATTCGATCAGGCGCGAAGCCTCGCCGATACAGTGCAGACCCGTCGTACACGCGGTAACGATGGCGAGATTCGGACCCTTGATGCCGAACTTGATCGACAGGTGGCCGGAGATCATGTTGATGATCGATGCCGGCACAAAGAACGGCGAAATACGGCGCGGGCCGCGATTGAGCAGCTCGGTTTGCGTCGCTTCGATCATCGGCAGGCCGCCGATGCCCGAACCGACCACCACGCCGATGCGCTCCGAATTCTCGTCGGTGACTTCGAGGCCGCTGTCCTGCATCGCCTGGATGCCGGCCGCGACGCCGTAATGGATGAACGTATCCATGTGGCGCGCTTCCTTACCGGGGATGTAGTCCTCGATATTGAAGCCCTTCACCTCGCCGGCGAAACGAGTCGAAAAGTTCGACGCATCGAACTTCGTGATATTGGCAATACCCGACTTGCCGGCGACCAGATTGGCCCAGCCGTCGGCAACATTATTGCCAACAGGCGAAATCAGCCCCAGGCCTGTAACAACAACACGACGGCGGCTCACGGTAACCCCTTTTTCATAGATGACAAAAGCACAAAAGCCACAGCGGCCACAGGAACCTGCCCTGTGTGCCCTGTGGCTGTTAGCCGCCCCTACCCCTGGCGCTTCGCACCAGGTGCCCCCGAGGGGGGCAATCCCCCAAGGGGACTTCCTTCGGGGCGGAAAACGCAGGGCGGCCCGGCGTTTTCTTGAAAGTCGGCAATCGCGCGAAAAGTTGCGCTGTCAACATCGCTGCCTCCTGCACGGCAAAAAGCGCCAGCCCTGCTGGCGTCGGAAACCGACACGGCAGGGCGTCATACGCCGCCAACGCAGGAACGCAGGCGCGGATGACTTTAGGCCTTGACGTTCGCGCGAGCGTAGTCGATCGCTTGCTGAACGGTAGTGATCTTCTCGGCTTCTTCATCCGGAATTTCCATGCCGAATTCGTCTTCGAGGGCCATCACGAGTTCAACGGTGTCGAGCGAGTCGGCACCGAGGTCGTTCACGAACGAAGCTTCGTTCTTGATCTCAGCTTCTGCAACGCCCAGTTGTTCTGCGACGATCTTCTTGACGCGCTGTTCGATATTGTCCATTACCCCTCCAAGGGAAAAGAAGTTCAAAAATACAGGTGCGCGCATTTTATCAGGTTTGACCCGGCAAAAAAGCGGCGCATCGGGTTCCTGTCAAGGCATGCGCCTTACGCTTTTGCAAACGCATCAAGGCGCGGATAGTAACCGAATTTGGTTACGACATGTACATTCCGCCGTTCACATGCAATGTCGTGCCGGTGATATAGCCCGCTTGCGGCGACGCGAGGAACGCCACGGCATGCGCGATATCGTCCGGGCTGCCAAGGCGGCCGAGCGGAATCTGCGTCTTCAGCGCGGTTTGCTGCTCTTCCGGCAGGGTCTTGGTCATGTCGGTGTCAATGAAGCCCGGCGCGACGCAATTCACCGTGATGCCGCGGCTGCCGATCTCGCGTGCCAGTGCGCGCGTCATGCCTGCTACGCCCGCTTTCGCGGCTGCATAGTTGACCTGCCCGGGGTTGCCTGCCGAGCCGACCACCGACGTGATGTTGATGATGCGGCCGCCCTTGGCCTTCATCATCGGACGCAGCACTGCGCGCGACAGGCGGAAGACCGACTTGAGATTGGTGTCGATCACCGCATCCCAGTCGTCGTCCTTCATGCGCATGGCGAGCTGATCCTGCGTGATGCCGGCGTTGTTCACCAGCACGTGCAGCGCGCCGAATTCCTTCACGGTGCCGTCGATCAGCGCTTCGGCTGCGGCGGCGTCGTTCACGTTGAGCACCGCGCCGCGGCCGCTCAAGCCAGCCGCGTTAAAGGCTTCGCTGATCGCTGCCGCGCCGCTTTCGCTGGTTGCCGTGCCGATCACTGTCGCGCCCTGGCGCGCCAGTTCCATCGCGATTGCACGGCCAATGCCGCGCGACGCGCCCGTCACGATTGCGATCTGCTTGTCGAGAGTCTTTTCCATCTGTCAGTCCGGATGCCCTTTCGGAGGGCTGATTGATTCTTGATGTCGAGCCTGGCGCCTTGCTTGCGCCCTATGAAGCGGCGTTCAGCCTGCCGTCACCAGCTTGAGCGTTTCTTCGAGCGAAGCCGGGTCGAACACCGAGGCGCCGACCAGATTGCCGTCGATACGCTTCGTCAAGCCCGCGAGGACCTTGCCGGGGCCGCATTCGATCACATGCGTGACGCCTTGCGCCGCCATTGCCTGCACGCTTTCGACCCAACGCACCGGGCCTGCTGCCTGACGCACCAGTGCGTCCTTGATCTTTGCCGGCTCGTTGACTACGGCGACGTCGACATTGTTGATCACCGGAATCGACGGCACCTGCACGTCGACGCTGGCCAGATACTCGCGCAATTGATCCGACGCGGGCTTGAGCAGCGACGAGTGGAACGGCGCAGACACCGGCAGCGGCAACGCGCGCTTTGCGCCCTTCGCCTTCGCGACTTCGCAGGCCTTTTCGACAGCGGCCTTGTGACCGGCGATCACGACTTGCGCCGGCGCGTTGAAATTCACTGCTTCGACGACACCCGCGACCGACGCTTCGGTGCAAACCGCGCGGACTGTGTCGTCATCGAGGCCGAGAATCGCGGCCATGCCGCCAACGCCGACCGGCACGGCCGTTTGCATAGCCTGCGCGCGAAACCGCACGAGCGGCACAGCATCGCGAAACGCGATCGCGCCCGCCGCGACCAGCGCGGTGTATTCGCCGAGGCTATGGCCGGCGACGATAGCCGGCTTCGGGCCGCCCGCCTGCTGCCACGCGCGATAAATCGCGTACGCGGCGGTCAGCATGACCGGCTGGGTATTGGTGGTGAGGTTCAGATCTTCGGCGGGGCCTTCGGCGATCAGCTTGCCGAGGTCCTGATTGAGCGCGTCGGACGCTTCCTGAACCGTCTCACGCACGACCGCGTGATCAGCGAATGCGTTGAGCATGCCGACCGACTGCGAACCTTGCCCAGGAAAAACGAACGCAAATTTCATATCGTCCCCAAAATCGGTGTTGTCAGATGTGGGTGGCGCGCCCGGTTGATGGCAAGCGCGCTCAAGCGTAGCCGAGCGCCGCAAGGAGCGCTCGCCATAACGTCGCCGCTATCAGTAGCGGATAACCGACGCGCCCCAGGTGAAGCCGCCGCCAACGCCTTCGATCAGCACGTTCTGGCCGCGCTTGATGCGGCCGTCGCGCACCGCGACGTCGAATGCGAGCGGAATGGACGCAGCCGACGTATTGCCGTGCTCGCCCACCGTGACGACCATGCGTTCCTGCGGCAAGCCAAGCTTGCGGCAGGTGCTTTGCATGATGCGGATATTGGCCTGATGCGGAATCAGCCAGTCGATCTGCTCGGCCGACAGATTCGCTTTTGCGAGTGCCTCGACTGCAACCTTTTCGAGCACATTGACCGCGAGCTTGAACACAGCCTGGCCGTCCATATGCAGGAACGCGCTGCCCTCGATCACGCCGCCGTTCACATTGCCCGGCGTGCAGAGAATGTTCGAATGGCTGCCGTCGGCATGCAAAGCGCTCGCCAGCACGCCCGGTTCTTCGGACGCCTGCAGGATCACCGCGCCGGCGCCGTCACCGAACAGCACGCAGGTGGTGCGATCCTTGAAATCGAGAATGCGCGAGAAGGTTTCCGCGCCGATTACGAGCGCCGTGCGATGCTGGCCGCCGCGAATCAGGCTATCCGCCATTGCCACCGCGTAAGCAAAGCCGGAACAAACGGCCTGCACGTCGAATGCCGCGCCGTGGTTCTTGATGCCGAGCTTGTTCTGCAACAGGCACGCCGTACTCGGAAACACGAAGTCAGGCGTGGAGGTTGCAACGATGATCAGATCGATGGATTGCGGATCGATATCGGCCGCTTCGATCGCGCGCTGCGAGGCGAAGAGCGCCAGATCGCTGGTGGTGACATCGGGTTCGGCGAAGTGGCGTGCATGGATGCCCGTGCGGGCAACGATCCACTCGTCGCTCGTCTCGACACCTTGCTTGGCGAGACGTTCGGCCAGATCCTGATTGGTGACGCGCCCGGGCGGCAGGTAGCTGCCGGTGCCCAGCACGCGGGAATAAATTGTCGATTGAGCCATTATGCCTTCGAGGATTGCGCAGCGTAGGGCTCGGCTGGCTGGCCTGCGATCGGGCTTGCGTGACCCGCACCGCTTGCATCGCGCGCTGCCTGTTCGAGAGAACCTGCATTCTCTTCCATTGCTCGCGCAAGGCGTTCCAGCACGCCGTTTTTGACGGCATCATACCCGCGTTTGATAGCCCACTCAAACGCGTAGGCATCCGCCGAACCGTGGCTTTTGATCACCAGCCCACGCAGGCCCAGCAACGCGGCGCCGTTGTATTGCCGATGATCGACGCGTTTCTTGAAACGCATCAATACCGGCAAGGCGAGCACCGCCATCACCTTGGTGAGCCACGAGCGGCCGAACTCTTCCTTGATGATGTTGGAGAGCATCTGCGCGAGGCCTTCCGACGTCTTCAGCGCGACATTGCCGACAAAACCGTCGCAGACGATCACGTCGACCGTGCCCTTGAAGATGTCGTTGCCTTCAACGTTACCGTGAAAGTTAAGTGTACTCGCGCGCAGCAGTTCGCCGGCACGTTTGATGGTGTCGTTGCCCTTGATGACTTCTTCGCCGATGTTGAGCAGGCCGATGGTGGGCCGCTCCTTGCCTTCGAGCGCGGACACGAGCGCGTGCCCCATCTCCGCGAACTGCAGCAGATGCTGCGGCTCGCAATCGACGTTGGCGCCCAGGTCGAGCATCATCGTGTAGCCATTGGGATTGGGCAGTGCTGACGCAATGGCCGGGCGCTCGATGCCCGACAGCGTTTTCAGCACATAGCGCGAGACCGCCATCAGCGCGCCGGTATTGCCGGCGGAAATGCAGGCTTGCGCCTCGCCTTCCTTGACGCGATTCAGCGCTACGCGCATGGATGAGTCTTTTTTCTTGCGCAGCGCGACTTCGACCGGATCGTCCATGGCGACGATTTCGGAAGCAGGTACGACGGTCAGCGCCGGCAGGTCTTGAGCCTTCAACTTCTTTAGCTGCGCACGAATCGCACTTTCAATGCCGACGAGCAGCAGCTCAGCATCGGGATGCGAACGAACGAAGTTGACGGCTGCGGGAACGGTCACGGACGGGCCGTGGTCGCCTCCCATGCAATCTATCGTGAGCTTTACTGTCATGGAGTGCGACGAATTTCAGGCGCCCTGCATGGGACCACAGTAAGCGCTACAGCGCCAACTGCGATCGACACAAAAAAGCGGCAGATGAATGCCGCCTTTTTGCCGAGCCGGGAAAATGTCAAGCGAGCCGATCGCCACGCGAAACGCCAAGGGGCGCAACGCAGTGAAACGATTAGTCGTTCTTCGTCTTGACGACTTTCTTGCCGCGATAGTAGCCGTTCGGGCTAACGTGGTGACGCAGATGCACTTCGCCCGTGCTCGGTTCCACGGCCAGCGGCGCTGCCGTCAGGAAATCGTGCGAACGGTGCATGCCGCGCTTCGACGGCGACTTCTTATTTTGTTGAACTGCCATGACTAACTCCTAAAAATTTTTCGAATTCTAACACAGCCCGACCCGGTGTCCGCCATTGACCGAATGGCCAATGCGCCCGCTTCGCGCTCCCATGCAACTGTTCAGTGCTTCTTGTCGCCCGGCTCACCGCGCTTGAGACTTTCGAGCGCCGCAAACGGATTAGGCCGTTCGGGCTCACCGCCCTCACCAGCTTCGTCCGGCGCAGCCTCGTCGCCCTCGCCTTCTGCTCCAGCCACACCAGAGACGAGGCTCTCGTGCACTTCGGGACACACCTCGTGCTTGGGCACGAGCGGCAAGGAAAGCAGCAACTCTTCTTCGATCAAGTCGATGAGATCGAACTGGCGCGAGCCCACGATCACTTCGACTTCATCCTCATCGAGCGGAAACTCTTCGGCTTCCGCCTCAGTGCTGACGATCCGGTAAGTTGCATCGACATTGAACGCCTGCAGATACGGTGTCATGCACCGCTGACATTCGAGCCATGCAGCACCGTGAATCGCCAGCCTCAGATAAGGCTGCGGACCCTCGGTGCCGTCGTCCTGCAATTCCGGCTGCGTCGCCCCTTCGGCTTGCCAGGTGAACGCGGTATCGCGGTCTGGCGCTTCAACCGGGACTTCGTTTAACATGCGCGGCAGTTGCGAGACGCGCACGACACCCGCGGCCTGACGCCCACTCCGCGCAAATTCGAACAGATCGATATCGTGCGGGTCGGACAGACCAGCAGGGTTGCCAGGATGTTGAGTCATGTGCGCTCCTGCGTCGGCAAGGATTTCGCCGGGGGTAAATCGGTTTGCAAAGCAGTCCGCGGAACTCATGCGCTGCCCGGCGTTGCTCAGTATGCCCAAGCGCGTTACCTAAGCAGCGGCCCGCCTGTGCAATAGCATACCGATGAAAAGCCCGAAATCATATCCGTTTTGTCTTTTCGAGTCAAACACTTAAGCCCGTACACGTGCGCTACCCGCACAACCCCGTACGACCCGCCTCTCTAGCCGTTGGTTGCACATGCCAGATTCCCTCAATCGCCCGCCACGCCTGATCCTGGCGTCGAGTTCACCCTATCGCCGCGAGCTGCTTGAGCGCCTGCGGATTCCGTTCGAAGTCGTCGTGCCGGCGATCGACGAAACGCCGCTCACCGGCGAAACGCCCGAAGTGACGGCCCTGCGCCTCGCCGAGGCAAAAGCCCGTGCGGTGGCAAACAACCTCGGCGCCGGTGAAGCCGCACTCGTCATCGGCTCGGATCAGGTCGCCACCTACGACGGCCTGCAGATCGGCAAGCCCGGCACGCACGACAAGGCACTCGCCCAACTGCAGGCAATGCGCGGCCGCGAAGTGCTGTTTCATAGTGCGCTGTGCCTGTTCGACAGCCGTTCGGGGGCGGCACAAGCCGTCGACGTCATCACTCGCGTGCAATTCCGCGACCTGCCGGACGCCGCGCTGGACGCCTATCTGCGTGCCGAAACGCCCTACGACGTGGCGGGCAGCGCCAAATCCGAGGGCCTCGGCATCGCCGTGCTCGAAGCAATTCACTCGGACGACCCGACCGCACTGGTCGGACTGCCGCTGATCGCACTGTCGCGCATGCTGCTCGCAGTGGGCTATCCACTCCTGGGGGCGCAATGAGCGGCACCTTATATCTGATCCCGAACACACTAGGCGAAGGCGATGCCGACGCGCTCGACGCCGTCCTGCCCGCGCCGGTGCGCGCCCGCGCGGCGTCGCTCAGCTATTACATCGGCGAAAACGCGAAAACCACTCGCGCCTTCCTGAAAAAAGTCGGCACCGAAAAGCCGATCCAGGAAATCGAGATTCGCGAACTGAACGTCAACACGCCGGCCGGCGAGATCGACAAACTGCTCGCGCCTTTGCTTGCGGGGACGGATGCGGGTCTCGTGTCCGAAGCCGGCTGTCCGGCGGTCGCCGATCCGGGCGCCCTGCTGGTGCGCCGTGCGCATGAGCGCGGCGTGAAGGTCGTGCCGTTTGTCGGACCGAGTTCGATTCTGCTGGCGTTGATGGCTTCCGGTCTGAATGGCCAGAGTTTTGCGTTCCACGGCTATCTGCCGGTCGACGCCACCGAACGGGCCAAGCGCTTGCGCGACCTGGAACAGCAGTCGCGCAAAGCCAAACAAACGCAGATCTTTATCGAGACGCCCTATCGGAATAAGCCACTGCTCGACACGTTGCTGGCGACGTGCGCGCCGTCCACGTTGGTCTGCGTCGCCGTCGATCTGACGCTGGAAACGGAAACCATCGCCAGCCGCACTGTGGCCGACTGGAAAAAGAAACCGGCTCTCGATCTCCACAAGCGGCCGGCAATTTTCCTGATCCTCGCCGTCTGACCGCTGCTGCGGCTCAAGCAGATCAGCTTGCCGATCGGTCGCGGTTTAACTAGCGGCAAAAACAAAAAAGCCCCGCGCGGTCGACACTCAACCGCACGGGGCTTTTTCCGCATTAGATCACCGCAAATTCATCTTCCCGCCAAGCGCCATCGCATGAACGGCGCCACTGCCGACTGCCGCACCGAACTTGCGCGCTACGCGGTCCGTAATGCTCTCCTTGACCGTGTAGTCGACGATATCCGGCGCCTTGAAAAGGTCGCGCGCGACGTAGTCCGCGTCGCCGAAACCATCTGCAAGCCCCAGTTCGACGCTCTTCTGCCCCGTCCAGAAAAGGCCCGAGAACATGTCCGGCGTTTCGTGCAGGCGCTTGCCGCGACCTTCACGCACGGCGTCGATGAACTGCGCGTGGATCTGATCGAGCATGTCCTGCGCATGTTCGTCCATCTTCGGGGTTTCCGGCGAGAACGGGTCGAAAAAGCCCTTGTTCTCACCCGAAGTGTGCAGGCGGCGCTGGATCCCCAGCTTATCCATCAAGCCCGTGAAGCCGAAGCTATCCATCAGCACGCCAATCGAACCAACGATGCTCGCCTTGTCCACGTAAATCTTGTCCGCCGCCGCGGCCGCGTAATAGCCACCCGACGCGCACATGTCGCCGACCACGACATACAACGGGATCGACGGATACTTGGCGCGTAGCCGGCGGATCTCGTTGTAGATAATGCCGGCCTGCACCGGGCTGCCGCCCGGGCTGTTACAGCGCAGGATCACGCCTGCCGTACCGGCGTCGCCGAACGCACTTTCAAGCGCAGTGTTGACATCTTCCGCGTTCGCGTTCGTATCAGCAGAGATTTCGCCGTCAAGCGTGATCATGGCCGTATGCCGGCCTGTGGCCGTCACCTTGTCGCCCGAGAATTCGAACGCGCCCCATACCGCCAGCAGCAGGACGATCAGGAACACAAATCGGAAGAAAATCTTCCAGCGGCGTGCCGCGCGCTGCTCGGTGATTGCCGCAAGCGCGATGCGCTCGAGCGCGGCGCGCTCCCACCCCGGCTCATCGGCAGGCGTGCGGGGACGGCCTGTCAGGGACGGTTCCTTCGGTTCGGGAGTCAAATTGTCGGACATGCGGTGCAGTGGAAAGGTCGAAGAGGAGAAAAATCAGGGCGTGGCCGGACGCAGTTCACCGTCCGGCAGCCAGAACACGGCACGGCCTTCAGGTGTGTCCCGCTCGTCAACCTGGACGGGACGCAACCGGCCGCCTCGGCACGGGCCGCCGACGCATTTGCCCGTATCTGGCGCGTAAATCGCGCCATGTGTGGCGCACATCAAGTATAAACCGGACGATTCGAAGAACTGCCCTTCGGCCCAGTCGAGTTCCATCGGCACGTGCGCGCAGCGATTCAAATAGCCGTATGCACGGCCATCATAGCGAACAAAAAATATCACGACGTCGCCACCGCCGAGCCTGGCCGCGCGCCGCACGCCGGCGCCGCCATCGACCAGTTCTTCGGACGCGCAAATGCGAACCGCTTCCGTCGCCGTCTCGGTCATACCCGTACTCACGCGTTCTCTCGCAGCCAGCCGGACAGGTCGGTCACGCTGGAGGCGACGAATTTCGGCGACAAAGCCGTCAACGAGCCGGCAGGATGCGCGCCGTATGTGACACCAATGCCCGCGACGCCCGCATTGATCGCCATTTGCAGATCGTGCGTCGTATCCCCCACCATCACCGTGCGCGCCGGATCCTGCCCCAGTTCACGCGTAAGCTCGTGCAGCATCGCGGGATGCGGCTTCGAGAAGGTTTCGTCCGCACAACGGGTGCCGTCGAACAGGCTCGTCAGACGCGACTGGTCGAGCGCGCGGTTCAGCCCGACGCGGCTCTTGCCGGTCGCCACCGCCAGCAGATAACCCTGATCGCGCAATTCCTGCAGCATCTCGCGCACGCCGACGAACAGCTCGGTGGTCTGGTCCTTCACTAAATAGTGGAAGCGATAGCGCTCCGCCAGACGCGGGTAGTCGGACGGAGCGAGCGTAGGCGCGGCGATTTGCAGCGCGTCGCGCAGGCCGAGGCCGATCACGTAGCTGGCGGCCTCATCGGCGGGAACCGGCAGACCGAGATCGCGGCATGCCGACTGGATGCTGCGCGTGATGTGCGCGGTCGAATCCATCAGCGTTCCGTCCCAGTCGAAGACGATCAGATCAAATTGCTCTCTAGCCATGCGGTGTCGTCTCCGGGTTTGACCCATTTCGTAATTCACGTAATTCATTGAGCTGCGCCACGAAACTGCGGCATTCGGCCGGCAGCGGCGCCTCGAACTGCACGGGCGCGCCGGTTGCCGGATGCGTCAGCTTAAGGCGGTATGCGTGCAGGAACATGCGTTTCAGGCTAGGCTTCGCATTGGCGCGGGCCAGCGCCTTGTTCAGCGCGAAGTCGCCGTATTTGGCATCGCCGACGATCGGCAGTTCCAGATGCTGCAAATGGACGCGAATCTGATGCGTGCGGCCGGTCTTCAGTTCCGCCTCGAGCAGCGCGTACTCCGGCCAGCGGTCAATCAGATTGAAAACCGTGTGCGACGCGAGGCCGTCGGCCTGGACGCGCACGCGCCTCTCGCCGTCCGCAGTCAAATACTTATGCAGCGGCTCCTTGACCGCGCGGCGGCGGCCCCAGTCACTCGCCCATTCGCCGTGGACGCACGCATAGTAGCGCTTATCCATCTTGTTCTCGCGAATCTGCTCGTGCAGATTGACGAGCGCGGAGCGCTTTTTGGCGAGCATCAGGATGCCGGACGTTTCACGGTCCAGCCGATGCACCAATTCGAGGAATTTCGCCTGGGGCCGGGCTTCGCGCATCTGTTCGATCACGCCGAACGCGACGCCGCTCCCACCGTGAACCGCCACACCGGCCGGTTTGTCGATCACGAGCATATGCTCGTCTTCAAAAATAATTTTAAAATCGGCGCTCGGCACCGGCGCCTGGGCGATCGCCTCGTTCGGTTGAGCGACGCGGATGGGCGGCACGCGCACCAGATCGCCCAGTTCGAGGCGGTACTGCGCGTCTATCCGACCCTTATTCACACGCACCTCGCCGCTACGCAGGATGCGGTAAATATGGCTTTTTGGCACGCCCTTACAGACGCGCAAAAGGAAGTTATCAATGCGCTGTCCGGCCGCACTGTCGTCGATCTCGATCATCGAGACCTGGTCGCTTGCGACCGATTTCTGGGATATTTTGCCTAACTCTTTCATTATGAATATAATTTGCCCAGCAGTCTGCGGCGGCCGGCGCAGTGTCCGGAATTCGGGCGGATTGCGCAGGCGCAAGCGATAAACCGTTATTTTACTTGCGCCGGGGTCTGGTTGCTCACCCTGAAAATGAGATGCAACATGTTGCACGCACGAAGTCAGTGCCCGGCAGGGACGGCGCCCACAGGCGCGTTCGGTCAAGGTCGGCTTCGACGGTAACGGAATTTTGGTAAAAAAGAATTTAACTTTCAGCTTCGGTATCGGGCGGTCTGACGCCTTGCTGTAGGAAGCTGCGAGTTGCGAAAATACGGCGTGCGCCCGAGGCGTCTTGTAGAAAATACAAGACATGGCGACGTCAAAATGAGGCGAGACACCCCCAGCGAGAAAAGACGCGCCGACTGCGCGAACTTCCCGCTGCGGCATGACCGCAGCCTCCGGCCCTCCGGTCACGCGCCCAGTTGGCGCACCGGCGCGAGTGGACGAAAGGCTTATGAAGGTCTGCTGGCAGAACCCGCGGCGTGTCGGGTCGTTATTTGAAGCCGTGTTCGCATGTGCCCTGCGGCACCGTGCCCATTTTTCAATGGGGCCGGGCCCTCTCAGGCAATTCTCCCGCCATTTTTCCCGCTCCAGCGTGCTTGTGAAAACACAATAAGGCGCGGCATGCCGCTGCCCTCGTGGCTCTCGCGACTGACAACCGCGCAGCTGAGGGCTAGCTAAGCCGCCTGGAGCCGTTCAATGAAACGAATGTTGTTCAACGCGACGCAGCAGGAAGAACTGCGCGTCGCCATCGTCGATGGGCAAAAACTCATCGATATCGACATCGAAACCGCCGGGCGCGAACAACGCAAAGGCAATATTTACAAGGGCATCATCACCCGCATCGAGCCGTCGCTCGAAGCCTGTTTCGTCAACTACGGCGAAGACCGCCACGGCTTTTTGCCGTTCAAGGAAGTCGCCCGCCAGTATTTCCGTGACGGCGTCGACATGCGCTCCGCGCGCATTCAGGACGCCCTCCGTGAAGGCCAGGAACTGATCGTTCAGGTCGAAAAGGAAGAACGCGGCAACAAGGGCGCGGCCCTCACCACCTTCATCTCGCTCGCCGGCCGGTATCTGGTTCTGATGCCGAACAACCCGCGCGGCGGTGGCGTATCGCGCCGGATCGAAGGCGACGACCGCCAGGAACTGCGCGAAACCATGGCGCAACTGCAATTGCCGGAAGGCATGAGCATCATCGCGCGCACGGCCGGGATTGGCCGCTCCGCCGAAGAACTGCAGTGGGACCTGAACTACCTGATGCAACTGTGGCGCGCCATCGAAGCTGCGTCGCAAAGCGGTTCGAGCGGCCAGCCGATGCTGATTTATCTCGAATCGAGCCTCGTTATTCGCGCGATTCGTGACTATTTCCAGCCGGATATCGGCGAAATCCTGATCGACACCACCGAAATCCATGACCAGGCTCGCGCCTTCATGGATATCGTGATGCCGGATAATGTCAGCAAGGTGAAGCGGTATCACGACGACGTGCCGCTTTTCTCGCGCTTCCAGATCGAACACCAGATCGAAACCGCGTACTCGCGCACGGTCCCACTGCCTTCGGGCGGCGCTATCGTGATCGACCACACGGAAGCGCTGGTCGCGATCGACGTGAACTCGGCACGCGCCACCAAGGGCGCCGACATCGAGGAAACGGCTGCACGCACCAACCTCGAAGCCGCCGACGAAGTGGCCCGCCAGTTGCGCCTGCGCGACCTGGGCGGCCTGATCGTGATCGACTTCATCGACATGGAATCGGCCAAGAGCCAGCGCGAAGTCGAGCAACGCCTGAAAGACGCGTTGAAGCACGACCGTGCACGCGTCCAGATGGGCAAGATCTCGCGCTTCGGCCTGATGGAACTGTCGCGTCAACGTCTGCGCCCGGCTCTGTCGGAAGGCAGCCATGTGACCTGCCCGCGCTGTAACGGCACGGGCCACATCCGCGATACCGAATCGTCCGCGCTGCAAGTGCTGCGGATCATTCAAGAAGAAGCGATGAAGGAAAACACCGCGGCGATCCATTGCCAGGTGCCGGTCGAAGTGACCGCCTTCCTGTTGAACGAAAAGCGCGCCGAAATCAACAAGATCGAATCGCGTTTCAAGGTCAACGTCGTTCTGATCCCGAACAAGCATCTCGACACGCCGCATTACAAGCTCGAGCGCCTGCGTCACGACGATGCACGCCTCGACGAGCCGCGCGCTTCGTGGAAGATGGCCGAAGAAGCAGCCCGCGAACTGGAATCGGAAACCGGTTACAGCAAGCGCGCCGAGGAAGTGAAGCCGAAGCAGGAAGCCGCGGTCAAGGGCATTACGCCCGAGAAGCCGGCCCCGAGCGCGCCGGTCCGTCCGGCGGTAACTCCGGCACCGGTGGCCGTCACTCCGGCCGGCGGCGGCTTTATCGGCTGGTTGAAGAATCTGTTCGGCATGCAGCCGGCCGCGCCAGCGCCTGTCGCACCGGCTACGACCGAAAAGCAGACGCGTCCGCAACGCGGCGAACGCACGGAGCGCGGTGAGCGCACCGGCGAACGCGGCGGCGATCGCAACCGCAACCGCCGTAGCGGCGCAGGCGGCCGCGATGCAGCAGGCCGTGGCGAAGGCACGACCGGCGGCCGTCAGGCTCAGGGGCCGCAGCCGTCGCAGCGTCGCGAGGAACGCGAACCGCGTGAAGCACGCGAAGGTCGTGAGCCGCGTGAAGCACGTGAATCGCGCGAGCCGCGTGCTAATCGTGAGCAGCGTGAACCGCGTGAGGCCCGTGAAGGCCGCGAACCGCGCGAGGCTCGTGAGCCGCGTGAAGGTCGCGAGGGCCGCGAAAACCGTGACCGCGACAATCGCGGCACCGATCGTGCGGAAACCGTCGAGGGCGCACCGCGCGCCGAACGTGGCGAGCGTCAGGAACGCGGTGAACGCCGTGAGCGTGGCGAGCGCGCTGAACGTGGCGAACGCCGCAAGCAGCAGCCGGAAGCCGCAGATGCATTGACGCAGAACGACACGCAAACGGCTGAAGAACTGGCGCAAAACCAGACCGCCTTGGGCGAAAACGGTATGCCGGTCGATCAGGAAGCGGTGGCGCGTGAAGGTGAAGAGCGTCGTCGTCGCCGTCGCGGCCGTCGTGGTGGTCGTCGTGAGCGTGAAGAAGACGTGAACGGCAACCTGGCTGCGGACGTTGCGGAAGGTGAAGGCGACAACACCAATGTGACCGATGACGCACCGGTGCGCACCGCGCATCAAGCGGTCGAGCACAAGGCTGAAGTCAACGAAGCGACTGCTGTCAAGCCGGTGGAAGTGGTTGTCGCTGCTGTCGCGACGGAAACCGTTGTCGTCAGCGAATTGCACGCTGTAACCGAAACGCCGGCTCCGGCCGTCGAGCAGGCTGCGAAGGCGGAAACGGTTGTGCCGGTCGCAGAAGCGCCGGTGGTGCCGGTTGCGTTCGAGCAGGCAGTGGAAGCGCCGGTGGCGCAAGCCGTTGCCGCGCCGGTCGAAGCCGCGCAAGTTGCGCCGGCCGTCAGCGAGACGGTTTCGTTCGCCGAACCGGTCGCTCGCTTTGAAGCTCAGGTTGAAGCCCCGGTTGAAGCTCGGGTCGAAACGCCGGCAGTTGCTCCGGTAGTTGAGGCGCAAGCCGCACCGGCTCCAGTGGAAACCGTCGCTCCGGCAGCAGTGGTCGAAGCACCGGCCGCCCAGCCGGCACGGCAAGCCGATATCTTCGAAGCACAACCGGTCGTTGCAGCGGTCGTTGAACCGGCAGCAGTCGAGACGGCGCCCGTTGCCATTGCTGTGCCGCAAGCGCCGCAAGCGCCGCAAGCGCCACGTTATACCGGTGTGTCGGCTGAAGCCCTGAAGCCGGCGCTGGAACAAGCCGGTCTCGTCTGGGTGAACACCGACGCCGACAAGCTGCGGGCCGCGCAGGAAGCTGCTGCGCAAGCGGCCAAGCCGGTTCGCGTGGGTCGCGAGCGTAAGGCATTGCCGCCGGTCGAAACTGCGCCGATGCAAATGGTGGAAACCGGTAAGCATCCGCAGTAAGCGAACCGCCACCATGCAAAAAGCCCGCCCTCACCGGCGGGCTTTTTGTTTTATGGGCGCCGCGCACCCGTCCGCTTGCGGGCTTTATTCCACTCCCCGTATACCCGGACGGCGTCTGGAGGCCGGCAGCCGCTGGATGCATTTCCGCTAGAATGAAGATCTAGGTTCCAATCGCAGCAGCACTTGAGCAGCCCGAAACGAAGCATCAAGCGAAGCAATTCATGTCCCGACGCATCATCCCTGTTGCCGATCTCAGTGCGGTGCCGGTCATTACCGGCCCCGTGCAGGCGCCTAGCGGCGCGCTGCACGACACGCTGGCGCGCCCGCTGCGCGATCTGCGCATCTCGGTGACGGACCGCTGCAATTTCCGCTGCGTCTACTGCATGCCGCGCGCGGTGTTCGACAAGGATTACGCGTTCTTGCCGCATAGCGCATTACTCAGCTTCGAAGAAATCGAACGGCTGGCGCGGCTCTTCGTCGCACATGGCGTCGAGAAAATCCGTCTTACGGGTGGCGAGCCGCTCCTGCGCAAAAATCTGGAATTCCTGATCGAACGGCTCGCGCAACTCGCCACGCCGGAAGGCCGCCCACTCGATCTGACGCTGACCACCAACGGCTCGCTGCTGGAGCGCAAGGCGCGCAGCCTGAAAGACGCCGGCCTGACCCGCGTGACGGTGAGTCTCGACGCGCTCGACGACACCCTGTTTCGCCGCATGAACGACGCCGACTTCGCGGTCGCCGACGTGCTGGACGGGATCGCCGCGGCGCAAGCGGTGGGGCTCGCGCCGGTGAAAGTCAACATGGTCGTCAAACGTGGCACCAACGACGGCGAAATCGTGCCAATGGCGCGTCATTTTAAGGACTCGGGCACGGTACTGCGCTTTATCGAGTACATGGACGTGGGCACGTCGAACGGCTGGAACATGACCGAGGTGCTGCCTTCCGCCGACGTCGTGACGCGCATCGCCGAGCATTTCCCGCTCATGCCGCTCGAAGCGCACAGTGCGGCAGAAACCGCCCAGCGCTGGGGTTACGTGGATGGCGGTGGCGAAATCGGCGTGATTTCGAGTGTGACACGCGCGTTTTGCGGGAGTTGTACGCGAGCGCGTCTGTCGACCGAGGGCAAGCTGTATCTGTGCCTGTTCGCCTCGTCCGGTCACGATCTGCGCGCGTTGCTTCGCAGCGGCGCGAGCGACGCCGATATCGCCACCGCCGTCGCCGAAATCTGGCAAGGCCGCAGCGACCGTTATTCGCAATTGCGCGGCAGCAATGCAGCCGCACCCCGCGCGCAGGACGCCCGCCGCGTGGAAATGTCGTACATCGGCGGCTAAGCGGCCGCGCCCATGAACCCGGCTCGCGAACACATCACCGGTCTGGTCCTGGCGGGCGGACGCGGCATGCGTATGGGCGGCGTCGATAAGGGACTGCAAACGCTGCACGGCGAGCCGCTCGCCGCTCACGTGCTGAAGCGACTCGCACCGCAAACCGGCGCCCTCCTGATCAGCGCCAATCGTCACCCTGAGGCCTACACGGCGCTGGGCGCGCCGTTCGGCGCCAGGGTGCTTGCCGATACCCTACCCGGCTTTCCTGGACCGTTGGCGGGCCTGCTCGCCGGGCTGCGCGCGGCCGGCACCGCGTACGTACTAAGCGCACCCTGCGACACGCCTGGACTGCCCGCCGAACTCGCCGCCCGCCTCACGCAAGCACTCGACTCGAATCAGGCCGACATCGCCACCGTCACGACCACCGACGCCGAAGGCCACGTCTCGCTCCATCCCGTGTTCGCGTTGCTGCGCACGAGCCTCGCCGACGACCTGGCGGCCTTTCTCGAAGCCGGCGAGCGTAAGGTTCGCGCGTGGTACGCGCGCCACAAGACGGTCGAAGTCGCCTTTACCGACGAGCGCGCGTTTTACAATATCAATTCGTTACAAGAACTCGCCGACCTCGAGCGTTGTTGAGGCCCCGGTTGAAATCCCGCTCCGGCCGCACGGCAACAGCCGCTTCCGCCGCCGATCGCGACGTCCAGCCCTTCATGACCACGCTTAACGAATTTTCCCGCTGCGTCGCGCAGTACGATCCTCATGCGCTACCTGTTTCGGCCGCCCAGGCGATCGTCCGTCAGTGGGCCACGCCCGTCACGGCGGTCGAACGCGTGCCCTTGCGCGATGCGCTCGGCCGCGTGCTGGCCGCCGATATCGTCTCGCCGATCGACGTCCCGTCGCACGACAATTCGGCCATGGACGGCTACGCGTTCAACGGCGCGGCATTGGCAACCAGTGAATCCACGATCGATTTGACGATCGTCGGCAAAGCGCTGGCCGGTCATCCGTTCCCGGGCCTCGTGGACACGACGCAATGCGTACGCGTCATGACGGGCGCCTCTATGCCGGCTGACTGCGACACCGTCGTGCCGCAGGAGCTTGTCGAGCGCAGCGCCGATTCCATCTCGATCCGTTTTGCGGCCAACGCCTTGCGGGGCGGCGCCAATCGGCGCCTCGCCGGCGAAGACCTCGCCCGCGGCCATGCCGCGCTACGCGCCGGCCGCATCATACGCGCGTCGGACCTCGGGTTGCTGGCTTCGCTCGGCATTGGCGAAGTCAACGTGCGGCGGCGCTTGCGCGTCGCGTTTTTCTCAACCGGCGACGAATTGCGCTCGCTCGGCGAGCCGCTCGACGCGGGTTCGGTGTACGACAGCAACCGCTACACGCTGTTTGCGATGCTTCGGCGCCTGAACATGGATACGCTCGATCTGGGCGTGGTGCGCGACGAACCCGCGGCGCTCGAGGCCGCATTGCGCAGCGCCGCAGCCAGCGCCGACGTGGTGTTGACGTCGGGCGGCGTCTCGGTGGGCGAGGCGGATTTCACCAAACAATTGCCCCAGACGTTCGGCGACGTCGCCTTCTGGAGTCTCGCGATGCGTCCGGGCCGGCCGCTCGCTTTTGGCCGCGTCTGGTCCGGCGAACATCCGGGTCTCGGGCTACCCGCGTTATTCTTCGGCTTGCCGGGCAACCCCGTGGCCGTGATGGTGACGTTCTACCAGATCGTGCGCGAAGCGTTGCTACTGATGTCCGGCGCGACGCCGCAGGCGCTGCCGGTTTTGCGCGCCGCCAGCCGCCAGGCCATCCGCAAGCGCGCCGGCCGCACCGAATACCAGCGCGGCGTCGCCGAGCAGGATGCGCAGGGCCAATGGCGTGTCACGCCGACCGGCTCGCAAAGCTCCGGCGTCTTGAGTTCTATGAGCGAAGCAAATTGTTTCATCGTTCTCGGGCACGATGAAGCCGATATTGGCGAGGGCGAGCACGTCGATATCATGTTGTTCGACGGCCTGATCTGACGCCTGACTGCACGCTTTCACGGCGGCGTTTTACGGCCGCGCCGGCAGCCTCATTTTCAGCCGCATTTGCAGCTTTACCCATTACCACTACGACACACGGGTTTGACTTACATGAAAAAACAGATCTCGTTCATTGCACCGGGACAGACGGCCAAAGCGCTTATCCTCGTGTACCTGACATTCTCGGTGCCGATCGTGCTGCTCGGCGTGCTGGTGGCGTTCATCCGCTATGGCTCGGTCGAACTGAGCACCGTGTTCAGCGCGCTGCTGCTGAACGCGATTCTCGGCTTCATCCTGCTGTGGATTGCGTGCCACGCCTACAACTGGGTGGCCTCGCGCTTTGGCGGCATCGAAATCCAGTTGACCGACGCGCCGGAAGAAGCGTAATGCCCGCGACGATCCGCACCGCGACACCCGCGGATACGAGCGCTATCTTCGCGCTGACGTACGAGCTGGCCGAATTCGAAAGCCTCACGCACGTATTTGTCGCGACCGAAGACGGATTGCGCGACGCCCTGTTCGGCGCGCGGCCCTCGATCGAAGCGCTCGTCGCGGAAAACGAAGGACGCATCGTCGGCTATGCGCTGTTCTTCCACAATTACTCGAGCTTCGCCGGCAAGCGCGGGCTGTATCTCGAAGATGTCTACGTGCAACCGAGTCAACGCGGCAGTGGTCTAGGCGCCGCGATGCTGGCTAGGCTGGCGGCACTGGCAGTAGAGCGACAGTGCGGACGCTTTGAATGGACCGTGCTCGACTGGAACAAGCAGGCCATTAGCTTCTACGAAAAATTGGGCGCGACAGTGATGCCGGATTGGCGCGTCGTGCGTCTGACGGGCGACGCGCTGGAACAGTTGGCCGCAGCAGCCGCCTCCTGAGTTTGAGTTTGGGCCAACCGTCAGACTCTACTGTTCGTCGGGATCCACGCCCGTCAGCGCATCGCCGAGCAACCCGCTCGCCTCTTCCCCCGGCAACGCCTCGACGTCACGCAGCTTACGGTTCATGACGCGGGTGCGCGTTTCCGCGGCTTCGATCGAACGCGTAACGGTTTCAAGCTGCGCCTTGGTCCTGGCCAGCACGTCACCGAATTTTCCGAACTCTGTTTTCACCGCGCCGAGCACTTGCCACACTTCGCTCGACCGCTTCTCGATCGCTAGCGTTCGGAAACCCATTTGCAGACTATTGAGCAAAGCGGTCAGCGTGGTCGGGCCGGCAATCGTCACGCGATAGTCGCGCTGCAGCAGGTCCGTCAGGCCCGGCCGACGCAGGACTTCTGCGTACAGGCCTTCGGTCGGCAGAAATAGCAGCGCGAAATCGGTGGTGTGCGGCGGCGACACGTACTTTTCTGCGATCGTGCGCGCCTCGGCGCGAATCCGCGCTTCAAGCGCGCGCGACGCCTCCTCCACCGCAACCGGATCGGCACGTTCCTGAGCCTCGATCAGCCGCTCGTAGTCTTCGCGCGGGAACTTGGCGTCGATCGGCAGCCAGACCGGCGTAGCTGGACCACCCACCTCCGCGCGGCCCGGCAGTTTGATTGCGAACTCGACGCGATCGGCGCTCTTCGGTACCGTCGCGACGTTCTTTGCGTATTGATCCGCCGTGAGCAGTTGTTCGAGCAATGCTTCGAGCTGCACTTCTCCCCACGTGCCACGCGTTTTGACGTTAGTGAGCACTTTCTTCAGATCGCCGACACCCGCAGCCAGCGTCTGCATTTCACCGAGACCGCGATGCACCTGTTCCAGCCGGTCCGACACCAGCTTGAACGATTCGCCCAGGCGTTGTTCGAGCGTGGCGTGCAATTTTTCGTCGACGGTGCGGCGCATCTCGTCGAGCTTGGTCGAGTTGTTGGCCTCGATGTCTTTCAGCCGCTGCTCGATCGTCGCACGCACTTCGGCGAAGCGGCGATCGTTCGCCTCGGTGAGTTGACCCAGTTGCAGGGTCAGCGTGTCGCCGAACTGCTTGAGCGTGCGCCCTTGCTCATCGCGTGCCTGCTGGGCCTGCTGCTGCAGGCTGTGGCGCACTGCGTCGAGTTGCTGCGCGAAGCCATCGATCTTGCCGCCCTGCACCGTCGTCATACTGCTGAATTGCGATGCCAGCGTTTGCTGAAAGTGTGCGAATCCGCTGCTCTGCTCGGTACGCGAGACGCGCGCCGTTTCGGTGATGTCATTGCGCAGTTGCCGCTCGAGCCGCTCATAAGCATGCGACTGCGCATCCGCCGCTGTGTCGATACGTTCGCTGAGATTCTCGAATTGCTCGCTTCCGTCAGCGCGACTAAGGCCGCGCATCAGCAATGCCAACGCGATGACCAAGGCGACCGCCAGCACGGCAACGGCCGCCACCAGAATCATTGTCATGAACGCGCCCTGCCGATGACCTCGGGGTTGATCGGATTCGGTGGCCGGCCGGCGCGCGGGCCTTCACCCAGCGCTGCGATCAGATTGTCCGCGGCGAGGTTTGCCATGGCGCGGCGCGTTGCCTCGGTCGCGCTGGCGATGTGCGGCGTCAGTACGACATTCGGCACGGTCAGCAGATCCGGATTCAGATTCGGCTCGCCTTCGTAGACATCGAGACCGGCGGCGGCGATCTGCTTCGTACGCAGTGCTTCGACCAGCGCCGCATCGTCAACGATGCCGCCGCGTGCGATGTTGGTAAGCGTTGCGGTCGGCTTCATCTGCGCGAGTTCGGCAGCGCCGATCGTATGGTGGTTTTCCTTCGTGTACGGCAAGACGAGCACCACGTGATCGGCGCGCTGCAGCAGGTCCTGTTTGGACGCGTATTCCGCGTTCAACTCCGCCTCGATCTCCGGCGCGACTCGCGAACGGTTGTGATAGATCACCTGCATGTTGAAACCCTTCGCGCGACGCGCCAGCGCCTGCCCAATCCGGCCCATGCCGATCACGCCGAGTGTCGAACCGTAAAGGTCGGTGCCGAGAAAACCGTCATAGGCCCACTTCTGCCATTTGCCGGCGCGCAGCCAGTGCTCCGATTCGGCAATGCGGCGCGCCGCGGCCATCATCAGCGCCCAGCCGAAATCGGCGGTCGATTCGTTCAGCACGTCCGGCGTGTTGGTGCCGAGTACGTTCGCCGCGTTGAACGCAGCCATGTCGAAGTTGTTGTAGCCCACTGCCATGTTCGACACCACGCGCAGACGCGGCGCCGCTGCGAGCGCCGCCGCGCCGACCGGATCGCCCGCGGTCAGCGCGCCGTCTTTATCCGCGAGACGTCGCGTCAACTCGTCTGCGGGCAACACATCGCCCTGGTGCCAGTCGACATCGAAATACTGTTTGAGCCGTTCGATCACATCGGGAAAGATCGGACGGGCGACGAGGATCTTCTGCATTGCAATTCTCCGGATAGCGCGTCGAGTCCAACGACCTCGGCGTCAGGATAAGCGTGAAATCAGGCGTCAAAAAAACAGCCAGCCGGTGACGAGAAACAGCGGCATGAGCACCACAACCGACCAGCCGAGATACGAAAAAAAGCTCGGCATGCGAATGCCGCGCGACTCCGCGATCGCTTTCACCATGAAGTTCGGTGCATTGCCGATATACGTGTTGGCGCCCATGAACACCGCGCCGGCCGAGATCGCCGCGAGCGTCGTGGCACCGGTGGTCATCAATGTCTGCGCGTCGCCGCCGGCCAGGTTGAAGAACACCAGGTAGGTCGGCGCATTGTCGAGAAACGACGATAGCAGGCCAGTCGCCCAAAAGTACATCAGGTCGTGGGGCTGACCGGACGGGTTGACCAGATGGACGATGCCGGCGAACGCGCCCGCCTCACCGGCACGCAGGATCGTGATGACCGGCGCGATCGTCACGAAGATGCCGGCAAACAGTTTGGCGACCTCTTCGATCGGTGCCCAGTTGAAGTCATTACCCGCGCGTGCCGCGCGCGGCGTCAGTGCCAGCGAGAGCAAGGTGACGCCGATCAGCGCGACATCGCGCACGGCATTTTGCAACGCGACGTGCGTACCGAAAACGTCGAACACGATGTCTGACTTCCAGAACCCACTCATCAGAACCAGCGCAATCACGGCAGCGAGAAGCACGAAGTTGATCCTGCCGTCGACGCCTAGCGGCGGCGAATCCGGCGTCGGGTCGAGAAAGCGCGAACGCTCTTCTTCACGCCGATGAAAATAGTACGAATCCAATGCATAGAACGCGGCCAGCAGCACGACGCAGACAAACAGCATCGGCAACGCCAGATGCGTGGTGGTCCAGAAGAAACTGACGCCTTGCAGGAAGCCGAGAAAGAGCGGCGGGTCGCCGAGCGGCGACAACGAGCCGCCCGCGTTCGCGACCAGAAAGATGAAGAACACCACCACATGAACGACGTGCTTGCGATTGTCGTTAGCGCGCAGCAATGGGCGGATCAGCAGCATCGCCGCACCGGTCGTGCCCATGATGCTGGCCAATAGTGTGCCGAGCGCGAGAATCGCGGTATTCAGACGCGGCGTGCCATGCAGATTGCCGCGCACGCAGATGCCTCCCGCGACCGTATAAAGCGCCGTCAGTAACACGATGAACGGAATGTATTCTTCGAGCACCGCGTGCACCAGCGTTCCGAATGCGGCGCCCGTGCCGAAAGCAAGCGCAAACGGTACCAGGAAGAGCAACGCCCACGCTGCCGCGATCTTGCCGAAATGGTGATGCCAGAATGCCGGCGCGACCAACGGAAACACCGCGATAGACAACAGCACGCCCGCAAAGGGCAAGCCCCACAATGCCGACAAGCTCGCGCCGTCGATCGTAGCCGCCGATGCCAGTTGAGGCCACCCTGCCAGCGTCAATGCAGCGGCGAGCACCATGCTCGCCCCTACGGCATGTCGTTTCATATTCTTGAAGTCCTTGTAACTGCGGGCAGCCGTGCGCGCCGCAAGGAGACAGCGACGCGTGCCGCGCTCAGGCGCCACGTACGACGATCACATGCACCCGATACGGCCCATGTGCGCCAAGCACGATAGTCTGTTCGATATCGCCGGTGCGCGATGGCCCGGAGACAAAATTGACGGCGCGCGGAAGTTCACCGCGTTCGCTACGGATCAGCCCGAACGCCTCTTCATGTCCCGAGACGATGCGCGAAGCCGGCACGATTGCAATATGCGTTTCCGGCAACAGACCTGCCGATGCGTAGGTTTCCGGTCCGGACAACAGAACGAGCGTGCCCGTCTCGGCGGTCGCACAGAAGCAGCCAGTGAGCCCGACCACGTCGCCGTCTTCAGGTTTGCGGAATTCGACGTTGAGGCCGGCTTCGGCCCATTGCAGATCTTGCAGGGTTTGCCATGCGATAGCCTGCAGCGGCAAAGCGTGTTCAGTGAGGTAGCGATGCGCGGCGGAAGGCACGTCGCCCAGCGATTCGACGGTATCGACGGTGGTCGCCATTCTCTGCGCTTCTTCGATGAAGCGCGTGGTCAGATCGGCCGGCATCTCCGGACGCGGACCCTCGGGATGGCGCGCCAGATAATCCGCAGCCGCCTCGCGCTCGGGAGCGGACGGTTCAGGCTCACGCCCCTGCGCTGCGCGGATGCGCGCCAGGATGTTGCGGCGGGCAATCGATGTGTCCATATGCGAAATCCTCGTGTCGACAGCCGTGCGATATGGCGGGAATTATACCGGCCACCCTGGGCGCGAACACCCTGGCCGAACGGCCTGGGGCAACGTATCGACCACGCGGCGAACACGATCTCAGCAAGATATCGACACAAGACAGCGGCGCATAAGTCGCACACGCGCCGCGCAGACGCCACGTTACTTCGCAGCGTCTTCCTCGGGCTGCGCAATGCCGAACACCTGACGCAGATACGCGAGATAGGCCTTGTCTTCGCACATGTTCTTGCCCGGCGAATCCGACAGCTTCGCCACCGGCTGACCGTTGCAGCGAACCATTTTGATGACGATCTGCAAGGGGTTGTAGCCCAGGTCGTTTGTCAGATTGGTTCCTACGCCGAATGCCAGCTTGCAGCGGCCGCGGAAACGCTCGTACAGTTGCAGCACTTTGGGAATGTCGAGCGCGTCGGAGAACACGAGGATCTTGGTGCGCGGGTCGCAGCGGTTCGCCTCGTAGTGCTTGAGCAGGCGCTCGCCCCAGTCGAACGGGTCGCCGGAATCGTGGCGCGCACCGTCGAACAGCTTGCAGAAGTACATGTCGAAGTCGCGCAGGAACGCCTCCATGCCGTACACATCCGACAGGGCGATACCCAGGTCGCCGCGATACTCCTTCGCCCACATCTCGAAGCCGAAGATCTGCGAATCGCGCAACCGCGGACCGAGCGCCTGACACGCCTGCAGGTATTCATGCGCCATCGTGCCGAGCGGCGTGAGGCTGTGCTTCATCGCGTAGAAGACGTTGCTGGTGCCGGCGAATTGTTCGCCGAGGCCGTCTTTCAGCGTGAGGATCACTTCTTCGTGCCATTGCTTCGAGAAGCGGCGGCGCGTGCCGTAGTCGGCGATCTTGCAGTCGGCGAATTCCGGGCGCGCGCCGAGCAGCTTGATCTTCTCGACGAGACGGCCGCGCCCTTCGCTGTAGTCAGGTTTCTGCTGGGTGTTGCGGAAGTAGACTTCGTTGACGATCGCAAGCATCGGGATCTCGAACAGGATCGTGTGCAGCCACGGCCCCTTGATCTCGATGTCGATTTCACCATTGCCCTTCGGCGAGGGCGAAATCGAAATGTATTTCTCGTTCAAATGGAACAGCGCGAGAAACTCGATGAAGTCGCCCTTGATGAAGCGCATGCGCCGCAGGTAGTCGAGTTCGTCGTCGGTGAAGCGCAGATCGCAGAGCTTGCGCACTTCGTCGCGAATCTCGCCGATATACGGCACGAGGTCGACATTCGGCGTGCGGCAGCGAAACCGGTACTCGACGTTCGCCGCGGGAAAGTGATGCAACACCACTTGCATCATCGTGAACTTGTACAGATCGGTGTCGAGCAGCGAAGTAATAATCATGATGGTGCGAACTGGACTGCAGGAAAAACGGAAGGCTTGGCTCGACCAACCGCGTCAACCCATGCGCGTGCGGCGCGCCCCGTGCGCGCCAACCTGACGCATGTTACCCGAATGCATCCGGATTCAGCACGCCGGCGGGCGGCGCTCGCCGGACGCCATAAACTAATCACAAAAACGTATAAAAGCCGTTGCCCGATGCTGCATGCGGCTCTTGACGTTACGTTACAATAGCGCTTTTGGCGTTTCGCCTCCCCTGATTCCGCATGCAGGAGCTGCCTGAATGACTCACGTTGTGACCGAAAGCTGCATCAAGTGCCGCTATACCGACTGCGTCGATGTGTGCCCGGTGGACTGCTTTCGCGAAGGTCCCAACTTCCTCGCGATCGACCCCGACGAATGCATCGACTGCGCCGTGTGCGTGGCCGAATGCCCGGTGAACGCCATTTATGCCGAAGAAGACGTGCCGGGCGACCAGCAGCACTTCACCGAGCTGAATGCCGATCTCGCGAAGAACTGGCCGAGCATCACCAAGACCAAAGCGCCGCTGCCGGAAGCCGACGAATTCAAGGACGTGAAGGAAAAGCTGGCCCTGCTCGTACGCTGAGCGGCGCGGCCTGCACCCCGCTGTTGCATTCGGACCAAATCGAGATGAATGCAGGGTATTGACAGGCGCCTAGTCACCTCCTACAATTTCGCTTCTCTGCTGTTTGTTGTTCTGTTCCTCGATAGCTCAGTCGGTAGAGCGCCGGACTGTTAATCCGTAGGTCCCTGGTTCGAGCCCAGGTCGAGGAGCCAAGAATTGCAAAAGCCCGTTAACCAATACGGGCTTTTTTATGTAGATCAAGTTGTACTGCTGTTCCTCGATAGCTCAGTCGGTAGAGCGCCGGACTGTTAATCCGTAGGTCCCTGGTTCGAGCCCAGGTCGAGGAGCCAAAATTTTGAAAGGCCCGCATTCGTGCGGGCCTTTTTGTTTTGGTCTGGCCTATTTGAATGCCGGATCCGGTGGCTTGAATCGGGGGGCGACGGTCCGTTCCGGCCGGAAGATTGCGCATGCCCCAGAGCATTTGCACTGACCCTCTGGCGGACACGCCGTTATACGATGGCGCTTTATCGACGCCGATCTCTCGCGCCCAACCCAAGCACTCATTCCCGGCCCTCCCATGAATCCCACCGTGTTGCGCATCGCACTTGCAGTCACTACCGCCCTGCTCCTGTCCTCGGTCCACAGCGAAGAAGTCGGCAGCGTCAATACCAACTTCCGCATTACCGGTTCCGATCGCGTGGTCGTCGAGGCCTATGACGATCCGCTCGTCCAGGGCGTGACCTGCTACGTGTCGCGGGCGCGCACGGGTGGCGTCAAGGGGACACTGGGCATCGCCGAAGATCCGACCGAGGCGTCGATCGCTTGTCGGCAAGTGGGCGCGATTCATTTCACCGGCCCCGTGAAGCAGCAATCCGATGTGTTCTCGGTCAGCATGTCGCTGATCTTCAAATCGCTGCATGTGGTGCGGGTGGTCGACGCGAAGCGCAACACGCTGGTGTACATGACTTACAGCGACCGCATCGTCAGCGGCAGTGCGAAGAACAGCGTGAGCGCCGTGCCGATGCCGGCCGGCACGACAATTCCGGTCAAGTAACCGCCGCCCCGCGGCAAAGCTCACAGCGCAAAGACATACACGCGTGAGTCACCGCAAAGGCCACGGCGCGCTACACTGACTGGTCATGCCGGATCGCCGGTACTACCGGACCGCAGGATCGCCAGACTTTCACCATGACCGCCCATCGTTTCCAGGATTCCGCCCGCTACTGGCGTACGCCGCTTTTGCCCGGCGCGGATCTGCTCACAGCGGAATATCACGATCACGAGTTCTCGCCGCATTGGCACGATGCGTACACGATTCCGGTGATCGTCGCCGGCGCCGAGGGCTATCGGTATCTCGGCTCGGACTATGTCGCCGAAGCGGGCAGCGTGCCGATCATCAATCCGGGAGAACTGCACACGGGCTCCAAGGCTGTCGAGGCAGGCTGGCGCTATCGCGTGATGTATGCGCCGGTGGATTTCATTCACGAGCTTGCCAACGACGTTGCCGGCAAGCCGCAAGCATTGCCGTGGTTCGCGCCGGGCGTCATCCGCGATCCCGATCTGGCGCAGCGGCTGGCGCGCGCGCACTGTCTGCTGGAGGCCGGCGACGATCCGCTCGCCGCCGAGGCCGCGATGCTTGACGCGCTGTCCACCTTGCTGGTCCGCTACTCGCAAACGCAGCCGGAAGCGTGGCGCCTCGCCGCCGACGACGCCCGCGTCGCGACGATGCAGGAGCGCCTGACCGGCGACCTCGCCGAAGCTGTCACGCTGGCCGAGGTCGCGCAGGCAGCGGGACTCTCGCCCTTCCACGCCGCGCGCCTTTTCACGCAGACCACCGGATTGCCGCCGCACGCGTGGCGCAATCAGGTGCGCTTGCAGCGCGCGCTCGCGCCATTGCGAGCGGGCGTTTCGGTGACCGATGTCGCCGCGGCAAGCGGTTTCACGGATCAAAGCCATTTCACGCGCCATTTCAGGCGCATGTTCGGCGTGCCGCCGGGGCGCTGGCAAGGCAGTTGACGCACGCTTCGCCCCCATCCACCGCAAGAACGTACAAGCCCCCGCCCAGCCTTGCCCGCTATCCTTTGCGCATCAAGGAGGCAAGATTGACCCATTCCAACCCAGGCCAGCCCTCAAGCACAGGCCACTTAAAAGAATTCACCGCCGGCGCGCGCGACATCATCCCGATGATGGTCGGCGCGGCGCCCTTCGGCGTGATCTTCGGCACCCTGGTCGCGTCCGGCCCGCTGCATCTGTGGCATGGACAACTGATGTCGCTCGTCGTGTTCGCCGGTTCCGCGCAATTCATCGCATTGGGCCTGATCGCCGGCCACGCGAGTTTTGCGGTGATCTGGGCGACCACGCTCGTCGTCAACCTGCGTCACGTGCTGTATAGCGCGACGCTCGCGCCGCACGTCGCGCACCTGCCCTCGCGCTGGCGCTGGGCGCTCGGCGCGCTGCTCACCGACGAAGTCTTCGCGGTCGCGTGGGAACATTACCGGCATCGGGAGCCCGGCACGGTCGGCCCGCACTACTTCTTTGGCGCGGGTCTGGCCATGTACCAGAACTGGCAGATCTGGACCGTCGCCGGCCTGCTGTTCGGCGCGGCCTTTCCGGGCCTGCAGTCGCTCGGGCTCGATTTCGCGATGGTCGCCACTTTCATCGCGATCGTCGTGCCGCAGCTCGTCGCGCTGCGCTATATCGCTGCGGCCGCGACCGCGGGCACGCTGGCTTTCTTCTGGCAGGCGTGGCCGTACAAGCTCGGCCTGCTCGGCGCCGTGTTCGCGGGTGTGGCAATCGGTGTCTTGCTGTCGGCGCCGCGATTTGGGCGAGGCGCGCGGGGAAATCGCGAATCCTCGCGAGCAACTTCGCGCGAAACCTCACAGGGCCCCCACCGGGAAGCCCCGCGGAAAACCTCAAAGGAAACCATGGAGGCGTCGCGATGAACTACGTCGTTCTGATCCTCGGCATGGCCGCCATTACGTGGGTGATCCGCGCCGCCGTCTTCGTGCTCGGCGACCGGCTGGTGTTTCCGCCGCTCGTGCGCACCGCGCTCGGCTTCGTGCCCGTTACCGTGCTGACGGCGATCATCGTCCCGATGGCGGTCTCGCCGCACGGCGCCGGCGCCGAACTGACCTGGCGCAATCCGCAACTGGTCGGGGCGCTGGCCGCCATCGTAGTCAGCGCGCTGACGCGACGACCGCTCCTGACCATCGCGGTCGGCCTGACAGTCTTTTTTGTCTGGCAAGGCGTTGTGCTTAAATAGGCGCTGTTCGACGCCTACATCGCGTGCAAACGGCGCCCAGATTGCCATAGGCGCCAGGCGCGGCGGGCTCGGGATTGGGGTGGCGCCCGCCATGCGCTGCCCTCGCAGGCGACGCATTCCTCTAAAGCCGCCGCCGGCGCCGCGCGCACCCTTAAGTTTTCCCTGAATCCGCCGATAAGATGTCGAGGTCCGCTCGTCGGGATACGTCCCGCTGGTTACGCGGCAACAGGCAGCAATCAACCGCGCCGGCATAGGCGTCGCGTCTCACGGGGTCCGTGCGCGAACGCCGACATGACGAAGCAGCGCGGCAGGACCAAACGGGATAACACATGGGTCAGATCACCCTCACACTCAAAGACGAGACCATTGCGACGCTACGCAAGGACTTCGACGCATTTCTGCGGGTTTCGCTGAAGCTCGATCCGCAGTTCGCGACGCCGTCGTTTGAGGACTTTTTGCGCGCCAAGCTGCTCGACAACATGGTGCCGCTAACCGAACACGCGGTTCAGCGGATGTTGCAGGGCGGCCAGTACGCATGGGCGAAACGCACGCTGGACAAGGAATTCCCGGACGTCGTCGCGATCCTGATGAGGCAGGCGGGGGAATTCGGTTTCGGCTTTGCAGCCCGTTCGGAATGGACGCCGGAAGAGCTCGCCAAGCAGTGCCGCGACTGGGCGGCGGCCATCGTCAAGGAAGCGGAAGGCGACGCGGCGCTGATCGATCCGCTCGCGGCGCAGATCAAGAGCGCCGCGCAGGACATCCAGGCGCTCGAGGAAGTCATGCAGACGCCGGCCTGGCGTCTGGTGGAATCGCTGCGTCAGCGCGTCTACGAAGCCAAAGTAGCGTGCGAAACGAGCGTGGGCAGCACTGCGCGCGAAAAGCTCGGCGAACTGCGTGGCCTGTTGCGCCTGGGCATTTCGCACGGCTCGTTCCAGAAGCAGGAAGCGCAGCAGATCATGGAGTACCTGCGCTTGCTGAAGCCGGAAATTTTCGTCGAAGAACCGTATGACGTGTTCTCACGCCTCGCCGCCTGGCTGCGCAATTTCTTTGTGCCGCCACGGCCGGTGCCGCAACAGCAACAACAACGGCAGTCACGGTAAAAGCAGGTTCAATCCCACATTTTTCTGAGCTTCGCCCCAATTTCGATCTTCGCTTGCGCCGCCGCGGCCAGTCCCGCCGCTGTCGGCGCGCTCGGCACCGGCACGCGCGGCCAGGCATAAGCGTCGAACAAGGGCATCAGATGCGCCGGAATGAACCGCGTGCGCGACGCCCACACGTGACGGTCGCCCATATGGGTCTGGTTGTGCACGTAAAAGCGCTGCGGCACGACGATATGCAGGTCTTCCTTCGCGCGCGTCATCGCCACGTATAACAGGCGGCGTTCTTCGTCGATTTCCTCTTCGCTGCCGGTGCCGAGATCGGATGGAATGCAACCGTCGACGCCATTCAGCACGAACACGTTGCGCCACTCCTGCCCTTTCGCCGAATGAATCGTGGACAGGATCAGGTAGTCCTCGTCGATCAGCGGCACGCCGGATTCGTCGCTGGTCGCGTCGGGTGGATCGAGTGTCAGCTCAGTCAGGAAGCGTTCGCGCGACGCATAGGTGCCCGCGATGCTTTCCATCTGCAGCACGTCCGCATGACGGATCGCCGCGTCCTCATGGTTGCGCTCGAGATGAGGCTCGTACCAGCGCCGCACCATTTCGAACTCCGCCGGCCACGGCGTCTGCCGGCCGTACACGCTCGACATCAGCTTGACGAACGGATGCCAGTCCTCCTGCGCGCGAGCGGGCGGCGCAAAGGCGGCCAGCGCGCCACCGGCGCTATGGGTGAAATCGGCCGGATTGCCGGCGCCCACCCGGGCCACGACCTCGTCCAGCACCTTAGCAGCGGTGGCGGGGCCGACGCCCGGGAGCAATTGCACGACGCGAAAACCCGCGACACGGTCGCGCGGATTCTCCGCCCAGCGCAGCACGGCGAGCACATCCTTGACGTGCACCGAATCGAGAAACTTCAGGCCGCCGAACTTCACGAACGGAATGTTGCGCCGGGTCAGTTCGATCTCGAGCGCGGCGCTGTGATGCGCGGCGCGGAACAGCACCGCCTGTGACTTGAGCTTCATGCCCTGCTCGCGCGCTTCGAGCACCTGTTCGACGATATAGCGCGCCTGATCCGCTTCGTCGGCGACCGTCACCAGACGCGGGCGCTGCGCCGATGCTTTGTCAGTCCACAGATGCTTCGTATACCGCTCGCTGGCGAGCTCGATCACCGCATTCGACGCCGCCAGAATCGGCCCGGTCGAGCGGTAGTTGCGCTCGAGCGTGATCTGCCGCGCGAGCGGATTGAAGTGCGCCGGGAAGTCGAGGATGTTGCGCACGGTCGCGCCGCGAAACGAATAGATCGACTGGGCGTCGTCGCCGACCACGGTCAAGCCGCGGCCGTCGGGTTTCAGCGCGAGCAGGATCGACGCCTGCAGGCGGTTGGTGTCCTGATACTCGTCGACCAGAACGTGATCGAAGCGCGCCGACAGATCAGCCGCGATCGCCGGCTCCGCGGCCATATGCGACCAGTAGAGCAGCAGGTCGTCGTAGTCGAGCACGCTCTGCTTCTGCTTGGCTTCGACGTACGCGGCGAACAGCATGCGCAGATCGGCTTCCCACTCGCGGCACCACGGAAACGCGCTGTTGAGCACGTCGGCAAGCGACGCGCCGGTGTTCACCACGCGCGAATAGATCGCAAAGCAGGTCCCCTTGGCTGGGAAGCGCCGCTCTTTCGCCGACAAACCGAGCTCGTGGCGCACGAGATTCATCAGGTCGGCGGAATCCTCGCGGTCGTTGATCGTGAAGGCGGGCGCGAGGCCGATCAGGTCGGCGTATTCGCGCAAAAGCCGCGCGCCGACGCTATGGAAGGTCCCTGACCAGGTCAGCCCTTGCGCCAGCGCAGCCCGCGTACCGAGCGCCGCACCAGCGATGCGCGTGACGCGGCGGGTCATTTCGAGCGCGGCGCGGCGTGAGAAAGTGAGCAGCAGAATACGGCGCGGATCGGCGCCCTTCACCACCAGATTGGCGACCCGGTGCGCCAGCGTGTTGGTCTTGCCGGAGCCGGCCCCCGCGATCACCAGCAGCGCGCCCGGCGGCGCGTTGGGGCTGTCGGCGCCGTATTCGACGGCTTCGCGTTGCGCGTCGTTGAGCTTTGCGAGCCAGGAGGCGGTATCGGTATCGTTATCGGTACCGGAAGCAGACGGTGGCGAAGATTCAGCGACGGAGAGCACAGTGGATTCGGGCCTGAGGTGGAATTGACGCGGCGACGCATACTGTATATCCATACAAGTATCAGAGACAAGCGGCCCTTTTTTCCCTGCCGCCCCCAAAAGAAATGACCCGGGCGCTTACGCGCTCCGGGCCATTTCTTCGCGAGGGCACTGCGAGACTTTGACGAAGCCCCGCAGCAAGGTTGGCTGAGGCAACGGCTAAGCTTGTTGTCGAAGCGCCTTGTGTTTCAGAAGAACTCTGGCTTAGTGCTTCACGTCGGCGCCGTTGTCCTGATCGGAAGCCTGACCCTGCATATTTATCTTCATTTCGTTGTTGGCTGCCTGCTTGTCAGCCTTCTGGTTGACCTTGGCGTCGCGCACCTGCTCCTTGTACTGCGACTTGGCAGCCTTTTGCTGCTGCGCCAATTCCGCCTTGGACGCCTTCTTCGACGCCTTGTACTCGGCGTTAGCCTGTGCGTTGGCGTCGCGCTTCTGGACCAGCGGATCGGTCGAACCCGATGCCGTCAGACGCGTCGGCGCCGGCGTCACCGGCTGCACACCTTGCGCGGCCGGTGCTGCGGGTGCGACATCGGCGCCTTGGGCCTGGACCTGTGCCTGGCCGTTCACACCGGCGGCCGGTTGCGCGGTCTGCGCGAACGCCGCGGTAGCGGCAAAAGCAGTCAGGGCGGTACCAATCAGGAGCGTACGAATCTGAGTCATGGCTAAATCCTCTCTAAGGTTGTTGTGACGCGGGCGCCGTATCCGGCGCGGCACATTGACGTGCGCTTCATCCAATGCGCACCTCGCCCGGTCTATTCGTCGCTGGAAAAATCCAGCAAGCTTTCCTACAGACCCGCACTTTACGAGTGAAGTTCGTGATATGCGACCCGTGTTACGGAACGTTTCATTTTCTGACAACTACATAACATCTGCTTGCAATCGCCCGAATCCGGTCCGGGAGCACGGGGGACTATTCATTCAGGGCAAGCTTCTGGCTTATCATGCGAACCCTTTGCTTCAAGGCGCAAACGCCATGCCCAACCTCGATTTCACACTGACCGGCGACTACGTCGAACTGCACAATCTCCTGAAGATAACGGGGCTTGCGGACAGCGGCGGACAGGCAAAAATGATGGTCGCGGACGGCGCGGTGACCGTCGACGGCCGGGTCGAAACGCGTAAAACCTGCAAAATCCGCGCGGGCCAGGTCGTGCTGCTGGGCGATACGCGCATCGCGGTGCACGAGGCTTGACGCGCCAAGTCCGAAAACTCGGGGGATCGCGCGCACCAAAATCGTGCCTCTTCCATCGACATCCCCGCGCCTAAGCAATAAGCTGTCAGTTTCGACAGACAAACAATCGGCTGACAGCCGCCCTACGCTCCGGTGAGCCACCGCATTTCGCCGCCTCACCGGCAGCACGCAAGCCCCGCGAATCGGCCGGGCTGCGCCCTCCGCCACGCTGTCGCCCCTTCCGCTTCCAAGCGCTCCATGACTCAATCCGGCTTCACCCGGGTGGCCGCCCGGCCGCCGACCTTGACCCGCCACGCCGCCGACACCGCCCGGCTCGCCGCGCCGCTCGCCATCGCGCAACTTTCGCAAATGGCGATGGGCGTCACCGACACGATCCTGCTCGGCTCGCTCGGCCCCGACGCGCTGGCCGCCGGCGGCCTCGGCGCCAACCTGTTCTTCGTCGTGGTCACGCTGCTGCAGGGCGTGCTCACCTCCGTCAGCGTGAGCGTCTCGCATGCGCGCGGCGCGCAGGACGAAGGGCGCGTGCCGCATATCTACTGGACCGGTCTCGTGTTGTCGGTGCTGCTGTCGGTGCCCGCGTTCTTCCTGCTGTCGTTCGCCACGCCGATCCTGCTGGCCTTCGGCGAACCCGCGCTGCTCGCGCACAACGTCGGCGAATACGCGGCGGTGCTGCGCTGGGGCTCGCTCGGCAGTCTGATCGGCGTCGGCCTGATGCGCTCGTTCCTGCCAGCCATCGGCGCGGCCAAGCGGCTCCTGTGGGTGTCGCTCGTCAGCGTGTTCGTCAACGGCTTTCTCAACTACGGGCTGATTCACGGCGTCCACGGACTGCCTCGCTTGGGCTTTCTCGGTTCGGCGGCGGCCACCTCGATCACCGTCTGGCTAAGCGCGCTCGTGCTGATGGCCTTGTTGCATCTGCGGCCACGCTATAAGCATTTCGTCGTCGCGACGCGGCCGAACGTGCCGCTAATGGGCGAGTTGTTCGGCATCGGCTGGCCGGTCGCGATCACCTATGGCGTCGAATCGACGCTGTTCCTCGCCACCGGCCTGATGGTCGGCCTGCTCGGCGAATCGCAACTGGCCGCGCATCAGATCGCCTTGAACGTCGCCTCGGTGGCCTTCATGGTGCCGCTCGCGATCGGTCAGGCAGCCAATGTGCGGATCGGCTACTGGTCCGGCGCCGGCCAGCCGCTTGCCGCACGCCACGCGGGTTTCGTCGCGCTCGCGCTCGGCGTCGGCTTCATGACGCTGTCGGGCATCGTGCTGATCGCCGCGCCGCACTGGATCGTCGGCCTGTATCTGCATCTCGACGACCCAGCCAACGCCGCCACGGTGACGTTGGCAAGTTCGCTGCTCGGCGTGGCCGCGATCTTCCAGATCGTCGACGGCATGCAGACGGTTGGCTCAGGCTGCCTGCGCGGCCTGAAGGACACGCGCGTGCCGATGATCGCGGCGACGTTCGGGTACTGGGTCATCGGCTTTCCGACTGGTTATGTGATGGCATTTCACTTCGGGCTGGGGGCGCGCGGTTTGTGGTGGGGACTCGCGGCCGGCCTTGCCAGCGTTGCGCTTCTGATGACGCTGCGCTTTCACAAACTGAGCTTGCGGCGCGTGCCAGTTATGCCCGGCACGCCGCCGGCCCCTTCGGCCTGAAGTCACCTGAGGTCGGCCTAAGGTCGGCCTGCGGTCGACCTTAACCCGCCATTTCGCGGATGGTTGCGGGCGCAACCATCGTTTCCCGGCAAACACACCGCGAACGATAAAATGCACCCTCTGGCAAAACCGCGCGCACCCGCGCGATGCACGTCGCAGTCACACGGAAGATCGAAAGCCCACACGCCTGATTCCCCTTAGAATGCATTTCTCGACAGCGTGAGCACGCTACGCGCGCTGCCGCCATGAGAAGCGTGCAATCAAGGGAGAGCCGGCGTGTCGTGGCATCAAAATCAGGATCAGACTGCACCGCACCGCACGTGCGCGTTCAGCACGGCCCGCAGGAAGACCCCTTGGGAGACGACGAGACATTTCTTCCTGCTGTGCTGCGCAACGGCATTTCTGACCGCTTGCGCGACCAAGCCGCCCGCCACCGCATTCGACCGTCCGGTCACCCACGCACTGTCCGCCACTCAACCAACGCCGCTTCACACGGCCCTCGCGCCGCTCGAAGCCGCGCATCCGAATCAGTCCGGTTTCCGGATACTGTCGAGCGGCACCGACGCCTTGCAGATGCGCATTGCGCTCGCACGTGCGGCGACGAAAACCCTCGACATGCAGTACTACATCGCCAACGAGGACACCACCGGCAAGCTGCTGCTCGGCGCCGCCCTCTACGCAGCCGATCGCGGCGTGAGAGTGCGCATGCTGGTCGACGATCTGAACTTCAAGGACATCGACCAAACGATGGCGGGGCTGAACTCGCACGACAACATCGAGATCCGCGTTTTCAATCCATTCGGCAGCGCGCAGGAAGGCGTATTCGAACGCACTACGAACGTGTTCACGCAGATCGGCCACTTCACGCGCCGCATGCACAACAAGTCGATGATCGCCGACAACCAGTTGGCCATTGTCGGCGGCCGCAATCTCGGCGACGAATATTTCAGTGCGAGCGAAACGCTGCAGTTCCGCGACCTCGACGTGCTGGCCGCCGGCCCGGTAGTCGCCGACGTCTCCGCCAGTTTCGACGACTACTGGAACAGCAGCATCGCCTATCCGCTGCGGGCGCTGAACAAGCAGAAGTTCGATGCGAAAGAACTCGACCAGACGCGCGACGATTTACGCCAGCACTGGCGCACCAACGCCGACCCGTACAACGCGAAACCGCTGAACGCTTCGCCGCTCGCCACGCAGATTGCCCAGGATCAACTTGGCTTGACGTGGGCGCCGGCCGAATTCAAAGCGGACTTGCCGGAGAAAATCGAACATCCCTCGCCGGACTACGTCAGTCCGCCAATGCAGCGACTGGGCGAGCTGATGCACGACGCGCAGAAAGATTTTCTGATTATTTCGCCCTACTTCGTACCGCACGAGAGCGGCGTCAAGGCAGCCGGCGAACTGACGCATCGTGGCGTACGCATCGCCGTGCTGACCAACTCGCTCGCGGCGACCGACGCGGTAGCGGTACAAGCCGGCTATAGCCCCTTCCGCGTGCCGCTGCTGCAACAGGGCGTGGAATTGTATGAATTCAAACCGCAGCAGAAGGCGCGGCGTGTCGGTTTCGCCGGATCCAGCTCGCGAGCCAGCCTGCACGCAAAGACTTATGTCATCGACCGCAAGATTCTGGTGATCGGCTCGATGAATCTCGATCCGCGCTCGGCCAATCTGAACACCGAGCAGACGCTGGTCATCCATAGCCCGGCGCTCGCCGAGCAGGTTGCACAGATCTTCGAACGTGCCATCGCGCCCGAAGCAAGCTACCAGGTCACGCTCGCCGACGCGGCGCAACTCGCCTATCTGCGCTCGATCGGCGCGCCCCTCTCGCCGCTCGTCTGGACCGACGTCGAAGACGGCGCGCGCCGCACCTATATCTTCGACCCCCAAGCGGGTTTTTACCGGAACGCGCTAACGGGTCTATTCTCCTTATTGCCTGTCAACGCAGAACTTTGAAAAGCGGAGTTGAACCATGACTGAAGACGTACGAATGGAGCGCGACACGTTCGGTGAAATCGCTGTGCCGAACGCTCGTCTATGGGGCGCGCAGACCCAGCGCTCGCTGCAGAATTTCCGCATTTCGTCTGAAAAACAATCGCCCGAACTGATCACCGCGCTGGCCGTCATCAAGCGCGCCGCCGCCGAGGTCAACCAGGGTCTGGGCGTGCTCGACGAGAACAAGGCCAAGGCGATCATGCAGGCGGCCGACGAGATCATCGACGGCAAGCACCCTGAAGAATTTCCGCTCGCGGTCTGGCAAACCGGCTCCGGCACGCAGACCAACATGAACCTCAACGAGGTGATCGCGAATCGCGCGAGCGAGCTGCTCGGCGGCGAGCGCGGTGAAGCGCGCAAGGTGCATCCGAACGACGATGTGAATCGCGGCCAGTCGTCGAACGACGTGTTTCCGACGGCGATGCACGTGGCCGCCGCCTACGCGATCGTCAAGCATCTGCTGCCCGCGCTGAAGACGCTGCGCGAGACGCTCGACGGCAAGGCGAAGGCCTTCGCGGACGTCGTCAAGATCGGCCGCACGCATCTGCAGGACGCCACGCCGCTGACGCTCGGCCAGGAGTTTTCAGGCTATGTCGCGCAACTCGATCACGGCATCCGTCACGTGGAATCGGCGCTGCCGCATCTGTACGAACTCGCCCAGGGCGGTACGGCAGTCGGCACCGGTTTGAACGCGCATCCGCAGTTCGCCGACAAGGTGGCGGCGGCAATCGGCAAACTGACCGGCTTGCCGTTCGTCTCCGCGCCCAACAAATTCGAAGTGATGGCCGCGGCCGATGCGCTGGTGTTCGCGCATGGCGCGTTGAAGACGGTGGCGGCGAGCCTGAACAAGATCGCAAACGACATCCGTTGGCTCGCGAGCGGCCCGCGTTGCGGCCTCGGCGAACTGTCGATTCCGGAGAACGAACCAGGCAGTTCGATCATGCCGGGCAAGGTCAATCCGACCCAGTCCGAAGCCTTGACGATGCTGTGCGCGCAAGTGTTCGGCAACGACGTCGCGGTGAATATCGGCGGTGCGAGCGGCAACTTCGAGTTGAATGTGTTTCGGCCGATGATTGCGCACAACGTGCTGCAATCGGTCCGTTTGCTCGCCGACGGCGCGCACAGTTTCAACGACAACTGTGCTGTGGGCATCGAACCGAATCGCGAGCGCATCGATACGTTGCTCAACGAATCGCTGATGCTGGTAACGGCGCTCAATCCGCACATCGGTTACGACAAGGCCGCGCAGATTGCGAAGAAGGCGCACAAGGAAGGTACGACGCTGAAGGCGTCGGCGCTCAAGCTCGGCTATGTCACCGAGCAGCAGTTCGACGAATGGGTGCAGCCGAAGGATATGGTCGGGCATTCGGCGGGGTGATCGCCGATGGGATCGGCCGGAGCTTGGCCGATCCGGCAGATTGGCTGACGTGAATGCAAACAGCAGGCCGCGCGGACGCAATGTTCGCGCGTCCTGTTGTGCATGCCCCTGGCAAGCGGCGGCACGTCCCCGCAAGGCGTGCCGATGCCGACCGAGGCGCCCCTTAAACCTTCCCCTGCGCCACTTCTTCCGGCTTCAGTTCGACGATCGCGTCGAGCGCTTCCTTCACGTCCATCGCGTACCTGGCAAGGCGCTTCTGTTCATCTGTTTCCGGTACGAACGCCGGCACCGGCACGGGGTGGCCGTTCTCGTTGACCGCGACCATCACCACCAGGCAGTCCGTGGTTTGCAGCAGCTCGCCGCCCTTCGGATCGCCTGCCTGCACCGACACGTGGATGTGCATGCTGGTACGCCCCGTCGCCACGACGCGCGCGCGCAGCTCAACCAGGTTGCCGACGAGAATCGGTCGACGGAATCGGATATTGCCCACGCTGACCGTCACGCAGTAGCGCCCCGACCACACCGCCGAGCACGCGTACGCGGTCTCGTCGATCCACTTCATCAACGCGCCGCCATGCACCTTGCCGCCGAAGTTGACCGAGCTGGGCTCGGCGAGAAAGCGGAAGGTGGTTTCGGAACGGTCCAGGGGCGCTAAGGCAGGGGTGCTCATCTTGACTCCGGTCAATCGGACGCATTTAAAGGAGGCGATTATACGAGCGCAATATTGACCCCGTCGCGGATTGGGTGGGGTTATGTAGCCGAATGTCGGCCTGGACGAGCGCAATGCTTTCGTCGAGCTTTCGTTTAGGAACCCGCTTAACCCGCCGCCACAACCGCAGAAACCGCCGCGCGCTGCGGCACGACCGCCGACTCGAAACGCTCCCGATACTCCAGCGGCAATACGCCGAAGCGCCCCACAAAGGCGCGCCTCAAATTCTGCTCGCTGCCGAAGCCACAATCGAGCGCAATCCGCTTCAGCGGCCGGCGCGACTCCGCCAACGCCCGCGCGGCCGCCTCCAGCCGCAGTGCTGACACCGTTTTAGCCGGCGTGCGGCCAACCTCGTCGACGTAGCGTCGGGCGAAAGTCCGCGGACTCATCTGCGCGCGCTCGGCCAGCCGCTCGACCGACAGGTCGTCGCGCAAATGGCCCGCCATCCAGCTATGCAACGCCTCGAATGGTCCGCCTGCCGAGGCCTGCGCTGCCAACGCCGCGCTGAATTGCGACTGGCCGCCGGGCCGCTTCATGAACACCACCAGCCGCCGCGCCGCCTGCATCGCGACCGCGTGGCCGACATCTTCTTCGATCAGCGCCAATGCCAGATCGATTCCCGCCGTCACGCCCGCCGATGTCCAGACGACGCGCCTTTCTTCGCCATGGCCCACGTCGCGGATAAAGATCGGATCAGCGTCGACCTGTACGTTGGGAAAGCGGCGCGCGAGATGCGGCGCTTCCCGCCAATGGGTGGTCGCCCGGCGGCCGTCGAGCAGGCCCGCCGCAGCCAGATAGAAGGCGCCCGTGCAGACCGAGCAGACGCGCCGCGCCTCCGGCGCACGACGCCTGATCCACGCGACGAGTTCCGGCTGTAATGTGCAGTGGTCGTCGATCGGGACGCCGGGGACGATCAGCGTGTCGATCGGCTGGTCGTCGAGCGAATCGAGCCGTTGCGTGACGACCGGCAGGCCAGGAAAGGTTTGCAGCACGCCGCCGTCGATCGACGCGACCGTCGTGCGATAGGCGACCGGCTCGGCAGCGTTGCCAGACTTACCCGCCGCAGCCACCATCGTCAACTCTGCGCGCCAGAACGCCTCAAGCGGCCCGCACGCATCGAGCAGCACGAGTTCAGGAGCGACCGCGATAACAATATGACGTGCAGTCATCAGGACACCCCCGCAGCAAGTTGACGCTTCCTCGACCACGCATACGCCACCGTAGCCAACGCCGCCAACCCCAACAGCGGAAAAATCGCGGCATTGATCGTCGCCCAGCCGAAGCGCGCCAGCAATTGTCCGGCGAACAGCGAGCCCAGCGCGGAAAACGCAAACGTCGTGAATTCGCTGGTTGCCTGCGTCTTGGCCCGCTCGGACGGCCGGTACGATTGTGCGAGCAGCGTCGAGCCGCCGACGAACATGAAATTCCACCCCACGCCCAGACATGCGAGCGCCGCGTAGAAGTGCGGCAGATCGGTCGAGCGCAGCGCCAACACACCGCACAGCGCCGACAGCACGATCCCCGCACCGATCACCGGCAACACGCCGAAGCGCCGGATCAGCCGCGCGGAAAACAGCGACGGCGCGAACATGCCGACGAGGTGCCATTGAATGATCGCCGCGCCGTCGCCGATCGTGTGGCCGCACGCGACCGCAGCAATCGGCGTCGCGGTCATCACGAACATCATCACGGCGTAGCCGAGCGCGTTATTGGCGAGCGCCGCGGCAAAGATCGGCTGCCGTACGATTTCGCCGAGCGGCCGCGCCGGTTCGTGCGTCACGGCCGCACTCGCGGACGGTGCGGCGTCGCGATACAGCAGCGCCAGCATGGCGATCGATACGAGCCCGAAGCCGGTGACAAGCGCATAGGAGCCGGCGAACGCCACCGGCGCGAGCCAGTCCTTGCTCCATGCGGCAAGAAGCGGTCCGCAGACGGCTGCTACCACGCCGCCGGTGAGCACCGTCGAAACTGCGCGGCTTTTCCCTTCGATTCCGACGGCGTCCGCGGCCGCCAGCCGGTAGTACTGCGCGAACGCCTGGAACACACCGACGGTCGCCGTGCCGGCGCAGAACGCCCAAAAGCTGTGATGAAAGATCGCCCACACCGAGACGGCCCCGCCCAGCGCGCCGACACCCGCGCCGAGCATGAAGCCCGCGCGCCGTCCGATGCGCGCCATCAGGAACGACGCGAAGATGGTGGTGAGTGCGGCGGCGACGGTAATCAGCGAAAACGGCAGCGTCGCGAGCGCCTTGTCGTCGGCAAGCGTGTAGCCGACCAGACCGGTCAAGGTCAGATCGATCGAGACCGATGAGGTGTAGAGGGCCTGGCAGACCGCCAGCACGCGCGCGGCGCGCCGGCTATGAGGGTCGGCGTGGCCGGAGCCGGTTTGAGTGGCGGCAAAGGAAGAAACGGTGGAGGGAGCAGTGGGTGGCGGCATCGGTAGGCCTCGGACGGCGAAAGTGGCGATGCCTGGATCGTCACATGACCGGAGGTGGCAGGAATGACAATGATGCATCAATTCCAGCCAGTCGCCGCACTCGTCCACCTGAAAATGGGGCCGCACGCGCCTCGCACTTACTTGCGGACCGTAACGCCTTCGTCGATCGTGCCGTACATCGTGATGCTGCCTGTGCCCGGACCCGAACTCGAGCCGGAACCGCCCTGCACGCACGCGCTGAGCAGCAGAACTGCGGCAGCGGCGGCAAGAAGAAATTTCATGACAGCGTGTTCCTGCAAGGACAGGGTTCGATTCTAGCCTGGCAGGCTAACGCGACGCCAAAGCGGCATCGCTGTACTGGAACGCAGAAGCAACGCCCCGCCGAAGCACGCACTAGCCCGCCCTGCCCGCCGGATTTTCGTAGCCACTGCATTCGACCATTCACGCTAAGCTGAAACATCGAATACGGCAGCCAGATACAGTGGACTGCATGGCGCCCTGCCCGCGCCGCCAACCGGAGACGCCTGATGCCCACCACCCTCACCGACGAACAGAATCACTTCCCCGGCTTAAGCCGCATCGGTGCGCTGCTCGCCGACCCTGGCCGCGCCGCCATGCTGTGGTCGTTGATGGACGGCAGCGCCCGCCCGGCCGGTGAACTGACGATGATCGCCGGGCTCTCGCCGTCGGCGGCCAGCGCTCATCTGGCGCGTCTGACCGACGGCGGCCTGCTCGCGCTCGAAGTGCGCGGCCGGCATCGCTATTTCCGGATCGCCTCGCCGGATATCGCTGCCTCCATCGAAGCGCTCGCCAATGTTGCGCAGGTCAGCGCCCCGCAACGGGCCGTGCCGCGACCGGTGCGCACCGTGCCGGTCGACATGCGCTACGCCCGCACCTGCTACGACCATATGGCAGGCGAACTGTCGGTACGGGTGTTCGAGCGGCTGGTCGAGCGCGGCCTGCTGACGCTGCACGGCTCGTCGCTCGAAGCCACTACCGACGGCGCCGCCTGCTTCGCCGAGTGGGGCATCGACATGTCCGCCCAGAAGAGCCGCCGGCGCCGCTTCGCCTGCACCTGTCCCGACTGGAGCGAACGGCGTCCGCACCTGGGCGGCGCGCTCGGCGCAGCGCTGCTCGATTCGTGGTCGGCGCATGGCTGGGTCGAACGCACTGAGCGGCCACGGATCTTGCGCATCACCCCGGCAGGCCACCGCCATTTCGACGCGTTCCTGGCCGCTTGAAACACGCTTAACTGATTGACGTGATTACAAAATTTGCGCATTCAGCTTACGAAACGCCCCATCGAGACCTTTTGTTACAGGCTCGTGAGGGAGCCTTACAAAAGTGGGGGCCTTGAAACAATCCGTACGGGTAGAGTGGTTCTCACGGATGCTGCACAATGCGCGTCCGTCGGAGCCAAATCATGAGAACAGTGACCACACCCCAACAATCGAAACGCCGGATCACCGGCTACACGCTGATCGCCGCCGCGGCGTTCCTGTTCGCGGCGCAAGCCACCTTCGCGCAGGAAGCCGAACAGGCGCCGCCAGGGGCTGCTTCACAGAACACCGATCCGCCTGGGCGTGTTGCGCGTCTGAACTACACCGCCGGCGCCGTAACCACCGAACCGGCCGGCGCAACCGACTGGTCATACGCACAGATCAATCGCCCGCTCACCACCGGCGATCAATTGTGGAACGATCAGAATGCGCGCTCCGAACTGCACATCGGCTCGACCGCGGTACGCCTCGGCCAGTCCACCAGCCTCGACATCCTCAATCTCGATGACAACAGCGCGCAGTTGAAGGTCGCTCAGGGTACGTTGTCGGCGCGGGTGCGCGGACTGGCGCCCGGCTCCTCCTATGAAATCGACACGCCGAATCTGGCGCTCGGCCTGAACGGCCCTGGCGACTATCGCGTCGACGTAGCGCCGGACGGCAGCAGCACCACCGTCACCGTGCGCAGCGGCAGCGCGACCGTGTACGGCGACAGCGGCCAGGTGCCGGTCGCGGCCGGCCAGCAGATCCGCTTTGCCGGCACCAACCTGCAACAGGTCGGCGACAACGGCGCGCCCGGCCTCGACGGCTTCGATCAATGGGCGGCGAGCCGCGACGCTGCGGAAGACCGCTCAGTATCGGCGCGCTACGTGTCGCGCGACATCCCCGGCTATCAGGATCTCGACGCCAACGGCACGTGGCGCAGCAGCCCGCAGTACGGTGAAGTGTGGGTGCCGCGTGAGACACCCGCCGGCTGGGCGCCTTATCACGACGGCCATTGGGTATGGCAAGCACCGTGGGGCTGGACCTGGGTCGACGACGCACCGTGGGGCTTCGCGCCCTACCACTACGGCCGCTGGGCCTACGATGACGACTCGTGGGCATGGGTGCCGGGACCGGTGGTGGAAAGCGAACCGCCCGTCTACGCACCGGCGCTGGTCGCCTTCGTGGGCGGCGGTGGCGACGGAGTCAACTGGGGCGTGAGTCTCGCGATTGGCGGCGCCGTCGCGGCCGGCGTCGCGTGGTTCCCGCTGGGCCCAGGCGAACCGTGGCATCCGCACTGGGGCGATCACGATCATTGGAGCCCGGGTTACTACAACCGCGTCAACAACACCACGGTCGTCAACAACTACAACCGCAACGTGACGAACGTGAATGTGACCAACATTCACAACACGTACATCAACTATCGCGCGCCGGGCGGCGTGACCGCGGTGCCGGCGACAGCCTTCGTGCACGGTCAATCGGTTGGCCGCTTCGCGCAGAAGGTCGATCCGCAACAGTGGCGCAACGCGCAGATCAATCCGGGCGGTCCGGGGATCGCGCCGGTGAAGGAAAGCTTTGGACCGGGCCTGCGTAACGCGAATTACCGTCCGCCGGCCGGCGTGACGGCGCGTCCGGTCGTCGCGACGCGCAGTCCGGCCGTGCCGGCGGCGTACCACGACAGTCTCGCGCAACGTTTTGCGCAGAGCGGCGGACGTGTGCCGGGCGCGGGCGAGCCGATCGTGCGAACCTCGGTGCCGGCTCACATGGCAGGCGGTCCGGGGGTCATGCCGGCGCAGAACGTGCGGGTCGTGCAGTCGCATATGGCCGGACGGACGCCGGGCGCAGCGCCGGGTGCACCGGGTGCGCCGGGTGCGCCTAATGGCATGCAACAGGCAGGTCAGCGGCCGGGCGAAGCGCCGCTCAACGGTCAACCGCAACGTGGCGGCGAACCGCAGGCGCGGCCAGGCATGCCGCCGCAAATGGCCAACGTGCATCAGCAACCTGGCGAGGCAGCTCGTCCGTCCAATGGCGTGCCCCGTCCGCCGCAAGCGAACGGCGCCAACCCGAACGCTTTCGCGCAACAGCACGGCGCACCGGCGCAAGCCGGTCAGCAACCCAGTGCGGAAGGACGGCACGAGCCTGCATGGACGCAACCGCATACGCCGATGGCCCAGCAGGCGCAGCAGCATGGTGCCCCGCAGGAACAGGCTCGCCAGCCGGAGGCACGTCCTGGGCCGCAGCAACAGGTTCAGCGCCAGCCAGAAGCGCAGCCGCCGCGCGCACCTGAAGTGCGCGCCCAGCCGCAGGCGCCCCAGCCGCAACAGATGCAGCAGGCGCAGCAGCAACCGCGCCAGGAATATCGTCCGCAGCCGCAACAGGTACAGCAGCCGCGTCCTGAACCGCAACCGCAGCAAGTGCAGCAGCCACGTCCGGAGCCGCGCCCGCAACCGCAGCAGGTACAGCAGCCGCGCCCTGAGCCGCGCCCGCAACCGCAGCAGGTACAGCAGCCGCGCCCTGAGCCGCGCCCGCAACCGCAACAGGTGCAGCAGCCACGCCCTCAACCGCAACCGCAACAGGTGCAGCAGCCGCGCCCTCAACCGCAACCGCAACAGGTACAGCAGCCGCGCCCTCAACCGCAACCGCAACAGGTGCAGCAGCCGCGCCCTGAACCGCGTCCGCAGCAGGCGCAGCAGCCGCGCCCCCAGCCGCAACCGCAGCACGCCGACCAGCATTCGAGCGGCGGCAATCGTGACGAGCATCACAAAGGTTAAAGGTTACGCGCGCAGCTAGATGCGCTGACAACCCGATAGCCGGAAAGCGGCAAGAAAAAACCCCCGCGATTCGCATCGCGGGGGTTTTTCTTTGAGCGGGCTGCGAGCAGACGCTCAGAGCGCGTTCAGACCGCCATCGGCGCCGTGAGCGGCTCGTGATGCCGGTAGCCGACCAGCGAGAAGTCCGACGGCTCGATCTTCTCGAGCCATTCCGGCTCATACACACCGGTTTTCGCGTAGTCCGGCACACGGTCCGAGATCGCGAAAGCCGGGCTTTCATACGGCTCGCGCGTGAGCTGTTGCTGCAGCATGTCGAGCTGATTCTCGTAGATGTGCGCGTCGCCGATGAAGTAGGTGAACCAGCGCGGCGTATAACCCGTCAGCCGGCCAACCAGATGCAACAACGCCGCGCCTTCGGTCAGATTGAACGGCGTGCCGAGGCCGACATCGTTGCTGCGAATGTACAAACACAGCGAAATTTCGCGCCGCGCAACATTCGGCAGGAACTGATAAAGCAGGTGGCAAGCCGGCAGCGCGATCTGGTCCAGCACGGCGGGGTTCCAGGCATGAAACAAAATTCGCCGGTCGGCCGGGTTCTGCATGATCGTGTCGAGACACTGCCGCAACTGGTCGATCGCCTTGTACAGCAGCACCTTGGGGCTGCCGTCTTCCTCGAATTCCGTCACCACCTGGAAGCCGCGCGCCGTGGCGTCGGCCAACTGCGCGCTCGCGCCTGCGTCCAGCACCTTGTAGGCCGGCCACTGGCGCCACTGCACGCCATACACGTCGCCGAGATCATCCGGGCCCTGGCGATACGGATTGGCGAGCCATTGCGGATTCTGGTTGGCGTTCGCGTCCCACACCTTACAGCCGAGGTCGCGAAAATCCGCGGCGCTGCGCGAGGCGCGCAGAAAGCCGACCAGCTCGCCCACCGCCGATTTGAACGCCAGTTTTTTCGTGGTGACGGCGGGAAAGCCCTGCTGGAGGTCGAAGCGCAACATGGCGCCCGGCATGCTGATGGTGCGGATGCCGGTGCGGTTCTCCTGCCACGTGCCGGTGTCGAGAATCGTGCGGACGAGGTCGAGGTATTGTTTCATGCGGGTTCCTTCGACGAAGCGCGCCCTTGGGTCAGGTGCATGCGCCACGGAGATTGAGCGGAAAACCCGATTTTAACAAGCGCAGCCGGGCGGCGCCCGGTCAAGGTGCGTCGCCGAGAAAATATCGGTGGCTAAGTGGGCAACTAAGTGGGCGACCAAGCCCGTCAGAGATGCGGTACCGAGGCCGGCAATTCGCCGTGCGGCGTGACCAGCGGTTCGCCTTCCATATGGCGCATGCCGTGCGAGCACAGCAGGCGATACAGCGTCACGCGCGAAATGCCGAGTTCCTGCGCGGCGTCGCCAAGACGACCGCGATGACGCAGCAGCGCGAGTTCGATGGCCTGGCGTTCGGCCGCTTCGCGCGCTTGCGCGAGCGAGACGGGCACGATCTCCACATACTCGGCCAACTCGAGATCGCGGGCCGTGATCGCGCGCCCTTCCGACATCACGATGGCGCGCCGCACGCGATTGATCAACTCGCGCACGTTACCCGGCCAGCCGTAGTTATGCAGCGCCGCGATAGCGTCGGGCGCGAAACCGCGCAGACGGCGGCTTGCATCTTTCTTGAAACGTTCCAGCATGTGCCGCGCAAGCAGTTCGATATCCTTACCACGTGCACGTAACGGTGGTTCGTCGATTTGCAGCACGCACAAACGGTGATAAAGGTCGGAGCGGAACCGCCCTTCGATCATCGCGGCCGTCATATCTACGTGGGTCGCCGAGATGATACGCACATCGACGTCGATTGAACCGTGGCCGCCGAGCCGCTCCACCTTGCGTTCCTGCAGGAAGCGCAGCAGGCTCGCCTGGCTTTCGAGCGGCAGATCGCCAATTTCGTCGAGAAACAGTGTGCCGCCGTTGGCCGCTTCCACGCGGCCGATCTTGCGCTGATTGGCGCCGGTGAACGCGCCGCGCTCATAGCCGAATAGTTCGGATTGCAACAGATGCGGTGGAATCGCGCCGCAGTTGATCGGCACAAAAGGCGCATTGCGGCGCGCCGAGCGTTCGTGGATCGCGACCGCGGTCAACTCCTTGCCTGTGCCCGATTCGCCCGAGATAAACACCGGCGCGTCGGTCATGGCCACTTTGCGGATCGAGCGGAACAGCGCGAGCATCGCGTCGCACGAACCGACCATTTCGCCTTCCGCGCCTTGCGACCCATCGTTCGATGCCGGCTCGCCGAGCGAGATCATGCCGTATGCATGGCCGACCGAATCGACGATCCTGTCGCCCGAGTAAGGCACCGTTACATAGTCGAAACAATAGTCCCGCACGAGCCGGCGCAAGGCCGCGTCCTGCAATTGTCCGGGGGTGGTCGCCGCAACCCAGCCGACGTTCGGCATGGTAAGGCAGGACTCGAAGGCGGCAATCTCGTGTGGCTGAAAATCGCTAGACAGATCGAGCAGGCCGCCCGCCGCCATTCCGGCGCGAACAGCACGGCGCACATCGCGCGCCGACCCAACGACTTCGACATGCCAGCCGCGCTGATGGAAGCGAGTATTCAGTTCCGCGCTCGGATCGCGTGAAACGTAAATCAGTTGCCGCGTTGCGGGTTCCATTATTCAGATCCTCTCGTCAACGAACGTTAAGGATGACGCACGCACCTGAACTTCAGTTCAGACACGCTGACTCGTTCGGGATTCGCGATATAGCAAAAACCGAACGGCCATTCCATTCCGTGCGGACAGCTGATCCCCAAGAAAGCGGCGTGTGTGTTTGAGACGGCCCGTTAGCGGGCTTTTTTAAATCTGAAGCTGTTTTCGAGAGCTTACTATACACGCGCCGCTTGGAAAACAATTATGCGAATTTAATCGGAGACTCCTTGTCCAGCAAGGCCAAGCGGCCGATGAATAGTTATTCAGCTTATGAATAAAAGCATTGTGGAAGCGCTTTTCCTGGCGTTCACCCCAAGGTACTTCATACCTTCGGATTTAACGAATTACAGGTATTTTCTGCCTGCCGTTTCAGCGCTGAAACGTTTTTGTCCGATTTCTTCCCTGTTACTCCGCGGTATGCGGGTCACATCCAGACGCACCAATGGATTGCGACTCATGGCACATGTTTCGCTAAATGCTGTGCACCAAGGAGACACATCATGCGACTCGCTTTCCGCATCGACCTGAGCAGCATTGCACCTTGCGCCGCACTATGCGCCGCCGCGGTGACCTTGACCGTGCTGTCCGCTGGCGTCAATGCACAGGAATCCGCACAACCTCAATCCGCCACGATGGCCGAAACCGCCGATGCCGGTTCCGCCACCCTCGCGAGCACGACGCTCGCAGCGGTGGCCTCGCCGAACCCGACGGCCACGGATGTCACGAATACGGCGAGCGTCGCCGCGGTGGACAACACCGTGGCCGCCACGAACGACAGCGCCGCGCCCCGCAACGATCTGGCCGGCAACGCGCTGAGCATTCCCGCCGACGCCGCGTCCGTGACCGATCTCGTGCTGGACGACCAGGCGCTGTCCCACCAACGCGGCGGCTTCGGCGGCATGTTGATGGTCTCCGCGACGCCGCAACTGATGCGCGGCTTTAACACCGGTGGCAACGGCGTGACGCTGTGGGACGAAATCGCCCCGCCGTCGCAGTTGCCGGTTCCCGTCGACGTCGCCCGCTCCGCACAAGGCAACATCACGAGCTACCAGAGAAATTAGCGCAACGACCCGCTCGCTGCCGAAGACCGCACCGACCGATCGTCCGCCCGCAAGGAACTGACATGAACGCTTCAACCCAGAAGGCGGGCAGCCGCCACCGCTGCGCAGCCTTGCTGTCCGCGCTGCTCGGCGTGCTCGCTGCCGGCGCCGTGACGAGTGCCACCGCGCAGCAGGTGAGCCAGCCGGGCAACCTCGTCATCGAGCGCGACATCACGCCACGCGATGCGTTCGTGCCGGTGCCGAAGAGCCAGGACCCGATCGCAGTCCAGGTTCAAACCTTCCCGAGGGCGACCTTCGATCGCGCGATCGGCACGATGGCGAGCGACCTCGACCTGAACGGCGCGCACGGCACCGCCGGCATCTCCGGCAACGGCTATATGCCTGCGCTAGTCGGCGCCAACGGTATTACACACATGCTGGCGGGCAACGGCAACAACGTTCCGGTCGGCGCAGGCGCCAGCTTCGGCGGCGCAGGTGGAATCGGCAGCTCGATTGCCCAGTCGGTCAACGGTGCACTCGCCCCCCTGGGCGCCGCTCTAGGAGCCATGAAATGACAACCTCACGCGCGCCGGCCAAGCGCCTTCCGTCACGCAAACAGTCGCGCTGGCCCCTGCTCGCCTGGGCATTGCTTGGCTGTGCGAGCTTCGCGGCCCATGCCCAAACGGTGCCGGCCCAGATCGACGCGCAGTCGCTGATCGGCAACGGCGCGGTCATCGGCGCCACCGGGGTTATCGCCATCAACGAGGCATCAGGCCTCGATAACGTACAAGCGAACCAGGGCGTGCTCACCAACGGCAAAGTCCCTCTCAACCTGATCGGAAGCTCGCAGAGCGCGTCCACGAACGCCAGGACGACGGCCGCCAGGAGCACGATCGGTAGTAATGCATTTTCAAACACCTCTGGCCTTATCGAAGTGAATCAGTCGGCGGGTGTAGGGAATCTTCAGCGGAACAGCGCCGTTATCGGAACTGGGCCGATTGAAGGGGAGATCGTAGCGGATGGGGTGCTATCCGCTACGACCGCCAAAGGCGGTGGCCTGGGAAGGTCCGGCGAAAACCACGACGCACGCGAGGTATCCATCGGTGCGGACGCGCTCAAAAACGTCAGTGGGATCGTCCAGATCAACCAGACAGCCGGCTCAGGTAACGTCAGTTCAAATAGTTTTGTGCTCCGTCCCCCGGCGGGCACCTTTTTCTAACGAGCCACACTCTTTATCGGAGCGTCATCATGAAGCGCACAATCATTGCAGCGGCTGTTCTGTCGACGATGGCAGCAAGTTCGGCTTATGCAGAAGGATGCACGGCCGGCTGCGACCCGGCTGAGCTTTTTACGGCCACGAACGTCTACACCGAAATCGGCGAATTCGGCTTCATTACGCTGCACGGCAAGGTTAACGTGTCGAGCAGTTCCGGCGCCACGGTCAACAACACGCAAAGCGTGAACATCGGCGGCGTCGACATGAAAACGCCTCCGCAGAGCTATGTCTCCGGCAACGTGACCACAACCGTCAACACGACGGATAGCTGGAATCATGCGAGCGGCAGTGGCAGCGGCTGGGGTGTGAGCCAGTCGTATAGCGACCACGCCTGGGCCTATAACAAGACCAACACGCAAACCAGCACGGCCTCGTCGAGCTCCTCGTTTAGCCAGGGCGGCGGCTCCGCTGCGGGTATCGCGTCGTCGTATAAGGGCTACGACTACGTGAACACACATGCCTCCGCGAACGGCTTCATCGCAGCAGGCTTTATCGCTGGTCTCGGCGGCGGCCCCGGCGTCATCTTCGGCGGCGTCGCAGCGGGCTTCGCCGCCGCCCTGAACACGCACGCCTCGGACAACTACGGCGGCGGCTTCGCTGGCCAGGCAGCCGGCTACAGCGTGGAGTGGGGCAGCACCGCAGCAGCCAGCGCGAGCACGGCGACGGAAAGCAGCAGCGGCCATGGCGAAAAGGTCAGCGCCAGCTACTCGTCAAACAGCCACGCCTACGGATGGACCCATAACTACGACGACAGCAAGGGCTCCGTCACGGTCACGGGCAGTGTGACCCAGCACATCAACACCGAAACGCCGACGACGATGTCCGCCGGCATCGGCGATCACGCGCTGGATACCGCGAGCGGCAACATTGGCGTCAACATCGCCACCGGCGTAGACAACGCCCAGTCCAACGACGCCGCCCTGTCGAACATGGATGTCGGCCCTGTGTTCGGCACTGCACAGATCTACTCGACTCAATCGTCGAGCGGCAAGGCGAAAGTGGGAGACTTCAACTTCGTTGCTTCCGTCGGCGCAGGCGCGCTGGCAAATGCGACGGGCAATATCGGGGTGAACGTGGCCTCGGGCGCGGGCAACGTGCAAAACAACAGCCTGGCAGCATCGGCTACGACAGACAGCAGCAGCAGCGGGATGGGCTGGGAGCATAACAAGGGCGGCAAGCAAGGTGGCGAAGTCATCGCAAGCGACCAGAACTGCCAGACCGCGGAAGCAGGTGTCAAAGGCCAGTTCACCGGCTCGTCGATGCTTGGCGCGGGTGCTCTCGCCAATGCTACCGGCAACATCGGTGTGAACATCGCGTCGGGTGTAGGCAACCTGCAACACAACGGCCTTGCAGTCGCCAGCGTGTCGCATCAGTAAGTAGAGCTGCATCGCAGGAAGACGCCGGTCAGCCTTCGTACTGACCGGCTGTCTCCCCAGGGGGGAATAGACCATGTTCGGGGTGAGCAGGGTAACGCCTGGCTTTTTTCTGGCACTCTTCGCTGGACTCGTGCTGTCGCAAACGGGTCACGCGCAGAGTGCCCTTTCCATGAACGCAGCAGCGGGCGTGCCGTTCGACGTGAACGTGCGCTCGATCCGCGAGATCCGCTACAACCACATCGTTTCGCAGCGTTACGACTACAGTTGCGGCTCGGCCGCTCTGGCCACGTTGCTGAAGTACGGCTACGGGATCGATATTCCCGAACCCGAAATGATCCAACGCATGATGGTGTTTTCGACACCAGAGGTGGTGGTCAAGAACGGCTTCTCGATGCTTGACATGAAGAAGTTCGTCGAAACGATCGGCCTGCGTGGCCGCGGTTTCCGCGTCACCCCTGAAGCGCTCTACCACCTGCAGATTCCTGTGCTCGTGCTGATGAACAGCGACGGCTACGAGCACTTCGTGATCGTCAAGCACGCGGAAGACGGCCGCGTCTTCATTGCCGACCCGGCGCTCGGCAACCGCATCGTCATGGAAGACGACTTCGTCAAGAAATGGAACGGCCTCGTGTTCGCGGTCGTCGGCAAGCCATTTATGGAGGATTCTCCGCTCTTGCAAGGCAACGAGTCGCTCGCGCTAAAGCTGCGCGAACGTGCGCTGGAAAACGGTACGGCAGCGACTCCCTTTGTTGAATACGGTTTGATCAAGGCAGAGTTGTTCTGACTCATCATGGACCGAAACTTACTCACCATAGGCTGTGCGTTGTGTTTCACAACGTGCGGCCTCGCATCAGTCGCACACGCTGCCGAGCAGACATCTACGGTGTTTGAAGACGTCGGCGCCCTCAAGCTGCAACCTGTCGACGACGCCATCCTTGCCAACCAGACCGGAAAAGGCATTGATGGGGACATCATTTCGGGTGTCGTTATCACCCTGCTGTCGCAATGGCAGTTGCCGAACGGCGGCACCGCTGTCGCCTCGGGCTCGCTCGCGATCGGTACAAACACGTCCAACCAGCCGAACGTCAAGTTCAATTCAGCGGCCTCGGTGACCGGCCCGAACGTGCGCGAGGGCAGCGGCGCCAACCGCAACGCCAGCGCGACCGGCGGGCAGAACGTCAACGTCAACGGCGTCTCGCAGATTACCCAGGTGGCAGGCAACGGCAACCTCGGGACGAACCAGGCGCTGATCGATTTCGACGCCTCGCCAGGCAGCCTCGCGGGCGGGTCCTATAACAATGCAACGTCGGCCGCAGCAAGCAATGCGAACGGCTCGGTGAAAGCCTCCGTCAGTCTCGCCAACGGCGGCATTTCGATTTCGTTGCGGACGCCGGGCGGTATCGCCACCCAAACCATCGCGCCGTCCAGCGCGCAACAGGCCGGCATGATTGCCCAACTCTTGCAGATCGCAGGCAATAACCAGCAAGTCGCCAACCAGTTGCAACTGCATTTGCAGACGCAGCAGATGTCGGCCCCGATGCTGCGCCAGATTGGCGTACTACAAGCCCTGCAAAACACCGTAAGGAGATAACACGGGCCGCCGCCCGACCAGGTAGGAGACCGAAGTACCAAACGACCGCGTGATGCACAAGGAGACATGCGACGCGCAGTCAGAATACCGGGGGAACAAAAATGATCAGATTTTCAAAGACTGGGGCGCCGCGCATGGCGTTGGCGGCTATTCCAGCCGCCGTCATGCTTTTCGCGCTATCGCAGGGGGCCGGCGCGCAGGCGCTCGCCGATCAATCGATCGAAGAACGGCTGAACACGCTCATGCGTGTCGTCAGCGAGCAGCAAAAGCAGATCATCTCACTCGAACGGCAGGTCACGAACCTCGAAATGTCGCAGCGCGGCCGCGGCGCACCGGGTTACGGTGAGCCGGCCGGCAACGGCGCGGTCGCCGAGCAACCCGGCGCAGACGGCCTGCCTGTGCCGCTGCCGCCGCTTGCCCAGGTGAACCCGGGCACCCCCGCGCCGGGGGGCGCCACGGGTACCGCGACAGGCGTGCCGGTCACTCCGCCGGTGCCGGAAGGCAGCAGTGGCGGCGGCCTGCCGGCAGCGACCGACGGCAGCGGTGCGATCGGCCAGACGCAGAAGGCCGCGCAACCGGTGCGCACCCAATCGGAAGACGCAGTGGTGCAAAGCCAGCAGCACACGCCGCTGTTCGAGCACAAGCTGACCCTCGACTGGGGTATCAACGATACCTACTACGACCGCCGCCAGTTGCAACTGTCCGGCTTCCTCGCGCTCGATGCGATTTTCCTCGGCAACATCAACCTCGGCGAGACCAAGTCGCACCAGGTGATGGCCGACCTCGACACGCGCTACGGTCTGACCGACCGCATCAGCGTCGACGTCGACGTGCCCTATATCTACCGGCATAGCAACTTCATCGTCGGCGGAGCCGGCGGTGCGGCAAATTCGGTCTCGGACGCCTCGGCAAATTCGAGCGATATTGGCGACGTCAACTTCGGGATCTACTACCAGTTCCTGAAGGAAACCAACAATCTGCCGGACCTGGTCGGCAGCCTGCGCATCAAGGCGCCGACCGGTTCGTCGCCGTTCGGCATCAAGCTGGCGCAGGTCGATGCCAACAACACCAACCTCGTCGCCCCCACGAAGCTGCCCACCGGCACCGGCTTCTGGAACATCACGGCGGGCCTGTCGGTGTTGAAGACCTACGACCCGGTCGTGCTGTTCGGCAGCGTTTCGTACACCTACAACATTGCCCGCTCGTTCTCGGACATCTCGTCGGTGATCGGCCAGACCGAACCGGCGACGGTCAAGATCGGCGACGTCGTGCAGTTCGGCGGCGGCGTGGCGCTGGCGTTCTCGGACAAGGACTCAGCGAGCATTTCGTACACCATGGCGCTGGAACCCGAGTCGCAGACCAAGGCGCCAGGCGGAACCTATTCGAAAGTGCCGGGCAGCGAGACCACCGCTGCCGCACTGACCTTCGGCTTGAATCACGTAGTGAACAAGCACTTGACGATCAACGGTTCGGTATCTGTCGGCCTCACGCCCGACACGCCGAACTTCGTGATCGGCTTGCGCTTTCCCTACACTTTTTGACGTGCCAACGATACGAGGTTGATCGTGCGCGAATCACCCCATCTGAGCAGCGTTACACCGCCCTCCGGCGCTCATCTGTCGATTGCCCGAGCGTCAGACGTTTCTGCGACACGAGCAGCCGAAGTCCTCGTGGGGCGGCCGTCGGAAGTCTCTTTGGCGCGACCTCACGAGGCCGCTCCGGAATGCTTGCACGAGGCCTCCGTCGCAGCGAATGGGAGCGGTCTGCTGCACGCGCGGACCGATCGGGCGCTGCTGTACGTCGCACGCTCGCCGGACGAGGCGCTAAGCGCCCATCTGAAGAGCCGCGGCTGGCACGTGATGGTAGCCCGCTCGGCGCATGAGGTCTCGCGCCTGCTCAAGCCCGACGTGATATGCGCCGGCATCGTCGACCTGGCCAGCTTTGCGCCGCGCGACCTTGGCGGGTTCGAAACGAGCCTGCGTCAACAGCAGATCGGCTGGATTGCGCTCGCCACTGCGGAACGCCTCACCGACGTCAACGTGCGGCGTCTGATCCGCCACTACTGCTTCGACTACGTCAAGACACCGGTGGCCAACGCCACGATCGACTACCTCGCCAGTCACGCATTCGGCATGGTGACGTTGTGCGATGCCGACGAGATCCCGCCTGCCGCGCCCGCCGCCGACGACGAAGAAGAGATGGTCGGGACCTGCGAAGCGATGCAGCAACTCTTCCGCACGATTCGCAAAGTCGCCAACACCGACGCCAGCGTGTTCATCTCGGGTGAATCCGGCACCGGCAAGGAACTCACGGCGTTGGCGATCCACGAACGCTCGCCGCGCCGCAAGGCGCCTTTCATCCCCATCAATTGCGGCGCGATTCCACACCATCTGTTGCAATCCGAACTATTCGGTTACGAACGCGGTGCGTTCACCGGCGCGAACCAGCGCAAGATCGGCCGGGTCGAGGCCGCGGACGGCGGCACCTTGCTGCTCGACGAAATCGGCGACCTGCCGATGGAAAGCCAGGCAAGCCTGCTGCGCTTTTTGCAGGAAGGCAAGATCGACCGGCTCGGCGGCCGCGAATCGATCCCGGTGGATGTGCGAATCATTTCGGCGACCCACGTGGATCTCGAGATCGCGATGCGCGACGGACGGTTCCGCGCCGACCTGTTCCACCGCCTGTGCGTGCTGCGTGTCGACGAGCCGCCGCTGCGCGCCCGCGGCAAGGACATCGAGATTCTTGCGCATCACATCATGCACAAGTTCAAGACCGACAGCGCGCGCAAGATCCGTGGCTTTACGCCGTCGGCGATCGAGGCAATGTACAACTACGGCTGGCCCGGCAATGTCCGCGAACTGATCAACCGGGTGCGCCGCGCGATCGTGATGGCGGAAAACAAGCTGATTTCCGCTGAAGACCTCGACCTCGCGCAGTTCACCGAGCAGGAGACCATGAGCCTCTCGCAGGCGCGCGAGGCCGCCGAGAAGCGCGCGATCGAAGCAGCGCTGCTACGGCATCGCCACCGACTAAACGAGGCGGCGATCGATCTGAATATTTCGCGCGTCACGCTGTACCGGCTGATGGGTCACCACGGCTTGCGGGAGCTGAGCGCCGTTGACGAGAAGGCGTCGTTTGAACCGAGCGCCGCCGACGAGGCTGCCCATGAATGATGGGGCGCCTCGCGCGGCACCGTGTTGCACCTCAGGTAGAATCATCCTGGTTACGTTCCCCTTTCCATTCGATGACGACGCTCACCCTGATCGTCGCTCGCGCCAATAACGGCGTGATCGGCCGCGACAACCAGTTGCCATGGCGACTTCCCGAAGACCTCGCGTTCTTCAAGCGCACCACGATGGGCGCGCCCATCATCATGGGCCGCAAGACGCATGAATCGATCGGCCGGCCGTTGCCGGGACGCCGCAACATTGTCGTGACACGGGATGCCGCACGGCGCTTTCAGGGCTGCGACGCGGCCACCACGCTCGAAGACGCGCTGAAGCTCGCCGCCCAGGATCAGGCGCCGGAAGCGTTTCTGATCGGCGGCGCGCAGTTGTATGCGGAAGGTTTGCGTCAGGCGGACAAGCTGATCATCACCGAGATCTCCGCCGACTTCGAAGGCGACGCCACGTTCCCCGAGCTCGATGAAGGCGAGTGGGAAGAAGTCGCACATGAAACGCATCGCGCGGACGCGCCGAATGACTTCGATTACGCGTTTGTGACGTATAAGCGTAAGGGCACTTGAGGGTGTTGCAGCGCGCCTGAATGACGGTCTGCGCTTCGCGCATTCGTCATTCACCGTCACCCAACACGCACGCATAAAAAAACGCCACGCGGTTGCTCGCGTGGCGTTTCTGTTTGCAGCGCCGTTGTGCAGCCCTGCTGCGCAGCCGGTCGGCGCTTGATCGAACCGCCTACTGCCCGGCGATCGTCATCCGTTCGATCAGCACCGAGCCCGTTTCCTTGGTGCCGCGCGTGATCGTATCCGCGCCGATCGCGACGATATGGCGGAACATCTCCTGCAAGGTGCTCGCCACCGTGATTTCCTCGACCGGATACTGGATCTTGCCGTTCTCGACCCAGAAGCCCGACGCGCCGCGCGAATAGTCGCCCGTCACGTAGTTCACGCCCTGCCCCATCAGTTCGGTCAGCAACAGGCCCGTGCCGAGCTTCTTCAGCATTTCTTCGAAGTCGTCTCCCGGGCGCGTCTTCGAGCTGCGCAGCGACAGATTGTGCGAACCGCCGGCGTTGCCGGTTGTCTGCATGCCGAGCTTGCGCGCCGAATAGGTGGACAGGAAGTAGCCTTCCACCACGCCGTCCTTCACCACCGAACGCTGTTTCGTACGCACGCCCTCTTCGTCGAACGGTGCGCTGCCCATCGCACGCGCGACGTGCGGATCTTCGACCACCTGGACGTGCGGCGCGAACACCGGCTTGCCGAGGCTATCGACGAGGAACGAGGTCTTACGGTACAGCGCGCCGCCGCTCGTGGCCTGGACGAACGCGCCGAGAATGCCGGCGGCGAGCGGCGCTTCGAACAGCACCGGCACCTTGCGCGTGTCGAGCCCGCGCGCGCCGATGCGCGACAGCGCCCGTTGCGCGGCGTAGCGGCCCACCGCTTCCGGATCGGCGAGGTCGGCCGCGCTGCGGGTCGACGTGTACCAGTCGTCGCGCTGCATGTTGCGCGCGCTGCCGGCGATCGGCGCGCAGGCGATGTAGTGGCGCGAGTACGGATAGCCCGCAAGGAAGCCGCGCGAAGTGGCCAGCACGAATTGCGAATGCTGCGCCGAGACGCTCGCGCCTTCCGAATTCTTGATCTGCGGATCGGTGGCGAAGGCGGCGTCTTCCGAGCGACGGGCGATTTCCACCGCTTCGTCGGCCGTCAGATTCCACGGGTGATACAGATCGAGATCGCGCGGCGCGGTTTCGAGCAGGTCTGCTTCGGCAAGACCCGCGCAGTCGTCTTCCGCGGTGAAGCGGGCGATGTTGTACGCCGCCGCGACCGTGTCCTTCAAAGCCTGCGACGAAAAGTCCGAGGTGCTCGCGTTGCCGCGCTTGTTACCGATGAACACCGTCACGCCGACCATCTTGTCGCGGTTGTGTTCGATCGTCTCGACTTCGCCGCGCCGCACGGAGACGGACAGGCCGTCGCCTTCGGATATCTCGGTCGCCGCGTCGGTGCCGCCGAGCGACTTCGCGTGACGAAGGATGTCCGAGGCGATTTCCTTCAGTTCATCCTGGGTGTGCGGAAAAAAGCGCTGCTTGACGTCCATGTCTGCTGCCATTGTCGTTGCCGTCCTGTTCGGGGCCGAGCGGCCCTGTGTGTTCGCCCATGCCACGCACGTGCGTGCGCATTTGCAAGTGCATTTGCGTGCGCGTTTGCGTAGTCACGCATCCCGCGATCATAGCAAGGGTTGCGAAGCCGTACCTGGCATTCGCCGCGTCCGCCGGAGCCGGCGAGCGCACTTGTGCACAGCAGCACGGCGGGCCCGGCGTGCGCGGCAAGCTACAATATCGGTATGACACGCAAAACCCGCATTCAACCCATCGAATCCGCCGAGCCGGAAGTCGACGAGAACGGCTACGACCGTCCCAGCAAGTCCCAGCTCAAGCGCGAAATGCACGAGCTGCAGGAACTGGGCTCGGCGCTGATCGCCCTGCCGAAAGACGCGCTCAAGCGCATGCCGATGCCCGAAAAGCTCGACGACGCCGTGCGCGAAGCGCGCCGCATCACCGATCACGAAGGCAAGCGCCGCCAGGTGCAGTACGTCGGGCGCGTGATGCGCTCGCTGCTGGACGGGGAAACCGCCGCCCTGCGCACCGCGCTCGACACCTATAACGGCGTCAACAAGGCGGAAACGGCCAAGCTGCACTGGATCGAGCGCACCCGCGAGAAACTGCTCGCCGACGACGCCGCGCTGACCGAATTCATCCGCCAGCACCCGAACGCCGATCCGCAGCAGGGCCGCACGCTGATCCGCAACGCCCGCAAGGAGGCGCAGCAAAGCAAGCCGCCGCGCTACTTCCGCGAGCTGTTCCAGTGGATCAAGAACGCCGACGGCCCGTCTGCCGACACCGATTCCGATGCAGAAGACGTGCTGGAAGACGACGATGACGACCGCGACGCGTAAGGCTACACGTAATCATCCGGACGAAATCGTGATCGGCCTCGTGTCGATCAGCGACCGGGCGTCCATCGGCGTGTATGAGGACAAAGGCATACCGGCGCTGCAGGAATGGCTCGGCGCCACCCTGACCTCGCCGTTCCAGGTGGTCACCCGCCTGATTCAGGACGATGCGCCCACCATTTCCGCCACGCTGATCGAACTGGTCGACGAAGTGGGTTGCGATCTGGTGCTGACCACCGGCGGCACCGGCCCGTCGCGCCGCGACGTGACGCCGGAAGCGACTTTGGCGGTGGCGACCAAGGAAATGCCGGGTTTCGGCGAGCAAATGCGGCAAATCAGCCTGAATTTCGTGCCGACCGCGATTCTGTCGCGCCAGGTGGCGGTGATCCGCGAAACCGCGGATCACGCGGCGCTGATCATCAACCTGCCGGGGCAGCCGAAGTCGATCAAGGAAACGCTGGAAGGTTTGCGTGACGCAGACGCTGGCCGCGCCGTGAAGGTGCCGGGGATTTTCGCCGCGGTGCCTTACTGCATCGACCTGATCGGCGGCCCGTATGTGGAAACGAACGCCGACGTGGTGAAAGCGTTCCGGCCGAAGAACGCGGTGCGCGCGCCCCGGCAGGGTTGAAGCTGAAACGACGGCTGATGGATTATTCCGCGGCCGGCGTTTCCGGCACCTGCGAGGCCGCCGGAATCAGGAAGTGCTCGCGGTAGTACTTCAGTTCGTCGATCGATTCATGGATGTCGGCCAGCGCCGTATGCATGGCGCGTTTCTGGAAACCCTTGTAGATCGCCGGCTGCCAGCGGCGGCACAGTTCCTTCAGCGTGCTGACGTCCAGATTGCGGTAATGGAAGAAGCGCTCCAGATCCGGCATCCAGCGCGCCATGAAGCGGCGGTCCTGGCAGATCGAGTTGCCACACATCGGCGATTTGCCGGGCGGTACATAAGCGCTAAGAAAGTCGCGAATCTGTTCCGTGGCGTCCGCTTCGCTCACCGTCGACGCCTTCACGCGGTCGATCAGCCCCGAGCGGCCATGCGTGTTCTGATTCCACTGATCCATTTTGGCGAGCGTTTCGTCGCTCTGATGAATCGCCAGCACCGGCCCTTCGACCAGGCGGTCGAGCGTCGAATTCGTCACGACCACCGCGATTTCGATGATGCGGTCGGTGTCCGGTTCGAGCCCGGTCATTTCCATGTCCAGCCAGACGAGATTCATGTCGCTGCGCACGAGCGGCGGCTGTTCGGTGGAGTCGAGGATGTCAGTCATGAAGGCAACCCTGATGGCCGGGCAGACGGCTTCTCCGGAAGCGCGCTTGCCGCGGCGATTGTTCGTATGAGATTGGTTTGAGCCGGCTTGGGCCTGCATGGGCCGGGTTTGAGCCGGGTTTGATCTTATCCCCCCGCCGCCGGGCGGGAAGAAACATATAATTCTCGCATAGATACCACGGAATCCCCGGATGCCTACCCTGTACTTCACTGTTCTGTTCGTCGTCGCCGTCGTGGCGATGGTCGGCACCAAGCTGTGGCTCGCGTCGCGGCAGATCCGCTTCGTCGCCGGCCATCGCGAGCAGGTGCCGAGCCAGTTTGCCGGTACCATCGCGCTCACCGCGCACCAGCGCGCCGCCGACTACACCGTCGAACGCACGCGCCTCACCATGATCGAGATCGTCGTCGGCGCGGCCGTGCTGATCGGGCTGACGCTGCTGGGCGGCGTGCAGGCGCTCGATCTCGCGATCTCCGACTGGCTGGGCCGCGGCTACGCCGGCCAGATCGCGCTGGTCGCGGCGGTGATCGCGATTACCAGCGTGATCGGTCTGCCGTTCGAGTACTACCGGCAATTCGTGGTCGAGCAACGCTTCGGCTTCAACCGCATGAGCAAGGGCATTTTCTTCCTCGACCGCCTCAAAGGCGTCCTGCTCGGTGCGGCGTTCGGCCTGCCGCTGCTGTTCGTCGTGCTGTGGCTGATGAACCAGGCGGGCAGCCTGTGGTGGCTGTGGACGTGGATCGTGTGGGTCGCGTTCCAGTTGCTCGTGCTGGTGCTGTATCCGTCGTTTATCGCGCCGCTCTTCAACAAGTTCGAGCCGCTCAAGGACGAAGCGCTGAAAAGCCGCATCGAAGCCCTGATGCAGCGCTGCGGTTTCGCCGCCAAGGGTCTGTTCGTGATGGACGGCAGCCGCCGTTCGGCGCACGGCAATGCGTATTTCACCGGCTTCGGCGCGGCCAAGCGGATCGTGTTCTTCGACACGCTGCTCGCGCGCCTGTCGGGCAACGAGATCGAAGCGGTGCTCGCGCACGAACTCGGCCACTTCAAGCGCCGTCACGTGATCAAGCGGATGGTCGTCATGTTCGCGATCAGCCTCGTGATGCTCGCCCTGCTCGGCTGGCTGACGCAATGCGTGTGGTTCTATGAAGGACTGGGCGTGCGGCCGTCGCTGATCGGCGGCAATAGCGGCCTCGCGCTGGTGCTGTTCTTCCTCGCGCTGCCGGTGTTCCTGTTCTTCGTCACGCCGCTCGGCAGCCTCAGCTCGCGCAAGCACGAGTTCGAGGCCGATGCCTTCGCCGCGACGCAAACCGATGCGCAAGACCTCGTCAACGCGCTCGTCAAGCTGTATGAGGACAACGCATCGACCCTGACGCCCGATCCGCTCTACACCGCGTTCTATTACTCGCATCCGCCTGCGTCGCAGCGGATCGACCGCCTGCTGCGGCACGCATGAGCGGCCGCTCCCCGAAAGCGCCGCGCGCGCCGTCCAGCACGCGCGTAGGCGGTCTGGTGATTGCCGCTCATGGGCGGCACTACCTGGTCGCGCCGGAAGACGGCAGCCCGATGCTCCAGTGCTTCCCGCGTGGCAAGCGTAGCGAAGTGGCGGTCGGCGATCGCGTGATTTACGAACCGACTTCGGCGGATCAGGGTGTGATCGTCGAGATCGGCGAGCGGCGCAATCTGCTGTATCGCTCGGATCAGTACAAGTCGAAACTCTTTGCCGCGAATCTCGACCAGTTGCTGATCGTGCTCGCAACCGAGCCGCATTTCAGCGAGGACCTGCTCGGCCGCGCGCTTGTCGCCGCCGAGGCAAACGAGTTGAAGCCGTTGATCGTGTTGAACAAGATCGACGTGACCGGCGCGCTGGAGGGCGCGCGCAGGCGGCTCGAACCGTACCGCGCGCTCGGCTACACCGTGGTCGAAGTGTCGATCAAGACGCAGCCTGATGCCGCGCGCCCCGCGTTGCTCGAGCATCTGCAAGGTCATTCGACGCTGCTGCTCGGCCAGTCGGGCATGGGCAAGTCGACGTTGGTAAATCTGCTGATTCCCGATGCCGAAGTCGCGACGCGCGAGATCTCGACCGCGTTGAACAGCGGCCGACACACCACCACGTTTACGCGGCTCTACCCTTTGCCTGGATCCGATGGCGGGGCGTTGATCGATTCGCCGGGCTTCCAGGAATTCGGCCTGCATCATCTGACCGAAGGCCGGCTCGAACGCGCGTTTCCCGAGTTCCGGCCGCTGCTGCCGAACTGCCGCTTCTACAACTGCCATCACCTGCAGGAGCCGGGCTGCGCGATTCTCGAAGCTGTCGCCGATGGCGGGATCCGACGCGAACGGCATGCCCTGTACGCGCAACTGGTGCACGAAGCCAGCCAGATCGTGCGCTAACGCGCGCCGCTGTCAAACCATGGATTCACGATGAAATTGATGCGCGCGCCGAATCTGATCATCGGACAGCATTGGGTCAATGTGCTGGAGACGGCGGGTATCGCTTGCGAGTTGCATAACCGTTATCTGAACGGCGCGCTCGGCGATATTCCGGCGGATCAGTGCGCACCGGAGCTGTGGCTTGTGGATGAGCGCGATGAGGTGATGGCGCGGCGGTTGATCGATGCGGCTTCACATGGCCCGGCGGCGGGGTCGCCTTCGTGGCGATGCCGTCAGTGCGGGGAGACGCTCGAGGCGCAGTTCACGGTGTGCTGGCAGTGTGGGACGGCGCGTGATCCGCTGGATGGATGAAGCGGTTGGAGCGCATCAGGCAAGCCACACCGCGATCGTCAGCATCAGCAGCAAAATCATCCACAGCACCACCGCACGCCACACCAGACCCACCGCCGATTGCAGCGTGCGCGGCGTGCAGTCGTCGCCGACTGACATCGGGCCACCGTCGCCGGTGGTCAGCGCATCGAGGCTCGAGGGTTCGGCAAGCGGCCCGCTCAATCGAGCGCCCAACGCGCCGCTACCCGCGGCCAGCAACACGCCGTCGTTCGCATCCGGCCACTGACGCGCGTGGTTGCGCCATGCATAAATCGCGTCTTCGAAATTGCCGACAATCGCAAAGCCCAGCGACGTGAGCCGCGCCGGCACCCAGTCAATCACGAAGAAAGCACGTTGCGCGAAGCTCGAAAACGCCGCCGTGCGATCGTCGGCCGGCCGTGCCCATGCACGCGCCAGATATTCGGCGATGCGATACAGCACCGCGCCCGCCGGCCCGACCGGAATCAGGAACCAGAAGAACACGCCGAACACATGCCGATGCGAGGCGACCACCGCGTGAATCAGCGTATGACGCACGATCTCGCTAACGGGCATATCCACGGTATCGAGCCCGGTCCATTCATTCAGGATTTCACGGGCGCGCGGCACGTCGTCGTTATTCAACGCGAGGTGGATATCCGTGAAGTAATGGCTGAACTGCCGGAAACCGAGCGTGAAGTACAGCACCGCGACGTTCCACAGGAACGCCAGCGCGAAGTGAATGTGATACAGCACGTAGTAGATAAGCGCGACGGCCAGCGTCCAGGGCACCACCACCACCAGCCACGCGAGCAGGCCATGCTTGGGCTTGCCGGCATCGAATCCGTGCGCCGCCGACTCCGCATGGTATTGAAGCAATGCCGCCACCGGATTGTTCAGCGACAGCGCGCGGACCTGTTCAATAATCAGAGCCAGCAATACGGAGAAAAAAGTCATGCGATGCGCCGTGCTTTTCGAGTTTTTACGATTGTTTTATAACGATAGCACAGGGTCGGATGCCACTGAGCACGGACGTTGACAAACACCCAACAAGTGCACAACCCGCGGCGATTCAAGCCGCGAGAAAGCGATAGAAGTTGCGCAGCATCGCCGCCGTCGCGCCCCAGATGAAATAGTGGCCGCCCACCTGCCCCTCGCGATCCGCCGCTTCCGCCGACGCGGGCCGCGGATAGGGCATGGCGAAAAAGCGACGCTGGCCACCTTCGTAACGAAACACGCGCTCTTCGTGATGCGCGGGGTTCATCAGAAAAGCGAGCGGCACTTCAAAGACTTCGGCCACTTCGAACGCATCCGCTTTCAACGTGAAGGGTGGATGCACCAGACCGATTACGGGCGTCACACGAAAACCGGTGCCCGTCAGATAGTCGGGCAACGCACCGAGAATTTCAACGCGCGACGGATCGAGACCGACCTCTTCCTGCGCCTCGCGCAACGCCGTGGCGGTTGCATCCGCGTCGAACGGTTCATGACGGCCGCCGGGAAAGCTCACCTGGCCGGCGTGGTCGTTCAGATGGTCGGCACGTTGAGTCAGGAGCACGGTGAGGCCGTTGTCGCGTACGACCAGCGGCACCAGCACGGCGGCAACGCGCGGATCGACGTGCTGATCGCGCCACGGTGCTTCGATAATCGGCTCAGGCGTCCAGCTCAGGCGCTGCTCGAAGCGCGCACGCAGACCGTCGGGCGTCAGGCGCCCGGCAACCACCGGTGGCAGATCGGCACCCGTCGCTTCGACAGGTAGAGTTTCAGGCTCAAAGGCGGGGCGGATCAACGGGTCTCTCGGAATGAGCGGATAGGGGACATTCCGCTATTTTGACCTGGCAAACAAAAAAGCACCCGCGAGGGGTGCTTTTTCTTACAGCTTTTACGCTTCCGGAGCAGCGCGGTCTTTCTTTGCGACCAGCTTTTCCTTGATCCGAGCCGACTTGCCCGAACGGTCGCGCAGGTAGTACAGCTTCGCACGACGCACATCGCCACGACGCTTCACGACGATGCTTGCCAGCAGCGGCGAGTACGTCTGGAACGTACGCTCGACGCCTTCGCCCGACGAAATCTTGCGGACGATGAACGACGAATTCAGACCACGGTTACGCTTGGCGATCACGACGCCTTCGTAAGCCTGAACACGCTTACGCGTACCTTCAACCACGTTCACGCTGACGATCACCGTATCGCCGGGGGCGAATTCGGGGATGGTCTTCTCGCCGAGGGCGCGGCCGATTTCTTCCTGCTCGAGTATTGCAATCAGATTCATCACTGACTCCTATGTCCATCTTGTCGGCGTTCGTACCTGCCTTACAGAAACTGCTTGGCTACGGCCCCGATAGAGGATGGGTTCACATCTGGTGCCGTACACGCATGTGCGGCACCGCCTATGTCCGCTCGAAAGCCCAAGGCTTTATGCCTTCGACACTTCCTTCGCGAGACTCGTAAGCCATGCCTCATCGGCACGGCTCAACATCTTGTTCTTTCTGGCCTTCACGATCAGATCGGGCCGTTTGTTCAACGTGTTGCGCAAGGCTTCACGCCGACGCCACGCTTCGATTTCCGCATGATGGCCGCCAAGCAGCACATCAGGCACACGCACGCCGTCGTATTCCTCCGGACGCGTGTAATGCGGACAATCCAGCAGCACGTCGACGAAACTATCCTGCACCGCCGATTGCGAGTCGTTCAGCACGCCGGGCAACTGCCGCACCACGGCATCCATCAACGCCATGGCCGGCAATTCGCCGCCGGACAGCACGAAGTCGCCGAGGCTGACCTCTTCGTCGACGACACGGTCGAGCAAACGCTGATCGATCGCTTCATAGCGCCCGCACAACAGGATCAGACCGGGCTCGGCCGCGAACTGCATGACACGATCGTGATTCAGCGTGGCGCCTTGCGGCGACATCATCACGACGCGCGACGCGCCGATGCCCTGCTCCGCCTGCGCCGCCTTCGCTGCGCCGATCGCGTCTTCCAGCGGCTTGGCCAGCATGACCATGCCGGGGCCGCCGCCGTAGGGGCGATCGTCGATTGTGCGGTAGTTGTCCGTAGTGAAATCGCGTGGATTCCACGTGCGCAACCCGTAGCGCTCCTGCTTCGCCGCACGGCTGGTGATACCCCAGTCGGTCAGCGCACGAAACATGTCAGGAAAGAGCGTCACGACATCGAACTGCATCGCTCTCTCCAGTCAGCGAGTTATTTAGTAATCGGCTTCCCAGTCGACGATGATCTGCTTCGCCGCCTGATCCACCGTTTTGACAAAGACGCCGACGAACGGGATCAAACGCTCGCCGGTGACCGGCTTACCGCTTTTGTCGGTATCCGGATATTCGATGCGCAACACCGAGTGCGCACCGTTGTCGATCATGTCTGCAACTTTGCCGAGGTGGACCCCGGCAACGTTCACCACGTCCAGGCCGAGCAGGTCGACCCAGTAGAATTCGTCGGCCCCGAGGGCCGGAAATTCGCTGCGGCTGATATAGACGCGCGTGCCGCGCAGTGCCAGTGCCACATCGCGGTCAGCTACGCCGCCCAGATGGGCAACGATACTGTCGCTATGCGTTTTTGCCTGTAATGACGGCGCCGACTTGCGCTCGTGGTCTTTTAGCAACCACCAGCGCTTCGCGCTCAGCAATGCGTCGCCGCCGTGCCCGGCATCCGCATGCGCGGCTACCTTGACCCAGCCTTTGAGGCCGTAAGCGTCGACGATTGCACCGACCTCGACCGCATCGGCCGGCCAGCTTTCCACCGTTTCCGCTCGCATTTCTGCTGCGCTGGAAGCGGCGTTTGCAACTTTGGCTTTCGCCTGCCCTTCGGCCGCTTCGACCGGCTTGCGGACGAATGCACCGAACGGCGCCTGACCAGACGTCTTCGCGCGCGGGGCTGCCGCCTTTGCCTTTACGCGACCTGAATTGCCGGAATCACGTTCAGACATAAGAGAACCTCGCTGCCAACTTCGACGTCTGCTTCAGCAAAACTCGCGCATCGGACTGCTCACGCAAGCTGCGCGAGCCGCCGGCCGAACCGACGACGATACGCATGCTAGCTACCATTAAGCAGCCGGCTGCGCCTTTTGCGCTTCTTTCACGAGACGCTGAACGGTCGGCGACAGTTGTGCGCCAACACCTTGCCAGTACGTCAGGCGGTCTTGAGCGATACGCAGCGACTCACCCTTCGTAGCGACCGGGTTGTAGAAGCCAACGCGTTCGATGAAGCGGCCGTCACGACGGTTACGCGAATCGGTTGCGACGATGTTGTAGAACGGGCGCTTCTTGGAGCCGCCACGAGCCAAGCGGATGATGACCATACTAGAATCCTTGAAAACCGGGGTTCGGAACGACTGAAACACGCGATTATAGCGGGAAACCGACGCCATAACAAACACTTACCGGGATAAACTGCACGACGGGGTTGTGCCGTCCATACAGGCACAGGCCTCGAATCGCGCCGAGACGCCCGAATTACCTGACGGAGCGCCCGTGAAACGCCTGCCGCCATCTGCGTTTTTTCTCGCTTCATTCGCCGTCTTTCGGCGAGTTGCCCGCTTTTCGCTGATTACAGGCTTTTCGCGTGCCGCCCGCATTCAGGCCCTGCGAGCAGGCGCTGCCTTGTTGCTCGCCGCCACGGCCCTGCCGGTGCTGGCCGCGCTACCGGTCGAGCGCATCAAACTGCCGCCCGGCTTCCACATCGAGGTCCTCTCGGACGCCGTACCGAGCGCGCGGGCCATGGCGCTCTCACCGAAGGGCATTCTTTATATAGGCAGCCTTGACGGCCACGTCTACGCGCTCGAATTGCAGAGTGGACGCGTCACGGCTCGCCACGTGGTCGCCTCCGGCCTGGAAACGCCGGCGGGCGTGGCGTGGCGGGATGGCACGCTGTACGTCTCCGCAGTGTCGAAAATTCTACGCTTTGACGCGATTGACGCTCATCTGAATGATCCGCCCAAGCCGGTCGTGGTCACCGACACACTGCCGACAGAGACCCATCATGGCTGGAAATTCATCGCTTTCGGGCCGGATGGCAAGCTGTACGTGCCGCAAGGCGCGCCCTGCAACGTCTGCCTGAAAGACCGCGACCGCTTTGGGATGATCGGCCGCATGGACCCGGACGGCAGCCATTATGAAATCGTGGCGCGTGGCGTTCGCAACTCCGTCGGCTTCGCGTGGCATCCGGTGACACATGAGTTGTGGTTCACCGACAACGGCCGCGACCTGATGGGCGACGACGTACCGGACGACAAACTCAACCGCGCGCCGCGTGCAGGCATGGATTTCGGCTTTCCGTACTGCCATGGCGGCGACACGCCCGACCCCGAATTCGGCAAGGACCATCCATGCAGCGCCTTCACACCGCCGGTTGTCAAACTCGGCGCGCACGTCGCCTCGCTCGGCATGCGCTTTTACAGTGGCTCGATGTTCCCGGCCGCATATCGCGACAATATTTTTATCGCCGAGCACGGCTCGTGGAATCGCAGCAAGAAGGTCGGCTACCGCGTCGTGCGGGTGATTACCAACCCGGACGGCAGCAACGCGCACCAGGAGGTCTTTGCCGAAGGCTGGCTCCAGCCGGGCGAAGCGGTATGGGGCCGCCCCGCCGACGTGCAGCCGATGCCCGACGGCTCACTCCTGATCAGCGACGACTACGCCGGCGCGGTCTATCGCGTGACCTATTCCGCGCCTCAGCCTTAGCCGTAAGCGCGCAGCGGGCGTAGAATGCGCGTCGGCCCACGCCCACCGACGCCCCGCTCCTTTTCGACAGCCTGTCACTCTGCCCTCGCCTACATGTCCACCCTTGCTTCGACTTCCTCGTATTTCAGATCCAAGACGATTACCGCCGCGCTGGCCTTCTTCTTCGGCAGCCTCGGCGCCCACCGCTTCTATCTGTACGGCTTGCGCGACATCTACGGCTGGGCGCACTTGCTCGGCACGTTGATCGGGATTCCGGGCGCCATGCTGGTGGTGGCGAGCGAACGGGCCTCGATGCTCGGCTGGGTGCTCGCGTTTTTCGGCGCCGTCTCGCTGCTCTCAGCCTTTCTGGCCGCGATCGTCTATGGCCTGCGCCCGGATGAAAAATGGGACGCGCAGTTCAACGTGCAAACCCAGCGCAAAAGCCGCTCTGGCTGGACCGTCATTTTCATCGTGATCTTTTCGCTGCTGATCGGCGCGTTCCTCCTCATGACGGGCCTCGCGATCTCGTTCCAGACTTACTTCGAAGGTCAGGTGCAAGCCGCCAAAGCGCTGTCGCAATGACCCACCGCGCGCCGCGCTAAAAGAGCCTCAATTGTGGATTGTCGCGCGGCGGCAGTTCAGTGTGCACCGGCTCAACCCGGCGAAAATGCGACATATCGAGAATGCCGCGGTCGCGCCGGTTTAGCCCGAGCCGGCGCACAGCATTGTGGAAGCGCTGCTTCAGCAGGTCCGCCCACAAGCCTTCCCCCTTCATTCGAGTGGCGAAGTTCGAGTCGTAGTCCTTCCCGCCCCGCATATCGTGCACGCGACTCATCACCCGATCAGCCCGATCGGGAAAATGCGCCGCGAGCCAATCCTTGAATAGCGGCGCAACTTCCCAAGGCAAACGCAGCACGATGTAGCTCGCATTGCTTGCGCCGGCCTCTGCACAGGCTTCCAGCACACGCTCCATGTCCGGCTCGGTGACGAAGGGAATCACCGGCGCGATGCTGACGCCAACCGGAATGCCCGCCTCGCTCAACGTACGGATCGTGCGCAATCGACGCGACGGCGTGGCGGCACGCGGCTCAAGCGTGCGCGCGATCTCGGCGTCCAGCGTGGTGATCGTGATAGCCGCCATGAACTGCCCGCGCGCCGCCATAGGTGCGAGCAGATCGATATCCCGCTCGATCAGCGACGATTTGGTGATCGCCGCGAACGGATGGCCGCGCTCGCTGAGCACTTCGATCACTCGCCGGGTGAGGCGCAAATCGCGCTCGACGGGTTGCCAGGCGTCGGTATTGACGCCGAGCGCGATCGGCTCCGGGACATAGGACTTCTTCGATAACTCGCGCTCGAGCAACTCCGGCGCATTGATCTTCGCGTAGATGCGGCTTTCGAAGTCGAGCCCCGGCGACAGCCCTAGATAACTATGTGTGGGCCGCGCGAAGCAGTAGATGCAGCCATGTTCGCAGCCCCGATACGGATTGAGCGACACGCTGAACGGAATATCCGGCGACGCGTTGCGCGTGAGAATGGTTTTGGCCCGCTCTTCGAAAACCTGCGTGCGTAAAACCTTGGGCTCGCCGTCTTCCTCCGGCGACGAAAGCCAGCCGTCGTCCACCACTTCACGCTGGTCGACTTCGTAACGGCCTTGCAGGTTCGTCACCGCACCGCGCCCCTTGCGAGGCGTGGGCGGAGCAATCGGAAATTCGTTGGCGGAGTGGGTGTCGGAATCGGTCACGGCTGGAGCACGCAAAATGCAAAACGGCGCAAAACACCTGTATAAATATACAGTGTTTACGCCGTTTGTCGAGTCCAGCTGCGCAACTCCCGCGCGAGCTAATCGCCAACCGCAATCGTCAGCGTTTCCTTGATCTCTTCCATCACCACGTAGCTCTTCGACTGCACCGCGCCGGGCAGTTGCAGCAGGATGTCGCCCAGCAGTTTGCGGTAGTCGGCCATTTCGCCGATGCGCGCCTTGATCAGATAGTCGAAGTCGCCCGAGACGAGGTGGCACTCCAGCACCTCGGGGATCTTCTGCACCTCGCGGCGGAACTGGTCGAACATGTTGCCGCTTTTGTGATCGAGCGTGATCTCGACGAACACCAGCAGCGCCGCACCCAGTTCAGCCGGGTTCACGCGCGCGTGGTAGCCGGTGATCACGCCGTCGCGCTCCATTCGCTTGACACGTTCGATGCACGGCGTGACGGACAGCCCGACCTGCTCGGCGAGGTCTTTCATCGCCATCCGGCCGTCCTGCTGGAGGAGCCGCAGGATCTTGTGATCGAGTTTGTCGAGAGCCCGGATCGGTTGGCGCTGTGTACGCATGGTGTTTTTGCTGAAAATCTTGAAAATACAATAACAAAACCTACCTGACTGTTAATAGTATAGCGGTTATCACTGGGCGATCCGCGTTACACCTCGTTAATCGAACGAATTCAAACGAATCGACAAGCGCACCGCCCTCAGACCTCTTATTGAACATCCTGGAGCAGCTATGCGAGTCGTCGTTTTGGGCAGTGGCGTTGTCGGAGTGACGAGTGCTTATTACCTCGCGCGCGCCGGTCATGAAGTGACCGTCATCGATCGCGAGGCCGGCCCGGCGCTCGAAACCAGCTTTGCCAATGCCGGCCAGATCTCGCCGGGCTACGCGTCGCCGTGGGCCGCGCCGGGCGTGCCGCTGAAGGCCGTCAAGTGGATGTTCCAGAAACATGCGCCGCTCGCGATCCGTCTCGACGGCACACAATTCCAGTTGCAATGGATGTGGCAGATGCTGCAGAACTGCACGTCGGCGCGTTATGCGGTGAACAAGGGCCGCATGGTCCGCCTCGCCGAATACAGCCGCGATTGTTTGCAGGCGCTGCGCGCCGAAACGGGCATCCAGTACGAAGGCCGCACCGGCGGCACGCTGCAGGTGTTCCGCACGCAACAGCAGTTCGACGGCGCCGCGAAAGACATCGCCGTGCTGCGGGACGCCAACGTGCCGTATGAACTGCTGTCGCCGGCCGAACTCGCGCAAGCCGAACCGGCGCTCGCCGCGGTCTCGCACAAGCTGACGGGCGGCCTGCGCCTGCCGGGCGACGAAACCGGCGACTGCCAGATGTTCACCACGCGCCTCGCCGCGATGGCAGAGCAACTGGGCGTCAAATTCCGCTACAACACGCCGATCGACTCCCTCGCCATGGCGGGCGACCGCATCGCCGGCGTGCAGTGCGGCGACGAACTGGTGCGCGCGGATTCGTTTGTCGTAGCGCTCGGTTCATACTCGACCAAATTCCTGTCCGGTCTCGTGAAGATTCCGGTCTACCCGCTCAAGGGTTATTCGATCACCGCGCCGATCGTCAACGAAGCATCCGCGCCGATTTCGACCGTGCTCGACGAAACGTACAAGATCGCGATCACACGCTTCGACGACCGGATTCGCGTCGGCGGCATGGCGGAGATCGTCGGCTTCGACAAGTCGCTGCGCCAGGCGCGCCGCGAAACGTTGGAACTGTGCGTGAACGATCTGTTCCCGGGCGGCGGCGATACGTCGAAGGCTACGTTCTGGACCGGCCTGCGTCCGATGACGCCGGACGGCACGCCGATCGTCGGCCGCACCCCCGTGCCGAACCTGTTCCTGAACACGGGTCACGGCACGCTGGGCTGGACGATGTCGTGCGGCTCGGGTCAACTGCTGGCCGATGTGATGTCGAGCAAGCAGCCGGCTATCAAGGCGGATGATCTGTCGGTGCATCGCTATCTCGGCGAGATCGGCGGTGCGCATCGTCCGGCTTATGCCTAAGGTTTAATGTTTTAACGCTTCGCGAGCGGTTATGCCGGTTTGTCATCGTAGACGGACCGGCCTGACAAAGAAAAACGGCGCCTCGAAAAGGGCGCCGTTTTTCTTTTTACACACGAGTTTTTGCTACATCGCTCAATAGAAGCAGCGCAACATCAGAACTGATCTTCCGACAACGCCAGCACACTCTCCCCACCCTTCGCGCTGACGATCGAAGCTTCCAACGCCGAAGCCAGCGGCAGCACATGCTCAGCATAGAACTGCGCGGTGGCGATCTTCGCGCCATAGAACGACGGATCTTCAGCGCGCTTTTCAGCCGCCACGAGCAACGCACGCGCCATCTGCCAGCCGCCCAGGACAACGCCCGCCAGCTTCAGATACGGCACGCTGCCGGCGAACACCGCGTTCGGATCGCTCTTCGTGTTAGTGACTACAAAATCGACCGCAGCGCTCAGCGAACGATGCCCTTGGCCCAGATACTTCTTCATCGATTCGAACGCAGCGCCTTGCTGCGCGCCGAGTGCTTCGATCGTTTCAGCCACGTCGGCCAGCAGCGCCTTCGCCACCTTGCCACCGTCGCGCACGGTCTTGCGGCCGATCAGGTCATTGGCCTGGATCGCGGTCGTCCCTTCGTAGATCGGCAGAATGCGCGCGTCGCGGTAGTACTGCGCGGCGCCGGTTTCTTCGATGAAGCCCATGCCGCCATGTACCTGCACGCCAAGGCTCGTCACATCGATCGACAGCTCCGTGCTCCAGCCCTTCACGATCGGCACGAGGTATTCGTAAATCGCCTGATGCTCGGCGCTCTTCGCTTCGTCGGGATGACGATGTGCGATATCGCAGTGAGCCGCGGCGACATACGCCAATGCGCGCGATGCTTCGGTGAGACCACGCATCGTGGCGAGCATGCGGCGCACGTCCGGGTGCTGAATGATCGCCACGGATTGCTTCGCGGAGCCATCCACCGGCCGGCTTTGCACGCGATCCTTCGCATACGCCACAGCCTTTTGATACGCACGATCCGACACGGCAACACCTTGCATGCCCACCGCGAAACGCGCCGCGTTCATCATGATGAACATGTACTCGAGGCCGCGATTTTCTTCGCCGATCAGATGGCCGATCGCGCCGCCGTGATCGCCGAATTGCAGCACCGCGGTCGGGCTCGCCTTGATGCCGAGCTTGTGCTCGATCGACACGCAATGGACGTCGTTACGCTCCCCGAGCGAGCCGTCTTCGTTGATAAGAAACTTCGGCACGATGAAAAGCGAAATACCCTTCACGCCTTCCGGTGCATCAGGCGTGCGCGCCAGCACGAGATGGGCGATGTTCTTCGCCATGTCGTGCTCGCCCCACGTGATGAAAATCTTCGTGCCGAACAGCTTGAACGAACCATCGCCCTGCGGCTCGGCGCGCGTGCGCACCAGCGCGAGATCGGAGCCGGCTTGCGGCTCGGTCAGGTTCATCGTGCCGGTCCACTCGCCGGAAATCAGCTTGGGCACGTAGGTTTGCTTCTGCTCTTCGCTGCCCGCCGTGAGCAGCGCCTCGATGGCGCCATCCGTGAGCAGCGGACACAGCGCGAACGACAGGTTCGACGCGTTCAGCATCTCGATACAGGCGGTGGCGATCAGCTTGGGCAGACCCTGGCCTTCGTAGTCGACCGGATGTTGCACGCCTTGCCAGCCGCCTTCGCCGAACTGGCGGAATGCGTCCTTGAAACCGGGCGTGGCGGTGACCACGCCGTCTTTCCAGCTACTCGGATTGCGATCACCTTCGACGTTCAGCGGCGCCAGCACTTCGCCGCATAGTTTCGCCGATTCTTCGAGCACGGCCTGAGCCGTGTCGAGGTTTGCATCTTCGAAGCCCGGCAGCGTCGCGATATCTTCGAGACCGGCCAGTTCTTTCATCACGAACAGCATGTCCTTGATGGGCGCCGTATAGCTCATTTCAGTTCTCCTCCTGCCTGTCGATAAAAAAAGGGCGCCGGACTTGATAGGTCCTGCGCCCTCTCGTGTGCTGCCAGACGCCTTTTAACCGGCGCTGAGGCGCTTAGCCGAGCTCGCTAACGAGTTCCGGCACGAGCGTAAACAGGTCACCCACCAGACCATAATCAGCGACGCTGAAAATCGGCGCTTCCGCGTCCTTGTTGATCGCCACGATGACCTTCGAGTCCTTCATGCCGGCCAGATGCTGGATCGCGCCCGAGATGCCGACAGCGATGTACAGTTGCGGCGCGACGATCTTGCCGGTTTGACCGACCTGATAGTCGTTCGGCACGAAGCCCGCATCGACAGCTGCACGCGAGGCGCCCAGCGCTGCGTTCAGCTTGTCCGCCAGCGGCTCGAGGACCTTCGTGTAGTTCTCGCCGTTGCCCAGACCACGGCCACCCGAGACAATGATCTTCGCCGAGGTCAGCTCCGGACGGTCCAGCTTTGTCACTTCACGGCTCACGAACTGCGAGAGGCCCGTATCAGCTGCCGCGTCGATCTTCTCGACCGTTGCGCTGCCGCCTTCTGCTGCCACCGGGTCGAAGCCGGTCGTGCGAACCGTGATGACCTTGATCGGATCTTGAGATTGAACCGTGGCGATCGCGTTGCCTGCGTAGATCGGGCGCTCGAACGTGTCGGCGCTGTCCACTGCGGTGATGTCGCTGATCTGCGCGACGTCGAGCTTCGCGGCGATGCGCGGTGCGATGTTCTTGCCGTAGGCGGTCGCCGGCGTCAGGATGTGCGTGTAGTCCTTCGCGATGTTCATCACGGTTGCCTGGACGTTTTCCGCCAGACCCGCTTCGAGTTGCGCCGCGTCGGCCAGCAGGACCTTCGAAACACCTGCAATCTTCGCTGCCGCATCCGCCGCGGCTTGTGCGTTGTGCCCTGCGACCAGCACGTGGATATCGCCACCAATCTTCTGCGCGGCTGCAATCGTGTTCAGCGTCGCGGCCTTAATCGACGCGTTGTCGTGTTCTGCAATAACCAGATTCGTCATTTCGTCCGTCTCCTCACAGCACCTTGGCTTCGGTCTTCAGCTTCTCGACCAGCGTCTTCACATCCGGCACCTTCACACCGGCGGAGCGCTTCGGCGGCTCAACGACTTTCAGC
>CABFVV010000026.1_pt1 | contig 97725 bp, 92 predicted proteins | sample 8864751 | NCBI WGS metagenome assembly CABFVV01 (sample SAMEA5735770, study PRJEB23740) | soil metagenome | biome: forest; feature: forest soil; material: soil | place: USA | collected 2013-10-13 | depth 0.1 m | reverse complement strand
GGTTTGAGCTGCTTTCTCTTGCCTACTTCTCTTTGCAGCCGGCAAAGAGAAGTAGGTGCCGCCCCGCACAGGGGCAACGCTAATAGACCACTAACAATTCAAGGAAAGGCCAAAGCCCTAAGAACACTGACAATAAGCGCCGCAGGCAAAAAAACCCCAAATGCTCACCTCAATCAAAAGACTCCTAAAGAAATGGCGCGCCTCCCGCGACAGCGGCCACCAGCTCGACGCGCTGCTAGCGATCGCCGACAAGACGGCACCGTATCCAGACCGTAGCGAATGGCTGATCGAACTCGCCCATTGGATCCACCGCGGCCGCGCAGTCCACCCCGAGCAACCAGGCACCGCCAGCCCCACCCCAGCACACACAAGAATCCGCTACATGCTCAACGTGCTGGACCGCAACCCAGCCTGGAAGAGCAACGTCGCCGGCATTCTCCGTGCGCTCCTGCGCGAAAGCGACGGCCTCTCGCTGCTCTGCGATGCAGGCATGCCCGTGCACTCAGGCTTCTTCGGCGCACTCTTCGAGCGCCTCGAAGCCTCCCTGATCCCGCCCGCGCCAAACCGCCGCGATCTGAGAGCAATCGTCACGCTGATGTTCAGCCAGGAACGCGACGCCGAGTGGATCGCCAATCTGCCCACCGATCTGCTCACCCGCATCCGCGCGCTCTTCGATTACGAACAGGACGACAGCGAAAAACGCGACACCACCCCGTTCTCGCTCGACCTGCTGGCCGCCCTGCACAACCTCACCTGCCAGATTAGCTCGACCGGTCTGTCGCAAACCGTCCGCAGTCGCCTCGGTGACGTCGACCTCGGCGATGCCGGCGGCGTGCGCGTCGCCATGGAAAAGCAGCCGTTCTACCGGCTCACGCGCGCCATGCTCGCCGTCGAAGCGGCCCATCAGGCAGTCAGCGAAGGCGCCCCGCAGGAGAAGCTGCTGCATGAGGTCAACTATCTGCGCCTGCTGCTCGACGAGTGCCGCAGCGCCACCGACAACGTCTTCGCCCATCTCTATCGCAACGGCGTCAGTGTCGATATCGTGTTCCAGGTCGAACGGATGCGCATGCGCATCGTGCGCGCGGAGCACCTGCTGAACGCCTGGATGGCGCCGGACGATCCGCATGCCGGCGCACGTCTCACCGCCGAACTGGTGGACGCGAACCACGCGAGTCAGAGCGTGGCGCATCTCGTACGCAGCAATTTCTCGTTGCTCGCGCGCAAGGTCGTCGAATACAGCGCCGATACCGGTGAACACTACATCGCCCGCGATCGCGCCGAATACCTGAAGATGCTGCGCATGGCAGCCGGCGGCGGGCTCGTGACCGTCGTCACGGTCTGCGTGAAATTCGCCATCACCGGCGCGCATCTGCAGTCGATGTTCGAAGGCCTGCTCGCCGGCATCAACTACGCGGCCAGCTTCCTGCTGATGCACTTCCTGCACTTCTCGCTCGCCACCAAACAACCGGCAATGACCGCGCCCACGCTCGCGCGCGAATTGGACGGCGTCGGCACGCCGGCGGGTGTCGACAGCTTCGTGAGTTCAGTGACCGCGTTGATGCGCACGCAGGCAGCCGCGGTGCTCGGCAACGTGCTGCTGGTGTTTCCCGTGTGCTTCGGCGTGCAATGGGTGTGGCATGCGCTCTTCAACGCCAACATCATTTCGCCCGAGAAGGCCCACGCCACGCTGCACTCGTTCTCGCTCCTGGGACCGACGCCGTTCTACGCCGCGCTGACCGGCGTGCTGCTATGGTCGTCGAGTTTGCTGTCAGGATGGGCGGACAACTGGTTCGTCCTGCATCGCGTGGCGGATGCGCTCGCCTACAACCGGCGCCTGCGCATGACGCTCGGCGCGGCCGGCACCGCCCGGCTCGCTGCCTTCTGCCGCTCGAATGTGGCGGGCGTCGTGGGCAACATCACGCTCGGCCTGATGCTCGGGCTCGTGCCGGCGATCCTCACCGCCTTCGCCTTCACTTTCGAGGTGCGTCACGTAACGCTCAGCGCCGGCTCGATCGGCATCGCGCTCGGTGTGCTCGGCAAGGACGCGTTGAAGTTGCCGGAGCTGTGGTGGGCGGTTGCGGGTGTCGGCAGCATGGCGATCCTCAACGTGGCCGTGAGTTTCGCGCTCGCCTTCTACATGGCGGTGAAATCGCGCGACCTGCGGCGCAATGCGGTGCGCTCGCTGCGCGGCGCGATCTGGCAGCGGGTGTTCAGGCATCCGCTGGAGCTGGTATGGCCGGCCAAAGCGGCGCCGCACCCCGACCGCGTACAATAGCGCCTTATCTAACGCCTTCCGGCAACCTCAATGTCCTTCGATTTCTTCCTTCCCTGTCCGCGCGGCCTTGAAGCCTCGCTCGCCGCCGAACTCGCGGAAATTGCCGCGAAGCACCTGAACGGCGCGCCGTTCGCGGCCGGCGCGCAAGTGCCCGGCGGTGTGCATTTCCGCGGCGGCTGGGCCGCCGGCATGGCCGCCAACCTGCACTCGCGCCTCGCGAGCCGCGTGCTGCTGAAAATCGCGCATCGGCCGTATCGCAGTGAACAGGACGTTTACGCGCTCGCGGTCGAACAGCGTTGGGAGCAGTGGTTCTCGGCAAACGAAACGCTGCGCGTGGATGTCACCGCCATCAAGTCGCCGCTGCGCAGCCTCGAATTCACGACGCTGCGTGTCAAGGACGCGATCTGCGACCGTCTGCGTGAAGTGAGCGGCGCGCGTCCGAACATCGATACCGCCATGCCCGACGTGCGCGTGTTCGCGTTCCTCACGGCCACCGAATGCACGCTCTACCTCGACACGTCCGGCGATCCGCTCTTCAAGCGCGGCTGGCGGCTGGATAAGGGCGCGGCGCCGCTGCGCGAGAACCTCGCGGCGGGCATCCTGCGTCTGACCGGCTGGACCGCCGGCACGCCGCTGTACGACCCGATGTGCGGCAGCGGCACCTTCCTCGCGGAAGCCGCGCAAGTGGCGCTGAATATCGCACCGGGTGCGGAACGCCGCTTCGGCTTCGAGAAGCTCAAGCAATTCGACGCCAAGACCTGGCAACCGCTGAAGGCCGCCGCGCTCGACGCCAAGCACGCCGCGCGCACCTCGCGCGCCGATCTGCAGATCTTCGGCAGCGATATTTCCGGCGACATGCTCGACAAGGCGCGTGCGAACTTCCAGCGCGCCGGTCTGCCGTCGATTCCGCTCAAGCAGGTCGATGCGCGCGGCATGACGGCGCCGTCGGCTGAGCCTGGCATCCTCGTCGCGAATCCGCCGTATGGCGAGCGGATCGAAGTGCGCGGCCGCAACGCGCGCGGTGAAATCCGCGAAGGCCGCGCCACGCGTGAAGGCCGTGACGACGACAGCTTCCACCGCGCCCAGGAAGAGGTACCGGACAGCGAGTTTTTCCAGTCGCTCGGCGATGCGCTGAAGCAGCGTTTCACCGGCTGGCATGCGTTCATCCTGACGTCGGATCGCAAACTGCCCGGCCAACTGCGTCTGCGTGAATCGACCAAGACCCCGCTCTTCAACGGCGCGCTCGAATGCCGGTTGTTCCGTTTCGATCTGATCGCGGGCAGCGTTCGCCAGCGGCCGCAGAACAACGACACACCGGCAGCGTAAGCCGGAGCAGAGCAGCACTGAAAAACCCGCGGATTCTGGTCCGCGGTTTTTTTTTGCCGGTAGCTCGGCGATCGGCCGGGGTTGGATCCCACCTGTTGTCACACCAGCTTCTCCGTTCCTCCGTTCGCGGCCGCCTCGCCCCGCCATTCGGCCATCCCGCGCGCTCTGCCGCTCTACCATCCCGCCACGGCTGCCGGCTCTTCGACCACCACGTCCTTTTGCTACGCCCGCCACTCCCTACTGACACTACGCTGTCAGTAGCCCCCCCGCACACTCCTTCTCACGCCATCCGGCGCTTTGCACGGCTTACCGCCATCCCCAGGAGAGTGTCATGTTCGCATCATCCAAAGTTGTTGCATGGTTTGAGATTCCGTCCGTCGATTTCGAGCGCGCCGTTCGCTTTTACGAAGCCGGGCTCGACGTCAAACTGACTCGCGAGGAAATTGGCGGCCAGCCGATCGCCATCTTCGGCTACGAGGAACCGGCCACCGGCGGCGCGATCATCCATAGCCCGTCGATGACGCCCTCCGACGACGGCGTGCTCGTCTATCTGAACGCCCGGCCGACCGTCGACGCCACCCTCGCCCGCATCGAAAAGGCTGGCGGCAAGACCGATGGTCCGGTGATCAAGTTGCCGCAGGACATCGGCTACATCGCGTTCTTCACCGACACGGAGGGCAACCGCCTCGGCCTGCATTCGTTGACCAACGGCTAACAGCCAACGCGGCGCACAAGCGCGGCGGCCAGCAGGCACCGCGCAGAACGCTGACCGGAGCGCGGCATGCGGCGCTATCATCGCGGGACTGTTCCTGTCCTTTTCTACAAGACGCCCACGATGACGCGCCGCGCCGACCGTCTGTTCCAGATCGCCGAACTGTTGCGCGGACGGCGTCTGACCACCGCGCAACAACTCGCCGACTGGCTGCATATCTCGCTGCGCACGGTCTATCGCGACGTGCGCGATCTGCAACTGTCAGGCGTGCCAATCGAAGGCGAAGCGGGCATCGGCTACCGGTTGAGCCGCGCGGCGAGCCTGCCGCCGCTCACCTTCACCGCCGATGAACTGGCCGCGCTCGCAGCAGGCGCGCGGATGCTCGAATCGTGGGGCGGCGCCGGCTTCGCGAGCGGCGCACGCGGGGCGTTGGCGAAGATTGCCTCGGCCATGCCCGCCGACAAGCGCGCAACGATCGAACGTCTGGCGATCTTCGCGCCGTCGTTTCATATCAAGGCGGAGTTTTCAGCGAAGGTGGATGTGCTGCATCGGGCGATCGATGCACGTCAGGTGGTGAGTTTTGCCTATACCGATGCGAATAGCGCAGAGACCGAGCGGCGCGTGTGGCCGCTGTCGCTGGCTTATTGGGGCGCGCGCTGGACGCTCGGCGCGTGGTGCGAATTGCGCAGCGATTTCCGCAATTTCGGGTTGGAGCGGATCCGGGATCTTGAGGTACTCGAAACGTATCCGGATCAGGAAGGACGACGATTGGCGGATTGGCTGCGGCATGTGAATGCGAAGCCGCGGTGAATCACGAAGCGCCTTGCCTCGGCCAGATTTCGCGCACGCATCAGCCGCGTATCTGGCAGTTCGCGGCCCGCTGCGAGGCAGGCCGCGTAGCACAGTAGCGCTGTTATTCCACCGCCTTCACCATATCCTCGATCACCTTCTTCGCGTCGCCGAACACCATCATCGTCTTGTCCATGTAGAACAGGTCGTTGTCGAGGCCGGCGTAACCCGCCGCCATCGAACGCTTGTTCACGATCACCGTGCGCGCCTTGTACGCCTCGATGATCGGCATGCCCGCGATCGGCGACTTCGGATCGTTCTTCGCGGCCGGATTCACCACGTCGTTCGCACCGAGCACCAGCACCACGTCGACCTGACCGAACTCGCCGTTGATATCGTCCATTTCGTAGACCATGTCGTACGGCACTTCGGCTTCGGCAAGCAGTACGTTCATGTGTCCCGGCATCCGTCCGGCCACCGGGTGAATCGCGTACTTCACCTCGATGCCCTTCTCGACCAGCTTGTCGGTGAGCTCCTTCAGTGCATGCTGCGCACGCGCCACCGCAAGACCGTAACCCGGCACGATCACCACGGTTTCGGCATTGCCGAGCATGAACGAAGCGTCATCAGCCGAACCGGATTTCACCGGACGCTGCTCCGCCGACCCACCTGCTGCCGCCGCACCCGCCTCGTTACCGAAGCCGCCGAGTATCACGTTGAAGAACGAGCGGTTCATCGCCCGGCACATGATGTACGACAGGATCGCACCCGACGAGCCCACCAGCGAGCCCGCGATGATCAGCATCGGATTGTTCAGCGAGAAGCCGATGCCCGCCGCCGCCCAGCCCGAATACGAGTTCAGCATCGACACGACCACCGGCATATCCGCGCCGCCGATCGGGATGATGATCAGCACGCCGAGCACGAAGGCGATGATCGTCATGATGATGAACGGCAACCACGACTGCGTGAGGAAGAAGATCACGCCGAAGCCGAGCATCGCGAGCGCGAGGAACAGGTTGATCAGATGCTGCCCTGCATAGACGACCGGCGCGCCCTGGAACAACCGGAACTTGTACTTGCCCGACAGCTTGCCGAACGCGATCACCGAACCGGAGAACGTAATCGCGCCGACGAACGTGCCGATGAACAGCTCGACGCGATTGCCGTACGGCAGGAAGCCCGGCACCGGATTCTCCGGATCGACCAGACCGAAGGCCGACGGCTCCGACACCACCGCATACGCGATACACACGGCCGCAAGACCGATCAGCGAGTGCATCGCCGCGACCAGTTCCGGCATCTTGGTCATCTCGACGCGCGCGGCGACGAACGCGCCGATCGCGCCGCCGATCACCAGTGCGACCAGCAGCAGGCCGAGCCCTAACCCAAGATTCGAGCCGAGCGCATTCGCCTGTTTGACGATCAGCGCGATGGTGGTGAGGATCGCAATCGCCATCCCGACCATGCCGAAGGTGTTGCCGGTGCGCGCCGTCTTCGGATTCGACAGCCCCTTGAGCGCCTGAATGAAACAGACCGACGCGACCAGATAAAGCAGCGTGACGACGTTCAGACTCATTACGCATTCTCCTTGGCCGTCTTGTCAGCGATGAGCTTCTTCGGCTCTTTCTTGCGGAACATCTCCAGCATTCGCCTCGTCACCAGAAATCCGCCGAACACGTTCACCGCCGCAAGCGCGACGGCGAGCGTGCCGAAGAACTTGCCGGTGTCGCCCACGGTGAGGCCTGCGGCAAGCATCGCGCCGACGATCACGATCGCCGAAATCGCGTTGGTCACGGCCATCAGCGGCGTGTGCAGCGCGGGCGTGACGTTCCAGACGACGTGGTAGCCGACGTAAATCGCCAGCACGAAGATGATCAGGTTGATGACGGTGTGGTTGATGACTTCCATCGCCGTTCTCCTCTATGCCTTGCGCGTGACTTCGCCGTCACGGGCCAGCAGCGTGGCCGCGACGATGTCGTCCGCGAGATCGATGTTCAGGGCGCCTTCCTTGGTGATGATCAGCTTCAGGAAGTCGAGCAGGTTGCGTGCGTATAGGGACGACGCATCGGCGGGGACCATCGAGGCCAGATTCGTATAGCCGACGATCTGCACGCCGTTTCGGGTGACGACCTGGTCCGCTTCGGTCAGCGGGCAGTTGCCGCCGCGACGGCCTTCGTACTCGGCGCCGCGTCCTGCCGCGAGGTCCACCAGCACGGAGCCGGGTTTCATCGCCTGCACGGTTTCCACTGAGATCAGTGTCGGCGCAGCACGGCCCGGGATCAGGGCGGTCGAGATCACGACGTCAGCCTGTTTGGCCCGCTCGTGAACCAGTGCGGATTGCCGCGCAAGCCACGAAGGCGGCATCGGCCGCGCGTAGCCGCCGACGCCCTGCGCGGCTTCACGCTCCTCGTCGGTTTCATAAGGCACATCGAGGAACTTGGCGCCGAGCGATTCGATCTGCTCCTTGACCGCCGGACGCACGTCGGACGCTTCGATCACGGCGCCGAGGCGCTTGGCGGTCGCGATGGCCTGCAGACCGGCCACACCTGCGCCGAGAATCAGAACTCGGGCCGCTTTGACAGTGCCCGCCGCGGTCATCAGCATCGGCATGAAGCGGGGATAAAGCGTGGCAGCCAGCAGCACCGCCTTGTATCCGGCGATGTTCGCCTGCGACGACAGCACGTCAAGGCTCTGCGCACGGGTGGTTCTTGGCGCGGCTTCCAGAGCGAACGCGGTGACACCCGCGGCCGCCAGCTTTGATGAGTTTTCGGTATTAAACGGATCAAGCATGCCGACCAGCGTCGCGCCGCGCTTCAGAAGCGGCAACTCGGCATCGGTCGGCGACTGGACCTTGAGGACCAGATCAGCCCCAAAAGCAGTAGCCGCGTCGACGATTTCAGCGCCGGCGGCTGTAAAAGCTTCGTCAGGAAAGCTTGCGCCGGTGCCGGCGCCGCTCTGGATCGTGACCCGGTGGCCCTGGGTCACATACTTCTTGACCGTTTCGGGCGTCGCGGCGACGCGGGTTTCGTGCGCGCGCGTCTCGGCTGGCACTCCGATGTGCATCTTTTCTCCTCCTCGACTTCCTGTTTTACGACAGAGCTGCCGACGAGGCACGCCGGCTTGCAAGTGCAACGGCTAACGGCGTCACTTTAACCGAAACCTGGGGGTGCGCAGAAATCGGGGACAATCCGGGGGTGCCCGGCGGGCGACGCGGCTCGTTGGCTGGGGCTGAGCGGCCCTCGCAGCCGCCCGCCCGCTTCCAGGCAGCCCAGGCCCATAAACGGTAAAATGCGCACCCATGAAACCGGAAACCTGGCTGCCGCACGTCACCGTTGCGGCCATCGTCGAGCGTGACGGGCGTTTTCTCGTGGTCGAGGAACATACCGCCGACGGCCTGCGCCTGAATCAGCCCGCCGGCCATCTGGAAGCGGGCGAAACGCTTCTGGAAGCGGTCATCCGCGAAACGCTCGAGGAAACCGCGCAACCGTTCACGCCCGAGGCGCTGGTCGGCATGTATATGACGCATTTCGAGCGGCCCGGCAGTGAGGGCGTGACGTATCTGCGCTTCACCTATTGCGGCACGAGCGGCAAAGCGGATACCGAGCGCGCGCTCGATCCCGACATCGTCCGCACACTGTGGATGAGCGCCGACGAACTACGCGCCTGCCCCGAACGGCATCGCACGCCGCTTGTCATGCAATGTCTCGACGATTACCTCGCGGGACGGCGTTTCCCGCTCGACTTCGTGCACACGCATTCGGTCGGGCAAAAACAGGCGTGACCCGTCACAAGCGGGCCTGATCTGTCACGAGCGGTCAGGCAGACGACAGGGCAACACGGTCCACCCACGATCAACGAAGTTCCGCAGTACCCAGTGAGCACCTTATGAGCAAGCAGAAAGTCGTAGTAGGCATGTCGGGCGGCGTCGATTCGTCGGTTACCGCGTGGCTGCTGAAGGAACAGGGCTACGACGTGGTCGGCCTGTTCATGAAAAACTGGGAAGACGACGATGACAGCGAGTACTGCTCGACGCGGCAGGACTGGATCGACGTCGTCTCGGTGGCGGACCTGATCGGGATCGACGTGGAAGCGGTCAACTTCGCCGCCGAATACAAAGACCGCGTGTTTGCCGAATTCCTGCGCGAATATTCGGCCGGCCGCACACCGAATCCAGACGTGCTGTGCAACGCCGAAATCAAGTTCAAGGCCTTCCTCGATCACGCGATGTCGCTCGGCGCGGAAACCATCGCGACCGGCCACTATGCGCGCGTGCGCGAGAACAACGGCCGCTTCGAACTGCTGAAGGCCTTCGATCATACGAAGGACCAGTCGTACTTCCTGCATCGGCTGAACCAGGCGCAGTTGTCGAAAACGCTGTTTCCTTTGGGCGAGATTCCGAAAACCAAAGTCCGCGAGATCGCCGAACAGATCGCGCTGCCGAATGCGAAGAAGAAAGATTCGACCGGCATCTGCTTCATCGGCGAACGGCCGTTCCGCGACTTCCTGAACCGCTATCTGCCGACCAAACCCGGTCCGATGAAAACCACCGACGGCAAAGTGGTCGGCGAACACATCGGCCTCGCGTTTTACACCTTCGGGCAGCGCAAGGGCATCGGCCTCGGCGGCAGCAAGGAAGGCAGCGGCGAGCCGTGGTTCGTCGCCGGCAAGGATATTGCGTCGAACACGCTGTATGTCGCGCAAGGCCATGACCATCCGTGGCTGCTGAGCCATACGCTTTCCGCAGGCAATACGAGCTGGGTCGCGGGCGAACCGCCGGCCGACGGTTTCGCGTGCGGCGCGAAAACCCGTTACCGGCAAGCGGACGCACCGTGCTCCTTCAGCGCGGCAGGTGTCGGCGAAGGCCTCTTCGAGCTGAATTTCGACGCCGCGCAATGGGCTGTCACACCGGGGCAATCTGCGGTGCTCTACGATGGCGACGTATGTCTCGGCGGCGGCATCATCGAACACGCGGTGACTGGGCAGCCAACGGCACGCCAGCCGCAACAGGCAGCCCTGCTCACCGCCCGTTGAACCATGAGTTCGATCGTGCGGCAACGCTTCGGCGCCGCCGCACACGCCTCACCTGCATGTCTCATCTTCACGCTTCACCGACGCGTTTCACCTTCGAGCCGCAGCTAGCTTCACCATAACAAACAGGTGTTCGTTCCCCTCGCGGCAGACTCCGTTTGCGCCGACAGCGTTGACGATCCCTCCGCGACGATCCTCACTGCACTGGAGTCCCCATGTTTTCTCGACGTTATCTGGCGATGTGGTGCGCAGTCGTGCTGTTCGCAGCCTGCGCTCTGCTTGGCGCGACGCAGCACATTTCGTGGTTCTGGATCATCGTGCCGGTGGCGCTCGTCGCGCTCGGCCTGTTCGATCTGACGCAGCAGCATCACGCAATTCTGCGTAACTATCCGCTGTGGGGCCACTTCCGTTTCCTGTTCGAATTCATCCGCCCGGAGATCCGCCAGTATTTCGTCGAGGACGACACCGACGAGAAACCGTTCTCGCGCGCGCAACGCAGCATCGTCTATCAGCGCGCGAAGAACGACGTGGATAGCCGTCCTTACGGCACCGAACTCGACGTCAAAGCCGTCGCGCACGAATGGATCAGCCACTCGCTCGCGCCGACCAAGCTCGATAACCACGACTTCCGTATCGTCGTCGGACCGGATCGCGCGCAGCCCTACTCGATGTCGATCTTCAACGTCTCGGCGATGAGCTTCGGCTCGCTGTCGGCGAACGCGATCATGGCGCTGAACCTCGGCGCGAAGAAAGGCAACTTCGCACACGACACCGGCGAAGGTTCGATGTCGAAATACCACCGCGAGCATGGCGGCGACATCATCTGGGAAATCGCTTCGGGCTATTTCGGTTGCCGTAACGACGACGGTACCTTCAGCGCGGAAAAGTTCGCGAAGCAGGCCGCCGAGCCGCAAGTGAAGATGATCGAGGTGAAGCTCTCGCAAGGTGCAAAGCCCGGTCACGGCGGCGTGCTGCCAGCGGCGAAAATCACGCCCGAGATTGCGGAAACGCGCGGCGTGCCAATGGGCCGCGATTGCATCTCGCCCGCTACCCACTCCGAATTCTCGTCGCCGCGTGGCCTGCTCGAATTCGTCGACCGCTTGCGCACGCTGTCCGGAGGCAAGCCGACCGGGTTCAAGCTGTGCATCGGGCATCCGTGGGAATTCTTCGGCATTGCCAAGGCGATGCTGGAGACGGGGATTCTGCCGGACTTTATCGTGGTCGACGGTGCGGAAGGCGGCACGGGCGCAGCGCCATTGGAGTTCACCGATCACGTCGGCGTGCCGTTGCAGGAAGGGTTGCTGCTGGTGCACAACACGCTGGTCGGCATCGGCTTGCGTCAGCGCATCCGGATCGGCGCGAGCGGCAAGATGATTACCGCGTTCGATATCACCAAGACTTTGGCGATCGGCGCGGATTGGGTCAATGCGGCGCGTGGCTTCATGTTCGCGGTCGGTTGCATTCAGGCGCAGACCTGCCATACCGGCCGCTGCCCGACCGGCGTCGCGACCCAGGATCCGGTTCGTCAACGTGCGCTGGTCGTACCGGACAAGGCCGAGCGCGTGTTCAACTTCCATCACAACACGCTGCATGCGCTGAAGGAAATCATTCAGGCCGCGGGGCTCAAGCATCCGGCGGAATTGCGAGCGCATCACATCGTGCGGCGCGTGTCGTCGCATGAAGTGCGGTTGATGTCCGATCTGTTGAAGTATCTCGATCCGAACGATCTGCTGAAAGGCAACTATCGCTACACGTTGTACGAGAAATATTGGCCGATGGCGCAAAGCGATTCGTTTGCGCCGAAGGTTGAACTGGCCGCGACGTAAGGCAGTTGTGGCGGCGATTGGCTCGTGAGCCGATCGCTGCGTAGGTCTTAGAATTTGACGACGAGTTCTTGCAGAAAAATAAGAATCCTTAAGAGCTCGTCTCATATACAAGGACAGCGGCGGACCGTACATTTGCGTGATCTTTTTCCCGCTCAATGTCCATGGTTACGCGCCCTCCTGCTCCGCTGCCGCTCAGCGAACACACGCAACTCGTCCAGACGCGTCATGGCTGGATGCTCGCCAATCCCAACGACTTCTATCTAGGCCGCGCGCTCATCGAATACGGTGAATGCAGCGAACTCGAATCTGCCGTGTTGCGGCAGTTGCTGGTGCAGCCGGGCATCGTCGTGGAAGTCGGTGCGAATATCGGCGTGCATACGATCATGCTGGCGCGTGAGGCGCAGGCGCGTCGCCAGGTGCTCGTCGCGTTCGAGCCTCAGCCCGTGATCTTTCAGAACCTCTGTGCGAATCTCGCGGCCAACAGCATGCGCAATGTGCTCGCGTGGCCGTATGCGTGCGGGGCCACAGCCGGGACGCTGTATTTCGCGCAGCCGGACTACGATGCGCTGGGCAACTTTGGCGGCGTGTCGATGCAGACCGAGGCTGCGGCGAACACGCTCCCGGTTCCGTGCGTGCGGCTGGACGACGCGCTGCGCTCACATACCGTGGGGCTGCTTAAGCTCGACGTGGAAGGGTTCGAGTTGAACGCGCTGCTGGGCGCGCAGGAAACCATCGCCCGCTCGCGACCGGTGATTTATGTGGAGAACGACCGGTTCGATCGGTCGCAGGCGTTGATTGAGTGGTTGTGGTCGAAGGAATATCGGTTGTGGTGGCACTTGCCGCTTTTGTTCAATCCGGCCAATTTCTTTGGACGAACGGAGAATATCTACGACCGCGTGGTGTCGTGCAATATGCTGGCGCTTCCGCGGGAACTGGCGATGGAGATTGACGGGTTCGTCGAAGTGACGGATTCGGGGGCGCATGCGTTGATGAGTTTGAGCAGGTAGCGGACGGGACACGTTCCGACAAAACAAACGACCATCGGCCGCCTGAAGCGGCCTTGTTTCGTTTGAAGAACACTTCAGTCCCCGTCCGACCCCGCAAAACGGACACCCCCCTCCCTTTCCGTTAAAATCTACGGTTTAGCACTTCGCTCCACGGCCAGCTCGCGCGCTCCGGCGTTTGCGGCGCGGCCCTATGCCCGAAAGGCACTTCATGCTCACGTTTCAGCAAATCATCCTGACACTGCAGTCCTACTGGGACAAGCAGGGTTGCGCGTTGCTCCAGCCGATCGACATGGAAGTCGGCGCGGGCACGTCCCACGTCCATACTTTCCTGCGCGCAATCGGTCCGGAGCCGTGGCGAGCCGCCTATGTGCAGCCGTCGCGCCGCCCGAAAGACGGCCGCTACGGCGAGAACCCGAACCGCCTGCAGCATTACTACCAGTATCAGGTCGTGCTGAAGCCGGCGCCGGAAAACATCCTCGACCTGTACCTCGGCTCGCTCGAAGCCCTCGGTTTCGACCTGAAGCAGAACGACGTGCGCTTCGTCGAAGACGACTGGGAAAATCCCACGCTCGGCGCCTGGGGTCTCGGCTGGGAAGTGTGGCTGAACGGCATGGAAGTGACCCAGTTCACCTACTTCCAGCAAGTCGGCGGTCTGGATTGCAAGCCGGTGCTGGGCGAAATCACCTACGGTCTCGAACGTCTCGCGATGTATTTGCAGAAGGTCGAGAACGTCTACGACCTCGTCTGGACCGAGTGGGAAGAGCAAGGCCCGAACGGCCCGGAACTTCGTCGCCTGACGTACGGCGACGTGTACCACCAGAACGAAGTCGAACAGTCGACCTACAACTTCGAGCATGCAAACGTCGATCTGCTGTTCACGTTCTTCAACAGCTACGAAGCGGAAGCCAAGCGCATGATCGACGCACAGATCGCGCTGCCTGCTTATGAACTGGTGCTGAAGGCCGGCCACACGTTCAACCTGCTGGACGCCCGCGGGGCGATCTCGGTCACGGAACGTGCCGCGTATATCGGCCGGATTCGCGCGCTGTCGCGTCTGGTCGCCCAGGCTTACTACGACTCGCGCGAAAAGCTCGGTTTCCCGATGCTCGGCAATCCGGTGCACGGCGTGCCCGGCCTCACGACCGACGAACAGGATGCCGCCATGCCCGCGTGGGCGCCGCCGCTGAAAGTCGAACGCAAGATCGACCAGGACTGACGAGAACATCAAGAAATGACTCAACCCCATCAAGCTACCCTGCTCGTCGAGCTGCTGACCGAAGAACTGCCGCCGAAAGCGCTCGCGCGTCTGGGCGACGCCTTCGCCGAAGGCATTGCGCAGCGCCTCGCGGCGCGCGACCTGGTCGAAGGCGAACTGTCGTTCGAACGTTATGCGACGCCGCGCCGTCTCGCCGTCACGATCAAGAACGTGCGTTCGGTCGCGCCGGAAAAACACGTGCGAGAAAAAGTGCTGCCGGTTTCCGTCGCGCTGGATAAAGACGGCCAGCCCACCGCGCCGCTCGCCAAGAAACTGGCCGCGCTCGGCTTCCCCGATTTTTCGGTGAACGACCTGGAGCGCGCACAGGACGGTAAGGCCGAAGCCTTCTTCCTGCGCTACGCCGCGCCGGGCGCCACGCTCGCCGAAGGCCTGCAAAGCGCGCTCGACGAAACGATCGCCAAGTTGCCGATTCCGAAGCCGATGACGTATCAGCGCCCGGACGGCACCAGTGTGCAGTTCGTGCGCCCGGCGCACCGTCTGACCACGTTGCACGGCGAACAGGTCGTGCCGGTCACGGCACTGGGCGTCGATGCCGACGACACCACGCTCGGCCACCGCTTCCTGTCTGAAGGTTTCGTGCAGATCCAGCACGCGGATTCGTACGCCGATACGCTGATGCACAAGGGCCGTGTGGTCGCGAATTTCGCCGACCGCAAGGAAACCATCCGCACGCATCTGCTCGCGCAAGCCGATGGCGATCAGGTCGTGATGCCGGAATCGCTGCTGGATGAAGTGAATTCGCTGGTCGAATGGCCCGTGGTCTACGCCTGCCGTTTCGAGGACGAATTCCTGCAAGTGCCGCAGGAATGCCTGATCCTGACAATGCAGACGAACCAGAAATACTTCGCGTTGACGGATGCGAACGGCAAGCTGCGCTCGCGCTTCCTGATCGTGTCGAACATCGAAACGAAGACGCCTGGCGATATCGTCGAAGGCAACGAACGCGTGGTGCGTCCGCGTCTGGCCGATGCGAAGTTCTTCTTCGAGCAGGACAAGAAGAAGCCGCTCGCCGAGCGCGTACCGCTGCTCGCGAACGTCGTGTATCACAACAAGCTGGGGTCGGCGCTGCAACGCGTCGAGCGCGTCGAAGCCCTGGCGGGTGCAATTGCCTCGCTGATCGGTGCAGATGTCGCGCTCGCCAAGCGCGCTGCACGTCTCGCCAAGGCCGACCTGATCACCGACATGGTCGGCGAATTCCCCGAGCTGCAAGGCACTATGGGCACGTACTACGCGCGCCACGACGGCGAGCCGGAAGAAGTCGCGCTGGCATGCTCGGAACACTATCAGCCGCGTTTCTCCGGCGATGCCTTGCCGGCCACGGCAACCGGCACCGTCGTCGCGCTGGCCGACAAGCTCGAAACGCTGGTCGGCATCTGGGGCATCGGCCTGCAACCCACCGGCGAGAAGGACCCGTTCGCGCTGCGCCGTCATGCGCTCGGCGTGCTGCGGATTCTGGTCGAGAAGCAATTGCCGGTCGACCTGATCGAACTGCTGCGCACCGCTTACGCGCAATTCGCCACCGTGCCGGGCGTCGCCGATTCGACGCAAGCGATCTACGAATTCAGCATGGACCGCCTGCGCGGTCTGCTGCGCGAACGCGGCTACGCGCCCGGCGAAATCGACGCGGTGTTGGCACTGAACCCGACGCGCCTCGACGACATCGTCGCGCGCCTCGATGCAGTCCGCGAATTCGCGGCACTGCCGGAAGCAGCATCGCTCGCAGCGGCCAACAAGCGGATTTCGAACATCCTGAAGAAATCGGAAGGTTCGACGACCGGCGGTGTCCAGGTTGCACTGCTGACCGAAGCGGCCGAAAAAGCCTTGCATGCGCAACTCGAACAGGTTGCACCGCGCGTGCAATCGCAACTCGCCGTACGCGACTACACGGGCGCACTCACCGCGCTCGCCGCGCTGCGCGAACCAGTCGACACGTTCTTCAACGACGTGATGGTCAACGCCGAAGATCCGGCGTTGCGCGCCAACCGTCTGGCCTTGCTCGGCGCACTGCATCAGCAGATGAATTGCGTCGCCGACATTTCCCGACTCGCCGCCTGAGCCCCGCGCCATGCCAACCAAAAAGGTGGTGATTCTCGACCGCGACGGCGTGATCAACGTCGATTCCGACGCGTTCATCAAGTCGCCGGACGAATGGGTTGCCCTGCCCGGTTCGCTCGAAGCGATCGCGCGGCTGAACCAGGCGGGTTATCGCGTGGCAATCGCGACCAACCAGTCGGGCATCGGCCGCGGTCTCTTCGACATGAACGCGCTCAATGCGATGCATCTGAAAATGCATCGCATGGCGGCGGCGGTCGGTGGGCGCATCGACGCCGTGTTCTTCTGCCCGCACACGGCGCAAGATCAATGCGAATGCCGCAAACCGAAGCCCGGCATGCTGAAGATGATCGCCGAACGTTTCGAAGTCGATCCGCACCATACGCCGGTGGTCGGCGACGCGATGCGTGATCTGCAAGCGGGCGCCTCGCTCGGCCATCCGACGCATCTGGTGCTGACCGGCAAGGGCCGCAAGACGCTCGCAGCCGGCGGCCTGCCCGAGGGCACCCGTGTGCACGACGACCTGCGCGCGTTCGCACTCGACTTCCTTTCCGACGCTCACGAGTGACGCGCACCACGCGCGTCCTCAACCCTCACTGACCACGCCGATGCGCTTCATTCGTTCTTTGCTGCTGCTGATCTACTTCGTGCTCTTCACGGTGCCGTACGCAACCGCGTGCTTCATCGCGTTTCCGTTCATGCGCGCCGACAATCGCTACTGGATGGCGGCCGGCTGGTGCCGCGCCACGCTTCACACGGTGCGTTGGCTGAATGGCATCCGCTACAAGATCGAGGGCTATGAGAACCTGCCTAACGGTCCGGCCGTGCTGCTGTCGAAGCATCAATCGGCATGGGAAACGCTGGCGTTTCCGGCGCTGATGCCGCGGCCGCTGTGCTACGTGTTCAAGCGCGAGCTGCTGTACGTGCCGTTCTTCGGCTGGGCATTGGGCATGCTGAAGATGGTCCACATCGACCGCAAGGAAGGCAAGTACGCGTTCGAATCCGTCATCAAGCAAGGCAAGCAGCGCATGGCGGAAGGCGCGTGGGTCATCATGTTTCCGGAAGGCACACGTACGCCGACCGGCAAGCAAGGCAAGTACAAAACCGGCGGCGCGCGTTTTGCGATTGCTACCGGCGCGCCGGTCGTGCCGATCGCACACAACGCCGGACGTGTGTGGCCGCGCAACTCGTTTCTCAAATATGCGGGTATAGTCACAGTGTCGATCGGCAAGCCGATCGACACGACGGGGCTCACGCCCGATGAAGTGAACACGCGCGTCGAAAAGTGGATCGAAGCTGAAATGCGTCGCATCGATCCTACCGCGTACCGCGCGGCGGAAAGCAGCTCCGCCGCCGCACCAATCTGACGCGCCCGCGCCCTCGAAGGCGCATTTGCGCGAAGCCGAATCCGATGCAGAAGTCTCCTACGTCGCAGCCCGCTGCGGCGCTCGATAACCGGCAGCTCGATCTCCCGCTCTTCGCCGAGCCGGGGTCGACGTCGTCGTCCCCAACACCCTCCGCACCAACGGCGGGCTCGCAGAGCGGGCAGCAGCCGGCCGTGCCGCTCGCACCGGACGGCACGAAGCTGCGCAGCCTCACCATTGGTTCGCGCACGCTGCACTATGCGCTCAAGCGCTCGGCACGCCGCTCGATCGGCTTTGCGATCGACAGCACCGGCCTGATGATTACCGCACCACGTTGGGTCACGCTCGCGGATATCGAAACCGCGATCACCGAAAAGCAGCGCTGGATTTTTACGAAGCTGATCGAATGGCAAACGCGTGTCGAACAGCGCGCGTTGCCCAAGGTCGACTGGAAAGATGGTGCGGAAGTGCCGTATCTCGGCCAGCCGGTGCGCGTGAAGCTCGGTTCGCCGCAAGGCACGCTCGCGTTCAACGCGGATGAAGCCGCACTGCAAGTGCCGCTGCCGTTGCAAGCGGACCCGCAGCAGATCAAGGATCGCGTGCAAGGCTGGCTGCAAGGCGAAGCAAAGCGCCTGTTCGGCGAACGCCTCGCAATCTACGCGGAGAAGCTGGGCGTCAACTATCGCGCGTATGCGCTCTCTTCCGCGGCCACGCGTTGGGGCAGTTGTTCGAGCGATGGGAAAATCCGCCTGAACTGGCGGTTGATTCACTTCCCCCTGTCGATCATCGATTACGTCGTGGCGCACGAACTCGCGCATCTGCGCGAGATGAATCACAGTCCGCGCTTCTGGGAGACTGTTGAATCGATTTTTCCGGAATTCCGCGAGGCGCGGCAGACGTTGAAGTCGCATCCGCCGGAATTGCTGCCGACGCTTTAAGGCCTTCAGATCCTCTTTGGCCTTCTTCGGCCCTTCAGGACTTCGGCCATGCAGACTTAAAGCCGGCGCCTCAGCGCGAAGCGCCAGCCTTCTAAAACCCGCCACTCACTCCGTACAGAAAGTTTCCTGCAAGTGACGCCAAGTCACCTTGCCGTGCGCGTCCAGGTCCATCACCGCTGTCGAGCGCCGCACGTTCGCATTGCCCGCGTTGTCGCGCTGATACTCCCGATATTTCACCACCGCACCCGACGGATACTCAGACACGATCTCCATATCGCGAATCGTGATCTGCGAGCCGGGGCGCGCACCGTTCAGCTTCGCAAAAATCTCGCGCAGGCCCGCGTGGTCCAGTGCGAGACCGGACGGCATGACCAGCGTGAATTGCGGAGCGAAGCGCGCCATGATGCGCTCCAGCGCATCGTGATCCGCAGAACCGTCGAACAACGCCTGGATTTCGACGTGGATGTCGTCGAGTTCTTTGAAGTAGGGATTGCTGTCATTCATAGCTTGTCCTCGCCCCGCCGCTTACGTCACTTTTTCTTCTGGATGAATTCGATCTTGTAGCCGTCCGGATCTTCGACGAAAGCGATCACGGTGGTGCCGTGTTTCATCGGGCCGGCTTCGCGCACAACCTTGCCGCCCTGGGCCTTGATCTTGTCGCACGCCGCATACGCGTCTGCGACTTCGACGGCGAGGTGCCCAAAACCGGTGCCGAGGTCGTACGACGGCGTGTCCCAGTTGTGCGTGAGTTCGAGAACGGTGCCATCACGTTCGTCTTCATAGCCCACGAAAGCCAGCGTGAATTTACCGTCCGGATAGTCATCGCGGCGCAGCAATTTCATCCCGAGCAGCTCGGTGTAGAAGGCAATCGAACGGTCCAGGTCGCCGACCCGGAGCATAGTGTGAAGCAGGCGCATCGTGTACTCCCTAGTGCGTGATGTCGAGAACGACAATGTACCCGGAATCACGCCGCGCTGCAGGGCGCGCCACACGTGCCGACATGCGGCAAAACGCGTGGCGCGCCCGCTTTCAGCCCGCGCTTTTCACCTCGTCGCGCAATGCGCGCCGCAGAATCTTGCCGACATTGGTCTTCGGCAGTTCGCTGCGGAACTCGATGATCTTGGGGCGCTTGTAACCCGTCAGTTGCTCCTTGCAGAACGCAAGAATGTCCGCGTCGGTGAGCGCCGGGTCCTTCTTCACGACGTAAAGCTTCACCACTTCACCCGCCTCCGCGTCCGGCACGCCCACCGCCACCACTTCGAACACGCCCGGGTGCTTGGCCACCACGTCCTCGATTTCGTTCGGATAGACGTTGAAACCCGACACCAGAATCATGTCCTTCTTGCGATCGACGATCTTCACGAAACCTTCTTCCGTCATCACGCCGATGTCGCCGGATTTGAAGAAGCCGTCCGGCGTCATCACCTTCGCGGTTTCGTCGGGACGGTTCCAGTAGCCGGCCATCACCTGCGGCCCGCGAATGCAGATTTCGCCGCGCTCGCCGAGCGGCGCGTCATTGCCGGCGTCGTCGCGAATCGTAATTTCCGTGGACGGCAACGGCAAGCCGACAGTCCCGGTGAACGCGGTGGACGTCGGCAGATTGGTTGTGGCGCACGGCGAGGTTTCCGAGAGCCCATAGCCTTCGACGATCGGCACACCGGTCAGCGCCTGCCAGCGTTGCGCGACGGCTTGCTGTACCGCCATGCCGCCGCCGTTCGATTGCACCAGCTTCGAGAAGTCGAGCGTCTTGAAGTCCGGCTCGTTCAGCAGCGCGTTGTACATCGTGTTCACGCCGGGGAACGAGTTGATCGCGTAGCCTCGCAAGGCGTTGATCAGCCCCGGCAGATCGCGCGGATTCGGAATCAGGATGCCCATGCCGCCACAACGCATCGTCAGCAAACCGCAGACCGTCAGCCCGAAGATGTGATACAGCGGCAGCGCGACGACCGTGATGTACTGCTTGATGTCGGTGCGCCCACGATAAACCGGTTCGCGCCACAACTCCGATTGCAGGACGTTGGCGATCAGGTTGCCGTGCAGCAAGGTGGCGCCCTTCGAGACGCCGGTGGTGCCACCGGTATATTGCAGCACCGCCACATCGCTTTGCGTGAGCGTGACGGGTGTAAAGCCCGCGTCCGAACCGCGTGCGATCGCATCGTTCAGCGCAATACACGAAGTCGGCGGCACATTCTCTGCAACCTCTGGACTACCCGCGCCGAGCATCTCGCCGATCGACGTCAGCACGACATGCCTGATCGACGTTTGCGCTTGCACCGTCTCGAGCGTCTTCGCGAACGGTTCGAGCAGCACGATCGCTTCCGCGCCGCTGTCGTTCAACTGATGCTCGAGTTCTCGCGGCGTGTACAGCGGATTGACGTTCACCACCACGTAACCGGCACGCAGGATGGCCGCCATGACCACCGGATACCGCAATACGTTCGGCAGCATCACGGCGATGCGCGCGCCGCGCGCGAGGCCTAGCCATTGAAACCACGCCGCAAGGTGACGCGACTTCGCATCGAGTTCGCCGTAGGTCAACTCGTGTCCCATGCAAACGAACGCGCGCTCTGCGGCGTGCGCCTGGAAACTCTGCTCCAGCAAGTCGCCGACAGAACTGAACTGCGTAGTGTCGATCTCCGCCGGCACGCCTGGCGGATAGGACTTCAACCAGATTTTTTCCATGTCTCCTCCTTGGGTTTCGCATCGCGATGCGCCAATACACGATGTGCCGCTGCGCCAACACACCGATGCGAGTCGCTTCTATCGCGTAGTAAGTGCGGGCATACGCCGCGCGGGCCGGTCGAAGCAATCGAAGAATCTGCGCAACTGCTCGGCCGTGCCACGCTCCAGCACTACTGTGCCGTTCTCGAGGCACGCCGGCAACTGCGACACCATGTCGCGCAACATGCCGTACAGGGTGCTGGTTTCCAGCGCGAGTTGAACATCGATCGCCGACGGAGTGCGCTCGTGAATCTGCAACACGCCACGCCGCAATTCGAGCGCATGCGTTTCATTGCGATCCGTCACGCGGAATGCGAGTGTCATCTGCACATCGGCGCAACGTTCCGGATCGACGTTCACGCTAAAGCGCTGAAACACATTGCGCAACGGTTGGGCGCGCAATACATCCGTCGAGGCGAGGCTCGAGCTGCCGGCGAACGGCAGTTCGTCGTAGGCGTGTTCGAGTTCGCGCGCCGCGCTCAGGTACCAATTGCGCCAGTTGGTGTTCACCGTGCGGTAGCCCAGCTCGCGCAACACGCTCGCCTTGATGTTGCGGGCTTCGACGTCGCTTGTATCGAGGCGCACCAGCAGCGTGGCCAGTTCCGCAGCCCAACGCCAGTCGCCGTCACCCAGCGCGATACGCGCAGCGGCACGCACCGCCTCCACGCCGCCCATCATCTTGACCATGCGCTGCGAACGTTCAGCACGCGGCAACGGATCGAGCGATGCCGGATCGCCATCGAACCAGCCGAGCTGACCGCTGTACACCTGCCGCACCGAATGCTTGACCGTGCCGTAGTACTCGCCGAGCCACGCGTGCTCCGCGAGGTGCGGCGGCAACGCGGGAATGGCCTCAGCGAGTTCGTCCGGGCTCAGGCCGAAGTTCATGTGGCGAATGGTCTGATCGTGGATGAACTGGATGGCGTCGCGATACACGCACAGCACCTCGGCGACATACTGCGCGCCCGATACCGGACGGCCATGCGCCGGCACCATGTGCGCCGCGTTGAAGCCGCGCATCATGTCGATGGTCTGATACCAGCGCACCATCCATGGCGGATGCGCAATGGGGCGCCACGGTCCATCACTACTACAACCGGGACCGTACTCGTCTCCTACCCGTGCTGCTAGCGAAGGAAACGTGACTGACATTTAAAAGTTGTGTCCCCGACAGGCGCAAACGAAGCGGCCGCCGCCCGCCGGATAGCAGCACACGCAGCACCCAGTCCGTCTGGGTCGCTGCTTCCCTCACGGAGGAAACCATGACGAATCATCGAAAGAGAAAGACACGCGACACGGGCCGCGATGATGGTAAAGATGAGCGACCAGGAGACACCCCGAACTCGTCTGGCCCGCCAGTGCCCGACAGCGCTGCTCCGGTCTTGCAGTCAGAGGACGAAGACGCATTGGTCGACGAAGACGCGCCGGGATGAGATGCGACGGAGCGAGGCGTTGCGCCGAAAGGGAACATTTCCAGGAGGGACGCAGCGAGTGGAGATTGCTGCGATGGACAACTGATTTGACAGACAAGAACTGCTGCTTCACCTCGCGAACATGCTCGAACTTTTGAGCTGTTTGGGCCCGGACAGGTTCGCCAGACGCGCTGGTGGTCCAGCTTGCGAAGGACCAGGATTTGTTACAGGACTTCGAGTTTCTCCAGGCGCGTGCCGCCAAGATGACGGTGGCCGATTTCAGTGCACGCGTCACCAGCGCGTTCTTCCTGTGGCCAAAGGAACTGCTCGAGACGGAGGGATGCGGGGGGCCGAGCCGTTGCACGATGTCGCGCAGGAAGTGAATCAGGTCGGGGTCGCGCCGGGCGCGATGAGGCACCCAATCACCGCCGGCACCGGCGACCAACTTCCCGAGTCGGCCGCCTGATAAGGCCCCAGAGGCATGCGGTTAATGGTGACGCGTCGTGCGGTCCTTCGCCGCTTCCCTGGCGTCCCCGACGTCTTTCCTGGCTTGTCCCGCGGCTTGCTCAACATCGCCTTTCAGTTCCCGGGCCGGCCTGCCCGTGACCTTGCCCATGGCCTCGTTAAACTTGCCCTTCATCTTTTGAGCAACGCCTTTGACCTGGTCCTTGTTCATGATGTCTTCCTCCAAGTATGCGACCGACGTCGCGTTACCAGATTGCGACAAAAACAGTATAGGAAAAGCGGGGCGTTCGTGAAGCAGAGGGCGCGAACGAACCAGGTTGCACGATTCGCGTATGGTAAATCGCCGGGGACAAGACGCCCGGGAGCTAGCGCTCGCGATATGCATCCTGCGGCCGCCGGACGGTTGAAGCAATATGACGTTCCAGGTGCGCTCGACAAACGCGATGCTCGCCAACCCCTGCCTTCGCGCGGCGTGCCCCCTTCACCAACACAACGCCTGCGTTGTTCTGCCGACGCAACGAACAGTGAGCTCCGTGGGAACTTGTTCTGAAATCAGGCGGAACCGCAATCACTACGGCCCCCTACAGCAGAGCCGCCCGGTAACCCTCGTCCCGCTTCGTTCGGCCAGACGGGAAACGGGTCGAGAGGTCTCCTGATAGCAGGACATCGAGCCCTTCGCCCGGTCCTCAGTTCCAGCATTGCGCAACGAATCGCGAGTTGCACGAGTCGAAAATTGTCGATTTCATGTCTCCGCGCGGTAAGCGATGACGAAGCCGTGTGCAACCCGCTGTTATCGCGTCGGTGGCAATTCAAGACGTAGCCTATACACGATTACCGAGTCAGCAAGTGGGATACCACTGGCATCGTGACGAGGAAGCTGCGTACTACTGGCCCTTTTGCCTTGAGCCACCAGGTCCGCTTTTGACGTCGCTGTTCGCGCCGCTATTTGTACCCTTATTCAGACCGTTGGTCTTGCCCCTATTGGAACGCTCCGTCCTGGGGATACTGCGCGCCGCGCCGACGCCACTGCCCGTAACGTCGGGAGAACCGTAGCCGGTCTCGTTCGGGGTCTTCATCGAACCGGCACCGGCGCCGGGTGTTGGGACCCCGCCAGCGCTGCCGCCGGCCTGTGCGTATGTTATTGCCGACAGTGCCATCGCGAGAGCCGAAGCGAAAAACGTCCTGGTTATATTTTTCATGGCTCACCTCCGGAGAAGATATCTCATGCAAGCGTCTGCCGCTCACGAATGAAGTGCAGCAAGGTGCGTGCCTCGTGTCGCTCATTCGTCTCCTTTGTAGCGGCAGGTAGGCGACAAAATCGACAACGGAGGCTCCCGCAACGCAGTCATGTCCGAAAAATGCCGCGCTCACGGCGGTCCTTCGCAATGCCTGGCGCTCCGCCGCGCCCTGCAGTGCAGCGGGCTGTTCGTGCGCTCTCGACTCTCGTCGATTTCTGGTATGGATTCGCGCGTGCTTCGTAGGAATCGGCCCGTCATTTCGGCGGGCCGATTCCTATGTACAACACGAGAAGAATCGCGACAGAGATTTCCGGTTTAGTCGTTGACGAGAAAGTTGGCCGCGTTCACACGCTCTCAATCGGGAGTTCAAACTAGGGCCCGCTCAGCTCGCCTTCCAGAATCCATTGACGCTCGCTTTCCGACAACCGGTCAATCCGGAGTGTGCCGGAATCCGGGAGCCCGTTGAATTTTTCTGTCGCTCCGCTGACTTCCCACAGGCCGTTGAAAGCAGAAGGTGACTCGCCGCGTTTGCCTGGCAAGGTTGTCTGTCGCAGTTGCGTTTTCAGATAGAGTATGCCGCCGGGGCCACAAGTGATGACAAGATAGCGGGTTCCTCGACCATTGGTTTCGGGTCTCAATGTCACCTCGTGGAATCTCCACTCCTGCCCCCGTCGCGGCGCGAAGCATGCCCTCGCTCATCACCTTGCCTGAGCGACGCACAAGCGCGGCATCTCGATTGTTGCCGTCTGCAAACACCAGTTTCGTGTATTCATTGGGCGACCCGGGTTCACCGTTCTTGATGTCAAACCGGATTTCGGCTGTAAACGGCTTTGCTTCAGTCAATGATTGGGTCCCGGCCACGCCGCCTGCGGACGACCCCTGAGTCAACTGGCTCAATTGCAACTGAATTTGCTATTGCTCGTCTTCCGTCGCCTGCGCGCGCACAGCGCCCAGCGAAAAGCGCGCCGACGATGAACACCGGACGGCCTGGCGAGTCCAATCAAATACCGACGAAAACACCTCCTATTCCGAAGAAAGAAGACCACTGAAGAGGACCAGAAACCAATTTCCGGGCATCTCAAATTTGCGGACGAGCCGTGCGACGTGGGGTTTCTCCTCCCTTCTCTGCTCGGATTCTCAAAGGTGTACGCGCCAACGGATATGCGTGCGCAGGGACCAATTTGAGGGTTGGCACCGTTCGCTGATTGCGCAGACAGGGGCTGCCGCCTACGCTTGAGCGCGTCAGCAAACTGGCGGTCCTCGAGGTTCGTGGCTGCGGGACAGACCAAGGAGCGGCAGATGGACGTTGCTCAATATCTGCAGGCGATGAAGCAACTTGAACGCGCGACGGAAAGCATCTGGAAGAATGCGCCGGAGCCATTCAAAACCCAGGCATTCAAGTGCGGCTGGGCGCTCGACGATACGAAGAAGCGCCTTCGCTCATGGGGTTACGATTTGCTTCGAGACCGCGACCGAATGTTGCTGGCTACGGCTGGCATGAACGCCCAGCGGCTAGAGGCATGCGGAGATTTTGAGAGAGCGGTAAAAGAGATTCAGGCCGCGATTTTCCTCTTGCGTAATAGTCCTGGCGGCCCGTTTGACGACATCTTCGGCGGGCCACTTACACCAGAGCAAGAGGCTGACTTCCGGCTCCGTGACCTCGGGCCGTCTACAACCGCACCGACTATGGACACCGGACTCCCTGGCGAGTCCAATCAGATACCTCCGAAAAATCCCCCTATACCTAAGAACGAAGACGACTAAGGAGAGCCAGAAACATGTTTTCGGGTCTCTCGAACCTTGCCGACAAGCCTTGTTTCAGGATTCTTCCTACCCTCGAACCACGCGCAGGTGCGTGAGCCGGCCAACAAGCAGGCCGCACTAGGCATAAGCGCGGTGGGGCTTCGAATCGGATTTGACTGAACTCTCGTAGGTGCTCGCTGTGTCAAACCAGGGTTGATGCCTCTACCTGTGAGACGGTCTCAGGCTCCTTCTCATGCATCTCGAAGTATCGGTCAAGCGCGGCGAGTGTGATGTTTTCGCGCACGACAGTGCGCCGTTTCGCTCAGGCAAAAACAACCTGCTGTCGTGAAGAGAGCTTTGTCGGATGCATGGCCGGTGGGGCGCCGTTAGCCGGTGAGTAGCGCCGACTTGATAGCTCCCCAACTCGCAATACGCGCGTCCATGCGGAGCCGTTCGGCGCGCAGGACATCGTGGCAACCAACGCGGGAACCATTATGATAAGGCTGGTACTGCCGGGAGCCCCTCAGGGGCAACTGGGCGGTTGGGTAAACAAAAAGCCGTGAACCATGGACAGCACTCTCGCCGCCGAAGCCAGTGTTTCCGCAGACGGAAAGCTGGTCGCTTTTATCGCACATGCCCGTGGGCGTGCGGTGCAATGTTCGATTACTCGCGATGCACTGGAGCAGCACTTCTGGGCACCCATCGGAGCAGACGACGCGCACCTGCTAAAAGCTTGTATGGACGGACACAAGCGGATTGTGGCAGCTGTTGAACGAAAGGTGCTGAGAGGCTCGGACGAGCCGATAAAGCTGAACGCCGCAGATTTCTCTCACTGAGCGTCGCGTTACGCCGTTTCGCTCAGGCAAAAACAACCTGCTGTCGTGAAGAGAGCTTTGGCAGATGCATGGCCGGTGGGGCGCCGTTAACCGGTGACTAGCGCCGACTCGATAGCCTCCCAACTTGCAATACGCGCGTCCATGCGGAGCCGTTCGGCGCGCAGGACATCGTGACAACCAACGCTGGAGCCAAGCGGATGGAAGATGACCAGAAAGATGGGATGCTTGAGACGCGGCTGGTGAGGGTGCGCGGCCTCGTGCAGGGCATTGGCTATCGGGAAGCCTGTGTACGCCGCGCCCATGCACTGGGCGTCACTGGCTGGGTCCGCAACCGCATCGACGGCTCGGTGGAGGTGATGGTTCAGGGTTCGCCGGAGCAGCTTGCAGAAATGTGTGCCTGGTTAAGTGAGGGCATGTCCGCCGCGCTTGTCGACAGGCTTGAGGTAACCGAGGTCCCGCCACCGTTCGCCCGCTTCGAACACTTTGAGCGATTACCGACGTTGTAGGGACTCACGGTTTGCCCATAGCATTCCCACAGTGCACAAGTCTGGCGTGCCAACTTTGAACGACGTCCTCTCCTCGACCCGGCGGCTCAATTTTTCTTTGCCTGGGACGCATTCTTCGAATGCAATTGCCAGCGTTGAGCAGATGACCGCGGCGCGACAGTACCTACGTTCCGAGACCTGGCCGCCCGCTTTCGCCTTCAACTACGCGGACCCGCGGATTCGCGCTGCTTCCTGTGTTCGTGGCGAATATCGGTACCGCGAACAACATAGACGATGGCTTCGGCAATGTTGGTAGCATGGTCGCCGATACGCTCGATGGCTTTAGCGATAAACAGATAGTCGAGCCCAATCTGGATTGTCCGAGGGTCTTCCTTCATGGATGTGACGAGCTTGAGCACGAAGGCTCGAAACTCGGTGTCGATGGTTTCGTCGTCGCGGACAATCTGTGCAGCCGCAGTTGCATCCATGCGCGCAAATGCGTCCAGCGCTCTACGAAGCAGGTGCGAAGCCATTTCGCCGGAAGCCTTGATTTCAGCGATGTTGACGGGTCGCGCGGTGCTCTCCATGGCAATGCGGCGTGTCCGCTTCGCAATCTTCCGTGCCTCATCACCAGTACGCTCGAGGTTGGTGATGCACTTCGAGGCGGCCATCAGGAGTCGCAAGTCACGAGCGGTGGGTTGCCGGCGAACGATGATGTTGCTCACTTCTTCGTCGATTTCTATTTCCATCGCGTTGAGCCGGTGTTCACCCTCGATGACCTGCTCAACAAGTGTCAAATCGAACGTGTTCAGTGCCTCCATCGCGCGGGAAATCTGCGCCTCCACCAAGCCGCCCATTTCGAGCAACCGGGTTGAAAGCAGGTTGAGGTCGAGGTCAAACCTGCTGGAAAGATGCTTATCCGACATTTTCGCTCCTCGGACAAACTTGCCTGCGATGCAATGCTCAGCTACGCGATGCCTTGGTTCATGCGACCACGTCGCGTTGCTCAAGCAGATGCAAGAGGAATGCGAATCTCTATCCACCTGCGCCGGAATGAGCGGCAGTGCAAGTCGCGCGATGCGGACATGAGCAACGAAAAATTGCTAGCGTGTAATGCGCAAGCGCGCTTGTTGCGTCCGGTGCGGAAACCGCAGCGCTACGATTTTTCTGGCCAGCCGGTCTTCACAGTTTCGACGGCAGAAATAGCTGCCAGCAAACGCTTTGGGGGCACCGATTCGAGCAGGAGAAGACCAGCCCTCAGTAGCTCGCTCTTTTTCACCGATATGCCTGCGTCAAGACATTTCTGTTTCAGCGCCGCGATTTTTTCGTAGTCGGACTTCGGCATTGTGAAGCTGTCACGCACGACCTTTTCCTTCTTCACGTGCTTTGTCTTCACTTCAACCGCTGGAGCGGCTGAAGCTGCTCCAGCGGTTGCGGCGCGCGTCTGTTTTGGAACCCTGGTCGAAACCGGTTTCGCCTCTACGGCTTCGGTGGCCGGTGCATTTGCCCTATTTGCCTGCTTGTCGGAGGCTTTCGCATGGCCGTTTGCGTTCTTCGGGAAGTGAAAGGCTTTCTTGGTCGGCTTCCTGATGCTGGCTTCGGTCATGACCATCCCCAAGTTGACAAACGATATAAACAGTATATACAGTTTTTGAGCGGTTCTCGATTGCATTGGCGACGCCACCTACGGATATGACCCGCAAGTTGTCCACACAATCTGTTTGCAAGGCTGTAGATAATTCGCGAGCAAGCGGCGCAAGCCCCTGAAACGATTGGATTTGTGTATTGCGCGCTCGACGCGTGCATTTGACGGGGCGCCAGAGACCTGTACGGAATTGTGGAGTAAGCACACCACTGGTCAGGCCTACGAAAGAATATGTACAGACAAAACGACGACAACTGACCCTCCCTCAACGATAGGTCGATTCAATTTGCATGCGGAGCGGCAACATCGTCTAATCGCCTTTCCGCGCGCGCCCCTCTCTTCAAAATCCAGGAGCACACTATGGCCCCACCCAACTTTGAACATGTCGTCAAGACAATCGCCTCTGACACCAATACGTCCACTGAGACTGTTTCGAAGATGTATGCAGACACATGGGCCGAATACAGCGACGGCGCGCGAATCCTGGACTACCTGACGGTCCTGGTCACCAAACGCGTTCGTGAAAATCTGCGCGGTGTTTCGCGAGACCTACACTAGGCGGCCGCCACAATGCTCATCAAATCGCCTCAGGGTACCCGGCGTCGATGGCGTATACCGGGAAGGCCGCTCAGGGTCTCGGCATCCCCGGGTTTGCCTGTCGTTGACGAAGACAATCCGGTTCGGTACCTTTTGTTAAATCAGAGATACCGCAGAGCAGTGATTGATGGCCGACAACGATGAAACGACCAGAGAAATTGAAATCGAACTGAACGGGTCGCGCTATCGCGGCCGGTATCGCGTTATGAGCGATACGGTCATCGTCTACTACGAGAACGAAATCAAGTTTGCCGACTGCGGGATGAACGGACCTGAAGTCGTGGCGAAGTGGCTGCTCACAGACCTAACGCGCCGGCTCGAAGCGAAGAAGAGAAAATCCGCCGGCAGCTAGGCACACGGCGGAAAGCGCTAGGCTTGGCGGCCAACTGCTCACCATACGTTGCGAAGCATTTTGTGAGCGGCGCGCATGTGTCGCTTTTTCTGGGCGCCGAGAAATGCCACCGCCTCTTTCACAGCGTCCGGGTCGCCTAGCTGGAACGAATACTGGCGCAGCAGCGTCTCGCTGACGACTAGGTCATTGAGCTTACCCAACTCCTCCTGCACCCCGGTCAACAGTTCGGTTTTTTCCGATGGCTGCCGTCGAGCACCGGAGCAAAGAACTCGAGCAAATATCGAAGCTTTTTCCCTGCGATTCGTACCTCGTGCAGCGCGGCGTAGCCTGGATGTTCAGGTTGAATCGCACGCTTTACCTTCTTCTTCAGCGCCTTCTCGGCGACATCCACTCGCGATTCTGCAAATTCTGCGAGCATCGTATTCACAACTTGTGAGTTCAGTTGTTGTTGCGCGGAGGACAATGCGCCGTGCAATATATCTTCGACGCCGGCGCCGCGAATCGTTCTGCGACTGAACGACAGTGCAGCGGCCCGGTGCTCGCCCACCACGCGAAGCAGCGGGCCAAACGATAGCCGCGTTGGCTCCTCGCCTGAAAGAACGTCACGCAGCACATCCCAGTCTCGGGTTTTACCCGCTGCATTAGCCAGATACTTGAACTCCTCCCGTTGAAGCGTGCAGTCTTTCCTGTCAAGCAGCGGTTCGTAGGCCCAATACAGCGAACGCAATCGACGCAGCGCTACACGAAGCTTATGGAGGACCTCGGGGTCCGCTTTCGCGCGGAGTGCATGGGCGCGACGAATGGCTTCTGCAGCGGTCGCGGTGGCAAGGATAGTGAACGCTTCGGCCGCAGATGTGGCTACGCTTATCGACTCCGCAAGGGGCCTTTCTTTGACAGAGCCCGAAGCGGAGGCGTCAGGTTCTTCCATCGCCGGAGCAGAATTGTGCGAGCTCATGTCTGGAACGCCTTCGGATACAGCAACGTAGAAAGGAACTACAGAAGTCCACGACCTGCTTTCAACATACTTCAACAGCGCTTGCTTACTAGACGGTGTGTTTGACCCTATTTCAATCGTACAACGACGCACGCCTGGAAATTAATACGGTCTGGCATTTCGTTCGCGCTTCTGAATACACACGAGTCATCGCGGTCAATACTTACAAACGGTCAATGCAGCCATCAGGGTCGCTGGCGTGCTTCCGAAGCATGGTGGCCATCGCGTCCTGTCAGGCCGTCATCAAACGTTCAAGCCACCAGGCAACCATTTGACGGCCGACACACCGTGCCGGTGACTTGTCGTTCCCTCATCCCAACCCCGTCGTAAATACCACGCGGCTGCTCAGCGAGCGACCGCATCAAGTCGCGGATGCCTCGCGACACCAAGGAGATACGCATGTCGACAAAGTGTATTGCTCTCTCGAACAACGACATTATTCTTGTGGCATGGACATTCGAACACAAGCTTCCAGATTGCGTTGGCTTCGATGTCCGACGCATTGATGCATCACAAGCGAATCTCGAAAGCGATAGTCCACAGGGCGTATCGCTGCCCGCTATGGCCGGCTTTCCGAGCAATCCGAATTCGGGACAATCCGGACAAACAACCGCTCAGGGCCCAATCCAGAAGTTCTTCTGGAAGGACCTGTATGCACGGGATGCGCATACACAGGGCAGCTACATCTATCAAATCATCCCACTTCAGGGGACCTTCAGCAAAGATGCGTCGCCGAAGCTGTCGCCGCTCACAGGCGTAAGCGCTCTCTTTTCGAACCCAGTCAGTCTGACGGCCGAACACGGTCCGCAGGAAGACCCTGAAGCCATCAAATGCTATTTCAATCGGGGGATACTTGCCACGCAGGCCGTAGCCCGTCAGCTCCCCAAGAGCAAGGCCGATTTGCCGGACTCTGGCGCTCTGCTCAAACGCATCGCCGACGCCAATGACCCACTGCGAAAGTCGCTGGCCGGCGACCTGGTCACAGTGCTGCCATCGCTGCTGGTGGAGGCAAAAGCGCACGGTGGAAGCTGTTACGGCGCATTGTATGAGCTCGCCGACAAACAACTCGAAGCATCTCTGGTCAGCAACAAACAATTGCATCTGATTCTGTCGAACACCTACGACAGCACGACGCACGATGATAAGGAAAACGCGCCCGCACGAGTAGCGCTCCATCATTCCGGAGTCGACGTGATAGACCGGATGCTGCCCGACGGCAGCCATATCGGGCACAACAAGTTCATGCTTTACGTCGATGCTTATGGCAAGCCGGCGGCCGTGCTGACTGGCTCGACCAATTGGACGCCGACGGGGCTGTGCGCACAAACGAATAACAGCATCGTGCTGCGCTCTCCAACACTGGCAAACGCTTACTCGAACTATTGGGATGCGCTCAAGAAGGATACGCTAGACGCGGGCACGGACCCTCATGCACTACAGAGCAAGACGTTCCGGACGGAAAACGCATCCCCCATCGCCGTGGAGATTCCCGGCGCGAAGAAAGCAACGCTGTGGTTCTCACCGAACACGCCGCAGAAGAACAAGGCGAAAGGCGTGACGCCGCCGGATATGGCGAATGTGTATGCGCGCATCGAGAACGCAAAATCAGCGGTGCTGTTCTTAGCTTTCGACCCAGGCCAGCCCAGCATCATTGACGCGGCTGCGTCAGCGCAGGAAAAGAACAGCACACTTTTCATCCGGGGCGCACTCACCAATGCAGACCGCGCGGGCAACTTCGTCATCGACCTTCACAACAACAATACGAGGCCAGCGGACCCCGCTCAGGTGATTCCAACCGAAGGAGTAAATGACGCATTCGGCGTCTGGGAAAAGGAACTCGCAAGAGCCGGTCACGCCGTCATTCACGACAAAATAGTTGTCATTGACCCGTTTGACCCCGAGAACTGCACCGTGGTTGTCGGAAGCCACAACCTCGGCAACAAGGCGTCGTCCACCAACGATGAGAACCTCCTTATCATTGAAGGTAACGTCAGCCTGGCATCTGCGTATGCAGTTCACGTGCTCGATGTGTACGACCACTACCGCTGGCGTTACCTTCTCGCGCAGCATGGGACCAAGGATAGCTGGCAGGGACTGCATGAGGATGACTCGTGGCAGGACACGTACTTCTCGCCAGCGGGGAAAACGAATAACGCCGAGTTGGTGTTCTGGTTGGAGGCGTCGACGCGTGCGACGGAAGCGCGACCCGCAGCGAAGCCCAAGCGGACAGCCGAATTGGAGGCGTGACCTCTAGCGAAGCGCTGAATTGCGCGACTGACCGCCGTCGTTTCGACCAATTGCGCTCTTGCACGCGATACGACGCTCAGCAGCTCTCGGACGAATCCGGTACAGGATTCGAATGGGTAACAGGCGCACTCGAAGACCCCCACACGCCGGCTGGTTCCAACCAGCTGTTTCTTTACTCCTGCTTCCGGAAACGGTGACTGTCGGGGCGTCCTGTCTCGGCGTCGCGCCTGGCCAATTGCGTGAACCTGGTCAGGCGCAGCAGGAGTCAGACTGCTGCATCGGCGGACACCTGTTGGTACCGTACGAGCAGTACACGCAGCAATCCCCGGGTTTCGGTCTGACCACTGCCTTGCAATGCTCGCATTCGTAAAACCACACACAGGCGTTGGTCGGCATCGTCTCGTTTTTCTTGTGCCCACACACCGGACAGGTGATGTTGGAATCCAACACGACTGAAATCATTACTGCACCTGCCTGACGTGAGTCGGATAGCTGGAGTCAGTTGTGGCGGTAGCGTTTGTCAACGCGTCGACCGACGCCTTGTTCGGGTCAAAGACTACCTGCGTGCGTTTGCCTGCGAAGTCGACCTTAGCCGAAGCCACGCCGTGTACTTTCTCAACTGCCTTGCGAACCGTAATCGGACACACAGCGCAATCCATCTTCGTGACGTCAAGTGTGACCTTGCGAAGCTCCTCCGCGAGGGCCGTGGATGCGCTCAGCGCCGTCGCGACGAGCACAGCAATCAGTTTCTTCATGGCAGGTGCTCAATAGAAGAGCGGCGCATACAGGGGGAACGACATCAGCGCGAGCGCGGCCGGCATCACGACCCAGAAAATGAAGCGCTGCCGATGTCGCGCCGAGGGCACGGCGCAGGCTTTGCCCACCGCACATTCTTCGGACCTGGCGTAGAGCCTGCGAAAAGCGACCGCGAAAAACGCGATGGATATGGCGACAAATAGGGGTTGGAACGGCTGCAACGCGGTCAGGCGCGAGCCCCATGCGCCCCCCCACTCCCAGCACAACAAGGAGCAAGGGGCCGGCGCAACAGGCGGATGCCCCGAATGCGGCAGCAGTTCCGGCTAACAAGGAGCCGGTAGTGGCCCAGCGAGGTCGCATGGCACTTCCTTTTCGGACTGGTTGAGTCTAGTCTAGGTGCGTACCTAAGTACGGAGTCAAGCGCGCCATGCAGGAAATGACCATCGGACAACTGGCTGAAGCGGCAGAGGTCAACATCGAAACAGTGAGGTACTACCATCGTCGCGGGTTACTGCCGGCGCCACCCCGCCCAGCAGGCGGCATCCGCCGATACCCGATAGCCGTACTGACGAGGCTTCGCTTTATCAGGCGGTCCCAGTCGCTTGGCTTTTCGCTCGATGAGGTGGAGGCGCTGTTGTCTCTGCACGATGGTCAGGCGTGCAACGCCGCGCGCGCTATCGCCGAACACAAGCTTGTCGATGTGCGCCAGCGTATCCAGGATTTGTCCATGCTGGAAGCCGCGTTGGCAACACTGGTACAGCGCTGCTCGACGTCGAAAGGCACGGTGTCGTGCCCACTCATCGACACACTCATGAACGGCGATGAGCTGACCCAGTGAGCGCGTTAGCGCAACGCGTGCCGGTAGCACACACCGCCACCGACACAACCGGGACAGTGCTCACCTGTGTGACGGGGCCGGCGGTCGGCAGGCTACCTGCGGTTTACCGGCAATCGTAACGCAAGAGGCGCAATCATTTCGTCTCTCGAACGTCTAACAATAAGGTTGTGCTTATCTCTGGGTAGACCGTAATGCTGAACGTTTTTCGCCGATATCTGCTCGCGACGAGCTTGTTACTGGTCGTCAGTATCGCTTTCGCTGGCGAGCAGCCTTTTAGCCAGGCCCGGTTCGACAGGCTGAACGCCGACGGGAAGCCTGCCGTCGTCTACTTCCACGCGACTTGGTGCCCGACCTGCAAGGTCCAACAACCCATTGTGGACCGTTTGGCAGCGAGCCCGGAAATGAAAGACGTGACCATTTTCGTGGCCGACTACGACAAGGAAGTTGCCCTGAAACGGGCAATGAAAGTGAGCCAACAGTCGACATTCGTTGTCTTCAAGGGCGGCCACGAAGTTGCGCGCTCTACGGGGCAGACGCGCGAACAGGACATCAAAAACACGTTCGCCAAAGCCCTGTAATGGACTTCACGCCGGGTACGTACGCGCTCGGGTTCCTGGCCGGGGCCCTGACGACGCTGTCACCGTGTGTGCTCGCCCTTGTTCCCGTACTCGTTGCGTCTGCATTGGCGGCACATCGGCTGGGGGTCGTTGCACTCTCAGCTGGATTAGGCGTGTCGTTCTCGGTCATCGGGATTTTCGTGGCCAGCGTCGGCGCGTCGCTGGGTGTGGATAGTGAACTCTTTCGTCGCGTGGCCGCCGTGCTGATGATTCTGTTTGGGCTCGCGATGTTTTCCCACCGATTGCAGGCCATTTTCATCCGCGCGGCCGCCGGAATCGGTGGCTCGGGTCAAAATTGGTTGAGCAAGATACGAGGCGACACCCTGTCAGGCCAGTTCGCGGTCGGACTGATTCTGGGAGCAGTCTGGAGTCCCTGCGTCGGCCCCACATTGGGCGCGGCCACTACACTCGCCTCGCAAAGCAGGAGTCTCGGGAGTATCGCGCTGTTGATGGGCATATTTGGCATCGGAGCCAGCCTTCCGCTTACGATTCTCGGTTCCCTTTCCCGGACCTCGACGCAGAAGCTGCGACGCCGACTTGGCCCAGTGGGAACGGCAGGGACAACCATCCTCGGAGCGGTGTTCATCGCCGTCGGCATGCTCGTGCTTACGGGGCTGGACAAGACGCTGGAGACGGCGCTGCTGTCTGCAAGCCCCCCGTGGCTGACGGACTTCACAACGTCGCTTTGAGCAGCCACGTGCGGATTCGATACTCAGGGTACAAACCAGACTATGCTTTCGGCCGTGCACCTCCGGGCAATTTTCTAAAGCTCACTTAACTCGAAATATTCGGTTTCAGAACTCACAACCCCTTGGTCAACACTGTGGGTGTCTGCGGCGTTAAGGAGGTGAATAGTGCGAAGCCGTCCCGTTACCTGAACGGGAAAACTGCTGGAGCGGAACATGAAAAACACGAGCGGGCAGTCCCTGCGTTGTCAGGTCGAAAAGTGGCTCGCACCGGCTCCCGCGACACCTGTTCATGTGACCAGATTCAGTAGCACTGGATGGAATGGGCGACGCTACGTGTGCGTTGAGACGTCGTCACCAGCCGGAGCGCGCGCATTGTTCTTCTTCAGGCACGATGACGGCAGTTGGTGCGTATTTCCGCCGACTGCCAACAGACAGAAGTTGGCCGCAAAGCAACCTCTTATGCAGGCGACCATCGCGACGCCATAAACAATTTCAAGTCGCTGCCCTTTGTGGCCTGAGCCCACCTTTGCCAGCAGGCAAGCAGGTACGAACCCTCGTTGACTTTGCGCCGCCCCTCCCGTAATGTGAAATTCGCCGCCGTGAAGAACGTCGCTCTGGCGCCCGTCTGTCGAGCTGGCAGCATCCCGGCATCCCGACCTTCGAACTTTCTCTATTTCTCCAGTCGCTCTGTCAGCCATGGAAAGCAATCGCGCGCCCAGTCAAACGGATGAGCTCGCCCGCAGGCCGGTCCGCGCCGCAGATTATGCGGCCGAGAACCGGGCGCTTGTGGCACTCGCTCGAGCTCAGGCCGGCCCGCGCTCCGAATTCCTCCAGGCCATCGCGGATACGGCTCTGACACTTTGCCATGCTGGCAGCGCTGGCATCAGTCTTGTCGAAGGACCTGACGACAATCGGGTCTTCAGGTGGCTCGCAGTTGCCGGGCTCTGCGCTGGCCTGCGCGGCCATACGACCGCATGGGACGAGTGCCCGTGCGCGGTAACCCTGGAAGCGGAGACACCGCAACTATTCGTCAACCCTCAGGCTCGGTTCCCTTGTCTTGCGTTTCCGGGAGTCGACCTTCCGGAAGGAATAGTCGTTCCAATCACGGCTGAGAATGCAGAGCTAGGAGCGATATGGGTGATGTCACACACAGAGGATTGCAGATTTGACCTTGAAGACGTCAGACTGCTCTCAAACCTCGCCGTTTTCGCCGGCTCGGCGTTGACCATCGTCAATGCGCGCGACAGCGGTGAAGAGAGCGACCGGCGGCATAACGAATTCATCGCCATGCTGAGTCACGAGTTGCGAAATCCGATGACGCCAATCGATGGCGCCATAAGTGCAGCAAAACGACTTTGCGCCGAAGACGAAAGAGCCGTCGAAGTGCTGACTATCGCGCAACGCCAGATGAGGCATCTGCGCACGCTGGTCGATGACCTGCTCGACGCCGCCCGTTTGAAACATGGCAAGCTTGCTATCAAGCACAGCGACACGTCACTCAGCGACATTACGTTTGATGCCGTGACAGCCATCAGACATCACATCGTATCCCGCAGGCACACACTCAAAATCTCTGGGCTGGACGAGCCCGTCCCCGTGCGTGCTGACCATGTCCGCTTGAGCCAGGTGCTGGGCAACCTCCTTTCGAACGCGGCGAAATACACACCTGTCGGAGGCACCATCGAGCTCAACGTCCGCGTCGAGCCAAACAACTCGCGCGAAGAAGCACCCGGGCTGATTGTTATTGACGTCACTGACAACGGCATGGGCATCGATAGCGCGGTCCAGCCGCACGTCTTTGAGTTATTCGCGCAGTCTGCCCTTGGCCAGGCGCGTTCCGAAGGCGGCCTGGGAATCGGACTCGCGGTGGCAAAGCGGATGGTCGAGCTTCACCATGGAACAATCTCAATCCAGAGTGAAGGCTCGGGCAAAGGCACGGTTGTGACACTCCGTTTGCCGATAGCCCGGACGACAGCAGATACAGACGCATGCGCCCCCAGCGCGACCGCTGCAGCTCCCGAGCCGGCACGTCTCCTGCTCGTTGACGACAATCAGGATGCGCTCAAGGCGCTGAGCGTTTTGCTCGAGCTTGAAGGTCATGAAGTAACAACGTCGGACAACGGGCGCGATGCCATACGGCTGATGTCTGAAAAGCACCCTGAGGTTGCCATCATCGACGTGGGGATGCCGGAAATTGACGGCTTCGAAGTTGCGCGAACTGTTCGCCTGAATCGCAGATTCGACGACGTCATACTGGTAGCGCTCACGGGCTATGCATCCGAATCAGACAAGTCGAGGGCACTGGCGGCCGGCTTTGATTTCCATCTGACCAAGCCACTATCGCTCGACAAGCTGCAGTACATCCTGGCGAATCGTGCCGATGGCAAGTTACGGGGCATTGTCTAAGATTGGCGGGCCTTTGGTCACGAGTTCAGGGCTACGAAAAATCGGCTGAACTTGGGGGCGTCGGCCTGAACGGGCAGAAACGCCCTCACCACCTGCCAGTCGTATCCAGTTGTTTACCTGGGGCCTGGAATGCGCAAGGAGGCAGGCCGGAAGAGCCTTTGACTCGCGGCATTGACGCCCGAGCCGCGTGTGTATGTGGGGTGTGACGAATCGCCCCACAGCCGTGATATCGGAACGCTCACGCGTACGCTGCTGGTCCAGGCAGAATACGCTCAACAGCGAAACACTAGCGACCCGCGCTCTCGGGCCGATATGAAAGCAACGCTGGAACGTTCACGTCTTCATCTATTTCAGGCCAGATTATCTGCTCATGGTCCAGGGAGATGGCAAAGTGTTCGCGCTCGGCTGCCGTGGCGGCCTGCAACACGGGAAACCAGTCCAGTGGAAATTGAACGGCGGGACCGTCGGACATATCGAGAAACATGTGCACGCGGTCAAAATGCACGTTCACCGCAGCGCGGTTCATGGTCATCTCCTGAAGTGAATCAACTTAAAGATAGGCCGCGGCAGAGCGGCGTTCAAGAATGAATGCCGGAAAGAAGGCACGCGCCAGCGTTGGAATGAAACAGTCCGTTCGCTGGTTCGACCAGCAGCTAATTTCACGCCCCACTCCAGGGCTTTGTCGAATGATGGTTGCGCGGTATATAAGCGAACGAGTCGCCGTGTCGAAATGCTGGTGACGTTCGCCGTCTGTGGACCTCATGAGAATGATACGTTCTCAACAACGAACGCTGAGAACGGAGGGCACGTCAATTTCTTCGAAATACATGGGGTCAAGCAATAGTGTCACGCCGAAGATTGAAGCTCGGCGTCGACCCGTCGTTCCCCAGATTTCAACCTGTCCGTGCTGGCCAACGACCATGACTTCGCGGGCGCCACCTTCCAGATAGGCATTGACCCTCCGGCCGATATCTTGCGCCCTATCGCTATCAAGAAGGACCTCAACGCACAGGTCGGGCACGAATGGCACCGGCTCGTCGCGGTCGAAACTTTCCCATCTTTCGCACGGCATCCAGACCACATCGGGGACCCTGATGCCAAATGACAGGGTCGTAACGGTCACCGACATGGCCGCAAGATGTCCAATCTGCTCCGTGAGCTGACAGTAGATGTCCGTGAGCGCTATCTGGCGCCGCGCCGATGGGCGCGAATCCGTCACCACTTCACCGCGCTCGTCCAGCTCATACCACTCCTGCCAGTCAGCTTCCACCGCTGTGGTCAGGTGACGCCATGTGGTAAGCAATCCGTTGCAGTCTAGGAGAGGAGATACGTCCATGAGCTTCTCGCGGGGAAGGTACTTAAGCGTATACCCTCCTGCCGCGATTTAACAATTATCTATGTGTGCAATGCAACATTCAAGCGGCTTTCACGGCCGAAGCTGGCATCACTCGGTTTTGTCCAGGCGGGATTGCGGCGAACCGACTCGCGTTCGTTTTCGGACAGGCGGCGAGCCCGGCTCGTCCTTTACCTGATGGGTCGGCCACATCCCGATGAAGCCAAAATGTGACCTCTGCCAGTGGATTGCCCCCGTCCGGCTATGGGTGTTGCCGTGCTGTTGCTATTTTCATGAACGTGTGCGGTGAAATCGTCCATCTCCTTGCGAGGCAGCCCTTCACAGTCTAAGGTTCAAGTAGTTTCTCAAGTCTGTTGTGCACTGCAGCAGGGGGAAGAGATGAGAACCACGACGCGACATCCCGTACGATTGCTGTCCGATATCAAGCGTGCCCATGAATGCAGGACGCTCCGCGCGGTCGTCACCCGCAACACGATGCGCCTGGCAACGGAGGAAGCCGCTGCTGAGTCGGCCTCGCCGAAAGACATCCGTCGCGACGAGACGCGCCGCTCGTCGGCGGAAATCTACCTCCTGCCCGGTTCCGAAACAGGCTCCCGGCTGCACTAGAAGTGTGCGTGCGAGGGCGTTGGCTGAGGCCAGTTCACATCGGCGCGCCAGGCAACAGGAACCATAACCGGCGTGTTAGCGCCAGGAAAGCTGATAGAGCGTAGGATTGGGACACGGTCATGCGGACTAGCGCGGTGCCGGCCCATGCCGGTCCTGCATCGTGTGCCCGCATTCTGGTGAAAGACATCATGAAATTCGTTGCAGCGACAACCGGCATATTCAACGAGCCAGGCAAATGAAGGAGAAACATCGCTTTGGGGCCGGTCGACTCAGGGTGTGCTCCGCCGTCCGGCCACAGGAGGTCCAACATGAAACTAGACGCCGCCATGTTTGTGCGACTGCGCCGTCTCGCTCCGGTTCTCGATGACGTACTCAACGCAGGAGAGGTCGAGCACGCAGACCAGGCCGTGGACCTCGCTTCACTTGCTGAGTTGTGCTCACAGTTGTTCGACGCGTACCACTGCGAAAACCCGGGCGAGATTGCGCGAGCGCGACTCGACGCCCTCGAGTCGCAGTAACATACTTCGTCCGGACACCCCCCACGGCTTACCCAACAACGGGAACGCAATCCTGAATCATCCAGCGTGCTGGTAGCGCTTCCTTTCGTGTACGGCGATACTTTATACGAGATAAGGTGATGCACCTCACATTTGAGACCGCCTCCCGAATTGACCCGTACTGCGCAATCGGCTACAACTTCGGTGTCGGAGTCTTGGATAGCGGTTTCAGCACTGTGGTTGAGCGCCGGGCAGTAACTTCCGCTGTTGCAATATGTACAAGATTCAGGCGTACGGAATTCGGTGCGCTCTTTACACTTTGTTGGATTGAATGATGGAAACAGGTACAGTAAAGTGGTTCAACGACGCGAAAGGCTTCGGCTTTATCACGCCGGACGATGGCGGTGCGGACTTGTTCGCCCACTTCTCGGAAATCAGGGCAGCGGGCTTCAAGTCATTGCAGGAAAACCAGAAGGTCAGCTTCGACGTGAAGATGGGCCCGAAAGGTAAGCAGGCCGCAAACATCACGCCGGTTTAAGAGAAAATCCGCGTCACTGCAGCATACGATGCCCGGTTCGCCGGGCATCGTCCATTTTCGATGACGCTCAGCCCGGACAGCATCGCTACCGTCCGCGCCGACTCATCCGACGCCAGGCACACGACCGCGCGTGTCATTTCTTCTGGTCGCCCGAAGCGACCCGCTGGCACCTAACCTCCGCGCAATCCACCGAACTGCCCCCCGAACGCCCCTCGTTTCGCTCAATCAGATTTTCGTTTCCACTCCTAAACTTGTTTCCATGGAACGACAAGTCATAGAGCCCATCTACGCCGCCTTCCCCCGCGTTGTTTTGAACCGTATCGTTGGTTGCAATTGAAGCAGCAGGAAGTTGAAGCAACAGGAGGAGGGGTCATTCCCGGCGTCCGTACTGCTGTAACGCCGAGGACCCTCGCGCGCTGCACTCCTGGCTGCAGCTACCAGCGCATTTTGACCTGCCTGGCGCAAGGCCTGGCAAGCTGCCAGGCCAACCCTGCCCATACCTCACGCAGTTTCTAGTCTTCGTAGTTAAGTGTCGCGGGATTGGTGTTCCTGAAGATTAAGTAAAACGGTTGCTGAAGTGCGCCACCAGAGGAGTTGGCCGGCACGATGACGTCACATAGCTTGGTCGTGGGGCTGCAACGCCGCACCTGACCGGCTGTCGTGGCATCGCCGCCAGTGATGGGGATGAACAGATTGCCCCCCGGCCCGAAAATGATTGCCTGTGCGAAGGCCCTGGCGGCACCCGGCGCCGATAAAATGAGCTCGTCGAGAAGGACGCCGGTCCGGCCATCAAGTTTGAGGATTTTATCGCTATCGCTGGAAGCTGCGCGGAAGCTCGTAACCCACAGGTTGCCTGCGCTGTCGAAGACCAGGCCCTCAGGGCGGTGCAAGTCCGGGACACTGGTGTTAGATGCGAACATGTCAACAAATGCCTTGGTGCGGGCATCGAAGCGCAAGATGTATCCTATGAGCGGTTTGTAGAGCGGGTCCTTCGGGTCGAGGCAACCCACTGCCGAGACATACAGAAGACCGTCCGGCCCAAACACCACGCCGCGCGGATGGAACTCGTTGGTAAACGCACTTCGGTCCAGATTGCCTAGAAAGGCGCCCGCAGCGTCATATTCTTTGACGTTGCCTTGGTTGGCACACTTGCCAGCCTGGTCACCGATATCGGCCACGTAGAAGCCGTTGTCCCGCCCTCCGCGAACGATGCCGCGCGGCGCAAAGGGTGCGTTTCGGTCGCTCGAGGCGACAAGTTTGCCGACAAAAGTGCCAGTCGCACTGTCGAACTGCAGAACCTCGCCGCTTTTGCCGGTGCCCAGGTTCTGGTTGACAACCACAAGTTGCCCACCCGTAAAAATCATCCCCATGGGTCCCTTCAGCCCGGCAGTCTTCGGCGCAATGAAGGCGCCAAGATATGTCCCGCTCGAGGCATCGAAATGCTTGACTGAGCTGTCCCCGACGTCGCCAACGAACAGTTCCTGCGCCCTTGAGGATTGGCCGACCGACAAGGCACTTAACCCCAACGTTGCGGACAGCAGGATGGAGCGCAATACATTGCGATAAGTTGACCGATGTTTTGGCTGCAGGAAGCCGCGGCGCGAAGAGACAAGAGAAGTTGCAATCATTTTGGTGCCTCCATTCAATACGTTGTTAACTGCGTGTGACGACACAAACGTCGCGGTCAGTGCGGCGTCGGCTGCCTTAGGCGTCCTATCCGCCGTTTGCCGATGTCGACGAAACCGAATCATGGGTCGTTGCGGAGCCGGCCGCACCGGCACTCTCGCCACCCCCGCATCCCGCTAATGCAGATGTAACCAACATCGCGATTGTCAATGCCCGCAATGCTCTGTTGACGAGTGGGACCGAGTCGCGTGGCTATCGAAGAAAAGGCAGGTGGCCTAGCCTGCCTTTTCCCTAGCGGAAGCCGCGCAAGGCAATGGCTCACGCGAACGGAGCCGACGTGTTTGCAGTTGGTACGGTCTCAACTCACGGGCAACGCGCGAGGAAACGGTCGAGGTTCTGCTCGGCGTTCCTGCCGTCGCCGACGCGATACTGCGCTGCGCGCATTGCTGCAACCAATTCCTGCCGACTCCTGCTATCAGACGCATTTTCATGTTCACCCCTTGATTGCGACCAAGTATTCCTCCGCAGTGTTTCGGGGATACTTGCGGCGGCACATCTGCCAATCCGAAAAGCGAGTTGCGCCCTCCGTCCTCATTGAGACGGGGAGAAATCTATCGAGTCGGTTGGTTGGTCGAGAACGCGGAGCAATGTCTTTGATTCAAAGCGCGATTGCCGCAACCAGGACCAACGTTATAGGAGGGAGGACTGCGTCACTAAGCCATTGCTTGGCGGTTTAGTGCTGGCAGATAGGTGCTGAAGCGTCGCACTGAAGTCTGCCCGTGGTGACTTTATGAGTCTGCAACCGCATTAAGACTGAGTTGCAAGATTTGTTATAGTCCGGCGATGAGGGGATTACAAGACACCAACGTGACGACTCTTTGCAAGACGTTCAGGACTGTGTCCCCTGCCTTCTAAGGTGCCGGTGCGACCAGGCAAACGTATTCCAAGTTGGCTGCCTCTACAGTGCCCTCCTTCGAGCCCATGGCCATAATTTACCAGGCTCGCCGTTGACCCGACTTCCGGCGGATAACCACGTACGAGCTCCGCTAAGGGTCCTCCTCTCTAACGAAAGTTTCTCCTTTTTTGCACCGGCCCACATAACCCGGATTTCGCTACCCACCAACGACTGTTCAGGGCTTCCTCGCTGAAGCGAGCACACACGGCATCGGTACTCGAATCTCTCCGTCGCTTTGATACGCGGCCGCGTCTTCGGACACCGATTTTTGAATCAAAGCCAAGGCCTCCGGCGACTGAGCTTTCAAAATTGCGGCGATGCGCACGCCGCCGCGCATCAGCAGGTCGAAAGGCGTTTCCGGCATGCAGATACGCAACGTCTGGCTGATTTCCTGGACGTGGGGCTCGTCAAATCCCGCTGCGACCAATACGCGTTCACATTCGTGCAAGTCGCTGAACCGGAAGAACGGCGGCCCAGGGGGTAGTGGAACATCCAGTCGACCGTGCGCCTCGATTGCCTTGAGCACCATCGCGAATCCGACGGCTTTGTCCGGTGTCGCCCACACAGTGAAGCCAATCCTGCCGCCGGGGCGGAGCACCCGAAACGTCTCGGTGAGTGCATTCTCCGGATGGGCGAAGTGCAACATCCCGAAGCTGATGCCAACGGCGTCGAAACTCTCGTCGGGAAAAGGCAGGTCTTCCGCGCTGCCAATACGGAACGTGAGCCCGGGATACATGCGCCCGGCCTGTTTGACCATCGCCTCCGCGAAATCGACACCAACAGCATCGGCGCCGCGTTGCGCGGCCGCGGCAGCGAGATAGCCAGGGCCCGATGCGACGTCCAGGAAACGGCCCCCCGGGCGGACTTCCAGTGCATCGAGCAGGGCGCTATTGGATTGTGTGGTCAAGTTGCCGAAATACGCATGGTAGGGCTGCGCGACCTTCTCCCAACCTTGGTGCTCGAAAGCACTGAAATCGTCTTGTTCCATTTCAGCATCTCCACGCTTCGTCGTGCTCGCACAAAACGATGTCGGACCAGCATGTCGTGCTCGGTCATCTTCAGGGTGAAAGTCAGACCTCCCGTCGAGGGGCCGCGACGGGTCCGCACATCACACTCTGTTATAGGTCTCCAGCGTTGCAGTTCAACGAACATTCAATGCGGCTCTAGACGCTGTGCAGCGGTGACCAGCTCTGCCACATTTGCGCTGCGGCGAACGGATATCGATGTTTTGCACGCCTGGCAACACAGGCTATTTGCAAGTGTTGGCTTCGCGTCTGCAACCATGATTCATGGTGTTAGCCGGGGCCCAACACTGCGGCATCCTTTCCATCCTCCGCTTACCGGGTCCCGCCGGTGCAGCGCAATGAAGCCTTTGTGTCACAAGCGAGACGAGCGAGCGGTGATTGCCGGGCATACTCATTGCGTCGTTGTGACAGCCCGTCACTCGAGTGGCGCTCAGACTACATCTCACTGGAGACAAACGTGCTGGCAACGAAATCGTGCACTGCAACCTGCGTCATTGACGGCATAGCCGTCACGCTCACATTCTTCCCTGACACTGGTGTCTTGCGAATTACCGACACCACTGGTGTCCGCTTAAGGGAGATAAGGTGGGCCGCTTCATGGCATAGCCTTGTCACGACATTCCGCGAACTCAGCGAAACACCGGTAGAGGACCGTGCCGACCCTGAGACGCTCTTCGGTCGTCAGAACCGCGGCTTCGGGCGCATTGAAGAATCGATGGCCACGTTTAGCTGAGGTTGCGGAAATTCGAGCCATCGTCTCACGTCGTAATGCAGTTGGTTGTCTAAGTCGCGGTGACGTCGCGACGTTTGTTGTAAGCGTGGGTTCCATCCGTTGACTCGGGCGTTTGCGTCAGAGTGCTTGTAGACCATGGCCTGACGATAAGGAATTCCCGCGAGTCCTTACCATCCAGCCATTTGGGGCGTGTGCCCCATCCGGTCCAGGTTTGCCCGGTTTCTGGGTTCCTGTATCGCGGTGGGACGGGAGGCCGTCCACGCTTCCGGCCAACCAACTCACTCGGCGCGATACCATATTCGCGCATCAATGTGCGAATTTCCTGGATGGCGGCATCGCGTTCGATACGCCGTGCGCTTTCAATGCGCTTCTCAAGCTCAGCCAGGTCGGCCGAGAGCTCCCGATAGGTCTTCTTGCTCATAGCTCTCACTGCAAGTTCTTCGTGAGTTGTCTCCGGAGGGTGACCGCTAGCTGTTGCAGAATGTCAGGCAGCAAAACCTGTGCGTCCAGTGGTCCCACAACGGAGTATCCCGAGCCGGCGTCGCTGTCGAGAACGATGACGGCAGCGCAGCGCGCGCCCATCAGTTGCCGAACGTGATTGCACGCGGCATCAAATTGTCCGGCAGCTTCGCCGCCCTGCATGACCTTCGACTCAATGTTGTCGGCCATCGCGTCCTCATTAGGAAGTGAACACTCGGCGGACATTGTATGCCGACGGGGCGCAGTCAACGCTACACGAGATTGCCTCTCTCTGCTCCGAGAACATTTTGCATGAGCTAATCCAATGCATATCAATGCGCTGTCTCTCGTTGCCAATCCATCGGGTTACCAGGCATCCGAGACGCTTGCGTCGAGCGGGCCGTCCCAATAAAAGAGTCCCGTAAGAACTGGGGCTAACGTGTCCGACGAAGTTCACTTCAAGTGAAGAGGTTAAAGACACGAGTCGCGATGTCATTTAGACGCAGCATATCCCTAAAATCCAGATGGGCGGGGCCGCGGTCGGATGCAACCAGAATCTGCACGGCGGACTCCTTCATGCTCTGCCTTCGACATGCTCGTGCCGACACGGAAGACAACTGGTTCGCGCGTCATGGCTACGAATGAACGCTGGTCGAGGGGAGATTGCATCGGCGAGCGCCACTCTGGGGTTGGCAACAATCGTCCCCAATATCGGAGGACTTTCCGATGAACGCTACGAAGCAGTGGAGCACCAAACTCACTGGCGACCTGGACTCCCCTGCCATCTATGTTCGCGTGAAAGACCGCAGATGAATCGTCGCGGGCGCCACGCCGACCGAGGTGCGAGCACCAGGACGCATCTGGACTCACAGGGTACCAACTCGTGAGCCAAAGATTCCCACGAAGAGCGGACTAGGCGACATGGGTCTGCCCTGTTGCAAAGCCAGTAACCGTCGAGATTGAGAACGGCGGCGAGACGCGTACAGGCGTTCAGCGGCGGAACAGTGATTCCGCGTCGCCAATATTGCACGTCGTCTTCACTCACACCTAGACGCACGCGCCGCCAACGACTTTGCGCTTCGAGTTAGACAGCACTCCATAACGGCTTCGGCCGGCTGACTGCAACCCTTTTTTGCGGCGTTGCACACACCCAGGTAAATGTTCATGTATTACCTCCAGGCAAGGCTCCAAGGGTTGGCCGGGTTTTCCCTGGCTCACCGTTGTGCGCCAATACCAACGGGGCATTCAGCGTCTCCGGTACACGCCGCGCGTCACCGCAACGCAGCAAACGATTGACATTCGCACACCCAGTCCTAGAATGAGTCATGTTGCATCGCACCAACTTTCCTACTCCGTGGCTCGTCGTTTGTAATGCCGTTCGGCGGTGTTCCGAAGACTTGCCACGTCCACCCTTATGGAGTTAGTGATGAGCAGTCTCGCCCCTGAACAACTTTTCGCGGCGCAGAAGGTCGTTTTCGAAACAATATCCGGACTCCTGAGCAAGTTCTTCGGTGGCATTGAAAAGCTGGTTGAGCTGAACCTGCAAGCGGTCAAATCGACGCTCACCGAAAATCAGGAAATCACGGCCAAGGCGCTTTCGGTTAAAGACCCACAGGACTTGTTCGCTCTGCAGGCCAGCTATACGCAGTCCGTGACAGATAAAGCGCAGTCGTACGGCCGTAACGTGTACGAAATCATCTCCAGCACGCAAGGTGAATTCGCGGCGGCGGCTGAAGCGCAGTTCCAGCAGTACTATCGCGAGACGCAAGAGTTCGTCGACAAGTTCGCGAAGTACGCACCGGCCGGAAGCGAAACCGCCGTGGCAGCATGGAAGACATTCATCACGACGGCCAGCGAAACGGCCAGCACGACGTATGAAGCTGCCAAAAACGCTACGAAGCAAGCGGTTGAGATTGCCGAAAGCAATGTTAGCGCTGCGTCGTCGGCCTCGGCCAAGCGGACTCGACAGGCCGTTGTACCAGTCGCCGCCGCTGAGGAGTAACAGCGTTTTTGACGTCGGCCACCGTCGTCTAATTCTTCAAGCGAGCCCCTGCTCGCTTTTTTTTGCGCGCGGCCTTCTGGAGCACGGCGGCGTCCAGCGCGCCTCGGACGGCGTCATGGAGCAGTGGCCTGAGCTAAAAATTTGCAGGCATGGTTGCGCGGGTAGCGACCGTTGCTTCGTTGCGTTGCTTCCACTGTCAATCATGCGATTTGACCAGACTCCTTGTGGCCGAAACTTCGTCATGCCAAGTCCAATGGGGCACGACCGAACCAACGGGAGCGAGGTTGAAGGAGAAGCGGATGACCTCCGCAGAAAAGTCTTTGCATTTGCTGGTTGAAAAATGGCTGACGCCAACTTCCGCGACGCCAGTTCGGGTAACCCGATTCGGTCGCACAGCCTCTAATGGGAGACGTTATGTATGCGTTGAGGCACTGCGACCCGAAGGCCCGGTTGCACTCTTTTTCTTCCGGCACGATGACGGTACCTGGCGCGTGTTCCCGCCTGAGAGCAGGAGCTAACAATACGTGCTTACACAAGTGCCGTGTGATTGCGTTAGACGTCGCCGCTCGCTCCGCCCGGACCGAGCGGCCGCGCCCAGCCACAGCGGTGCTAATACTACCGGGTGTTTATCATGTATGCGTTCTCTCGGCGCTGGAGGTGCACGCGGCCGGAATCGCGCCTTGGGTAGCGCTATTTTGTCGCAAGGAGCCATATGCTCACAGTAAGGAAGCCAACTGATGAAGCACTTGCGCTGGAACGAGTGGTGAATGCGGCTCACGCAGTGCAAGCTGCGCTGACCGCTCTTAAACCGCGCTTTGCTTCGGATGGAGACGGACAGCCGTCGACGCTGGAGCTGGTGGCGTTCGAAGTCTCGATGCAAGAACTGAAAGACGCGCGCGAAGCGTTTGACATCCTCATGTCCCGCACGTCAGGCGAAAATTCGACAGCGACGCATCTGTAGCATGCAGCTCGTCACCGGTTCACCCGTTGATTGTGACGTCCCGCAGCAGGCAGCGTCGTAGCTCAACTTGGCCGGTGGGTGCAGCCGACGCCGCGACGAATGTTCGGCCGGGCAATCGAACCCCGATGAAATGCAAGCAATGGGAGATGTTTCATGCGTATCAACGGTGCGACAGGCACGATGATTCTGATGACTGAGCGAGACGACACGACCGGCCAAGACGTGCGCGTCTTGCGCTTGGAAGCAGCGGCAGACGGCAAGGCCGTCCTGCTCATCGACGTCGACCAACGGAAGCCTGGCATTCATCGCGAAATACGCTACGAGATTACTGCCGCAGAGTTGATTGCAGCGATTCGTGCGCATGGTGCTGAGTTGCCCGGGGAGCAGCCCAATCCGTGAAGTACGCTATAACTCGGGGCCGATGGACCAGCACCGGTGTTCCACCGCCCACTACGTCCAACCTGGCCGCAACCCGGAATGGCGCGCTGGCGAGCCAACGGCTTACGAGCGTGTCGCGTTCCCAGGTGCGATTTCCCGAACCGCTAGTGACATTCCGTACAATGGGCATTCAATTGCGCCGGCAAACCCTGTGGGACCGTTATTGGCAGTTAAACGTTGAACTCAGACACGCATCATCAAACCCTTGGCGTTGCGAGCACCGCGACGACCGGCACGCCTCTGTGCGGCACCATTATCAACCTCCCCATCATCAGCTTCACCATCACGAGCGCTCGCACGGGTAAGCATCGCGCGCGAACAACGCAGGCTCCGGTAGAGAACGGTTTGTCCTGCTATGGGAAAACCGTTTGTCGGCTTTACCGTCTAGGTCTATACGCGCACCGCCAGGTCTAGCTCTCACTCTTGGCCACTAACTAAGGCTAACCATTCACTTTTTCGCAGCGATGCGGGTAGCCGCGCGTCCCATCGAGGAGTGACCGCGGAGGCGCAGATGACAGAATCGTAATCTGCCGGTCAGCCCACGGTCAGTTTAAAAGGTCAATATAAGGACATTGCCTTGTGGACTGGGGGTGCCGACCTATGCCGGTCCTGCATTGCTACCCCTTCCGGGTAGAGACATCATGAAACTCGTTGCATGCAAACGACATTTTTAACGAGCCAGGCATACGGATGGTGAGCATCGCCTTGGTGCTGGCCGACTCGGTGAACTGCACAGTCTGGCCACAGGAGGTTCAACATGAAACTAGACGCCAGCACGTTTGTGCGACTGCGCCGTCTCGCTCCGGTTCTCGATGACGTACTCAACGCGCGCGAAGTCGAGCATGCAGACCAGTCCGTAGACCTTGCTTCACTTGCTCAGCTATGCTCACAGTTGTTCAACGCGTACCACTGCGAACACCCGGACGAGATTGCGCAAGCGCGACTCGACGCTCTCGAGTCGCAGCAACACACTTCATCTGACCTAGCCCGAGCGGCATGAGTCTGACTGCTGCATCGGGAGGCACCTGTTGGTGCCATACGAGCAGTACACGCGGCAGTCCCCGCGTTTCCGCCGGATAACCGACTTGCAGTGCTCGCATTCGTAAAACCACGCACAGGCGTTGACAGACATCGTCTCGTCTTTCCTGTGTCCGCACGCTGGACACAGGATGGTGGAATTCAACACGACCGCAGCCACAACTGCTCCTGCTCAACACGGGACAGCTACCTTCACTGGACATGGTTCAGCGTAGTACGCGGCGCCCGCCACCAACTCATGTGGGAGCAGTCAACCAACAACGCAACTGCGGGCTACCTGAAACCACAACGTCGAACGCTAGCGACCCGCGTTCTCGGGCCGATATGAAAGCAACGCGGGAACGTTCACGTCTTCATCTATTTCAGGCCGGAATATCTGCTCATGGTCGAGGGAAATGGCAAAGTGTTCGCGTTCGGCTGCCGTCGCTGCTTGCAGCACCGGAAACCAGTCCAGTGGAAATTGAATAGCCGGACCGTCGGACATGTCGAGAAACAGGTGCATGCTGTCGAAATGCACGTCCACCGCAGCGCGGTTCATGGTTATCTCCTGAGAGCGGAATCATCACAAAGATAGGTCGCGGCCGAGCGGCATTCAAGAACGAATGTGATTCGAGAATCCACAGGAAAGCTCTGGGCAGAGTTGGCCATTGGTCCGTACACATGGGAGTCAAGACTTATCCACTTGCGTTGCGGGAAGCACGAGTTATCCACAAAATCTGTTCGCAAATCTGTGCATAATTCGCCCGAAGTTGTTCATCGGACAGACCAGCGTCAATGCCGGACTCCCGGCTCAAGCCGGCGCCCGCGTAACTGCTAAGCAGCGGACGTTGCGGCATCGACTGGAAAATCCAGCCCTTCGAATTCATAGACGAACATTTCGTAGCCTGCTTGCACGCCGAGCTCGTCCGACCTTTATCAGATGATTCTATGTGCAGACACATGGACGCAACACCGACTCCCTGAGGGGATGCTGCGATGAGAGCCGCAGAGGCTTGGGCCGACGCCAACGGGGAATGGCGTAAGAGAACAGACGAAGAACCGGCGTCGTCGCTTGACCCTCTACCGCGGAGGCGGCGGGTCGCTTTTTCGCAGACTAAGGAACGGGTGCGGACGCAATTGCGATGCACGAGATGTCATCGGGCAAACGCTCAGGCATTGATTTTCCGGTTCCGTGGAAAAGAGCCCCCGCTCGACACGCTTTGCCCCGTCCATCAACCGAGCGGTCTGTGAGCCCGAAGCCGGAAGCTTGTGTAGAAGCGCTCGCGCCTTATCGTATTGGACAGGAATGAAAGCAGCGCGGCAACGTTCAGGTCCTCATCGATTTCAGGCCAGAACAGCTGCTGTCGGTCCAGCGAAATGGCAAAATGCTCGCGCTCCGTTGCCGTCGCCACCTTCAGAACAGGAAACCAGTTCAGTGGGAATCGCACGGCCTGACCGTCGGACAGGTTGAGAAACAGATGTGTATTGTCGAAACGCACGTCAACAACGACGCCGTGCATGGTCACCTCCTGAACGGGAAGCATCTGAACGACAGACTGTCGCAGGTTGCGCTCAACAAAAAACGCTGACAAGTAAGTTGCCCCCAGCATCGGGATTGAAGTGGGGTGTCCTCTTCACCTGGGGGCAACCCATTGATGGCGATAGCAACGCCGCCCCCTCGAAACTCTCGCAATGACCCCACTTCTGCCGCCGCCGGCTCGGGAACACCGCTTGCGCGCCACTGCAGTACCTTTTTCGAAGGGGGTAAATCATGGGCTCAATCAACCCGCAAGGTGGCACCCAACTCGGAGCCGGCATCGTCGGCGGTGGTATGGGCGAAGGGCCGGGGCCGGATGTCATGGCCGCAGCAACGCTCGATGGGAACAAGGTCATGTCTTCTGACGGCGAACACGTGGGGAAGATTTCAGACATCATGCTGGACGTCCGGAATGGACGCATCGCCTATGCCGTGCTTTCTGAGGGCGGTTTCCTCGGAATGGGTTCTAACCTGCACGCCATCCCGTGGAGTGCATTAACTCTCGACACGGACGAGAAGTGCTTCGTCGTCGACATTGCCGCACAGCGCCTCAAGGACGACCCGGGTTTCGACAAGGACCACTGGCCGACGATGGCGGATGCGAAGTGGGGAGAGTCAACGTACAGCTACTATAACCGGCAGCCGTACTGGTCTGCGACCCATGAAGTGGTGGAAAACGACCCTGCCATCAGGCCGAGCGAGCGCTGAACACCAACGGGTAACCCGTGCCAGCAGGACGGCTAGTCTTTCACTCTAGAGCGTACGCCACCGCGACCCACCGCGGTGGCGTAAACGCGTGGCTCCAGCGACCAGGCGCGCGCAAATAGCTTGGTGAACTCGGCCATCTGGTGCATTACTTCGGTCGGAAATCGCAGGTTGCACTCATGGTTCTGCTCGTAGAGGTGAGTGTCCCGGTAACCATACAAAATTATCAATGAGCCGCAGCAAGTCCGTCTCGTCCGGGCGGGTACCTTCCATGACCGCCAGGGCGATCAGTTGCTGTTGAACGAAAGCGGCCCGCTCGCCGCCGCATGGTCGCGTGTCTGGGGCGAGCACACCTCACAGAGCAACAGTGGCGCCGCCAACCCCGAATTCAGCGGCACGATGGCCGGCGTGCAAGTGGGCCAGGATATCTACGCGGATCGCAGCGCAAGCGGCCATCGCAATCACTACGGCTTCTTCATCGGCTTTGCCCGCGCGCAAGGCGACGTGAACGGTTTCGCGCTCGGTTTCCCCGATCTGTCGGCCGGGCGGCTGTCGATCAATGCCTACAGCGCAGGCGCCTACTGGACGCACATCGGTCCGGGCGGCTGGTACACCGATGCGGTCGTGATGGGTAGCTCACTCACGCTCGATCCATCGTCGAATCAGGGCATCGGTGCGAGCACGCATGGGCATGCCGTGACGACCTCGCTGGAAGGCGGCTTGCCGATTCCACTGCGCGCCAATCTCAGTCTCGAACCGCAAGCACAACTGATCTGGCAGCACGCATCGATCAACGATCTCAACGACAGCATTTCGAACGTATCGTTTCACGCGGCAAACGGCCTCGTCGGTCGGCTCGGCCTACGCCTGCAAGGCAGCTTCGAAGGCGCGGGTGCGCAATGGCAACCCTATCTGCGCGCGAATCTGTGGCGCTATTTCAATGGCACCGATAGCGCGACCTTCGCCGGCACAACCGTGATTCCCACCGATGTCGCCGCCACGGCCGCCCAGTTCGGCATCGGCCTGGTCGCGCATTTGAGCGCGCGCGGCAGCGTATTCGCCACCGCGAGTTACGCCATGAACGTGAACGGCGAACACCGCAGCACGGTAGAGGGCAATCTGGGCGCGCGCTGGAGTTGGTAAGGGTTCAGAACTGATGCCGCATGCCGGCCATCAGACCGATCTGGCTACCCTTCTGCGCAAGGCCGATACCGTTGACGCCCTGCAACTGCGCTCCGATCAGGTCGCCCCGGTACAGCGAATAATCGCCTTCCAGATAGATATCGGTACGCAGGGACAGGTTGTAGTCGGCGACCAGTTGGTACTGCCATGCCGAACCGTTCTGCGCGGCGGTTTTGCCGTCCTGCAGCGTGCGCCAGACATTCGCTGCGAAGTGCCACTTGTTGCTGACCTGCTGCGTGATGCCGCCCATGATCATGCGGCGCCGCGAAAAGTCCGTGTATTTGAGCGCGGCCAACGCGGGCGCGGTGAACGGCCCGTTGGCGAAATTCGAAAAGCCGGCGTCATTCTGATTGACGATATAGCCGACGGAGAACCGGGTCAGGTTCCACGTGTACGACCCGCCGAAGGTCCACGCTTTAGCGGCGGCGCCGTTGACCGAATCTTTCGACTCCTGATACGCGCCGCCGAAGGTGAACGGCCCACCCGGTGCATAAGCCAGTGCCATGCCGATCTGGCTGCCGTACGAATTGCCCGCGTTGCCGCCGAATGCATAGCCGGCGGCAACATGGAAACCGTTATATTTCGCCTGATACTGCACCTGGTTGCTGGTCCAGATACCGCCTGTCATCGTCACTTCCGGCTGGAAGTTGAAATCGTACGGAATCCAGATATTGCTGCCGTAGCCGCCGATGGTAATGCCTTCGATCATCACGTTGTACTGACGGCCGAAGATCACCTGGCCAAGGGAATCCGAGCGCACACCCACTTGCGCCTCATTGAAGAACGGCAAGGTCGGATCGCTTTGGCCGGTATTCATGTAGAAACGGTTTTCGAGCTTGAAGAACGTAGACCAGCCGCCGCCCAGATCCTCGACGCCCCTTATCCCCCAGCGGCTTTCCGTCATGCCGCCGTTACCGAGTCCGATCGACGAATCGCCGGCCTGGTTTGCGTGGGTCAGGTAGTGCACACTTTCGTCGATCACGCCGTAGAGCGTCACGCTCGACTGAGCGTGCGCCATTTGACACGCCAGTGCCGCCGGCACGACTGCCATCGCCCACCTGCTCACGCGCTTCATTTCGTCTCCTCATACAGATTCCCGCTTTTCACGGAAATTTCGACACCGCCACGTCTGCTGCAAAGTACCGGCACGCTGTTCATTTGAGGCCGCGCAAATCGACAGGCAGGATGCGAAGTCCGCGTCGGAACCTTGCACGACAGCCAATTCAGGCTGTTTGAATAAGCTGACGAAATGCGCGTGGGTGAACCTTAGCGCGAAATAGGGGCTGTCAGAAAATAGTCTGACGTAAGTGTTGTTATGTCATCGAAGTGCTTGCAGCCTGAAAGAAGCACGCGTAGGCGATGGGGTCATCGCATTGCGGGGCAGATGGCTTTGATATCGTATGACTTATGGCAGCGACCCAACAAAATCCATGAGCACCACCGCCCGGCCCACGCGCCGCACCCTGGATAGCTTCGCCATCCTGCTGATGATCGGCTTGTGCGCGATCTGGGGACTCCAGCAAGTCGCGATCAAGAGCACCAACGCGGCACTGCCACCGGTATTCCAGGCGGGTTTGCGCTCGGCAATCGCGACTGTGCTCGTATGGGGCTGGGCGCGCTCGCGCGGTACGCCGCTCTTTCGCGACGACGGCACATTGGGCGCCGGCTTGCTCGCGGGCGTGCTGTTCGCGGGCGAGTTCGTGTGCATTTTCCTTGGCCTGACGCTGACCAGCGCTTCGCGTATGGCGGTCTTTCTGTACACCGCACCGTGCTTTACGGCGCTCGGGCTGCACTGGTTCGTCGACGGCGAGCGGATCCGGCGCATTCAGTGGCTCGGCATCCTGGTGGCGTTTGCGGGTATGGCGCTGGCGTTCGCCGACGGCTTCCCGCATGGCCACGGGGCGCAGGGCTCGACGCTGAAGGGCGTCGCCGGCGACGCGCTCGGCATGCTGGGCGGGATCACATGGGCCGCGACGACCGTGGTGGTGCGCGCCACGCGTCTCGCTTACACGAGCGCGAGCAAGACGCTGTTCTATCAATTGGCGGTGTCGGCGGTAGTGCTGCTCGCGCTCGCGCTGGGGCTCGGGCAGGCACGTGTGGAAACCGTCACGCCGCTGGCGGTGATGAGCCTCGCCTACCAGGCGGTGATCGTGGCGTTCGTCAGCTATCTGCTGTGGTTCTGGCTGTTGACGCGTTACATCGCGTCGCGCCTGTCGGTGTTCTCGTTCCTGACGCCGTTGTTCGGCGTGACCTTCGGCGTGCTGTTGCTGGGCGAGTCGTTCAGCCTGCGCTTTCTGATGGCCGCGGCGCTGGTGCTGGCCGGCATCGCGCTGGTCAATCTGCCGGCGAAGCGGGTCGCCGCTTAAGACGTGGGATGTTTCACGCGCGCTGCAGGACGCAGCGCGCTTCCTTCAAGACCGTGCAACGCAACTCAGGCGTCGTCATTCCCGGTTTCCGCGGCCGCGGCGCCGCGCGCAGGCGAAGCCGCCACGATCTGCGCGACGCGCACATATTCGGCCACCGGTACATCTTCAGCGCGGCGTTGCAGATCGAAGCCCAGCGCCTCGAAATCCACCGAGTCACGAAACGCGGCCAGCGTATTACGCAACATCTTGCGGCGCTGCGAGAAAGCCGCCGTCACCACTTCGCCGAGCACACGCTCGTCCACGGCCGGCAGTTCATGCAGTTCGTACGGGATCATCCGCACGATCGCCGAATCGACCTTCGGCGGCGGGTTGAATGCATCAGGCGGCACGTCGAGTTGCTTGTCGATCACGTAGCGGTATTGCAGCATCACCGAGAGGCGGCTGAACGCCTTGGTGCCCGGTTCCGCCACCATCCGCTCGACGACTTCGTTCTGCAGCATGAAGTGCTGATCGATCACGCGATGCGCGAATGCGGTCAGATGAAACAGCAGCGGGCTCGAAATGTTGTACGGCAGATTGCCGACAATACGCAGCGACGCCTTCTCGCCAGGTGCGGCCAGCGTGCCGAAGTCGAACGCGAGTGCATCGCCCGCATGCAGCTCGAGCAGGTCGCCGAATTTTGTCTTGAGGCGGCCGATCAGATCGCGATCCAGCTCGACGGCGTGCAACGGCGCTTCGGGCGTCGCCAGACGCTCGATCAGCGGCTCGGTGAGCGCGCCGAGCCCCGGCCCAATCTCGACCATGCGCTCGCCGCGCTGCGGCCGGATCACGTCGACGATCGAATCGATCACGCCCATATCGACCAGAAAATTCTGTCCGAAACGCTTGCGCGCGATATGGCCTTGGTGCCGGCCCGGTTGCTGTCTGCTGGTGGACATCGAAGAAACGCTAAAAAAAGAACTGCCTAAGAATTGGAACAAACCAGGAATACACGCAACGAATGCGCAACGATCGCGCAAACGTCAAGCACCCGGAAGACCCTGGGAAGCGCGGACGAAACCGCGCCGCGATCGCTGGCTCAGCCCGCGCGGCGGTGTTGTGCCATCGAAACCGCCGTATCGATCGCGGCGATCAGACTGCCCGAGTCGGCACGGCCGGTGCCGGCCAGATCGAGCGCGGTGCCGTGATCGACCGAAGTGCGGATGATCGGCAAGCCGAGCGTGATGTTGATGCCTTCGCCAAACGTTGCGTACTTCAACACCGGCAGGCCCTGGTCGTGGAACATCGCCAGCACGCAGTCGGCCTGCTCCAGATAACGCGGCTGGAACAAGGTGTCCGCCGGATAGGGGCCAGGCGCGTCGATGCCCTGCTCGTTCGCGAGCTTCAGAGCGGGAGAAATCACCTCGATTTCCTCGCGGCCCAGATAACCGTTTTCGCCCGCATGCGGGTTCAACCCCGTCACGAGGATGCGCGGCGCAGGCAGACCAAAGTGGTGGCGCAGATCGTGATCGACGATGCGCAGCGTCTCGACGATACCTTCGATCGTCAGCGCGGCGGACACGTCTTTGAGTGGCAGATGCGTGGTAGCGAGGGCAACGCGCAACGGACGCTTGCCGGTGCCGGCCAGCATCATCACCACGCGCGGCGTGTGCGTACGTTCGGCGAGATATTCCGTGTGGCCGGTGAACGGCACACCGGCATCGTTGATGGTGCTTTTTTGCAGCGGCGCTGTAACGATGGCGTCGAACGTGCCGGCCATGGCGCCATCGATCGCGCTGTCGAGCAGATCGAGCACGTAGCGGCCGTTGGCGGCGTCCAGCTTGCCGGCCAGCGAGGGTGCGCCGAGCGGCCGATGCTGCACCCGCACGCGCTTGCCGTCCGCCACCAGAAGAGCCCAATCGACACCTACCGCACGCGCGCGGTCAGCCAGCAAATCCGCATCGCCCAGCACGGTGAACTCCGCACCGGGCCAATGCGTCGCCGCGCCCGCCAGCGCCTGCGCGGTCAGCTCGGGACCGACGCCGGCAGGCTCGCCGGTCGTGATCGCGATCTGCAACGGAAGGCTGGTGGACTGCGCGGCGGTTGTCATGACGTTTATTGCGTGCTCGTCAGCTGCGGCTTCACTTCCACATAGGCGGTGTCGCGCAGTTCGCGCAACCAGTCGGCGTAGGCCTGTTCCGCCTTGCGCTGGCCGATTGCCTGACGCGCCAGATCCATCTGCTGCGAAACCGAGCCTTCCGATTCGCGACGGCTCAGCACCTGAATCAGGTGATAGCCGTATTCGCTGCGCACCGGGTCGCTGATCTGACCGTCCTGCAGGTTGTTCATGGCGCGCTCGAATTCCGGCACCGTCTCGCCCGGGCTGATCCAGCCGAGGTCGCCGCCTTGCGACGACGAACCGTCTTGCGAGTAGGTGTGGGCGAACTTCGCGAAGTCGCCGCCTGCGGCGATCTGGTTCTTGATTTCGAGCAGCTTCTGACGCGCTTGCGGCTCGGACATGCCGTCGCCGACGCGCAGCAGAATGTGGCGAACGTGCGTCTGTACGAGCTTCGGTGCGTCGGAGCTGGCACCCTGGCCCGTGCGACGATCGACGAGGCGCACGATTTCGAAGCCGTCGTTGGTACGGATCAGATCCGGGCTGACCTCGCCCGGACGCAGCGCCGAGGCGGCCTTGACGAACTCAGGCGGCAGCTTGGACGGCGTCACGAAACCCGTATCGCCGCCTTTCGACGCGTCCGGCGCTTGCGAATTCGACTTCGCCAGCTTTTCGAAGTTGCCGCCACCCTTGGCTTCGGTGAGCAGGGCCTGAGCCTTTTTCTGCGCGGCTTCGATGTCGGTTTCCGAGGCGTTCAGCGGCGCCTTCACGAAGATGTGCTGAAGGTGCAGATCGCTCGTCAGACCGGCGTTCGGTCCGCGCTGGCTGGCGATGTAGTTCGCGACCTCGGCGTCCGACACCGTGACCTTGCTGTCCACTTCCTTCTCACGCAGACGCGAGAGCGTGAGTTCGGTGCGTGCGTCGCTCGTGAAAGTGGCCCAAGGCACGCCTTGCGCCTCGATACGGGCACGGTAGGTGTCGAGTGTCAGGTTGTTCGCCTGCGCGAGCCGCTCGAGCGTTTTTTGCACAGCGGCGTCGTCGATGTTGATGCCGTCTTCTTTCGCCTTCTGCAACTGGATGCGTTCCAGCACCATCTGGTTGAGCACCTGCTGGCGCAACTGGTCCATCGGCGGGACCGGCGCGTTCTGCTGGTTCAGCCGGCGGGTGATCAGGCCGATGCGGTCGTCGAGCTCGCGCCGCGTGATGACACCGTTGTTGACCACTGCGGCGATGGTATCGACCGTCCGGCCGCTATTGCCGGACAGCGCCTGCGCCTGAACCGGCGCAACCGACAGGAAAGACGCCGCGGCGACAAGACCGGCCGCAAGCGTTGCCAAGCGAAGCTTTTTCATGATTGCCACAGATACTCCAATGATGTCGGGCGCGCCTGGCCCGTCTTTTCGCATTCTATAAATGATCGGGCGAGCGTCATTCGTAATTGGTGAAACGCGCTTCCGGCGGCGGCGGCGGGGGCAACGGCGTATAGCCCGCCACGCTGCTGCGGAACGCGGAAATCAGCCCGTTGTCGACGCTCGACAAGCCCTTGAACGTCAACTGCGCGAGAAACCGCGTGCTCGACTGATTCTGCCCCGACGTATTCAGACCGTTCGCATAACGCTGGATCCCGGCGCCGAGCGTCCAGCAGTCGGCGTCGTATTGCAGGCCGACCAGACCGTCGACGATCCGGTGCCCGCCCAGGTCGTAATTGAAACGGCCTACCCCGTACACACGGTGCGTCAGCGGCCACTGCCCCGAAATCAGCACCTGGTTGATCGGCTGGTTGTCCAGCGTGGTGTTCGCGCGGGTGTAGCGATACGCGACATTGATCACCTTGCCGCTGGCCGGACTGAACCCGAAGCCGATGCTCGTCTTCGTCAACTGGTTGTTGTCGGCATTATATTGGAACGCCGTTTCCGAAGCGAAACCGGCCCCGAGCTTGAGCGACGCACCCGCGATCAGGTCCGAATGCGTGGCCTGCGTGCTGGTCTGCGTAGGCAGCAGCGTGACGCGCTGGTCCCGAAAGTAATACTGCTGCGCGATCACGAAACGCGCGCGTTCGTCGCCCGTGGCCGGGTTGATGAAGCGCGTGGTAAGCGCCGCGGTCAGACGGTTCGCGTCGGCGATCCGGTCGTTACCGACGAACGTGTTCGGCGTGAAGATTTCCGCCAGTCCGAAGTCGGAGTCGGCCGTATCGAACAGCGGCGCGTTTTCCTGGTTGCGGTACGGCGTGTAGACGTAGTAGAGCCGCGGCTCCAGCGTCTGGATGTAATCCTCGCCGAAGATCCGCACCGAACGGTCGAAAATCAGCCCGGTGTCGAAGGAGAGCGTCGGGATCGACTCGGTGAAATTCTTCGGCGTACCGGGTGTGGCGATATTGTTCAGGTTGTACGACGCAAAGTGCCACTGCACCTTCGGCGTAACGAAGTAACCCGGCCCGACCACCGAATACGACAGGTATGGGTTGAACATCACCCGCTGGCCCTGGGTCGTGTCCGCGGTGGTGATGCGGAAATTCGTGTAGTCGGCTTCCGCGCCGTAGTCGAAGCCGCCGACGTTGTACTTCGCGTACTTCACGTTCAACTGCGGCTCGCGGCCGTACGGCGCAGTGGAAGGCGTCAGCGTCTGCCAGTGCTGTTCACGGGCGAGCACCGACCACGGGCCGTTGTTATAGGTCACCCCGGCTTCCTGTTGATACAGAAGCTGGGTGCCGTTCTGGAACTGACTGACCGACGACGACAGGTCTTCCGGATACGTGTTGTCCGAAACCTTGTTGTAGTAGATGTAACCGCCGAACCCGTTGCCGAAGTTCTGGTTGTGCTGGATGTACAGCGCGTAGCGATTGGTCTTCGTCAGTCGGTCGTTCGGCAGGTATTCACCGGTGATCGAGCCCGAATAGGTGGGCGACAGATAACGGAAGGTCGACTGCAACTGCACGCCGCGCTTCGAGATCAGCCGCGGCGTCACTGTCAGGTCGCGATTCGGCGCAATGTTGAAGTAGTACGGTACCGACAGTTCGAAGCCGTTCGACGAACTGATCGAGAACGTGGGCGGCAGAATGCCGCTGCGCCGATCGCCCGACAACGGGAACGACAGCCACGGCGAAGCGAATACCGGCACGCCCTGGAAGAACAGCACGCTGTTGTACGCGACGCCTTCGTCCGCGCCGGTGTCGAAATCGAACTCGCTGCCCTTGAGATACCAGCCTGGATTGTCCGTGCACGAGCAAGCCGTGTACGTGCCCTTCGTGAACACCGAGCGCTCGCTGTCGAGCAGATCGACGCGCTCTGCGCTGCCCGAGCCCCCCGTCACATTGAAGTGGTACTTCGGCGCGGACATGAAGCCTTCACTCGAGTCCACCCGCATATGCGCTTCCGGGCCGGCGAACGTGGCGCCGTTGTTGTTCAGGTGAACCTGGCCGTATGCGTCGGCCATGTCCGTGTCCTGATCGTAGTGCAGCGCGTCGGCCTTGATCACGAAGGTATTGCGCCGCACCTCGGCCGAGCCTTTCGCGGCCATGTCCTGGTCGGTGGTGCCGCTCGTCGTGTCGCCGAGCACGAAGGTGGCCGCCTTCTGGCCTTCCGGCAATGGATGTTCTTCGAGCTGCGGGGCGAGCTGCATGCCCCATGGCGCGTCGATAGGCTGCGGCTGCGCGGCCTCCCCCACCAACTGGGCGTGCGCAAGCGCGGGCATCAGGCCCGGAACGGCGATCAACGCCGCGACGAGCCGCCTTTTGCGCGGCACTACAGCACAAGAGGGAGTCGTTTGGGAAAGCTGTCTAGGCGGCATGTATCGTTTGGCGAATCGGCCCGTCCGTCAGCTTTTGTAGTCACGATCCACCGCCTGCACATCCCGACCGTGACAGTCGGCTGCACATCAATATTTACAATCTGTCGAACGATGAGGCGGGCGGTAAAGCGGAACACGCGAAAGCTGGCGTGAGTCGCGTCAAAAAAGTCGTGGGGTATTATATGGCAAGACGTTGCCCCTCTGAATTTGCCGCCGGTTTTCATGACGCTGCCCCCTGCCAAAAACGCTACCCAAGATTCCTCCGACAGCCGCCTTGAACTGCTCAAGGCCTGGCTGAACGCCCACGCAGCGCGCTATGCGCTCGATCTCGACACGCTTGCGCCGGCTTCGTCCGACGCCAGTTTTCGCCGCTATTTCCGGCTTGCCGGTAAGGCGGCGGAAGGCGAAAGCGCCGGCACCCTGATCGCCGTCGATGCCCCGCCGCCCGAAAAGTGCCGCGAATTTGTGCAAATCGCACAATTGCTCGAGGCCGCCAACGTGCATGTGCCGCGCGTGCTGGAGGTCGATTTCGACGCCGGCTTCATGCTCGTCACCGATCTGGGCACCGATTCGTACCTCGGCGCGCTCACCGGGGCGCAAAGCGGCGATGACCCGCGCCGTGCCCGCACCTTGATGCGCGACGCGCTCGACGCGCTGATCCGCTGGCAGCTCACCTCGCGCGAAGACGTGCTGCCGCCGTTCGACGAAGCCTTCCTGCGCCGCGAGATGGAGTTGCTGCCTGAGTGGTTCATCGGCCGCCATCTGGGCCGCGAGGTCGACGACAAGACCCGTGCGCTGCTCGATCGCACCTTCGCGCTGCTGATCGCGAGCGCCCGTGCGCAACCGCAGGTGTTCATGCTGCGTGATTTTATGCCGCGCAATCTGATGGTCGCCGCGGCCCCCAACCCGGTGAATCCCGGCGTGCTGGACTTCCAGGACGCGGTGTACGGCCCGATCACTTACGACGTCGCCTCGTTGCTGCGCGATGCCTTCCTCGGCTGGGACGAAGAATTCGAACTGGATTGCTTCGTGTACTACTGGGAGCGCGCGAAAAAAGCCGGCCTGCCGGTCGATCCGGATTTCGGCGAGTTCTACCGCCAGCTCGAATGGATGGGCCTGCAACGGCACATCAAGGTGCTGGGGCTGTTCTGCCGGATCAACTACCGTGACAGCAAACCGCATTACATGAAGGATCTGCCGCGTTTCATCGGCCATGCCCGCAAGGTCGCGGAACGCTATGCGCCGCTGCGTCCGTTCGCCAAGCTGCTCGACGAGCTCGAAGGCCGCGCGAATGAAGTCGGCTACACGTTCTGACCGATGACGATGTCTCTGAAGAAAGCGATGATTTTCGCCGCCGGGCGCGGCGAGCGCATGCGTCCGTTGACCGACACGTGCCCGAAGCCTTTGCTCGTAGTGGGCGGCAAGCCGTTGATCGTGTGGCAGATCGAACGCCTCGCGCGCGCCGGTTTTCAAACCATTGTGATCAATCACGCGTGGCTCGGCGAGCAGATCGAGGCCGCGCTCGGCGACGGTTCGCGCTGGGGCGTGCAATTGCGTTATTCGGCCGAGCATGAAGCATTGGAAACTGCCGGAGGGGTCGTGCAGGCGTTGCCGCTGCTCGAAGATGACGGAGCTAGCGAAGTGTTCGTCGCGGTAAGCGGTGACGTATACGCGGATTTCGATTACGCCGCGCTGAATGCTCGCGCTGAGACGCTGGCGGCGTTGCGCGAACCCGGCATGCATCTAGTGATGGTGCCGAACCCGGCGTTTCATCCGAACGGCGACTTTGGTCTGGTCGACGGCGTGCTGTCGCTCGAGGCGCAACCGCGCTTCACGTTCGGCAATATCGGTCTGTACGACACGCGCATGTTTCGCGATCTGCCGCGCGGCACGCGGCGCGCGCTAACGCCTTACTATCGCGAGACGATTGCAAACGGTCTCGCGAGCGGCGAGTTGTATGAAGGCTTGTGGGAAAACGTCGGTACGCCCGCGCAACTGCAGACTTTGGGTCAGCGTGTGAGCGCGCGCTGAGTACAGCAGGGTGTCGAGCGGCACCGTGCGGTATCGTGCGATAACGCGGCGCCAACGCCGCCGCAAGACTCACCGCCCACCATCCCCCGCCCCGATCGTTTCAGCCGACTCCGGCGCCTCCGCAGCACGTTGCTGCTGCAACGCCCACATCTGCGCGAACAACCCGTTCGCATGCAGCAACTCGGCGTGCGTCCCACGCTCGACGATCCGTCCTTTGTCCATCACGATGATCTGCTGCGCGTGCACGACCGTCGAAAGCCGGTGGGCGATGATCAGCGTCGTGCGCTCGCGGGCGATCTGGTCGAGCTCGTGCTGGATCGCGCGCTCCGAACGCGAATCGAGCGCCGACGTCGCCTCGTCGAACAGCAGGATCGGCGGATTCTTGAGGATGGTCCGCGCAATCGCCACACGCTGCTTCTCTCCGCCGGACAACTTCAGGCCACGCTCGCCGACCGGCGTCTCGTACCCCTTCGGCAGCCCTTCGATGAAGTCGTGAATATGCGCCGCGCGCGCCGCCGCGATCACTTCCTCGCGCGTGGCCGACGGACGTCCGTAAGCGATGTTGTAGTAGATCGAATCGTTGAACAGCACCGTATCCTGCGGCACGATGCCGATCGAAGCACGCAGCGAATCCTGCGTGACATCGCGAATATCCTGACCGTCGATGGTGATCGCGCCGCCCGTCGCGCGGTCCAGATCGTAGAAGCGGAACATCAGCCGCGCGAGCGTCGATTTGCCCGAACCGCTATGGCCGACCACCGCCGTGGTGCCGCCCGCCGGAATCGTGAAGCTGACGTCGTGCAGAATCTGCCGCGCCGGCTCATACGAGAAGTTCACATGCTCGAAGCGCACCTGCGCACCGCTCACCCGCAGCTCGGGTGCGTCAGGCACATCGGGCACTTCCTGGGCCGCGCCAAGCAGCGTGAACATGCGATCCATGTCGGTAAGGCTTTGCTTCAATTCCCGATATACGACGCCGAGAAAATTCAGCGGAATATAGAGCTGCAACATGAAGGTGTTGATCAGCACCAGATCGCCGAGCGTGAGGCGCCCGGCCATCACGCCTTCGGTCGCGCGCCACAGAATGAACACGAGCCCCGTGCCGATGATCGCCTGCTGCCCGAAGTTCAGCGCCGACAAGGAGCGTTGCGATTTGATCGCTGCCGTGCGATAGCGTTTGAGGTTTTCGTCGTAACGGTGTGCTTCCCACTCTTCATTGCCGAAGTACTTCACTGTCTCGTAGTTGAGCAGCGAATCGATCGCGCGCGAATTCGCCTTTGAATCGAGGTCGTTCATCGTGCGGCGAAAATGCGTACGCCATTCGGTGACTTTCACGGTGAACGTGATGTACACGGCGAGCGCAATGAACGTGACGATCGCGTAATACGCCTCGTATTTGACGACGAAAAAACCCAGCACGAGGCCGACTTCGACCAGTGTCGGCAAGATGCTGTACAGCGAATACGAAATCAGTTGCGTGATGCCGCGTGTGCCGCGTTCGATATCGCGCGACATGCCGCCCGTCTGCCGATCGAGATGGAACCGCAAAGACAGTGCATGCAAGTGGCGGAACACTTTCAGCGCGAGTTGCCGCACCGCGCTTTCGGTCACCTTCGAAAACAGGATTTCGCGCAGTTCGGTGAAGAGCGAAGTGGACAACCTCACCACCGCATAGGCGACCACCAGCAAACCGACGCCGCCCAGCAGCACGATGGCCGGCGAATCGTGCGCGCGGCCGAGCGCGGTGAGATGCTGCACCGACGCGAGGCTGTCGACGATCCGTTTCATCACGATCGGCACGCCGAGATTGGCGACCTTCGCGCCGATCAGGCAGCTCAGCGCGAAGCCGACGCGCCATTTATAGGTGGCGAGGTAGGGCAGCAGCGACAGGATCGTTTGCCAGTCGTTGCGTGGCTGGGTCGAGATCGGGGAAGGTTCGGACGAGGGCGTACGGCGCATGGGATCGGCTGGGGAGAGTGTGGAAGCGACGGAGTTCGCAGCGGCGCGCCGACCGGCAGCGTGCCAACCTGGCATCCTGCTTTATGTCGCGCGACCCGGCTGGGCGCTTTCCCGTACAATTCCTGATCTTTCTATTGTCGCAGAAGCTGGCTGGCGCCGCTTTTCATCCCCATGACCGATCTCCTTCAACTTCCGCAAAAGCATTGCGCGCTGCGCGTCGTACCGCAACCGTCGGACGCGAATGTCCACGGCGACGTGTTCGGTGGCTGGATCATGGCGCAAGTGGATATCGCCGGTTCGATTCCGGCAAGCCGCCGCGCCAACGGGCGGGTGGCGACCATCGCGGTCAATTCGTTTGTCTTCAAGCAGCCGGTGTTCGTCGGCGATCTGCTGAGCTTCTACGCGGATATCGTCAAGACGGGCACCACGTCGGTGACGGTGGCGGTCGAGGTTTACGCGCAGCGCATGAGCCTGACCGAAGACCTCGTGAAAGTGACCGAGGCGACCCTGACCTACGTCGCGACCGACAGCGACCGGCGCCCGCGCGCGTTGCCGGTGCTGGATTGAGCGGCAGACTTTGAACGAAAAAAGAGGCGCTTGGGCGCCTCTTTTAGCTTCATACGTCGTACTTTGCCAGGATCCCCAGCACAAGCACGACCGGACCGGCAACCTCCATCCGGCCCGCAGCCGCTTACTGGCTCGCCGCCGCGGCGGCCGCCGCCTTCTTCTGCGCGTTCTGGAGATCCGTCGGATAGTTCGGATCGTTGCGCGCCGGGTTATACCCGTTGCTTTCCAGTTGCTTCAACTCGGCATTTTTCTTCGCCCGCGCCTGCTTGCGGGCAGCCTTACGTTGCGCCTTGGCGGCTGCCTTGGACGCGGCCGATGGCGTGGCGGCAGCGGCTTCATCGGCCGCCGGAGCACTACCGCCGCTTTGCGCGAACGCCGGTGCAACCGAAGCCACACTCAGTACAACCGATGCGAACAGCACAGCCCATTTCTTTGCAGGTGAAGACGTCATTTTTCTCTCCAGTCGGATTGGCAGATATTCGACGGCGAAGCGCCCATGACCCAGGTGCGAGCAGCGAAAACCGGGCGCAACGCCACGTGAATCGATGCTTTGTGGTTCCCAGCGAAGTCAGAGATGGGAATCCCGAATATATACGACTGACCCTCGCGCGCAAACCGGTAATCCCCCGCGAGCGGCAACCTGCACGCGCCAATCGGCACCGAATCTCACCCGCCGCTACGCAAATAGACGTCGACCTGCGCTTCGATCCACTGCGCAAAATGCGCCTGCTTCGCGTTCAGGATTTCGCGTTGCTGCCACACCAGCCAGTACGGGTACCGGTACGGCACGCGGATATCGGTGATCTGTACCAGATCGCCGCGCGCCAACGCATGCGCGACCAGACTGCGCCGTTCGAGCGCGATGCCCTGCCCCAGCAAAACCGCGCCCAGCACGATGTTCGAATCGTTTGCAGACAGCACGACCGCCTCGGCGGCCGGCTCCGCCACCTGCGCCGCCTGGCACCAGTCGGCCCACGGCGTGTTGGGGCTGGAGATCAACGGACACGCGATCACGTCCTCGGCGGTGACGGGAAGGCGGCCACCCGGCGCGAGCGTGAAGTGCGGCGCCGCGACTACCAGCACTTCGTCGTCGAACAGTTTCTGCTGCGCAACGTCGGGCCAATGCCCTTGCCCCATGCGAATGCCGATGTCGCTCACGCCCTGGCGCAAATCCTCGACCTGCAGACTCGTCAGCAGACGGATTCGATAGTACGGATGTGTCTCGCGGAAACTCGCGAGACGCGGCACGAGCCAATGCTGCGCAAACGACGGCACGGTCGCGATGACCAGCTCGCTTTCGTGTGGGCGCGCCTGCGCGCGGCGCGTCGCCCGCGTAATGTCGCGCAACGCCGACCGTATTTCCAGCGCGTAGAGCCGGCCTTCCTCAGTAGGCCGCAGGGCGCGCGCTTCGCGCACGAACAGCGCAACGCCCATCGAATCTTCCAGCACCTTGATCTGCTGGCTCACCGCAGAGTGCGTGACATGCAATTCGCGCGCGGCCTGAGTCACACCGCCCAGGCGGGCGACGGCTTCGAAGCAGCGCAGAGCAGTGAGGGGCGGGATCGGCTTCATGTAAGAAATTCTGACGTAAACCGTCGATTAATGTCGCTTTTTTTGACTTGCCGAGCGCTTTAATCTATTAGTCTGATGCATCACAAGTACCGTCTGGCAAGCGAACAGCCGGCTCTTCGCCCGCTCAGGCCAACCATATAGATCTTCTAACGGAAATGAGATGAAACTGATCGGAATGCTGGATTCGCCCTACGTGCGCCGCGTCGCTATCTGCATGAAGTTGCTGAAGCTCGACTTCGAGCACCAGTCGATTTCCGTGTTCAGCACGTATGAAGCGTTCGCGAAGATCAACCCGGTTGTGAAAGCGCCCACACTGATCCTCGACAACGGTCAGAGCGTGATGGACTCGACGGTGATCCTGCAGTATCTCGCCACGCTCGCCGCGCCGGATCAGCGGATCTTCCCGTCACAGCCGGAGCACTGCCTGCGCGCCGCGCGCCTAACGGGTCTGGCGCTCGCCGCTTGTGAAAAGACCGTGCAGATCGTCTACGAACGCAATCTGCGTCCGGAGGAGAAACAGCATGAGCCGTGGGTCGCCCGCGTGACCGAGCAATTGCATGCCGCTTACCGCGAACTCGAAGAGGACCTCGCGGCGGCGCCGCTGCCGATCGAGCCAGGCCATTTCGGCGCGGCGGACGTGGCGGTGGCCGTCGCGTGGAATTTCACGCAAATGTACTTTTCGGAGATCGTCACCAAGGCGGCACATCCGCGCTTGCAGGCATTTTCCAAGGTAGCCGAACAACTACCGGTATTCATCGATACGCCTGCCGTCTGAGGCACGCGCAGCGGGGAGCGGAACGCCGAACTACACCGTCTCCGCTTCGCGCCCCACTCCCCCCTGAAACAACGCCGAAATCGCCTCCGTCGACAGCGGCTTCGCGAAGTAGAAGCCCTGCATCTCGTCGCACGCACGTTCCTTCAGAAAGTCGAGTTGCGCCGACGTCTCCACGCCTTCCGCGATCACCTGCAATTTCAGCGAATGCGCGAGCGCGATGATCGCCGAGGTGATCGTTTCATCGTCGCCCGACACGCCGATATCCGACACGAACGAGCGGTCGATCTTCAACCGGTCCACCGGGAAGCGCTTCAGATAGCTGAGACTCGAATAGCCGGTGCCGAAGTCGTCGATGGCGAGGCCGATGCCGAGCGCGTGCAGCTCGTTGAGCATCAACACCGCCTCCTCGGCATTGCGCATGATGGTGCTTTCGGTGAGCTCGAGTTCAAGATACTGCGGTTCGAGCCCCGTCTCGGCGAGCACCTGCATGACGAGCTTCGCGATATCGCGCTGCTGAAAAACGCGCGCCGACAGATTCACCGACACCCGCGCCGGCGGCAATCCTTCGTCCTGCCAGGCCTTGTTCTGGCGGCACGCCTCGCGCAAGACCCATTCCGACAGCGGCCCGATCAGCCCGCTCTCTTCTGCCACCGGAATGAACAACGACGGCAGCACCAAGCCGACTTCCGGATCGCGCCAGCGCACCAGCGCCTCGGTGCCGACGATCTGCCCGCTCACGATATCCACCTGCGGCTGGTAGTGCAGCAGGAATTCGTTGTCACGCAAGGCGCGGCGCAAGCGCCGTTCGAGATTCATGCGCGCGCCGGCGCTCGCATTCATTTCCGGCTGATAGAACTGGAACGTATTGCGGCCCATGTCCTTCGCGCGATACATCGCGAGGTCGGCCTTTTTCATCAGCGTTTCCGCGTCTTCGCCGTCCTGCGGGAAGAGGCTCGCGCCCATGCTGCAGCCGACATACAACTCGGTGCCGTCGAGCCAGACCGGTTCGGAGATCGATGCGCGCACCCGCTCCATCCATGCGATCAACGACTGCTCGTCGACGGTATCGGTCATCACGATCACGAACTCGTCGCCGCCGTGCCGCGCGACCGTGTCGCTGGTCCGCGTGCAACGGGCGAGCCGTTCGGCGACCACGCTCAGCAAGCGGTCGCCGACGCTATGGCCGAGGCTGTCGTTGACGTTCTTGAAGCCGTCCAGATCGATGAACACGACAGCGACGCCCTTGTGATGCCGCTGCGCCACGATCAACGCATGCTGCAGACGATCGCGCAGCAGGTTGCGGTTCGGCAGCCGCGTGAGACTGTCGTAGTTGGCCTGATATTCAAGCTGTTCCTGATAGCGGATCAGATCCGTCACATCATTGATCACGCCGATGTGGTGCGTAATCACGCCCTCCGCATTCGGCACGGGCGCAATGAACAGTTGATTCCAGAACAGCGCGCCGTCCTTGCGATAGTTGCGCACCACGGCGCTCACCTCGCGATTCGCGGCGAGCGCCTGGCGGATCAAGGCGACGCCTTCCTGGTCGCGGTCGTCGCGCTGCAGCACACGGCAATCGTGACCGATCACTTCGGCGGGATCGTAGCCGGTGATCCGCATGAACGCGGGGTTCACGTATTCGATCAGATTGCCCGACGGCGACGGCGCGGTAATCAGAATCGCGTTGACGCTCGCATCGAGCGCGCGGCTTTGCAGACGCAAAGCCAGATCGGCGCGCTTGCGCTCGGTGATGTCCGTGTACGAACCGAGTACGCCGATCACGCGGCCGTCGCCGTCGGTGAACGGCAGCTTGCTCGTGACCGTGGTGCGGTGCACGCCGTCGATCACCAGGTCGACCTCGAAACTCATCTTCGGCACGCCGGTGGTCACCACCTCCTTGTCGTGCTCGTTCAGCAGGTCGGCGAAGGCGCGCCACGGCATGTCGCTGTCGCTCTTGCCCACCACCTGCTCGGGGTAAGAAAGCCCCGCATCGCGCGCAAACGCCATATTGCAGCCGAGATAACGCGACTCGTGATCCTTCCAGAAAATGCGCTGCGGGATGTTGTCCATCACCGTTTCGAGCATCTGGTTCGAACGCTGCGCTTCGGCTTCGGTATTGATCTGTTCGGTGACGTCGTCGGCCAGCACGAAGAAAGCGGCGCGGCCCATGAAGTTGAGTGCGTGATACGAAATGTCAGCGCTGATCGTCGAGCCGTCCTTGCGCCGGTGATGCCAGACACCCGCCATCGTGCGGCCGTGTTGCGCGGTGTCGCTGCGCTGCATGTGCGATTCGAGGCGCGAGATTTCGCCATTCGGCCGGATCGCGCGAATCGTCATGCTGAGGAATTCGCTTTCCGAGTAACCGTATTGCTGAATCGCCGCCGCGTTGACGGCGAGAAAGCGCAAGGTCTCGCGATCGAAAATGTACATCGGCACCGGATGGTCGTCGAACAGGCCACGGAAGCGCTCATCGTTGCGGCCGAGCGCGCGCACCGTGCGCAGTTTCTCCCGCGCACTGCTTTCGCGGGCGCCGAACGTGAAGATCAGAAGCGCGCTGCCGGCCAGCATCGTCACGATCAGCAGAAACATGGCGCGCTGGGTTTCGTTCGCGGAACTCGCGAGCGACGCCTGCAACGCCTCATTCTCCTGTTTGCGCAACGCCGCCAGACCGTCTTCCACACGGCCGAGACCCAGCCCGAGATGCGTATAGGTCGACGCCGCCCAGGCGCGCGACTCGTTTGGCGTGGTGCTGGCGCTCTTCAGGAGCGCATCGTCGATATCGTGTTGCAGCGCGTGACTGTCCGCGCCCAGCCTCGCGAGCGTGTCGAGCATGGCCGGATCGCCGGCGAGCTCTTCGCGCAACTCGCGCTCCAGAGCTGCCAGCGAAGCCGCCATGGCGGCGGCCTCGTTGACAGGCGCGGCCTCGCCCGTTGCTTCGAAACGGCCGAGCGCGGCCAGCCCGCCGTCGAGCGCCGTATGGTAGGCGTCGAGGTTCTGACGCACGCTCATCGAAAGCAGCATGCGCGCGTCGGCGTCGCGCTGGCCGCAAATCTGCGTATAGGCGACGAACGCGTTCGCGCCGACCGCCGCGGCGACGACCGCCAGATTGATCAGCAGCCGCTTCGATAAAAAAGGAGTCATGGGTTCCGAACGTCAATCGTTCTGAGGGCGGGAGCGCGGGGTCGCTTTCGGTGCGTCGGGTCGCACCGAGTCGAGTCTTTTTACGCGCCAACCCATGGATAACGGCAGAGTTCGGAACAGATTGAGGGGGCGAGGAGAAATATTTCGCGGATTGAGCTGGGGCGTCTGGCTGGAGGTGCCTGGGCGGCAGCGGCTGGCCGGACGTCCCTTGGTCTGTACTAACCGGCCGCACCTAGCCGGCCGCACCAAATTCCTTCATTGCGGGGACGAAGTCGTGGTTGCTTTCCGGCTTGCGCGACAATTTGGCGAGTACGTAGCGCTCGAACGGCTCGAGTTCGGCCCACTGAGCGACACGCGGCGTGGGCAGGCCGGCCAGCCCCGCCTGATGCACTACGCCGTCCGGCACGGCATCCGTGCGGCGCCAGGCAGGCGCTTCCTCGGGCGTGAACCACTCCGGCTCGATATTCGCGTGCGTGCGCAACATCTCGAACAGAGCGTGGTCGAAATTCGGCTCGATTTCTGCGTCTTCTTCGACCGGAAATCGCGCCAGCAGCTTGCGGTCTTCGAGCGGCAGCATTTGCCACTGCTCAAGGGTGATGCGCAGCCCGAAGCGATCGAGATTGAAGCGCACCGACATCGGGATGTAGGTGAAATTCTCCGAGGACGCGACTTCGAAGTTGAACAGAAGCGGTGCTTCGTTGAGTCCCATGACAGTATTCCTCTTTGGTGGCGGGCAACGCGCAAGCCCAGCTTGAGGTATTTTAGAACCTTATTCGCGCGATAGCGGCGTGGTCTGGCGCTGCTTCGCGCCGCCGGGCAAGGCTGCAGGCCGTAGAAACGCGCGCAGCATGAAAGGAGTGAAGTCGCTTGAACGAACTGGACACAGACGGGCAGACGGGCGCCGTGGAGCGCCAGGTGCACCGGCATCGCGGCGCAGCGGTCGAAACCGTCACCGATCACGTCGGTCAGGAATGGCCCGTGGCGCTCGTCTTCAATGGCATCTCGCACGCGGTGATGATGTGCACGCCGCGCGATCTGGAAGCGTTCGCGGTCGGTTTCGCGATTTCGGAAGGGATCGTGGAGCGCGGCAGCGACATTCAGGACATCGAGGTCGAGCTGCACGACGATGACGAATTGCCGCACGCCGAAGTGCAATTGACGGTGGTGCAGCAGGCTTTCGTCGCGCTGAAGGAAAAGCGCCGCGCGCTCGCCGGGCGCACCGGCTGCGGCGTATGCGGGATCGAAAGCATCGATCTGCTGGATCTGAAACCGGAACGCGTGCCGGACACCGGCTTTTTGCAGCGGCTTGCGCCGGATGCGATCGCGCGTGCCGCGCGCGAGTTGCCCGAACACCAGGCGCTGACGCGTCTGACCGGCGGCCTGCACGCCGCCGCATGGTGCGATGCGGCAGGCGCGATCCGTTACGCCTTCGAAGACGTCGGCCGTCACAACGCGCTCGACAAGCTGATCGGCCAACTGGTGCTCGACCGCGCGGATACCCGGGAAGGTTTTGTGTTTCTGTCGAGCCGCGCCAGCTATGAGCTGGTGCGCAAGGCGGCGCGTGTCGACGTGCCGATGGTCGCCACGATTTCGGCGCCGTCTTCTCTGGCGATTGCGATTGCCCGTAAAGCGGGCGTACGGCTTGTCAGCTTCTGCCGGGAAACCAGCTACGTCGACTACGATACCTTGCAGCCGACGCAACCTTGAGCGTCTGAAACATTCTCAAGCGCCTGAGGCATTTTCAGGCACCCTCGAGGAGCGCCTGAACGCAGCCGGTCAGTCGAACTGCCGGAAATCCGGCTTGCGCTTCTCGAAGAACGCCTTGAACGCCTCGCGCGCTTCCGGCGCGATCAGCATCTTGGCGAAGTGCACCGCTTCCTCGCTCATCTGCGTTTGCAGTTCATGCTGGCTCGCGCGCTTCATCAGACTCTTCGTCAACCGCAGCGACGACGCCGGCAGCGCCGCCAGCTTCGCCGCTTGCGCGGCTGCAAACGCATCGACTTCAGCCGCGGGCAGCACGCGATTCACGAAACCCATACGGTGCGCTTCGGCAGCGTCGAACGCTTCGCCGAGCAGCAGCTTTTCCGCTGCTGCCTGATAGCCGGCCACGCGCTGCAACAGCAAACTCGACGCCGCTTCCGGACACAGCCCGAGTTGCGTGAACGGCAGCGAAAAGCTCGCCGTATTGGCTGCGTAGACCAGATCGCAATGCAGCAGGAGCGTCGTGCCGATGCCGACTGCCGGCCCCGCCACCGACGCCACCACCGGTTTTTCCGCCGAACTGAGCGCACGCAGGAACTGGAATACCGGCGCGTCTTCGCCGCCTGGCGGCTTCTTCATGAAGTCTTCGAGATCGTTGCCGGCGCTGAAAATGCCGGCGCTGCCGCGAATCAGAATCGCGCGGATCGATGTATCGCCATGCGCTTCGACCAATGCGTCGGACATCGTCTGATACATCGCGGCGGTGATCGCGTTTTTCCTTTCGGGCCGGTTGAAGGCAATCGTCAGCACGCCGTCGGCGCGCTCGACCAGAATATCCATTGTCATCTCCTCGTACTCCTCGCTACTGCTGAATGAAAAAACGGTTCGCAAGCCTGGCGGCCTGCGAACCGTTTATGCGGTTCCTAAGGGATCACTGCGGGGATCACAGGGGAGACCACTGCGGGAATCACCGCAGCGATCGCGACAAGGATCACCGACGGAACCTGAGCGAACATGATTACAGGCGTTCGATGATGCCCGCCGCGCCCATGCCGGTGCCGACGCACATCGTCACCATGCCGTACTTGAAGTTACGGCGGCGCAGGCCGTGCACTACCGTCGACGCACGAATCGCGCCCGTCGCACCCAGCGGGTGGCCGAGAGCGATCGCGCCGCCGAGCGGGTTGATCTTCGACGGATCGAGACCGAGGTCCTGAATCACCGCCAGCGATTGCGCGGCGAAGGCTTCGTTCAGCTCGATCCAGTCCATGTCCTCGATCTTCAGGCCGGCGGCCTTCAGTGCGGCCGGAATCGCTTCCTTCGGACCGATACCCATGATTTCCGGCGGCACGCCGCGCACGGCGAAGCTGACGAAACGGGCGAGCGGCGTCAGGTTGAATTCCTTCAGCATCTTTTCCGACACGACGATCAACGCGCCCGCGCCGTCCGATGTTTGCGAGCTGTTGCCCGCCGTCACCGAACCCTTGTTCGCGAACACCGCGCGCAGTTTCGCCAGACCTTCCAGCGACGTTTCCGCACGCGGGCCTTCGTCGAGCGCGACTTCACGCGTCTTGATACGCACTTCGCCGGTAGCGAGATCAGGGAAACGCTCGGTGATCGTGTACGCGGCGATTTCGTCGTTGAACTCACCAGCTTGCTGCGCGGCGATGGCGCGGCGATGCGATTCGACCGAGAACGCGTCTTGCGCTTCGCGGCTGATCTTCCAGCGCTCGGCGACCTTCTCCGCGGTCAGGCCCATGCCGTAGGCGATGCCGATGTCTTCATTGCGATCGAAGATATGCGGCGACATCGACGGCTTGTTGCCCATCATCGGCACCATGCTCATCGATTCGCAGCCGCCCGCGATCATCGCGTCCGATTCGCCGACGCGGATACGGTCAGCCGCCATAGCCAGCGCGGTGAGGCCCGAAGCACAGAAGCGGTTCACCGTGACGCCGCCCACCGTGTTCGGCAGGCCGGCCAGAAGTGCGCCCATGCGCGCGACGTTCAGGCCTTGTTCCGCTTCCGGAATCGCACAGCCGATGATGGCGTCTTCGATGACCTTGGTGTCGAGGCCGGGCACTTGCGCCACAGCCGATTTGATCGCGTGCACCAGCAGTTCGTCGGGGCGCGTGTTCTTGAACATCCCGCGCGGCGCCTTGCCGATCGGCGTGCGGCTCGCGGCGACGATGTATGCGTCTTGCAATTGCTTTGTCATTTGAGGCTCCTCGCTTAGTTGCGCACCGGCTTGCCGGTTTGCAGCATGCCCATGATCCGTTCCTGCGTCTTTTGCGTGCCGAGCAGATCGACGAACGCTTGACGCTCTAGTTTGAGCAGCCATTCTTCGTCGACGAGGCTGCCCGCTTCCACGTCACCACCACACACCGCTTCCGCGATGCGGCTGGCGATCAGGTAGTCGTGCTCGCTGATGAAACGGCCGTCGCGCATGTTGACGAGCGATGCCTTGATGGTTGCGATCGCCGAGCGGCCGGCCACCGGCACCTGCGTGACACGCAGCGGCGGACGGTATCCCGCGGCGGACAGCGCGCGCGCTTCCTTCTTCGCGATGTCGAGCAGTTCGAACACGTTGAAGACGATCGTGTCGGACGGCTTCAGATAGCCCATTGCGCGGGCGTCGAGCGCCGAGGCCGAAACCTTCGCCATTGCCGCGTTTTCGAACGACTTCTGCACGAACTTCAGCAGGTCGTTGGTCGCGCCGGCTGCTGTCGCGGCTTCCGCCGCGCGCAGTGCCGCTTCCTTCAGACCGCCGCCCGCCGGCACCAGACCCACGCCGACTTCCACCAGGCCGATATAGCTTTCGATGTGCGCGACACGCTTCGCGCTATGCAGCGCCAGCTCGCAGCCGCCGCCGAGCGCGATGCCCGACACAGCCGAGATGACCGGCACGTTCGCGTACTTCACGCGCAGCATGCCTTGCTGGAATTTCTTCACGAACGGCTCGATGCCCTTCGCGCCGCCCATCATGAACGCGGGCATGGCTTCTTCGAGGTTCGCACCTGCGGAGAACGGGCCGCCCGGCGTGCCGAGTTTCAGCGACGTCGGCTGCCACACGACCAGACCCTTGTAGTCCTTCTCGGCCAGTTCGATGGCTTGCGTCAGACCGTCGATCACCGACGGTCCGATCGTGTTCATCTTGCTCTTGAACGACACGATCAGGACGTCGTTCTCGCCAGCACGGTCGTCGACCCACGCGCGCACGGCGTCGGTTTCGAACAGCGTCTTGCCGTAGGTCTTCGGATCAGCCGACGTTTCGCCAACCAGCGGTGCGCGGAACACCTGCTTGTCGTAGACCGACAGCGACGAACGCGGCACAAAAGTCTTCGAAGCCGGCGACCACGAACCTTCGTTCGTATGCACGCCGCCCTTCTCAGCAACCGGACCTTCCAGCACCCACGACGGCAGCGGCGCGTTCGACAACGCCTTGCCTGCCGCGATGTCTTCCTGCACCCATTCGGCGACCTGCTTCCAGCCGGCCGTCTGCCAGCCTTCGAACGGACCTTCGTTCCAGCCGAAGCCCCAGCGGATGGCCAGATCGACGTCACGTGCGTTGTCAGCGATCGATTCCAGATGCACGCCGATGTAGTGATACACGTCGCGGAAAATCGACCAGAGGAATTGCGCTTGCGGATGCTCCGATTCGCGCAGGAGCTTCAGACGCTCTGCCGGCGGGCGCTTCAGAATGCGGCCGACCAGTTCGTCGGCCTTCGCGCCGCCGTCGACATACGTGCCCGTCTTCGGGTCGAGCACCTTGATCGCCTTGCCTTCCTTCTTGTAGAAGCCGCCGCCGGTCTTCTGACCGAGCGCGCCCTTCTTCACCAGTTCAGCCAGCACGGCCGGCGTTTCGTAGACCGGGAAGAACGGGTCGTCCTTCAACGTGTCCTGCATCGTCTTGATGACGTGCGCCATCGTGTCGAGGCCGACCACGTCAGCCGTGCGGAACGTTGCCGACTTCGCGCGGCCCAGACGTGAGCCGGTCAGGTCGTCCACTTCGTCGAAACGCAGACCGAACTTTGCGGCTTCGGTAATCACGGCGAGGATCGAGAAAATACCGACGCGGTTGGCGATGAAGTTCGGCGTGTCTTTCGCGCGCACGACGCCCTTGCCGACCACGCTCGTCAGGAACGATTCGAGTTGGTCGAGGATTTCCGGACGCGTCGTTGCGGTCGGGATCAGTTCGACCAGGTGCATGTAGCGCGGCGGATTGAAGAAGTGCACGCCGCAGAAACGCGCCTTCAGTTCATCCGAGAAACCGTTCGACAGTTCCGTGATCGACAGACCCGACGTATTGGTCGCGAAGATCGCATTCGGTGCGATATGCGGCGACACCTTCTTGTACAGGTCGTGCTTCCAGTCCATGCGTTCGGCGATCGCTTCGATCACGAGGTCGCACTCGGCGAGCTTCTCGATGTCGTCGTCGTAATTCGCGGGCTGGATGTATTGCGCGTCGTCCTTCACGCCGAACGGCGCGGGCGACAGCTTCTTCAGATTCTCGATCGCCTTCAGGGCAATCGCGTTCTTCGGGCCTTCTTTTGCAGGCAGGTCGAACAGCAGCACGGGCACCTTGGCGTTGATCAGGTGCGCTGCGATCTGCGCGCCCATCACGCCGGCGCCGAGCACGGCTACCTTGCGAATGATCAGATTGCTCACGTCGTTCCTCCGGGGAGTTATGCGGTGTCGCGAAGGTGTCTCTTATGTTTCGCGATGTGTGACTTGTGGCGGTGGAAGGCGCCACGCCTCTTGAGGGCGTGGCGCTTGCCGTGAAGTGTGTGTCTTAGAACAGCGACTCTTCGACGTCCATCATCGACTTCGAACCGGCGCGTGCCTGACGGATCGTCATGGCCGTTTCCGGCAGCAGCTTCGCGAAGTAGAAGCGTGCGGTCGCGAGCTTGGCCTTGTAGAACGGATCGCCCGATGCTTCGTTGTCCAGCGCGATACGTGCCATGCGCGCCCAGAAGTACGAGAACACCAGGTGGCCCACGGTACGCAGATACGGCACGGCGGCAGCGCCGACTTCGTCCGGGTTCTGCATGGCCTTCATGCCGATTTCCATCGTCAGCTTCTGCACCTTGTCACCGATGTCGGCGAGCGGGTTGATGAACTCCTGCATTTCCGGTTTCACGCCTTCGGCTTCGACGAAATCCGACACCAGCTTGCCGAACTTCTTCATCTTCGCGCCCATGTCGCCGAGAATCTTGCGGCCGAGCAGGTCGAGCGCCTGAATCGCGTTGGTGCCTTCGTAGATCATGTTGATACGCGCGTCGCGCACGTATTGCTCCATGCCCCACTCGGTGATGAAGCCGTGGCCGCCGTAGATCTGCATGGCGTGGTTGGTGCTCTCGAACGCGTTGTCCGAGAGGAATGCCTTCAGGATCGGCGTGAGCAGCGCGACCAGATCCGCGGCTTCCTTGCGCACCGATTCGTCGGCGTGCGACAGTTCCTTGTCGATGTGCAGCGCGGACCAGTACGAGAACGCGCGCGCGCCTTCGGCGTAGGCCTTCTGCGTGAGCAGCATGCGGCGCACATCCGGATGCACGATGATCGGGTCGGCGGCTTTTTCCGGCGCCTTCGGGCCGGTCAGCGAGCGCATTTGCAGACGCTCTTTCGCGTACACCAGCGAGTTCTGATAGCCGATTTCGGTCAGGCCCAGGCTCTGCATGCCAACGCCCAGACGCGCGGCGTTCATCATCACGAACATCGCGTTCAAGCCTTTGTTCGGCTCACCGACCAGCCAGCCCTTCGCGTTGTCCAGATTGATCACCGCGGTCGCGTTGCCGTGAATGCCCATCTTGTGTTCGATGGAACCGCACTTCACGCCGTTGCGCTCGCCCGGTTCGCCCGCTTCGTTCGGCACGAACTTCGGCACGATGAAGAGCGAGATGCCCTTGGTGCCCTTCGGCGCATCCGGCAGACGCGCGAGCACCAGGTGAACGATGTTCTCCGCGAGATCGTGTTCGCCGCTGGAGATGAAAATCTTCGTGCCACTGATCGCGTACGAGCCGTCGCTGTTCGGTTCGGCCTTGGTGCGCAGGATGCCGAGGTCGGTGCCGCAGTGCGGCTCGGTCAGACACATCGTGCCGGTCCAGACGCCCGCAACCAGCTTCGGCAGGTAACGTTGCTGCAGTTCCGGTGTGCCGTGCGCATGCAGACATTCGTACGCGCCGTGCGACAGGCCCGGGTACATCGTCCACGCCTGGTTCGCCGAGTTCAGCATTTCATACAGCGCGTTGTTGACGAACGCGGGCAGGCCCTGGCCGCCGTAGTCCGGATCGCAGCCGAGTGCCGGCCAGCCGGCTTCCACGTATTGCTTGTAGGCTTCCTTGAAGCCCTTCGGCGTGGTCACGACGCCGTCGCCGACATACGTGCAGCCTTCCTGGTCGCCGCTGTGATTGAGCGGGAACAGCACTTCGGAGCAGAACTTGCCGGCCTCTTCGAGCACGGCGTTGATCGTGTCCGCATCGAGATCCGCGTGCTTCGGCATCTGCTTGATCTCGGCTTCGACGTTAAGCAGCTCGTGCAACACGAATTGCATGTCGCGCAGCGGCGCGGCGTACTGTCCCATGACTCTCTCCCAAGTTTGACAAGGAGCGAGGCCGTTAGCTGAGTCCGTGGATCGGATCTTTCAGCGCCGCTGAATCTGCTTGATTTCGGCGGCTCTGCTAACGGCTTTCGCTCTGATACGAAACAATCAATTTTTCCAGCGCGGCCCACGTCAGACGCACTGCGTCCGGCAGATGCAGGAAGCGCGCGTCGTGATGCAGGCCGAGCGTGAAGCTGTACAGTTCGAACAGCATCAGCTGCGGATCGGTATCAGCGCGCAGATGCCCTTCTTCCATCGCCTGCGAAATTGCCCGCGTGAGCGCCGCACGCCAGATCGTTACACTCGACACCAGTTGTTCACGCACCGGGTTGTCCCCGCGGTCGTCGTACTCGACGGCGCCGCTGATGTAGATGCACCCCGTGGTGACTTCCTGAATGCGTTTCTCGATCCAGCGGGAAATCATCGCGCGCAAGCGCGGCAATCCACGAGGCTCACGCAAACTCGGGAAAAACACCTCGTCTTCGAAACGACGGTGGTATTCGCGCACGACTTCGACCTGCAAATCCTCGCGCGACCCGAAATGCGCGAACACACCGCTTTTGCTCATCTGCATGCGCTCGGCCAGCAATCCAATCGTCAGACCTTCCAGTCCGTCGCGGCTTGCCAGATCAAGTGCTGCTTCGAGAATCGCGACTCGTGTTTGTTCGCCTTTTCGCATAGCTTTTTACCGTTCTAATGTGACCGAAAGAAAATCGAACGGCCGTACTATTATTGTGTGCGACCGTCCGCGAAACAAGGACTTTATTAGAAACCGGTTTCTAACCCGGCTTCAATTCTGCGGCATCCGTCAATCAGAGGAAGGAGATTTTTTAGAGGCGTTTGCCTTCTTTTTGTCCCTTTCATTGACGCTGTGCCCTTGCCGTTATGTGCGAGGTGTCGATGAGCTAGTCATAGCCACCCACCGTTAATAGCTTCATTACCGCCCGATAGGTCGTGTAGGCAAGCCAGTTGAGCAAGCGCTCGCCCGCCGGACGGGCATCATAGCGCGCCTCGTCGATCCGGCGCGATTCCTTGAACGCGGCGACGATCGCTTCGCGCAGCGCGCCGATCGACGGGTCGTTCACCAGCACCACGTTGGCTTCGTTGTTGAGCATCAGGCTCAACGCGTCGAGGTTCGACGAGCCGACCGTCCCCCAGTTCGAATCCACCACCGCGACCTTGCCGTGCAGCATGGTTTTCTCGTACTCGGCGATCTGCACGCCGGCTTTGAGCAGCGCACGATACAGGAACGGCACGGCGTAATCGAGCGCCTTGAACTCCTTGCGCCCGATGATGAGCTTCACGTCGACGCCGCGCCGCGCCGCGAACACCAGCGCGCGCCGCAGCTTGCGGCCCGGCATAAAGTACGGGTTGGCCAGCAAGACTTCGCTGCGGGCCTGGCCGATCGCGGTCAGATACGCCTTTTCGATGGCGCGGCGGTTGATCAGGTTGTCGCGCGCGACGAAGGCCACGCATGGCAGCCCGCCGGCCCAGAGCGCCTCGTTGCGATTGCGGCGCCGGCGGCGCAGCGTGCCGAGCGACGCCATGGTCTTCGGCCCGAGATCAGGCCCGAGCGAATCCAGGGGCCGATGCCCGAGATGGATCCGCCGCCATTGCACCTCGAACGCCTGGCGGATATCGGCGACCACCGGCCCCTGCAATTCCACCGTGAAATCCCAGCGCCGGTAAGGCAGCTTCTCGCCGTTGTTCTCGTAATCGTCGACGATGTTGATGCCGCCGCAGTAGCCGAACTGATCGTCCACCACCGCGATCTTGCGGTGCGTACGCGAGAAGCCGAAACGCCCGAACAGATGCGGGTTGTAGATACGATGGTCGATGCCAGTGAGCGGCCATTCGTTGAACATCGGCAGGCGCTCGGTGCCGATGCCGTCGGTAATCACGCGCACCTTCACGCCGCGCGAGGCTGCGCGCAGCAAAGCCGCGCTGACGGCCCGGCCCGCGCTGTCGTCACAGAAAATATAGGTTTCGAGAACCACGTCGCTTTGCGCCGCGTCGATGCGCTCGATCAGCGTGGCGAAGTACTCTTCGCCGGAACGCAGCAGCTTGACCTCGTTGCCGCTGGTGAAGCGGTAGCGCTGCCAGTAGCGGCGGCCGAGCAGCGCTTGCCGGAGTCGCGCGAAACGGCGCGCGCCGCCGACGCTCACCGGGCACGCTCCTCGGGCTGGCCATTCAGGCGCCCAGCGAGCCGTTTCGGCAATTGCAGGATCGCGTCGGCATTCGACGACGAAAAGCAGCGCGAGGCCGCCTCTTCATAGGGCAGCCACAGGAACGCGGTGTGCTCGCGCGGCGCGAGCGTCACTTCGAGCTGCTCGGGCACTTCCAGACTGAACCAGTGCTCGGTGTTGTGGATCACGCCCTCGGCATAGCGATGCCGGAACTGAGGGTAGATCTCATAGTCGATCGAGTACTGCCAGTCGAACAACGCACTGTGCGGCACGAGCGTACTGCCGATCACGATGCCGGTTTCCTCCGCCACCTCGCGCGTCGCCGTCTCGACAAAGGGTTCATCGATCTGGTCTTTCGAGCCGGTCACCGATTGCCAGAAATCTGCATGATCGGCACGCCGGATCAACAGCACGTCGAGCGCGGGCGTATGGATGACGACGAGTACGGATTGCGGGATCTTCGGCGGTTTCGGCATGGCGTAAAGACTGGGCGCAACGCTTGCGCGGTACATGTCGGCGAATGGTCCAATAAGCGGTCGAGACCGGTTGCTGCGACTGTAACGCAAAAAACGAAAAAGGCGCATCACGCGCCTTTTTCGTTTGCTTCCAGCTGTCGTTTTCAGACAGCGTTAGTTCGATCCCGCTTAGACCTTCGGTTCCGGCTGACGCAGACGGATGTGCAACTCGCGCAACTGGCGCTCGTCCACTTCGCTCGGCGCCTGCGTGAGCAGACACTGCGCGCGTTGCGTCTTCGGGAACGCGATCACGTCGCGGATCGAATCGGCGCCGGCCATCATCGTGATGATGCGGTCCAGACCGAATGCGATACCGCCGTGCGGCGGCGCGCCGTATTGCAGCGCGTCGAGCAGGAAACCGAACTTGGCTTGCGCTTCTTCCGCGCCGATCTTCAGCGCGCGGAACACCTGGCTCTGCACTTCTTCACGGTGAATACGCACCGAACCGCCGCCGATTTCCCAGCCGTTCAGCACCATGTCGTAGGCCTTGGCGAGGCAGCGCGCCGGATCCGTTTCCAGATACTCGAGGTGCTCGTCCTTCGGGCTCGTGAACGGGTGATGCGCGGCGACGTAGCGGTTGTCTTCCTCGTCGTACTCGAACATCGGGAAGTCGATCACCCACAACGGCTTCCAGCCGGATTCGACCAGGCCGTTGGCCTTGCCGAATTCCGAATGACCGATCTTCAGACGCAGCGCGCCCAGGCTGTCGTTCACCACCTTCGCGCGATCCGCCGCGAAGAAAATGATGTCGCCGTCTTGCGCGCCGGTGCGCTCGATGATCGCCTTGACCGCTTCGTCGTGCAGGTTCTTGACGATCGGGCTTTGCAGACCGTCACGGCCCTTCGCCACTTCGTTGACCTTGATCCACGCGAGGCCCTTCGCGCCGTAGATGCGCACGAATTCCGTGTAGCTGTCGATATCGCCACGCGAGAGCTCGCCGCCCTTCGGCACGCGGATCGCCGCGACGCGACCGTCTTTCGTGTTGGCCGGCGTGCTGAACACCTTGAAGTCGACGTCTTTAACCGCGTCCGTCAGGTCGGTAAATTCGAGCTTCACGCGCAGATCCGGCTTGTCCGAACCGAAACGGCGCATCGCTTCCGAATACTCCATGACCGGGAATTTCTCGGCCAGTTCGACGCCGATCGTTTCCTTGAACACGTGACGGATCATCGCTTCGAACAGATCGCGGATTTCCTGTTCCGACAGGAACGAGGTTTCACAGTCGATCTGCGTGAATTCCGGCTGACGGTCAGCGCGCAGGTCTTCGTCGCGGAAGCACTTGACGATCTGGTAGTAGCGATCGAAGTTAGCGACCATCAGCAGCTGCTTGAACAGCTGCGGCGATTGCGGCAATGCGAAGAACTGACCCGGGTTGGTACGCGACGGCACGAGGTAATCGCGCGCGCCTTCCGGCGTGCTCTTGGTGAGCATCGGCGTTTCGATGTCGATGAAGCCCAGCGAGTCCAGATACTTGCGCACTTCGATCGCGACGCGGTAACGCAGACGCAGGTTGTGCTGCATCTGCGGACGGCGCAGGTCGAGCACACGGTGCGTGAGGCGCGTGGTTTCCGACAGGTTGTCGTCGTCGAGCTGGAACGGCGGCGTGATCGACGGGTTCAGCACGATCAGCTCGTGGCACAGCACTTCGATCTTGCCGCTCTTCAGCGAGGCGTTCGTGGTGCCTTCCGGGCGGGCGCGAACCACGCCCTTGATCTGCAGGCAGAACTCGTTCCGGACGCCTTCGGCAGTCTTGAACATTTCCGCGCGATCCGGATCGCAGACGACCTGAACGAGGCCTTCGCGGTCACGCAGGTCGATGAAGATGACGCCGCCATGGTCACGGCGGCGGCTTACCCAACCGCACAGCGAGACGGGTTGGCCCAGCAGTTCTTCGGTCACCAGACCGCAGTATTCAGATCTCATCGACATGATGTTTGTCTTTCGTTTTGCATTGGTTGGACGGCGCGCGGCGATAAACGCTGCGCGCCGGCATTACAGCGGAGGCTCGACTGTCGTGCGGCGCACCGGCGCCGGCGGCGCGGACGGCGCCACGACGCCCATCGAGACGATGTACTTGAGCGCAGCGTCGACCGTCATGTCGAGTTCGATCACTTCGCTCTTGGGCACCATCAGGAAGAAGCCGGACGTTGGATTCGGCGTAGTCGGCACATACACGCTGACGTAATCTTCTTTCAGGTGATTGACCACGTCGCCGCCCGGAATGCCGGTCAGAAACGCAATCGTATAGGAACCGCGGCGCGGGTACTCGATCAGGAGCGCCTTGCGAAACGCATTGCCGCTGCTCGACAACAAGGTGTCCGACACCTGTTTGACGCTGGTGTAGAGCGGGCCGACCACCGGAATGTGAGCGACCACGACTTCCCACCACTTCACGAGCTTCTGCCCGATGAAGTTTTGCGTCAACAGCCCGACGACAAAGATGAACGCCAGCGTCAGCACCGCGCCGAGGCCCGGCAAACGGAAGCCGAGCGCGCGCTCCGGCTGCCATGAGGTCGGCAGCAACAATAGCGTCTGGTCCATCGTGCCGATGATCAGGCCGAGCACCCACAGTGTGATAGCCAGAGGCACCAGCACCAGCAGGCCAGTCAGGAACACCGATTTGAGCGTCGTTTTTTTCGTCGTCATGTGTACCGCCAGAAAGCCGCGCAAGCCGATACCCGACGCGCGGCGTGTGCGCCGCCCATAAGGGCGGCCATGCTACTAGGCGCTGCCGGAACCGCTCGAACTGGCCGAAGCGGCGGGTGGGGCAGCAGGCGTGGCGGCTGCGGCAGGCGTTGCGGCGGCGGCCGTGCCGTTGGCCGGAGCCGTGTCGGAATTCGCCGCGCCGCCGTTCCCGGCTGCAGCGTTTTCGCCCGAATTCGCATTCGAGCCGCCGTTCGCGTCGGGCTTGGCCGGCGCGCTCGCGCCGCCGTTACCGCCGCGGAAATCGGTCACATACCAGCCGGAGCCCTTCAACTGGAAACCGGCTGCTGTCACCTGCTTGCGAAAGGTGTCTTTCCCGCACTCGGGACACTGCGTCAACTGGGGGTCGCTCATCTTCTGAAGCACGTCCTTCCCGAAGCCGCATGACTCGCAACGATAAGCGTAGATCGGCATGAACTTTTCCCTACTGAAATCTTGTAAACGCTTGCAAAGCCTTGAATTATAGCCGCATATGGCTAGTCACCCGCGATTTTCGGGGACAAACGCCAGGCGCAGCCGCGGTTCACGTAAATGGGGGCGGCCGCTATCGAATCAAGTGCGGCCCGAGCCGCCGTCAAACGCGGCGGCGACGCGCTCAAGCACGACGGCGCCAGCTCATCCAGCGCTCATGGCCAGCAAAGACGGGAATCGAGTCGTTCACGGCTTCATCTTCGATCAGATCGAAGTGCGGCATGAGCAACGCGTCGAGTTCAGCGCGCTCGATGCCGAACGGCGGCCCTTTCGGCGTCGCGCCGATGAAAAAGAAACCCGCCAGCAACGCACCAGCCGGCAACAACTCGGCCATCCGTTGCGCGTAGTCTGCACGGCGCTCCACCGGCAACGCACAAAAGAACGCGCGCTCGTAGATCCATGCCGGCGTGAACGGCGGTTCGTACGTGAAGAAGTCAGCCTGTTCGACCAGTTGCTCATGCTGCGCACCCAATTGCTTGTGCGCTGCCGCCACGGCAGCCGGCGAGAAATCGATCGCCCGGACTGGATTGCCTAGTTGCGCCAGCCAGAGCGCCTCGTAGGCACTGCCGCAGCCGGGAATCAGTACGGCGGCGCCGCTGTGCCGGCCAGCGAATGACTGGAACGCCGACGGCACGCCTGCCTGATCCCACGGCGTGAAATGGCGTTCGAAGCGTTCGTCCCAGAACTCGGGCGAGTTGGGATCGCGGGTCGCGAAGTCGGGTGCGGAAGGCGGGTTCGGGTCGCTCATGAGATGCCTCGTAGGAATCAGGTTCGGGATCACCCGCCGTAGGCGAACGCCAGAAACGCCCGTGCCAGCACCGCGCCGACACCCACCGCCACGCCGAATAGCAGCAAGCCTTGCAGCAGCCGGTTGGTACGCTTCTGCTCGAGCAGAATCTGGCGAATCATGTCGTCGTTCACGCCGCGCGTGTGGTCGTGACGCTGAGCCAGCACGTGATGAATCAGGCGCGGCAACTGCGGCAGTGTCTTGCTCCACTGCGGGGCTTCGATCTTGAGCCGCTCGTACCAGCCGCGTAGACCGATCTGCTCGTTCATCCAGCGTTCGAGATAGGGCTTGGCGGTCTTCCACAAGTCCAGCTCAGGATCGAGCGAACGGCCGAGCCCTTCCACGTTCAGCATGGTTTTTTGCAGCAGCACCAGTTGCGGCTGGATTTCCACGTTGAAGCGGCGCGAAGTCGAGAACAGGCGCATCAGCACCTGGCCGAGCGAAATATCCTTCAACGCGCGGTCGAAATAGGGCTCGCAAACTGCGCGGATCGCGCTTTCCAGTTCTTCGACCCGAGTCGTAGGCGGTACCCAGCCGGACTCCAGATGCAGCGTGGCGACACGGTGGTAGTCACGCTTGAAGAAAGCGAGGAAGTTCTGCGCGAGGTAGTTCTTGTCGAAGTCCGACAGTGCGCCAATGATGCCGAAGTCGAGCGCAATATAGCGGCCGAAGTGCGTCGGATCGAGGCTCACCTGAATGTTGCCCGGGTGCATGTCGGCGTGGAAAAAACCATCGCGGAACACCTGGGTGAAGAAAATCTCGACGCCTTCGCGCGCCAGCTTCGGAATATCGACACCGGCTGCGCGCAGCGTCTCCACCTGGCTGATCGGCACACCGACCATGCGCTCCATCACCAGCACGGTGGGCGTGCAGAACTCCCAGTACATCTCCGGCACCAGCAGCAGATCGAGCCCGGCGAAGTTGCGGCGCAGTTGACTGCCGTTCGCCGCTTCCCGCATCAGATCGAGTTCGTCGTGCAGATACTTGTCGAATTCGGCGACCACCTCGCGCGGCTTCAGGCGCTTGCCGTCGGCCCATAAACGCTCGGCCCAGACGGCGATGTCGCGCAGCAAGGCCAGGTCGGAATCGATCACCGGCAACATGTTCGGCCGCAGCACCTTCACGGCGACCGACTTGCCCGCGTGCTGCCCTGCTTTCACCTTGGCAAAGTGAACCTGCGCGATCGACGCGCTCGCCACCGGCACCCGCTCGAAATCGTCGAACAGCACGTCGACCGGTGCGCCGAGCGACTTCTCGACCAGCCCGATCGCCACCGCCGAATCGAACGGCGGCACTTGATCCTGCAGCTTGGCCAGCTCATTGGCAATATCGACCGGCAGCAGATCGCGCCGCGTGGACAGCACCTGGCCGAACTTGACGAAGATCGGCCCGAGGCTTTCGAGCGCGAGCCGCAAACGCACACCCGGAGGTGCTTCGAACTTGCGGCCGATGGTAGTGATACGCAGCAGCAGACGCACACGCCGGTCGTTGACGCGGCTGAGCATCATCTCGTCGAGACCGAAGCGGATGACCGTAAAGAAAATCTTGAGGAAACGCAGAAAACGCATAGTTGTGCCCGATGACTAGCGCGTGCCGCGCGACGTAGCGGCGCCGCCCGGCGCATCTGCGCCGCGGGCTTCGACCTTCTGTTCAAGACGCTCGATGCGCTTTTCCACGCGCGCCAAAGCATCGCGGGCACGGGCCAGTTCGACGTTGAAGTCTTCCAACACGGCGCGGCGCACCAGTTGCGGATTTTCGTCGAGCAGATACTCGGCGGCAGTGTCGAGCAGATTGCGCCCGGTACGCCGCGCATGTTCGCCGACCGTGCGCACGACCGACGCGACCCGCCATGCCGGACCGTCGCCGATCAGCTTCGCCAGATCTTCTTCGGGCTCCCAGCGCAGATGCTCGGCGAGCTTGGCGATCACCGTCGCAAACTCGGCGTCGCCTTCGATCTTCACGTGCTTCATCACGGCGGCCTGGCCGCCTTGGATGAAGGCAGGCAGCGCATCGGACGGCACCGAGATGGTCACATCGAACTGTTGCGCATCGGTTTCGTCGACCGCGCCGAGGTAGCCGTCGGGTTGCACCAGCAGCATCAGCACGACTGGCGGACAGGACAGTCTGGCGGTCTTGCCCGCGTAAGGGGCGAGGCGCTCGCGAGCCCACGATTCGCGGGCGAGCAGATGATTGACAGCAGCAGCGAAGGGCTTGGCGGCGAGGGTCATTGAAAGTGGCAAGAAAAAACCCGCGCGGGCGAGGTGCCCGCGCGGGTTCCTATTGTAACGTCCGTTCGCTTCGCGGCCTGCTATGCCGAACGGCCAATGCTTTGTGCAAAGTCAGGGCAAGCAGGGCTGTCTCGGCCCTGCCCCGCTGCTGGCTCAGTGCTGTGCCACCTGCTGAATGCCGGCCAGCAGCCAGCCTTCGCCGGGGCGGTTCGCCTTCGTCAGGTTCCAGACCTCGACGAACGGCTCTGCCGCCGCACCCGCCGATTCGCGGATCAAACCGGAGAAGCGCACGCTGGCGAAGTATTCGGTTGCACGTTCTTCAACACCCAGCAGCTCCGCGTTCAGTTGCACCACGTCGGTCTGATTGGACTCGGCACCGCGCGAGTTCAGATCGACCTTCACTTCCGCGAACATTTCCGGCGTGGTGAATTCGCGGATGTCTTCCGTGTTGCCGACGTCCCATGCGGCTTGCAGGCGTACGAAGTACACCTTCGCGTTGCGCAGGAACGCTTCCGAATCGAAGCCGGCCGGCACTGCCGGGGCAGCGTTGATCGACGGCGTGGTCAGCGGGTTGCCTTGCGGTTCGAGGTACGAGCCGGTGGGCGGAGCGTTGTAACGCGGCTCCTGCGTATAGCCGGTGCCGCCCGCATTCAGAGACGGTGCGCCGCCCGCGTACGCCGGTTGCGACGTATCGCGCTTGCGACCCATGAAGCGGCGGATCAGCCAGATGCCGATCATCGCAATCACCGCGATCACGATGATGTTGGCCATGGCGCCGGCGAACGCGCCGCCCAGACCGAAGTGCGACAACAGGGCCGCGATACCAAGACCAGCGGCAAGACCGGCGATCGGGCCAAGCCAGCGCGAGCGGTTAGGCGCTGCGGCCGGAGTCGGCGCGGGCGCCGGTGCCGGCTGCGCGCGCTGCTGCATGGCCTGATTGCTTTGGGAAGGTTGCGACGGGGTCGACTGTTGCTGAACCGTGTTCGACTGACGGCCGATGCTACGGCCGCCGCCCATGCGGCGGGCTTCCGCATCGAGCGAGGCGAGAGAGCCGGCCATGATCAGACCGACCACCGCGATCAGTCCGATTCTTCTCACCAACGACCTCGAAACCTTACGGGGAGATGACACACCTGAATCGGACATTTTCGTACTTTCCTTTAAAAATCGATGGGTTAGGGACCCTAGTATTTGGTCCCCACATGTAAAGCTACCACGCCAGCTGACAAATTGTAATATTTGACGCCGTCCAGGCCCGCTTGTTCCATCATTGTTTTTAAAGTTTCCTGATCCGGATGCATCCGGATCGATTCCGCGAGGTAGCGGTAGCTCTCGGCGTCTTTCGCAAAGCGGTCGCCGAGCCACGGCAACACCTTAAAAGAATAGACGTCGTAGACCTTTTTTAGCGGATCCCACACCTTCGAGAACTCCAGCACCAGCAGACGGCCTGCCGGCTTCAACACCCGCCGCATCTCGGCGAGCGCCACATCCTTGTGCGTCATGTTGCGCAAGCCGAATGCCACGGTCACCACATCGAAGTAATTGTCCGGAAAGGGGATCTTTTCCGCGTCGCAGAGCAGCGCCGGGGTGATCACGCCCTTGTCCAGCAGGCGGTCGCGGCCCACGCGCAGCATCGATTCGTTGATGTCGGTGTGCCAGACTTCGCCGGTGTCGCCTGCCTGTTTGGCGAACGCTTTCGACAGATCGCCCGTGCCGCCCGCGATATCGAGCACCTTGAAGCCCGGCCGGACGTTGGCCTGGGCGATCGTGAACATCTTCCACGCCCGGTGCAACCCGCCCGACATCAGGTCGTTCATCAAGTCGTAGTTGGAGGCGACCGAGTGGAACACGCCCGCCACCTTCTGCGCTTTTTCCTGTTCGTCGACCGATTGAAAGCCGAAGTGGGTTTTGCTCATCGCGCTCGTCCTTTCGCGTATTCTGAAATGTTGCGCCGCATCAGCGCGGCGACCAGGGCGAATCGTATCAGTGACAGTGCCCGTGCGCAGCACCGGCTGGCGCCATTGGGGCATCGCGGTCGACGCCGGCCGCTGCCAGTTTGGCGAGATAGTCGCGCCAGAGTTCATCCTGACGGACGGCCATGTCGTACAGCAGGTCCCAGGAATAGATGCCGGTGGAATGACCGTCGGAGAAAGTCGGCTGCACCGCATAGTTGCCGACGCCTTCGATCATCGTGATCGTGACGTCGCGTTTACCGGTTTGCAAAGTTTCCTGGCCGGGCCCGTGGCCCATCACTTCCGCCGACGGCGAATACACGCGCAACAATTCGAACGGCAGGCGATACGTTTCGCCGTTTGCGTACTGCAATTCGAGCACGCGCGATTTGGAATGCACGACCACGCCGGTCGGCACCGGGGTATCGGGAGTCAATCCACTCATGATGACCTCATAACAAAAAGCAGAGCAGCCCCAAGCTTTCCGCTCCGCAGGAGGTCCCTTGGGGGATTGGCCCGTCGGGGCACTGGCGCGAAGCGGCTGGTTCGGCGGCGCTCAGCCAAACGCCTGTTCGATTTCTTGCCGCACCGCTTCGCGCAACAGGGTAGCTTGCGCGCGGCGCGACGACAGCATGGCTTCGGACACCGTGCGTTGGCGCGGCGCCCAGATCGGCAGCGGGAAATGAGCGTCGTTCGAAAAACGCGGAATCACATGCCAATGCACGTGCGGCACCTGGTTGCCGAGGCTCGCCAGGTTGACCTTCACCGGCTGGAGAATGCGCCGGATCGCACGCTCGACCGCATACACGGCCTGCATCACGCGATCGCGGTCGGTCTCGGCGAGATCGGAAAACTCAGCGATATGCTTGTTCCAGATCACCCGACAAAAGCCCGGGTAGTCGTGTTCGTCGGCGAGGACGACACGCAGGGTGTCGTCCTGCCACAGCACATCGCCGCCATCTTCACGGCAAAAAACGCAGTCCATCGTCGTCCTCAGGCATAAATCGTCAGTCGTGCCATTAAACCAGCACGCGCTCGATTCCGCCATTGTTCGCCCGCTGGACGTAGTCCGCCATCCAGTCTTCACCTAGCACGTGACGTGCCATCTCGACGACGATGTAGTCCGCCTCGGTGCCCGTGTCTTCGTTGTAGCGCGACAGGCCTTGCAGGCAGGATGGGCAGCTCGTCAGGATCTTCACCTCCGTGGCGCCGTTCGGCTGCGGCCCGTCGCCCGCCTTGAGCACGGAGCCGTTCGGCGCACCCGCCGCGCCGGTCGACGCATTGGCCGCGTTGATCCCATTCGCCCCCACCTCAGCTACGAGAGGAATACCACGGAGCTTCGCTGCGCCCTTGCGCATTTCCTCTTCCTTGCGGAAACGGACTTGCGTCGAAATGTCCGGGCGCGTCACCGCGAGTGTGCCGGATTCGCCACAGCAGCGATCGTTCTTCTCGATCTTGTAGCCGTCGTTCTCCGACCCCATCAGCTGATTGACGAGCTTGACCGGGTCCATCGTCTTGATCGGGGAGTGGCACGGGTCGTGATACATGTAGCGCACGCCGTTCACGCCTTCGAGCTTGATCCCCTTCTCGAGCAGGAACTCGTGGATGTCGATGATCCGGCAGCCCGGGAAGATCTTCTCGAATTCGTAGCCGGCGAGCTGGTCGTAACACGTACCGCACGACACCACCACCGTCTTGATGTCGAGATAGTTCAGCGTATTCGCGACGCGGTGGAACAGCACACGGTTATCCGTGACGATCTGCTCGGCCTTGTCGAACTGGCCCGAGCCGCGCTGCGGGTAGCCGCAGCACAGGTAGCCCGGTGGCAGTACCGTTTGCACGCCCGCTTCCCACAGCATGGCTTGCGTGGCCAGACCGACTTGCGAGAACAGCCGCTCGGAGCCGCAGCCCGGGAAGTAGAACACCGCTTCAGTGTCGGCGGTGGTCGTCTTCGGATTGCGGATGATCGGGACGATCTTGTTGTCCTCGATATCGAGCAAGGCACGCGCTGTTTTCTTCGGCAGATTGCCCGGCATCTTCTTGTTCATGAAGTGGATCACCTGCTGCGTGACCGGCGGCTTGCCGACCGTCGCCGGCGGGTGCGCCGTCTGCTTCTTCGCGAACTTCTTCAGCACGTCGTTGCCGAGACGCTGCGCCTTGTAGCCGATGCCCATCATCGCGGTGCGCGCGAGGTTAATGGTCTGCGGGTTGGTGGCGTTCAGGAAGAACATGCCGGCCGCGTTGCCCGGATTGAACTTCTTCTTGCCCATCTTGCGAAGCAGGTTGCGCATGTTCATCGTCACGTCGCCGAAGTCGATCTTCACCGGGCACGGCGTCACGCATTTGTGACAGACGGTGCAGTGATCGGCGACGTCGTTGAACTCGTCCCAGTGCTTGATCGACACGCCGCGGCGGGTCTGCTCTTCGTACAGGAACGCCTCGACCAGCAAGGAGGTGGCGAGAATCTTGTTGCGCGGGCTGTACAGCAGGTTCGCGCGCGGCACGTGAGTCGCGCACACCGGCTTGCACTTGCCGCAACGCAAACAGTCCTTGATCGACTCGGAAATCGCACCGATATCGGACTGCTGCATGATCAGCGATTCATAACCCATCAGGCCGAAGCTCGGCGTGTAGGCGTTGCGCAAATCGGCGCCTTCGAGCAGCTTGCCTGCGTTGAAGCGGCCATGCGGATCGACGCGCTGCTTATACGCACGGAATTCGCCGATCTCTTCGTCGGTCAGGAATTCGAGCTTGGTAATGCCGATGCCGTGCTCGCCGGAGATCACGCCGTCGAGCGAACGCGCCAGCTTCATGATGCGCGCGACGGCCGTGTGGGCGTCCTGCAGCATCTCGTAGTTGTCGGAGTTGACCGGCAGGTTCGTATGGACGTTGCCGTCGCCCGCGTGCATGTGCAGCGCGACGAACACGCGGCCACGCAGGACCTGCTTGTGGATCGCCTGGGCTTCTTCGAGGATTGGCTTGAATTCGCCGCCGTTGAAGATCTGACGCAACTCGGCCCGGATCTCCGCCTTCCACGACACGCGCACCGTACGGTCTTGCGTGATATGGAACACGGTCGCATCCGGCTGCGCGTCGGCGCGATCGGCAAACTTCTCCGCCAGCCCTTCGTAGCCGAGGCCGACCAGATAGTGCTGCGCCTCGCGCAAGGACAGATCGAGCTTGTCGCGCAGGAATTCCCAGCGCGTGCGCACCTTCTTCAGCATATCGAGCGCCTGCTGCACGCGATCTTCGAGCAACTCCGCGCTCGGGATCTCGTTGGCGTCGTCGCTCTTGCCGAGCGGCAGCTTGCCGCCTTTGAAGAACGCTTCGAGCGCGTCGACCAGTTGCAGCTTGTTTTTTATCGACAGCTCGATATTGATGCGTTCGATGCCGTCGGTGTACTCGCCCATCCGGTTGAGCGGGATCACCACGTCTTCGTTGATCTTGAACGCGTTGGTGTGCTTGGCAATCGCGGCGGTACGGCTGCGGTCGAGCCAGAAACGCTTGCGTGCTTCGGCGTTGACGGCGACGAAACCTTCGCCGCTCTTGCCGTTGGCCATGCGCACGACTTCCGAGGTCGCTTGCGCCACCGCGTCCGCATCGTCGCCGACGATGTCGCCGATCAGCACCATCTTCGGAAACGCGTTGCGCTTGCTCTTGGTCGCATAACCGACCGCGCGCAGATAGCGCTCGTCCAGATGCTCGAGGCCGGCGAGAATCGCGCCGCCCTGCTTCGACGTTTCGAACAGATAGTCTTTGATCTCGACGATGCTCGGAATCGCTTCACGGGCCTGACCGAAGAACTCGAGGCAGACCGTGCGCGTATGCGCCGGCATCTTGTGCAGCACCCAGCGCGCCGACGTGATCAGGCCGTCGCAGCCTTCCTTCTGCACGCCCGGCAGACCGGCCAGGAATTTGTCGGTCACGTCCTTGCCGAGACCTTCCTTACGGAATACGCGGCCCTTGATGTTGAGCGCTTCCGTGCGCAGCAGTTTTTCGCCCGGCGCGTGGTTGCCGTCGAACCACTTCAGCTCGAAACGCGCGACTTCGATGTCGTGAATCTTGCCGAGGTTGTGGTCCAGACGCGTGACTTCGAGCCAGTTCCCTTCCGGGTCGACCATGCGCCACCAGGCGAGGTTGTCGAGCGCCGTGCCCCACAACACCGCTTTCTTGCCGCCCGCGTTCATCGCGACGTTGCCGCCGACGCAGGATGCATCCAGCGAAGTCGGATCGACGGCGAACACGAAGCCGGCCTGCTCGGCCGCTTCGGTCACGCGGCGGGTGACCACGCCCGCACCAGAGAAAATCGTCGCCACCTTGCGCTCGACGCCCGGCAGTTCGGTCATCTCGACCGCGCCAAGTTGTTCGAGCTTTTCGGTGTTGATGACGGCCGAGAACGGCGTGAGCGGCACCGCGCCGCCTGTGTAGCCCGTGCCGCCTCCGCGCGGGATCACCGTCAGACCGAGCTCGAAACATGCCTTGATCATGCCGGCGATCTCGGCCTCGGTATCCGGCGTCAGCACGACGAACGGGTACTCGACGCGCCAGTCGGTCGCGTCGGTCACGTGCGAGACGCGGGACAAGCCGTCGAACTTGATGTTGTCTTTTTCCGTGACGCGGCCCAACACCTTGGTCGCGCGACGGCGCAGATCGAAGGTCTTCTGGAATTCGCTCTCGAAATCGTCGACAGCGCGGCGTGCAGCGGCCACCAGTGTTTCAACGCGGGCGGCCCGATCGATGCCCGCTTCATCGCCGTGCTGGACCAGATCGGCGCGACGGCGCTTCTCGATCTCGCTCAGACGGTGATGCAGCGCCTCGATCAGCAGCGCGCGGCGCTTCGGATTGTCGAGCAGGTCGTCTTGCAGGTAAGGATTGCGGCGTACGACCCAGATGTCGCCGAGCACTTCGTACAGCATCCGTGCCGAGCGGCCGGTGCGGCGTTCCGCGCGCAGTTCGGCCAGGGCCGCCCAGGCTTCGTCGCCGAGCAGACGGATAACGATTTCGCGGTCGGAAAACGACGTGTAGTTATAGGGAATTTCGCGCAGACGCGCTTCGGGATCGGCGGCCACCGCAGTGGCGGCCCCGTGCGGATCGAAAACTTGAGGTGCGTTCATGTTCGGACGACTCGGTGGGTCAACCGGGCGCGCTCATCTCTGTGAGGCGTCGGCGGACGGTGCGCGTGGAGCGCAATGCTGGAAATCTTCTAGGGGAGCGAAGCGCAACCGACGGCCTACCCACATCGGTCGCTTCACGGCGCTCAGAGACTGCTACACGATCGCGCGTGGCGGACGTGACGCTCCGCCGCGGGGCAAGACTCACGCGGGACGGGCATCAAGTGGGCGATCCGAGGCTGCCAGTGCATCTTCCGATCCTTATTCCAAAATGGAATTCTACCCCATGATCCAGCCACGCGTTGGCGCCTGAAATCAGGGTTGTGGCAGGACTTTTGGCGTTTTTGTGCTGAACGGCGCTCGTCAACGCATACGGACGATTCTCCGACCGGACGGTCGGGTTGGACTTTGCCGCCGGCGCGCCGGGATACGTGGAAGGTTCACAGAGGGCCAGCGTGCACACCGTTGGCGCTATCATTGACCCTTTCCCGTCTCGCAAAGCGCACCGCGCCCCCCGCATGGCTTCCCACGACTACCTGAAGAAAACCCTGACCGCGCGCGTCTACGACGTGGCCCGCGAGACCGAACTCGAACGCGCGCCGAATCTGTCGGCACGGCTGCGTAATCCGGTTTATCTGAAGCGTGAGGACAACCAGCCGGTGTTCTCATTCAAGGTGCGCGGCGCGTACAACAAGATGGCGCATATTCCGGCGGATGCGCTGGAACGGGGTGTCATTACCGCGTCGGCGGGCAATCATGCGCAGGGCGTCGCGTTGTCGGCGGCCCGCATGGGGGTGAAGGCGATCATCGTGGTGCCCGTGACGACCCCGCAGGTGAAAGTCGACGCGGTGCGCGCGCATGGCGGGGCGACCGTCGAAGTCGTGCAGTTCGGCGAATCCTATAGCGATG